>Ga0209510_1000177_pt1 | contig 97285 bp, 80 predicted proteins | sample BiotimSIPDNA_FD_185749 | JGI IMG/M metagenome (GOLD analysis project Ga0209510, IMG submission 185749) | Anaerobic biogas reactor microbial communites from Washington, USA - Biogas_R1 time_0 SIP DNA (SPAdes) (version 2) | ecosystem: Engineered > Bioreactor > Anaerobic > Unclassified | place...
ATCAAAAGTTTTTTCGAAGGCATCAAAAGTTTTTTCGAAGGCATCAAAAGTTTTTTCGAAGGCATCAAAAGTTTTTTCGAAGGCATCAAAAGTTTTTTCGAAGGCATCAAAAGTTTTTTCGAAGGCATCAAAAGTTTTTTCGAAGGCATCAAAAGTTTTTTCGAAGGCATCAAAAGTTTTTTCGAAGGCATCAAAAGTTTTTTCGAAGGCATCAAAAGTTTTTTCGAAGGCACCAAAAGTTTTTTCGAAGGCACCAAAAGTTTTTTCGAAGGCACCAAAAGTTTTTTTGATGATGCAGTCAGTTTTTCTTAAAGGTGCCTTTTGTTCGGTAGTAGATATTTTCAGTGCAGCGAGATAGTAATTCGATAATTTGAAGCAGCAGATCTACCTCGAAGATAAAAGGACTTTTTCTGTCCTGCAAATAAATCTCTTTTTTTTGGGCAATGGGATCTCCATATTGAGGAGAGAAGGGGTCATTAAAAAATCATCAATAATAAAGACTGCAATTCAGATTAAGAAGAACCCACTATGGATTTAGAATTTATAGAGTAGTTTTCTTGGTCTTTCCAAATCAAAACTGTTTAATGGACAATTTGGGTTTATTTAACATGGCTGGCATAGAGAAATACCAGCCATTTTTATTTTATTAATTATTCCCCAATGCCGCTTGTGCTTTAACTGCTCTCGCCAATCCTTCTTTAGAGTAGGCAAAAGCTGCCAGTGGAGTCTCTGTTGAACCTTCTTTAAGTATTTGTTCGCCAAAGTACTCAGTCAGTTTATATTCTCTCATAAGAAATTTCTTGGCCAGTTTTTTTTCACCTTCTGCATTGATTATCAACTCACCGTTCTCTCCGTTTAAAAGCTGAACTTTCTGACCGTAGTCATAAATAAAATCGATACTGTCGGAGGTAATCTGGCGTTCTCCATTAGCGTTGCTGATCATCATGGTGGGCAGGCAGTCCACTTTTCCCTTTGCGGAGTAGCCGTTTCCTTCGATGTAACCACTGGAAATGTACTGAAAATTCATGCTGGCATCGATTGGCTGTGGCTGTTCACCGGGAAACTTTCTGGTCAGTTTACAATCATAATTCCCCAGATAAACGACCCAGTAAAGAGCCTGGCCCTGTTTGTTGTCGCTGCTAAGATAGAACATCTTTTTTTGCAGAATATTGCGGGCGAAACAGGCTGTGACAGAAAAAGCAATAATTGAGAGTACAAAGAGTATACGTCTATTATTTAACATGAAACCTCCTCCGGAATTGAATTTAAAATGGCTCAGGTATAGTAAATTTTTTTAGAAACGAACCAGGCAATTAATAATTGAGTCGTTTATTTAAAATCGATCAGCTATAAATATAAACATTTTTTCCTGAAAGTGTTGGATTGTTCTGATCCTGTCAGAAACACATATACGACTGCGGTCATAATGGGTTTTGAATTTTTACTTCTTGCCACAGACCACTTTTTTTATCTTTAACAAGTCTTATATGAGGAGATTCACCTCCATCGTACACGGTTATCTCTTTTTCAGACAGAACGGTTTTCCCAATTATTGTAAGGACCTCATTGTTGAGGGCTTTATATTGCAGCATAAGGAAATCTTTAATACGTTCAAAATCCTGTCTGCTTTCATTAAAGGTGAAAAAAAGTGTGCCAATCTGCTCTGAGGATAGCCTTTCATAGATTTTTGCAGGAAATGGTTTTATCTGTCTGAGCCGTTCATAATTGTTTGCAGTAAAGATGGAATGTTTGTCGGTGAAAAGGATGTAATGAAAGCGGGCATCCGGGAAAAGAATGCGTAAGGGGTTGAAAAGATTTTCGATCAAAAAGTCACAATCCACATTTATTCGCTCCAGTTTACTCTCCAGCACAAGAATGTGTCGTTTCCCATAATAGCGGTAATCAAAAAAACCATCGATTTCTTTAATATTTTCGTAACCGTATTTACCTTTGCCGGTTTTCTTTAAAATGATGAGATTAGGGTATTGTTTGATTTTTAAAATGTAATCGCTGCTATGTGCTACTATGAAATCTCTGCAATTTCGCACATCAAAGCCTGGTTCGAATATTCCCCCGGTTTTACCATTTTTATCCCAATGTTTTAGAAAGTATTTCGTTATTCGCCTGGAGATCCTTTCTGCAAGATCCCCCAGAATATTACCTTCAGCCTGGGCATCGTAAACAAATGAAGAGTTGATCAGGTCGGAAATAGTGATAATGGGGTAGCTGTAGTCATTAATTTTGTACTCCACAAGAATCTTTTCGTACTTTGGAAGGGAACTGTTGATAGGATCATTAGGGTTATGGAGTTTAAATGAACTCTGGACTCCATGATTTCTTTTAATAGAATAGATGGTATCCTCGGAACTGTTTCGTTGAGGAGTCCATAAGAAAGGGTGAAATTCAACAAAGGGGTCTTCCGGATTCGAAACAGCAGAATTTGCTGGATTCATTAAGTCGGTTTCTTTCTACTGCTTTTCGGAGATTTTCTGGGTTTATCGTCACACAATTATATTAAAAACATTCTTTTATGTAATTAACAGAATTCAATTTTATAATAATAGTACATATACTCAATCGGGGCAATAACTTATTAATATTTAGAGGTGGTTCAGGCAGGAATTGAAGAGAAGCTGCTGATCTTGCAGACACACCCGGAAAATCAAGATTTTTTGTACTAAATCGAAATATGGATACGTTTGATAATTATTAAACCAGATGCGGCCGCAGAAAGGCTCAAATTTTTAAAATAAGAGAGGAACATTATCAAGATCGTTGCTTTTAGTTTCAAAAAAAATGTATCTTCTCTGCTTACTTTAATGCCGGCCGATGCAGTGTCTGATACCTTTTCCATGGATAGCACACAGCGATGAAAAACAAACCTTACAGGATATTGCTGGTCGATGATGAGCCTGGAATTCGCAAGATATTGCGTCTATTCCTTGAGCTGGAGGGCTTTACTGTTTTTGAAGCCATTAATGCTACTCAGGCAATATCTGTAATCCAGAAGGAAAAACCTCATCTGGCCATACTGGATGTGATCCTCTGTGGACAGACGGGCTTTGATGTATGTGAATGGGTTAAAAATAATCCTGAGACTAAAGACGTAATAATCTTTCTTTTTACTGCTTTGAATCAGGAACATGATTATCGTGAAGGTCAGCGGGTGGGCTGTGATCTTTATCTGACAAAACCGCAAAACCCTAAAGATATCGTAGAAAAAGTAAACGAATATTTACACCTGAAATATGATGAGCAACCAAACCACGAAAAATGTCAGCTTTAGGCCGGCTGTTTTCTGTTAGCGGCTTTTTTAGAAATTCAGAAAGGATATTCCCGGTCACATGAAAAAAAATACTCCGATAAGGATTTTGCTTGTTCTGGCAACCGTTATCGTTGCCATTTATTTTCTGATCCCTTCAGTAACCTACTACTCCAAAACTCCGGAACAGCGTGAACTGATACGTCAGAACCAGCCTAACATTCTCAAAAAAATCCTCAACTTAGGTCTTGATCTGCAGGGAGGAATGCGTCTGGTTCTGGAGATAGACAGGTCTAAGCTGGAGAATCGTGATGACAAAGATGTTCTGGATCGTGCATATACCGTTATCGAAAACCGAATAAATGCTTTAGGTGTTGCCGAACCTATCATTCAAAAGCAGGGAAATGACAGGATTATTGTCGAGTTGCCCGGGCTTAAAGATGAAGCGGCCGCAAAAAGTGTTATAGGAAAGACTGCTCAGCTTGAATTTAACCTGGTAAGAGAGCCTGATCAGCTCAGACGTGCACTCAGTGTTATTGACAATGTGCTTACAGGTAAAGAGGGACCCGCTACTGCTGACAGCAGTGAAAAGGCAGACAGCCTGGATAAAAAAGAGCAGGAAGCGATAGCAAACAGGCTCTTTAAAAGTGAAAAATCTAATGATTCTGCAGCAGACAGCAGCGCTACTGATGCAGCAACCAGTGCCGCAAAACTCAAAGATTTGCTGGTTCAGATGGGAGACCAGGTAGCCGCCCGCATGGATCATGTAGGGAAAGTAAATGCGATTCTGACCAGGGATGATGTGCAACAGGCACTGAAAAGAGCCGGTCTGGGAAATAACTCTTTTCTTTGGGACCATGACACCACAAATCTGGGTAACAGTGGTTACCGGGTTCTCTACTATGTAAAAGGCACTCCGGAGATGCGCGGTGATGTCATCAAAAACGCACAGGCTACAATCGGTCAGAGTGAAATGCGGGGAAGCGGTGCTAAAGTAGATATAGAGATGAACGCAAAAGGCGCTCGCACCTTCTCTTCGGTTACCGCTGCAAACCGGGACAAATTTCTGGCAATTGTCCTGGACAGCACAGTTTATTCTGCTCCCAGAATTATTCAGAAGATTCCATTTGGAAAAGCTGAAATTACTGGAAATTTCACCATGGAAGAAGCCAAGAATCTGGCTATCGTTTTACGGGCCGGTGCACTTCCTGCTCCGGTGAAAATCATTCAGGAACAGGTCGTAGGACCATCCCTGGGACAGGATTCAATTGAAAAGGGACTGTTTGCAGGGTTAATCGGAGCTGTTCTGGTAGTGCTTTTTATTCTGATATACTATAGAATGAGTGGCCTTATTGCTCTTATCGCTCTGGCTATCAATATTCTGATTATTCTTGCAGTTATGGCAGGAATACATGCCACTCTCACCTTGCCGGGTATTGCTGCAATAATACTTCTGATCGGTATGAATGTGGATGCCAATGTGATCATCTTTGAAAGAATCAGAGAAGAGCTGAGGCTGGGCAAGACTGCTACTAATGCCATCAAATCGGGTTATGAGACTGCTTTTGTTACCATTATGGATTCCAACCTTACCACTTTGATCACTGCTTTCATTCTGTTGTGGAAAGGTACCGGTCCAATCAGGGGTTTCGCGGTCACTATGATTCTCGGTATCGTGGCTTCATTGTTTACAGCACTGTTTGTGTCCAAAGTACTGATGGATATGCTGTTTCAGAAAAACAAAAACACATTGAGCATCTAACTTCTTCTATGGGGAATTAATCACTATGTTGCAGGTTTTTAAAAACACAAAATTCGATTTTATTCGTTGCCAGAAAATTGCTTACAGTGCTTCAATCCTGGTAATACTTATTGGTGTAGTCTCAGTTATAATGCATCGGGGCTTCAACCTTTCTGTAGACTTTATTGGTGGTACCACCATGCAGATGAAATTTGAGAAACCTTTTCACGATGATCTTGGAAAAATCAGAGATATTATTTCTGAGCTGGGTTTCGGTTCACCTGAGGTGAAAACTATCGGCCAGGTTGTAAACAACGAGTTACAGGTCACAGTGGGGAAACAGGCGGAAGGGGATATAGTCTCCAAATCCATAAAAAATGCTCTGACCGAGAAATACCCGGAAAATTCCTTTGAAGTTCGAAGAGTGGAAACCGTTGGTCCAAAAATCGGGGGGGAACTTAAAAGAGATGCAATCGTTGCTACAATACTCTCTCTGATTGCCATTCTCATTTATGTAGGATTTCGTTTTAACCTGCCTTTCGGAGTCGCTTCGGTTATACCACTGTTTCACGATGTACTGGTTACGCTCACTGTTTTCTCTTTACTGAATCTTGAGGTGTCATTAACTTTTATTGCAGCGCTGCTTACTATCGTGGGATATTCGCTCAATGATACCATTGTGATCTTTGATCGTATCAGAGAGAATTTAAAAAATGGTTTAAAGGGCAAAAGTTTCACCGATGTGGTAAACGGCAGTATAAATCAGACTCTGTCTCGCACATTTATCACTTCACTGACCACTTTATTTGTCTCTTTTGCACTTTATCTTCTGGGAAGCGATGCGATTAAGGATTTCGCTCTTGCTCTGACTGTGGGTGTTGTGGTAGGTACTTATTCCACTATCTTTATCGCCACTTCGATACTGGTTGCCTGGCATAATAAAAAACCTATAGTAAAATAAAGAATTTCATCATTCTTAAAAGAAGGGCGGGTTTGTACTGAACCCGCCTTTTTTTTCTTTCATAGATAGCTGGAGTTATTTTTCAACTATGCTGATACATCAGGGAAGGGAAAGTACATGAGACATTTTCTGATATTGATTGCAGCATTTTTGACTACCGTTTCAGCAGATGACTGTCAATTGACAATAGCCCGGCTCAAATATGGTGGTGGCGGCGACTGGTATGCCAACCCCTCTTCTTTACCAAATCTGGTAAAAGCCCTGAAGCAACGGACATCTATCCAGGTCTGTGACACCATAAAAACCGTCCAAATTATGGATAGAGAGCTTTTCCTTTTCCCTTTTATTTACATGACCGGACATGGGGATTTCAAATTAACCGATGCCGAAAAGCTGAGATTAAGAAAATACCTGATAGGGGGGGGATTTCTCTGGGCTGATGATAATTATGGACTTGATAGATCGTTTCGCCAGCAGGTCGCACAGCTTTTTCCGGAAAATCCTTTGACTCTTATTCCTTCTGACCACCCCATTTACAGCAGTTTTTACCAGTTGCCTGGATTACCAAAGATTCATGAGCATGACGGAATACCCGCACAGGGTTTGGGAGTGTTTTTTGAAGGCAGAATGGTGATCTTTTATACCTATAACACTGATATTGGTGATGGTATGGAAGATTTGCATGTTCATAATGTTGGTGAGAAGCGTCATGAGCTTGCACTTCAGATGGGCATAAATGTTATCCACTGGTTTCTGAATCAATGAATAAAGATCTCTTAAGTGTAAAAAAATATGTCGCTGGAGTTCGAAGAAAAATCATCTGGTTCAGAATTATCCAGGGATTTGCTCCTGCCATTTTCGCATTCTCTTTGGTTTCTGCAGTTCTCAATCTCAGTTTTGCTCTGTATCCATGGACTTTTCTGCCGTTCTTATGGGACATATTTGTCTGCTCTCTTGTACTGTTTCTTTTTGGGTGGCTTTTGGATTCTGTTTTTTTCCATGCCCCTGATTATAGCAAAGTGGCTTTAAGAATTGAGCAGAGCTCAAACTGTGCTCATCCATTAATTGCCATTGCACTTGAATTTCATAAAGCAAAGCGAAACAGCCCGTTTATCGATTGCACTTTCAATCTGGCGGCACAGCAGATTGGTGAATTAACACCAATTTCTCTGAAATTACCAATTACATTGTGGTTGAACATCATTCTGGTTCCTGCCTGGCTTTTTACTGTAAATTTTTTTAATCCATCGCTGTTACGGTTCTGGAATGCGCCATTTCTTTCAATCAGTTCTTCCGGTGCAATAATCAGTCCGGGGACTGTAAAGATTGGACTAAACGATTCGGTGACATTGAAATTTCAACCGCTTCAGACCAGATTGCCCTCCTGCAAGGTAGTCATAAACCGGTTGAGTGAAAAAAGATCGGAAAAGATTCACCTGCGATCTGATAGCTCAGAAGTATTCATTTTCAGAATGGATAGTGTAAAACAGTCGTTTGTCTATCAGTTTGTTTATGGGGGGCATCAGTTTGCACCGGAAACGATTATTGTTGTACCACCGCCAGCTCTCTACAGTATGCAAATAAGGCTTACTCCACCTTCCTATATTGGTGATTCTGCTAGAGTTTTACCAGAAGGCCAGGGGGATTTCAGGGCTTATGCAGGAACAAAAGTGAACTTTACCATCGAATCAGAAGAGCTCTCCAGAGCGTATCTGATAAGTGGCAATGATTCCACAAGCTTTAACGTGGATAAAAGCAGAGCGTATGGTGAAATTGTTGTGAAAAAACCAATGGAATATACATTTGAACTGATAGATCAGCGGGGTCAGAAAAGCGATTCACTTCCACAATTCCGCATAGATATTATTCCTGATGAACTACCCATGGTTCATTTTCTTAAACCCGGTTATAATATTGCGCTTCAACCAGAGATGATGGAGACTTTGTGGGTTCAGGGAATCGATGATATCGGAATAAGATCCTTAGAGATCTTAAGTTGCCGAAATGGAGACTGTCAGGATAGTGTTTCTGCCTGGAATATTTCCCCTAAAGGAAACCCTCAAACCGTTAGAAAACAGGTCATCTGGAATTTGCGTAAATACACTCTCTATCCTGGAGATACACTCTTTTATTGGGCAAAAATCCGGGATAACCGTCCATTTTCTCCACCAGGAATTACTACCAGCGATATTTTCTGGTTCAGGGTGCCCTCTTTTGAAGAGATTCACCAGGCTATCATGGAAAAGGAAAGCTATGCGGATCAGAAAATCGAAGGAGTGCGTAAAGAGCAGGAAAATCTCAAAGACATGCTGGAACAGTTAATTAAGTCCGCTACTGGATCAGAGGAGCTTTCCTGGGATCAGAAACAGATTCTGCAGGATGTTCAGAAATCGATTCAGGCTCAGACCGATTCTTTGCAGAATGCACTGAATTCCTTGCAGGAAAACATTCAAAAGCTTAAAGAGCAGGGTGATATTGGTGAAGAGATCAGTGAAAAAATGGAACAGATACAAAATGAACTCAAAGAACTGATAAAGCAATTTGGCGACAGTCTGTTTCCAAAAATTGAAGATTCTCAGCAGATCTCTTTTGAGGAAATGCGGGAAGCTGTGGAGAATCTTCAGAAAATGCTGCCTGAGTTGGATGAACGTTTAGATAACACTCTGCAATTTCTGCAGATGCTGCGTAAGGATCGCGAATTGGCTTCAATGGCTATGCGTGCGGAAAAACTGGCTCAGGAACAGAAGACCATTGCAGATCAGAAACAGTCTCTACGTACTATGGATCAACAGAAGGACCTTCTGAACAGAATTGAGAACTTCAATCACGATCTGAAAAAGAATCATTCGGATGAAAAAAATCTTTCATCGACTTCAGATCAGATGGATTCTTTACATAATCAGATGCAGTCTTCCCTTTCACAAAAACAGAGTCCTTCGGCAGAACAGATGAACCAGATGAGTGCAGCTTTACTTTCTGCATCGCAACAGCTTCGGGATATGATGAGTGCCAGCAGGATGAAACAGATGCTTGCTGAGCAGAAAATGATTATGGAGATGGCTCATGATGCTTTAAACCTGATCGAATGGCAGGAGAAGATAATTACAGAATTTGACCTGAAAGAACGAAAAAATGTGGTTGTTTCACAACAGGCTTTACGAGATGCATTAGCCAAATCATCTGTTAAAACCGACAGTCTCAAAACGATTCCTCCAATGATAAAAAATAGCATCAGTCAGCAGTATACATTTGCACTCGACAATTCCCGCGAGGCTGTGCTGGCGCTGGGAGAAAACAATGCCATGTGGGCCATGAGAGAGAATAAGTTTGCCCTCAACTCTTTGGCCAGTACTTTGATTAAAACATTGAAGAGTATGAAACAGCAGAGTCAGAGTCAGAGCAGTTGCAACAGTGGCTTTATGGATGCCATGCGAAATCTCTCTGGGCGTCAGGCTGCGATCAATGCCGCTACTGCGGATCTGCTCAAATCACTTATGATGGGATCAAAAGGAGAAAGCGGACAGCAACCCGGTCAGGGTGACCAGAGTGCACGTGAGGCTGCACAGAAAGCTCAGAAAGCGATTGCTGAAGAGCTAAAAAAACTTGCTGAAAAGTATGGCAAAGAGACCGGTGATGCAATGAAAGAGAGAGTCGAGGAGTTGGAAAAAGAAGCTCAGAGACTGGCAAAAATGCTTGATCAGCCCAAACCTGAGATCTCCAGGCATCAGGATCGTTTTCTCTCAAGAATGCTTCAGACCACCCTTTCCATGAATCGTCAGGATGAAGGTAAAGAGGAACGGAAATCTAAAACCGCTGAAATGGTGTTCTCTCCCAATAACAGCGTTGGTAAGAGTCCTGTACTGGATGATCCGGACACTTTTTATTTGCTCAGACGTAAGGCTCTGATGGGCAATTTCCCCGAAAGCTACCGTGATGCAATAAGAGCATATTTCGATTCTCTGGAAGTGATGTTTTTGAATAAATAAAAAGAGAATTGATTAGTAATCCTTTAATAAAGTGAAAAGAAAAATGAATATACAGATGGCTGATTCTTTGGGTCTGGCAACTATCTACGACATACGTTTTTATCTGTAAAATACTGTGATGGATTGGCCTTTCCACATTATGGAAGAGTAGGAAACAGATCACAAAGCGTGCTTTGATTTAATGGCTACGTCACTCCCGTCTTGGCGGGAACAGAAAATCTTTCTCCTCTTGTAATCCTGGAATCTGCAGTATCCCTGATTTCAAAGCAATTAGAGTTGAAGCCGGAAAGAAAGTATTGGTTGACTTATGAATTGGAAACGCAGCTTTTACATCATTTTAGTGGCTCAGATGTTTACATCTATGGGCTTTTCGCTGATATTTCCTTTTCTGCCCTTTTACATTAAAGAACTGGATACTGCTCTGGGACTGGGTACAGAGGTCCTTTCGGGACTGGTGTTCTCTTCCCAGGCTCTGGCAATGGCACTGGTATCCCCTCTGTGGGGTGCGATTGCAGATCGATATGGCAAGAAACCGATGGTGGTCAGGGCAATGATAGGTGGGGCGGTCACTGTCTTTTTGATGGGGTTTGTGAAGACTGCCGAGCAGCTTATCTTTCTAAGGATTTGTCAGGGACTTCTCAGTGGTGTAATCTCGGCTACCAGCGCTCTGACTGCCTCATTTGCTCCCAGAGAAAAAAGCGGCTATGTGATGGGATCTTTGCAGGTAGCTGTTTGGTCCGGAGTAGCAACTGGACCGTTTATTGGAGGAATCCTGGCGGACATTTCAGGAATCAGAACCACCTTTGTAATCACTGGTACTCTTTTATTCCTGTCAGGTGTATCGGTTTTGCTCTTTGTTCATGAAAAGGCAGATGTAAAACAGAAAAAAGAAAAGAAAAATTCAAATCTGTTTTCTGATTGGAAAAGTTTATTCACCAATAAAAAAGTTATGGTAGTTTATGTGCTGCGTTTTCTTAGCAGTATGGCCAATAATATGCTCTACCCTGTATTACCTTTTTTTCTGGCAGCAATGGTTGGCGTCAAAGAGAACCTTGGAACCTTGACTGGAACGGTAATTGGCGTGATGTCGGTTTCAACCATAGTGGGGGGCTTTGTGATGGCTCGAAGCAGTGACAAGTTCGGGCATAAAAAAGTAGTAATTCTGGCATCGGCTTTTACGGCACTATTTTTTATTCCTCAGGGATTAGTGGGGAAAATGTGGCAGTTTGTTGCCCTCAGTTTGTTTGCTGGATTATGCTCAGGCGCATTAACTCCCTCATTGAGTGCATTATTGGTTCAGAGTTCGGATCGGGGTACAGAGGGCAGTATTTATGGTTTTGATAATTCTATTGTAGCTGCGGGAAGAGCTGTAGCTCCTATTGCCGGATCGCTTCTGGCAGTGCAGTTCAGCTACAAATTTACATTTATTGCCACAGGTCTGGTTTTTATGGTGATGGCTATATTTGCTTATTTTTTGCCCAAAAAAAATGAATTTGTTTATGACAGGGAATTTTATCCCGTTTCCGTTTCAAAAAACGATTTCAATCCGGAACCATAAACTGTAAATTTTATGCCAGGTAAAGCATGCGCATCACCGGCCACAATATTTCAGCTTGTTATTAATTATTAGTTATAGTATATTAGATAGTTGTTTTTGCAACTATTGATTTTTCAACCATTGGTTAAAGGAAATGGTTGAATACATTCTTCCAGATTGTTCTACTGTCATTTCCTCTGGCATGAGCCAAAGGTTTCTTATCAGTAAAAAAAGGGCTGATTTCTGGTGTTTTGAATGGAATTACTGCATGAGAATGAATTTTCGGATAAATAGATTTCTCCTGTAGAAAATCGGAGATTTATAAATGTGGTAATGGATAAGGATTTAATCTGGCAGACTGGAAGATTGAGGCACTGAAATCATCAAAACAGCAAGACTAGCAGGAAATCTATGTACATGCAATTACAGAAATTAAACGCTGCAGAATGGAAAAAACCGGATCACATGATAGTTGTGTTTTTCTTTTAAATATAGAAAAGGCTGAAGAGAAATGAATTCAGGTAAAGAAAAGCTTCAGACAACCAATACAACCAGAGTAATTAAAAGAGATGATTCTCCGGTAGCAGTTGTTCTGAAAAAAGTGCAAGTGCTTTCCTTATTTTCTAAGGTGATTGATCAATGCACCAAGGAAGGTTTCAATGTAGCAATGGATGAAACGAGTGATTGGGATAAACTGGCATTGAAGAGTCCCAGATTGTGGCTCGATAAAAAACTGTTCAGTGAAGCATTAATCGATATCATAAAAAATGCAGACAAGAGAAGTAACCGGGAAAAGCCTGTAAATATTTCTATCAGGTATGAAGGACTCGATGATTGCACAATAAATATTTCATACTACCTGAAAAAATCTGAAAAACAGAGCGCATATGGGAGATCAGGAAATTTCAGCCACCGGACTGCTGAAATTATTCTGCAGCATGGTGCTAAATTGGATCAAAAGGAAACCAGGGAGATGGTACGGGTATGTATCATTTTTTAAAATAAACCGCTGTGCCAAAGTTTTTGCTCAGGAATAAAGAGTTGCATGCAGCATGTTCACTGATTTTCAGTAATTCTGAACTCAGCCACAGAAAGGCATTTCCATGTCAGAAAGGCAGCTAATAGAGAGTCTTAAAGACCTTCCCCAGTTTGTAAGAAAACTGTTTTACGAAAAAGATATATCTAAACTCAATCTCGATATCAATCTGACTCAGACTACTATTCTTATGTTTCTTGACTCAAATAAAAACAAATCGATGTCAGAGTTGAGTAAGATGGTTGGATTGGAGAAAAGCTCATTCACCCGGTCGGTCGATTATCTTGTGGAAAAAGAATTTATAAAGAGAAACTACTCAAGTGAAGACAGACGTAAAATCACCATTTCATTTACCGAAAAAGGACTAAAAGCTGTAAGATTGATTAAAAATGACTGGAATGAACATTTCAGATCCCTGGTTTCCACCCTGTCTGCTGAAGAACAAAAGGAGTTTGCGAATGCCATTAAAACCGTTTCAAAATATGTACAGCAGATGCTAAGTGGTTCCAGGAAAGGCATTCATAAGCCAGCCCGAGCCCTGGCAAGCTAAGACTGAAATATGGATTTCCGTATCGATTGCAATCTCTGCGAATCGATATATTCAACATCAGGAGTCTTTTCCCACTCTCTTTTTATCGCCTCAAGGTAGAGAATATCATATACTGCACCCGGACGGGGGTAGCTTGCTACTATATAATGTGGCTGTGTCTTTTTCTCTCCCGGTTGTTTTTCGTATTCCGGGCGAACGCTTTCTGCTGTATTCAAAGAATTACCGTGCTCGAAAATTATCTCGTCCATTTTTTTATAGATCTCTTTACTCTCTTCATACATCTCATAATATGAGAGCATCTGCGCCAGAACATAATTTGAGGCGATCCAGACATCTTTTCCCTGATCCGAGTCAACCGCAGAACCATCCTGTTTACGTGCTGTAGCCCAACCCATAGGAGTGCGGTTGTTAATATATATGGTTTTCAGTAACCGTTTTACCCGGTTTTCCGGCAGAAAGGGTTTTTCTCCCATGGCAATCCACTGCCACAAGCCCACAATCTGGTCTGTAAAAACATCTGTACACTTTCCCTGACCGTTTACACCACTGCAGGTGATATAGTAGGCCATCTCATTTCCCTGTGCATCAGTTGTTTCGTACCAGAGTGAATCGTACACAGAAAAAGCTTTCTGGTATAATTCGATATATCTGTTTTTTTCGCTGATATCGCCGACCATATCGGCCATTCTGGTCATCGCCTTTAAGGATGCAACAAACAGATTGGCATCATAAGCTCCGACTCCGGCAAAAGGGATATTATCATAAGTATTCCTTACTTCCCCAGGCCTTCCTTCTGGTATGCCATCGTGATCATAATCCATACTCATCAGGTAGTTGAAACCTTTTTTTAGGGTGATCCAGTTGTCACTTACCACATCCGTTTTTCCGGTATATTTTACATTTCTAAGAGTTCGCAGTGCCAGTTTGGGAAACAGGTCGATCCAGTAGGATGTATTAAACCAGGTATATTCAGAGATGTTTCGCAGAGGATTGCCAAAAGTTAAAGATCCAAGATCATGAAATACCGAACCTTCCTCTTTCTTGGATGCGTATATATGGATATCGGTTCCTGGCTGACGATTCTCACGCTCCAACTGCTGGAGATAATTTCTCTGCAGGACCGGGTCATAGAAATATTGATTGTAGAAACGGAATTTCTCATCCTTTTTGTTAATGGAGTCGATGAATTTTTCGCACAACTCCAGTTCAAACTGAGGAAAAATGGACAGAAGCAGCTTGGAATAGAAATCTACATCCGCCGAGTTGTTGAAAGGGTAATCGAAACACTCCAGAAAACGGGCCTGATCTTTCTGATCAAGAACCGATGCGTTTGACAGTAAATAACTGAGTTCATTAAACAGAAGTCTTGCTGCTCTGAGTGCACCTTCAGTATCATTTTTATACATGGGCATACTCTGAAGCGAACTGTAAATGTGCTCCTGAACTGTTATCGTACGCTCAAGCCATTCCGGATAATTGTTGAGTGCATTAACAGCCATATCCTTTGCGCGATTCTCTTCACAGAGGTAATCCGTGGCATATCTTCTTTGTATTGATACACCATCGGCGTACTTTTGAAACGGAAAATCAAACGCTTTTACCACAGGAACAGAAGCCACCTGACCTGGTTCCACATTGACAGTAATACTGATTGCTGAACCATAATCGTTTCCTGGTTCAATAGCATTGGGATGGTGGAAACTTCCATCGGAATTAAGAACCAGGTCCTGTTTGTAGGTGCGCAGTTTGAATGCTTCCTTAATATCAATTTTAACCTCTTCGGAAACCGGTACCGCAATCACCATACGGTCAGAACTTTGCTCGCCGCTCATTTCCACACCGGTAATACCCTGGTAGTTGAATTTACTGTGAACCTGGCCATTGATGGCAGCGTATCCCAGAAACGTGTAATCCTGTTCGCAGGGGCGGCTGTTTTTTCTGCTGAGATTAACCAATGATGGCATGGGGACCACAAGGGTGATCTGTTGTGAAGAGTTGCTTCTGTTGTGAAGAATGTACTGTTCCACAGTGACAGGAGTAAATTGATCCCTGGAAGAGAGCAGGGGAGGGATGATCCTGCGTGTTATCTCTGTCTTCCCAATCCGGTAACTCAGTTGTGCCAGGGGGGTTGCCAGTGATATGGAAATATTTTTCTGTGCAATGAAATCATAGTAATAGTTCTGAGGCAAAGGGAAATCATCCGCACTGGTGAAGTTTTCCGCCTCATAAGATGTCAACATGACCGGAGTATTGTTGTCTATGCAGACAAATGGTATGGAAGCCATCCGTAAAGGGTTATCGTTCAGAAAAATTAGAGAACCCGAATCGATAATCCCGGTGACTGTACCATGATGAGAAACAATCAGTGATAAAGTAAGAGTACCCTCTTTGGCGATTGCCTGGGGAGATGCTACAGAACGATAATGCCCCTGGTTGTGAACCGCCATCCGGTTATCTTCATAGATTTTTTTGATCCTGGTACCATTAAGAGTGTAAAAACGCCGGATCTTATTAAAAATCTCCTTTTCTTTGTCTTTGGAGAAGTAGAACTGTGCAATTACCGATGCTGAAGGAACGATTGTTTCAATGTTTTCGATACTTGTGTTGTTCATGCTGACTTCTGTTCTATTTTAAAGAATTGATCGATTATTTCCAATCAGGTTAGGAGTCTACCGAACCTGGAACCGGTGTTGTTTCAGATTCAACACAGTTGCTTCGCAAGTCTTCAGAAAATAATCTTTGCCTGGGAGTTGATCACCAATTAAAAGTCCCCTCAATCCTCTACACTCTTCAGACTGTTTGATGAATGTGCTCTGAAGACAGCGATTTTTCTTTTGCTGAAGGCACTTTTTTGGCTAATTCCAGAATAGTTTGCAGCAGTTTCATTAATTGAAGGCTGAAGCTTAGTGGCAGAAGCTGGCTTTCCAGTCTGCCCTCCGATATACAACGCATAACCTCTTCGGCTTCGTAGTTGTATCCGTTACCCTTCCAGTCCAGAGGTATTTCTTTGCATCCATCTGCAGTACTGATTGAGAGTCTTGTGGGCATGTGGAATCTGCGGTGAAGGGTGATTTTGCCCTTTGTGCAATAGATTACTGCTTCGGTATCTAAATCCACATCGAATGAAGATGCCAGTTGTGCAAATTGACCCGATTTCCAGGAAAGAAATACTCCTGTGGAGAGATCAACCCCTGTAGGCGCCATCACCGCATGTGAACTTATCTCATCAGGATAACCAAAAAGCAGAAAAGAGAGAAAAACCGGATATATACCAATATCCAGAAGTGAGCCCCCACCAAGCAGGGGGTTAAAAAGACGACTCTCTTCTTTGTAATCGGCCAGGAAACCAAAATCTGCTTTTATACATATAGGGTCTCCAACCACTTTGTTATCGATAAGCCATTGGACTTTCTGAATGGATGGCAAGAATCGGCTCCACAAAGCCTCCATAAGGAAGCAATTGTTTTTTTGGGCATAATGGATCATTTTTTCCACCTGATCGGTGTTCATGGCAAAAGGCTTTTCACATAGGACTGCCTTTTTTTTCTGCAGGCAAAGCAATGAATTATCACAATGAAGAGAGTTGGGGGTGCCAATATAAACAATCTCCACATGCGGATCATCAGCCAGTTCTTCATAACTTCCGTATGCTACGGGTATGTTGTAATTCCTGGCAAAAGCATCTGCCTTTTGCTTCGATCGGGAAGCAATGCAATACAGATTGGCACCGGAAGCATCCTTGAGGCCTTGTGCAAAAAGGTGAGAAATAGAACCGGTTCCGATTATACCCCATTTGTATTGTCTCATAAGTTTTTGTTTCCGTTTTGAAGTGAATAACCTACAAAATAGCAATAAATGCATTCACTTCAAAATAAGTCTTTAATGGTGTAGTTTGAAGTTGCTTCTGCAGCATGAGAGATATGGCCGAAAACAGGCTTTATTGTTGCTATTGCCTCTATTAGTATCTATCCGAAATCTCACAGGATTAAAATAAAATTGACAAAATGAGTTTAGGTAAGGCTCAAAAATTCAGAGGATTAGGTAAAGATAGACAAGTGAAGCTAAACATAGAAATGCTCCAGCCCCCAAAATCTCCCAAAGGGGGACTTTAGGATCGCATGTGACTATGTGCTTGATTTGTGGGTCTTAGTTCCCCCTTTGGGGGTTAGGGGGCTCCATTCTGGGGGACTTAAGAACGGAAAAGGCTCTTGAATCAAATTCACAGTTACATCATGAGATCATAAAGTCTCCCGATGTGCATCGGGAGATTTAGGGGCATAGGGAGATTAGGAAGGCTTCCTTGACACCAATTTTAATATCATAATGTGGGCCTTATCTTTCGAATGTTTCTACAAAAATAACCGGAGTAGACAATTATGAACTCCCATATTGTCAGATTCATTGTGTTGATTTTGATTCTGGTTTTCTTCAGTGGATTTGCCCGGCAGATTGAATCGATCGCAGACATAGAGAAAGCAGCACAGAATCCTTTGGCGGACCGCATTTTTCTTGGAGTTCAGAGTTATACAAATTTCGGATTGGGACCTTATAATCGCGTACAGGAAATCCTGAATGTGCAACCGGTGATCCCTTTTGACTTTGGTAACTGGAATCTTACCACCCGATGGGTGATTCCTTTTGTATTTCAGCCCGAATTAACAAGTGAAAGCGGAAGAGATTTCGGCTTGGGTGATTTGAAGACATTCTTTTTTTTCAATGTTCACACTGCTCGCTCTATAAGATCCGGTTTCGGTCCCGTGTTTTTAATACCAACTGCTACAGATAATTCTATCGGGGCAGACAAATGGGCTTTGGGACCTGCAGTGGTAGTGGAGATAAACAGTAGACAATGGCTGGTTGGATTGCGTGTTGATAATCTGTGGACTTTTGCCGGAGATGATGACAGGGAGGATTTAAACATATTGACTATGCAACCTTTTATTAATTTTGTGGTTCCCGGAACCGATGGTCTTCTGTTAACCTCAACTCCTGTAATTACTGCAAATTGGGAAACCAGTACAAACAGATGGACAGTGCCTTTGGGTGGTGGAGCAGGGTATCTGATAAGAGTAAAAGAATTTTCTTTTTTAGGTACTGTACAGGGGTTCTGGAATGCCTTACGGGGAGAGCTTTCGCCAGACTGGACAATGCAGATTACCTTACAGGCGATCTTTCCGAAAAAAAGACAACCAGACTAACGTGAAATGAGTTTCAAATCGTTGGTGTACTTGGTTGAACGCTGTAAACCTGGTCTCCTTTATATTCTTTTAAAAGCTGGATTGCCTTACCCTGCATGATATCTTCTATTCTCAGGCAAAAAAGAACACCCCCTGCCATCAGGCCTTTGACATAAGTATCTGCAATCTTTTCAGGGATACTGAATTCCTGGAGCATGAGTTTGAGTCCTCCATGTGGCTGAGTAGCAGCGCCTCCGGTAAGCTCCACAGCGATTGTACCGCTGGCAAGCACCCGACCCACATCAGAAATGCTTATTCCCTTTTTACCCGTAAAAAGAGAGGGAAGACCGCTGATCTTTTTGGGACCCAACTGATCGGTTTTCAGGACCATGGTTTTGGGATCAGTTATCTCCAACTCCTTTGCCACTAGCTCCTGAGCAATGGCATTCATCTGTCCTTCAGAGAAACCTTCCTTCAAGAGATTCTCTACTGCTTGTTGAGCGGTCTGGAGATCCCAAAAAAGAGCAAAAACGGTTTTCATGATCCACCCCTCGTGATTCCGGTTGTCCTCTTTCTGATCTAAATTTAATGGATCAATATTTATGCCAGATCACATGATTCCGATATTGGGTTTTGGTATTCGACCCAAATTGGATACCATATCGGATCCCCGCATCGAATCCCCGCATTGGATTTCCGTATCCGATTTCCGTATCCGATTTTTCACAGGGCGTTGCCCTGTGCTAACCTAGATCGCCCTTTCAGGGCTATGCATGATGGGACGGTCCCAGCCTGTAGGGCTGGACTAGGTTAGCGTAGGGCATCGCCCTACGATACGTGTGATACGATATGATACGATACGTATGATACGATAATAATGGCCCCCCGTCCCCGTATCTAATTCCCCGGGGCCCACGGCAACACCCACATCACCCACATGCCCCGAATCCCATTCCCGTGTCCAATTCCACAGGGCATGGCTCTGCCAATACCACACATGTGAGGTTTGGTCCAATAATTGCAAATTTTTCAGAATTCCCCAGGTTTACGAGAAAAAACATAAGAACACAAAAATGAAGGAGAGAAAAAATGCCCCAATCTCTTTCGATGGTCATTCTTCATATCGTTTTTAGCACAAAGCACCGAGAACCTCTTATTTTTAAAGAGTTGCGTAATGAGTTGAATTTGTATATCGCTACAGTCTGCAAAACCTGCAATAGTATTCCCATAAAAATCGGTTGTGTATCCGACCATATTCATATTGCGGCATCATTACCCAGGATAATCACAGTAAGCAAATTGCTCGAAGAGGTCAAAAAGAGTTCCTCCAAATGGATTAAAGAAAAGGACGAACGTTTACAACATTTTTCGTGGCAAGATGGATACGCGGTATTCTCAATTAGCCAATCTCATCTTGATCGATTAGTTAATTACATAAAAAACCAGGAGTCGCATCACAGGGATAAATCTTTTCAGCAAGAATTACGCAATCATCTAAACCATTATCGTATCAAATATGATGAACGCTATGTCTGGGATTAATCTGACCTATCATAACTCCTCTATCCCTAGCCCTGAAAGGGCGCTCTAGCTCAGCACAGGGCAACGCCCTGTGTGGTTGGATGTGGAAACGGAAACGTGATGCGGAAACGTGATGCGGAAACGTGAAACGGATACGTGAAACGGAAACGTGAAACGGATACGTGAAACGTATAGATGACATGAGACTCTGTTTAGAGCCTCTGTCCCCTCTTATCCGTTCCATCAATAGGAATCGTAGTGCATCCAAAGAGCCTGGATGCCACTCTGGGGCCCATCTGTTCGGTAATCTCTTCTCGGCCCAGGTTTGAGGTAAACATTGTGGGAAGACCATTGGCGGTACGGGTATCTACTATGCGGTACCAGCACTGCGCTACAAACGCTGATGGTTTTTCTACTCCTATGTCATCTATGACCAGAAATCGATTGGTGGTATACTTGGCAATTACCTCTTCTTCGGTGAACTCACTTTCTCCTACTGTGCCGGCCCTTATTTCTCCGATAAGCCTGGGGGCACTAATAAAAAGCGGATTAGAATTTGGGTCGTTTATAAGCAGTTTTCGCATGGTGGCTACTGCCAGATGGGTTTTCCCGGTGCCACATGGACCAAACAACAGAATCGATTTTTTCAGGGGAAGGGTGATCGCTTTTAAAAAATCCACTGCTCTGAGATGATTTTGTGTCTCCGGACGAAAATTCTCAAAAGAACATCTAAGATAAATTTCCGGGACTCCGCTTTTCCATAGAATGTTATCGATATTTGCCAGCCTGGTTTCGTATTCGGCTCTTTTTTTCAGAATCAGAACACATTGTTTTGAACAGAAAGAATCTATCCATAGTGTATCGCTGTTATATTCAATGTCTTTGCCATCCCATTGAATGTCGCTGAATTTAAAGATTTTACCGCATCCTGCACATTTTTTGTTACCACTGTGATTAAAATCGGATCGAATGGAGAATTTATTCATAAACCTGTTTAATCCTTAACTGCATTGATGAATTTTCAGCAAACTGACTTATTAAAATACTACATTTTTTGCTGGTGGAAAGAGATGAAGACCTAATTCGGATGTTTGTTTAACGTGAATCGTCCGATTCAAGGGAGGGTTAATCCTGTGATCAGTAGAGACAAGGGCCATTCCTTGTCTCTTTCGGATGGAGGATAAAAACCTAATCAATAAATTTAACTTTGGAGGTATCGCGTGATTTTGCTTCAGGGAATTCGTCTTTATGACCCAAAGCGATGCCTAAAATAGTCTTATATCCCGGAGAGAAACCAAGCTCAGCCCGAATAGCCTCTGCATCAGCGGTATTATTGTTAATAGCACGTGCCACACCTCCTAAGGCACAGGTTCCAAGATTAAAGGATTCTGCACTCAGCATGATATTCTGGGATAGAAGTCCGCAGTCAAATTCGCCATAAGGGTTAGCGGTATCGTTGGCAATAACAATAAGTACAGGTGCATCGTAAAAGTTGCCACCTGTGGCCTTGATCTTTTCGAGCAGACCTGGGGTTGAAATTACACGGACTTCCCAGGGTTGATTATTTTTTGCACTCGGTGCATTAATACCTGATTTTATGATAACATCCAGCATCTCTTTTGATACCTTTAGATTTTTATATTTCCGGATACTGCGTCGGCTTAAAATCGTTTTATTTACTACATCAGAAGTACTTTGCGGTTTTTCTGCGCAAGACAGAAATATTGTGGCAACCAAAATCATCGATAGATAACAAGTTTTCTTCATCACCATATCACCTCTTCATGGTTAAAAAATGTATTAAGAAAGGTTGAAAAACATTGCATTTCAACAAAATTACAGCGATACTCCGCAAAAATCAAGAATTAATAACCACGAAGCGCCCATGGAAGCTATAGATGTTGTAGGCCCCGCCAGAACATGGCAGCAGCCTACAAGCTGCTACAGGAAAAAGGACTCTGGTGATGCCAGTCCGTAAACGAATTGAAACCATTTCTCAATATTAGAATGGGATTCACTGAAACCCTGAATTCCTATTACCCAAAAGATCCAGTTCCTGATACGATGTTGTGTATTTTTTGAAGCTGATACATTCCTGAATGCTTTTACAATCTGACGAACCGGTTCTTAATTGGCACAAGTCAAAATAATAGCTTCCTGCTTTGGAAATATAAGGAATAAGGGGCTTACCATGAATAAGAAAAAAGGTTTTAGAAAAATCAGCATCACCTCGTTTATTCAGGATGCCGTTGATTTGAGAGTGAATTGCGAAAAGGATAAGGAAAAGCTGATTGCAGCAAATCTTCAATGGTGCAAGTATGACGAATTACTGGAAAAGACAGAAGAACTGATCCCCCTTAACAGTAAACTACTACTGTGCCGTGAAGGTTGCAAATATGAAGTCTCATGCCTGCAGGAATTTGCACGTGAGTGTTACAAGTTACGATCAAAGCTTCGTAGTGCATTGAATAATTCTTTTGAAATGGCCGGGTGGGAAAGGAAAATCCCAGGGATGTCCAGAAAAAAGGCGTATATCGATATTTCACAGGATCTGATGGATTTGGCAGTAACAGCAGAAAGATTCATGTTCAAAGCTCCGGGATTTTTTACAGATAAGCAAATAGTCTCCAAAGCACGTAGTCATTCGGCTCTGCTTAGAAAAATGGAGGCGAAGAAAACATAACTATTCGATTCAAGATCAATCCTGAATAAAGAATGTCTCGATAAGTGCCGATCGCTTCACTCCGTTATGAAAATCATCAGAGCAGCCGGAAAGATTGCTTTTGGTGATGATCCAAACCGAAGGAAAGCATATGCAACCAAATGATGCCAATATGTGATTACAGATAAACTGGAGATAAAAATACCGGCTCAAAACTTCGGACAACTTTGTGGCAATATGGGTAAATTTAAAGCAGTCTTGTGAAATAATGGGCAATCATGTGCTTAGTTTGAGTAGATTCCTGGGAATCTATGTTTAATATTTTCAGCGGGCTAAAAATAATAAAGTCCCCTAAAGTGCCATTTTTTGGCTAATTTTAAGGGACTTTATGGCTGGTCAGGAGGGACTTGAACCCCCGACCCAGTGGTTAACAGCCACTTGCTCTGCCGACTGAGCTACTGACCAATAAATTCGGCGTAATATCTATCTAAATTATCAACGGATCCAAAATATAATAATTCTGCTAAAATAATGTCAAACAATTTCTAAGCCCCGGTTAACAAGAAAATACCGGGGCAGTTTCAGATAAAGCAGCAGTTAAATAGTGCAGCCCCTGGTAGCTTAATTATTTCTTTGTATCTGCCATGGATACAGTGTGCCATGATTGATCAGAGTATCTGTGGTACTTATGCTAATATTACAGGGGCCGGAAGAATCAATCCGCTCCTGAGTCATTGTTTTTTGCGCACCAGGCCTAAGAGTAAAAGACTGACTTTCCCACTTAATCCACAGCGTACCATCAGAACCTATGCTGTCTACAGAGAAATCCGGATTATTATTCCATGGAAGCGACTCGATGGTACTAAGAAAATTTTGTGCACCGATATCGGTGCCATTGAAATTGATATACAGTCCATCTCCAAAAATGAGTTTAGTTGAATCCTTCATTTCAGGAATGATACCGCTCAATATCTTATCCTCACTGAAATTAAAGGTAACCATCGGTAAGCATGGAACATTAACACAGGAATCATGATCGAACTGAAACCTTTCGTGTCTGGTATAATTCAGAAAGACGATTTTTCGGAAACTATCAGCCTTCGTTATTCCAAAGCTGATCGAGTAGCTCTGAGGATCTTTATCGTTGGGTGGGCAGGCTGGATCTATTTGGGTTAAAACAAGTTTATAGCCTGCTACAGTTGTGTCATTACGTGTAGGGAATCTGAATTGCAGAGGATAAGAGATTGTATCTACATGAAACATCAGATACAGGAAGACAAGATCGGGTCGGTCACAGCCCATATTGCAGGGGCATCGAATATCACCTATAGAATCTAAAAAGATCATGAGCCGATTTGAACTATTGAACAAGGTATCTCTTTGTTTAATCGTATTTAAAAGTTCAAAACTCAGTATATTATGGGGCATCTGCACTGTAATCGGTTGCTGATAGCCACTTATTGCAACTGTTACATCATCATACTTTACATGGGTGGCTATCAGTGTATCTACAACCGATACATTTGCTCTTACCGATTTGTCTGCAGGTCCGGAAAATTCGTTTGAAAAGGATACATTTGAATTACCTATAAGCTTATTAACCTGATTTGTCGATCCGATTTTTGTTCTGAGCAGAAATATCTGATTTCCAATTCTCTCAGGGATAATAAACTGATAAAATCCTGGATTGAGTTTTCCATTCTGAAGTACGCAGACTTTCCGTCCATTGAGGTTGAAAAGGTCCACCAGGACCTCTTGCAGATCTGTAATATGTAAAAGCAGCTTTCCATTATTAATTCTGATATGATTCTGGATAGGTTTGGTGGGTCTGCGGATAGATGAAATCTCAAATTCGAAGGTTCCATCATTTAACGATGTTACAGTTTGATCAGTGCTTAGAAGTGTAATTTCGGCTCCTTCAATCGGGGCCCCTGATCTGTCGATAACTTTTCCGCTCAGCTTGTTTTCTGCTGCGCTTGCGTACACAAATAACCCTAGAAGATATACCAGAGGCAAGAACCGGTATTGTTTCATTTTTCTCTCCTTTACAGGGTAATGCAAGTCGTATAATCGTATTATAACTAAAAAATTATCAGAATGTGATTGTATTAAAGATTAAAACCGGAGTTTTAGAAACTGCTGAAACTCCAGTAATACTATAAGGATGTATCTATTTGGTGATTTTGGTCAGTCGATAGTGTTCAGAACTTGTGATTGCTTCAGAATGTGTCTGGTTCGTTATCCAGATTGTATTGGCGGTTGATCTGCAGGGTGATCCACTCTATGTGTTTGCGTAAAATCGGTTTTTCCAGAATCGTCACATCATTTTTTAAAAGATACTGTTTTTCTTTGAGTCCGATCCTTTTGGCACAGGCAAAAAACGTGATGCTGTGATCAATGATTTTCAAAGCTGAGAAAATGTCGAAAGCAATATGGATACTACATGGTGGATCAAGGTCCAGTAATACAAATTTAATCTGATATTTATTGCAGAAACTGATCAGTCTCTCCGGATCATCAAATACTGTAATCACTGTTTCACGGCTTAAGGTGTTTACCAGAGAATCGGTGAGAGGAGTCGGAGCAGCATAGAGCACCAATTTTACATCTTTAGGCTCCAAATCTTCAGCCTGCTCTTCTAAAGCGATTCTTTCGGTTTCCTTATTTTCTGCTTCCTGCCGAAGTTTCTCCCATTTGTTTCGCTCTATAATTTCCAGTAATCTGGCTATTTTCTGACTATCCAGGCGCATCATTCCGCTTTCTGTTCTCTTCTATTTTTTTTCTGCTTCAGGAAGAGAGACTCCCTTCTATCGAAAAGTAGACGGAATTTCTCAACCGCACAGACTTTCGACTTACCCATAAAGGTGTTACCCACTATAAGCGATAACGCCCGATGAGTGTGGCAGAGTTACTGCAGGGCAGCCCCCTGACTGATCTGCAGAAAGGTGCATTGATTGAATTATATACTAATAAGATGTTTGCTACAAGTCTTTAGCCTAAATAGGAGTTTTTTTGACATGTGTCGCTTCGATCCCTTTGTTTATTGATCCAAGAGTTCTGGTTATATAACCTTGTAGATATGGGCAAGTATCTTTTGGGCAGTTGACCTGAATGGCTCTATGTGATTCACGCCAAAATAGGTCTGAATTGGGTTTTATAACCAGGGTGGGGACGGCAGAAGCCAATTTCAGATTGTGAGATGAGCAATTAAACCCAACCGGAAATCGTATCCCGAAATATCCTTAAAACAGATGATCTGAACCAGATAAATAGCTATTAACCGGATACTGTTTTATCACTTCCAATACTTTCCCGAAATTTACACCATTTCTTTCTGCAAACAAGCTCCATTCGTTGAAAAATGCCAGAAGAGTATTTTTATAAGAGTTTTCTACCATCATTACTGTTTCGGACTCTATCGGTCTGTCGAATAAAGCCGGTGAATAATTATCCGGGTGAATGCTTTTCAGAAATGCCCGTACTCTTCTGCGAGAATTGTCGTTACATCCCGCACCAACTCTCCACAATCTTCTGTTTTTGGTTACATATTCTTTCAGCGAATCTGCTCCAGAGAAAGTGTGTGCCAGAAGAGGTTCGTTTTCGATTTCCCGTTTCTGGAATTCCTCTTTCAGTACAGGATAAGCCACAAACTCCGTTATTCCTGGAGCTGTAGTAGATTCGATCAGCACAAGGCTGTATGGCGAGATTCTTTCACCAACAATCTTCATGAGGTTTTTTAGCTCATGTGCCTGAGTCTCACTGCTGAAAAGTTCGCCCGGTTGGTTATCCGGATCATTACATTGTGTATCAACTATCACGCAATCGGCCAGAGTGAGAGAGTCAGGATTGTAGGTCGCAGTCAGATTCTGTGCCCGGATAACTACGTCAAAGATCAGTTCTGAGATCTGTGGGTTTTCTGATCCCACAGGGAACAGCCCCCTGTTAAGCAGGGGAGTTTTCCAGTAATTTTGTGAAGCTGGATTTTGACACCAAATAACAAATTTAGAATTTTGGCCATTGCTGTTTTTAGAATCTGCGATTCTAGCAGCCATAACAGGAGTACTGAGTCCCTCACCTGTTACCACTACAATCTCTTTTTGTTGAGATCTGGCAATATCAGTCAGAGCTTTGAGGCGTTTAAGTTCATTGATATACTCATCTTTAGAGGGCAAAGGGAATTTTTCTCCCAGGGGGCTGATAGAAAAAGCGTTGTCATCTATGGAAATATTCATCTGTTTCCTCTTTCTTGGTTGCAACCTGACTGCAGATAAACCCATAAACTTTTTTGGAGCAGACCTAAGTTATTACTGCAAGTTACATGCCTTAATACACTCAAAAGAATCCTTTAAAAAGCACTAGCCCAAATCTAACCATAAACTAACAAAACTTAATGATTTTAATGATGATTACTTTTAAAAGGAGAACGATGAGAACTGTAGCAGAAGAGGTAAAAATTGTCGTTGAAGGACTCAGTTTCTTTTACGGTCAAACTCAGGCATTACATGATTTATCCCTCAAAATATCTTCCAGACAGGTTACTGCCTTTATCGGACCATCCGGTTGTGGAAAATCGACTTTCCTGCGAGCACTTAACCGGATGAATGACATAATAGAAAATACCAGAATCAGCGGTAAAGTTTTCATCGATAATGTTGATATCTATAAAAATGGAATTGATGTAGTCTCTTTGCGAAAAAAAGTGGGGATGGTGTTTCAAAGATCCAACCCATTTCCAAAATCCATCTTCGATAATGTGGCATTTGGTCCACGTATCCATGGCCAGAAAGATAAGAGAAAACTGGAACAGATCGTAGAGCATAGCCTTAATCAGGCTGGTTTATGGGCCGAGGTAAAAGACCGGCTTCAAAAGAGTGCCTTAGGACTTTCCGGTGGCCAGCAACAGAGACTATGTATTGCTCGCGCTTTGGCTGTAGGTCCCGAAATTCTTTTAATGGATGAACCTGCAAGCGCACTGGATCCCCGCTCAACTTCCCGTATCGAAGACCTGATAGGGGATCTGAGGGAAAACTATACCATAGTAATCGTAACTCACAACATGCAACAGGCCTCCAGAGTATCTGATTATACCGCATTTTTCTATGAAGGCAGACTTGTCGAGTTTGATAAGACCCGCAAAATTTTCACTCAGCCAGAAATGAAACAAACTGAAGACTATATAACCGGACGGTTCGGCTGAAAGTAAAGGAGACGGCCGCTTTATGTCAATACATCTTTCCCGCGCAATAGAAGCTCTGAAAAAAAAAGTCCTTATTCTGGCTACGCTGGTTGAAGAGAGTGTAGCTCAAGCTGTAAAATCGGTTGAGAAGGGGGACACAGTTCTGGCAGAACAAGTGATCAAAAATGATAATCACGTAGATCAGATGGAAATTGATGTGGAGGAGGAATGCCTCAAGATTTTGGCATTGTACCAACCGGTTGCTATTGATCTTCGTTTTATTGTATCTGTACTCAAGTTAAACAGTGATCTTGAACGTATAGGAGATCTGGCTGTCAAAATTGCCGAACGCACTATCTGCCTGGTCAATGAATGTGATGAGCACGGGCTGAATCCTGACTTTACCAGGATGTATGAATGTGCCAGTTTGATGTTGAAAAAAAGCCTCGATTCGCTGATTCGCATGGATGTCAATATAGCTGGTGAAGTAGGTAAGGCTGATGATGAGCTTGATGCCTTAAACCGGGAGATGCATTCAAAGGCCAGAGAGGGAATAATTAATAACCCCGAATATCTGGATCAGTACTTAAACTTTATCGTCATATCCCGCTCTCTGGAACGAATCGGAGATCATGCAACCAATATAGCCGAAGATGTCATTTACATGGCAGAGGCCAGGATAATCCGCCATGCTTCCAGAGCCTGAAAATCTCCTCCCCCCTGAAACCGTCTGCTCTGGTTCCTGTTTTGATCCAAATCCCCTGTGTCTTACACATTTTGAGCGCTTATTTAAAATGTGGATTTATAGGAGTATAATCCGGAAAAACAGTTTCGCTGGTAGAAAAAAGAACTGTAAAGCATGTTTTTACGTCTGCACGGCAAATGTTAATGTACTTGAAATAATGAGCTAACAGATGACTAATACCTCAAAGCCATATTTAATAGTGAGATTAATCTGGTGAAATGAACAGAACACAAACGTTTTTAAAGGAGTTACCATTTGAAAGCAAAAAAAATGTTTTTGATGGCTTTGATGCTTTGTAGCAGTGGTTTTGCCCTGCAAGACAGCTTGGCTGAAAAAGGAGACAACGACGAAAAAAAAATCGATGAAAAGTCCTTCATGGAAACCAAAAAAACAGTAGACAAATTAAAAAAACTAAAGATATCCGGATACGTACAGGCACAGATGCGAATCGCTACTGATGCCGAGGAATCAGGTGAAAAAAATTATAAGATAGGTAAATTTCAGGGAGGAGAACTACCAGCTAATTCACAGTCAGTGTTCCAGATACGCCGTGGGCGAATCAAGGTGGCTTACCAGGACTCTTACTCTCAGGCTGTGGTTCAGTTGGATTGTGTTCCATCGGGTGTGAGCATAAAGGATGCATATTTTCGATTCTCTGCACCATGGCTCTATGGCTTTGGTTTTAAAGCCGGAGTATTTGATCGGCCTTTCGGTTTTGAAATATCGTACTCGTCAAGCACCAGAGAATCCCCCGAACGCTCCCGTATTTTCCAGACACTTTTTCCGGGAGAACGGGACATGGGAGCTTCTGTGGAGTATGTCCCTTCCAGCAATTTTCCATCATGGGCACAACTCTTTAATCTTAAATTTGGTATGTTTGCCGGAAATGGAATAAACAATGAATCTGATGATGTGCGGGATCTGATAGGGCGATTCGGACTTTCCTTTCCATTTAAGGATATTGATTTGGCTATAAATGCAGGTTTTTCCGGATACGCTGGTGCGGTTAAAAGTTTGAACGACACTATAAAAGTCATATCCGGTACAGACTGGACAGACAGAGATGCTCAGATAAATAAAGAAATAAAAAGGCAGTATTCAGGTGGAGACCTACAAATCAACTATGGCGGTATTCCGGTTCTGGGGCAGTTATCATTGCGTGCTGAAGTGATTGGTGGTCAGCAACCTGGACGGGCCAAAAGCAATCAATCACCAAAATCATCTTCCCCGGATGCCAGTGCCATTTATATGCGGGATTTTCTCGGTTTTTACGGAATGGCAGTATTGAATATTGATCCAATTAAATGTCAATTGGTGGGAAAATATGATTATTTTGATCCCAATGTTGATCTGGAAAAAAGCACTGTGAAAAGTGAGGCAGATGTATCGTTCAAGACTCTGGGACTGGGACTGGTGTATCAGTGGGATGAAAATGTAAAAATCATGGCTTACCATGACTGGGTGACTAACGAAAAGACCTCTATTGAGCCATACAGAAGAGATCTAAAGGATAATGTATTTACACTTAGGTTTCAGTACAAGTTCTAAACAATTCTCAAGGAGAAGAAAATGAAAATCCGTAAAATCCCATTAATATCAGTAGTTTTGATTTCTGCTGCAGCATTAGCCCTTGCGGCATCCTCCAGTATTACTGTCAAGGGCTCTGACACTATGGTAATTCTGGCTCAGCGGTGGGCTGAGGAATACATGAAGAATAATTCCAGTATTTCCATTCAGGTAACTGGTGGCGGGTCTGGAACCGGCATTTCAGCACTGATTAATGGCACTACTGATATCTGTACTGCATCGCGTCCCATGAAAAGCAGTGAACGTAACCAGCTCAAACAGCGGTATTCATCAACCGGGGTGGAAGTCAAGGTTGCAAAGGACGGCATTGCATTATATGTAAACAAGAAAAGTCCGGTTACTGAGCTGTCAATGGAACAGATCAAGAGTATCTATACCGGTATGATCACCAACTGGAAAGAACTGGGAGGTCCGGATGCCAGTATAATCGTTTACGGAAGGGATAACAGTTCTGGTACTTATGTTTATTTCAGGGATGTAATTCTCAAAGGCCAGGATTATATCGGTACAATGCAAAGTATGCCGGGCACTGCTGCTGTGGTAAATGCAGTTGAAAAGGATGTCAACGGCATAGGATTCGGAGGTGCTGCATACGGAAAAGGCATAAAGTATGTGAAAGTAAAAAAAGATGATGACAGTCCTGGTTATGATCCGACACTTGAAAACATACAGGCGGGAAAGTATCCGATCACTCGTTACCTTTATCTCTACTTGAGAAGTAAGCCTTCCGGTGAACTGAAAAAGTTTATCGATTGGATTCTCGGTGCGCAAGGACAGGCGGTAGTTTCAAATGTGGGATATTTCCCAATCCGTTAAATGTGGTGAGCTTATGAACAATGAAATGCAATTGCATACTGAGTCGATTGTTGAGAGTTCGGGAATTGATTACCCGCTGTTATCGGCTAAAAAAGAGTTGGCTGAAGAGAAAGCAGCGGAGCCTGTCAGGTTAGGAAAAAAAACGTTCCGGCCTGTAGAGTTTGTTATTGAGCGGTTAATACAGGTAACCGCTTTTTTCTCATTGGCCTGCATAATATTGATCTTCATTTTTGTTTTTCGGGAAGCATCCTCAATATTCGTGGTCAAAGAAAAAGTGATAGAGGAATCGGTAGATGGTCCGCAGACCTACGGTGAAGAGGCTCTGGGAGGAGAAATTCTGGAAGAAGAAGTCATGCTGCAGGAAGAATCACAGGAAAACTTAAGATTTAAAAATCTGTTGGGAAACAGATGGATTCCTGTTTCTTTAAACCCGCAATATGGACTGATACCTTTGCTGTTAGGTAGTTTCAACGTGGCACTGATTGCGCTTCTGATTGCAGCACCAATCTCTATCTTTGCAGCATTGTACACCTCTACCTTTGCCCCAAAAAAGATAAAGGAAGTGGTTAAACCGGTTGTGGAAATACTGGGCGGGTTCCCTTCTGTGGTGATTGGATTTTTTGCACTGATTATCATTGCATCTTTGGCCCAACAGATTTTTGGACTTCAATACCGGCTTAATGCACTGGTTGGTGGAATAGCCTTGTCCTTAGCGATAATTCCGGTGATTTTCACCATTTCAGAGGATGCATTAAACGCAGTGCCCCATTCGTATATTGAAGCTTCTCTGGCATTGGGTGCGCAAAAGTGGGAGACTGCTCTGTTTGTAGTCTTGCCTTCAGCAATGCCGGGAATCTTTGCTGCTCTTTTGTTAGGAATGGGCAGGGCTATTGGGGAGACCATGATTGTTTTAATGGCTACTGGAAATGCTGCCATTGCTACGATCAATCCTTTTAGTCCGGTTCGAACAATGGCTGCTACAATTGGTGCTGAGATGGCAGAGGTGGTATTTGGAGATGTACACTATAGCGTTTTGTTTTTTATCGGTGCACTACTGTTTGTTATCTCCTTTCTGCTGAATTTTACGGCTGAAACTGTGGTTCGAAAGCTGGTGATGAGGCGTTATTCATGATTATGAAAAAAAAGTATCTTAAATTCGCGGTACCGGGGTTTAGCGGATTATGCGCTTTTTCTATAATAGCTGTTGTGATGTTTTTGATCCTGGTGTTACTGATTAATGGTGTCCCTCATTTAAGCTGGGAATTTCTTACCAGTGCTCCTGAGCAGGGTATGACTGCCGGTGGAATTCTTCCTGCCATAATCGGGACATTTTTACTTGTTTTGATTATGTCGATAGTCGGAGTGCCGATTGGGACTATTACTGCCTTGTACCTTTCGGAGTATGTGTGTCAGGGCTCCAGAGTGGTCAAGATTATCCGCTTTGCGGTAAACACGCTTGCCGGAATTCCATCTATTGTTTACGGGCTTTTCGGGCTTGGTTTTTTTGTGCAGTTTGTAGGTTTGGGTATTGATAAGGTTCTCTATGGAAATGTCATGGTGAAATGGGGACAGCCTAACATTTTATGGGCAAGCATGACTATGGCGGTGCTGACTTTGCCAGTGGTGATTGTGTCGGTGGAAGAAGCAATCAGGACTGTTCCAAGAGAGCTGCGGGAAGCCAGTCTGGCGCTGGGTGCAACCCGCTGGGAAACGATTGTAAAGATTGTGTTGCCAGGATGTAGTCAGGGAATAATGACCGGAACTATTCTGGCTGTGAGCAGGGGAGCGGGCGAGGTTGCGCCGATTTTATTTACAGGTGTAGCTTATTTCCTTCCGCATCTGCCCTCCGCTTTTTCTGATCAGTTCATGAGTCTAGGTTATCACATTTATATAATGTCGACTCAATCTCCGGATGTAGCTGCTACCAGGGGTATTCAGTATGCTACTACTCTGGTTTTATTACTGCTGACTTTTTCATTCAATATGACTGCGGTTATAGTGCGTTCCCGAATGAGAAAGAAACACTCCTTCTGAAACCAGGTTCGCCAAATCTTTTCAGAAATATATTTTTGTATTAATCACTACAACTACAACTAAAGGAGTGTTATGTCATCTGAGCGAATTATAGTTATTGAGGATGATGAGGATATTCAGACATTAATCAGCCATAATCTGTCCCGGGAGGGATATAAAGTTGCTATTTCAGGAAATGGAACTGATGGAATAAATAAAATACGCCAGGATACATTCGATTGTATAATTCTTGATTTGATGCTTCCGGGCATGGATGGTCTGGAGATATGCAGGAGGCTGAAAAAAGATCCCAAAACCCAGCAGATACCAATAATTATGGTTACCGCAAAAGGTGAAGAAAGCGATATAATTGTGGGACTGGAACTGGGAGCAGAAGATTATGTGGTAAAACCATTCAGCCCAAAAGTTCTGGTAGCACGTGTGAGGTCGATTCTGCGACGAACTAATCAGGATTTCTTTGATAGCCAGTCACTGGTTTGCACCAAAGATATTGAGATCAATCCGGGCCGCCACGAGGTGCTCTGCAAAGGAAGAAAAATTGATCTTACATATATGGAATTCCAGGTACTTCAGCTTCTTGCCAGTCATCCCGGATGGGTTTTTACCAGAAACAAAATAATTGACAATGTTAGAAATGACAACTACCCAGTTACTGACAGGTCGGTAGATGTGGTGATCGTGGGGCTTCGAAAAAAGCTGGGTGATAGCGGCTCTTTAATAGAGACCGTGCGAGGAGTTGGCTACCGGTTTGCAGAAGTTGGATAACAGATATAAAATGGAGAAATGATGAAAATTACCAGAATCTCCTGGCAGATTTTTTTTGTGTGTCTTGCAGTTACCTTTCTCTCTCTGTTCAGCATTGCTATTTATGCTTCACATACATACCACAAATTTTACTACAGGAACTTTACCACAGATTCGGTTGTCAAATCTACTCTTATAAAACAGCAACTTGAGTTTTACTTGACTGCAGCACAGAATATGCTTGCTGTGGATTCATTATGCAAGGCTATTGGAAAAACAATAAAATCCAGGATTACTGTAATTGAACCCTCAGGTCTGGTGTTGGGAGATTCAGAAACAGATCCGGACAGAATGGAAAACCATGCACATCGCCCGGAGATTAAGGCGGCCATTAAGGGTGAAACCGGAGTGGAGCAACGGTTCAGCCCCACTTTAGGATACCCTATGCTCTATGTGGCTATTCCTGTAATGCATGAAGGGAAGGTCAAGGCTGTTTTACGTCTTTCGGAACCTTTGCAGCAGATTAAAAAACACACACGACATTTCTATATAAATGTCGGGCTTGCCTCTGTTACCGCACTTTTACTGATTGCATTGGCAAGCATGTCAATTGCCCGGACATTGAGCAAACCAGTTCTGGAAATGAAAAACGGAGCTGAAAGGATTGCTGGTGGTGATCTGGATTTCCGGTTAAAAATTCCTGAGATAGAGGAGATCCGTGGTCTTGCACAAGCACTAAATGTTATGGCTGAATCATTGGGAGATCGGATCAGGACTATCACCTGTCAGAAAAATGAACTTGATGCAATTCTCTCAGGAATGTCTGAAGGTGTTCTGGCAACAGATGTTCATGAGAGGATTATTACCATAAATCCCGCTGCGGCTGAGTTTCTGGCAATATCGGTTAAAAGTGCAAAAGGAAAGTGGATTCATGATATTATCCGCAATAGTTCATTGCAGAGATTCCTTCAGAATATTCTTAATAGCGACTCGATGTTGGAAACCAGTTTTACTCTGCCAGGCAGGACAGGTGAAAGATATATCAATGCTAAAGGGAAAAATCTGGGACTTTTGGGGTCTTCACCAGATGGCGTTTTAATGGTATTACATGATGTGACCAGAGTAAAGCGGCTGGAAGAGGTTCGTAAGGATTTTGTAGCTAATGTGTCCCATGAGTTAAGAACCCCTTTGACCTCCATAAAGGGTTTTGTAGAAACAATTTATCATGGAGATTATTGCCTGCCACCTGATGTTCAGAAATTTTTGGAGATAATATCTAAGAAGACTGACAGACTCTGCTCTATAGTTGATGATCTTCTGACATTGTCTGCTATTGAAAGAGAATATGAGCAGCAGGAAATCCAATTGGAACCTACAGTCATAAAAGCAGTTCTGGAGGGGGCTGTCAGAACTTGTTTTGCAAAGGCAGAGTCTAAGAATATTCGCCTCGAACTTAAGTGTAAAGAAGACCTGGAAGCTGTTACCAATGCAGATCTTCTGGAACAGGCGGTTTCAAATCTCATTGATAATGCTATTAAATACAGTCATGAAGGGAAGTCGGTTTCAATAATGGGAGAAAAAAGCAGAGAAGAGCTGATTATTTCGGTAATAGATGAGGGGATAGGTATTCCGCAGGAGCACCATCAACGAATTTTCGAGCGGTTTTACAGAGTGGATAAAGCTCGAAGTCGCAGGATTATGGGAACGGGGTTGGGCTTATCCATAGTGAAAAACATCTGTTTCTCTTTGGGGGGAAAAGTGACTGTTGAGAGCGAGATTGGGAAGGGAAGTATATTCAGGATAATATTGGGGGAAAAGGTTCAATAAGCGGCAGATCGGTTTTAAGTCGAGACTCCCGATGTGGTGAAGGGAGGAAACTTTTTCGGCTTAATATTATGGAAAAAAATGTCAGATCAAAATAATATTCAGGATTCTATATAGGCCGCTTCAGTTATTATTTATACTACAAAAAGCAACACTACTACAAAAGTTACAAAAGAGTTTTAACGAAGGAAAAAACCGGGTTTCTTTTGCTTCAAATTTATTCCAGTCTTTTTTCGAAAGAACATCTATATTTATATAGCTGAATCGAGAATGTATTTCTTCTTTCAGTTGTTATATATGCAAATCAACCTGATATGCATAAGGGTTTGCTAATACCACGGGAAGGAGGCGCAATGCAATACAGGGAATTTGGAAATACCGGGTTTAAAGCATCAGAGATCGGCTTGGGAACGTGGCAATTTGGGGGAGACTGGGGAGAAATTTCAGATGAAGAGATTAACGCAATTTTGAAAGCTGCCCTGGACAGTGGAGTTAATTTCTTTGACACTGCAGATGTTTATGGAGCAGGTAGAAGTGAGACACTGATAGGGAACTATCTGCGAAATCAATCTGATAAAACCTTTGTGGCTACCAAACTTGGGCGACTGGAGGGATACCCTGATAACTATTCACTTGAACTTTTGAAAAAATGTACTGAAAATTCGCTTCGTCGGCTTGGCAGAGAATCAATAGATCTGATACAGTTGCATTGTATTCCTGTATCCTGGTTAAAAGATGGCGAAATATTCGACTGGTTGCGTGCTCTGAGAAGTGAAGGAAAAATACGGTATTTCGGAGCGAGTGTAGAAACAATGGAACAGGCTCTTATATGTCTTGAGCAGGATGATATAACTTCTTTGCAAATAATATTCAACATATTCCGTCAGAAACCGCTTGAGATCCTTTTTAGAAAAGCTGCAGAAAAAAAAGTCGCTCTGATAACCCGGCTTCCACTGGCAAGTGGCCTGTTAACCGGCAAATATACAAAAGATACAGTATTTTCTTCTTCGGATCATCGCTCATACAACCGGAATGGTCAGGCCTTTAATGCTGGAGAAACATTTTGCGGTCTGGATTTTGACTATGGGCTCGATCTGGTTAATCAGATTCGGCCTCTGGTGCCGGCATCCATGTCCATGTCACAGTTTGCCTTACGTTTTATACTCGATTATCCGGAAGTCAGTGTGGTGATTCCAGGTGCATCAAAATCAAAACAGGTGATTTCAAATGTGAGTGCAGCCGGTTTTGAACCATTGGGCAGGCACGTTCATCTGGTTCTGGCTCAATTGTATCAGAACGAAATAGAGAAAAATATCAGAGTGGAAGTCTGATGAGTAACAATATCAAATCGGAAAAAAACTGGAATTAATACCCAAACAATATCTAATCAGACGAAATCTGAATAGAATATCTAAATGAAGAACCGGAAATTTAAAATTGCTTAAAAGGCATATCTGGTTAAGATTTTAGCCCAAATGGTCCATTGGACAGCATTTTTGTAAATCGAAGAGCGGGCTGGCTATCGACCATAATTATTCTCCCGCCCGTTTGTGTTTGAATTGGATGTATTTCAGAAGTTGCATTCTGCATTATCGAAGGTGTATTCTATGTTTTTGAAGATATTGTCTGAGTTTTTTGAAGGTGCCCAAAGTTATTTTGAAGGTACGCAAAGTGTTTTTGAAGGTACCCAAAGTGTTTTTGAAGGTACGCAAAGTGTTTTTGAAGGTACCCAAAGTGTTTTTGAAGGTATCCAAAGTGTTTTTGAAGGTACGCAAAGTGTTTTTGAAGGTACGCAAAGTGTTTTTGAAGGTACCCAAAGTTATTTTGAAGGTATCCAAAGTGTTTTTGAAGGTATCCAAAGTGTTTTTGAAGGTACGCAAAGTGTTTTTGAAGGTACCCAAAGTGTTTTTGAAGGTACCCAAAGTGTTTTTGAAGGTACCCAAAGTGTTTTTGAAGGTACCCAAAGTGTTTTTGAAGGTACCCAAAGTGTTTTTGAAGGTACCCAAAGTGTTTTTGAAGGTACCCAAAGTGTTTTTGAAGGTACCCAAAGTGTTTTTGAAGGTACCCAAAGTGTTTTTGAAGGTACCCAAAGTGTTTTTTAAGGCACCCAAAGTGTTTTTTGAAGGCACCCAAAGTGTTTTTTGAAGGCACCCAAAGTGTTTTTTGAAGGCACCCAAAGTGTTTTTTTAAGGCACCCAAAGTGTTTTTTGAAGGCACCCAAAGTGTTTTTTAAAGGCACCCAAAGTGTTTTTTAAAGGCACCCAAAGTGTTTTTTAAAGGCACCCAAAGTGTTTTTTAAAGGCACCCAAAGTGTTTTTTAAAATGCAGTCAGTTTAATTCAAAACCTTAGTTGCATTAAACGCCTGTGTGACCAAAGCCACCCGAACCTCTGGAAGTCTCTCTGATGGATTGGTTTTCAGTGAAATCTAAAGATAGAGCAACCTGAGAAGGGACAAGCTGCGCGATACGATCACCCCGTTTTACTGTAAATGGCTGATCACCAAAATTGGCCAGAATAATCTTTACTTCACCCCGATAGTCAGCATCAATAGTTCCCGGAGCATTCAGAACGGTAACACCGAACTTAAAGGCCAGTCCGCTTCTGGGGCGAACCTGTACCTCATAGCCTTCGGGAATCTCCAGGCATAAGCCGGTAGGAACAAGAGCCCGGCTACCCGGTGCAATAATAAGTTCAGTTTCGACAGCAGCACAAACATCACAGCCGCTGGAGCCACTGGTCATACGTCTGGGAAGAGGAAGATCTTGAGCGTGTTCAAGTCTTTTTACCAGAATCGTGTCATTGTTCATAATGTGATCTTTAACAGGAAATAAGTGTTACAGCAGAAAGGAAGACAATAGAAATGGGGAGGAGTACCTCCCCATCTGGAATTTACAGAAGTGCCTTACGGCTCAATTTAACCTTGCCGAATCTGTCGAATCCGATCAGCTTAACCTTTACCTTGTCACCCACATTGAGGATATCCTCAACTTTGGCAACTCTTTGAAGGTCAAGTTCTGAAATATGGACCAGCCCTTCCTTACCCGGGAGAAATTCGACAAAAGCACCAAATTCTACCACTGATTTTACTACTCCATCGTAAACAGCACCCAGTTCAGGTTCTGCCACTATTCCTCTGATTCTATTGAGAGCAGCATCACGTTGCTCTTTATTGGTGGCAGCAATCTGTATTGTACCATCATCTTCGATGAAAATTGTGGTACCTGTGGTTTCCTGAATGTCCCTGATTACCTTACCGCTGGGGCCAATTACCTCTCTGATTTTGTCTTTGTCGATAGTAATAGTGCTGATACGTGGAGCGTAGGCAGAAAGCTCCTTACGCGAGGAGGTAATTGCCTGTTCCATTATATCAATAATTCTCATACGGGCATTTTTAGCCCTCTCCAATGCCTCTTTCATCAGTTCAGGAGTAATGCCATGGATTTTGATATCCATCTGAATAGCGGTAACACCATCACGGGTACCTGCCACCTTGAAATCCATGTCACCCACATGATCTTCAGTTCCAAGAATATCGGTAAGGACAGCAACCCTTTCATCCTCTTTTACCAGTCCCATAGCAACTCCGGCCACGTGTCCTTTAATAGGAACTCCTGCAGCCATCAGTGATAATGAAGAACCGCAGACTGTCGCCATCGATGAGGAACCATTGGATTCCATGATCTCAGAAACGACTCTGATTGTATAAGGGAAACTCTTTTCGTCTGGAAGTACGGGTGCCAGAGAGCGTTCGGCCAGATGTCCGTGACCGATTTCCCGTCTGGAAACGGTACCTAATCTTTTTACTTCACCAACCGAGTAAGGGGGGAAGTTATAGTGCAGCATGTATGATTTATCATATTCACCCTGAATGCTGTCGATGTGCTGTTCATCGAGTTTTGTTCCCAGGGTTGTGGCAACCAGTGCCTGCGTTTCGCCACGGGTAAACAGTGCAGAACCATGGGCTCTGGGAAGGATGTCCAGTTCACAGGTAATGTTGCGGATTTCATCAAGTTTTCTTCCACCGATTCTGATACCCTGATCAAGGATAGTCTGTCTGATATCTTTTCTTTCGATTTCGGTGAATGCGGAGTCGATCTCACCGGCAGATTCGGGAAATTTCTCGGCCAGAGCAGTCTGCACTTCTTCACGAAGAGCGTCAAGACCACGGTAACGTTCTTTTTTGTTCCCTGAGAAACTGATTTCATGAATACGATCTTTCACCAGTTCATTAACTGCTTCCATGATCTCAGGATTGATTTCCTTTTTCGGGTACTCTTCTTTAGGCGGCTTACCGACTTTGGCGATAAGTTCCTTTTGCAAGGCTACAAGATCTTTAATGTGTTTATGTGCCAGAAGCAGTGCTTCAATCAGCAATTCTTCGCTAAGCTCGGTGCAACCCCCTTCAACCATCATGATTGAATCCTCTGTACCCGCTACAACCAGATCCAGATCTCCGGCTTCAGTCTGGGCCAGGGAAGGAAATACTTTGAGCTGGCCATCCACCAGGCCAACCCGCACGCAAGCCACTGGTTCTCTGAAAGGCAAATCGGAAACACAAAGAGCACTGGAGGCAGCAGTAACGGCAATCACATCAGCATCGTAATTATCATCTGCAGAAATGACAGTACATACTATCTGAACTTCTGTTTTATATCCTTTAGGGAAAAGAGGCCGTATGGGACGATCCACTATTCTTGCGGATAAAATCTCCTTTTCACTGGGCTTGCCTTCTCTTTTTACAAAGCCACCGGGGATTTTACCTGCAGCATAGGTCTTTTCGACATATTCAACAGTGAGAGGGAAGAAATCGGAATCTGCTTCAGAACCGCTACACACTGTAGCCAGAACCATTGTGTCACCAATCCGGGCAATCACAGAACCATCAGCCTGCTTTGCAATGCGGCCTGTTTCCAGAGAAACCTTGATATCAGAAATTTCGGTTTCTACATTGATACGAGTCATCTATAACTCCTGATGTTAGATTTTTTATATATAGTCATTAATGCAATCATAAAGAAATTGAGACGGCAAAATGTTGCCGTCTGCGGGATTTGTGTACAGGCCAGATAGAGAGTACAATTTTCCATAACCACCAAATGAGCATGAATTCAGCAAGCCGGTGGGGGCGCTCCATGGACGTAGAAGGAGAAAGCGGCGGGAAAACACCTCAGGCCGCTATTTTCTAATATTTAGTTTCTTGATTAACGAACGGTATCTGTCAATATCGACCTTTATCAGATAATCAAGCAGAGATCTACGCTCCCCAACCAGCTTAAGAAGTCCGTAACGGGTATGGTGATCTTTGGGATTTGCCTTAACATGTTCGGTTAAATAATTAATCCGATCCGTTAAAATTGCAATCTGCACATCGGTATTTCCAGTGTCCTTTTCGTTTTTACCGTAAGTAGTGGTTAATTCCTTTTTGCGTTCCTTGGTTAACGCCATTGGAGTCTCTCCTCTGAAAAAAAATTTCTAATTTGGTTTATATCCTGTTGAATATGTCTCACCAGTTCCTCTGTATTTGAAAAAGCCTGATCACTACGCAAAAAACGGTAAACCCAGATATGTGCAGTTTGTCCGACCTGCGGAGTAGTTCCGTTCAAATCAAACGCATGAAACTCAAAATGACTTTCTCTGTCATTAAAAGTGGGACATGCGCCGAAATAGAGTGCTCCGGTGAGCAATGTATCATTAAACTCAAGCTCTGCGGCATAAACCCCCGGTGGTGGAATAACTTTCTGCGAAGGCGGTCTTTTAAAATTGAGGGTTGGATAGCCGATTTGTGAGCCTATTTTTAATCCTTCAATCCTTTCAACTGAAATCAGGTAAGGATGACCCAACATTTCCATCGCATCACTCAGGCATCCTTCAGTTATTAATTTGCGAATTCTGGTTGATGATACAGCCAATGAATCCATCTGGAGCAGATTCGCAGTAAATATTGGAATATGATATTTGCTCACAGTATCACGCAAAAAATTCTTGCCACCAGACCGGTTTTTGCCTACCGCATGCCCTTCTCCCATTATCCATTCAATCATATGAAAGCGGGAAATCAGGTAATTTTCCACAAACGATTCTGGTGATGTTTCACTGAAAGATTTATCAAAAGGAATTTTAAAAAGATAATCAATACCAGATTTTTCTATCAGAGTATATTTCTCTTCAAATGTAGTAAGCAAATGTTGCGGCAATTCCGGAAATAAAGCGGCACGGGTGTGTGGTTCAAAAGTAACTAATGCAGATGAGACTCCTCTTTGCCGTGCTCTGTCAACCACTTGTTGAATGAGCAGTTGATGCCCCCGGTGCACACCATCGAAATTCCCAACCGTAAGAACCGTACTTTCCTGATCTGGAAGATAATCATCAATTGAAAGAAGCTTCATGGCTATCACCTGATAAGGGAAAAACAGCTACAGGATGAAACTCTGAGCCCTGTTTCCATTGAAGTACAGCAAGCAGATGTGTACCACAATAAGCAAAGACATTCCTGTCTGTTAAACCATTCATTTGCGGTAATGAAATATTCATTCCATGAATGAGCTTTCTATGATGATGTTCGCTTAGTTGAATGCCGGGTTCATTACCCAACACAACTGCGGCAGGCATAATATAGTTAACGGCATGGTCTATATCATCAATCTCCATCGCCTGTTCCAGATTGAAATTCCCTGAACGACAACGCCGGATAAAACTGGCAAAACCATAGGTGTTGAGCTCTGATGCAAGATCTCTGACAAGAGCCCTCACATAAGTTCCCCCCGAACAGCTCAGCTCAAGTTCTGCCAGACCCTTGTCTTGATCGTACTGGATCAGATCTAAGGAATGAATCGTAACTTTGCAGGGTTTCAAAGGAGGATTGTCACCGTTTCTGGCCATTTTATAAGCCCTTACACCATTGATCTTTTTCGCGGAGAAAGCAGGAGGTACCTGGAGATACTCGCCATGGAAACGGTTAAGCGCAGCCTGAAGCTGGGCTGACGGTGGAAAACTCCCTCCATCTGCAATTATCGATCCGGTATTGTCCAGAGTATCGGTCTGGGAACCAAATTGCAGGCCGAATCTATAGACTTTGGGTTCGTTGGGAAGATATTGTATCAGACGGGTAGCACTGCCTACTGCGATTACCAGTAACCCACTGGCTTGTGGATCCAGAGTACCCGCATGTCCGATCTTCTTAACTTTTAAAACTTTTCGCAACTGTGCGACTATTTTAAATGAAGATGGCCCTTGAGGCTTGTTAACGCATAAAAATCCGTCCAACCCCTACTGCAGCTCCTTTTCTATTATAGAGAGCATCTTCTGGAGGGCTTGTGTGTAAGGAAGATTTATAGTGCATCCTGCAGCATTGGAATGACCTCCTCCGCCAGGAATCTTCTGAGCAATTTTTCCAACATCAATTCTTCCTTTGGATCGCAGGCTGAGATGGGTCTGATTTTCATTGTGCTTTACTAACATTCCCACATACACTCCTTCTGCAGTGCTGGTATAATCGGACATACCCTCACTGTCGCTAAGCTGTGCACCAAGTTCATCAACCAGCGAATAGGGCATTTCCATAACACAAACCCTGCCATCAAGAAGAAAGTGCAATGTAGACCAGATCCTTGCCTGCAATAAAAGGGCGTTTGGAGAATGTGAGGCATACACTTTTTCGTATATCTTTGCACAATCAGCACCCTTATCGGCAAGATCAGCACATTTTTTTAGAATTCTGCTGTTAGTATTTGAAAATCGGAAACCACCGGTATCTGTCATTATGGCGGTGTAAAGAGATTCCGCTACATGATGTGGAAAAGAGATATTACAGTTCAAAAAGTGATCGTAAATAATCTCACCCACTGCTGCTGCAGCAGTATCTACAAGGTTTAATGTGCCAAATCGTGTGTTATCTCTGTGATGATCGATATTTATGATATCGGAAGCTGAAACAGAACCGATATCCCAACCGAGTCGTCCCGGATTTGAACAATCCAGTATCACAATTACATCGTAATGCCCTTTGAGGGGCAATACTGTCATTTTATCGCTGTTGTGAAGAAAAGTGAATTTCGCCGGAACAGCATCATGATTGCATATAGTGACCTCTTTACCTAAGGAATTAAGATACCAGTAAAAGGCCAATTGTGAACCGATCGAATCTCCATCAAGGCTCATATGAGAGGAGATGAGAAATTTATTATGAGAAGCTATAAGTGAATGAAGGTCATTCCAGATCATCTTGAATTTCTTTGAGTAGCTCGTTAATATGTTGACTGTGCTCAAGAGAGTTGTCGATCTTAAAATACAGATGCGGAAAGTGCTTCACGGTAATACGACCGGCAACTGTTCTCTGGATAAAAGGGGCAGCCTTGTTGAGGGCAGCAATAGCATTGTCTTTTTCATTCTGGTCACCCAGGACACTTACATAAATGGTAGCATTACGAGTATCCTGAGCAAGTTTCACCTGAGTAACTGTAACCACAGGCGGGATCCTGGGATCCCGCAATTCCTGTGAAATCACGGTACCGATTTCCCGTTGAAGAAGTTCTCTGAGCCGCTCAATATGAAAATGTTTTGATGGCAAATATAGCTCCTATGCATGGGTTGAAAGCTTACGGGCGACTTCTATTTCCTCATAAACTTCAAGGCGGTCATTTTCCTGGTAATCATGATAATTGTCCAGTGTAATCCCGCATTCGTATCCGGCATTCACTTCCCTGACATCTTCGGTTAATCTTCTTAACGATCCAATCCGGCTATCAGCAATGATAACATCATCACGAATAAGCCTGGCTTTGGCGCCACGAGTAACCGTACCGGACTGAACATAACAACCTGCCACGATCCCCACTTTGGAAATCCTGAATATTTGACGAATTTCTACTGTGGCAATGATATTTTCCTGGATTTCTGGCTTTAACATTCCTTCCATGGCACTTCGGACTGCATCCAGTGCTTCGTAGATAATCCTATAAGTTCTGATCTCTACACCTTCACGTTTTGCCAGCTCTCTGATTTTACTGTTTGGACTAAGGTGAAAACCGATAATGAGCGCATCTGAAGCAGCAGCAAGCATAACGTCAGTTTCCTTGATGGCTCCGACACTTCTATGGATAACCGCCACCTTGATCTCTTCAGTGCTAAGTTTCTCCATGGAATCGGCCAGTGCTTCCACCGATCCGTCAACATCACCTTTGATGATGAGATTGAGTGTCTGGACATTTCCTGCCTGTATCTGCTCATAAAGATGATCAAGAGAAATAGTACCCATTTTACGGAGTTCCCGTTCCTTTTGAGCCAGACGCCTTCTGGCAGAGATATCACGGGCTTCCTTTTCATCATCGACAACTCTGAATGAATCCCCGGCTTGTGGTGTACCGGATAATCCCAACACTATTACCGGTTTAGATGGTCCGGCTTCATGGACACTTTGACCACGTTCATTGAAAAGATCGCGCACTCGCCCTGAGTGAATTCCGGTTACAAATGCATCTCCTTTTTTCAGAGTCCCCTTCTCAATAAGAATAGTGGCAATGGGTCCCTTTCCTTTGTCTAGTTCGGCTTCAACCACAACACCCTGAGCGTTGCCTGTAGCACTGGCTTTCAGTTCAAGAATCTCACTTTCCAGGGCCAGTGTTTCCAACAGTTTATCGACGCCCTTGCCAGTTTTTGCAGAGATCTCTACACAGGAGACCTGTCCGCCAAAATCTTCTACCAGTACATTGTACTGAGCAAGCTCTGCCTTGACCCGTTCTACATTGGCAGTTGGCAGATCGATTTTATTGATAGCTACAACCAGAGGCACATTTGCAGCCCTGGCATGATCAATAGCTTCTTTGGTCTGAGGCATGACCCCTGAATCGGCAGCAACAACCAATACTATGACATCGGTGATCTGAGTTCCCCTGGCCCGCATAGCAGTGAAAGCTTCATGACCAGGAGTGTCAAGGAAGGTCACAGGCCCATATTTGGTTTGCACCTCGTATGCTGCGATGTGCTGAGTGATGCCACCTTCTTCACCAGCGATAACATTGGTTTTTCTGATGTGATCAAGCAGGGATGTTTTCCCATGATCAACGTGTCCCATTACAGTCACTACCGGAGCACGAGGCACCAATACAGCGTCTTCTTTTTCTGAAGTCTCTTCTTCCAGCTCAGCACCGTATTCGGTCATTAGTTGTGCGGTATATCCGAATTCATCAACCAGAAGCTCAATGGTCTGGAAATCCAGTCGCTGGTTGATGGTGACAAAAAGGCCCAATTCCAGGCATTTGGCAATTAGATCCGATGCCGGGATGTTCATCATGTTTGATAATTCATTAATGGTGACAAATTCTGAAACGTTGAGTACCTTGCGATCGGTTTCTTCCTCTTTGAGAACAGTATCTTTTTTGTATTTCTTTTTTGAAAAACCGGAACCGATTTTAGCAAGGGTCTTTTTAATGTTAGCCTTCAATTCGAATTCGTCAATTTCGGGGCGTTCCGGTTTCTTTTTGCCCTTCTTCTTGCCTTTATCTTTTTTGGAATATCCTTTAGATTCAGTTGAAGGATGACTCTCCTCGGCAGGAGCAACAACCGTTCTTTGCCCTGTACCGGCAGAAGGGGTATAAGTGCGCTCAAATTCCCGTGGCTGACGCTGCTCTTTTTCAAAGGTTCGCCGGGGTTGATGGGAATAGGCAGCTCTAGTGGTTTCTTTTTCTGTTTGAACAGCAGGAGCAGCCTGTTCTACTACAGGTTCCTGGGAGACTTCAGCGGTGACTTGTTCAGGTTTCTGGGCTTCTTCTTTACCGATCAAGTCCTCTCGGGCTTTGGTGAGCATCTGTTTTTTGCGTTCATACTCTTTTTTAATTTCCGCCCGTTCGGATTCGAATTTCTTTTTAATTTCATTGCGAAGACTCTCATCAACCGTACTCATGTGGCTCTTTACAGGAATACCCATGCCACGCAGCATCTGCACAAGGGCTTCACTGGAAACCTTGAACTCCTGAGCTAATTTATAAACTTTCTCTTTTGCCATTGCTTACCTCTCGTATTACTTGCGGCGTGTGTACTGTAAAGTCAATATAACGGAACCCGGCAAAACATCCGGCGTGTCTTTTTCCGCAAACAGTTATCAAACTAAAGAGCAGAACCGGTGGAGTTATTCTCCTTATTTTCGTGAGCCTCATCAATTGCTTTTTTAGTGTCATCCTCCGATTGAGCCAGGTCCTCTATTGCACTAACAGCAATATCGCTCATTATCGGGCTTTCTTCATTGTCATTTTCTTCAAAACGTTCGCCGCGGGCTTCTTCACGCATCGATTCAAAGGCTTCATCATAAGTCTGATCCTGCTGATCGGTTTCGGTAGAGTAAGCTTCAGGAGCGATGTTTTCTTCAGCGCCGCTTTCGCCACCATTAGGTGGGCTGGCCGGAGTTTCCGATTGAATGGCAGCCCGCTGCTCTTCGCTCATGTTAGCAAATTCCTCATCACCAAAAACGTCAATTTCCTTGTCAAGCATTTTGGATGCCAGACGGATGTTTTGACCTTCACGTCCGATTGCCTGTGCCAGATCCTCTTCTCTGATTACTACAACAATCTTGTAGTTGCCGACCGGAATGACTCGTTTAACCTCTGCAGGAGCAAAAACCCTTCGGACCAGGAGCGATAATTCATCGGTCCAGTTGATAATGTCGATCCGCTCATTGGAGAGTTCACGAACGATAGCCTGTACACGGTTGCCACGCATTCCCACACAGGCTCCTACCGGATCTACCCGGCTGTCACTGGTAGTAACTGCAATTTTTGAACGGTGGCCAGGGTCCCGTACAACTTTTACAATACGAACTGTTTTGTCAAATATTTCAGGCACTTCCAGCTCAAAAAGGCGTGCCAGAAACTCCGGAGCGGTCCTGGAGATAATGACCTGGGGTCCTTTAGGATTGTTTTTAACCTCCACTATGCATGCCCGGATATTGTCACCCTGACGATAATGCTCTTTGCGAATCTGTTCTTTAAAAGGTAGCAACGCTTCTGTGCGGCCCAGATTTACCAGAATATTTCCTTTTTCAATCTGCTGAACCGTCCCGGTTATCAACTCTCCAACTCTTTCGCTGTAATCGGAAAATATTTTCTCCCGTTCCGCTTCCCGCACCCTTTGGATGATTACCTGTTTGGCAGTTTGAATAGCCATTCTGCCGAAAAGATCAATGTCGAGATCCTGAATCAGTTCATCACCTATCTCAATATCCTCATCTATTTCCCGGGCATCCTCCAAAAGAATCTGCTTTTCCACATCTTCAACCACTTCCACCACTACCTGACGGGTAAAAACTTCCAGTGTTCCTTTTTCCCGGTCAACTTTTACTTCCACATTAACGGGTTTTCCCAGGTATTTGCGCGCTGCTGTGGCCAGCGCATCCTTTAAAGTGTCCAGCACCAGATCCATGCTGATGCTTTTTTCCTTGGTAACAGCACCTATCGAAGCAACAATATCCAATGCCCTCAGTGCTTCGCTTTTGCTCTTTTTTTTCATCTATCTGTTCCTTCCCGAATTACTTGAATCGGATCTCTTCTTTACCACTTAAAATATCTGACAGGGATACTTCTATTACATTTTGTTCGGTTTTCAGGCACAATTTGTTGCCCTCACAACTCAAAATTTCTCCCTGAACCTTCTTTTTTCCTTCAATACCTTCTTTTAGATGAACTGTAACCGGATGGCCGATAATTCTTTTGAAATCGCGTTCACTTTTTAACGGCCGGTCTATACCAGGAGAGGATATTTCCAGATTATACTGGCGATTGCTGGAAAAATCTTCCTGATCAAGAAGCTCAGAAATATTATTGCTGACGATTTCACAATCGTCGATGGTTATTGCCCTGTCTGAGTCAATAGTAACCCGAAGAATAGAACGGTTGCCTGCGTGAAAAAAACGCAGATCGAACAGCTCATATCCTAACTCTTCAAGCTTAGCCTCAATCAAAGGCCTTATCTGCTCAATTGATGACATGGTTTGATTGCACTCTCGTTAACAGGAACATAACAAAAACGGGCTGAACGCCCGCTTTAGTCTCAAGCTGAAAAATTCTTACTAATATACAACCCGGCAACTCATTAATTCAAGACAGAACTTTAGTGAAAGATCTTACCTGGAAGAAAGTTTCTGGCGTAACAGTTTTAATGCCTCATCACGGTTTCTTATTTTCTCTTCCAGTTGCAGTTCGTAGATCTCTGAGAGAAGTTCTCCAAAAACAGGCCCCGGCTTAAGCCCCATTTCAATCAAATCCTTTCCTTTAATATATGGCTGCGGTTTGAGTTGATCCGAGGCGATCATTTTTCGTTTCTGGACTAGGTAATTGTAATTGTCCAGAATTCCGTGGCTGGCGAGACAATCGATACGATGAAGCTCCAACTCTTCATCAATTGTCTCCCTGGAAAGCAGCTTTTTAAGTGTCGCAAGCCTCATCTGTTTCACATTCTTAAAGTTCATGTGATTCTCAATGCAGGCTTCAACTCCTTTGATCAGAGAATTTGATGCGCGAAGCCGCTTTAAAGTCTCTCTGGCCATCTCTGCACCAACCCGGTCATGATTATTAAATCTTATCCGGTCTGATATACTCTTGGTGGATGGTTTACCTATATCGTGCAGGAGAACACTCCAGGCTAGCACCGAAGAACAAGCTGGCTTTAATAATCTAAGAGCAAGAATCGTGTGCATAAAAACATCCCCTTCGGGATGATACTTCTCAGGCTGTTCAACCCCGATAAGATCGGTAATTTCCGGTAGAATAATCCGAAGAAGGCCGCAGTCTCTCAGCAATAAAACAGCAGTGTCTGCATTACCCTGGCGAAGCATTTTATCCAGTTCCAAGAAAATTCGCTCTGCAGAAATATTTATTATTTGAGTGGAAAATTTTTTTACTGCTCTCCAGGTATACTCTTCGATTTTAAAAGAAAACCTGGCCGAAAATCTTATCGCTCTAAGCATCCTGAGATAATCTTCTCTGAAACGAAGTTCAGGATCTCCTATAGCTCGAATAATTTTCTGTTCAATGTCCTTAACCCCTCCCACATAATCAATCAACTGGTTGGAAATCGGGTCAAAAAATAGTCCGTTTATAGTAAAATCGCGCCTCAATGCGTCTTCTCTGGCATCAGTATAGGCAATTCCGGCTGGATGACGGCCGTCGGAAATACCGATATCAGAGCGAAATGTAGCTACTTCAAAAGGAACACCTTTTTCAACAACTATCATCACTCCAAACTGTTCACCCACTTTTATGGTCTGGGGGAATATTTGCGCAATACTCTGTGGGGTTGCATCAGTGGCAATGTCGATATCACCTGGCGCCTTATTTTCCATCACCATATCTCTGACGACTCCACCGGCAAAATATGCCTGAAATCCGTGATTAAGGAGTTCCTTGACGATATGAATTGCGCCGCTGTATTTGTCATGAGACTCTAAATTATGCATGAGCCAAAAATAAGCTGAAGAGTTAATGGTCTGCAAGCAAACAATAATTGTTATTGACATTACCTCATGGAGAAAAGCATCTTTAGGACTAGTCCTTTTACCGCAAACTTGTGTTATTAACATAGAACTTGGAGGATACCAATGAAAACGGTGTTTAAAGTGGTCGCAGGATTAAGCGTTTTAGCAATGATGATCTCCTGCTCATCTAAATCTTCCTTCGAAAAACAAGGAGACGCAGCTTATAAAGCTGCACAGAAACTTCAGGGAGACCAGAAAAGACGACAACTCAAAACCGCCTATATTATGTATGATAAAGCTATAAAAGCTAATCCAGATAAAATCTCTCCAACTTTGAGGAGCAGATATGTGGAGATGACTCTGGTACGAGCCGGAATGGTAATCAATGAAGGGGCAGCCCATATGGAAGCTATCCCGCTTCTGTTGGATGATGTAGAAAAACATGTTGTATCTGCCGATGTTCCTGCCAATCTCAAACAACAATATGCTCTGCTTCTGGTCCAGTTGGCTGACTCAAGCTCTGCTGCGGAAAAATTCGACGATGCTATAAAAACCATCGAAAAAGCCGCTACCTTTGCCAGTGATCCAGCTCCTATCAATGCAAAAAAACAGGAAGTCATCAAGAAAGTGGCACAGGAAAATTATGAATTGGCTGATGCAGAATACAGCATTGCCAAAAACAACAAGGATGCAGAAGCTTTTGTTAAAGCGGAATTCTACGCTCTTTCTGCTCTTTATTTCGATTCTACTCATGCAGAAGCCAAAAAGCTGCTCTCTATTGTCAGAAAAGAAAACATTGGTACCTATTCTGCATATCTGAGAGTAATTGATCCCATACCGGATTCTACAGTGTTCAGAAAAATAAATAAATACGATATACTGATGGCTATGCCCACAATGCAGAATCGTGGGAAAAATATCCTTGCCCTGGTGGATATTTACAATTATTCTTATAATCCACTTCGTCTTCAATCAAGCAATTTCAGCCTTGTGGATGAAAACGGAAACAAATATAAAGCACTTCCGGCACGGCTTACTCCCGAACTGCTTGACCAGGAACATGAAGCAAAACTCAAACTGACTTTCCCTGCACCAAAAGGAAAAATTGCAAAACTGGTTTATGAAGAAAATGAGCATCTCTCAGAAAAATTCTTCTACTGATAACACCAGTTTTTCTATTCAGAATTTTGTTGGAAACGTCCCTTTTTAGGGACGTTTTTTTTACGTGATGGATTTACAAGTCATCTTGAGGCGAAGTCAATTTTGAGATCTGAAAATGTTCCCAAGGATCTTCATACTTTTTGAGGGTGATCTTAAACTCTTCTGAACAAAAATGTACTCCGCTATCGGGGATGTCCTTATACCGGTAGTATTTCCCTTTAAGCATAAAACCTATGGCGTAAGAATGTAGATATCCTCTGTCTATTATAAGGTCGCCTGAAGCTTTTTTACAGTAAAGCGGGTCCCCCAGAATTGGCACTCCCAACGATTTGAGGGCAACTCTGATCTGATGGGTTTTTCCGGTCAGTAATCTAAGAAGGTAGAGTCGCAGTCCATTTCCCAGTCCTGAACTTATGAACTGGGTTATAGCCGGGTTATTTTTACTATGGCAAAGAATCCATTTCCCGTCTCTAACTTTTTTCATGTCACCAATGATGGAACCCTGTTTTTTTCGGGGATGAGTACCACCCAGAGCGATGTAGAACTTTTCAACACGGTGCTCCCTGAAAGAGGCAGCAAGCTCCTGAGCAGTTTCTTTGTTTTTAGCAAGGACAATAAGCCCAGATGTCATGGAATCCAGCCGGTGAATCGGGTATAACTGCTGGAGTTCCATGTTTTCTCTTATTTTCTGAAAAAGCCCGATTGATTCCCCATTGCAATGAAAATCCACGCCATGAAATTTACTGACTATAATGAAATCCGCATGATTTTCGATGATATGGTACATTGGTTGTATATGCGATTTCGCATTAGAAAGAGTTTTGGTTATTATCGTACCGGCCGATCTTTGTTACAAGACCATCTTTGTATCTCACTACAAGCGAATTACTGATATTTGTTGTATTCAGGTCTTTTTCCATTATTATGTGGATCGAAAAATCATCACGATTTGCCCTTCGGTTGAGTTCATTGGTACCATCCTCAAAAAGCCTGAACCCGGTTCGTCTGTAAATTGAGTATTCGAATTGACCAGGATAAGATTACCATTAACAGGTATCTCAGAGTAATATGGCTCGATTTCATCAAGCAATTTATTGGCTTGCAATCCGTTTTGATTCATCAGATCGCATTTGCTGAACACAGATATGCAATTCCAGATTAAAAATCCTGATATTAAACACAGATGTGCGGTTTTCCACAAATGCTTGTTGTGCTTTTCAAATAGCTCACCCAGGCCGATACCCATTAAGATCGAGATTAGTGGCATGGTACTATAAACGTAAAGTTCACCAATATGATTTAGAAAAATTGTCGGGAACATGGAAACCGGCAGCAAAAGAATTAATAATACAGAAAAAAACGGTGTTTACTCAAATAAACGCCCCAGATGGAGAGTGCAGCAAGAACACATGGGAGCAGCATGGTTATTATCACGTTTATCCAGCGATTGTTTACAATATCGAAATAGAGATTAACGCTGGAATGTGATTGAATGGCTTGAGTGAGAGTCATGGTCATATTTTTTACTATATTGAATCCCAATCCGATATTGTACCTGTCTGGACCAATTTCAGCCGCAGGCAAGTTCAATTGTTTTCTTAAGATCATAAAAGAAACTGCTACGAATAAAAATGGAGCGCACGAGACCACTATTTTAACGATTGTTTCAGGTCTGGTACAACGATATTTAATGAGGTAGAGAATCGAAATCATAAAAACAGAAGGGATGATGAACATTGCAGATTCTTTACAGAATATTGCGATTATGGTCAAAAGAAGTGATGAAATATATAAAAGGTATTTGAAGCGGGTTTGGGTTTTAATGAAATTGACGAAAAGGATGATGGCCATATATCCAAAAAGAGAACTGGTGATCTGGGAAAAGGTATCCAGGCTTGACACTGCATGAGAATTAGCTTGAGAAAGTGCCATTATTGCAAATGCCAGAGTTGAGCTGAACCTGGAAAATCCTTGCTTTCTCATCCATATCATTATAGAAGCGGAAAACAAGAGATGAAGAAACAGATTCGTAAAATGGATAGGCCAGGTATTTTCAGAAGATGCATGCTGTAATACAGCAAGAAAAAACATTTCCACCGGGCGATAAGCATAATGGTGGTGAACAGAAAAAACTGATTTCAAGTTAATCTTGGTATCATGAAATTTGTATAAAAAATCGTCACTAAAGTAGGAGGCGTTAATTGAAGGAGAGTAAATAATTATTGCAGCGATAGAAATCACCAACAGAAAACTAAACTGCAAAAGCAATGCTTTTTTATTCATAGTATCTTTCTAGTATAGATTCATCTGATCTGTGCAATTAATACCACTAAAAATATAAACAACAGAAGATATCTGCTGACATTATCCTTCAATGTGAAAATCAATGGATCATCATGCATCTGACCACGGCTGGTTTTGATCCATAACCGGTTTATCCATAACAACAGAGCTGGGCAGATGGCCCAAAGTAACTCAGGTCTTGCATAAAGCGAAAGTCCCCCTGTGCTATTAATGTAAAGTGCAAAAACCACCACCGAAATGAAACTGCCGGTAATACCCATAGAGCGCAAGGTCTGCAAATCCTCAGAGCAATAATCTCTTCCGCTTAGGTCCATTTTACCGGATTTTACTATAAGCTGCAATTCAGTACATCTTTTAACCAGAGCAAGTCCAAAAAAGAGGAAAACCGAAAATGCAAAAAGCCAGAAAGAGACATTTACTCCAATAAGTTTGGCTCCTGCAAAAATTCTTATTGTGTATAATCCGGCAAGTGTAAGTACATCCACCAGTACATGTTTTTTAAGGAAAAAAGAGTAAAGGCTGGTAAGCAGAATATAAAACACTATGTAGAATAAAAAATCCAGTCGCAAAAAGAAGGAAAGAAGTAATCCTGATAAACCCAAAATCCCGCTCATTAATATGCCTTTTGAAATCGATAAATCTCCGGATGCGAAAGGACGGTTTTTTTTACGGGGGTGCTTGCGGTCCGATTCCAGATCAAAAAGATCGTTCATTATATATGTAGCTGAAGCGCAAAGACTAAAGGCAAAAAAACCCAGGACGTTGATGATAAAAAGCTTCAAGTTAAGAATATTGTGGGAGGTAACCAGAGGCACAAACAAGAGAAGGTTCTTTGTCCACTGGTATATCCGCGCCGCTTTCAAGGAGTGAACCAAACCCACAGTTGGTTTCTTATCCACAGTAGAAAGATTGGCGGATCTGCCGGCTTTTTTAATGGTATTATCTGATGCATTAATTAAATGTGCATTTCTGCAGTGTGGAAAGATGACAATATCTGTACTGGAGTCTCCTGCATAATCAAATCCTTTCTCTCCGTACAGGGAAACAAGTCTTTCCAGCTTTTTACTTCCCCTCAAATTGTTTTTTTCATCTGTGGCCAAAACTTTCGAAAAAATTCGGAGATGATCAGCTACTTTTTGTGAATAAATTTGTGCAGATGCGGTCGCCAGAATAAGTTCCCGGCCCTTTTCAGACTCTCTCTTTAAGAATTCCAAGAAAGATTGGTTGTAAGGAAGCGATTCGATATCGATTTTAACTCGTTCTGCCAGTTTAATTTTCAATACGGATATACCACACAGAAGCCACCTGATAATCAGAAAAATATTAAGGGGGTTTCTTTTGAGAAAAAGCAGAGCACTTTCATAAAGGAGATCACTTTTTATAACAGTGCCATCAAGATCAACAACCAGTGGTATTTCTGTTTCGTTTGTTATCGAAAGTGCCATTTATCTGCAGGAAATTAAATTTAAATGTAAAAGTATCAGGAAAATTAACTAAATCGGACGATTTTTTTTGGTTTGGATCGCATAGAGCCCTTTAGGCTAGCAATCCAGAAGTTTTGAAGACAATATCTGCCAGGTGATATTGACAAAAAACTTCTGGGTCGATAAATAAAGGAATCGAAGCGAGGTACTGCAAAACAATCGTCCAATTTAAGTAAAATATACTAAAACCTCACTCGAAAGATAATATTTTATCCAACGTGTCATTTGCCTGTTATTCTCTGACTCAGAAAAAAAGTTATGCTCAATAAATCAATAAAACCATTTAATGATTAAGAGAACACTTAAAAAAGAAATCCTCTGCCGGAACTTGGCAGAGGAATCGGTTGCAGGTGGCGAAAGGTCGCAAAAGTTCAGGAAAAATCATTTTCAATTATTTCCACACCTCTTCTACAGATCTCACGTGCGTAATCAGTCCACAGCCCCTGCCCCCAGTACCTGTAGCAACTGGTTTGGGAAGTCAACAGATGAAAAAGAGCATTGCGGTATCGATGCTCGCTTGAAGAAAAACCTTTTTTTGCCACTTTTTCATCGAAAAGAGCACTCAGCTTTTGCATAGGGTCCAGTACATTCTCATATCCTTTTACCCAGGAGATATCATTGGTCCAGCTTCCTCCATCCATGTGAAACCGATTATCCTGTTTTTTAAGCTCTTCAATGACAATCTCCAGTTTCTGTGGATCCGCTCCAGGGGTAAAACGCTCCCAGATTTTTTTCTGAAATACAGGTTGAATAACAGGGAAATCGGACTCGGTTATACCCATTTCGAAAAGGTGCTCAAGATACTCTGAGACGTTAATCAATGGCGAATCAGAGCCACTGGATTCCCGCACGGTCTCCATGAATTTCGGTGGAAATTCATTCATCATGACTCCACCATTTTCACCATCGGCAATCTGAGTAACCAGGGGAGGTACCTGCTTTCCATTCAATTGCCATCTGGACAGACTATTTGCTTCATAATACGGTTGCATCTGGGCCACAAGCTTTGTGTCGCTTCCCTGTGTCTTGATTATGGCAATGATGCTGGCCTTTTCTCCCGAAGAGTTGGTGCAGACTAACTTGTGGGGAAGATGCTTGCTTTCCAGGGGAGCACCATTGGAAGCCAGCTCAACAGTGTGTTCCTGAACTAAAACCCATTTAAAACCGCAATCTACCAGAGTTTTCACAAATGCATAGGCGGTGTCCGGATGATTTGGTAAAGCCATCTCTGATGGTGAGAACCCCCGGACCCTCTCCAGTGCTTCAAATCCAAAAATTGCCGCGAAATGATGCTGCCAGGCTTGCACATGATATTTGTAATCCTGAACCGGAGTAGAAGGTGCGACTGCATGCCCCCAGGGACATCCAAGCCATTCCACTGCCCTGCGGTATTCAGGGGCAAGAGTGATTCTCTTGAGATTGTCAAATACATCGTGTAATCCCATTTTGCGCAGCCCATAGAGCAGTGTGCCTGAATATTCCAGCATCACTCTGGGTTCTTTGCCCTCGCCAATAAGGGTGGGAATAAACTCACCCATGCGCTTATAGCACCAGTGGAAAACCGGTGCATTGTGATTATCACCAATCCCCTGATTTTCCATCATATATTGAAGATTACTTATCAATGAAGCTGTGCGCAGATCATTACCCCCAGCCGGAATCAGTGGCTGATGCATGTGAAGCGCAATTGCTGTGGCACTTCTGATCCTGTCAAACCGAACAGTACTCTCCCTGAGATAATGATTCTTCTTTGCAGCAGCTTTCATAGTCTCATCTATCTCGACCGAACCGCAGATGTTTGGAAGGCCATCAATGGTCTCCGGCATCATTTCAGGTCTCATCCATCCTCCTTGTAAAGTGTTATTTGTGTTTGATAAAATCGAATACATTCTCATAATGTTTTCCAGGTATGTTCCAGGAGAAATCATAACTCATCGCGATTTCCATTAGAGAACGGAAATGGCCAGGATAATCATAGTAAAGTCCTACTGCTCTTTTTAATGCAGATTCAATGCCGCAATTATCCATGTGAGTAAAAGTATAACCATTACGTTCATACCAGGGAACATCTGAATAATCACGATCGAAGACGCTGTTGACTAAACCACCAGTGGAACGGACAACCGGAATAGTGCCATACTTCATGGCAATCATCTGTGAAAGGCCACAGGGTTCAAATGCGCTGGGTACAATTACCATATCAGAACCAGCGTATATAAGATGAGAGAGATCCTCGTCAAATCCCAACTCTATATGACAATGAATATTGTCATTAAGCTGATTTTTCAGAGAAAGAAATTTCTCATATATTGAGTGGTCTGAACATGTACCAAGAAGCACAAATTGAGCTCCATTATTGACTGCATAGTGTGCAGTATGACAAATAAGATCAATTCCTTTTTGATTGTCCAGACGTCCTACATAAGAAATAATCGGTCTGGCATCATGGTAAAGCCAGAACCGCTTGCGCAGCGCTTCTTTATTCTTGTATTTGTTTTCAAGAGTAGCGGTCGTGTACTGAAAAGGAATAAACCGGTCGATTTCCGGGTTCCAGGTATTATAATCAATACCGTTAAGTATCCCTCCGATTTTATGCTGATGCATATTAAGCGTATGCACAAGCCCGAAACCATAATCGGTAAAGCGGCTCTCCCAGGCATGATGCATTGATACAGTATTTACAAAATTGGAATAGACAATCCCCCCTTTCAGGCAGTTAAGTGCAAACGGATCGTGATTATCACGAAGCTGTTGATAGTCGAAATAGTACTCCGGACGGTTGAGACCGGTTGCAGCCAAAATTTCATTTCCGCATTTTCCCTGATGTTTGAAATTATGTATGGTATAACAGACTCTCTGATTTTCCATTCCATGAAACTTATAAATCTCAAAAAGCAGCACAGGTAAAAGACCGGTCTGCCAATCATGACAATGGATCACATCGGGGCGTCTGTTGGTTTGAAGCATAAATTCCAGAGCTGCTTTACTGAAAAAAGCAAAGCGCATAATGTCATCATCACAACCATAAAAAGTGTTTCTCCTGAAAAAATTATCTTTGCTTTGTGGATCAATAAAAAAACACCTTCTGCCATGCACCAGACCAAACCATACCACACATGGAATTGCTCCATCAAACCAGGGAACAGGTAAATAGTTGTAGGATACTGTAAGATTGAAGATCTGATCGTAACGCATGCAATCATAGAAGGGAAGAATAATCTCAACTGCATTGCCTCGCAGGGAAAGTTCTGCAGACAGACCACCAACTACATCTGCCAATCCACCAACTTTAGAAACCGGAGCGCATTCTGAAGCTACTTCAATAATATACATGCCTCGTATCCTCCTTGTTCTGGGCCTCTGTTGAGAGCCATCCTTGAGTGAATGAGTTAATCTGTCAGTTTATTTTAGAGCAAGAAGCACAAGAGATATGCAATTACCATACCGGTTTTAAACCGGTATTTATGCATTAATTTGAAAGGAAAAGACGGTTTGAAGAACTATATTTCTAAAAATGAGAATCTTCATGAGAAAAGCTAACATCTTTCATCATTTTCAATGGCATTTAGCATATTCTGCATTTTCTGCACAATTTCAGGGACACCATGGTAAACCCCTTCGCCACTGTTTTCTGCAGAAATAATTTCATCTCTCCAGGGTAGAAAACCTGCGATTCTCTCCTGTGGAAATGAATTTGTGATCAAATGTTCATCGTCGATACTTCTTATCTTATTGCCCACAATCCAATTCTTCAGCCCGGGAATTGATTTCGATAATTGAAGAATGGACCTGCCAGCCTGTATGCTGCGCATAGATGGCTCGACCACTGTGATAAAGGCATCAACCGATACCGCTGTGCCTCTTCCGATGTGTTCAGTTCCTGCAACCATGTCTACAATTACCGTTTCGGCTGCTTCCAATACCAGATGCCTCAATAATGCTTTAATAAGTGAATTTTCGGCACAGGCACAACCAGTATTTGCCCCTCTGGTGGCACCCATAATTAACAGACTTATTGAATGGTAAGTCGCAGAATATTTCTTCGGAATATCACTGACATAAGGATTTAATAAAAAGTAACTTCCAAGCGAATCTGCCGCTGCACCGGTTCTTTCCCTTATTAGATCTCTTAAAGAAAGCAGGGGTTGAATATTTTTCAACAGCTCTTCCGGAAAACCCAATGCTTGACCCAGGGTAGGATTAGGGTCTGCATCGATTGCATATACTTTATCTCCTCTGTCAGAGTAAATACCGGCAAGGCAGGAGGCAATCATAGTTTTACCTGCCCCACCCTTTCCTGTAATTGCAATTTTTTTACCCATGGAAAAATTCCTCATAAAAGTTTTTACATAGTTGAATTGTTAAAAATGATTATATCAGCACCTCGAACAAACAGACTCCATCCCCCTTGCCCCAGCATTTTATCTCTTTGCAGCGTACCTGTTTATGGATAAAATTCTCAATTATACCACCTATCATGCCTCCTTCAAAGTGACATACCACTTCACCTACATCAGGCATCCCTGCACAACTGACACATTCATCTACCTGCAGATACACTTTACCGCTGTCAAAACTCCCACCAGCAATTGACAGCAGGCCTATTCCCAGGTGTTGACATGTGTTTACCACACCAGAAAGATAGCTGTTTAGATCGTGAGGTACTGTGAGCTGGTCAGAAATTGTTTTACCAATATTGAGACCCAGATTTCTTCCACCTCTGTAAATAATGGCATTTGCTCCTCTTCCGGCTATCTCTTTCATTCCTTCCATAACACCTACCAGGCGTAAGGCTCGAAACAATTGAACAGGAACCATTTCGCCAAGTTCTTTTCTTCCTTCCACAGGATTACCTATCAGGTCCAACCCACGGGGTGTAATAGTTTCCATTAGCGACTCCTTTAATACATATATGAGTGATTTAAATGAGGAGATGCCAGATATGGCAGTAAATAAGATATATCGCGCTTTGATCTCATTAGCGCTGCAAGCACTCCGGCTGCCTTTTCACTGTTAAAAAGCTGAAATCCAACGATCCTGTTGTTCTCAGTAAAAACGATTCTCAATTCGTCTTTCTGGTGATAGATAATTTTTTGTCCAGACATCGATCCGGCGATGAAAAGAGGTACTTTCATATGCTTAACAGAGTAAACCTTGCTGGCCGACTCATATTCAATGCGATCTCCCAGTACGTTGTGAGCACATATCCTTGCCTGTTCAACAGCATTAAAAAAGGTATTGTTCATAACACCATGGCAATTGTGGTTATCTGAAATTTCTGCACAATCGCCAATGGCAAAAACAGAATCAACCGAACTTCTGAGGTATCGGTCAACACAGATGCCCCGATTAATCCGTATGTCAGTGCCTTTCAGGAATCCGGTCTGCGGGCGGTTTCCAGTAGCAATAACGAAAAAATTACCTTGGATGGCTTCTCCACTTTCAGTTACCACCTCGGTTGCTTTTTCGTTTCCCCTAAACTCTGTTATCTCAGAATTTGGAATCACCCTGATCCCGTGGAGTTTGAGAATCTTTTTTAACCTGTCAGAAACCATCGGATCTGCCAATGAAGGTAAAAGCTGATTCTGCCTTTCCAGCAAGATAACCTGTGCTTGTAAAGAAGTGAGAAGCATTGAAATTTCGATTCCAATCAGTCCTGCACCGATGACTACAGCTTTGGGTGATTTAGTTTTTTTCGCCTGTTCAACAAGCTCTGATGCAACAGTAAGGGATTTGAAATTGTATACATTGCTCATGTTCACCCCTCTGATAAGAGAATGAACCGATGAGCCGGAGGCAATAATCAATTTGTCATAATGTAATTTGCGATTTTGGGCAGTTGTAACCTGTTTGTGTTCAAAATCTACGCTTATTGCTGCAGAATCTGGACAGAAAGCAAAATTATTAAATGTTTTACCCTTCCAGAAGATGTCAAAACCATTGATGAAATGATCATACATCACAGGCGGACTGTATGGAGGCTGATTCTCTGCAGTAAGTACGGTACATTCAACCTTTCTGTCAAGATCAGTAATCATTCCTGCAGCAGATATTCCTGCAGGGCCTGCCCCTATGATAATGACATGCACTCTGAGTCCTCCTTTGCAACCGTTTCTCCCAAAAGAGCAATCCTTTTATTTTCGATATGGCTTATCATCAAAGAAGCAGATATGTCCGGGTCCACTTCAACCGCGAGTTTTGCTCCAAGAAGCTCTTCTATTTTATTGCACAATAGAGTGGTGACTTCTTTTGAACCCAGAACCGGAGGTATAGTGCCAAGTACAGTAAAGATGCCTGATCCTAACACGTATGCAGCAATACTGACCGCTTTCTGACTCATCCATTCCGGAGCTGCAGCGGCAAGTGGCAGATCAGAAATATCGCAGTCCAATGCCCGCGCCATCGCTGCAGCTACACTGAGAATTCTACTGATATCAACACAGCTTCCCATGTGTAAAACAGGCGGAATCCCGGTCTGATTACAGACTGTCTTAAGACCCTGGCCCGCTATATCTGCAGCACCGACACTGAGCAGACCTGCTTTAGCACATGCAATGGCATTACAACCGGTAGTTACTACCAGTACATCGTTTTTAATCAGTTTTTTAATCAACTGAATATGAGAATAGTCATGCTTAACTTTAGGATTATTACATCCGACAACCGCTGCAATACCCCTGATTTGACCGGCTTTAATCACTTCTATGAGCGGATCAAAAGAGCCTCCAAGTGCAGAAGCGATTGCTTCAACCGAAAAACCCACATTGGCTTCCATGGCTTCGGGAGGAATAAATACTGCTGATTTTTTACGGTTGGTGAAATTGTTTACTGCAGATTCTACTATGTAGCAGGCTGTCTGATAAGCGTGCTCTTCATCCAGTTCAATATGGATTGCCTGTGGAAAGTGCGCTTTTGCAGAAGTAGATATAAATTTAGTGTGGTAACATTTAGCCAGATTTCCCAGCGATGGGAATATACACTGGACATCAACAACCATTGCTTCTACTACACCGGTTATAATTGCAAGTTCCTGCTGCAGAAAGTTTCCGGCAATAGAAACACCATGCCGCATCAGAATCTCGTTTCCTGTGCAGCACATTCCACAAACATTTATCCCTTTTGCTCCTTTGGATAAGGCGAGTTTGATCAGTTTTTTATCGTTTGCAGCCTCCACGATCATTTCTGATAAAACTGGTTCGTGTCCATGCACAATTATATTAACCATTTCTTCCTTTAAAACGCCAAGATTTGCCATAGCTTTTTTTGGCATGGGGGTACCAAAGAGGATATCAGAGATTTCGGTTGCGATCATTGATCCGGCCCACCCATCAGCAAGAGCGGTACGTATTCCCTGAAGAAGTAGCGAAGCAGGATCATTGTCGACTCCGATATGAGTGCGATGTATCGATTCTACTATCTCCCGATCAATTCCACGGGGGGTAAGTGATAATTTTTCCCAGATCTCAAGTCTCTGGTGCGGGAGCCGCTTTAAAAACGGAAAACCTCCGGGTGTCTGACGACCAAAATCATGGAAGAGCATACTGGCAAGATCAGATGCAACTTTCTTTATCGGTAAACCTTCTGCCGGGATCCCACATTCCTGAGCCAGGGATCTTAGTTTATTTTCATCTCTTATTTTGTAATCGGAATTCTCTGCAGTTGCAATCTGAAAAGTTTGAATAATATCCCTTCCATGATCGGAATGAGCTGCTGCACCTGTGGCGACATTAATCAGCAGGTTGCGTGCGACGATAATATCGGCATTAGCTCCACAGATTCCTTTTTGCGGTCCTTCTCCAAAGGGATCGATTCTGCATGGTCCCATATTGCAATTACGGCAGCATATCCCCAGAAGCCCATAGTTGCATTGTGGCAGTTGTTGCTGATAACGATCCCAAACGGTTTGAACATTATCTTTTTCTGCCTTTTCAAGCATGACAACGGTTGCATTACACGATGATTTCAAATGATGCATAATATTTTCCTGTTGTAGAGGTCTGGTTGCTTAATAATTCTGTTGTCCACCAATAGAATTACACCGGTTTAAAAGATCTTTAAAAAGAGAAAACTGATCGGAAATGGTCTCGTTTTGTTCGTAGAGATGGTTTAAGACAGTAAGTGACATTTTTCTTCTGGCGCTGATATGGCTGTCAATTTCACAGTACCGCAGAGCACCTGTTTTACAGGCTTCAACACAGGCCGGAACAGAAGATGCGGAGGTTCTGTCAATGCATTCATCACATTTAATAGATACATAACGGCCAGATTTGTATTTATTACTTTTACGGAAAATAATCACCCCAAATGGGCAATTTACAAGACAATTGCGGCAGCCAATGCACTTGTTTTCGTCCGAGAGCACTACATCTGCTCCTTCTGCTCTTTTCAATGCTCCTGAAGGACATGAACTGATGCAGGGCGCAGGATCACAGTGGCGACATTTGTTAGGAATCGATACGCTACCAGAAAGATCACTTTCGATAAAAATTCTGCTTTGAGGATTTACCGTTTCATTGATGGCCGAATAGAGATTGCCGGAAAGCGAATGCTGGATCGCACACGCCATTTCGCATTGATGACAGGTGAGGCACTTTTCTTTTGAATGAATTACTGTGTTCATACACTCCTCTGTATCTCTACATTTTTTAATGGTAATACCACGGTATTTAATTCTAAATCGTGAGGGAAAGGATTACGGGATAAACCGGAACAGAAAACCCGCAGATTATTATCCAGAATCAGAGGGAAAACGGTTAAATGCATTTTATCCTGGTTGATAAAACACAGTCTGGACAGGTTGTTAAATGAACTGTTGCGTTTAATTAACTCTTCACATTGCTCAAATAATACAGAAATCCCGGCTATCTCTTCGGAATTTTCACAATTGGATGCTATAACAAAACCCATTGTATCGGAGATGACACATCCACTCTCAAAGATCTGATTGCAGAATAATTGAACTATCGAATCAAACATTTGGGAAATGTTCTCTGTAGTTTCACAAATTGAAGCAACCAGCGGATAATGTTTGATATCCTTATCGATCGATGAAGAAAACATATTCATAGAAACCGAAAGCTGATCCTTTAGCTGCTGAATCTGGAACCGCAAATCGTTCTCAACCGAAATCTGGTTAAGGTATTTCTGATAGTAAGCTTCATATTTCTGATAGTTTGCAACTTCCTTTTCCAGTGAGGCAATTGTTTCCTTCAGGGATAAAATTTCCGATCCTTCATCAGCGGGGATAGCCCTCTTTTTCAACTGCCTTGCTTCTGTCTTAAGTGCAATAATGGTGTTTTGCTGTGCAAAGCATTGCCTTCGCAGATCGTTATAGTAAGTATAGAGACTCCTGTAATCTGCAAGTACTTCATCATTTGTCTTTTTAAGCCAATTACATTCTTCTTTGAACTGATCTGCCATTAAACTGCTTTTGGTTAACCGGTTCTTGAGCTCACTGAGTTTACTGGAAACCAAAGCAATCCCCAGAAGGCATCCGGAGATGAAAAAGAGGAGACAAACGACCAGGATAATAATTGCAATGTTGTTCATAAATGAATTTCCGCATGACAGAATAAAATCTTTTACAGTCGGTTTTTTACCGGACACTCTAAGCTTGTCCGAAAATACCGGTTGAATTACGATTCATCAGCACTTTTTTATATGAGACTAGCCAGATCCGGAAGAATGCGCCGGATTTCAAGAAAAATGAGTCCAAGTTTTGCATCCGAATTTACAAGACTCACCAGAACCGTCTCTTCATTGATACTATTACAAATGATATAGCCGTTGTCACTTTTTACATAAATCTGGCTCATTCTGCTGTTCATCATCTCACTGGCAATTCGCTCTCCAACGCCCAGCATGGCTGCAGTCAATCCTCCAACCAACCCTTCATCTATTTCAGAAAGCGTAACACTGGCAACCATGAATCCTTCCATGGTAATTACAGATGCACCAAATATGTCTGGTGAGATGGAACGAAATCGATTAAGAACATCTTTAATCTTTTCAGATTTGGAAATAGTGGCAGTTGTAGTGTTCATGTGTGCAGATTCTCCTTTAATATTAGGTTAGAAAAAGGATGCTCTCTGGTATTGTCGTTTAACTTTTTTAATCTGATAGGTGAAAATGAGATATAATGCTGATTGCTTTTATCAGACAGAAATCCCTTGTTATTGTTATGATCAGAAACTGTCAAACAGTCATTATGATTTTCTGTTCTGGTAAGATTGGAATTTCTAGCAAGAATTATGCTGGAGAAAGCATTAACACATTTTTCAGAACCGGGTTGCAGTCTTTTCCCGGTAACTTCTGCTTCAGTCATCTCCTTGTGTTCTGGCAAGGGAGATTCTGGTGTAAATGACGGGGAAGACACGATCAAATCATTTCCATTCCGGATATTAATGACAGAATGAATCTTATCAGATGATTCTTCAATGTTGATTCGCTCTGGAATAGTGACTTCGAAAGATCTTTCCTGGGGATAGAAGCTACTTTCCAGGTTTTCAATGGTATTATTCAGCAGAAGCTTAATTGAATTATCTGTACCTCTTTTGCAATAGTCGATCATTCTCTCCCAAAGAAGGCAGCGAAGCTGATGAGGAATCTGTTCAGATTCGAAAAAAAGTGCGTAAATAGTGATTGCTGTTACATCGTTATCGTAATGGATATTAGAGGGTGCGGTGATGTCATTAAGATCACTTATAAACTCCTGAACATCACCATATCTGGCATTTCGTCCAAACGTTTTATTTCCGATACAGCGGACAATAATTCTGTTAAGATCTGAAGGGATAGATGGAAAGAAACGACTGGGTGACTCCAGCTTATGAGTATCATCTTGATTGTAAAAACCCATAAAATGGTTATATCCAATAAGCATGCAAAGAAGAAGAAGGCCTAAGGAGTAGATTTCGTAACGTTTTTTCCAGCGTTTTCCCTTTTTAATGTCCTCATGGCTGAAAATGCTGAAAGTATTGGGGATAATCGAAACTCCATCATATCTGAATCGGACAAGATCAGCAAAGCCACTATCGATCATGAGGATTCTGCCATCAAATGTAATAAAGATATTGTCCGGACAGATATTGCCATGAGGCATAAAAGATGAAGACGAGTGCTTGTGAAGATATTCAACAGTTTCACTGATACTGCTTAATATATGAAGTACAAGAGGCAGAGGAAGATTTCTCTTGCAACATGAGAGTTTCTGAAGTAACTGGGTAAGGGTAACCCCCGGAGTATACTCACAGGCTACATAATGTCTGGTGTGAGATCGTTTACCACATTTGCCAAATTCGACTATCGGTTGAATGCCGGGATGAAGTAGTTCGCGGGCATAACAGAGCCGATCATATATGGGTTCAATTTCTTCAGGGAGAACTGTTTTTATAAGCACAGACTGTTCATTTTTTCCAGTATTGTAAGCGGCAAGAATTATCTCTGCAAATTTATTTCGGGCCAGAATCTTTTGATTATTGTATCTCATATTGCCTGCCGTACCGAAGAAAATTGCCGGAAAATGTCAACGAAATTAAAACTGAAAAATTTAGTAACGAGAATCAAACAAGTAAGAGAACAGAACTTATGCCGGTTAAGGGACGGAAAAATTCAATTGGAATAGTATAAGACCGGCAAGGAAATAATAATTTACTTATTTGTACTGCTATAAAACAAGTAAAAAATATTCGGTAAGCTTTGTCAGCAATTCAGAATGTTAATAGAATCATTGAATTTATGTAGCTGAACTTGACACGAAATGTATACCTATAAAGGGAATAAAAGGTTTGAAATCTGGCAATTGATGGATATGATCCCGGACACACGATGGTGGAGTTCTGGGACTAGAAACTTCGGCAGAAGAGAAAATTTCTACGGTAGAGGAGTAAAATTCTACGATGTAGGAGAAAGTTTCTTATATGGAGGAGAAAAATTCTACGATTTAGGAGAAAGTTACTCATGTGTAGGAGAAAAATTCTACGATTTAGGAGAAAGTTTCTCATGTGTAGGAGAAAAATTCTACGATTTAGGAGAAAGTTTCTCATATAGAGGAGAAAATTTCTACAATGCAGGAGAATGGTTCTACGATGTAAGAGAAAATTTCATTGGGGGTGGGGTTTAAAACATCAATATTTATGCTCATGAAACACCGATATCAAGGTTAGGAACAGGGATATCGAAGTCCGTAAGATCACTTTCGAAGATTTTTACAGTCCATGTCGAAAGTTTTTACAACGTTACCAAAACTTGTTCGAGTCCAAATAAAGAACCCCAGGGGTGAATCATCGAACCTTCAGATCTACCCTGGGGACAAAAACGGGAAAACCTTTTTATAGTTTTCCCGTCATCACCAAAGACCCGGATAACATGAACCTGGTTTAATTTTCCGAAGGTGACTCTGATACCTTCGCTTTCGTAGAAGTCTTAGGATACCTGGAGCGCAATTCTTCTTTTGCTTTCTGGGATTCTACAGATCCTACTTCTTTGGCAATATCCTTTATCTGGTCATAGATTCCCCGCGCAACAGTGTTCGCTTCATTTCCTGACTGGGTTTCGGTATCCTCAAGTAACTGAGATAAATTATTGATTTTCCGTTCAAGCATTCTTAATAACTTTAAAGCCTGAAAATCAATATTAGCTTCTTCCATATTTACGTATGGAGGGACAAAATCGGGATTCTGATTTCCCAGTTCTATTGCCTTTTCAGCGAAAGCTAAGGACTTATCCCCAATTTTTGCCAAGCTCCTGCGCTGTTTCGGAGTCAAGGATATGGTCTTTGGTGCTAATATCCTATAAAGTGTGTCCAGGGCTGTGTTAATCTCCGACAGTTCCAGATCACTGAGAGTAAATCTTACTTTATTCGTGATTGCCATAAAGATTTCTCCTTCTAGTCAAAGGTGTACGGTGATGTTATCAGGGTCTTGTTTTATTTTTGAAAATGAAACTAAAAAAAAGAGGTTTCTGCGGGAACAAGAAAGAGAAAACCTCTGCTTTTTCATAAACTATGTTATTACTTACTAAGTGGCAAGTTAAATATTCGCTTGCTTCCAGTCATCGTCCCCTAAATCTCCAGACAATGCGGGGGATTAGGGAACTTTCGGTAGGGGGTTAGAGGAGTTTGAGAGATTATGGAGCACATTTTATTTTCGAACTGTCTAAAAACAGGTCACTTACTATAACTACAATAATAACGGAAACTAAAAATGGCTCCACGATTTTGTATTGGTCAGCGCTGGGTCAGTGAAACCGAACCTGAACTTGGTCTGGGAAAGGTGATTTCCTGTGATAATCGATATGTTGAAATAGTATTCAGTGCTTATAAATCGACCAGAAAGTATGCTTCCTCATCCGCTCCGCTTAGGAGAATAACTTTCAGGGCAGGAGAAATGATCGAGGATAAGGAGGGTAAAAAACACCGGATTGTCGATGTGAATGAAATGCAGAATGGTTTTATCCAGTATCAGTGTGAAGACTCTTTGGTGGGTGAGGATCAGATTTCCGATACTATCAGTTTCTCTGCTCCTGATAAACGTTTACTGGCCGGTATTGCCGATACACCATCTGCTTTTAATCTTCGCTTTGAGATGCTTCAACACCAGGCTGCAATCCGAAGATCAAAGATCAGAGGCTTTGTTGGGGGAAGAGTTGACCTGATTGAACATCAACTCTATATTGCAGAAAATGCATCCAAAAGAAGAATACCCAGAGTCTTGTTATCCGATGAAACCGGATTGGGAAAAACTATCGAAGCCTGCCTTATAATTCATAGATTGTTAATTACCGGACGGGCATTGAGAGTATTGATACTGGTTCCTCACACCCTGGTTCATCAATGGTTTGTTGAATTGCTTCGTAAATTCAACCATAACTTCCGTATATTCACCCCAGAGTTTGGAGCCGATGCTGAGAGAGAAAACCCTTTCACCGAAGAACAACAGTTTATTTGCAGTATAGATCTCTTACTTAGTAAACCAGTTTTTTCTTCTGCTGTGGTAAATGCTCAATGGGACCTGGTCGTAGTCGATGAAGCACATCATCTGCGGTTAACCAGTCCCTCTTTTAGTTTGCTAAAAGCGTTGTCTGAAAAAACAGAGGGTTTGATTCTTTTATCGGCTACTCCGGAGCAGTATGGAAGAAAGGATCACTTCGCACGTTTACAACTTCTCGATCCGCAACGATATACCACCTATGAGAATTATCTGAAGGAAATAAAACGTTTGCAGCTTCTTTCCGATTATATCGACAAGTGGATAAATGTACATGGGATTAACCTGGATACGATATCTCCTGATGACATTCAGATCGTCTTACCGGAAAAGATCGCCCAACTTCTTCCTGCCATGGATGAATCCAGAATGAGAATAAAAAGTCTCACTCTGGCTCAAATGATCGACATTTATGCTGTGGGAAGGGTACAGTATCGAAATACCAGAAAAACCATTAAAGGGTTCCCCAAAAGGAAAGTAAACCTTATTTCCCTGGAAGCAGAGTCGCGTTGTAAAGAACAATTAAAAAAGGAGATGGCTAAAGATATTTTGGGTTCCTCCCAGCATTGTACTATCGAAAATGGTGATCCCCGGATATTGGCCATTGTTAAACTGCTGAAGGATTCCCCTGATACTAAATTTCTGATTATCTGCACTTCTAAAGAGAAAACAACAGACATACAGCAGGTACTGAAGAAACATCTGGCGATAGATATAGCAGTGTTTCACGAAGAGATGACTCTGATCCAGGCAGACAGAAATGCTGCGTGGTTTGCAGAGAAAGCCGGAGCCAGAGTGATGATCAGCTCTGATATTGGCAGTGAAGGCCGTAATCTTCAGTTCTGCAGCCATCTTATCCTCTTTGATCTTCCCTTCAACCCGGAACTTCTGGAACAGCGTATCGGAAGACTTGACAGAATAGGACAGCTCAACCAAATCAATCTCTATATTCCATATATAATAAACTCCCCTCAGCATATTCTCTGCAGGTGGTATAACCAGGGAGTCGATTCACTGGCTAATAATGTTCCGGCAGCGGCTGCAGTTTTTGAAGAGCTGCAACCACAATTGAAATCGCTTTTACTGATGACTGGTGATCCGGTCGATGAAAAAAAAGTAGATCAGATTATTGAATTAACCCAAAATCGCTGCAGGGAACTTACCGAAGAGCTTTTCAGTAAAAGGGACAGGTTACTGGAATTGGCATCTTTTCAGCCAAAGGCGGCACAGGAACTGGTTGATGAGATTCAGTATGAGGATGCTCACACCCGGGCTCAATCTGTGATGGATAAGCTGTTACTTCATTATGGGATTGCTGTTGAAGATGCGGGGGAGAAGAGGTGGGCACTTATCACAGAGTACCTCACCGATCATGCATTCCCTCTTCCTCGCCAGGAAAGGCCGGTAATTACCTATGATCGCAAAACCGCTCTTTTCAGAGATGATATCGAGTTTCTCACTATCGATCATCCAATGGTTACAGGTGCTTTAGATCTTTTTCTCTCCTCTGAGCATGGTTCCAGCGCCTTTGCATTGTGCCCTGATCCCAACAGAAAAGAGCTGGTTCTGGAATGCGTCTACATTCTGGAGTGCATAGCCTCTGCCCAACTCAATTCAGATCGTTTTTTACCTCCATTACCTATTAGAGTCGCAGTAAACCATCTGGGAAAAGAGGTAACTGCCGATTACCTGGTAGCAAGGACGTCCGGAATATTAAAAAAAGGTTCCATTAAGCCACTTTTATCCAATCGGGATTTCAGCACTGTTTTGATTCCATCAATGCTTGAAACCTCATCCAAAATCGCACAGAAGAGAATGGAACCTTACATAGAAGATGCTATAAGGGAAATGAGGAAATTTTACGATGCTGAGACAAGTCGTTTTAAAAGGCTATCTGAACTGGGGGCTGAGATTACTGAGGAAGAGTTCTTGCAGATTGAGGAAGAATCAGCTCATCTTATCCGGGTCTTTAATAATGCCCGTCTTCGTCTAGATTCGGTCTGTCTGATTAAAAGATCTTAGGATACGGATTTTAAGCATTAGATATTTGGGATTTTGGAATCGGGATTTTGGTTTTGATTTGGAAAGATGGAAATAGGAAATTTGGTATGGTGATAGGAGGAGATTGGAGTTGAATTGAAAGTTAGGTTGCTCCAAGCGAAATTAGTCGGGGGAAGATTTGGTACTTAAGCTTAGTAGAGAAGACAACACCAGGTCTTTCGCAATGATTGGTATGTCAAGAATAGTTGCAGTTTATGGTGCGACCGAAATGACAGATTGTGAGAATATTCGAAAGAGCAACTCGATTTGTGCTGGTAAGCCTGATTGTTTATTTCGAGGAGCTCTTGAGAAGCCTTCCTTTTCCAAAGTTGTTTTGCTAGCACATGCATTTGTTTTGGCAGAAACTATAATTGGGGAGAGTTTGCTTCGTTTTTAGCGGAAAGCTTCGCTCCAAAAATTAGTCGGGGGAAAATCTGGTACTTAAACTTTAAAAGAAAACAATCCACTTTTCTCTTCTGAGCATGGCTCCAGCGCCTTTGCATTGTGGCCTGATTCTAAAAAAGGAGCTGTTTTTGGAGTGCGTATACATTCTGGAATGTATCACCTATGTTTAATTTAATTGAGACCGTTTTAACGCCATTACCTTTTAGAGTAGCAGTGAATCACAAAGGAGAGAGGTGATTACTGATTACCTGGAAGTCAGGACTTTGCATTCTGGGTTTGTACTTTGAAAGGTATTAAGATTTCTCCGTCTCCAGCATGTCTGGGGACAGAGGAAATAGATTTAACCTAAATTTTTCATTAGACTCATTCCGAACGTATGTAAGAAATTTGGTAAGGCATGCGCCCTTTATTAGTTTCGGCTAGCCATTCAGTTAGTAAGTCAGAATGCGAGCGCTTTTACCTTCTAAATTAAGATCTCTCGTCTGAATAGAATATCTAAACGAAGAACCGGAAATGTTAAAACTGCTTAAAGGGCTTATCTGCTTTAAGGTTTCAATACCTGTGTAGTAACGATCTCTCTTTTTTTCTACTTCGAATAGGTCTTATTACCGTAAAAAGATCAAAAATGGTCCAGGTGTTGCAAATAATTTTTTTCATAAATTTGAAGATAATGAACGTTCGCATTCTGATGTCCATTTATAGGGCTAGCTGTAACCAATAGAGGGCGCATGCCTTACCGTATATCTAATAGCTTCAGGGTTTATAGAAAACTACTGTACGGAAAGGAGTGAGGAAATTTAATGGATGCATTCTCGATTTACAAAAACCGCTTAATGGACAATTTGGGTGAAAAAGGCTTAATCCTTCTATTTCATCAATTTTCAAATTCCAATTCCGGCTCAGAATTTGATGGCTTTTTCCTCTAAACACTTTCCTTCCTTGATCATTAACACAAACGAGGTAAAAAATGGCCAGAAAACCCAGACTCTGTGTTTCGGATGGCATTCACCTTGTCACTGCCAAAGTCATAGATTCCCGAGTCCTTTTCCGTGATTTCACTGATAAAGATAAATTTATCGATCTTCTTAACAAATACTTGGCTGAAACCGGATTTGACCTCTTAGGAATAGCTTTCTACCCCCAACATTATGAAATAGCCCTGCGTTTAAATGATCGTCCAATGAAAGATCTCTTTCAGAGATTTCACAGCGATTATGCTCGTTATTACAATAAAAAATATGGTTTTGAAGGCTATCTTTTTCAGGGAAGGCCTAAATCTATACCGGTTGAGGATGGTCCCTATGCACAACTGCTTATCGCATATCTTCACACCGGACCTATCAGAGCAGGATTATGCAAAACCATCGAAGAACTGGATAATTTCAAAGATTGTACTCATTCTGCAGTAATGGGAAACAGTGTTTTTTTGAATCTGAGAATCGATCAGATTCTTAAACTTTACTTCAGTGATGGCGTTGTGGATTCTATGATCTTATACCGCAAAACTATAAAGCTGATGATGGAAAAATGTGATTCATTCGATGATTTTCTAGAAATGTTAAAAGCCTCCAAGGAAGATAAACAGAGCATGTATAAGTCTGGCTATTGGATCATCGGGAGCCCAGAATTTATAGAAGATGCTCTCAAACAGGACAAAGATAAAAGAATCCGCATGGCCAATTACGTGAGAACTAATTGGGATCATGACAGGTTGGCAGAGTTTGTATTTTCCAGGATGCCGGTTTCGATAGATAATATAAAAAGAAGAGGAAGGAATAATATACTCTCAGATGCCCGTAAGCTCTACTGTTACTTTGCAGTTACTATACTGGAGATGACAACTTTAAGTACTGCGGAAAGACTGAATGTAACCAGTACTGCAGTATGCAGATTGGCAAAACTGGGGAAGAGTGTTGCTGAAAAAAACGGAATAGGCCTTCCAATTCATTGAGAATAAGTCATGCTTATTGCTGGTCTCAATTGTAGTGCCTTTTGACCAAAGGATGAAGAAATAATTTTTTAAAAATGACATATCTCGTGATTAAAAACGACCCATGGGAAATGTGAGGTTTTGCTTGGATTAGGAATCTTGACCGGTAAGGACAATTTGATCTTGAAAGGGACGGAAGAAAAACTGGTACTTTGCTTTTGTTTCTGACCACTTTTAATTCCGCTTTCAACTGCATAAAGGAAAATTCTCGCCTTTCATCTCAAATATTTGGTATTGCACTTCGATGAGCTTTTAAGTTTCCCCTGTCCCCAATGATAGCATCGCTTCAACGAAAAAATCGGTGGAAATCTATTACTTAAAAATTGAAGGGAAAACTATCCCAGAGCTTTTTTGTATCGATTGACAGATCAACAAATTGGTTATGTGCTGGTGTTGCCACTTCGATAAGTTATTTATTTTTCCCCCGTCCCCCAATCAGATTTTCGATTCTCAAACTTCTGCCACTTGCGCTTCTTCCGCAGCCTCTGTTTTTTCCTGCTTTTTACTCCTGGTCCTTTTCACTTCACCCGGTTCTGAGCTGCTTTTCCTGGATGATCGGCTGCTTTTAGCCAAATTGAGGCTTGAGAGTTGTTTAAAAAGCTCTTCCTGGTCTTCTGCGTATATTTTAGCATAGGCCAAAGCTCGCATCGATTTTTGAAGAAGTTCGTTTTGACTGTTTTCAAGATTCTGCTGAGCTGTATCGAGCAGAGCCCGGGCTTCTTCGAGAGCTTTCATTTTTTCGTGTACATCACTTATCAGCTTATCCAGAATCTCCAGACTAACGTCCGGAAAAGAAACGCTGGAAAAATTCTGCTGATACAGTTCATAAAATTCCTGAACAGGAGCCGGGATTGAATTTTCAATTTCGTATTGCATGGTTGAGCGCTTCCTTCTGTTGTAAAAAAACGGAAAAACAAAAAGGGCAGTTATTTTGAACTGAAAAAATAGCTTGAGAAAGGAAGGAAAGCAATCCTGGATTTCACACAGAAATTTCACCTATTGAGTGGAACACTAACTTTTTGATTCAAAACAAATTTAATATGAGATAAGAGTTCGTTTCTTGTACAGGGCTTCTGCAGAAACGCTTTGGCTCCATTTTCAAGGGCTTGCTCAATTTTTTTGTTCAGTGTGTATCCAGATAGGATTATGGCTTTTATCTCCGGGTTGATTTCCTTTAGAGCATTGAATGTCTGAAGACCATCAAGGCCTGGCATTATCATATCTAAAATTACCAGGTCAATATTTTGCCAGTACCTGCGATAAATTTCTATTCCTTCATTTCCATTATAGGCCAGCTTTACACTAAAACCCGGTTCATAGAGCATTTCTTTTATAGTTGCTGCTACCCTTTTTTCATCATCGATAATCAGGACGCTTACATTTTTACTGAATGGAACAGAGTTCATGTTGTTAGCATCTGGACTGGTGATGATTTTTGATGTTTGTGGAAGAAGAATGGTGAAAGTAGAACCTTTCTGTGGCTCACTTTCCACAAGTATTGCTCCCTTATGGCTTTTTACGATGCCATAAACTGCCGCAAGACCCATTCCGGTTCCATTGTTCTCTTTTTTAGTGGTAAAGAAGGGTTCGAAGAGATGCTTCCTGACCTCTTCATCCATTCCTGTTCCGGTGTCAGAAACCAAGATGCAAACATAATCTCCAGGCTTAATATTTAAAGAATGGGAAAGAAGATATTGCTGGTCTACTATTAAGTCATCGGTTTTTATGGTAAGGACTCCACCTTTTGGCATTGCTTCGCAGGCGTTTAGTGCCAGATTAAGAATGGCGCTTTGCAACTGGTTAATCCCTCCCCACACATAAGGATTTTTTGCGTTCAGAGTGGTGATTATGGTTATATTCTTATCGGTTCCTCTTGAAAGTAAGTTTTTTATCTCAGTTGAAATCTCGTTGAGATTCACTGTTTGCATCGCATAGACTCCTTTACGGGCAAAAGCCAGTAACTGTTTTGTCAGATCGGAGGCTTTCTTGCCGGAATCGTAAATCTGCTTGAGATACTGCTTTGCCTGTGAATCATCTCTGATTCTTTTCTGTAGAATCTCGGTATAACCAAGCATGATGGTAAGCTGATTATTGAAATCGTGAGCAATGCCACCGGCCAGTTGCCCTATTGCTTCCATTTTTTCTGCTTGACGAAGCCTCTCGTTGGCTTTTTGCAGCTCCATTGTACGGGTTTCAACCATCGCCTCCAATTGTTTTTTGTATTCTTGCAGATGCTTTTCTACCTTTTCCCGTTCATTTATCTGGTGCATTAATTTCCGGTTAAGAGAGCTGAAAGACCCCAATGCCAGCGCGAAAGAAAAATGGATGATCATAGCCTGCACTGCTTCGATACCTATGATTGCATCCGGGGTGATAATTCTGATGATGATGCCGGAACATATTAAGGAGTTTATCAGCATAACTAAAAGGCCTGCTTTGACTCCCCAAATCCAGGATAGCAGAAGAATCGGTATCAAATTGACGTTGGTTACAACACCATGTCTGGTTTTATCATATAAAAGATAGAAAACAGCGGCATAAACCAGGGTGATGGAAAGAATAACCATTATCCTGAATTTCCAGGATCTTTCTTGGAGTGATTTCTGCATGGGTTGGCTTCTTGATAAAGTATTCACCCGATTTATCAGGTCAGTTTTGCAAAATAAATGTTGAATTGCTATTCATAACGTAGTCTGAATGTGTGTAAAATAGTATCCAATTAATTACAGAGAAAAGAGCCTTTTGATATGACAGCATTTTGGGAAGGGAAACCTGATACAGATAGATGAAAAATTGGTTCTGTATTGCTGTTTGACAGTTTTACTGGAGATTATTTTCTGAAATTGTGACAGGGAATTGCAGACAGGATATTTAATGATCTGGAAATCGATTGGTGCCAATAAGGGAATATCGAATATTGAACAAAGAGATCTGAAACTCATTGACACTTCTAACCTTTGTCCCTCCTATTTAGCAAGAATATCTACTATAACAAAGGACGTTTTCAGGGAAGTAATTTCAGATTTCCGGTTTTTCGGATTTCAGCGATTAAGGTTTCCTTTACTTCGATATTTAATATTCGTTTCTTATTTTTCCTAACCTGCATCATCGCACTTCAGCTTCATCAAATTGGACCATTGTAGAATTGGAGCTGATTTTTTCGGTAATCTGCGTTATAAGCTCCTGAAAGCGGCTCATATTATTTGAAGCAGTAAGGATATCACCTGCTTTGAGGGTTGCTTCAGCAATATCAGTAGCTTCTTCTGCAGCTTTAAGATCTGCTTTTAATGCTGCAATTAGATATTTGTTTTTAAAAGCTGAAGACTTTTTAATGTTATTGGAAGTTATCTTTATCAATTCATCAGATAGCGAAAGGTTATTACGAACGGTTTCTGCCATGTTCTGTTTTGCTCTTGGAGCTTCTATAGATAGATCTTTGGCAAGAACTGCAGTTTTCTTTAACAGTTGAGTTGCAATGGTGTATTTGCGGGACAGAAAAAATGAATTTTTCTGCTTTGCAATCTCAGCTTCTGCTGCTTCCAGACCTTTCTGCACATTTTGAAAATTTTTAGCCATATATTTGTCCGCTTCTGCATCTATTGCAGCTTGTATGGCAGCTTTTGTTTCAGCCAGTTCTTTATCAGGTGATTTGGCACATCCTGAGAGAAGACCACAAACTATACAGCTAAAAGCAACGGTTCTATTCCATATATTGAGACGCATAATGATTCCTGTTTAGATTCGTCTTCTTATTATACTACTGCGGAGGAGACCCGTTCTCAGTAGCATACTAAAAGATGTTTTAACAGAAATATAAAATACGGCGTAAATACTTCAATTATCTGATTAGTTGCTAAGACCAGATGGTTGCCGAGTTGGTACTATACCAGTACAGATCAAAATAATAACCCCAGTCTGGCCTGAAGGCTTCCCGGATAGCCAGCGGGAAGTTTATCCAATAGTATCGCTGCCTTGAACTGCATACTCAATTGCACAGTGGCACTTCTGAAAAAAATGACTCCCAAGGAGGTTCCCAGAGAAAAGCCGAAGGCGTTTTTGCTGTCTCCTCTGGCAAATGCCAACCCTATATCTGCTCCGGCATAAGGAGAGATGTCGGTTTTTAAAGGGTAATAGTTAGATGCTATGCTTATACCCAGCAAATGGGCCCCATTCAGGTCTGATGTAATATCACCAATAAAACCTAACCCCATATATTCCTGAATCAGCCAGAACTTTCCACCATAAAAACTGTAAGCCAGTTTGTCATTCCCGAATCGTCTCATGTTTGCAGGGCCAAAACCAACAGTACTAAAAGAAACTGCCTGGTTGACGGCAATATTACTTTTGTTTGTTATAGTGTCGATGGTGTTTGTCCTTTTCTGAAACAGAGTCTGATCGTTTTTGCAGGATATCTTCGAAGTTACAGAAGAGAAACAGTGTGAAAAGAATGCAGACCAGAGACATATAAACAGAACAACCCCAAAAAATCTCATAATAATCTCCTTAATAATTTTCCTGGGATCATGCGATAACAAGTTTATTGGTAAGATCGGTCACTCCTCTTGTGAATTTGGCCGCATTGTGTGCAGCAGTGTAAGCATGCCAATCTGGTACACTTCCATGTATTGTCACTCTTCCTCCATCAACAATAACATTGATCTTCTGAATATCTATGTTGGGAATTCTCTGAAGTGCAGATAGAATATCTGCTGAGATCGCATTATCGTAAGGAGAACCAGTGGGTACAACCGATAACATATTGACAACATCCCTGACTCCTGGGACATCGAAAGCAATCTCTTCGGTCTGCATTTTTTCCAGTATTCATCAACAGAGCCACCCAGAAAAACGATACCCTTTTCGACTCTGATTTCCAGTGTGTCAGGATTGAGTACCGGATTTAGTGAGATGACAGTTTTTACATTCTTAACGATTTGCTCATCGGTATATTTCTGAGAAGCGGTATCGCTTATGATTTTAAGATGATTGTGCACTTCTGATACCCCTGCAATACTTAATGCATCCATTTGTGCGGCGGTTTTTTGCATGTATGAGTTTACATTTCCGCTCAGGGTGACCACATGCTGGTTTACCTCTACATTAATGTTTGTGGAATTGATGCGACTGTCCCATTGGAGCTGCTCAATGATATCTTTTCGAATCTGCTCATCTGTACGCATCGAAGTGTCTCCTGTTCTAAAAGTTAAGTATCACCATTTTAGTAATGCTTTTGTTGATTGATAAGATCTTCCCTGAGATTCCAGAGTCTGTCGCTAAGAGAAACATGATAACGGTGCGGATTAATGATTCTTTTGATACCGGGTTCCAGATATTCCAGATCTGATTCTCTTCTGAGTCGCAGCTCTTCAATTGAAGCAAAAGAGTAACAGATTTTGCCATCTTTGATTATGTCTACCAGAAGCGGTTCTACTGAAGAGATTTCACCTTTGTTCATAGTGCGGCTTACATCGGAATCAGATGGGTGATGCAGGATTATTTCCTGCATTTCTGAAAGATTTTCACCATCAAAAGTTATCAGATCCGCATTCGCAAGTTTTCTGGTGTCATAAATACGCCAAAGCTGCTTGTTTCCGGGGATTGTAGTTTTTTGAGCAGAGTCGGAGATTTTCAATGCAGGAGACCAGACCTCGCCATTTTTAACCGCGGTTAATTTATAGACTCCATCCAGTGCACTTTTCCCCTGAGAAGTAATCAGGTTGGTTCCTACCCCATAAACCAGTCGGTTTATTAACTTCTGGGGATTGACCCTATACCTGGGTGCTTCATCGTTTATTTGCCGCATAATCTGAAGCAGAACCATCTCATCGATATTATTGGACAATACGATTATGGTGTCCTCAAAACCAGCTTTGTCAAGCATTATGGAAGCCTGGATTGCCAGATATGCCAGATCTCCCGAATCAAGCCTTATGCCAACCGGCCGGTGACCATTACGGCGCAGTATTTCAAACACCCTGATAGCATTTGGGATACCGCTTTCCAGTGTGTTTATAGTGTCAACCAGAAGAAGACAGTCATCGGGATATGCTCTGGCGTATGCCTTAAAGGCCTCCAGCTCTCCTTCTCCCGATGCCAGGAAAACCTGAACCATACTGTGAGCATGAGTCCCCTTGGGCGGAAAACCTAGTTCAAAAGAAATACCGGTGTTGGAGGAGAAATCTGCACCCCCGATCAGTGCAGCACGGGTTCCTGCATTGCCACCAGTGTGATGTGCTCTTCGCAAACCGAACTCAATAAGCGGGCGCCCTTTGCCAGCTTCCTTTATTCGCGATGCCTTGGTAGCTATGAGAGTCTGATAGTTGAGGTTGTTTAAAAGTGCCGATTCCAGAAGCTGAGTTGCAAGCAGTTCCCCCTGAATAATCAGTAATGGTTCAACTGCATGTACAACCCGGCCTTCTGGAATGGCCCTCAGATTTATTTTATCGAAGATAGAGAGCTCTTTTAGATAGTCAAGAAAATCGGGTTTAAAGACTGATTCACCGGTATTGCTTTGCTGTTCGGCTAAAAACTGAATAGAATCGGGTGTAAATGACACCTCCTTCATCCAGTTTATAAACCATTGAAGACCGGCATTGACACAGTAACCCGCCTGGTGTCCCCCATAATCAGGATAATTACGAAAGAAATAATCAAACTGAACTTTTTTACTATGGATATCAGCTTGAAAATAAAGCTGAGCCATAGTGAGCTGATAATAATCGATGAATAGAATGCCTTCAGTGATTTCCTTTGAATTTTTCATGGCTATTACAAATGAAGTTTAGTTTCCCCCTCATCTCCAGGAAAGCGGGGGCGGGGATCCCTTGTTCCTTCTGTGTAGGGACGATATCCGGGATACTCCCGTTCGATTGCAATTCCCCTGTGATGCTTTACCAGCTCAAGCATCTCTAAAAGTCGTTGGTCAACTTTCCAGTGAAATGTGTTCTCCTCATTTATTGAGCCTGCCGGAACCCCGCTCATCAGTTCCAGTGTCTCGTTCACATTCTTTACAGCAAAGATGTGAAACATGCGGTCGTGAATCGCATCGATCACTTCTTTACGAAGAACAAGATTACGGATATTGGATGCCGGAATACAGACTCCCTGATTTCCATCCAACCCCATCAGCTTACAGGTATCAAAGAATCCTTCCACTTTCTGCGTGACTCCACCTACAGCCTGAACCTCTCCCAGTTGATTAACAGATCCGGTTACAGCGATGTCCTGACGAAGCGGAATGCCGGAAAAAGCACTGAGAAGACAAAGCAGCTCCGCCATAGTGGCACTGTCGCCCTCTATGAGACCATAGCTTTGCTCCATGGTAATACTGGCAGAAAGCGACAGCGGATGTCTCTGAGCGTATATCCTGCGTAAATACCCTTCAAGAATAAGCATTGCCTTGTCGTAACTGCTCCCGCTAAGCCGGCTCTCTCTTTCGATATTTATGATACCTGCAGCTCCTGTGCCTACACTCACTGTAATCCTTGAAGGCCTTCCAAAGGCATAATCTCCCAGTTGCACGATACTTAGCCCGTTAATTTGCCCAGCTGCCAAACCTTTGATCGAAATAATCAGGGTACCATTGGCAATGTATTCCCGCATCTGTTCGGCGATAAGATTCGAGCGGTATATTTTTTCTTCCAGAGCTGTTCTTACATGTTCAACCTGCACTACAGATGCACCGTTTTTTTGTGCCCAGTAAGAAGATTCCCTGGCCACATCCGCAAGTCTGCTGAACTGGGAAGTGATTTTTTCTTTATCCCCGGTAAATCTGGCTGCAGTCTTGATCAATTCAGCTACTGCATGAGGTGAAAATGGTTTGACATTGTCGGTTTTACTGAGCTTTTGAACAAATCGGGCCATTACCATTTCCATATTTCCTTTGGCATCCATTTCCGGAGAAAAATCTGCCTTTACTTTAAAAAGTTCCCGGAAATCTTCATCGTAAAATTGTAACAGGTGATAGAGCAGGGGATTGCCCACTGCCAGAATCTTGACTTTAAGTGGAATAGGCTCCGGACGAAGTGAAGAAGTGGCAAAGACACCAAAAGGATCATATATGTGGTACTCAAGTTCACCACTTCTTATTGTCCGTTTTAGCTCTTTCCACACCAGAGGCTCCATCAAAGCCTCCATGAGATTAAAAACCAGATACCCCCCGTTTGCTCTGAGAAGACTGCCCGCTTTAATGTTACGGAAATTGGTAAAGAGGCGGCCGGTGCGGTCAAAAGTTCCGAAAATGGTTCCGAAAAGATTCTTATAATTGGGAGATTCTTCAAAAACCACAGGAGTACCCTGTGAATCACTGTTATCAACTATCAGATTTATTGAATATTCCTGAAAGAAATCTTCAGGTGAAGCTCCCCCTGCTCCCAGCATGGCAGCTAATGAAGGTTGCTGAGCCCCGTCCTGTTCTCTGAAGTTATGGAGATTGTTTATTATATGCTCTTTAACTTTAGAAAACCATGAGCTGAGTTTTTCGTTTTTGTAGCGCGATGCGATCTCATCGATTGCCGGCTCGATAAGTCTGGCCGCGAAGTTTCGCTCTATCTGGCGGACTTCATCCCTAAGTTTATTGCTGATTTCACGCTGCTGATTAATGATGGAGCTGACTACCTGCCCCAGTTCTGATTGATGTTTGCTGATCTCCTCTTTTTCAGAATCAGAAAGAGATTCAAACTCCTCGGCACTCATGGGATGGTCCCCTTTTTTGGGAATCATCAGTATGCGGCCATCAGGCATCTCCTGAATGATAAGGTTTTTCTCAGATGCAAGCTGCTCCATCCTGGAATAAGCATTTTTACTCTGGTTTTCATATTCCATATTAAGGCGCTGCTTTTCCTTGCTGAAATCCTCCTGACGAAATGCCCTGGGTACTTCATCTCTGAGACGACTCAAAAGCTCTTCCATCTCTTTTTTGAGCAATTTCCCCTTTCCTGGCTCCAGAGAAATGGAAAGCGGACGGTCTTCCTGTCCGAAGTTATTTACATAAATCCAGTCCGCAGGGGTGGGTTCGTTACTTGCTTTTTCCGAAACCATTTTCTGGATTAGCGCTTTCTTTCCCATTCCACTGGTACCGGAAATGTAGATGTTGTATCCGGTATCCTTTATTCCCAATCCAAGCTCCAGAGCTTTTACTGCCCTGGGTTGGCCAATTATTTCTTCCAAAGCATTCAGTTCTGCAGTAGAGCTGAACTGTAGTCTGCTAAAATCTATGGTGGGTTCTGCTTGCTCTGCGGTTAGTCTCAGATGCTGCTCCAGTTCTTGCATGATATCCTCCACTATGAGTGACGGGTGAGGAGTGAAAAGTGACAAGTGAAGAGTGTAAGGTGACTGGTAACAAGTGTAAAGTGACACCTTATCACTTCTTTACCTTTATTTTTTTTTAGGGAGTAAAATTTCGTAAACACCGTTTTTGAACTGTACCTGAGCTTTGCTGACATCACAGGGAGAGGGTAGGCGAATGGTACGGCAGAAACGGCCCTTTGCTCTCTCTGTCATCAGTTGTTTTCCTCTGGATATGGTGATCATGCTTTCTCTGGTGCCGCAAATTGTCACACTCCACGGCTCTGCTTCAAATTTGATCTGCGATGGATCCATACCCGGAAGATCTGCCAGAACTAGAAATGCATCGTCGGTTTCCAGGAAATCTATAGCTGGAACCCAGGTTTTTGTCCCTGCCCAGCGGCTATGAATAAGTTCTGAAAAGGCATCTTCAATTTCTCTTTGCATAGACTCTACCTTACGAATAGCCCTTCCTGCATCAGCCATTTTTACTCCCTTTCTATTTCCACTCGCCTCTGAAAAGAGGCTCTACCGGATAATTTTCTCTTTGAAGCTTAAGATCACCGAAAATATCGGCAGTCCTGGATGTGTCTTCCAGCGGATGAAGCCTGGGTCTGAGTGATTTAATGTCGAATTCCAATTCTTTAAAAATGGCCAGTCTGGAATTTTCATAATTAAGAAGAGTAGGCAGATTGTCATAGAGGATACGCTGGTCTTTCATCTGGGCCTTCAATTCTTCCGGAAAATGGGGGCGGGGACTCTCAGCCAGAGATTCTGATTCCAGATACGGATTATAGATACCGATCGTAAAAACCCCATCCGAGCCGATATGCAAAGACTCTTTTACTTTTCCATCAATCCGGGGCAACTCAATTACATAAACCAGATATGCGCGGTTATCCTGAGAAAGAATCGTGTATACTCCCTCTCCACAAGGGCGGGCAGCCGCCTGCTTTACCTGTGGAACCCCCAAAACCATCTGATGCTTTTCCTGCAGTTCATTATGTATGACTACCTGTTTGTCATCCACCTTTTTAATAATGCCATTGACCATGTTGAAACGGTCATCGGCGCTGGGCAATGAAGCTGTATCCAAAAAGATCAGTCGGTAGTATTTGGATGCAAAAGGGTGCAGTACCATACTTATGTGTTCGACATCCTCCACATTGTGCGCTTCGGTTGATATGGGATGATAAAAGAAATAGATATGTCCATCCTCTTCTCCCAGAAAGTACTGCCTGATGGCTTCACGATCGTCCTCTCGCATGAATAGCTCCTTATCAAATAAACCATCGCTTCCAAAAATCCTAAATCTTATATCCGAATTCCTAACAAATCTCAAATCTTAAGTTTTAAATCTTAAATCTGTTTGATCTGTTAGAAAGCAAAAACGAATCCACCGATAATGGCTTAGCGGCAATTCAATTGCTATTTCATATTGCTTGAGTAGGGTGTAGCAGAAAAAACTCTTCTCACTTAAAAAGGAAAAAATGGAGTTTAAGGATTATTATAAGGTATTGGGAGTGAATCGTGATGCCACCCAGGACGAGATTAAAAAAGCTTTCCGCAAACTGGCTGTTAAGTATCATCCCGACAAAAATCCTGGAAATAAAGAAGCTGAAGCCAGGTTTAAGGAAATAACTGAGGCACACGAGGTGTTGGGAGATCCTGAGAAAAGAAGGCGGTACGATCAGTTGGGTGAGAACTGGACCCGCACTGAAGGGGAAACCTACGATGACTGGTTTGCCCGAAATGCCAATATTTTCAGAGGGGAAGATTCTTATAGTTTTACCACCGATGCAGAAGAAATTTTCACTAGAATGGGAGGGTTCTCCGATTTCTTCGAGAGCCTTTTTGGAAACCCTTTTACCAGCAGAAGAGGAGCTAATCCCAGAAAAGGTAATGATTTCAGGGTAGAATTGAGTATCACTGCACAGCAGGCTCGTAGCGGAACCGAGCAGATCATCACCGGTGGCTATAGCAGGATAAAAATCCGGATTCCACCCGGAATTCGTGATGGCCAGGTACTGCGTGTTCCAAACCAGGGTTCGCCTGGAATTCTGGGAGGTCCCCCAGGTGATCTTTATTTAACTATCCGCATACGCGATAAGACCCCCTTTGAACAAAAGGAGAATGATGTGCTTATTGATCTGCATGTAGATCTATACACTGCGGTTTTAGGGGGCAGACGGGAAGTAAAGACTCCTGAAGGCAAAAAGATTCGTTTAAAAATTCCTCAAGGCACAGATACTGGCACCATTTTGCGGGTTCCGGGGATGGGTTTTAGTACTCCTTTGGGACAAAAAGGAGATCTGCTTATAAGGGTTCTAGTCCATATTCCGGAAAAAATCAACTCTGAACAAGCCTCCCTTTTCAAAAAACTGGCATCAATGCAGAAATAAAAAGAAAGAAAATGTGAGAAGATGTGTTTATATTATATAAAGCCGGGTAAATGTGTTATAATTCATTGGAAATATTCTACAAATATATAGTAGTCCTTCTGGAGAGCCTCTGTATTGAATCTGTGTATGTGAATAAGCAATGGTCTCAGAGTAATCTGTCTGAAGGGTAAATGATTTTTTAACCGGCTTCGTAAGCGGGATAATGTGCAGGAAAGTCTTTTTAGGTCAATATAAAAATTTATACCGGATTTGTGAAAAACTGAAAAATATTTTGATCGAAGAGAAAAAGCCGGAGGAAGATTTATTGGGAGCTTTTGTTTAAAGTCGAGAAAATGTACACAAAATGGTCTACAGTTTCGACCTTTTTTCTTAAACACATGGATGACACGTTAATCACTAACTTGAAAACAGTACCCGAAGAACACTCGGATTTAAGGTTTTAATCGTGCAACCCAAAGATCTCCAGAAGGAGGTACGTATGTTTTTCATCAACAGGCCTGTTACTGCCAGATCACCGGTAACCGGATTTTTTATTTCTGTAATAGCTATTACGATGTTTCTACCAGGTTTATTGTCTGCCGCCGATTTAATCGATAAAACCAAGCCGGCCAGCATTCCATCTGAAATCATTGATGCCTGGAAAGAGCAGGATAAGGTATCCGGCTCAAATTATACCACCGCTATCAACAATATTATAGAAAAACTTAAGGAGATGGATAAAGATGAATATGCTGAGCTTGTTAAATCCGAGCTAGCCAAAAGCGCTAATGAAAATACATACCTCACTGCATGTCATTGGCGGAGAGTGGCTTTTCTGGAGGATTACGAAGAGGATATAAAGAAGCTGGTTTATGCCAAACATCATAATATCGGTGATATAATCGTAGGCTGCCAGGAAGGTTTTGGTATGTGGAATAGAGATGCTCAGTGGAGTCCTGGTGCTGGTATCTATTATCTGGAGTTTAAAGATTATTACCCCAGCCCTAAGGCTCTTATTGAAGATCCAAGTGGAGTTATCAGAGATCCCTGCGTGTCTCTGGATGCCAAGAAAGTGGCATTTGCCTGGTATAAAAACGCTTCCAGAACCTCTGCCAGTTCCTCTTCCAAACCAAGTGGATATAAAATTTTCGAATTGGATATAGAAAAACATCTGGCCAACCCTTCCACTGAACCAAAACAGGTAACATTTGCTGATGAAGGACTGGTCTTCTCCGATTATGAACCCTGTTATACTCCCTATGGAGAGATAATGTTTAACTCTTCAAGGTGTTTTCAGTTGATTGATTGTTGGGTGAATATGGTGTCCACAATCTTCGCTGTTGATACATCAGGGAAGTATCTTCGTCGAATAGGTTTCGATCAGGTGCACAATTTCTATCCTCAATTAAGATCCGATGGCAGGATCATGTATACCCGATGGGAATACAATGATCGCAACCTTATGACATCAATGGGTTTGTTCACAATGAAAAGTGATGGTACTGAACAGACCGAATTTTACGGAAACCAGACTAACTGGCCAGTCACCGTGATTCATGGGAAGGAAATTCCTTACACTAAGTGCAAGAAAGCAATTGCTATTGCCAGCGGACATCATGCTCCTTATTATGGCGAACCATTGATAATTGATATTGAAAAAGGAAGAAATGGTTTGCAGCCGCTGACTGGAATTGCAGGTACTTCAATTTCTCCTAATGGAGGGCCAATAACCCAGATTCCCAAAGAACATGATCCTTATGACAGCGGCGGTGTAGAATTTAAGTATGCCTATCCCGTGCCTTTGGATGAAGAGCGTTTCTTTATCTCTTATACTTCGGAGGCTAGGGGGAGAATGCAGTTATATGCCATGGCTCCAGACGGACATAAAGAGCTGATAGCCTGGGATGCTAAAAAATCGGTAAGTCAGCCATTCTTAGTTAAACCCAGAGATATAAAACCCATTCGCTCGGATGTAGATTATTCCAAAAAAACGGGTGTTTTTAAAATTGAGGATGTTTATGTATCTGGTGGGAGAACGCTTAGTAGGGTAACGAAGGGTACTGTTAAAAAAATTCGGGTGGTTAAGCTTGAATATCGCCATTCCTCTGCTGATGCCAATCCTTTTAATTTTGGAAATCAAGGAACATCGGGTATGGTCTTTGTACCGATTTCTACGTATACTGGCTCCTGGCAGGCCAAACGGATAATGGGAGAGGCAAAGGTTTACGATGATGGTTCTGCTGCTTTTGAGGTACCTGCGATGGAACCTCTTTATTTTCAGTTGATTGATGAAGAGGGCCGCATGATTCAGACTATGAGAAGCTGGTCAACATTGATGCCCGGAGAAGTATTTAATTGTGTGGGATGTCACGAAGATAAAAATTCAGCTATTCCTGATCCAAGCAAAAGAACACAAGCTGACACAATTCAGAAGTTAGATCCATTTTACGATATTACAGGGAAATTATTCAGCTATCCGGAAATAATACAACCTATACTGGATGCGAAATGTGTCAGTTGTCACAGTCCTGGGAAACTAGATCTTCGCGGAAATCTGGAAATCATTGATGATGATCAGAACAGGGAATGCAAAAAGAAATTCGCCAGGTCCTATGCGAATCTTACTAAGGGCGGCTCTAGTCTTTTTAGTGCTGGCAGTGGAAACTATATAAAATGGCTGCCAATCTTTTCCAATAATGAATCTATCCAGCCCAAAATATACGGATCGTTGGTGAGTAAGCTTACCACCGACATCCTTCCCAAACATAAAACCAAAGAAGGTTTCAATTTAACCAAAGAGGAACTGGAGAAGATTTATGCCTGGATTGATTTGTGTATTCCTCATTGGGGGCTTTACAACGAGGGATATACTAAATCTTCAGATTCATTAGATTACGATAAAGCTGTAAAACAGCGTGATAAACATGAAGCTGTCTTAGCCAAAAACATCGAAGATATAATTAGAGATAGAGGTGGAGTTCTTCTGCCGGAACCAGATGCCATCAAAGAGAGCATAAAATCGGCCTCTGCTGGTTCAGTTAAAATAAACAGGCGGTTATCAGTTTGTCAGCGTAAATTGCTGGTTGTTCCGTCTTCTTCTGGTGTGTTAAAAATCAGTGATCTTCGTGGACGACAATTGGCAAATATCAGGATTGAGAAGTCTAATGCTGGAACTTCCATGACTATCCCATTACCTGTTTCTTTAAGTAAAGGAGTATATATAGCACGGCTTTTGGAAGAAACCGGGATCTATACATGTAAGTTTTCAATAATACGTTAATATTGTTAATGATAGATAGTTTAAAACTCAAAATGCCAGCCACTTCGATTAAATTTGATCGAAGTGGCATGGCTATTATAGCAGTTTTCTGTTAATACGGGGGTGAGAAATGCAAACAGTATATGAATTGGCACGGGGTGTAAAATGTAGTACATTTTCTACATCCTCCGGGAATAGTGAGTACTACTTAACTTTAAGATCTTCAGAGGGCCATTCTTTTAAAGAGGCATTGGAAGAGCTATCTGGCTGGTATACTGAAGTGCTTTTGGAGAATGGCCTTGATGAAACCACAATACAGTTTACCCGTTTTTATTTAAGCGATATAGTAAACGATTACAACTGTCTGGAAAAATCAGAACTCTACAGTATGGTTAAGAATGGGGCGGTTTCCTGCATCGAACAAAGCCCAGTTGCTGCTGGACAACTGGCTATGCTGGTTTATCACATTAAAGCTTCCGATGGCTCTTTTTTTAAAAAGACTTCTTTTAGCACTAAAAAAATATTCACTGAAATTGAAAATTATTCTTTTTTGTGGAACGCAGGCTCCTGTACCAAAATCTATCCTGACTCTGCAATGCAAACCTTAAGAATTTTCTCTGATCTTTGCCTTGATCTTAGAAAACATAATATGAATCTGCGGGACAACACAGTCCGAACCTGGATATATGTTAAAGATGTTGACAATAATTACACTGGAATGGTAAATGCCAGACGAGAGCTGTTTAATATTGTCGGTTTGACTTCTGATTTCCGTTACATTGCATCCACCGGTATAGAAGGCAATGCAGTCGATCCAGGATTCCTGGTTTCTGTCGACTCACTATCGATAGGAAAAATCCAGGAAGAGCAGATCGTGAGAATGGAAGCTTTGCAGAATCTTAATAGCACTATACAGTATGGAGTTACATTTGAACGCGGAACAAGGATACGTTTTGGCGACCGATCTCACCTATACATTTCAGGAACGGCAAGTATCGATAATAAAGGTAATATTTTATATAGCAGCGATATTTTAAAACAAACAGAGCGCACAATTGAAAACATTAAAGCTCTTTTGTCTCCTCATGGCGCATCATTAAAAGATATGCAGTACATGATTATTTATTTACGTAACCCTAAACACTTTCCAATAATTAAGGATCTGCTGGCTAAACTGATCCCGGAAAATGTGGCTGTTATACCGGTAGAAGGCCCAGTGTGCAGACCTGGATGGCTTATTGAAATGGAAGGTGTGGCTATCATTCCTGATGATGCTGATTACCCTCCATTTTTATGATAAGTATGATTGATGATGATGTTGTGTCTGAATTGGATACTGTCTTATTACAGATACTTATGTAAATTGAACTGTGTGTACAAGATAATAAGAAATATTAATGGAAGGAAAAGGTGGGGTTTCTTATGAATCTATTTAGCAAACGGAGTGTTAAAAAAAGGACGCTCTTTGTTGGCATATTGATCTTCTTTTCAATGGCATTCTCTGAATCCGACAAGATCAAGCGAGCCGATTTTTATGATGCCTCAGGCAATCATTTGATGTATGTGGAATTTGTTTATGATAACAAGGGAAATAACACCGAACGGAATGTGTATATGAGTGATGGTGTTTTCAAGCGCAGAACTGTTCTCATAAACAATTCATCCGGCAATCGGGAAAAAGAAGTTTCTTACGATTTCAACGATGATACCAGTTTCGTGACTACATTTGGAAAAGATGGTGATAAAACCAAATTTACTGTTAGAGATCAGTTCAAGGTAGAGCAGTTTGGCGGTGATATTAGCTACAGCGGCTCCGGTGATAATTACGATTTTTTCCAAAAGGGTTCTTTGATAAATAAAATGAAGTACAGTGGAAAAAGAATCGAAGTGATGGACAAAGCTGGAGCTCTTGCATACTATGTGGAGCTGGATAATCCTCCGCCCATCAAGGTCCTTAAAAGAAAAATGTCTCCAAGTCAGATGTCTATACAACAGCGGGGCGATAACCGTTTTGTATTACATTTAAATCTGAATTTGCCATCTATGGTTTCTTGTGAGTTGATCTCTCTTTCCGGAAAAAAAGTGGCTACATTGTTTTCCAGAAACGTGGTTGCGGGTAAGATTTCTGAATCAATCAATTTGAGTTCAGCTATACCTGGGTTGGCTGGGGGAGTTTATCTGATCGATATGTCAATAGATGGAAAGAGGATTTACAGAGATAAAATCCTGGTTAATGGCTCAGGAAAGGGGTTCTGATTTATGAGAAAAGATAAAAGAACCACAATCTTTGTTTTAATTTTTCTGCTATACACAATTGGCTATTCTTACGATATAAATTCGGTGGTATCGCCTAATTTTATCTTTGAAACACTTGCTCTCAATAAAGATATTGAAACTGCTGCATGGCCAAAATACAGTTCTCCTACAGATCTGGTTCCTTCTAATAACCGGAAAAAGCTTTTTGTTGCAGAGCAGACTGCCAAGTCGATTGCAATCATTGATGTAGAAAGCAAGAAAGTTGAAAAAAAGATTCAGCTCCCCAACGAAGTAACAGGTATCGCTGTATCCCCTGATGATACCAGGCTTTACGCAACCTGCTCTTCTGAGTTATGGCCTGATGGCTTTGTTGCTGTGGTGGATATTGGTTTAGGTAAAGTTACTGGTAGAATAGGAGTTGGCCATGGCGCCCGTTCTCCAAATATCTCACCAGATGGAAAAACTCTTTATGTTTGCAATATGTTTGATAATGATGTTTCTGTGGTAGATTTGGTATCAAAAAAGGAGAAGAAAAGAATAAAAGTTATTCGTGAGCCTGTTTCCTCAGCGATTACACCTGATGGAAAAACACTTGTAGTGGCCAATTCTCTTCCACATGAAATTGCTACCGACTCTCTGACAATTACTAATAAGGTCCAACTGATAAATACTGCCGAGGGAAAAGTGAGCAAAACAATTCCATTGACCATTGGAAGTCATTCGGCTTTTGGTGTCACTGTAGATCCTAGTGGCAAATATGCTCTGGTTACCCATCTCATAGGCATGTTTAATCATGAAGCAACAAAGGTGGGTAATGGCTGGATACATACCAATAATCTTGCACTTATAGATATTGACGGAAAAACGATTGTAAATGACGTGTCATTAGATGCCCCTGAGATAGGAGCAGCTAACCCCTTTGGGGTAAAAATATCTGATGACGGAAAGTTCGGGGCTGTTGCTCTGTCAGGAAGTAATGAACTGTTCGTTTTTGACTTTCCTAAATTTGTGGATGTGGTAAAAAATGCCAAAGGGAGCCTTTCTGCATCCTTCACTACTTTCGCCGATGTGGATGATAAGAAGATCTGGGTAGATGGAAAAGCCCCCCGAGCTGTTACCATAATTGATGATTTGATATATATCGCTGGTTATTTCTCTGATACGGTGCTAACCTATAGTCTTGACACAAAAACCAGTGCTGCAGGAAGAAAAATACAGGACATAATAGTACTGCAGGAATCACCAAGGCCACTTACTTCCCATAGAATGGGTGAGTATCGGTTTTTTGATGCAAGTCTTTGTGAAGGAACATGGCAATCTTGCCATTCGTGTCATCCTTTTGGCAGACCGGATGGTTTAAACTGGATATTAAACAACAGCCAAAAAACGCCCAAGAATGCCAAGACCATGTTGTATTCCTGGTGGACTCCAAGAACCGGTTGGGCAGGAAAAAGAGACAATGCCTATTCTTCGGTCCGTTTTGGGATAAAAGAAGAATTGTTTATGAAAGTGGTTGATGAGAGATTAGCCATTAGCATCGATTCTTTTCTGGTCAGGATGAAACCGGTTCCCAGTCCTTATCTGGTTAAAGGTAAATTGAGCGAAAAGGCAAAGAAAGGGAGAGAAATCTATTATGACAGAAGTAAGGTCAATTGCATTGTCTGTCACCCTGCACCACTCTTTACCGATTTAAAATTTCATGTCGTTAACTTCCCCGATCCATGGGATGCTACCAGAGAGTGGGATACACCACCTTTGCACGAGAGCTGGAGAACCGCACCTTACAATCATATCGGGTCTTCTGAGACCATGGAGGAATGTATCGTGGCTCCTGGACATTCGAATGTAAGAAAGTCCGATGGAACACCAAATCTTACTTCTGAAGAAATAGAATGTCTGGTGGAATATGTATTGTCACTTTGAACAATAGATCAATTCCTGATCTGAAAAGGAATTTTTTTTTAAAGGAAGGTTAAATATGTGTAGTTATAAAAGCAGAATCGGTATTCTGATCTCAGTTCTAACAGTCTTTTCGGTTGCAGAGATAGATAAATCCAAATTGGAAATTTCAGGATGGGGATTTCTGACTTATGGGAGATTTGTCAAATCAAGCGTTCAGATAGGAAAAGATTACAACCTGGAAGGTCCGTATGCCGATTTTGATGCTGGTTTAAAGACAGTACTCTCTTTTGGGAATTTTGGCAAAACACGGTTACATTTTGGCTTGACGACTGCTTTTATGGCGGATGACGAAGGCGATAAAAATGTGGAATTGAAAAGAAGGCGATTTGTACCATATCTTATCGATGCTGCAATAGAGTTTAGGTTAAAAAACGGCAACAACACTTTCTTCACTGAATTTGGGTGGCTTCCAGTAAAATATAACCCTCAGGCAAGAAATCTGGGAGAGTATCTTTTCAGAAGTAATTGCTATCCTAATGTTGTAGTTTCAGGATTTGAGCTGGCAGACAAAGAAAAACTCATTGGTTTGCATGGGATGTATCAGAACGATTTTACCGAAAATACTTGGGTAAAAGGCGATGTTTTCTTTAATGTAGAAATGGGACTTTACCCGCTTTATAATTTATCGCTGTCCTATATTTTAAGTGCAAATCTGGAGCGGTTTATCGAATTGGGTGCTGGGATGTACCATCAACATCTGATATCAGTCGATGATAAAAAGTTGAAACCAGGTGTCGATCAATTTAAATATCCTAGAGATGTTCGGGAGTTCAATGTAGTTGGATATAATGGTCCAAATGGCGATACCATTCTTTATACTTTTAAGGGTACAAAAGCAATGGGAAGAATTACTCTGGATCCAAAGGCATTTTTTGACCTGCCATTTTTTGGGAGTGAAGATCTGAAAGTTTACGGTGAAATGGCTATTCTTGGCCTTAAAGATTATCCTTACTGGTATGATAATATTAAGGATCGTATGCCTCTGATGTTTGGTTTCAATTTTCCCACATTTAAAATTCTAGATGTATTATCAGTGGAGTTTCAGTACTGGACTTATCCATGGTGGAACTCGGCTGAAAATATCTGGAAATACGGTTCACCGGTTCCATTATGTGGTGACCAGACAGATGATGGTGCAATCCCTGACTTCGAACTGTCTGATAAAATGCGTAAACATAATGATGACTGGAGATGGTCGGTATATGCATCCAGAAAAATTGCAGAAAGGATTAGAATCAGTCTTCAGTTCGCTAGCGATAATATGTCTAAAACCGCCTGGAGTCCTCCTCCACCTACTTATTCTAAATATACTGAGATTATGACCAGCAAAAGGCAGTGGTACTGGGTGAGCAGAATACAATTTTACTTATAGAATCAAAAGGAGTTACAGGAATCTGAAAGATTACTGGCAATATAAATATGAAGTTTATTAAAAATCTGATCAAAACGGCAGCTTCATTGAAGCTGACCGTTTTTTGTCTCTTATTCGTCTGCATACTGGTAGTGTGGGGTACTTTTTACCAGGTCGATTTCGGTATCTATGCTGCACAAAAAAGATTCTTCGATTCCTGGTTCTTTTTAATCACAGGTCTGATCCCTTTCCCAGGTCTTAAATCAATTATTGTAGTGCTTGCCATAAACCTGCTTGCTTCGGGAGCATGCAGGTTCTCTTTTCGGATGGAAAAGCTTGGCGTTTTCCTCATACATATTGGTACTGTTGCGCTTATTGTTGGTACAGCTTTCTCTTCATTTCTAATCAACGAGTCGGTGCTTTCTCTTTTTGAGGGTGAAAAGTCCAATGTATCGATAAAATCATCTGAATGGGAAATTGCTTTCTTTAAGAAAGAGAATGGTAATTTGACCAATGCGGGCTTCCATAACATTGATCATCTGAAACCAGGGGTAACTATCCCATTTTTTACAGATGGAATCTCTATCTCCGTTGAACAGATCTATCAGAATTGTGAAGCTTATGGGAGCTCTCCTCATAAGATCGAATCCTTAAAACCTATAGAGATTGAACATAGTCGGGATAAGAACATTCCAGGACTGATTTTATTGGTTTCAAAGCAAGATGCTCAGGGATCGTTTAATTCCAGGGCTTTTATTTATGGCGGCGCCGGAGTTCCGGCCCATTGTGCAATTGGCAGAGATACTTTACTTATCTCTCTTCAGCCAGGCCATTTTAAACTTCCTGTCCAGATAGAGCTGATCAAATTCACCAAAGAAGAACACCCGGGAACTCAAACCGCAAAAAGCTACAGCAGTCGTGTCCGGGTCAGTGGGCCTGAGTTGAATAGAGAAGTTGTAATATCGATGAACAGGCCGTTCCGATATAAATCCTTTACTTTTTATCAGACCAGTTATTCTATGCAACATGGCCGTACTGCTTCAACTCTGTCGGTTGTTGAAAACCCGGTTCGATTCGTCCCGTACTTGACCGGCATAATTATAATGCTGGGGTTACTGTATCATTTTATCTACAAATTTGCAGTAAGCGGTTTTAAAGGTCAAAAAAAATAATATGTTCAACAAGAAAAGAAATCATAGAGAAATGAGAAGCAACAAAGCGATAAGGTTATTTAAAGCTATCTTTTCGATAATTCTTGTCTGGTTCAATTCGAATCTGACTGCTTCGAACGAAGGTAAAGAAATTTCTACCGAAGCTCTGGGGAAAATAATAGTACTGGAGGAGGGGCGGAAAAAACCACTGGACACCTATGCAAGAAACAAGCTGATTCAGTTTTCAGGAAAACAGAAGGTAAGTGGCTCAACTGCATTGCAGTGGATATCGCGGGTATTACTAAATCCTGATGCTGCCAATAATGATCCGATCTTTTTAATCAACAATCCAGAAGTAGCCGATGCTCTTGGCATTACTCCAAGGGCAAAACGGCGTTACAGCTTTTCTGAATTGTATAATGCCAGCCATAAGCTTAATCAGTTGGCCAATGAAGCAATGAAGAAAGAGAGGGAGGACTGGAGTGCGTTTGACAGAGAGATTATCAATACCGAACGTAACCTGGATGAGTTTTTCCTGTTAAGATCTGCATTCAGTTTTCTTGAACCTACGCCATATCTGCAAGTCAACGACTCATCTCTTTCACAAAAACTTGGACTTCAGTTAAACCAGTCAGTGTCATATTTTGAACTGTTAAGCAGGGCCGGATCAATTTCTGAAGAGATGAAATTGATTCAGCAGAAAGGGATTGACAGTATCAGCCCGGAAGATCAGGCATTGGTGGATTTAGCCAGACGAATGTACGATATGGAGAAATCCATGGAAAATCCACCTCCGCACCTTATTCCTGATGCAGGAAACAGTGATGGTAAATGGCTGGGTTTATGGGGACTGGTAAATCAGCATAAATCCAGAAGCTTAAAACAGAAAACGATGATGTCTCTGATGCAGATCAGAGAAGCGTATCTTAGTGGTAACCAGAAGAGGTTTGATGAATCGGTTTTACAGTTCAATAACCTTGTCAGGCAGCAGGTTTCGGCTAAGGAAAAGCTGCCGGATCCAACGCTTGAGCTTTTTTACAATAAGTTGAACCCATTTCTTCATGCAAAAATCTTATACGGTCTTGCAGCCCTGATTTCATTATTGTCAATGGCACTCCTATGGAAAAAGGGACACAGTGTCGGATTTTTCTTGATAATGGCAGGCATAATAATGCATACTGCCGGAATCATTTTACGGATGATTATCATGTCTCATCCTCCGGTAACCAACCTCTATGAGACATTCATCTTTACAGCCTGGGCAGCAGTAATAATAGGAATAGTTCTTGAATGGCTCAGAATCGGATCGATAGGAACGATAACAGCTGCTATTACCGGATTTCTCTTTATTCATATTGCCGGAAAGTATGCAGGTGATGGTGATACTATGGGGATGCTGATCGCTGTACTGAATTCTTCATTCTGGCTGACAACTCACATAGTGACCATCTCTCTGGGGTATGCGGGATATATAGGTGCGGGGCTGGTTGGCCACATTTATCTGATTCATAAAATGATCAAAGCAGATGATACTGAGCAGTTGCAAACAACATTCAAGGCAATAAAAGGCATTTTCTATTTTGGGTTGCTATTTACTGTAGTAGGAACCATGTTTGGAGGAATGTGGGCCGATCAGGCCTGGGGAAGGTTCTGGGGGTGGGATCCAAAGGAAAACGGTGCTTTACTTCTTATATTGTGGGGACTGATTGTGATTCATGCAAAGCTAAGCGGCATGATTAAAGATACCGGGTATGCGATGGGAGCAGTGAGCGGGACAGTTCTGGTGATGAGTGCCTGGATAGGAGTAAATCTTCTGGGGGTAGGGATGCACTCTTACGGGTTTACCTCCTCTGGAGCCATGGCTCTGATGATCTATATCTGTGCAGAAGTTGTGTTTCTGGTAGTGTGCGCTATTGTGCTTTACAGGAAAAAGCCACAAACCATAATTTCAAGATAGTTTTCTTCACAGAAATGTCCGGGTAAAAAAAGCTAAAAGTTTGCTCGGGGGAACATCTGGTATCTAACTTTTAAGGGAAAACCACACCAGATTTTTTGCAACGATTGGCAGAAAAACGCATTAGTTGCATGCAGGCTTGCTCTTAGATAAGTTATTAGATTTGCTCCGTCCCTCGGGCTCTCCGCAGCAGTCTACCACAGAAGACGGGCGGACTTTGCACCCTTTAATTTCAAGATAGTTTCATCACAGTAATGCCCGGGTTAAAACATACTAAAAGTTTGCTCGGGGGAACATCTGGTATCTAACTTTTAAGGGAAGGCCACACCAGATTTTTTGCAACGATTGGCAGAAAAACGCATTAGTTGCATGCAGGCTTGCTCTTAGATAAGTTATTAGATTTGCTCCGTCCCTCGGGCTCTCCGCAGCAGTTTACCACAGAAGACGGGTGGACTTTGCGCCCTTTAATTTCAAAATAGTTTCATCACAGTAATGCCCG
>Ga0209510_1000179_pt1 | contig 96664 bp, 93 predicted proteins | sample BiotimSIPDNA_FD_185749 | JGI IMG/M metagenome (GOLD analysis project Ga0209510, IMG submission 185749) | Anaerobic biogas reactor microbial communites from Washington, USA - Biogas_R1 time_0 SIP DNA (SPAdes) (version 2) | ecosystem: Engineered > Bioreactor > Anaerobic > Unclassified | place...
AGAAAAATAATGTGCCGTACTTAACGACACATTATTTTCGGTATAGAATTGTGATATGGAATATTATTTTGATGTGTTTGGGTGTTTATGGGGAAATAGAAGTTGTTGCGCTACACCTCACTATAAAGTTGTTGTTTCCGATCGTGCTCGTCAGATGCTGGCGAGCCATGTTCGATTTCTAGCTCAGAAGAGCCCTGAAGCTGCCCGCAAAACTAAAAATGACCTGATGAATGCTATCCGCTCCCTATATCATATGCCGGAGCGTTTTCCGTTTTTAGAGGCTGAATTTATCCCGCCGAATAAATATCATAAGATGTTCGTAGAAAAATGGTATCTGGTTTTGTATCAGATTAAGGATCAATCAGTATATGTTGACTTTATTGTAGATTGTAGGCAGGATTATGGATGGTTGGTACAATAACCATTAACATTGAAACCAGTTGAGGATAGATGAATAGTAAAAGATAGTAAGGGTGATATTTTAATCTGTAGGATATGCAAACATAATAACCCCTTTCCTAAATAGCTAATATAAATTGACAACTTAGCTAACAAAATTTAATATAATAGCTAAAACAAGAGGGGGTTAGCTTATGCGGGTCAATACCACAGATTTGCAGAATGCCTTTGGAAAATATCTTTCCCTGGTAGAGAAGGAAGATATTATTGTTACCAAAAACGGTAAGAGCGTGGCCAAACTGATTCGATATACTGAACCTGATTATTTTCTAGTTCACGAAGAAGCAAAAGGTTATAAAACTGCCAGGAAAATCAGCTATGACGAATACATGGAACTGGTCGATTCGTCTGACCAGAGGTTTGAACTTATCGATGGCGAGATTTATCTGCTGGCGTCACCAAGTTTTAAACATCAGATTGTGGTTAACGAAATATCGGGTCGTTTATATAACTATTTTAAAGGAAAGTCCTGTCGCTCATTAACTGCGCCCTTGGATATAAGGTTGTTCGGATTTGCGACCAAGTTTGAAGAAGATCCCAATGTTGTCCAACCGGATATTGTTGTTATCTGCGATATAGACAAGATCAATAAGTTGGGCAAATACGAGGGTATACCTACACTTGTGGTTGAGGTATTATCTCCATCAACTAAAGGCAAAGATATGGCTACAAAATTAACCCTGTATATGAAAAGCGGTGTTTCCGAATACTGGGTGGTAAATCCTGAGAATAAGAACATTTTGCAGTATTCCTTTTCCCCAGAAAGGAGTATTGATAGCCTAAAAAGCCTTGAGGTGGAAGATACTATAGAATCAAGTGTTTTTCCAGAACTTAAGATACCCCTGGCAGATATTTTTGCCGATATATAGATGCCCTGGGATTTGTATATAATTATGCCTTAATAAAAAAGGGGGATTGAACCGCAACAGCGGCGATACAAATAATAATAAATCCACAGCCAATTACAAGAAAGTCCCCGCGCAATCCTCGGATAATTCCTGTAGGAGCGCCCGGGTTTCCGCAGTGGCGATGCCCGTTACTTCCAGCCTATGATCAGCCTGAAACTCTGCCACCACATCTCTGGTTTGTTCGTCATACACCTTGTTTGCCCGGCAATTATAACCCAGTGCGATAAGGTGCTGTTGCATTTCCAGGACATCATCGCCGGTAAACCCTTCCTTTAAAAAAGGTATTTCAAAGGATTCAGCCATCGACTTCAAGTGCCGCAATCTCTCATCAATGTTTTCCGGGGTGACTTTATATGCTCCGGCCTCGAGCCCATTACATATCAAATCTCCGCCTGCCGGTGCATAATGTACCCTATCCTTATAATTGTCAAGATTGTCGACAAAGCCTTCCAGGTCGGTAAACATGTGAATCTCAGCATTGTCGTATTTTAATATACTGAGCATGATATCTTTATGGATGGCCAAATAATCATCGACCGTACCTTCACAGACCAGGTCATAGGTGTTCAGAATGCTTATACAGGGAACAATAAACACAAATTTGATCTCGGGATTCTCTTTTAGGAAGGGAATAATATTTTGCTCAATATTATTTTTAGCTTTTGTACGGTAATCGATAACAGAACTCTTATCAGCTACCTTGCCATGACGGACGTAGAGGCTGCGGGCAACCGCCAGGGTACTGTATATACTGGTGCTCTGGCTCCTGTCCACCTCAAAAACTGTTTTCGCGGGAATCTTATCCCGCTTGGTATCATTTCCCGGCTGAAATTGATCGCCTAACCAGCTAATCAGTATATAGGCGCTTCTCTTAGATACGTTTTTATTTAAAACATATTTAACATCATCGATTGGATTGGAGTTATAGAGATATAATGGGATGTCGCCTTCATACTCCATGTGTAAATGGGGAAAGTTTAACTCGTAATAAATGGTTTGCAGTTGGTTCCTTTTTAAAGATTCCCGTAGAAACAGGGTATAAATGTCGGGTCTGCCCGCTGATTTGCTTAATGAGACAACCTTAAGTCCAGACTGTGCACCTAGTTTATCGCTGGAAATAAAGTTTGATAACGACGAACCGACGATCACCGCCTCAGTAGGAGTGTTTTTAACGCGGCCAATCAGCCAATACATAGCGTATTCCTGGGTATATTTATAGTAAGGCTTCATTTTGGAAAGCGGTGAGTGATATTGCATAAACGGATCAACGATAATGTTGATTATCATCAATACCAACAGGCATACTAATGTAGCCCCCAAAACAAAAGCGACCCATTTCTTGTTGTTCATCACCACACCCCTTAAAATGCCTGGTAGATAAAGGCCGAAATCGACGACATGGACAGTATAGAGCACACCAGCAGAATCACGGTGAACACGGCGTTGACCACCGTGGGTTTAAACTCGATCTCATGCAAATTCTTAAACAAAAGGATAATGACAAAGGTGAAAGCCAAAAACAACATCAAATCAAGTCCGTTGACCCATGCACTGGAGTTTACCACATGAAGCAGGCTTCCCAACCCGGTGATTACCGGCACCTCAAAACATTCCAACAGGGTTTGCGTAATCGCCGGAGTTTGAAACTCCGCTATTCTTTTGATAATGGTAAAACCCTGGATGATAGAATCTGCTCTGAAAAACACCCAGGCAATGTTGACAAATAAGAAGGTTACAAACCATTGCAGGGCCTTATGCATCTCATTCCATTGGATTGTAAACCTGTTGGTCAAGACACTGGCCAGGCCATGCAAAAACCCCCACAGAACGAAGGTCCAATTAGCTCCGTGCCAGAAACCGCTGATCAGAAACACGATCATGATATTGACGTAAGTGCGGATTGATCCTTTGCGGTTGCCGCCCAGCGGGATATATATATACTTGGTCAGGAATCTGGTTAAGGTAATATGCCATCTTTTCCAGAAATCCTGGATCGACAGAGCTTTATACGGTGAATTAAAGTTGATTGGCAGCTTGATATTGAACATCAGTCCAATACCTATGGCCATATCAGTATAACTGCTGAAGTCAAAGTAGATCTGGAAGGTATAAGACAGCATTACAATGAACGCATCCAGAGAGGTTAATGATCCAACCGAACCATAGCCCCAGGTCACCGCTTTGGCAAAAACATCGGCAATAAAGATTTTTTTGGCCAGACCAATGGCGAACATCAAGATACCATATGAAAAATTCTCGTAGTTTATACTATGATTTTTCTTTTCGTTAAGCTGGGGCATGAATTCGTTATGTAAAACGATAGGCCCGGCAATCAAGCGAGGGAAAAAGGCCACAAAAACCGCATAGTCCAGGAAATTGTAGTCAGTCGTTTCGCCCCGGTAGGAGTCAACCACGTAGGCAATTTGCTGAAAGGTCAGGAAGCTGATACCCAACGGTAGGATGATATTTTTCAGCTCAAATGAAGCCTGAAACGCCAGGTTCATATTCTCGATAAAGAAATTGAAGTATTTAAAGTAAAACAGTATCAGTAGATTTAAACTGATTACAATAAAAAGAAGCCATTTTTTTTGCGTAGCAGTTCGCCCGGAGGCCAGCAATAGTTTGGAAAAAAAGTAGTTTAGAAGTATACTGGCGCAAATGATATAAAGATATCTAAAGTTGAAATACGAATAAAAAACCAGGGACATGACTAGCAGCAGAGCTTTGGCCAGCAAGTTCCATCCTAATTTATGCAATTGATAATAAGCGATTAATGTAAATGGCAAAAATGCCAGCATAAATATGTACGAGTTGAACTGCAATTCCGTACCCCTCTGAATAGTCATTCGCGACTATAAGAATTGTCGTATACTCGACTATATTATCACATGAATGAGGGTCCGGGGTAGTAGGTCAAGGCCTTAAAGATATGGTTATGAAATTAAAATTGTACATGAAAAGCGGGGTTTGGGTTTTTATCGATCAAACCGAAGTCCGGAATATGTTGAATTCCAGTGTGCAGAGTTGCATAATCTATTTCTGTACAATTATGCCATAATGAAAAAGGGGAATTGAAATGGGCTGCACGAAAGCATATGTTGAGTGGAATGGATTTGAGGGAACGGTAACCATTAATGAACCGGTTTTACGTTACCCTGGTAACCCGATATTAACATGCCATGACGTCAATAAAATATGGGGTAATGATGCTCATTTATATACCTATACGGTTCATAATGCAGGAATGGCCGAAGTGGCTGGCGCAAATGGCAACACTCAAACCATAATGCTCTTTCGTTCCCACATCGCTGATGGTCGTAGTGTAATAGGAAAAGCTGTAAGTGAGAATGGCATAAATGGTTGGAAGGTTGACCCCAGACCATTTTTATTACCTGCCACAGAGAATGACATGTTTACTCAAGGTGTAGATATTGCCTCCATTATCGAATCTGAGGCCGGCGGTGTGGAAGATATGAGGGTTAATCCCGTTGGAGGCGGCTTATATGTATTGACTTACAGTGCCTACCACGGACAGATTACTGATAGAGTCAAGGTTATGATAGCTGTAACCAGGGACTTTAAGACTGTTGTTCGCTATGGTCCAATATCTGAACAGGATATGCGCAATGTGGTTATATTTCCTGAACCTGATAAGAATAAAAAATGGATAGCCCTGCTGCGTCCAAATGACAAAACCCGGGAAATCTCCGGCACTGGTCATATTGGTGGCTCATTTGGGGAAATATGTACAGGTTTCGCACCAGGTCCTACCGGACCATGGGAGCTCGGTAATGTAATTATGAGAAGCGGTTACGGGCCGAGTTCATTCCAAGCTAAGATTGGTCCAGCTGCCCCGCCTATCAGGACTCAATATGGGTGGTTAAATATCTTTCATGGAGTACGTTCAACCATGGCCGGTAATCCTTATACTCTGGGTGTGGCATTCCATGACCTGGAAGACCCAACCAATCCCAGTAAACTTCGTATTAGTGCCAAACCGTTATTAATGCCTGGGGCAAGTGATTGTTTAGTAAGTGAGAATGATTATGTCCATGTTCCTAATGTAGTGTTTAGCTGCGGGGCATTGGTTGGTAAGGACAATACGGTAGCTATATATTACGGCGGTAATGATACCGTTATGAATGTCGGTCTGGCAAATATACAAATTCTAAATGAGATGTGTAATATTTTCCCCCTGGACCCATTGACCGGGAAACATCTATATTCTCTATAAAAGCTAACACTTGGATAAAAATAACCAAGGAGACGGGGGGATGAACCCGTCTCATGGTCACTCTTCACAGTAGGGTAGATACTTTTTCACCTTACGTCTGGGCTTGCAAGATATCTTGCAAGTGGACCGGGGGCGGCAAGGATATATGGGTGGACATGGCCGTGGTGGACAAGGTGGATGTGGCGGACACGGCGGTACCGGTGGACACGGTGGATGGGGTGGACAAGGCGGCACCGGTGGACAGGGTGGTACGGGTGGACGTGGTGGCGGAATTGGCGGTGGGAATTGCTGGTTGAAAAACCGGGTAACTTTCTCCAATTTTCTAAGGAGAAGCCATTCTTTCATAATTACTGTTTCCAGGGTTTCATTTACGACCACATTAAAGTCTATTATAATATCCGGCGGGGTACATGATGATATATGACAAATAAAATGCTGAATTTTCTCCGCTTCCGCATTCAGCAAATGAGACAAAGCAATTTCTTCCAAAGCGATAGAATCCAGAAGATCGATAAGTGCATGGTGTAAATCAGGACGATGATGCTGAGGAGGAAATTCAGGCATAGTCATACTTTTCAACGCCTTTCTAGTTTTGGTTGCTTACTATAAATATTCAATCTGTTGGTTATTTGTTAATAAAAAAGACACTATTCTTTGCAAACCATAATATTTAGCATTTAGAAAGGCATTTTCGAGATAGTATTATTCCGTGGAGTGTCATCCTGAGGCAAAGCCGAAGGATCTTAAAGGTTCTTCGCTAACGCTCAGAATGACATTTTAGATTTTTTCATTATGCAAAACCCTCAGAATATCTGGCTCCCGTTTGAAATCTAGGAAAAATAAAATGGGTTATTTGACCAAGTGTAAACTTTGCCAAATAACCCTGGAATTAAGACCTTATACTATAATTTATTAAACGGGGGGAATATCCAGGATGTCTTCTAATTTAAACTCCAGCAGCATTTGGTTCTTTAGAACAGTTTGCAAAGACCGTCTTACTTCACGGTTAACAGAGAGTAGTCCCGAAATGGAATGTGCTGTTATCGTTAGACCAGGAAGAGTACCTAATACAGCCTGTAGTTTTTCACCCTCAGCATTAATAATATGGGCCAAACCAAGTTCTTCTAATGCTACGGAAGCTAATAACAGGTTTATAACTTGAGTTCTATCAATGTTTATTGATGGGGTAATAGTTGGAATAGTTGGTAATGACATTACTTAATCCCTCCTTTTTACATAATCTATCTTATAAATATGTTAGTTTAGAGAACCTTGTTACATTTCGATATATCTCATTTCCAAAAACCACAGTTTAGTTACTTTGTAAAATTTTCCTGAACTCAGGTTTAAGATATTTTATACGATCAGCCAGGGCAGGGTGCACATTTATCAGTTTTGTAATAGTTTCATGAGCCGGTATAAAATTATTCGAAATGATTAACGCCTTAAGATATGCCAAAAAGGCTTCCTCTTCATTTTTTAATTCCTCAAAACAAAGCCCTACATAAAACCAGGCCCTGAAACTGCCCAACCCCTTGATAGTTAAATAATTAAGGTTATTTTCTCCCATTTCAATACATTCTCGGAAACAATCTAATGCTTCCTGATACATCTTTTTGTAATAAAGGATTACTCCCATATAGAATTTAAGGTCTACGTAATCAGGAAACATGTGGACTGCGGATTTAATACCCGGCCACGCCCCTTCCCAGCTTCCGGTTTCCATTAAAATCGAATACTTCAAACTATAGAGCATCGAGGGGGGGGGAATAATCCCTTCGCCTATAAATAATTTAATAGACTGATTAACATGCTCAAAGGCTTTATTAAACTCATTGCTGCGATAGTACTCTGCTGCCAGATAATAATGGGTCCAGGCATGATTTTTTTCTTCTTCTAATTCTCGTAATAACAAACTAACATTCCTCTTAAATTTCTGTTTATTCTCTACCTGTGAGTTCATATACCCGTAATGATAAATTTTTAAATCTAAAAACCCCACCCGGTTTTGTTCATAAGCAGAGGAAAGGTTAAGCCATTCATGGATTTTATTTTCAAAGCGAAAACCCATATGGTTCCTGAATAACCGGGGTTGGGCTATTTGCACAACCTCATCATGATTAACCTTTTCACCATAGAAATTAATAAGCGGGACTGAGAGAGCATCATAATCATCAAAGAGCACCTGATTATTTAGCTGATTCCTGTTTTCTGCAGCCACTTCCTCATCTGCATCCAGCCATAAAACCCAATCCTGGGTAACTTTATCCAGTCCGAAGTTGCGGGCCTCGGCAAAGTTGTTATTCCATGGGTAGGGGAAGACCTGGGCGTTATAGGAACGGCAAATTTCTATGGTTTTGTCGGTTGACCCGGTATCGACAATGATAATTTCGTCTACCAGGTTTATTACGCTATCTAAACATCTTTTTATACAGTTTTCTTCATCCTTCACGATCATTGCTAAAGACAGGCTTGTTTTGTTTGGACTCACAAACAGGCACCTCCTAATGAGCAATGCGAATTGTAGAGAAGGTTTACTTTTTCACCAGGATTAAACGGTCGGTCAAATTAAACCACCATATATTGGGATTATAAATAACGTTGATTGAGCATATCTTTCCGCCCAGTTCCACAAATTTGGCTTTCCACCACCCCCGGGGCTTAATATTTATGTGGGTAGGATCAATATCATCCGGTTCATGTCTGGTTACAACGTATACTAAAACCCAGTTGCTGGAAACACGTAATAATTCGGCACAGGTTTGGTCAGCTAATTCTTCGGGAATATGTTCTAAAACATCGAAAATGGTAACCAGGTCAAACTCGTTGTTGTTATAAATCAGATCCGAGGCCAACCCAAGTTTTACCCGGCCGTTAACTTCTTCCGGTACTTTTGATACTGCATACTCGGAGGCATCAATACCGTAGGCATCAACTCCCCGGTCATAAAGAGCTTTAACTATAAAGCCCTTGGCACATCCTACATCTAACGATTTAGCCGGGGCAAAATGTTTTATTATATGTGCTGCTGTTTTTTCTACTTCCCCGCCAATTCTTTCCCAGGAATAATCTACATAGTTACTTTTCCCTGACTGGCATCCCCGATCAAAATAGTCCTGGTCATAAAAAGATAAGTCAGAGCAACCTGACACTACTTAACCCCCTCCCCATTACTTACCCTTGGAAAAAACCAGTGTTTAATAAATCCAAAGGGTGCTAACTCACTTAAAAACTCATAATATCATAAGATATTAAAATGGATTTCTATCTTCATAATATGTATTGAAGACAAAGGCGTGTGTGCAGAATCATTCAGAAAGGATCTATTACCAAGAAAGGTGATTAAGGAGAATGCGACTTGACAAGAGAGTTAACTACGGATTCTAAAACAAAGGATAATAAATTTAGTGCTGAAATGATGGAAATAGTAAGGATTATGAATTCTAAAAAATATAAGGCTATAATACTCTATCTTATTCCTGAAAATGAGCATCCTAAACAAGAATTAACCCAACTCTTGAGTGAAATGGCTTCCCGGGGCTATCTGGTTTTTATAGCCAAGCCATCGAATTCAGGGGGTATTGAGACGTTGAAGGAAAACCTGATTTTAGTTCATCAAGGTTTCTGCCTCATTCCGATCCTAAAAAGCCTTTCCGCTATCATATTATCAACGCAAAACATCCATTCGGATTGGGCTGAAGTTTTACATCATAAACTACTTTGGCTCTATATTGATATGGACACTCCCTTTAACACATCGGAGGACATTTATAACCAGGCAGACCTGATTAGTTATTTTTCAACCACTTCGGTTATTGAGAAATTTTCCTCTAATAGTAAAGGGCTAAGTCTTAAACTGGGTGAGGAAAATCAAGTCAACGTAGATTTAATAGAAAAAAGAATAAAGTCTCTGCCGCTCGGTTGGCTACCTTATGCCAATCTTAATCTTCTAGGGAAGGTTGCCGTAATGACGGCGACATTTTTCGATTTTAGCGGAGAGTATTTTTATAATGGGGGAGCTGAACGGTATTTACTCGATTTGGCGGAAATCTGCGAGGAGCTTAATAGTCAATTAATTGTTTTTCAATATGGGTATTACCCCTGGATGCGGCGCCTTAAAAATATAGACATTGTATCTTTAAGTCGACATGGAATAAGGGCTGAAGGCTGGATATTAAAATGTGCCCGGGACTTTAACCAGGTATTTTATGAACAAGTTCAGGAGAGAACAGCACTTAATATCTACTCAGCCTTTTTTGAGGCCTGGCCACTAGCAGCTACTCCCAATATAGGCATAAGTCATGGAGTTTCCTGGGATAACCCGTACAATGACTACGGAAATGCAGTAGAGTACTGGCTGATGAACCAGCGCTATATTGATGGAGCTAAAGCCTGTGAAGAGCTAATTTCGGTAGACACTAATACCGCCAATTGGATGCAAACGATAGATTTTGATCTTGGTCAAAAGACTAAATTGATTCCTAACTATGTTAATCTGTCAGTATTTAAGCCGGCAGAAGATTATCTGGAAAAAAGGGATAGAACAGTGATTCTTTATCCCCGTCAGCTTTATTCTGCTCGGGGACTATATCTGGTTCTGGAGATTATAGATGATATTTTAAAGAAATATCCTGAAGTTGAATTTCATTTTGTGGGCAGAGGGGGAGAACAAGATATTAATCAGGTTATTGACAGGCAACGAAAATGGGCTGAAAGGGTGAAGTATTATCCCCTGTTAATGGAGGAAATGCCGCAGGCTTACCAGGCTGCGGATATTTCTCTAATTCCGTCGGTTCACAGTGAAGGCACCAGTTTATCCTGTCTGGAGGCAATGGCTTCCGGTAATGCGGTTATAGCCACTCGAATTGGTGGATTATCGGATTTGATTATTAATAACTTCAATGGTTTTTTGATTGATCCCCGACCAGAGGAGCTAAAGCAGGCCATTATTAATTTATTAGATAATCCGGAGCAATTAAATTTATTTAAAAAAAGAAATACTGAAGTGGCCCTGGCTTTTTCCAAGGACCTTTGGCGCAAGCGCTGGCTGTCTTTACTTAAAAATAAAATAGATAAGACACTCATAGATAAAGTTGAAAATAACCGAACGGTAGAAATTAAACTCCTGAGTAACCCGGTCGATTATGGTAAATTGGGGGAATTAATTATTTCATTATTAACCAATGGAGACCTGGTCTATGTTCGCTCCAGTGAAATGCCCGACCCTGAATTAAGCTTTGCTCGAATTCAATGGCTATCACCCGAAACGCCATTATTTCCCCCCTGTGATTTGATTATCGAATGGTAAGGAGAATTTTTATGAAAGAAGGTTATCCTAGAGTACTCCTGGGAAGTCCAGTTCGCCAGAAGGCTGAAATATTAAGTAACTTTTTATTAAGCATTAAGGAGTTAAGCTTAAGCACCATTGACGTTGATTTTTACTTTATTGATGACAATATCGAGGAAGAATCGAGCCAGTTACTTGTCTCTTTTGCTACTGAGAACCCGAATACGTTAATTACCAAAGTGGAAGATGATAGGCCGTATATCTGTAATGAGAGTACCCATATTTGGGAGGAAGAACTTATTTGGAAAGTAGCAGAATTTAAAAATAGCATTATTAACAAGGCACGGGAAGATGATTATGATTATTTGTTTTTGGTTGATTCTGATTTAGTGCTACATCCCCAAACATTAGAACATTTAATTAGCCTTAAAAAAGACGTTGTATCAGAAATATTTTGGACCAGGTGGCAGCCTGATTTCCCGGAATTACCCCAGGTATGGGTTTCTGACCAGTATAACCTGTTTAACAATTTAAGAGGAGAAAACTTAACCGAGAGCCAGGTCTTACAGCGGGTTCTACAGTTTATGAACCAACTGAAAGTGCCCGGAGTTTACCAAGTTGGCGGCTTAGGAGCCTGCACTCTCATAAGTAAGAGGGCTATTCAGGCCGGAGTTAATTTTAAGGAAATTTATAATATTAGTTTTATGGGCGAGGACCGGCATTTTTGCATTCGTGCTGCCGCCCTGGGCTTTGAGCTTTTTGTAGATACTCATTATCCCGCCTTCCATATTTACAGGCTCTCCGACCTGGATGACCTTGAGGAGTTTAAGATGCGCATTAATTAAACGATATAAAAAACATTTTTAGAAAGCGGGCATAAAATAATAATATGAACCCTAAGAAGGAGTTGATTGATTATGTCATTGCCGACTATCCCTAGGATTACTCCGTCAATAAGTATAAATAGAACCCAGGTTATCAACATGCTATTAGCATCTGTAGCCCTGGAGGAAATTGGTTTAGCCCATATTATTAATGCTGAGGGTGAAAAAATACAGGCTGTATTAGGGACTCTTCCAGGTTTATCCGTAAAAGCAACCTCTATTTCGGGCTTACTCTCTGTAAACCGTGAAGTGAGGCGGACATTACAGACAATTATAAAAAATCAGATGCTTCTTCAATTTAAACTTGAGGATATCATGGATATATTCTCGACCCCGACCCTGCCTCCCTCCCCTCCGATATATGTTAAGGCAGGTTCAGCCTGGGGAGTGGGAACTCCGTATGGGGATGGGGGTGGCAATGCTCAGTATTTTACTTTATTAAATTCGGAAACAGAAAAAACAGTCGTTCTTGGGTTGGGAGCAACTAATATTCCTGTGGGTACTGTACACCTTCTTCGACAAGGTAGTAACTTATTAGTAACCTTCACAACCGATTTTCCCTATGTAATGCACCAGGTGCATTTATATGTCGGTGCTACCATTCCACCCTTCACCGCTCCTGGGTCGTTTGATTACAAATATCCTCTTACCCCAGATGGCTATTTTACAACCTATACGTTTACTGTTGATGTAAGTGGTATTCCCGGGACGATTTATGTAGCCGCTCATGCCGACATTTACAAGCAAGTATAATTGATGTCTAAACGGCCCCCTTTACTTTTAGGGGGTCTATTTTTGTGCAAAGAGAACAGCTGATGTTTCTTAGTATCATAATTTTGATTCCACTGCAAAAAGTAATAAATATGCATTAACCTGAATAATTAGACGCAGATTGCTGCAGATTACCGCAGATTTATTATAATTAATACCGATACGCAAAAGATTAAAATAAAGAGAAATACGGAGTATTTCAACGATAATTCTTAATTTTTAATTCAAAACCACTATCTTTTGACCATGTATTCACTAATATGCAATGAAATTAGGGTTTTCGCAGTAGAATCAATTTTATAATTATGAATAAGGGTTTACGGAAGGAAAGAGGCAGGTTTTCTCGAATTACATAATATGCTAAGTAAAGTGACCGGGGGAAAAGGGCTGGTCTCTAATGGTAAAGCATTTATGCTAACATGATAACGGTGGAAGAATAGGGGGACTGCTAGTGTATAAGGTATTTTGGGGTAATAAACATTTTGAAAAGATTGGTATGGTCGGTGCATTTATTTTCGTTCTGTTTTTAGCTGTTTTACTGAAACCGCCTGCAGGGCAGGGGGCCAGCGTAGATGCGCAGAGCCACAGTTTAAAATGCTCCTTTGGTACCAGGAATGTACAGACCGTATACATAGATCTTAAGGATTCATCAATCCAGATAGAGGCGGAGATAGCGGGCGGACAAATTGGCAAAGTAGATAGTCTTGCCAACATTGCTGCTCGCAGCAAGAACGCCAATACAGAAGTGGTAGCCGCTATTAATGGTACCTTTTTCAGTGCCTATCAAGGAATACCTTTTCCCTGGGGAACGATCCAAAGCCGAGGAGTTTATCACCACTTGGGTAATACCGGTGCCTCAGTTGGGTTTACCAGAGATAATCAGTTTTTAATGGATTGCCTGTTTATAAGCATAAAAGGTGGCATAAATGGTAGTTATGAATGGCCGAACAAATGGTATGCATGGGGATTCAATCATCATTACACTACACCTGATGCGCTGTCCATTTTTACACCTGCCCATGGAAACACTACCGGCCCCCATTCCTATACTTCCGCAGTTGTTGAGAATAATCGGGTTACTCAGATTGTGCAGGGTGAGGCCAGGATTCCTGCCAATGGCTATACCATTGTATTCGGTGACAGCATGTGGTTAGACTGCTTTAAAATTGGCAACGAGCTGAGTTATAGACTGGAGTATAATCGTACCGATTTTTCTGGAAGCGTGAAACCGGGTGTACCAATTTCATGGGAGAATGCGTATACGACTATTGGTGCCGGTCCAAGTTTATTGAAAAACGGCAGAATTACGGCCAATGGTGCTGCAGAGGGTTTTACCGATCCTAAGATAACGACAAATCGCGGTTTACGTAGCTTCATTGGTATTCGTCCCGACAGGGTTCTAGTAATGGGGACGGTGCCAAACGTGTCCATTAGAGAACTGGCTGAAGTTGCTCAAAGGCTGGGGCTAACCGATGCCATGAATCTGGATGGAGGCGCATCATCGGGATTATTATATAAAGGAAAATATTTGACTACTCCTGGACGTTTACTTAGCAACGGTCTCGTGATTACACAGCAAAAGGGGACACCGCAGAAGGCAACCCCTACACCGGTCATTCGGGTTCTGCTGGATGGTAAACCTTTAAGTTTTGATACAGCACCTATCAATGATGGCGGACGCATATTAGTTCCGATGGGCCGTATTTTTGAAGCGCTGGGTGCAACGGTTCATTGGGATTCTACCAGCAGGACTGCTACCGCTATTCGTAATGATAGAACGGTCAGGCTGCAGATTGGTGCCCGGGAGGCATTTATCAATGATCAACCATACAAATTGGATGTACCCGGGAAAATTGTTGGAGGACGTACTCTGGCTCCGCTGCGCTTTGTAGGTGAGGCATTTGGAGCTGATGTAAAATGGAATGGTGGGACCCAGACTGTTACAATCACGTCACCGGATAATGTCATTCAAGACATACCCATACATCAGCCGGCCGGGGAACCCCCTGCCTTTGCAGGTTACCTGGGTAACATCAACTCAAAGCAATATCATCGCATAGATTGCCATTATGCCGGTAAAGAGACCCCGGAGGACCTGGTGTTTTTTGAAAGCAAAAAAGAAGCCCAGGCCGCTGGATATATACCCTGTAAACAGTGTAATCCTTAAATTCAGACATTAGCGTTTAACTGGATAAATTCGTTACTGTCTATCTTTGCCATTCAAAGAAAAGCTAAGAATATAGTAATATTGTAATGTATTTAAATTTGAGAGGCGGAGATAACATGAAACGTTTTAGTAAAGCCATCCTCAAGCTGATTCAGGGATTATCCAAAGCAGTATTACGTTTTCCGTTAACTGTGCTATTTTTGATATGTTGCACCGCCTTGACCTGTTACATGATTTCTTTGCATAAAAGCCCCGATTTAATTATCCAGAAGCTGATGTTTGTCTGTTTGCTGGGTTCTTTTATAGGGGTTACCGCTCAGTTTGCCTGTGAACGTTTCCCACGCCTGGCCCGGCTGCGTTGGGCTGTTTACGCAGCATCCGCTCTGCTTACTCTGGGTTATTATTTTATTATTTCCCCAGCGCCGGCTATAGATTACGGAGTAGGTGCCCGGACATCGGTGGCGGTATTCTCCATGTTTTGTGCGTTCGTCTGGCTGCCATCGTTCCGGGATAAATTTAATTTTAACAGCGTAGCCCTGATTCATTTTAAATCAGCCTTAACATCGATTCTTTATGCCGGAGTACTTGCGGCTGGTTTGGCATCGATTATTGGAGCTGTCGATATTCTGCTCTTTAAGGTCAACAGTGATGCTTATGGTTATATGATGGCTATTGTCTGGATTCTTTTTGCAACTACTTACTATCTCTCACTCCTGCCCCGTTTTAATTCGGAAACGGAATTGGATCAGGCTTATGCTCAGGAAGCGAGCCAGTGTCCTCGCTTTCTGGAAATACTTATTTCCTATATAGCTGTTCCATTGGTTGCTGCATATACGCTGGTTTTGCTGGCCTACTTTATCAAAATCGCGATTACCGTGAACTGGCCAACTGGTCAGCTGGGACCAATGATTTTGGCTTATTCCGCTGCCGGACTTATTATCTATATTCTGGCCAGCGGGTTGGAAAACCGCTTTGCTATACTGTATCAGCGTATTTTTCCTAAGGTATTGGTTCCGATTGTAATCATGCAGCTCATTTCCGTATATATACGACTAAGTGCTTATGGGGTCACGGAATCCCGCTATTATATTGCTTTGTTCGGTATCTTTTCTATTGTAATTGGTATGGTGCTATCCTTTAAGCCGGTTAAGAAAAATGGCCTTATTGCCCTTCTGGCAGCAGGTTTTGCCATACTTTCGATTCTTCCGCCGGTGGATGCTTTCACCGTATCCCGCAACAGCCAGATAAGTCGATTGGAAAACTACCTGCAGATAGACGGTGTATTAGTAAATGGAAAGATTAATCCTAAAAGCGATGCTGATATGACCTTACGGCTGGAAACCACCAGCATCCTAAATTACCTGGAGAGGAGAGGCTATCTTACAGCGGTTGCCTGGCTTCCGGCTGATTTCGAGACTAATAGAGATATGGAGAAGACCCTGGGTTTTGAGCCTGCTTATAAATACATGGGGGACAACCAGAACAACTTCTTTGCCCATCTGGATATGCAGAAGCCGCTGAATATTGAGGGCTATGATGTTTTGCTCCAGGCTGGTACTTATAGAGGGATGGACCCTAAAGAAATCATGAATTATGATTTTGATGTACGCGGAATCCCATATAAACTCATACTTGAACCTGTATCAGCGAAGGAAACCCGGGTATCAGTTCAGAATGCTACGGGTGAAAAGCTGATATCCACCGGTCTATACGATTTTGCTGTTTCCATTACTAGTATCAGTAATCGCCCCAAGGAGGCCCTGGATGCTAAAGATTTGACCCTGGATGTTGAAAATAACAACTGCAAGATGCGAATCGTCTTCCAGCATATTGGCATTACCTATGGTACCGGTGGAGACGCCGGGGCTGATTACAATATGTTTATCCTGATTGCTGTTCCAGCTCAAAGGTAACCACATTACGAATATTTCTGTATTCAAGACGCCAGTTGGGGAAAAATAAATTTCAAATAGTTAAAGGCGGGGATATGTATGCCTTTTATTCCTCACAGGGTGTTTTTTGAAGATGGATCATTGGATTACCCCATAGCACAGAAGATATTGGATGCACTTAAATCTAACCCCAGGGTGAGTGTTAATATACTCAAGCCCAAACAAAGAATAAAAACTATATCTGGAGCTTCATGGCAGGATGCTTATGAGGCCGGTAAAAGAACTCTGGTTGTAGGTATAAGAAAGACGCTTAACTTTCAAAGCTGCAAGCCTTCAGCTCACTATCAACTTCCTCTGGTAACCGGATGTATGGGACAGTGTGAATACTGCTATCTGAATACTCAATTCGGGAAAAATCCATATATAAGAGTATACGTAAATCTGGAGGAGATATTAAGCCAGACTGCCAGCTATATTGAACAAAGGAAACCCGATATCACTATATTTGAAGGTGCAGCTACATCTGATCCAGTACCAGTTGAACCATATACCGGATCTTTGGCTGAAACCATCCAGTTTTTTGCCCGGCAGGAATATGGCAAATTCAGATTTGTTACTAAATATACGGATGTAGACTCCCTGCTAAATCTAGATCACCAGGGCAAAACCATGATTCGTTTCAGCATCAATGCTGATCACATCATAAGCAACTACGAACATTTTACCCCCGCATTACCAAAACGATTGCTGGCAGCCGGTAAAGTTGCCGCTGCCGGATATCCACTGGGTTTTATCATCGGTCCGGTAATTTTATTTGACAATTGGGAAACCGAATATAAAAGGATGTTTAAAGCACTACGGAATAATTTAGGTTCTAATAAACCTGATAATATCAGTTTTGAAGTTATTTCTCACCGCTTTACCGCCAGAGCTAAAAATACGATCATGAACGTTTATCCTTCTACCACTCTGCCTATGAATGAATCTCACCGCAAGTACAAATATGGACAATTTGGTTATGGCAAATATGTGTATCAACCTGAACAAATAGAAGCTATCACTTCGTATTTTAGGCAAGCCATAGAAGATTCCTTCCCCGGGGCAGGTATTGATTACATTATTTAAAACATGATGGTTTAGATCTTAAAAAGGAAAGAGTATGCTCCCCTTGCCAGAACACCAAAAAGATAACAGGGGGCTTTTTTGTTAGCCCCCCTTGCGGCAGATGTCATTAATGAATATCATTAACTAAACCTTTTAAAATCAGGGCCTCGGTAAAATTGTATGTTAGGAGGCTTCGATGTCTGCTGAAAAATTATTTCTTACTCGTTACAACCACTATCAAAAACTTGAAAAACGGTATACCAAGAGCTTTGATAGGATAAGCAATCTGCGTTTTTTTATATTCCTGATCGGAGCAGCGCTTACCGTACTTTGTTCATTTCTGGGAACCTCGATACAAGCCATATCCGTTTTACTTTTCTTCCTGGTACTATTTCTTGCACTTGTCCATAAGCACTCTAAAGTGGAACAGGAATTGAATACGGTTCGCGCTATGCTGGAAATACAGCGCAGGTATTTGAACAGAATTAACGGGACCTGGGTTTCATTTGATGATTGTGGCCTGGAATTCGTGGATGGCAATCATCCCTACACCTATGATCTAGACATTTTCGGGCCTAAATCTTTATTTCAATGGATATCGGTGGCTAAAACAGTTCTGGGTAGACATCATCTTAAAACACTCCTGTCCAACCCATCAAAAAACCTTAATACCATAAAAATGCGCCAAAACGCAGTAAAGGAACTGGCTACTAAACTTGAATTCTGCCAAAAACTAGAGTGTCATGGTTTGCTGGTAGATGATGTATCGCGGGATACCGGGGAATTAATCAGCTATGCCGAAGAGTCCGGAACGCTCTCCAAAAGTATATACATCATGCGTTTTTTCCCATTGGTTACCATTCTGGCCTTTGTAATATCTATTTCAGGTTGGGGCTTAGCCCTTGAGGTTCCTATAGTACTTCTTACCCTGCAGTTGCTATTATATTTTGCCGGATATCAAAAAATAGCATCGAATTTGAGCAGAGTTTATTCATTTCAAAAAAGTTTAGGTGCCTTTAGAAACATGTTATTGTTAATTGAATCTGAACAATTTAAAGATGATTACTTATCTACCCTGAAATCTGAGTTATATAACCAGGCAGAGCCTGCTTCTACTTGTATGAAACGGCTGGAACGAATATCCGATGCCATTGATCTTCGCCATAATCCAGTTTTCTATTTTATTTTTAATCTTTTTCTCTTCTGGGATTTCCATTGTGCGGTTTATTTAGAACGCTGGAAAGCTCAAAACGGTAAGAGAATTGGAGCCTGGTTTGAAACCATTGGGGCCTTTGAGGCTTTAACCAGCCTTGCCGTCATATCACATATACACCCGGAATGGGGTTTCCCCGAACTTCAGGATCATGGTACGAAGATTCAGGCTCGAGACTTCGGTCATCCTTTAATTAAGTCGGAAAAATGTGTTCGTAATGATATAGGCATTGATAACTATTCTTGTATTATTACCGGTTCCAACATGTCAGGGAAAAGCACCTTCCTGAGGGCTATTGGCATGAATCTGGTGCTGGCCTATGCAGGGACAGCCGTTTGTGCCCGGAAATTCAGCTGTTCTATTATGGAAGTATATACATCTATGGTGATAAGAGATGATTTGATTGGCGGAATTTCTACCTTTTATGCCGAATTGACCAGAATAAATATGATATTAAAGCAGGCAGACCAAGGGCAGCCTATGCTTTATTTAATTGACGAGATATTTCGGGGGACAAACTCACTGGATCGGATTGCCGGTGCCCAGGTAGTTTTAAAAGAATTGAGCAAGAAGAACGTAATCGGTTTGATTTCTACCCATGATTTCGAACTTTGCGATCTGGAAAAAGACCGGGGATCAAACTTTAGAAATTACCATTTTGAAGAACAATATAAACAGGGGAGAATCGAATTTGATTATAAGCTTCGTTCCGGTCGCTGTACCACCTCTAATGCCAGATATTTGATGAACATGGTGGGGATTCATGTTCCGGAATGAACCATATTATACCTGGCTAAAATCCCGATTGAACCCAGGTTCTTATGAATGGTGTCAGGGGGACGGTTCGAAGCCCCTGAAAAAGAGCCTCTTTTACGTGTCATTCTGAGCGATAGCGAAGAATCTAATTAGTGTAAACCCCAATACTACGGAATTCCAAAGAGATCCTTCGTCGCCTGCAGCTCTTTAGGATGACATTTATGAATACTTTTTCAGCAGTCTCGGACGGTTCTCTTGATACCCCAATGATAATCTTAGTTTAGCAAAACAAGAACGGTATCCTGCTTTTTGGCCGGATACCGTTTTAGTCTTGCTAAAAGATTTCCCCTTGTTTAATGCCTGGATATTAGGAGCTAACGTGTAGAGGGCCATTTTTATCTGTCATCCGGTGCTATGATTTGCAAAGTCTAGGCCAGGGCACCCCCGTCAACTACGATGGTAGCACCGGTGGTATAAGACGATGCGTCTGATGCCAGGTAGAGGACGGCGCCGCACATCTCCTCGGGCTGTGCAGCCCGGTGAAGCGGTATCTGCGGCAGCAGGACCTTCTCCATTAGTTCCTCATTCTGCACCATTACTGAAGCGAACTTTGTATCGGTAAGTCCAGGAAGCAGCGCGTTTACCCTGACCTTGGAGGGAGCCAGTTCTTTGGCAAAGGATTTTGTCATGGCAATGACCCCCGCCTTGGTAATCGAGTACACTCCCTGCATCAGCGCGGGCCTTATGCCATTGATAGAGGCGACATTAATGATTGAACCTCCGCCGTGTTTCGTCATCAGCCTGGCTCCGTACTGGCACATAAAAAAAGTACCCTTCAGGTTAACATCCATGGTCTTATCCCACACTTCCTCTGACGCATCGATGACCCCGCCAAAGTAGAAGTTCATTGCGGCATTATTTACCAGGATATCAAGCCTGCCGTAGGTCGCCTCGACATATTTGAACAAATCTTCTATATCGGACACGACTCCGTTGTGACATGCCCTGGATATTGCTTTGCCACCTGCGGTGCGAATCTCCTCTTCCACTTCAGGCAGACCCTCCATGGTTTTGTTGGTAATGATCACCTCAGCGCCATGCTCGGCCAGCGCCCTGGCGATGCTCGCGCCAATACCCCTGCTGGCACCGGTTACCATTGCAATTTTCCCTTTTAAACTAAAATCCACGATCATGTTATCCCCCCCTTTTTATTCTATACCCTTGAGAAACTCTGGCTGCGTGAACGCAGGATTCGGATAATCGTAGAATCCTTTCTTAGTCTTCTTACCAAGATGCCCCTTCTCCACGTAACCCCGGATAAACTGGGCATGCTTGCGCAGGTACTTGTCATTGGTCGCCTCCGCCAGGTACTCGGTGACACTGAGCATCGTGTCAAGACCTATGCCGTCCATCAGGGCAAACGGCCCCGCCAGCATATGCGTGACTCCCATCCATGCTCTGTCAATGTCCTCGATTGAAGCAACGTTTTTTGTCTTCAGTGAAAGCGCAGCGGTGAACAGAGCACCAAGCATATAGTTGAACACATAACCTGAATGCTCCTTCTCCATCATAATTGGAAGCTGACCCGTCTTAAGCGCAAAATCTTTGACAAGCTGTATGGCCTCCTTCGAGGTACCGGGATGAGGCATGATGTCGACTACATTTGTTACCTTTACGTCGTGAAAATGTAGGGCCAGAAACTTGTCAGACCTGCCTGTTGCCTCCGCAATCATTGATGGTAGGAAGGTCGAGGTGTTCGTGGTGAATATCGTACGTTTTGGACAGAGCTTGTTGAACTGCGAGAATACCTTCGCCTTGAGGTCCGGATTTTCCGGAATCGATTCGTTGATGATGTCAGCGTCTTTAGCCGCGAATTCGGGGTCGGTCGTTGTTGATATGCGTTTCATGGCTGCATCTGCCTGTTCCTGCGTACATTTTGCCGACAATACAAACCAGCCAAAAAGGTGCTGAATCCTCTCCATTGCCTTTTTCAGGGAGTCTTCATTAATGTCATAGATAACAACATTATAGCCCGCAAGTGAACATGGAACGCTGATCTGTTGCCCCATTGTACCTGCACCAAGCAGCAACACCCTTCTTACGTCACCGATATTCATACCCGTCCCTCCTTGTTATGCTTTTTAAAGATCCGACTTTTCAATGACCTTCTGTGCGGTTGCTTCCAGTGCCTTAATCGGAACCATGAGCATCCCAAACCTCTGATCCTTGGTCTGCCCGTGATAGAACCTGTAGTATATCTGCTGCGCGATGACCGCCAGCCTGAATAAGCCGAAACAATAATAAAAATCGAAGTTGTCTGTCTTTACTCCCATCAGTTCACCGTAAAGCGCAAACTGTTCCTTTCTGGTGAGCATGCCGTCAAGGTGAGTGGGCATCTGGCGGATGGCCTGCATAGAGGGCGGGTCATCTTTCTCCACCCAGTATCCCAGCGAAGAGCCCAGGTCCATTAAGGGGTCACCCAGGGTTGCCATCTCCCAGTCGAGAATGCCGATGATTTCAGTGGGGTTAGAGGGGTTAAGAACGGCGTTGTCGAACTTGAAATCGTTATGTATGATCCCCACGATTCCTGACTCGCCCGGCATCTTATCGTGCAGCCACTGCATTATCTTTTCAAAGTCCGGGGCATCCGGTGTCCTGGCGTCCCGGTAGCGACCGCTCCAGCCCTCTACTTGGCGCCTCACATAGCCCTCGGGCTTACCGAAATCCGCCAGCCCCGCCTTGACGTAGTCCACAGAATGCAACTGGTACTGCACTTTGATCAGGTTCTCACTTAAGGTACGGGCCTCCTGTACGTTAAGTTCCATTCCCGGCGGCAGATCCCGGCGCAGAATAATGCCCGGTATGCGTTCCATCACGTAAAATGGGCACCCCATTACGAATTCATCCTCAGTATAGACCAGCGGCTGCGGACAATAGGGGAACAAGGGCTTTAACGCACTGAGTATTTTATACTCGCGCCCCATGTCGTGGGCAGTCTTGGCCTTCTTGCCGAATGGCGGCCTGCGTAATACCATTTCCCGATCGCCAACCTTCACGGAATAGGTCAGGTTGGAGAACCCGCTGGGAAACTGCTTAATCTCAATCTTACCTTCCAGACCGGGGATACTGGCCTTTAAAAATTCCAGCACCTTTTGAGCATCAAGTTCCTCCCCGCTCCTGATGGATGTAGCGCGATCAATCAAATCACTCATGTCACACCCCCATAAATTATTTGATCAGCAGAATAGATTCTGCTACATAGATCACAAAGTCTGCATATTCGTCCACTAACACTTTCCTGTTTTTGTACTTCCACCTTTTCAGGTACCAGTCCTGGAGCATCGCCTTGATCACGGATGCAACCAGGGTCACGTTTTCATCCCGGAAAACTTGCTCCGTAATGCCTTCATTGATGATATCAATAAATATCTTCTCAGTCTGAAGCTCACTCTGTATAGCCCGTTTCTGTTCATCCCTGGGCAGATTCCTGGCCTCGATGTAGGTGAAGTAGAACCAGGTCTGCATAGCCTCGGAAAGATAGATGTGCGACTTAATGGCCAGCCTGAGCTTCTCCTCGGGACTGCTGCCTTTGGCGATCTGATCGGTTAGCACCCGGTTGGCGATCTCTCGGCCCTGGGACAATATCAGCACCAGCAGCTCCTCCTTGCTGGTAAAATAGGAGTATAGTGCACCGCGGCTTAAGCCCGATGCAGCCGAAAGATCCCTGATACTCATGGCCTGGAAACTCTTTTTGCTGCAAATATCCAGAGTCGCGTCGATGATGCGTATCAGGTTTTCTATGACCTTTTTCTCCTTCTTAACCTTTATGGAATCACGATTGCGCTCCAGGATCTGGCCCGAAATCTCCTCCTTGGAGATATTTACCATTTTTTTAAATTCGCTGTAAATCATAAACTTAAAAACCAATCCTTATTTTTTCTGCGCATATTGTTTGAGTATGGCCCTGGCGACATTCATCTTATGCACTTCGTCGGCACCGTCATAGATTCGGGCCGCCCGTTCATGCCGGAAGAAAAACGCCAGTATGGTATCATCGGTCATTCCAAGGCCGCCGTGAACCTGCAGTGCCCGGTCAACGATGTTTTGCATCACGTTGGCTACATAAAATTTAATCAGGGATATGTCGACCCTGGCTTCCTTCTGCCCCAGGTTGTCAATCATCCAGGCTGCATGCAGGGTCATAAGCCTGGCAGCCTGAATTTCCGCCGCTGAGTCCGCCACCATGGCCTGAATAATTTGCTTGGTAGCCAGGGTTTGGCCATCAGGCGCCATGATCCGCTGGTTAACCCGGCGGCACATCAGCTCGAAAGCCCGGTTGCAAACGCCGATCCATCTCATGCAGTGGTGTATGCGCCCTGGCCCCAGCCTTTCCTGGGCGATAACAAAACCGTAGCCTTCAGGCCCCAGTAAATTACTCTGGGGGACCCGGCATGATTGGAACAGCACCTCACCATGGCTGAAATAACCGCTTCCTGCATGTCCCATTACCGGAATATTCCTTACCAGGTTAAAGCCCGGGTTATCAGTGGGAACGATAATCATACTGGCCCGCAGGTGAGGCGGGGCCTCCGGATTGGTCACTGCCATGCATATGGTGAACTCAGCGCCGTCGGCAGCTGTAGTGTACCACTTCTGGCCGTTGATGATATAATCGTCACCGTCCTTTACTGCGGTGGTATCCATCATGATCGGGTTAGAGCCAGGCATCTCAACCTCGGTCATAGAAAAGCAGCTGCGGATTTTGCCCTCTACCAACGGCCGCAGATATTTTTCCTTTTGTTCCTCGGTACCGAATTTGTGAAGGATCTCCATGTTACCCGCGTCGGGTGCCTGGCAGTTGAACGCGTAATGCCCCAGCGGGCTCCTGCCCAGGGCCTCGGATACCAGGCCATGCTCAACCAGGTTAAGCCCCATGCCTCCGTATTCCTTATCCTGATTAGGCGCCCAGAGCTCCATCTGTTTGACCATCCTCCGTTTCTCTTCGAGTACCGGTTCCATCAACTTGAAGTCCCTGGTCAGAAAATCGTGCTCTAGTGGAATCAGCTCTTTGTCAACGAATTCGTTGATCATCCCGGTAATGGTACTCATCCTGTCTGATATTGCAAAATCCATATGCTCCTCCTTATCTGTAGGTAATAAGTTCGCCTGCCTTATAACTTTCAAGGTGCGGGTAGCTGTTAAACGTATGCAGAATGAGGCCTGCGCTCCCGAACCTGAATTTTGTGATCGATGTGTTAACCAGTCCCCAGCCCATGCGCATTGAGTCATATGGGGACATGCCAGTAGCGAGATGTACAGCGGCTGATATCACCCCCCCAGAAGAGAAAATTAAGATCCTGCTGCCCTTATCATTTTCAGTGGTGATTTGTTTTAGAGCAGACTCGACCCGCTCGGTAAACTGGTTCCAGCCCTCAATCTCATCGGGGCCTGCATCACCCGTAAGCCACCTGTTAACAGCCCGGTCAAAAAGGAGCTGGAATGATCGCTTATCCGTGAATACTTTCTCAATATGCGGGTGAAGGGAGCTATCCTCCTCTGCCAGAAGCGGAAAATAATAACGTATTATTGATCCAAACGGATATTCGTTCAGTTCCTTAAACTTTATAAGAGGCGGGGCTGCGGCAGTGTTGCCCTGCAAATGCGTCAGAACGATGGCCGCCGTATCTACCTGACGGTTCAGCGTTCCGGAATAGGCCCTGACAAATGACGCACCTGTATGGGATAAATACTGTGCCACCAGCAGGGATTGCTCCTTGCCAAGATTAGAAAGGATATCGTAATCCCCACCACCGAAAGAGGCCTGCCCATGCCGGACGAAAACTAATTCACTCATAATAACATCTCCTATGAATTCAGAATAGTAACATTTTGTAAAAAAGTCAAGAGAAAAAGGACGGACGTCCGTTTTTTTCTTGACTTTTTTTCGCGCTGGGAATATTATTTCTATTAACCAGCCATGAGTGCGGCACACAATCACTTATGAAAATAGAAGTATTTTGTTTTTAAGCCATGGCGGAACGGCACAGGGGCCGTTCCCTACACATGTTCAGGATGACAAGGAAGGTTATTTTCTAATTAATCATATGCAATAAATTGGTAGAGAATCTAAAAAATATTCTTGGCGAAAACTTGTGCGCTGTCCCGGCATAATACCAGATTGGCGTGCAGGATACACAGAGGATGAATATGAAAATACTGGTATGTATAAAACAGGTGCCTGATCAGGAATCAAGGCCCACGGTCAATCAGGCCAAGACATGGGCCGGATATGATGAAAACGCCTCCTATTGGATCAACCGTTATGATGAACATGCCGTAGAAGAGGCCTTGCGCATACGGGAAATGATTCCCAAAACCGTGGTAGACATCGTATCGCTCGGTCCTGAACGTGTCAAATCGGCGATCAAGCGGTGCATAGAGATGGGGGCTGATCGGGGATTTCACCTTTATTATGACCACGACGATTACCTCAGCCCCTCGATTAAATCGCGTCTTATCGCTGAATTTTGCAAGAACCAGGAATATGATCTGATCCTAACCGGAGTCATGTCAGAAGATATGATGTCCGGCCAGACCGGGCCAATGATTGCCGCCCGGCTTGGTGTTCCCTCCGCTGCCTCCGTGATAAAGCTGGAAATCAATCCTGAAAAGCAGAGCATCCAGGTGGAGAGGGAGCTTGATTCCGGCCACAGGTGTTCCATGGAGCTTCTGCTGCCTGCCCTGGTTGCAGTCCAGTCCGGGATTAACCGGCCTCGGTACCCTTCTCTTTCAAATGTTATGCGGGCTAAGAACACCGAGATTACGGAAATCAGGGGCACTGTCAGTACGTCCGCTTATGAATATGAAACTGTGGAAAGAATCTCGGAGGTAGGATTCAACCGTACCGGTATCAGGCTGGAAGGAACCCCGGCCGAAAAGGCTGCGGCGCTATGGCAGCTGCTCCACGAAAAATTCTTGCTCTAAAGGAGAACCGTATGAACCATTCCATCATGATCATGTGTGAACAAAGCGAAGGCCGGATCCTTCCGGTCACCTATGAGTTGATTTTCTGTGCATCCCTAATTGCGGACCGCTATGATTCCGGGATCACAGTCGTATTGCCGGGAAATATCGCTGGTGCTGATTCCATTTCTGGAGCCGATTTGCTGGTTATAAATAGTCCCGGTTTGGCCGAATATACCTGCGAGGGATGGGAAAAAGCAGCCCTCCTGGCTGCCGAGCAGATCATGCCCGACATCATCATCATTGCCCATACATCAACCGGATACGATTATGCGCCTCGGGTGGCAGCCCTACTGGAAGGTGGCTGTATAACATCCGTGGCCGGGATCGAATTTATCCCCGACGGCATAAGATATCGCCGAAGCGGGTTCCATGGGAAACTCGACCTGCTGTACAAAGCCGGAAAACCGCCCCTTGTCATCACGGTTCTCCCCGGTGCTTTCCCCGCAAATGTCCAACAGGCGGAACCAGGGACGATTAGTTATATAAATGCTGCCATCGATCCGGTTTTTACATCAAATCTACAGTTTATGATTCCGGACCAGTCCAACACCGAGCTTGAACATGCCGAGGTGATTATCGCAGCCGGCAAGGGGATCGGCAAAGCCGAGAACCTCCAGATGATACGTGAAATGGCCTCCTGTTTTAGCCGGTCCGCAATCGCAGGATCAAGGGTGGCATGTGATAACGGGTGGATCGAGTATAATGCCCAGGTGGGACTCACCGGCAAAAAGGTTGCACCGCTGCTTTACGTGGCCTGCGGCATTTCCGGTTCCATGCAGCATATCGTAGGCATGAAGGACTCCAAAACAGTGGTATCTATTAACCGCGACCCCGATGTGGCAATATTCCGCCATTCGGACATCTGCATAGTGGAAGAACTGGAAAAGTTTATCCCCGAATTTATCCGCGAAGCTGAAAAACATACAGTGAAAGGGAAAAAGCAAATTCCTATCTATTAATAGCGAATAATAGCGAAAATATAAGAATACAAGAGGAATAATACGATAATTTACCGAAGGGTTTCCATGATATTACGGGGAATTAAATAATTCAGTTGATGAATTAAGCTAATGATATGACTATACAGAGTTATTTGAAAGAGCTTTAATGAAGATTTTGTATGTGGTTTTTGAAAGGTTAAGGTGGGGCCAAACAGCCTTTGGTATCGGTTACGATATGGTATCAGGCTAAGTACGAATTCCAATTCAGAAAAAGCTACTCTAAGCTTTCGTGAAGCAAAATATTAAGTTATAAAGAGAGATGTGAAAATAATGATTTCAAAAATTTTGAGAACATGATTAATGAACGACTAGGCATTGAAAACAATATCTACACTTAGCCCGGTAACTCATTATTTGCTGCATGAGAATCTGAAAGAAAGTTAATCGTTATTTTACCATGTCATTACCAGCCTGGTAGAACAGGATTCCTCTATGTTTATTAAAACTGGTTGAGCGCAATCAGAACCGGATCCCATACCGGGCTGAATGGCGGAGAATAGGCTAGATCCATATCTATCAAATCTTCAACCGTAGTTCCTACTGTAATCGCAGTGGCCAACATATCAATGCGCATGGCTGCTCCGGCAAAACCTACTATCTGGGCACCGATGAGGCAATTATTGTTTTGGTTAACAATAAGCTTAAGATGAATCTCGCCGGAGACAGGACAGTAATGGGCAGCAGTTCTTGATTTTATTCTTCTGGAGATATAATTAATACCTAATGCCTGACATTCGCTCTCACAAAGACCGGTACGGGAAATTTCCATTTCCATAACCCTTGCTATACCAGTACCAAGTACGCCGCTAAAGGATGCGTTTCCGCCGGCGGCATTTTCGCCAGCTACTTTTCCTTGCTTATTGGCGGTGGTACCCATAGGAATATAGACTTCCTTTCCGGATGTTAAATGGCTGGTGGTTGCACAATCGCCGGCTGCATAAATTCGATCTTTATTAGTTTCCATTTTGGCATTTACTCGAATGGCATTGTTTATACCTGGTTCTATTCCAGCTGCTGCGGCAATTTCTGAATTAGGCTGAACGCCAATGGATAGCAGTACAAAGTCAGCAGCAATTTCGCCTTTGTCAGTAGATAATCCACTAACCGATTTATTACCCATAAAGCTGGTAATAGTTTCTCCGGTACGTATTTCCACACCCCTGGATTGCAGGTATTGAGTAAGTATTTGGGACATATCTGCATCCATATTGGGAATAATATGAGGTGCTTTCTCAATTAGAGTAACCTGACAGCCGTGTTCCACGAGGTTTTCCACCATTTCCAGGCCAATGTAGCCTGCACCAATTACAGCTGCCTTTTGGGGGCGGTGTTGGAAGAGATATTCTTTGATTCTCACGCTGTCGTGTATGGTTCGTAAGGTGAAAATGCCATCCAACTCGACTCCTTCCAATGGAGGAACAAAAGGACGTGCACCGGTGGCTATTACCAGGCGGTCATAATTATCTTCAAAAGTAAGCTGGTTTTGTAGATTCTGGATTATCACTTTTCCATTCTCCGGTTTAATTTCTTCCGCCCGCATCAAGGTTTTCACACTGATATTCTGGGCAGCAAAATCTGCTAGCGATCTGGCCAGCAGATTTTCTCGGGACGCTATTTTTCCACCTATAAAATATGGTAAACCGCATCCGGCATAGGATATGTACTCGTCATCAGTATATACTGTAATATCGAGGTCTGGATTTACCCGTCGCGCTTTAGCAGCAGCACTAGTTCCTGCGGCTACCCCACCAATAATCACCAGTTTTTCAGACATTTACACCACTCCTTTTAAAGATTTAGCATGCTGAAAGTACCCCCGGAAAAGGAAGCTCATTTACGATAACATTACCCAGGCCAAAGCCTCCGGTAGAAATCAGGTAAAATTTTTATTCGAGTAGGGTGTTGAGGGAGCAAAGCAAGAGAGGGAGCATTTTTCTTATAACAACCTTTTATATTGGCGCTTGTTGTATAAAATGCGGCGAATCTGTACCGTATCACCCTTTACCACAAAAAACACCAAATAGTTTTCTACAATCAGATACCGGTATCCTTTTGCTTTCAATGCGATATCTCGTACAAAGGGACACCGTTCCGGTATTTCCACAAGGCTACCGATTTTTTCTACCAGCAGGTCATAGTATCTAATCGCCGCTTGCGGTGACAGTGTATTCAAGTAGCTGACAATATTATTCAAGTCCATTTGGGCAGCAGGATATATCTTAACCTTATACTTGTCCATGTACGCTATTCCTCAACCGTCTTGCATACTCAAAAAAGTCCTCACCTTCTGCACCGTTTGCTATTTCTTCCTCCGCTTCGGCCAGCTTTACATACAGGTTTATGAGTCCTTGCTGACGCTCATAAGTTTCAACACTCATCACAACCATATCACCAACACCGTTTTTTGTTATAAAAACTGGCTCTTTGGTATTATGGCAAAGCTCTGAAATTTCATTGGTGTTATTTCTTAAATCAGAAATTGGCCTGATGTTTGGCATCACTAAAATCTCCCTTATATCAATATTTGCATTCATATTTTATCATAATTTTGAGAGCATGGTCAAAAAACAACTACAGGGAACGGCAGACGGTAGACTGTGTCCTTAAGACTTTTCCCCGCTTATTCGCCGGAGTACGTCCGCCAGTTTCTGGTTTCGTATATAACCGCCATCATTTCCTTGGCTAAAAGCACGTTTGGCCCGGGCATCAAACTCGGCAATCCAATCTCTTCGGCCCTCTGAATCTGCAGGGACTAAATTTAAATCGGCCACTACATTCGGATGGTTTTTCCTTAAATCGTCCGCTGCTCTTTTCCAATCAAAAGTCATTATGGCCATATCACCAAATGATATCTGTCCAGCATAATATAGTTTATGTGCTATTTCACATAATTCACCAAAGGTAGCATGGCGAACCTCATATTTACTGCCCAGTTCCGCCCAAATATCTTTAGATGCATCTTTTGACGCAGTACCAGAATTATTGACCGTAAAAACAGCGGAGTCTGATTTACTCTGAACCCTGCTCTGCGTGGTTGGATAGGCACTGGGTTGATAATTACTTGCGTTTACCTGCAAAATATTCACCTCCCTAAAAAATACTTCCTTGATATATTATCGTTTATATGCTATAAATTCTTTTACCAATACATACCAGAAGCGCCCGCTTTATATAAAGAACTAACGATGAGGGAGCATATGGAGATCGTAACTATGTCCAGAGGGTTAGACCGAAGGGAGTTTGAAAGGTTCTTATGAATAAACAAATAATTAGGGTTGCCTTTATCCTGGCAGTAATAATTCTACCTATTCTCATTACCAGAGGTGCTTATGATCCAGCCTTTTTATTAAACTTACTGCTTTTCATAGGCACACTTATTTACCTGGTGGTTAAATGGAGGCAGTTAACGTGGGTTTTCCGGTTAGGTTTAATATTATTTATGATATTTTTGGTTGGATTAGAGTATTATATTTTTTATGTGGCCTTAGTGGAGGCCTTTATGAATATAGGGATTTTGTAGTAGTGGCACCTGAATAGATTTTGGACCAGAAAACTGTTTAGTTTCTCCACCAACGTAAAGGTTTGATTTCACATAGTCTGCAGCGCTCCAGGTTATTGGCCTATTTTGGAGTATTCTGGCATACAAACCCGAGAATAATTAAGCGATGACCAATGCGAAAACACCAATTATAGCTGTTAAACAGGGGGTTACCTGCTGGGGGATGTATGTTTACTTTCCTCTATTTTAATTGCCTGTGTTATCCAGGACCGAAGAAGAACCTGGTACGGGATATCTTTATCCCGGGCAATTTTCTTTGCAGCTTCAATTTGGTCCTCACGTAAACGGAGGCTTATCATTCTTAATTGACTACGTTTCTTAATTCTTTCGGTTAGTTCAGGAGATAATTCTAATTGCTCTCCATCCTCTAGAGTATCCCAATAATCGGCAACGCTGTTACTTTCCAAAAATAAAGTTTCCTCATTTGCTGATTTAAAAGTCGGTAACTTCTTTTTCATTGTTTAACCCCCCTCTCTTCTATAGAGTCGGCGTTCTTTATCTTCCATGTCTCTTGCTGTTGCTATCCGTATTCGATTCCCCTTAACATCATATATCACGAAAAGGTAACGGCCTTCTTCGCTTTGCCCAAGAACCAAATATCGGCCCATACGTAACTTTTTAACAAGATGTCTTCCGATAAATACCTCTTCAACTTCTTCGGGAACGACCCCATGACGGGCTATATGCTCAATATTTATACTATCCCATTCAAAACGGTTAACCCGCACGTTATCGCCCTCCCTAAAAAAATAATAACACGTTATATTGCTCAGAGCAATACAACGTGTTCGGTATGCTGAAAAGCTGCCATGACCCTGGGGAAATGAAGAACCAATAGCGTTTTAAGTGGATACAGATAACTGCCAGGAAGATTGTCCTGCAATTATCAGTTTTTTCAATTCTCGAATTAAAAGCCTTTCTTTTTTCTTAAATATTATCATAGTATATGGAAATATGAGGAATATGATATAATTTCCATATAAGTTAAATTAAACTGTTACATAAGCATAGCAAATGTCAAAAATCAAGCCTGTAAAGCTTATCACGACTGATATTGTAACGTATCGGTGTTTTTCCAGCTAGTCTGGGAATAAATTATTGAATCATAAGTTTAATGGGTAGAACAGGTGGGGTTAGTCTATTAGGCGAAGCTTCGGATGCTTTTGGTTATAGCATTATATGAAACTCATAGTAGTCATTATTTTAGCAATTTTTAGTTTATTAGCTGAAAGGGCATCAATAGTCTTGTGATCTCGCTACCTGTCAAAAAAGCTTCATAGGTGGATTGATTATCCGTAAATTTTACCGGCTGAAGGGCTTCTTCTACAAAGAGAGAGGAATTACTGAATGAAAACTACTTTCATGCTGTTTTGGAAGCGGCCAAAAGTCTGTCAGACCGAGTACGAGAAATAACCGGGCTTACAGAAGATGGTACATCGCTGTTCAACAAAGCCTTTGCTTGCGGTGATCCATGGATTGCCATGAATCGTTTATCAACTGATACGGAACGAAGCCAGCAAAACGGGCTAAAGAAATGCTGAATGGCATAACGCATCTTGTTAATACTGTGCAGGAATGTAGAAATGTAGGGAACGACCCCCGTGTCGTTCCGAATCAGTCGGTGATATTATAAATTTACCGCAACGCAAATTTCAGCGTCTCCAAAACTATAATTACAGTCAGAATAATGGCGTATTAAGCCAAACCCACGCGATTATGTTGATACAACATGACGGAACGGCACAGGGGCCGTTCCCTACATATAATCCCCATTATCCATATTTGGTACTGCATAGTCTGTTAAAACTATGCAATAATATAGAAATGTAGGGAACGACCCCTGTGTCGTTCCGAATCAGTGACGGTGATTTTATGAATTTACCGCAACGCAAATTACAGCGTCTCCTAAACTATAATTACAGTCAAAATAATGCGTATTTCATCACAATATGCACCCAAAATCGATTACCTCTGTTTGGAAGAATTGAAAACAGTAATTTGATTTTAAACAATGCAGGTTTAATGGTATTTAATAAATTTGAAGAAATATCAGGATTTTATCCGGATATAATTATCGACAAATTTATTGTTATGCCAAACCACTTACACGCGATTATGTTGATACAACATGACGGAACGGCACAGGGGCCGTTCCCTACATTGTCTGAATATATAAAACGATTTAAAACATTAACCACAAAACTATATATTGACTTTGTTAAAAAGGGAGAATACCCACCATTTGACAAAAAGATTTGGCAGAAATCGTACAATGACCATATTATCCGCAACGAAACAGAATACCAGAAAATTTGGGAATATATTGATACAAATCCCTTGAAATGGGAACTTGATAAATACTATATATAATATCAATTATTCTTATCTATCAACATACCAGGCAGGGAAACTACCATGTCCATCGCACATTACAAAGAAAAGGTGCAACGTGCCGGGTGTAAAATAATAAAACTATTTTCAAATATAACCGATTGCTTGCAACAAATCATCCGTATCGATAACGTGACAATAGATATTGTTGAGAATTTCCAGTTCGTTCGCCTGAATCTGTTCCGTTGACGCCATACATGCATCCTCAATCAACCAAACCTTAAAGCTCTCGTCCGCAAGGCTGCGCACCGTACCCGAAACACACTGGTCGGTAAGAACACCCGTGACCACAACCGTATCGATATCCATATTGTGAAGCATCAACCGCAACGTAGTTCCGGTAATTGCACTGTCCGTGGTCTTCATTACAACAATCTCATCTTCCATCGGTGCAAGCTCTGGTACAATTTCCGCCAAAGGATCTCCTGGAGGCAGCAGCAGTTGATTGTAGCCTGTTGCTTTGTGATCAAGAGACCGATCCCGGCCGTCTTTTTTCCGGCACTGTATTTTGGCAAAACAAATTTCCATCCCTGTTGCCCGAAAGGCCTCCAACAATCTTTTATTGTTGGGAACAACCACATCATCAATTTTTCGGTAAAAAGGCTCCCACCTCATTAGATCATGTTTTTCACGCTCTGTAGGCTTATCAATGGTAGGTCTGGTAATAAAAACATGTTGCATGTCAACAATCAAAAGGGCAGTCTTCTTCGGGTCAATCACGACGTCTCCGTAGTCGTCATCCATTTCGTAATAGAATGATACATGTCTGTCGTTTACTCTCATGGAATAACTCTCCTCTTATATTTTTTGGATGGTATGTTGCTATAGGCCCGCTGAAACTAAGCGGCTTCCTTATTAGTTTTAGTATACCCAACCAATGAGAGAATATTGTGTGTTTAGTTAAATGCCGTATGAATCAGAATTGATTTTACGGCATTTTTGTATAATACTTAAAGAACGCTTGTAGATATGGAGGCATCGATAGTGAAGGACAGGTTGTTTCGAGATATATTACCGCAGGTGTCCAAACCGGCTCGTTATACCGGTGGGGAAGTTAATATGATAAAAAAGGACTGGGAAGGGGCTCAGGCTAAAATGGTATTTGCCTTTCCCGATGTCTATGAAGTAGGGATGTCCCATATTGGGGGCAAGATTCTTTACGGTCTGGTTAATGAAAAGAGCAATCACCTGATGGAGCGCTCTTTTGCTCCCTGGCCTGATATGGAAGAGGTTATGCGGCGGGAGAACATACCCCTTTATAGCCTGGAGTCCTTTCGCCCCTTAAATGATTTTGATGTAGTTGGGTTTTCACTGCAATATGAATTATCAATTACCAATATACTCAATATGCTGGAGCTATCCGGAATACCTCTGTGGTCAAGGGAGCGTCCCAACGGTTGCCCGCTGGTAATTGCCGGTGGGCCGGTAGTCTTTAACCCGGAACCTTTTGCCGAATTCTTTGATGCTTTCCTTATTGGTGATGGCGAGGAAGTCACCCTGGAATTTTTGGATTGTGTCTATAAGAACCGGGAAATGGAACGGAATGAGTTGCTCCTAAAACTGGCTCAGATAGAAGGGGTCTATATACCTGCCCTTTATCAGGTAGAATATAAAGACGATGGTACTATAAAGAGTATGTCACCGCTGGTCAAGGAGGTACCGGCCAAAGTGCGGCGGCGGGTGATAGAGGATTTGGACCAGGCCTATTATCCAGACAAGCCAATTGTACCTTATATGGATATTGTTCATGACCGGGCGGTGTTGGAAGTTATGCGGGGCTGCCAGCGTAGCTGCCGTTTCTGCCATGCCGGTATGGTTTATCGGCCCGTAAGGGAGCGTAGTGTGGATACCCTTAAGAAACAGGCGGCAGCACAGTTGGCCAGTACCGGTTATGAGGAAATATCGCTGGCATCTTTAAGTACGCTGGACTACTCCGGGGTAAGCCCCCTGGTAAAGGATTTGGTTAAGGAGTATGGTCCTCAGGGTACCGGAGTCTCCCTGCCCTCGCTACGGGTTGACGCTTTCTCCATTGACTTGGCCAACGAGGTGCAAAAGGTACGAAAGACTACTTTAACCCTGGCGCCGGAGGCTGGTACCCAGCGTTTGCGGGATGTTATAAACAAAAATGTAAGTGATGCACAATTGTTTAGTGCGGTGGAAGCTGCCTTTAAATCAGGCTGGAATTCCCTTAAACTTTACTTTATGATTGGCCTGCCGGGTGAGACCGAAGCTGACCTGGACGGGACCATAGAGCTGATTAGAAAGGTCAAGGCTATTGGTGACCGCTACTCCCGGAGACCGGTAGAAATTCGAGCCAGCCTGGCTTCGTTTGTTCCCAAAGCTCATACCCCTTTTCAATGGCGGGCACAGAACAGTATTGAGGAACTGGATAAGAAACGCCGCTATATGATGAGGGAAAAACAGCGCCGCATTAAGCTCAGTTTTCATGATAGTGAAACCAGTTACCTGGAGGGGGTTATTGCCCGGGGCGACCGCCGCCTGGCATCACCTATCTTCAAGGCCTGGCAAAAAGGCTGTAAATTCGATGGCTGGTCGGAGTATTTTCACTTCGACCTCTGGATGGAAGCATTGCAGGAATGTAATATCGACCCGGACTTTTATAACCTGCGCCGGCGTGACTATGAAGAAGTATTCCCATGGGATTTCATCGAAACCGGAATTGACCGGGAGTACCTGATTGAAGAGGATGAAAGGGCAGAGAAGGGGATAAGCACCCCTGACTGCCGCCAGGAAGGGTGCAGGGATTGCGGGGTTTGCATGGCTCTGGGGGTTGACCTTCAGATTAAGGAGGGTTATGCCGATGCGATTGAGAGCTGAGTATAATGTGGGGTCAGACCTGCGATTTTTGTCCAACCTGGATATGATGAAGCTTATGGCTCGGGCCCTGCGCCGGGCAGATATACCTTTTGCTTTGAGCGAGGGTTTTAATCCTCATATACGCCTTTCTATGGGTACTGTACTGCCGGTCGGCCTATGGAGTAAATGCGAGTATTTTGATCTGGAATTGGAACAGGAAATGACCTGCAGTAAATTTATTGAGAAAATGAACCTTAACTTGCCTCGGGATATTAAAATTACGGACTGCATAGAAATTGCTCCTAATGCTCCTGCCCTTATGAATAGTATAAATTGTGCCTGCTATTCTTTTATTGTTAATACCTCGGTGGACGTAATGGAGCAATGGAAAGACACTATTTTGCAAAAAGACGAATTAATAGTTAAAAGCCGAGGCAAGAAAAAGGACCTGGATAAGAATTTGCGACCAGGAATTTTTAAAATTGAAGTGAACAGGTGGCAGAATTTTGCTATTATTGATATATGGGGAAGTGTTGGAGAACCTGTTAATGTACGTTATGATGAATTGATGGAATTATTGGTACTAACCGGTATTAATAAAGAAGATATACTGGATGTGTACCGCAGCGGTAATTATATCAGAGTAAAAGACAATTTTTTTACTCCACTGGAAAAGGTGAAGTAACATTGGAACGAGAAATTATTGCCGAAGTTTATCCCTGGGAATCACGGGTAGCTATTGTAGAGGATAGCAGACTGGTCGAGGTTTTCTGGGCGGATCAGGACGAAAATGTAGGTAATATATATAAAGGTAAGGTAAAAGATATATTACCAGGGCTTTCCTGTGCCTTTGTTGACATAGGACTGAGCAAGAATGCCTTTTTATATGCCGGCGATGTTGTGTTTCCGGGGGTTAAAAGAAGCAGCAACGGATTGGATCTATTAAAGAGCGGTCAGGATATAATGATTCAGGTAAAAAAGGAAGCTTTTTCGGAGAAGGGAGCACGGGTAACCGGAAACTTAACTATTCCCGGTCATTTTATTGTGCTCTTGCCCTGCCAGAACGAAGTATCCATATCCCGTAAACTGACTGACGACCAGCGTCGCGAGCATCTGCGCCGTCTGCTGGAAAAACATAAACCAGCAGAGATGGGGATTATCCTGCGTACTGCCTGTCAGGAAGCCGAGGATGATGAGATTCTGGATGAATTGCAGGAGCTACTGAAAGTTTGGGAGGAAATAAATCAGCGCTACGAGCGTATGCGTGCCCCCAATCTAATTTACGAAGATATTGATGTGTTGGAGAGAACTTTACGAGATTACCTGGATGGCGATATCCGCCGGGTAATAATTAATAATGAAAAACTACAAGAAAAAATCATCAACTATATGAACAAGAAGAAATTTAACTTTGATTTTACAGTGCAGTTTGAAGAGGGTGACCTGTTCGAGAAATACGGACTGGAAAAAGATATCCGCCGCACCCTGCGCCGCAAAGTATGGCTGCGTAACGGGGGTTATCTAATCATTGATGAAACCGAGGCTATGACCGTAATTGATGTTAATAGCGGTAAGTATACAGGTAAAAATGATTTTGAAGAAACGGTTTTTAAGCTTAATTTGGAAGCAGCGGCAGAGATTCCCCGGCAGTTGAGGCTGCGCAGCCTGGGAGGAATCATTCTTATAGATTTTATTGATATGAAAAAGAAAGAAAACGTAGACAATGTAATTGCTGTGCTAAAGAAGGAACTGGCCAAGGATAAAGCCCATACCCGCATTATAGGCATGACCGGTTTAGGTTTTTTGGAAATGACGCGCAAGAAATCACGTTATGGGGTATCCGAATTTTTTACTGATGAATGTGTTAATTGCAATGGCCGGGGACGGATGATTAATCTTTTTGCTCTCTCGTGTGAAGTGAAAAGGAAACTGGCCAATATGGGTTATGTGGAGAACGAGGAAATAATCTGTGAAGCAAACCCGCGTTTGCTGGAATTTATCCATAATGACGAGAAAAACCTGGGCTACATAGAAAGGCGCACCCAGAAAAAAGTAAAATTATTAGCCAACCCCGACCTGGCTCTGGTTGATTACAAGATCTACACGGAATAAAAATGCCCCTTCGTTAAACTTGACTTAATCCCTTATTTATGTTAATTTCTAGTGTGGGTTGCATGTTTTGCAACCGCCCGGTGCGGGCTCCTAAATGGCTTACAGCCTGCCTTGTTTCCGGCGAGTCTCAAAATATGGAGGTGTCTTATAAATGTATGCAGTAATTGAAAGTGGCGGCAAGCAGTACAAAGTTAGTGAAGGTACAGTACTTAAGGTGGAGAAACTGGAAGCCGCAGCCGGGGATCGTTTGGTTATCGACAAAGTGCTGATGATCAATGATGAGAATGGCAATGTTAAGGTGGGCAACCCACTGGTGAACAACGCCCGGGTTGAAGTCGAGGTTATGGAACAGGGTAGAAATAAGAAGGTTGTAGTTTTCAAGTATAAGAGAAGAAAGAACTACCGTAAAAAACAGGGCCACCGGCAACCCTTCACCAGATTAAAGGTATTAACGATTGAAGCCTAATGATTGAAGTAAAGATAAATTATCAGGGCAATGATATAATATCTTTTCAGGTCAAAGGCCATGCTGGTTTTGCCCCTGCGGGGCAGGATATATACTGTGCCGGAGTATCGGCAGTAGCTCAAACCGCCTTGTTAGGGCTAAGTATAAATTTAAGTATACAACCTGAATATCAGGTGGAAGAGGGATGGCTGCAGTGCCGCCTTCCCGAAGGATTAGACCAGGAAGATATGGAAAAAGCCCAGATTATACTTTCTACCATGGAAGCAGGAATGCTGGCCATGCAAGAAGCTTATTGTAATTTTATAAAATTGGAAGTAAGGAGGTCTTAATATGTTTAAATTTGATTTACAGTTATTTGCTCATAAAAAGGGTGTTGGTAGTTCTAAAAACGGAAGAGACAGTAAGTCCAAAAGACTGGGAGTTAAGAGATATGATGGCCAGGTAGTTAGTGCCGGTAATATTCTAGTAAGACAGCGGGGCACCAAAATCCATCCGGGTAATAACGTTATGATCGGTGGCGATGATACCCTGTTTGCCGTAGTTGATGGAACCGTTAAATATGAAAGAAAAGGTAAAGATAAAAAGCAGGTCAGCGTATATCCGCTGGACAGTGTTAGCATGTAGTTCAAAACTGCATTAAAAAGGGTAGAGTAGGGGAAAGCGGCGCTTTCCCCTAATTTTTTAGGTATATTGATGAAAAACAGTATCCCTGGAGCTTTTCCGGGTTTTTTGTTATTATTAGGTAATGCAGGGGGTAAGCTAATGGAAGCAGAACAGGCACTGGCTATGTTAAGAAGAGTTAGACACGATTTTGGGAATTATCTTCAGGTAATTCTGGGCTACATCGATCTTGACCGGCCTGAACAGGCCAAAAACTACATACTCGATATAGTGCAAGAATTGGCAACACAACGCAATATCTTTGAAAGCCTGGACGCAGAAGCAGCCTTGTATTTTTATCAGCAACTACTGATGGCACGAGATTTGGGCATAATATTACATTATAATGAACTGCAGATTCGTTCCTGGACAACATTAAAAAAGCAAAACCAGCCTTTTAGCAGTCTAAAATCCGTATTACCCGAGTTTAATGGTACAGACGATGATCCGATTATAAACCTTTCTTTGTCTGAATCTGAGGCAGGGGTTGCCATGTTGTTTGAATGGGAGCAACCCCAAGCAGGAACACTTAAGGTAATTGTCTAAGGAGTTGAAATAATGTTTGTTGATCATGCCAGGGTTTACGTGCGTGGTGGTGATGGCGGAAACGGTATAGTAGCATTTCGCCGGGAAAAATATGTACCCATGGGCGGTCCTGCCGGAGGCGATGGGGGCAGAGGCGGCAATGTTATATTTGTAGCTGATGAAGGCCTCAGTACGCTAATGGATTTTAAGTACCGCAGGCATTTCAAGGCTATGCGCGGTGCTCATGGCCAGGGTAAAAATATGCATGGCGCCGGGGGCGAGGATCTTACGGTAAAGGTACCGGTAGGAACCGTAATTCGCGATGATGAAACAGGTGAGGTTATTGCCGACCTTACCAAAAATGGACAGGAAGCGGTAATAGCCCGGGGTGGCCGGGGTGGCCGGGGAAATACCCGCTTTGCCACTTCTGTAAATAAAGCCCCTTCGTTATCTGAAAATGGGGAACCGGGGCAGGAAAGATGGGTGAAGCTGGAGTTAAAACTCCTGGCTGACGTAGGGTTAGTAGGTTTCCCCAATGCGGGTAAATCAACTTTAATTTCGCGCATATCCGCAGCCCGGCCTAAAATAGCTGATTATCCCTTTACTACCCTGGTACCTAACCTGGGCGTGGTAATGACCAGAAGTAAAGAATCATTTGTTGTAGCCGATATACCTGGGTTAATTAAAGGCGCTCACCAGGGCTCAGGATTAGGTCATGAATTTCTGCGCCATATAGAAAGAACCCGGGTCTTGCTCTTTGTGCTGGATACTGCTCAGACCGAGGGACGGGATGTACTAGAGGATTACCAGATATTACGCCGGGAACTGGAACTGTACCGGCCTGATTTAATGGAAAGGCCTTTTTTAATTGTAGCCAATAAAATGGACGTCCCCGAGGCCCAGGAAAACTATGAACGACTGCGGGCAAAATTTGGCCATGTGGTACATGCGGTTTCTGCTGTTACCGGTTTGGGAGTAAATTCTCTGGTAGAGGAGACCTTCCGCCTCTTGCAGTCCGTACCCCGGGATATTGTTATACAGGGAGAAGAGCCAGTTATGCGGCGCTTTGAAGAAGAAGAAACGTTTAGAATTGAAAGAGTAAACGGCGTATTTGAAGTCAGCGGTAAAAGAATCGAAAAACTTCTGGCTATGACTAATTTTAATACGGATGAAGGTTTGCGGAGGTTTCAAATGATAGTTGAGAAGATGGGACTGGAGGAAGCTCTGCGCAGACAGGGTATTAAGCCGGGAGATACGGTGAAAATAAGTGATTTTGAGTTTGAATATAGTGAATAAATCCTGGGAGGGGTAAGAATTGAGCAGGCGTAAGAATTTGAAGGCCTGTCGCAGGGTAGTAATTAAAATAGGTACCAGTACCCTGACATACAGTAATGGACAACTCAATTTACAGAGGATTGAACGTCTGGTCAGAGAATTGGCCGATTTACATAATCGGGGGATGGAGGTTTTGCTGGTAAGTTCCGGGGCCATAGGAGTCGGGGCAACCCGTATGGGGTATAAGAAAATCCCCCGCACCATGCCGGAAAAACAGGCCCTGGCAGCTATAGGTCAGGGGGCCCTGGTACAACTCTACGAAAAACTTTTCTCCGAATATAATAAAACGGTGGCTCAGGTGCTGTTAACCCGGGGGGACCTGGATGAACGTCTCCGTTATCTAAACGCCACCAATGCTCTCCTGGCCATACTGGAGCTGGGGGTAATTCCTATTATTAACGAGAATGATACCGTGGTGGTGGAGGAAATAAAGTTTGGTGATAACGATACTTTGTCCGCCCTGGTTGCCAGTATTGTTGATGCTGATTTGCTGATAATTTTATCTGATGTTGATGGCCTGTATGATTCCGATCCTCGGGTAAACAAGGAGGCTCAACTCCAGGCCGAGGTTGACGAAATTACCCCCATGATGGAGGAAAACTCTAAAAACCGGGGCAGCAGCTTTGCAAGCGGGGGTATGCTGACTAAACTGAACGCGGCTCGTATATGTATGGCAGCAGGTATTCCTATGATTATTGCCAATGGTGATAGCGACAACATTATTCGCCGGGTTATGGACGGGAAGGAAATTGGAACCCTGTTTATACCGCGGGAAGAAAAAATGCAGGCCCGGAAAAAGTGGATAGCCTTTGGCACTTTACCCCAGGGTCAGGTGCTGGTTGACGCCGGTGCCGAGGTTGCTTTATTACAGAAGGGTAAAAGCTTATTGCCTTCGGGCGTTATTACGGTTGAAGGGGATTTTGACCGGGGCACAGTGGTTGCTGTAGCCAATGCCGATGATAAACGGGAAATCGCCCGTGGTATGGTAAATTACAGCTCCGATGAAATCAGGTTAATTGCCGGCAAAAAGAGCTCGGAAATAGAAAAAATCTTGCAGGGTAAGGACTACGACGAAGTAATCCACCGCAATAATTTATGGGTGGAATATTAATAGGTCGTCAGTCGTTGGCCGTCAGACGTCAGGAGTGAGGCGTGAGGCATGGGTTGTCAGGTGTCAGACCCTAGACGTCAAGGGGAACGGTCGTCGGGCGTCAGGCAGTGGGACGGCAGGCGTAGGGGAACGGAGTATAAGGCGTTAGGTTGGCGAACATGGGGACTGTCCCTGCTGTTTCGTCTGGAACTAAAGAAACAGAGGGACTGTCCCCGTGTTCGCCCGCGGATTTCTCTTCACTCCTCACCCTAACCAACCAGTCAAGCTACATAATCGCAGTCATGTACAAGAAGACTCTATTATTTTGCCGATTACGACATAAAGGAGAGAGAGGTATGGATAGTAATTTACAGGCACTTATGCTGGAGCAGGGGAGGAAGGCCCGGGTGGCGGCGCGATATCTGGCTACCGCATCTACTACCATAAAAAATGAGGCCCTCATGGCTATGGCTGATACCCTGGAAGCAAACATTCCTGAACTCTTAAAAGCTAATCAGCTGGATTTGGAAAACGGCCGGGAGCAGGGACTAAGCTCAGCCCTGCTGGAACGCTTGACCCTGGATGAATCCCGGGTTAAGGATATGGCAGATGGTTTAAGAGAAATAGCGGCCCTACCCGATCCGGTGGGGGAAGTACTGGGAATGTGGCGCCGCCCTAATGGTCTGGAGGTAGGCCGTATTCGCACCCCCATAGGGGTTATTGGTATAATTTATGAGTCTCGTCCTAATGTTACTGCTGATGCTGCCGGGCTTTGTCTGAAAGCTGGGAATGCCATACTACTGCGGGGTGGGGAAGAAGCACTTAATTCCAACCGGGTAATTGCCTGCCTTATAGCAGATGCAGCAGTTAAATGCGGTATACCAGAGGGTGCTATACAGCTGATTGACAGCGAGGATAGGGAAGCGGCAGTTTTTATGATGAAGATGAACGACTACCTGGATGTCTTAATTCCACGTGGAGGGAAGGGACTAAAACAGGCAGTGATGAACAATGCTACTGTACCTTATATCATGACCGGTATGGGCAATTGTCATGTTTATATAGACGAATATGCCGATCTTAATAAGGCCCGTCCGATTGTTTTTAATGCCAAGGTACAACGGCCTTCAGTATGCAATGCCGCAGAAACCCTGCTGGTTCACGAAGCAGTAGCCCGGGCTTTTCTACCCCCAATGATTAAGGAACTGGAAGAGGCCGGGGTGGAAATAAGGGCCTGTGAGCGCAGTCGTAAGATAGTTGGCCGTCATGTAAAGGCTGCTGCTCCGGAGGATTGGGATACAGAATTTTTGGACCTGATTTTAGCAGTGAAAATAGTAGATAGTGTGGAAGAGGCTATAGAGCATATTAATACTCATGGTACCGGCCATAGTGAGGCTATAGTCAGCCAGGACTACAGTAATGTACGGCGTTTCATGGCAGCCGTAGATGCAGCCGCAGTTTATGCTAATGCCTCTACCCGCTTTACCGATGGTAATGTTTTCGGCTTTGGTGCGGAAATGGGGATTAGCACTCAGAAGCTGCATGCCCGTGGGCCTATGGGATTACAGGAGTTAACTACTACTAAATTTATCGTTTACGGGGATGGGCATACACGGTAAGGAATTAAGAATTAAAAATTAAGAATTAATAATTATCGTTGTCCGGCACTTAAGCGGCGGTAAATTGCTATTAACCTGGCGCTAGTCTGGGCTGGTATAACCTTAACTGAGGAGCAGGGAAGTATACTTACATCTAACCCCTTACTCCTTGCTTTTTTAGAGACTTAAGCAATTTGAGGGAGAGAAGAATTTGTTGGAACATATGCTGAACCTTTTTGAAGCCTATGGATTATGGGGATTACTGGCGTTGGCATTCGCCGAATCATCCTTTTTCCCTATTCCACCAGACTTATTACTTATCCCGCTTTGTTTATCCAACCCGGTAAATGCTATTATCTACGCATTGCTGTGTACTTTGGCTTCAGTTGCCGGCGGTTATCTGGGTTATATGCTGGGTAAGTTGATCGGGCATCCTTTGCTGTATCGCTTTGCCTCGCCCCAGGCTGTAGCAAAGGTAGAAACAATGTTTACCCGTTACGGTGCATGGGCCATGTTTCTGGCTGGACTTACACCTATTCCCTACAAAGTATTTACTATATCGGCCGGTATTTTTACTATGAGTATTCCTCCCTTTTTAATAGCCTCCTTACTAGGACGGGGACTACGCTTTTTTACCGAAGCCATACTGATTATGGCCATTGGGCAACAGGCGGTTAGCTTTATAAGTAATAATTTCGAATGGCTTACTATACTAATGGCGGTTCTGATTATAGCTGGCTATGTCCTCTATACGCGGCGGAAATCCCTGGTACAAGTTTTAAACAAATGCACTACCGCAGTTCTTTCCTTACTGCGCAAATCTGCATAGAATAAAGCCCCGCTATACAGAGTATAACGGGGCCCAAATTACAACTTATTCTATTACTTCCAGATGGTATGAAGCCAGTTTATCCAGGTTTTCCTGGCTTAAAGCATAGTCGCGCTCCAGTAATTCCCGCTTAACCTCGGCACCACATAGTTCCGAAGAAAGATAGCGCAGGCCATTATCATTGACAATAGTAACAATACACTTTAATTCCGGGTATTTTAAGGCTAATTTACGGGCTGCGGCAACATTGCAACCGGAAGAGGTACCGCAGAAGATACCTTCTTTTCGAGCTACTTCCCGGGCAGTTTCCATGGATTCATCTGAGCTTACCAGGATAATACCGTCAATATATTGTAAATCCAGTATTTCCGGTATGAGACCATCGGCAATTCCCTGTACTTTATGCGGGCCAATAACCCCGCGAGCCAGGATCGGTGATTCGGCCGGTTCTGATATATAGACTTTTATAGCTGGATTCTGTTCTTTTAGAAATTTAGCGTTACCGGTCACCGTTCCCCCGGTACCCTGGCACATAACAAAAGCATCTACCTTACCTGCAGTTTGCTCCCAGATTTCTGGAGCCGTATTTTCAATGTGAGCCATAAGGTTATCTTGACGGATGAATTGGCCGATTTCAAATACCTGATCCCCATATTCCTGCTTTATTTTCTCTACTTCTACCAGAACCAAATCAACATCAGACTCAGCTCCAGGGGTTAGTACCAGTTCAGCTCCATAAGCCCGAATCGTCTTTTTCCGCTCTTCCGTCATTCCTTCCGGCATAACAATAATTACCCGGTAACCCTTGGCCGCTCCGACCATGGCTGTGGCAATTCCGGTGTTACCGGTAGTGCCTTCCAAAAGAATCATGCCCGGTTTAAGTTCTCCCCGCTGCTCCGCCATTTCCACTATTTTATGGACTACCCGGTCTTTCAAACTTCCGCTGGGGTTAGCATATTCAAGCTTGACGCAAATGTCGGCATTTATGTCGGCCGATATTTTATTCAGCCTAATCAAAGGTGTCCTGCCTATGGCGCCAAGCACGCTGTCCAGTATGCCGCTATTGGCATCCCAATTCATTTAAAACATACCTCCCGCCCTTAATCAAATTTCGTAATGCATCTAACTTCAAATTATAACTTATAAAGGCCAATCCTGACCATAAATTATCTCCCTGGTTATAACAACCTCTTGCCAGGCTGGTTGTTCATTAAAAAAATCAGGTAATATACGAGTTTCCTGCTCAAAAATAGCCAGCATTTTCTCGAAAAATTCTTCCCGCTTATTAGCATCTCGCAAGGTTAAGCCTTTTTCTTGTAAGCGGGCAGCAATGCGGTTATTTAGTTCAATTTCGTAATCTGAGAGCCGTGCAAAAAAATCCCTCCAGGGATAAAGTTTTTCTTCCTGTTCCCAGGCGATTCCCGGACAGACAAAATGGCGACAGACTGATTCACGCAGTTGCTGAGTAAGGAGGCAACCACCATCTTTACTATGAAAATAACAGCGGTAGCTTTCCCCATCTATACTGTTGTTGATCGTTACTGATGCATCCAATATGGTTATATTGTTTAATTGCAGCAGTTTGTCAATCAAACCAGGCTCATTTTTTAACAGGTAAGCAAAATCACTGCTATAAAAAACGGGTGAGTAAAAACCACAGCAGCCTTTATCATCCTGACGGGGGCATTCCCTGCAGAGATCGACTTCAATATAGCTGCGCAGGCCCTGGTTATGAAAAACCAGCTTTATTTCCTTTTGCATATTCCACCCCCGTAATCGTTGATATTACCATTATAGATGTTTTCTTCAGACCAGCAAAGCGATAAAGCCCTGGTAGCACTAATCTCTTGCAAATCTTAAATGCTGGTACTGTTTGCGTTTTTATGGGTCTATAGGTATTATTGAAAGATAAGGGGCAGGTGATTTTATGCAAAAGTTTAATTCTATAGGTATCATGGGTGGAACTTTTGACCCGGTACATTATGGGCATCTCATAGCTGCGGAATTTGCCCGTCATGAATTTAAATTGGACCGGGTTATTTTTATGCCGGCAGCCCGCCCGCCTCACAAAGAGATAAATGAAGTACTGAATAGTGAGCACCGTTATAAGATGGTAAAGCTGGCTATTCAGGCTAATCCTTTCTTTAAAATATCTGATTTGGAAATGAAAAGAACCGGAAAATCATATACCATTGATACCATACGTTATTATTTAGAGTATTATCGCGGTAGTGACATTTTTTTTATAATGGGTGCCGACTCCTTGCTGATGATGGACACCTGGAAAGATTACCAGGAGTTATCCGGGCTATGCCGCTTTGTGGTGGTAACCCGACCCGGATATGTAATTGAACGCAGTGACCCGGCGCTGAAAAATCTTCCCCCAATATTATGGGAACGAATGGAGTTTCTACCTATACCGGGACTTGATATTTCCTCTACTGATATCAGGCACAGAGTTGCGGAAAACAGGTCGATAAAGTATCTTCTGCCCCTGGAAGTGGAACAATACATTTTGGACCAGGGACTATACCGTTAAGAAGGAAGGTAAAAGGATGTTAGGTGAAGAGGAAGCGTTGACCATTATTAAATCACGCCTGTCCAGCAGGCGTATGCAGCACTCCCTGCAGGTAGCCGCAGTAGCCCGGGATTTGGCCGAGAATTACGGAGTTGACCCGGAAAAAGCATATCTAACTGGAATTTTGCACGACTATGCCAAGGGGATGGCTGCATCCGAACTGCTTAACATCGCCACTATTAATAATTTGCTCGAACATGAGGTGGACACCCTGGTACCCGACCTGCTGCACGCTCCGGTGGGTGCTTTTCTCCTAAAAAATGAACAGGGGCTTGATGACCAGGAGATTTTGCAGGCGGTTAAAAATCATACCCTGGGTGCACTGAATATGAGTGAATTGGATAAAATTATTTACCTGGCCGACATGATTGAGCCGGGGCGTGATTTTCCGGGATTGGAAAGACTAAAATGCCTGGCCTGGCGTAATCTTGACGAGGGAATGCTGTTTGGGCTAGAATCTACTATAAAATACTGTCTGGACCAGCAAAGGATAATACACCCATTAACTATAGAGGTCAGGAACCACTTTCTAAAAGAAGTGAAGTTTATTGACTGCTGATTAAAGTGTGGTGTGAGGAGTTAGGAGTTAGGAGTTAGGGGTTGGCATTGAAGTATGGGGTGATGCCCTATGGGTATGTCTCAAATTTTTAGATTATTAGGAGGGCTATTTTGGAAGACGAAAAATTAGCACAGCTTATTGCCGAGGCTTGCCTGGAGGAAAAGGCTTTTGATGTACTTATTCTGGATGTTAGGGATCTAACCGTAATATCTGACTACTTTGTCCTGGCCAGTGGCAGGAACCCGATACAGGTTAAAAGCATAGTCGAAACAGTAGAAAAGAAGCTGCTGGAGCAGGATATAAAACCACTGCGGCGTGAAGGACACCAGCAGGGCTTATGGGCAGTATTGGACTACAATGCAGTCTTGCTACATGTTTTTCGCCAGCAGGAAAGAGAATATTATAACCTGGAAAACCTCTGGGGCGATGCCCGGCAAGTAGAGGTTAATAATTCTTAAGGTTTTTTCTTTCCCACTGGAGCATCTCCAGTTTGGTAGCAACCCCACCCGGGGAGGTGAAACCACCCGGTCCGTTGCTGGCTACTACCCGATGGCAGGGAATAATCAGGGGAAGGGGATTGCGTTTAAGAGCCTGGCCTACCGCTTGGGCTGCTCCAGGTTTATCCACGGCCCGGGCTACTTCGCCATAGGTCAGGTTTTCTCCATAAGGTATAGTATAGACAAATTCCAGAACTTTACGGCTAAATGGTGGGAGAACATCCAGGCTTAGCTCTATATCCCAATCGTTGATGACACTGCCTTCAAAGTAGGCACAGAACTTATTTACAACTGTTAAGGAATAATCAGGTAATACAACAAACCGGGCATCTAACCCGGTTTGTTCTATATATTCATGAAGTAGATGTGGGGGAGAGAGGGTGGGCAGAACTGATCTCTGAACAGTCCTATTCTCACCTAAAACCGCCGCCCATCCCCAGGGGGTATAAAAAATATACCAGGACATCATCGGCACCTCAGCTTAAGCTCACTAGCGGGCTACAATGTTCACCAGTTTCCCGGGAACAACGATGGTTTTCACAATGGTCTTATCCTGGATTAACTGTTGTATTTTGGGGCTAGCCAGGGCAATTTGCTTTAATTCTTCTTCGGCAAGACCGGTAGCAACAGTAATCCGGTCCCTTACCTTGCCAGAAATCTGCACCACGATTTCGATTTCATCCTGAATCAGAGCATCAGGGTCATAGGTTGGCCATTTTTGCAAACAAATAGCTTCCTCATTACCGCATAATTGCCAGAGCTCTTCACAGATGTGTGGTGAAAAGGGACTTAACAGCAACAAGAGAGCATTAATTGCCTCTTTTACTACCGGAAGATCTTGCTCTTCATTATCACTGTAGCTATTTAAGGCATTGGATAGTTCCATTATGGCACTTATGGCCGTATTGAAATTAAAACGTTCCTCAATATCTTCACTCACTTTTTTGATGCTGGCATGAGTTTTAAAACGTAATTTACAGGCATCAGCATCCAGCTGTGCGAAGTTATCCGGAATATTTACTTCTTTAATGATATCAGCATACTCATTTACCATACGCCATACCCGGTTTAAAAAGCGGTAGCTTCCCTCAACCCCCTGATCGCTCCACTCCAGGTCTCTTTCCGGGGGAGAGGCAAAAAGGATGAAGAGACGAGCCGTATCAGCACCATAAGTACCTATTATGTCCTCTGGACTAACTACATTACCTTTGGATTTGGACATTTTTGCTCCTTCTTTTAAAACCATTCCCTGGGTTAACAGGTTGGTAAAAGGTTCTTCACAGGAGAGCATATTAATATCATACAGAAACTTGGTAAAGAAACGGGCATACATCAGGTGCAAAATAGCATGTTCCACTCCGCCGATATACTGATCCACCGGCATCCAGTAATCGACTGCTTCCCAGCTGAAAGGTATGTCACTTTCATGGGGACTGCAAAAACGGTCAAAATACCAGGAAGAACAGACAAAGGTATCCATGGTATCAGCTTCCCGCCGGGCTTCCTTACCGCAGTTAGGACAAGTGGTTTTATAGAAACTCTCCAATTGGTTTAAAGGGGATTCACCGTAGGGCTTAAAGTCAATATCTTCCGGTAACAGTACCGGCAGGTCTTTTTCCGGTACCGGGACTATACCACAGTCCGGGCAATAGACGATAGGAATGGGCGCACCCCAGTAACGCTGCCGGGATATGAGCCAATCGCGTAAACGGTAGTTGATGGTTCCCTGGCCAATCTTATGCTCCTCCATATAGGCAATAATGCGCTTCTGGCCTTCTTCTACCGTGATGCCATCAAATTCAACCGAGTTTACCATAACCCCGTCACCAGCATAGGCTTCCAGCATTTCTTCTCCCTTAGCCGGTGAATCGGGACTCTTTATTACTACCCGGATAGGAATATCATATTTGCGGGCAAATTCGAAGTCCCGCTGGTCATGAGCAGGAACAGCCATAATAGCTCCAGTTCCATAGTCCATCAAAACGTAATTGGCAATCCAGATAGGAACCTTTTCGCCATTCATGGGATTAATGGCATAGGCTCCAGTAAATATTCCTTCCTTTTCCGCATCGGTAGCAGTACGGGCTATATCGCTGGTAGATTTCATTTTCTTAACAAAGGCCTGGATTTTAGCTTCCTGAGCTTTCCCGGCAACGAGCTTTTCCACCAGGGGATGTTCCGGAGCCAGTACCATATAAGTAACCCCAAAAACCGTATCTGGACGGGTGGTGTACACACTCAAGGTTTCTTCGCTGCCTTCTATTTCCAGGGAAAATTGACAGCCCTCGCTGCGGCCAATCCAGTTGCGCTGCATAGTTTTAACCTTTTCCGGCCAGCCCGGTAGTTTTTCCAGGTCATCGAGCAAGCGCTGGGCATAGGCAGTGGTCTTAAAAAACCATTGCTCCAACTGCTTTTTATCTACTTCACTTTCGCAGCGCTCACAGCAGCCTTCCACTACCTGTTCATTGGCCAGTACCGTCTGGCAAGATGGGCACCAGTTAACCGCCGATTTTTTCTTGTAGGCCAGATTATTTTCAAACAGCTTTAAAAACATCCACTGGGTAAATTTATAGTAATCCGGTTTGCAGGTAGCTAGTTCCCGATCCCAGTCGTAGCTGATACCCATGCCTTTAAGTTGTCGCTCCATGTTTTCAATATTGCCATAGGTCCAGCGAGCAGGATGAACCTTATTTTGGATAGCAGCATTTTCTGCCGGCAGGCCGAAAGCATCCCAGCCCATGGGATGCAGCACATTATAACCATTCATACTCTTGAAGCGAGCGACTACATCCCCGATGGCATAATTACGCACATGCCCCATGTGCAGATGTCCGGAAGGATAGGGGAACATCTCCAGATTATAATACTTGGGTTTGGTCTTATCTTCGTAAACCTTAAAATAACTATTTTCTTCCCAAATGTTTTGCCATTTAGCTTCAATGGCTTTAAAATCGTAACGCCTATCCAAATAAACTTCCTCCTTTAAAAAGCAGAAAATTAAAAAACTCCCTTCCCCGCAGGGACGAGAGTACAAAATTCCCGTGGTACCACCCTTATTGACAGATATAATAATGGTGGAGCTAGTGGGATTCGAACCCACGACCTCTTGAATGCCATTCAAGCGCGCTCCCAACTGCGCCATAGCCCCACATTTACTGTCCACTCGAAAATGATAACGGTTTTTGCCGTCACAGGCTAAATATCACCTGCAAGGCTCCCCGGCGAGTTCAACCGGCTATATACCACCTTCCAGCACCCGGTGGTTCTCTGTCAGCGCCCGTCTAATACTCCGGTTCTCAGCCTGCTATTCAATTAACACATTAGCAATTATAAGGGAATAAACATTCAAAGTCAACAATTACCTAAGGGGTTTCTTCATTTAGAGCCTCACGCAGGTCATGAATCCTGTCTTCAGCCTGGCGATTAAGATTATTATTACCGCCTTTACGCACTATGCTATTGCGAAAATGCTTTAAAGCCTCTTCTTTCTGGTCCACACGCAAACATAGTTCTCCTAATAAAATAGTGAGGCGCTGGTCCTGCTCTACCGAAGTATTACGCCGGGTATTAAAATAAGATTCACTGTACGCTTCCAGGGCCTTCTCACTGGTGTAATTGTACATTTCCTCATCCTCTACATCGCTATATAGCCAGGATAAGCGCAGCCATATTTTGGCTGATTTAGTAGGATCAACTTTTCCTGCCTGCAAAGTATGCAGAATCATATAGTAAGAGGTGAAAACTTCATCAATCTTACGTGGAGAGCTAAAGTTAATCTTAATTTTAGATTTTAGTTCCTGACCCTGTTCCATAATCTTCTTAACTAAAGCGTCACTTACCTGTTTAAACTCAAAGTTAAAATTAGCATAATAACAATGGGGACATATCCAGACTGCATACCACAGGGGTTCAAAATCATGAAAATGCTGACGCATGTCAGGCTCAATCTTATCCAACCTGAGTTTTGAAGAGCGTACCATCTTAACCGGAAATTTCTTTTCACATACCGGACACGTGGTTTCACTGTCAAAAAGATAAGTATCATGGGTTGCCTCTGCTATTAAAGGATAAGCTTTATGACCCGGAGGATAAATATCGCTATTGAGCGGTAACGGGGCAGAAGCCCTGGAAACACCCGTGGAGCTTTCTTCTTCTTGTGGTTGGGACCCGTGTTTATGGAAACTGAGTTCTTCGTTTTGCTGGCGTAAACGGTTACTCATGCCCTTCATAATACGAAATGCCAGACCGGGTTGCTGTGCTATTACTTGTTCAAAATTACTTTCATCTATAACCAGGCAAACTGTATCTTCCAATGCACTGATAGTTGCACTGCGGGGCATATTCTCCAGCAATGACATTTCTCCAAAAAAATCGCCGTCCTTTAATGCAGCCACCTGCAGGGGAGAACCGTCCAGGGAATTTATATACACGCCCACGTGACCCTTCAGAATAATAAACATCTCATGCCCAGGATCACCGAAATGAAATAATGTCTCGTCAATCCCGTATTTTCGAACTCCACCCAAACGGGCCAAAGCAGCTATATCAACCATTTATATCCCCCTTTAAAATATCTTATTCTACTTTCTCTATCCTGGGATAATTGTCCTGCTAAAATTTTTCCCAAGTTAAATATTATATTAAATGCTATTAGCATGATGGAGGATAATGGAAATATATGTAGAATTAAGCTTTTGGGGGGAGAACTATGGAGCTAGATAAACGCTGGATAGCATTAGCGGTTTTCGTTCTTCTTGTGGCTTTTGCCATGGGAGTCAAATATGCTGATTTTAAGAATGATAGACAAGTAGAAGAAGACGCCCTGTTACAAGCCTCCGGGCAAACGGATAAGGCTGAGTCCAATGAATTGCAAAGCAAGATTATTCAGGTGTATGTTACCGGTGCGGTAAAAAAACCTGGAGTTTATCGACTACAGGAAGGCGACCGCGTGTACCAGGCTGTGGAGATGGCTGAGGCTCTGGCGGAAGCTGACCTTAAACACCTCGAAATGGCTCGTCCATTGGTAGATGGTGAAACTATACCGGTTCATACCCAGGGGGAGATTCCCGAACCACCGGTAAATGCAAGCGTTGGAGGATCATACACCAGTGGTGCATCCAATCAGAATTCGGCTATGGTTAATATCAACACCGCTTCGGCTCAGGAATTGGCAGATAAGTTGGACGGCATAGGTCCGGCTCTGGGGCAGCGGATAGTAGATTATCGCACCAGTAATGGCCCATTTAAAGATATAGAGGAAATTAAAAATGTCAGCGGTATTGGAGATAAGAGGTTTGAAGCTATTAAGGATAAAATAAGTGTCCGCTGATCCTTCAGGAAGTAAGAAGTAAGGGATAAGGGAAAACATGTTTCCTTTCTGGTTTCTAGTTTATATATTCTTCTCCATAGCTATAGTACTGGCCAGCAATCAGCTGTGGATACTGGCGTTTCTTTTAGTTACAGGTTTACTACTATTCGGGGTTTATAATCGAAGTTATTCCCGTGAGGCCTTTACCGGGGGACTAATAATTATGGTTGGTCTCCTCTATTTTTCCCTGCTCACCACACCCGCACCGGAACACCTGCCAGAAGTAAAGCCAGCCCAGGTGGAGGGTGTAGTAAAAGATTATCCTCGTTATGATGGGAAAAAGACTACCTTCGCGGTACATACCGACAGTAAAAATCGTTATTCTCGTAACATTCAGGTTTACTGTAATTTTGCTGTCCATTTGCAAAAGGGTGATAAGGTAGTAATCAAGGGTTCATTAAAACAGCCGGCCCGGGCAGGTAACTCGGGAGAATTTGACTACCGCAAATACCTGGCGAAGAATGGCATATATTATATCTTTTCAGTTAAAGAAGAAAAAGATCTCTCTATCAGCAGGCCAGCCAGCGGCTTTCAGGGATGGATAAACTCTTACAGTTATAACAGCCAGGAGCTGATTAAAGAAGTTCTACCCCCGGATGAAGCGGCTATATTACTGGGTATGCTCTTGGGAATTATAGAAGGTATTGATAGCAGTGAGTACAGCGATTACCAAAAAACCGGTGTAGTCCATATTTTTTCGGTATCCGGGCTGCATGTAGGTTTTCTACTATTGCTTTGCGCCTGGGCATGTTCTCTGTTAGGTCTCTCCCGGAAGATGCGAGTGATATCCGGAATAATACTATTATTAATATATGCTACCCTGGTGGGTTGGCCAGTACCAGTAATACGTTCGGTAATAATGGGGTCAATAGGTCTGATTGCTTTCTATAGCGGGCGGGATAATCGTATGCTTAACAGCCTGGGCCTGGCGGGAATAGTCATTTTATTAATAAACCCCAATTCATTACTGCAGATTACCTTTCAACTTTCTTTCGCTGCTGCCTGGGGATTAGTCTATCTCTTTCCTTTATTAAGAAGAAAGCTTAACTACAACAGCAGATGGGGCGATCTTCTGCTAGTACCTGTTTGCGCTCAATTGGCGGTGTTACCTCTTACTGCCTACCATTTCCACCTGTTTAGCCCCCTGGCCCTGCTGGCCAACATTCCCATAACCTATCTTTCCGGAGGCGCAGTTATCCTGGGGTTCTTATCTTTACTAACTGGCGGACTGCTACCGGGATTAAGCGCCATATTTCTATATCCGGCTGGATTATGTATAGACCTTATCCGGGTAGTAAATGAACTGGTGGTAAATATTCCTGGTTCCTATTTACGGGTGATAGCCCCGGGAGTAGCCTTAATAGTACTTTATTATGTCGGTTTACTTCTTTCTATCTATGCATTTACGACTGCAGGTGATAAAAAACGTTCCTCGGTACTGGCAGCCGGACTGATAATGATTGCGGTTTTCATTACAGTTATCTGTCTGCCGGGAAGCATATATAATCGCGGGAAGTTAGAGGTGACATTTATCGATGTAGGGCAGGGGGATAGCATACTAATTAAAACGCCCCGGGGAAAATTTATACTGGTTGATGGGGGAGGCAGTGATTTCTCTGATCCGGGTACCCGGAAAGTTCTCCCTTATCTATATTACCGGGGCGTACGAGAACTCTACCTGGCGATAAATACCCACCCGGATATTGACCACCTTAAGGGATTGGAATCAGTTTTAAAGGAGATACCGGCACGCTATATTGCCATACCCTATACAATGGTTGATGCCGAGGAATATCGAAACTTGAGAAAAATAGCGGAAGCCGGTAACATGCCCATTATACCTCTGACAGGCGGGGAATCGGTTTATACCGGGGAGAAGATGAAAATACGGGTTTTAAATCCGCCAGCAAAGGCTAACTCCCTGGATAATGCCAATGAACAGTCGATCGTGCTGGATGTTCGCTATGAAGGTTTTTCCACCCTGCTAACCGGTGATATAGGTTTGGAACCTATGCAGGAATTGGTGGAACGGAAGCAAATAGCCCCGGTAACAGTACTAAAAATTCCTCATCACGGCAGCAAGATGTCACTACTTCCAGTTTTTTATGAAAAAGCCAAACCGGAATGGGCGGTTATCAGTGTAGGTGCAAATAATATATTCGGCCATCCTCATCCCTTAATTTTGGAGGCATTAGAGGACAAGCATATAAAAGTTATCAGAACTGATATTGATGGAGCTGTTACGTTTTCTAGCGATGGCAGAAGGGTCAGGCTAAAAACAGGTCCAGGTAATGTTAGCCTGTTCTTTCCGGTATATTAATTTACGGCTTATTTGTTAGAGGCCATGGCAAGGAGCTGCAAGGCCAAGGTAAAAACCATCCCGGCTCAGCTCAGCCCGGCACGCCGGCAAACTCTCTGCAAAGAGGCCTCGGCTGCGCTCTTTAGTTTTTTCTCATCAATGCTTAAGAGGTGGCCGTCTTTCATAAGGAGGTGACCGTTGACTATAGTGGCAGTGACATCACTGGCCTGCGCCTGATAAACCAGCTGGGAATAGACACTGGCAGCATTTTGAGGACGGGTGTGCCATCCATCCAGGCTGATAAGTACCATATCCGCTTTTTTGCCTTCTGCCAGGCTGCCGATTTCATGTTCCAATCCCATGGCCCTGGCTCCACCCAGGGTAGCCATTTCCACTACGGTTTGAGCGGGCATAGACTGGGGACCATGGAAGGGCTTCTGGATAAGAGCAGCCAGGCGCATTTCCATAAACATGCTGAGGTTATTGTTACATGGTGCACCATCAGCACCTAATGAAACCCGGGCTCCCATATCCAGTAGCGGGGGGATAGGGGCAATACCTGAACCCAGTTTTAAATTGGCGCTGGGGCAGTGTACGATATTACTCCGACTTTCTGCCAGTAATCTCATTTCATCGGTATTTAAATGAATGCAGTGGGCTAATATTAGCCTGTCATTACACAGGCCCAAGCTGTTCAGGTAAATAACATTACGCATTCCCCGCTCCTTTTCTACCAGTTCAATTTCTCCCTGGTTTTCGGAGGCATGGGTATGTACCGGTATTTGATATTGTTGAGATAATGATGCTGCTTCCCGCAGCAGGGTATCGCTGCAGGATACGGCGAAGCGTGGGCATAAAGCGTAGCGGATACGACCATTATCGTAATTATTCCAGCGCTGATATAGTTCCAGGCTTTCCTGCAGGGCCCTCTCGGGGGTATCCAAGAGTGGCGGCGGTACATCATCACCATGATCCATCAGACATTTGCCACCCAGGTAACGAATTCCGGCCTGTTTAACCGCGGTAAAAACGTATTCCGTATGGTTTACGGTAGCCATATCGATTATGGATGTAGTACCTCCGCGCAGCAGATCGGCACAACCCAGGAGTGATGAATAGTAGAGGGATTCTTCGTCATGACTGGCCTCCAGAGGCCAGATGCGTTGCTTAAGCCAGTCCAGCAATTCCAGGTCATCAGCCATACCGCGAAAAAGTACCTGGCAAAGGTGAACATGACTTTGGACAAAACCCGGCAGTAACAGTTGATTATCGGCATCTATTACTGTATCAGCTGTATACCAATCTAGCTTTCCTATCCTGCTGATGCGGTCATTTTCTATAAGCAAATCACCACAAAAAACATCTCGGTTCTCATTCATAGTAACTATTGTGGCATTTTTAATAAGTATAGACATATTACTGATTTCCTTTCTGGAACACTATTTTGATACAGATTTTATATGCGTTATTAATACCGACTACCCCTATAATCATTACCACTAACCCCTAACCCCTCACTCTAAACAATTGATCAGGTTCTAAATTCGAATTTTTTTCACGACAACTTTGTCATGTCTATTTCCTCATTAATATATATCGGAATAAGAAAAATTATCAGAGCATAGTATCAAAAAGGGGATGCATTGCCAGATTATAGTCGAATTCCTTGCTATTATGACATATAAATTATGGAATTGCACATTCCTATATATTTTAAGGAGGTGATACTTTGGGAGAATGGTTAAAAGAGGTTAGTAGTTTCGATACCATGATCACTCCAATCATTATAAAAATTATTTTCTGGGTTGGGGTAATTGCTTGTGTTATCGGTGGTATAGCGATGGCCTTCAACGACAGCGGAGTTGGTGGCTTGCTCTGTATTTTACTAGGACCTCTGGTGGTAAGGCTTTATTGCGAGATCATAATAGTTATATTTAAAATATTCCAGTCCTTGAAACAAATTGAAAATGGTTTGCCCAATGTTCCCAGTTATAGTACCAGTAATCCTGACTTGTATTCAACTCCTCCGGACATTACAAGTTCGGTGGGCGATGTTACCGAATAATTATTTGGCCAATCCCGGGCATAGTTCCCGGGATTTTGCTGCGCCCCAAATAATTTTCCTAATTAAAGGTGGGGAGGCGATAGAATAAGAAATGATTATATGCTAAACAAAAGTGTAGGTCGGTTACTGCTAAAATTGTCCTTCCCCGCCATGGTGGGCATGTTTTCCTACTCCCTGTTCAGCCTGGTTGATACCTTCTTTATAGCTCGTCTGGGGGCACAAGCTCTGGCAGCTATTACTTTAACCATTCCCATACAAGTCTTAATAACCTCTTTAGCCTCAGCTACCGGTGTGGGTCTTACCTCTCTTATTTCCCGAACATTGGGCCAGGGTGATATTAAATTTGCCGATAATGTTGCCTGGCATGGATTATTTATCGGAATCATCTATGGTTTACTATTTCTGCTACTTGGCGGGCAGTACCTGGACCAATTGTTGTTGCTTTTCGGTTCTAATCAGGAGACTTTTTTACTTTGTAAAGAATACCTTGGTATTATTCTGGTAGGTTGTATCTTTACCTTTATCCCTATTGTGTTAAGCAGTATCATCCAGGGAGAAGGAAATACTTTTCTGCCTATGATGGTAGCTTTATCCGGTGCAGCTCTTAATGTTGCCTTTGACCCGCTTTTTATTTTTGGCCTGGGGCCTGTACCAGGAATGGGGCTTAAAGGAGCAGCCATTGCCACCGTCCTGGCCCAGTTGTTAACCTCTATCCTAATTGTGCTGGTAGTAGTTAAGAAACGGCTTTACTTGAGCTGGGCCATAAGGCATTTTCGCCCCAGTATGAAGGTATTATTAGGAGTTTACCAGGTGGCCCTTCCCACCATGGTTATGGAAATATGCAGCGTTTTTATCATGGCCTTTCTGAATCGGGTGCTGGTAGCCTATAGCTGTACGGCACTGGCAGTCCTGGGGATATTTATGCATATTCGCTCCATCATATACATGCCGGTTTACGGGCTATCCCAGGGAGCGACACCGATGGCTGGTTTTGCCTACGGTGCGGGAAAAAATGATCGGGTAAAAGAAACCCTGGTTAAAGCATCAGTTCTATCTTTATTATTAATTGGCTGGGGTTGGTTTATTATTCAACATTATCCGCTGTGGGTAATGCAGTTCTTTTCTAATGACCCCGCCCTGCTGATAATGGGTATAAGCTGCCTGCGTCTGGCAACTCTGGTTTTACCTTTGATGGGACCAATAATTATCCTTTATTCTGTTTTGCAGGCACTGGGTAAAGGAACTACTGCTATGTATTTATCACTATTACGCCAGGTGGGGTTCTTCCTTCCCCTTATAATTATCCTGCCCCGCTATTATAATATCCAGGGAGTATGGCTGGCTTTTTCAGCCTCCGAGTTATTATCAGCTCTACTGGCTCTGGTATTTTTCATCAGGTTATGGCGGGAGCTGCAGATCAAAAAAAGACCATTAGTGCTCATGCTTTTTAATGGGGGATATAGCTTTCGCAGGCTACTGGCCTGGCTCAAATGGTAAAGTGTTTTAAACAGCTAATTAATCTGCCTACTGTAAATATGTTATTATATCCATAAATGTAGTAAGGCTTAAGGGGTTAGGGATAAGGAGTAAGTATATGGCTGGTAATAACACCTATTTCATCTGGGGAACTGAAGCTTTCCTGATAGACCAGAAAATAAAAGAAATACATTACCTTATGCAGGAGGAGAGCGGGGAAGAAGTAGAGCTGCTTTATCTGGATGGAGATGAACTAAGCCCCCCCCGGTTATTGGAAGAACTCGAATTCAGTCCCCTTTTTTCCCTGCAAAGAGTGGTTATTATAAAACGGCCTTTCTGGCTGGGCAAATCGGGACGTAAAAGTAGCCGCAACGAGGAAATCCTTAAGGTTTTACAGGACTATTTGCAGCGGGAAACTCCGGGACAAACCTTGCTAATAACTGCGATAGAACACAATGCCAGCAACGTTCTGGTAAAACTGTTGGACAAACAAGCCACGGTTATTGAATGCAAGCCTGCCAACCCGCAATACCTGGCCAACTGGATTAAGGACGAATTTACCGCCCGGGGTCGCAAGATTAATAATGCGGGAATTAGTTTGATGGTTAAAAGCGGACAGGATATGTATTATCTATATAACCTGATTGAGAAACTTTGTCTGGTATCAGAGGGTAAAACCATTGATGCCAAGGATATCGAAGAGCAGCTTGAAGGCAGGGATGAAATCAAGGTTTTCAAGCTTACCAATGCTTTATTAGACAGAAATTTAAAGGCATCATTTCAGGCTTTTTATCAACTACTGGAACAGGGAGAACACCCAGTATTTATATTATTCATGATAGTACGCCAGTTTAATTCTCTGGGTAAAGTTAAGTGTTATCAGGAAGAGCGGATTGATATAAAGGAAATATCCCGACTGACCGGGATGAAGGATTTTGCGGTTAAAAAAATGCTGGATCAGGCCCGTAATTTTACCTGGGATGAATTACAGTATGTATTTAAACAATTCCTGGATGCCGATATCAGGTTGAAAAGTACCGGTCAAAATGACAAAACTATTATGGAAGGTCTTCTCATTGAAATATGCAATAAAAAATAAACCTGCCCAAAGACAGGTTCATTTTTACTGACCTACACTATTAAACTTCTTTACCAGGCTGGATTTACGCCGGGCTGCCGTATTCTTGTGCAATACTCCCTTGTTTACGCTTTTATCAATGAGGGAGGTTACTTGTAAGAGATTATCCCTGGCAGCTTCCTGATTATCTTCTTGCAGAGCTGACTCATACTTTTTGATAGCTGTTTTCAGCCTGCTCTTATAAGCTTTATTTCTAAGCCGATTTTCTTCAGCTTTTCTGGCTCTCTTGGCCGGAGTTTTACTTTTTGCCACACTTTCACCTCCTCGAATTCAAAGCTAACAGAAATACTATAGCATTATCAGATTTAAAATGCAATAAAAAGGCGCAGGGAATATTCATCTCACTACCACCATAAGCTTAATAAGATAAGAGGTGGGAGGTGGACAGGATGCAGGGCCAAAATTTTATTAATTTTCTAAAAAATATTGTTTTTCTACAGCTGTTTCTAATTGTTATAATAGCCGGTGTAGGGATTGATTTTGCTGGTATTAATAAAGACAGGTTAGACGGAAGTGATAAATTCAGTTTGGATCTGTCTGCAATAGCCATCGGGATTAGCCCGGAAACGGCCATTAATCTTTTTGCCTTGAATAGTGTAGCCCTGGCCGGGCAAAATGCCACAGCTGACCGCTGGTTGGTGGACTTTAGGCGAGAAATGCCGGAAAACCTTATGGTAGCTAACTTACAGCTCCCTGCATCCCGGGGGCAACATATAAGAATACAGGAAAGCGATAAAAGCTGGGCTGACATCAAATCCCCTGTTAAACCGCAAGAAGATAAGGTGGAAATAAAATACTACCAGGCACTGGAAGAGTACCAGGTAGTACTATATTGTACTCATAGTGCCGAAACTTATATTCCGGATAGCGGCAAAGCCCGCTGTGATGGGGAAAAAGGCCTGGTAAATGATGTGGCCGGCCTGATTAGGGAACAACTGCAGTCGGCAGGAATACAGGCGGATTTTATTGACAATATCCATGATTATCCGGATTATGATAAAAGCTATACTAATTCCCGGGAAACGGTTAAGGATATTCTGAATTCTAAAGAAAAGCTTTTGGCACTTTTTGATGTTCACCGGGATAGCATACCCGGAAAAGAAAGTGCGGACACTATTAATGTAAGAGGTAAGAAGGCAGCCCGTATACTTATAATAGTAGGGACTGATGAACGTAAGGAGCATCCCCACTGGAAAGATAATCTGGCCTTTGCCGAAAAGCTGTATCAGCAGGGTGAAAAGATGTACCCGGGATTAATTAAGGGAATTAGAACCAGGCCGGGTACTTTTAACCAGGAGTTTTTTGACCACTCCTTGTTATTGGAAGTTGGCAGCGATTACAACTCTTTTACTGAAGCCAAATATGCCGGGGAGCTTTTTACTCAGATATTGTTGGAGGTTCTAGAGGAGGAAATCAGTTAGATGAAATTTTATCAAATACTCATACTTGGCGGACTTATTTTATTAGTAATAATGGGGCTTAATACCAGTAATCAAGGCATTAATAGCTTAACCCGGGACGAGCAAGCGGCTGTGTTTAACCTGGACTATAACCAGGGGAACATAAGGGTGGATGCTCTGGGTAATAGCTATGATTGCTCGTTGGACAGGCTGGGTACCAACCTTAAGTTGGTTGGGAATAAAACCAGGGTTTATTTTTATGATGCAACAGACTATCTGAAAAAAATCTGGATTATATTTGATGCCGTTTTCCTCTATGAATGAGGGCATACGTAAAATAAAAATCTATTTTCTTATTAACCCCATATTTTGTTTCTAACCCATGGCGGAACGGCACAGGGGCCGTTCCCTACACATGATTATTCTGCGATTCACCTTATAGATTAACTACTGGAGTTGAGAATTTGAGTAATACCGGAAAGCGTGTAGCCAAAGCCGCCATACTCTTAATGGTTACCGTTATTATTGCCAGGATCTTGGGATATGGCCGGGAAGTGGCCATGTACACCATATTTGGTCAGAACTACATAACTGATGCTTACCGGGCGGCATTTTCCATTCCTGATTTTTTATATATGTTATTAGTCGGCGGAGCACTAAGTTCAGCTTTTATTCCCGTTTTCTCAGCCTGTGTGGCTACCAATCGTGAAGACGAAGGCTGGAAATCGGCCAGTATAGTTTTTAACTATACCCTGATTTTTTTACTGGTACTTATCGTATTTGCCTATGTTTATACTCGTCCCCTGGTGACTTTGTTAGCACCGGGCCTGCCTCCCCAGTATATTAACCTGGCCGTAACCCTTACTCACATAATGTTTATCCAAACCTTTTTCATGGCCCTAAATGGTTTTGCCATGGGTATTTTAAATTCCTATAATCACTTTGCTTCCCCGGCAATAGGTAGTCTGGTGTATAATCTCTGTATTATTCTTATTGGTTTAGCTTTTGTAAAATACCTGGGGATAGCGGCTTTTTCTTATGGAGTAATCATTGGGGCTGTTTTAAATTTTGCCGTTCAGATACCAGCCTTGCGTAAAGTAGGCATGAAATACACCTTTTCCTTTGACTACCGGGATAAAGGCTTTCGCCAAATTATGATTCTGATGATTCCGGTACTGGCAGGTCTGGGAGTAGTTCAGTTAAACCTGTTTGTTACCCAGAACCTATCTTCTAGCCTGGGGGCAGGAACCATCAGTGCTCTCAACCTTGCTCAGAGGATTATGAATCTTCCCATTGGTATCTTTGCTGTTTCCATCGCCACCGCCATATTTCCTACCATGACCGCCCTTACTGCCCGGGGGGAACTGGATATGTTCAAGCGCAGCAGCTCATTGGGCCTAAGAGCCATTTTCCTGGTTACTATTCCTGCTTCTCTGGGGCTTATGGCTATTGGAGAACCCCTTATCAAATTACTCTTCCAGCAGGGCGAATTTACACCAACCATGGCCACTGCAACTAATGAAGCCTTGTTTTTTTATTGTATTGGACTGTTTGCCTATTCCTCCATACAAGTATTAAACCGCAGTTTCTATGCCTTAAAGGATACCCTGACCCCGGTAATTGTAGCTGCTATTACCATTGCCGGTAATATATTTCTTTCTATTAATTTATCTGCCGGACCTATGGGGCATAAAGGCCTGGCTCTGGCCTATTCGTTAGCCGGAATATTGAACCTGGTATTACTTTTAAGCATATTAAGACTTAAGGTAGGCAAACTCGGGGGGAGCAAAATATTACTTAGTTTTACTATATCAACCGGGGCTTCCCTCTTAATGTATGGAGTAGTTCGGGAAACTATGAATTATCTTATGGGCACTCTGGGATTGGCCTTCAAGCTTAACCTGCTTATAAGTGTTAGCACCGGTATTATGCTGGGAGCATTATTCTACGCGGTTATTATCTACCTGTTTAAACTGGAAGAAAGTGAACTGGTTCTTAATATGATAAGGAAACGTTTTTCCAGCCATGCTTAATTCAGTACCCCGCTTATATCTTCTGTTGACCCGGCTAACATCTTTTCGCAAATCCTACCCAGCCCTTCAATTGAAGTGAAAAAAATAATCAGGTATAATTGAATCCGTGACAAAAATCGCTATAATCAATACAAATACATTGAAATCTTGTATATCATGGGGATACCCTGAAGGGCACACGCGGTCCTTCCTCACCCCTTACTCCTTGCACTAGACAATTAATCAAGTTCTCAATTAGTACAAAATTAGGTGACAGAGGAACCGTCCCCTGTCACCCGCAAAATTAGGTGACAGAGGAACCGTCCCCTGTCACCCGGAGGTTATACATTGCAAGATAAAATTAGAAACTTCAGTATAATAGCCCATATCGACCATGGTAAATCCACCCTGGCTGATCGCTTGCTGCAATTTACCGGTGCTTTAAGCGATAGGGAAATGCGCGAGCAGTTCCTGGACAAGATGGATTTGGAAAGGGAAAAGGGTATAACTATAAAACTGCAGCCGGTTAGGCTGAAATATAAGGCCCGCAATGGAGAAGAGTATATCCTGAATCTGATAGACACTCCCGGGCATGTAGACTTTACCTATGAAGTATCCCGCAGCCTGGCCTCCTGTGAAGGTGCTCTGCTAGTGGTTGATGCTTCCCAGGGAATAGAGGCTCAAACCCTGGCCAACGTTTATTTAGCCATGGATTTGAATCTGGCGATTATTGGAGCAGTTAATAAGATTGACCTCCCCGGTGCCCAGCCCGATCTGGTTAAACAGGAGATGGAAAATGTACTGGGTCTGGATAATGAAGAGGTATTACCTATATCGGCCAAATTGGGAACTGGAATAGAAGAGGTGCTGGAAGCCATAGTGGAGCGCATACCACCTCCTCAGGGTGATGAAGGCGGCCCTTTGCAGGCTATGATATTTGATTCCTACTTTGATTCCTATAAGGGAGCCATATCCTATATTAGAGTGTTTAACGGGAGTCTGCGCAAGGGTGACATTATCCGGATGATGTCCAGCAGCAAGGAATTCGAAGTGGCCGAAATCGGAGTGCTGTCCCCTTATATGACCGAAGTTGAATCACTAAGTGCCGGCGAAGTTGGTTACCTGGCGGCGGGTATAAAAAACGTTAAAGATACCCGGGTAGGTGATACCATAACCCAGGCTTCCGAGCCTGCAGACAAGGCTTTGCCCGGTTACCAGGAAGTAAAACCCATGGTATATTGCGGGCTTTATCCTTTGGAGAATAATGATTTTGAGAAATTGCGCGATGCCCTGGACCGTTTGAAACTGAATGATGCTTCCCTCTTTTACGAACCGGAATCCTCTGATGCTCTGGGCTTCGGCTTTCGTTGTGGATTTTTAGGTTTGCTGCATCTGGAAATTATCCGGGAGAGGCTGGAACGAGAGTATGATCTCAGCCTGCTGGCTACTGCCCCCAGCGTAGTTTACAAGATACTATTGACTGATGGCAGTGAATTTTATGTGCAAAATCCTACCCACTGGCCACCGGCCCAGAAAACCGAGCAGATCATGGAGCCTTACGTTAAAGCTTCCATCATGACTCCTAACGAATACGTGGGAGCCATTATGGAATTATGCCAGGAAAAACGGGGCAGCTTCGTAACCATGGAGTACCTTACCTCGCAGCGGGTAATGATTACTTACAAACTGCCTTTGTCGGAAATACTATACGATTTTTTTGATGCCTTAAAATCCCGTACCCGTGGCTATGCTTCCCTGGATTATGAAATTGTCGGTTACGAGACCTCGGATTTAGTTAAACTGGATATAATGTTAAACGGAGAAGTAGTAGATGCCTTAAGCTTTATTGCCCATAATGACCGTGCTTATTATCGGGCCCGGGCCATAGTGGAGAAATTACGTCGTATCATACCCCGGCAGATGTATGAAGTAGTTATACAAGCAGCCATAGGCAGCAAGATAATTGCCCGGGAGAGCGTTAAAGCCATGCGCAAGGATGTCCTGGCCAAGTGCTACGGCGGTGATATTACCCGTAAGAAAAAACTGCTGGAGAAACAAAAAGAGGGTAAAAAGAAAATGAAACAAATTGGCCGGGTAGAAGTACCCAAGGACGCTTTTATGAGTGTAATGAATATAGAAGATGACTAGAATTAATTTTGAATTGTGAATTTTAAATTTTGAATTAAGGAAGGAAAAGCAAGGCTTTTCCTTATTGTACAGATATGGGAATTAAAAATTCAAAACTAAAAATTAAAAATTCGCCCAGTATGGGCGCGTATATTCATATCCCCTTTTGTATTAAGAAGTGCAATTATTGTGACTTCTTTTCTCTTCCTTTGGGCGACCAATCTTATCTGGATAAATACACTCAGGCGCTGTTAAATGAAATAAAAATACGGGGGCAGCAAATGCCATCGGTGCAACTGGAGAGCATATACCTGGGTGGGGGTACACCCAGCCTGCTTAACGGGAAGCAGCTTAAATCTATCCTGCAAACCATCACCAATGAGTTTATCCTTTTACCCGGTGCTGAAATCAGCCTGGAAGCTAACCCGGCTACCCTGGATAAAATTAAGCTGGCACAAATGGAGGAAGCGGGAATAAACCGTATCTCTCTGGGAGTGCAAAGCTTTTTTAATGACGAATTGACTTTGCTCGGACGGGTCCATAATGCTAAAGCAGTTATGGAAACCATAGAACTGCTTCATACCCGGGGCTGGAAAAACTTTAACCTGGATTTAATCTATGGCTTACCAGGACAATCTCTGGACAAATGGATGCAGAGTCTTAAGCAGGCGGCGGATTGCCATCCTTCTCATTTATCTATTTACCTGCTACAACTGGAGGAGGAAACCCCTATGGGAAAAGATGTGGCCGATGGTCGTCTTAAGATGCTTAATGAAGATGATGAGTGGTATATGTTTGACCAGGCCATGGAATACTTGGAAGGTAAGGAATTTGATCATTATGAGATATCCAACTTTTGCAGGCCCGGGTATGAGTGCCGTCATAACCTGCGCTACTGGAAGGCAGAAGAATATCTGGGTCTGGGTGCCGGGGCAGTAAGCTTTAAAAACGGGGGTCGTTTTATGAATGAGCCCCACCTGAAACAGTATGTTGATACTTTATCTACCTGTAAACAGTGGCCGGTTAAAGAATTGGAACGTATGTCAGAAAGGGAATTAATGACTGATGCTCTTATACTAGGCTTACGTTTATGTGCAGGAATTGACTTAAACCAGTTCAAACAGCGTTTTGGGGTAGATATTACCAGCGAATATAAGGAAATAATTGCGTACTATAGAGACGGGGGATTATTGAATATAGTAAATGGTCACCTTAAGTTTACTAAAGCCGGTTATTTTCTATCTAATCAGGTTTTATGCCAGTTTATCGCCTGATTCGAAGGCTTGACAAAGGATAAAACAGGTGCTATTTTTTAGTAAATACTGATTAGCACTCAATAAGAGAGAGTGCTAACAGGCAGGTGAGGATAATGACACTGGATGAAAGAAAAAAATTGATTCTGGAGTCAATTATTAAGGATTATGTGGAAACCGCGGAACCAGTTGGCTCCCGGGCCATGGTTAAAAAACATGGTCTGAAGATAAGCGCGGCAACGGTACGTAATGAAATGTCCGATCTGGAGGACATGGGTTACCTGGAACAGCCGCATACTTCGGCTGGCCGTATTCCTTCCCAGAAGGGTTTCCGCTATTATGTCGATTGTATGATGGAACAGGAGAACCTGGATGAAAAAGAGACTCAGGTTTTGCTGCACCTGCTGGATGATAGTTTCCAGGAAGTAAATGACCTGGTACAAAAAATCGGCCATTTCCTGGCCCAAATAACCAAATATACTTCCTTTGTTATTATTCCCTCAGTTCGTCTGAGCAAGTTTAAATACCTCCAGCTTGTCCCTATTGAACCGGGCAAGGCCCTGGTATTATTGGTAACTGACCTGGGTGTAGTTATGCATCGCAATATTGAAGTACCGCAGTCAATTACCGCTCCGGAAATGGAGTTAATTGGCCGCATGTTTAACCAGGTTTTGGCCGGGAAGAAAATAACTGAGATACAGCGCAGCGATTTGCAACAGTTGAGGGATGAACTAAAGCAACGCCGCAAGGTGATTGATCGCACTCTGGAAGCGATAGAGAGTCTGCTGGATAATTCTAGTGAAGAAAGGGTAATTATCAGCGGAGCCCTTAACATAATGAACGAACCCGAGTTTAAGGATGTTGATAAACTTAAAAAGATACTGGCTTTTTTGGAAGAGGAAACTCAGCTGATGGGAATGTTGCCGGAATCTTTAGGTGATGAAGTTGATATCAGGATTGGGCAGGAAAACCAATCCGAAGACTTTAAAGACTTAAGTTTCGTTTTTGCTAGCTACCAAACACAGGGGGAACAGGGGAAAATGGGTTTAATGGGTCCCGTACGCATGGAGTACTGGAAGGCTGTGGGCAGCCTGGATTCAGTTCGTGACATCATTGAAGAAATAATAAAAAAACGCTTTTAACCAGGGAGGTAATTATGCCCGATAAGCTCCTTGCCGGTAATCAGGAAAAAGATGATAAATTTCAAACCCTGTTAACCAATACCAGTGTGGCCAGGATTATATCATCGACCGTTGAGGGTACCATTGGCCCCCGGGGTCTGGATATAATGATGGTGGATCGTTTTGGTGACGTAGTGGTAACCAACGATGGGGTAACCATACTAAAATATATGGATGTCACCCACCCGGTAGCCCAGATGATTATCAATGCTGCCCGCGCCCAGCAGGTAGAAGTAGGTGACGGCACTACCACTGCTACCATAATTGCCGGGGCTTTGGTGGCTGAAGGAACCGCCCAGGTTTTAAAAGGAGTACCAGTTACCCGGGTTATAGAAGGGATTAACCACGGTATTAAGGTGACCTTGAATAATATAGAAGAAACCAGCCTGAAAATCGAATCCCTGGAAGATGAGAGGCTTTTTGACATTGCTCTTATTGCCGGGAGGGGGCAGCGGGATCTGGCCGGATTGGTGGTGGAAGGTGCCAGACTGATAGGTATTGATAAATTGTTGGACAGCGATTTCAAATTTGCGGATACGGTTAATGCCCGCGAAGGCACAGAAAACCAGGTTTTTAAAGGGGTATTGTTAAACAAACAACCCGTGAACAAAGAAATGCCTGCCGTTATTGAGAATGCTGTAATTTTAGTAGTAGATGACGATCTGCGGCCCGAGGATTTAGACCGGGAAGCCATGAAGACGGAGTCTGGTTTTCAATATTATCTCCAGGCTCGTCAGCAGTATGAAGAGGGTTTAAATCAGCTTATCCAACTGGGAGTTAATTTGGTGGTAGTGGATAGGAGTATAGATAGTCTGGGTGAAGAGATACTCACCGAAGCCGGGATAATGGCTCTACAGAGGGTTTCCTCACGGGAATTGGAAAAACTTTGCCGGCATAGCGGAGCCCGCAAGATAAAAGCTAGCACCCTGAACCGGTCGCTAGAAACCTTAAAGAGTTGCCTGGGTTATGCCCAGTTAGTAAAAGTAGATGAAAAACTTAAACATACCTGCGTTTATGGCGGCAAGGGTGAAAATTTGGCTACTCTGATTGTAGGTGCTTCCACCGGGGAGGTTGTAGATGAGAGAGAGCGTATGGCCCGGGATGCGGCATCTGCCCTGCAGGCAGCCTTGCGTGGTGGTATTGTACCTGGAGGGGGAGCCCTGGAAATCTGGCTGGCAGGCAAACTGGAGGAATTGGCCCGGGAAGCCGGAGGGATGAGTTCTTATGGCATACTGGCCTTGCGGGAAGCACTCTTAAAACCCTTTAGTTGTATGGCCGGCAATTCCGGTTTTAACCCCCTGGATAAACTGGGTAACATAATTGCTGCCCAAAAGAAAGCTGATAAGAATAGCATATCCTTTGATGCCGACAGTGGTGAACTGGTAGACGTGTTGGAAAACGGCATATTTGACCCGGCTCCGGTAAAGCGCTATGCTATTAAAACTGCCGGGGAAGTGGCGGTTGCAATATTGCGCATAAATACGGTCATCAAAATGAAAAATGATGAATTAGACCCTGACAATATAGATATCATGGAATAGAGGTGATTAATATCCATGGAAAGCAAGGATATTATGGAAATGCAAGAAGAGAATCCGGGAACTGAACCAGTTGATTTGGAAACCGAAGTGGATGAAATCACTGCCCTGAAAAGTGAACTGGAAAAGAGTCAGCAGGAAAGTCAAAAGAACTATGATCTCTATCTGAGATCCCTGGCCGAATTGGAGAATTTCAAAAAGCGGGCCGCCCGGGATAAAGAAGAATACAGTAAATTTGCTCTTCTTCCTTTAATCCAAAAACTGCTGCCGGTAATTGATGATTTGGAAAGGGCCCTGGCTCAGTTTGACAATAGCAAGGATCTGGAAGGTTTGAGCAAGGGTGTAGAGATGATTACCAGAAGTCTGCAGGAAATAATTAAGAATGAAGGAGTAGAGCCGATAGAAGCCCTGGGGCAGGCTTTTGATCCCCAGTATCACCAGCCCCTGATAGTGGAGGAAAGCGATGAGCATTCTGAAAATACTATTATTGAGGAATTTCAAACCGGGTATATCCTTCATGGCCGGGTTATAAGGCCTAGTCTGGTGAAGGTGAGCAAATAAAAACAGCAATTCTTTTTATAATTAATCTGGAGGTGTTGTAAATGAGTAGGGTTGTCGGGATTGACCTGGGTACTACCAACTCCTGCATTGCTGTCATGGAAGGCAGTGAAGCGACCGTTATTGCTAATGCCGAGGGTGAACGTACTACCCCTTCTGTAGTTGGTTTTTCCAAATCTAATGAGAGATTGGTGGGGCGTATTGCCAGGCGGCAGGCTATTACCAACCCTGAAAGAACTGTAGTATCCATAAAAAGAAAGATGGGTACTGATTATAAAGTAGATATTGACGGTAAGAAATATACGCCCCAGGAAATATCCGCTATGGTCTTGCAAAAGCTAAAAACCGATGCTGAAGCTTATCTGGGCGAGAAAATAACTCAGGCAGTAATAACAGTTCCGGCCTATTTCACCGACTCCCAGCGTCAGGCTACTAAAGATGCCGGTAAAATAGCAGGCTTAGAAGTTTTAAGGATTATAAACGAGCCTACCGCAGCCGCCCTGGCTTATGGTTTGGATAAAGATGAGACCCAGACTATTCTGGTTTTTGACCTGGGTGGAGGAACCTTTGACGTCTCCATACTGGAAATTGGGGATGGAGTATTTGAAGTAAAAGCCACCAGTGGGAATAACCGTTTGGGCGGAGATGATTTTGATAATAAAATCATTGATTGGCTGGTTGATGAGTTTAAAAAAGATAATGGCATTGATTTGCGTAGTGACAAAATGGCTATGCACCGCCTGAAAGAGGCAGCGGAGAAAGCTAAACATGAATTATCCGGGGTAATGAGTACCGATATAAATATCCCTTATATAACGGCTACCCAGGATGGTCCCCTGCATCTGGAGCGCACCTTTAGCCGCGCTAAATTTAATGAAATGACCGCCGACCTGGTGGAAAAAACTATGGGACCCCTGCGTCAGGCTATGAAAGACTCGGGTTTGAAATCTACCCAGATTGATAAAGTGATACTGGTGGGAGGATCGACCAGAATACCGGCAGTCCAGGAGGCTATTAAGAATTTCACCGGCAAAGAACCCTTCAAGGGTATTAACCCGGATGAAGTAGTAGCTGTTGGTGCAGCTATTCAGGCTGGGGTGCTGTCGGGGGAAGTTACCGATGTGGTATTATTGGATGTTACCCCTTTATCTCTGGGAATTGAAACCCTGGGTGGTGTCTTTACCCAAATTATTGAACGTAATACTACTATACCTACGGCCAAGAGCCAGGTATTTACCACTGCGGCTGACAACCAGACTTCGGTAGATATTCATGTATTGCAGGGTGAAAGGAAAATGGCGCAGCATAACGTAACCCTGGGCCGGTTCCAGCTTACCGGTATTCCCTCTGCACCCCGGGGTGTACCACAGGTAGAAGTTACCTTTGATATTGATGTTAACGGAATAGTTCATGTAACCGCCAAAGACCTGGCCACCAATAAAGAACAGAGGATTACCATTACTTCCTCCAGCGGACTTAGCGATGATGAAATCGAAAAAATGGTTCAAGATGCCGAGAAGTTTGCGGAAGAGGATGAAATACGCCTGAAAGAAATTGAGACCAGAAATAATGCTGATAGCATGATTTACCAGGCTGATAAAACCCTGAAAGAATTTGCCGATAAGATAGATGAGGAATCCAAGGGCAAAATTGAGGCTGCCAAAGAGGAACTTACCCAGGCCTTACAAGGGGATGATATGGGCGCTATCGAAGCTAAAACTGAAGCCCTGACTGAAGCCATTTATGCTTTTACGGCCAAAATGTATGAAAACGTAAACCAGCAACAAGACTCGGAGCCGGGTTCCGATGAGGTGTTTGATGCTGATTATAACATTCCCGATGATGATGACAAATAAAGTGAAACCCTTGCCAGGCCAGTATTTATTAAACTATAATTTAATAGTTTAAGAATTAAAATATTTGCCCCTGGTTAGGGCATAAAATATACAGGGACCCTGGACTTGGGAGGAGGATAGTACCCGGAAGCTTCTATCGTTTCCGGGTTACCCTGTTTTTCAGGAAGGTGGGGAATAATGGCCACAAAAAGAGATTTCTATGAGGTTTTGGGAGTATCTAAAAATGCCACGGCGGAGGAAATAAAAAAAGCTTACCGCCAGATGGCGCGTAAGTATCATCCTGATGTTAATCGGGATGATCCCAATGCGGCGGATAAGTTCAAAGAGGTAAGTGATGCCTACGAGGTACTCAGCGACGATAACAAAAGGGAAGCTTATGACCGTTTTGGGCATGATGCCTTTGATCCAACCCGTAACGCCGGGGGATTCGGCGGAGGGTTCGGAGGTTTTGGCGACATGGGTGGCTTTGGCGATATCTTCGACCTTATTTTTGGAGGTGCTGGCACTGCCGGGCGGCGTACCCGCACCGGGCCGCAGCGGGGCGCAGACCTGGAGATGCGTCTGGAGGTTAACTTTGAAGATGCAGTTTTTGGTATGGAAAAGGATATTGAACTGCCGCGGGTGGAAAAATGCGATAAGTGTAACGGCAGTGGAGCTGAACCTGGTTCCAGTGTTAAAAACTGTCCCGATTGCCACGGTAGTGGTCAGGTACGCAGTGTACAGAGTACACCGTTTGGACGCTTTGAAACCGTACGTCCCTGTAGCCGGTGCCACGGCGAGGGTAAAATTATCGAAAAACCCTGCCCTGCTTGCCGGGGTAACGGTCAGGTCAGAAAAACTCGTAAAATTCAGGTCAGGATTCCCGCCGGTGTGGACAATGGTTCCCGTTTAAGAATTCAAAATGAAGGCGAACAGGGTATTCGTGGTGGCCCGCCGGGTGATCTTTATATAACCATACTGGTAAGACCCCACCCGCGCCTACAAAGAGACGGTTATAATCTGATTACCACCCAGAGCATTGATTTTGTGCAGGCTGCGCTGGGCACACAGGTGGAAATACCTCTATTAGGAGGAGCCAGCCATGAGCTCAATATTCCTGAAGGTACTCAGCCAGGCGATATTATTACGGTAAGGGGCAAAGGCATACCTCACCTGCACAGCCATCGCCAGGGAGACTTGCGGGTAATAATCGAAGTAACTATCCCCAAACGTTTGAGTAAGAAGCAGAAGGAACTGCTTATGGCCTTTAATGATGACAACGAAGAGGAGAAGGCCGGTAAGAAAGGAATATTTGATAAATTCAAGGATGCAATGGGATAGGGGCAAAGGGGACGATTCTCCTGTTTGCTAAGACGATAGAGGTGCAAATATGAAATGGAAAGAAATTAGCGTACTTACCGAAGGCATATGTGTCGAAGCTATTGCCGGCATATTTCATCGCCTGGGATCAGGCGGGGTAGTCATTGAAGACCCCCAGGCAGCTCGAAAATATGTTAATGCCGAGAACTGGGAATCCCAGTCGGTATCACCGGATTTCCTGGATCACGAATTTGTGGTGGTAAAGGCCTATTTTCATGAAGATAAAGAGGTTATGGACGAGTTCTATTCCTGCCTGCAAGCAGTAAAGGATAACTTCAATAATCCTAAGCTCAAGGTCTTTATAGATGAGGTAAAAAATGAGGACTGGGAACAGTCCTGGAAAAAATACTATCATACCTTTAAAGTAGGTGAGAGGCTGGTAATTAAACCCTCCTGGGAAGATTACCCGACCCAGGATGGGGAAGTAATAATTGAAATAGATCCCGGTATGGCCTTTGGAACTGGCATCCATGCCTCTACCCGTTTTTGCCTGCGCTTTGTCGACCAGTATGTCAAAGGTGGGGAATATATAGTAGATGCCGGATGTGGTTCCGGTATCCTTTCCATCGGTGCGGCTAAGCTAGGTGCCCGTTCCATATTTGCCATGGACGTTGATGATGTGGCAGTCAAAGTGGCCCGGGAAAATATCCTTCTAAACGGCTTGCAGGATATTATTCAAGTTGAAGAGGGAGATATCGTAGAGGTTTTGCATAGCAAAAAAGCTAATATGATACTGGCCAACATAACTGCTGAAGTAGTAATCCATCTTATTCCCGAAGCCGCGAAAGTATTGCCTTCCGGAGGCTATTTCTTCGGTTCCGGTATAGTAGATAGCCGCTGGCCGGGAGTAGAACAACAACTGCAAAAACATGGTTTTATTATAGAACAAGTATTAAGCGATGTAGACTGGATAGGTGTCGCTGCCCGCAAAGCATAAGGGGTTGACAATCCCGTCCCCTTGTCAACCCTTCCAGGAGAGTGTGTCAAATGCACCGCTTTTTTATTTCTCCCCAGAATATAAAAGAAAATACCGTCTGCATAGACCAGGAAGAAGCCAGGCATATAGAAAAGGTCCTGCGCCTTACCACCGGGGATATCGTGGTGTGCTTCGATGGAACTGGACGGGAATACCAGGTTCGGCTGGAAGGCAGGGAAAACGGTATTCTTACCGGGGAAATAATACATACCGGTTTGCGGGAAAGCGAACCGGCACTAAAACTGTATCTGGCTCAAGGTATAGCCAAAGGCGAAAAAATGGACACTATAATACAGAAATCAGTAGAGATAGGTGTAACCGCTATTTACCCGGTAAGCTGTGAGCGCAGCGTAGTACGCCTGGCGGGGGATAAGACTGAAAAAAAGGTTCATCGCTGGCAAACCATCGCCCGGGAAGCCTGTAAACAATGTCGCCGTAATCTAATCCCAGAGGTAATGCCGGTAATGAATTTTACCTCTCTGCTTGAGAAGATAGGGGACAAACCTGCCATAATGCTATATGAGAATGAAGATACAAATAGCCTCAAGGCCCTGCTACAGGGTGAACAATTTACAGGTGCAAAAGAGATATTCATACTAATCGGACCCGAAGGCGGATTTTCTGATAGTGAGGTTCTGGCAGCATCCCGTCAGGGAATTGTTACCGCCTCCCTGGGCCCCAGAATACTAAGAACTGAAACCGCCGGCCTGGTCGCTGCCAGCATAATCCTCTATGAATACGGGGATCTGGGATAAGGTGTCAGGGGACGGTTCTCCCAACACCTTGACACCTTTGACTAATATATATTATTACGCTGCCATAATTTGTGCTCAGGGAAGCTGGTTGATGCTTATTCCCCGCTCTTGATGAATAATCGTCATCTTATAGTGACAATAGCTTTATTGGTAGTAATTCGGCCTATCCAGGCTTTCAGGTGGTCAGGTTTCTACTCGGGAAGAGAACGGTAAAGCTGTAAAAACACTTCCTGGGCAATATCCTGGGCATCGTACGGGTCATTAATAATACGTAGAATAATCGCAAAACATAGGCTTTATACTGGTTAATCAATTCTTCGAATGCTTGTGGATCCCTGGCCAGGAAACCTTCTGTCTCATCATGGCAAACCTTGACCACCTCCTTCCCATACATTAATAATAACGATAGGAACATAAAAAACCCTGCAAATTATCCGATTTATTTATTACAAAAGTATAAAGAAGTGTTAAACCAGGCTAAGTCGACCAGAGATGAAGGGTTAATTAAGATATTGGGGGGAGTATAATGACAAGGCTGACAGATAATGTAATGGTTCTGGGTAATGGTAATTTTAATTACTTCATTGTGGGGCAAAAAGAGGCGACCCTTATAGAATGTGGTACAAGTGTAGGGGTAAGCATATTTGCCCGGCAATGGTCAGACCTTGAAAATAAGCCGGATATAAAACACATTCTGGTCATGCATTCTCATTTTGACCATGTATGCGGCATTCCAATGTTAAAAGACCTTTTCCCGGCAGCTCAGGTGGCAGCTAGTCCTGTTACCCATAAAATGTTGTCACATGAAAAGTTAAAACCGATTTTGCAGAGGGCCGATGCCTTTATTATCGATGCTTATAATGAAAAACAGCTATTGCCAACTATTTCGGGACCGCTTGAGATAGACCGGGTTAAGGTAGACTTTACCCTTGGTGAAGGGGATACTATTATTGTAGATGACGAGCTAAAGCTCGAGATTATTGAGGCTCCTGGGCATAGTGCCTGCTCTCTGGCGGCCTATCTGCCCAGCGATCAAGCCATGTTTATTTCTGATGCTGGTGGTTACCAGGCCCCCAGTGGTATAATGTCTCCGGTTTTCTTCCAGGATTATGATATTTACCGGGATACGATTAAGAGATTAAGGCAGTATCCCACAGAAGTGCTGGGGGTTGGCCATGGGGACGTGTCAGTCGGCGCTCAACAGGTGCAGCAGTTCTACTCTGGGGCTTTAGACGCGGCAGTACAAGCTTTTGATTTAATAAAGGAAAAACTTAATAGGGGGCAGAGTGACGAATCCATCACTATAGAACTTTATAATACCTATATAAAGGGAGCGATGTCTTACTATCCTCAGGATTTGATGATGGGTTCCGTTTATCAACTAGTCAAAAATGTAAAATCTCGACTTTAACCGGGCCTATTATTTTTTCATACTGTCCAGGCTCTCTAACAACACTATTTTGATGGTATTCTTGCTTCCGAAAGGAGTAAATAATATTTGAAAAAAATCGCCTTTTACACCCTGGGGTGCAAGGTCAACCAGGTGGAAACGGAACAATTAAAAGAAGAATTTATCCATCGGGGTTATGAAATAGTTGATTTTACTGACGAAGCTGATGTTTATCTCATAAATACCTGTACCGTCACCCATGTTAGTGACCGTAAATCCAGGGCCATTATACGGCGGGCAGCCCGCCATCCACGTGCTCTGGTAGCGGTTACCGGCTGTATGGTTCAGGTTGCCGCTAAAGAACTGGCCGGTATTGAAGGAATTGACCTTATAGTTAGCAACCTGGATAAAGAAAATATTGCTGGCATTATTGAAGAACTGGACCCAGAGCAGCCAAAACCGATAGTAATAGAGCATTTACCAGATAAGGATAGAAGATTAAGGCCCGTATTATACTCCCAGCAGCATAAACGTACCCGGGCTTTTGTAAAGATTCAGGATGGTTGCGAGAGCGGCTGTTCCTATTGCATTGTACCCCGCGCCCGCGGCCCTGTACGCAGCAAGTTGCCGGAACATGTCATGCAGGAAATAGAACAGCTGCTTTCCCTGGGTTATCGGGAAATAGTATTAACTGGCATCCATAGCGGTTTTTACGGCAAAGACCTGGATAATTGGGACCTATTTCGGCTCCTGGATAAAATCCTGACTGAAATAGGAGGCGATTATCGCCTGCGCTTGAGCTCGTTGGAACCCCTGGAAGTCAGTCAGGAACTTATAAATTTTATAGCCGATAACTCTACCAGGATGTGCCGCCATTTTCACATACCCCTGCAGAGCGGCAGCAACGACATACTTAAAGCTATGAACCGGCGTTACAGCCGGGAATATTATTATGACCTACTGCAGGGAATTGCCGCTCGTATTCCCGGTGTAGCCCTGACCACAGATATTATGGTAGGTTTCCCTGGGGAATATGAAAAAGATTTTCAGGATACCTACGACCTCATAGATAGCCTACCCTTTATGGATTTGCATGTTTTCCCTTATTCCAGACGCCCCGGCACCAGAGCTGCTTCTATGACACCGCAGGTACCACCACAGGAAAAACAGGCCCGCAGCCAGAAACTTCTAAACCTTGCTCAGAGAAAACATGATGAGTTCATTGCCAGCCAGATAGGGCAGGAACTTACCCTGCTGGTCGAAAAGAAAACCGGAGAGCAAGATTACACTGGCCTCAGTGACAACTATATCGAAGTCAGGTTCCAGTCTCCCCACGACCTGTGCGGCGAAATCGTCCAGATTAGAGTGGAGGGGATTAACGAAGGTCGGGTTGAGGGCAGTTTAGGGAAAGTGGTGGGAGAAAAATGAGAAAGAAGTTTATTAAAGTAATCACGATTTTTATTATTGCCGGATTAATAGGAGCAATTACTCTGCAGCTTCAAACGGCAGAAGCATTTGGTGTTGCTGTTTCTCCTCAACAACAACGAGAAGCTTACATACAAAAAAGAGTAAAGAACCCTCATACCGTTCTCCAATTGGAATTGGCGACGGTTAAACGGGAAAAACAGCACTGGAATAATTCGACAATAGAGAGCAGAGAATTTCAGTTTAACAACGGGGATTTATATTGGCATGACAAAATTACTTTTGAACACGGGGGAGAAAACCTTATTTATATAATCTCCTACAAAGGGGTAAACGGAACCCTTACATACTATAATGAAAAAATGGGTAAATGGATAGAGGAACAAGAACTTACCGAAGGAAGACTCCCGGTTACGGATTTGTTTTTAACTATAGGCAACAGGCACATATTATTAAATCAGCCTTTTATCTACAAGGATTTGGGCTGCGGTGTAGTAAAGGCTATGAATGACTTATGCCATGAAATAATGGTAACAAAAACGGCAGAAGGTTTCCAACTGCAGATGTGTTTTGTAAATAAACCTGGGACCTGGGGTGAGATCTGGGCCTTGGAATCGGATAGTCCCTTGCTGGATTGGAACTATGGGGCTATGAGGCAAATATGGGTAGGGTACAGCTATGCAAAAGATAACCGATGGCTCATGGATGGTTCATACTATATAATGCCCAAAACCTACTCCCCCTATCAGAAAAACACCTACTGGAAAAATCCTGGGGTATATGTGGTATCAGGTTTTATTTTAACAGGCGGAAGCAAAGCTGCAGATGATTTGGGATATGCTCAGCTTTACATACAAGCTCAGAATATGGACGCAAAAGGCTACATGAAGACTATGCCCAGGAGTAATTGGCTTTATAATGCTTATGGAATTGAAGCTGATTTCTATGATAGTAGATTTAATACCGATTTAGGGATTTTGTTTATTGAGGCCTATGAAAAGTTTAATGAACAACGGTTTTTGGATTATGCCCTGAAATATGGGAATTTCTTTATGAAATTTGCAAATAAGCATCATTACACTGTCCTTGATTCCCGGGGAAAAGAAGGTTGGCTGGTGCAGGATTATTATCATGAAAATGGGAAATATCGATTACCTCATAGTTCTCTGAACCATCAGCTAGAGGAAATCCGGTTTCTCTATAAGTTGGGAAAAACGACGGGAAATTCTTCTTTCACGCTTTTGGGAGACAAAATGTTGAAGGGAATAGAGAATACCTGTAATTCGTGGATTAAGAGTGATAAAAACTTGTATTATTGTTACTATGCCAATGGAAAATTCGGAGGCGCGGATTATCCGTATTTAACTTATAACGACCTTTTTAATCTGCAGAAATTGTTGGAAGATACCGGTGGTGATCACAATCCGTATCTGCAAAAATTAATGGATGCAAAAAAAATATATATGGATTCTAATGGGATAAGGACATATAAGAAGTAAAGGGACGGGGAGATTCATGGGATCAGCAGGTCGGATGAAGGCAGGTTACTTAAAAATTCGGTCAAGTTCTACGGATAATCCCCAGGAAAATAAAAGATATAAAGAACCTCATCTAAAGGAACAAATAGTTACAATTAGACGTCTAACTATTAATAATGCAGAAAGGGGCATCAATACCCAAAGTTTTCTTTAACTTTAGTATTAAGATAATAAGCCAGGTACTGCTTTTTTAACGTACCTGGCTTTTGATTTGCGGATTTGGAGGTGAAATATATATGATTTACATTAATGCTCTATGGCAAAACCTGATAACACCTGTAACTGTTTTATTTAGCATGATTGGGGTTTACCAGATAGAAATCTTAAACCTGGTGGCTATTTTTGGATTGAATCTGCTGAGTACCACGCTGGGTAATTTGAAAACCATACTTCTAACCAAGAGGGTTATGAAGCTGGTTTACGTGACCACTTTTATAGATGCCATGATATTTGCTCTGGCTTTTAAATGCCTGGCTACTTCTTCCAGCCTGGTATTCCTGGTATTCTTTGCTGCCGGTAGGTTAGGCGGGGTCTACCTGGGAAGTCTAATCGAGAACAAACTGGCTCTGGGTACCCTGGAGGTCAGCATTCACAAGCATTGGCAAGAGGGGATAAAGTTGGCCGATCAACTTCGTACTCTGGGTTATTCCGTGACCACCTTTAAGGGTTACGGAATTAACGGAAACGACCGGTTAGTTATTACCGTTATCATTCCCCGTAGGGAATTGGTCGAGTTAAAACCTCTGTTGGGCAGTAGAGTTAACATGACAGTTAAGGATGTTAGCAAAACCTACGGCAAAATCGGTCGGGTTCAAACAACGAACGTCTAACTTTCAGACCCTGTTTCAAACCGCAGTTCAACTTTAAACAAATCGCCATCGATTTTTACAGAAAACTTGCCACCGCAAACCTCGGTGAAGGTTTGGGCAATGGACAGTCCCAGTCCGGATCCTTCGCTGCTTCGAGATTTGTCTCCACGCACAAAGCGCTGCAGTATTTCATCTTCATCGAAGGTCATTTCGTAGTTGGCCGTATTTTTGATGGTGGCCAGTACTTCTTTACTGTCCACGGTTAAATCAACAAATACTCGTGAGCCTGAAAGAGAATACTTTAGGGTATTCATAATCAGGTTTTCCAGGACCCGATATAATTTTTTGCCATCACTTATGATGTATATGGGTTCATCAGGAATATTAATCCGGAAAGTGAGACCAGAGGCAGCAATCGGCTCTTCCATGTCCGCCAAGGCCTGTTTAGCCAGACGGGCTAAATCGATTGTCTCCATATCCAACGGCAGGTTGTTACTGCTGGCCTTGGACAAATCGAATAAATCCTGAATCAGGTTCTTCAAGTGCTCCGACTTTTGGGCCAGAATTTTAATGTAATCGTTTACATGTTCGGGCAGACCGTCTTCTTTGTTCAGCAGATCAACATAGCTGATAATAGATGTCAGCGGGGTTTTTAAATCATGTGATACATTGGTAATAAGATCAATTTTCATGCGTTCGGATTTCATCTTCTCGGCTACGGCAATGCCCATACCTTCCTGAATGTAGTTGAGGTTTTGTACGGCAGGGTAAATGTCGGCATCTTCTGCAACTTCTAACTTGGTGCCCATATCACCATTTTTGATAAGCTCAATATGATCCATAAGGTTACCTAGATCGCTTATGGTTTCTTCGTAGCGCTTTAGATACCGGTAAATAAGGTATATGCCGGCACCGGCTATCAGGAAAGCCAGCAATAAAGCCGACCCACCGGAACCGAGGGCTGTCAATACAAAGATAACCGATATTATAGCCAGAACCGCTTCGGCTGCCACCAGCATATAGGCTCGTTTCAGCATCAACTTTTGCCAGGGATACCTTTTTTCGTATTTTTTGTACCCGGTTAAAAGGGAGTTAATCGCGTTGTGGGTAAAAAAGCCTTTGCCGTGGACAATCAGGTCAATGAGTATAAGGTAAAACCACCAGAAGCAAGCAATTATCATACAACTGGTTAAGGTAGCGTTAAGCAATATGTCTACCAGGACTGGATCGTCCCAACCTGGATAATAAGAATAGGCAACTCCCCCAAAAAACATTAGAACCAGGAGGGAAAAAACTAGCTTAACTTCCATCCACATCTGACCCATCCAGGAGGCCAGCTTACGGTCAAATTCGCGCTTGGATGGACGATTGATTATTGCAAAGACCAGCAACAACAATCCCAACACCAGGAGGCCTGTATAAATCCAGCCGATGATAGACAGGAACTGTTGATCGCCATAATATTTGGAATGAGCGTACGGGTTTTCCACCAGGTTATCCTTGACTGCCAGCATGACCTGGATATTAGACAAATAGATGGGAGTAATGTTGTACTTATAACCATGAAATATTCCCTGATAGCTGCTGTCCCGTCTCTGTATATCAATTGGTTCACCATGGTCAATCACCCGCAGCTTTTCCCCATCAAAATACCAGCAGTAGCTATATCCGGCAGGTAAGGCCGGTGTCTTTCCTGAATCAGAAAGAGAAGACGGCTTCGGCGTGATATTCTGTACTAGAAAGTTGTTATTTTTGTTAACTGCATAATACTTCAGGTTTTCTCCCTCATTATCCAGGAATCTTTTAGTTGTTTCTATGTAGCCGGCATCATAAGTTGAAGGATCGGCTACCAAAGAGAAGAGCCGCCCATAATAGTCAGCTGTCCGCTGCTTGAAGGCAGTGCTGTTTTTATAATCAGTAAAAGGAGCCTTCAAGACCTCCCAATTTCCTCCTGAGTACCCTAACCCAGCGAAAACAGTAATTAGCAGGCCGATCATAATACTAACGGCCAGAAAAAAGCACAGCCAGGCTGTAAACGGTTTAGATTTTTTCAATTTTGTATCCAATGCCCCATACCACCTTTAAGTATTTAGGCTCTTTCGGGTTTATTTCGATTTTCTCCCGGATACGGCGAATATGTACCATAACGGTGTTTTCCACCTTGTAGGCCGGTTCTTCCCAGACCCGCTGGTAAATTTCCTCAGCCGGGAAGATGCGCCCGGGAAAACGCATTAATAGCTCCACAATCTTCGTTTCCGTGGCGGTCAATCTAACTGGTTCGCCATCAACCGTCAGGGTATGATTTTCCAGGTCAAAACACAGTCCGCCCGATTGCAGGAGGTTGGCCTTGTTAGTGACATTGACATCCCCCAGGCGCAGATAGCGCCTTAACTGCGACTTGACCCGAGCCATAAGCTCCATGGTATTGAAAGGCTTGGTAACATAATCATCAGCGCCCATGGAAAGCCCCAGTATTTTATCTGTATCTTCGGATTTGGCCGATAAAATGATTATAGGAATGTTTTTCTCTTCACGAATCTTCAGGGTTGCAGATAGCCCATCCAGTTTTGGCATCATCACATCCAGGATAATCAACTGTATGTTCTGGGTGCTGATAATATCGAGGGCTTGTAATCCATCATAGGCCTTTATTACCTCATAACCCTCATTCCGGAGGTTGATAGCGATGGCGTTAACAATTTCCCGGTCATCATCGACCACCAGGACCCGTTGTTTTTCCACAGTATCACCACCCTTCATTCAATAAATCGTAAACCCAAGAACCTAGCTATACCTTAATGGGCAAGGCTAACAAAAAACCGGATAAATTTCTTAAGAAATTCTTACATTGTTCTGGAGCAGTGTATTATAAGCTCAACCTCATTATAATGTACCGTTCGTTATAATAAGATAAGAAAAAAATGTTACATGTAAAAAAAACGGTTATGTTAGGCTGTTGGGTAGGAAATATGTAAGAATCATTCAAGCATCCTTTATCATCCAATCGCAATTTGCCCACAAAAGAAGTTTGGTATTAGTCCTATTATTTGATAAAATGAATACAAGCTACATCTATCCATGCAACTGGAGATTTTACCGGAGGGGGTGACTAAATTAGCATGTCGGATTGCTTGTTTTGCAAAATTGCAGCAAAAAACATACCATCCAAAGTAATTTACGAAGATGAAATGCTTATTGCTATTGAGGACATTAATCCTTCGGCTCCGGTGCACGTTCTTTTAATCCCTAAAAAACACATTGCTTCCCTCAACGACATTGGTGATACTGATAAATCGCTTCTGGGTCATATTCAAGTAATAGCTGCGCAAATAGCCAAGGAGCAAAAAATAGCCAAAGATGGATATCGTCTGGTTAATAATTGTGGTACCATGGGTGGACAGGAGGTTATGCACTTGCATTATCACCTGCTGGGTGGCAGAGAAATGCTCTGGCCTCCGGGCTAAACTTGACTTAAACGGCTACATGATAGTAAAATATATGGGTATTTATTTCAGCCTAGTCGGATGAGGGGAGGGAAACAATGAGCGAAGTAAAAGTAGGAAAAAACGAATCCCTTGATAGTGCTCTAAAGAGATTTAAACGTTCTTGCCAGAAATCGGGGGTTATGCAGGATATTAGAAAACATGATCATTATGAGAAACCAAGCATCAGGAGAAAGAAAAAATCTGAAGCTGCCCGTAAGAAAAAGAAATTCTAAATATATGGTCAGTCTTTCAGAAATACCTTCCCGAGCAGCTGAGTAAAACAATTTGTAATAATGGTAAGGGATGTATAAAGAATGTGAGTAACCGGTCCGCAGGACATGGGTAGAGTAAAGGCAGCGACCATTTAACCAATGTACGGGGGTTACTTAAAACCGAAAACAGGCTCGGCAAACAAATACGTTTGCCGGGCTTTTTAATTTATCTTTAAGCTTGAATTAGCGGCTCTAAATGTATGATAATGATAGAAATGTAATTTAATTAGGCTCTAAAGGGGTGAAGGTTATGAGTTTTATGAATAGAGGCATGCAAAATAAAAAACAAAAAACGGCGGTCATAATTATAGTAGGGGTAGTTATTTTATCATTTCTGGTGGGAATTGTGGCTGTATCCTTTTACTAACTCTACATGTCCGCGTCTATTTTCCTGTCTATTCTCTTAATAGCCTCCGGGATTTTCCCGGAGTTTTGTTTTTTAAGGCCCTTTCCCGGCTTTTACGGGAGAGGGTCTTATTTTTGAATGTACGGTGTTTTTATGACATATATTTGAATGGAAGGTGCTAAATAAAGCTTGAAAAGAATTGGGGGTGCCTTGATGGAGAAACGTAAAGATGTTATCCGGCAGGCTATGGCAGAATTTCTGGATATACCCAGGGACCTTGTGCTGGACTTACCCAGGGTAACGCTAGTTGGCAGAAATGAGCTGTATATTGAGAACCACAGGGGGGTTATTGAATATAATCTTAACCGCCTGCGGGTAAACCTGAGCCGCGGTTATTTGGAGATTGAAGGAAATGAGCTGGAGATTAAGGCTCTGATGGCTGATGAAATGAAAGTTACCGGTGAGGTGCTGGCTATAAAGTATATGGACTAACGGGAGGAAAGCATGGGTAATAAGCTATTTGATCAGGTAGGTGGAACCATAAAGGTTGCCCTTAAGGGTAAAAATCAGGAAAAAATTATCAATATGGCGTCCAGTCGGGGGATATATATATGGGATATTAAAAAAAACGGCGATGATTTGAATTTTAAGGTTCGAACCAGCGGCCTAAAAGCTCTGCAGTCGATTAGCGAAGAGAATGATTATGAGCTGGATGTAAGGGAAAAACAGGGACTGCCTTTTTATCGTAACCTGTTCCGCAGAAGGATGGGGTTTTTCACCGGGGCATTAATCTTCATTCTTGCCCTTTATATTATGTCCTCATTTGTATGGTTTGTAGAGGTTGATGGCAATAAAAAGGTGGAGTCCAGCAAGATATTACTTACTGCAGCCAAACACGGAGTTTATCAGGGAGCGGCTAAATGGAATTTCAGCCGCATTGAAGCAGAAGAAGCTATGTTGCGGGACCTTGGTGAACTGAGTTATGTTAAACTGGACATTCGCGGGGTCAAGGCCCGAATCCAGGTGGTAGAAAAAATTCTACCCAAAACCGATATCAGCGGTCCCTGCCATATAGTAGCTACCCGGGACGGGGTGATTGAGGAGGTACTAGCCCTGGATGGCCAGGCCAATGTCAAACCTGGAGATGTAGTTAAGAAAGGTGATATTCTCATATCAGGTGTTGTTTTTCCCGAGAAAAGTCCTTATATAGTCAACAATGACGAGGAGGAGAAAGAAGAGGAACAGGAGGAACCATACACCGTAAGGGCACGGGGGCAGGTTAAAGCCCGGGTGTGGCATGAAGGCTACGGAGAATGCCGCCTACATGAAGAAAAGCTGGTTTTAAGCGGCAGGAAATTAAGAAAAATATATATTGAAACGCCCTGGAAAACATTTTTGGTTAAAGGTCAAAGGGAAAAGACTTATAATCTTTATGAGCAAAAGATAAAGAAAAGGATAGTAAAAAGTCCCCTGGGCGATTTTGGCTTTTTTCAGGTAGAACTAAAGGAGAAAATTAAGAAAACCCGTGATTTTACCGAAAAAGAAGCAGTTAAGTTAGCCCAGGAGCGGGCTATGAAAACACTGGCTCGGAAAATGGGCGATAATACTAAAATAAGCGAATCCCGGGTTGATATTCTTTCTCGTCCCAGTGACCCCATATTACGAGCGCGGATTTCAGTTGAGGCTATAGAAGATATAGCTACTACGCAGCCCATAAATATATCCCCAAATAGTAATTGAACGGGCATATATGCTATAATAACTAAGAAATTGATATAGTAAATACGTAAGGACTGCTACGAAAATATTGGGCAAGAAATAGGGGGACTTTTATTGGCTGAAAAAGAAGCCAGAATATCACTTAAAGATAACAAAGAGGCTGCCATATTTTTTGGCAGCGGGGATGATAATTTTAAATATCTCAGAAGTATATGTCCTGCGGATATTTCTGCCCGGGGTGCAGATATTTATATTAAAGGTAATACTGAAGAAGAAGTAAATCTTTGCTTTGATTTGGTACGTAGTCTAATAGAAATAGTTGAGAGTGAAGAGCAGTTAAACATTAGTGATATCAACTATATGCACAATCTCTTGCAGCAGGGGAAAAAGACCAGGCACCGGGATATTGTCTCCGGTACTATTGTAACTACGGTCCGGGGGAAGGGTATAAAAGCTAAAACCCTGGGGCAGAAGCGCTATGTACAGGCTATCGTAAGAGATGATGTGGTTTTTGGTATTGGCCCAGCCGGTACTGGAAAAACTTATTTGGCGGTAGTAATGGCGGTCAATGCCCTAAAAAATAAAGATGTAGAACGTATCATTCTGGTACGACCGGCGGTAGAAGCAGGAGAAAAACTGGGATTTCTGCCCGGAGATTTTATCGAAAAGGTTAACCCCTATTTGCGGCCTTTATATGATGGGCTATTTGATATACTGGGTGTAGATGTTACCCAGCGCTATTTAGAAAAGAACATTATCGAAATTGCTCCGCTGGCATATATGCGGGGACGTACCCTTAATAATGCTTTTATTATCCTGGATGAAGCCCAAAATACCACCCCCCAGCAGATGAAAATGTTTTTAACCCGGCTTGGGTTTGGGTCCAAGGCAGTTATTACAGGTGATATAACTCAGGTAGATTTACCTAAAGAAGAGTATTCAGGCTTAATAGAAATTCAGAAGATATTGGGCAAGGTAAAGGGTGTATCCTTTGAGTATCTGAGTAAAGAAGATGTCATTCGCCATCCGCTGGTACAAAAGATTATTAACGCTTACGAGTGCTATGAAGCGGCGGAGTATCATCAGTAAACGGACTAGCTTTTCACCTCCTTTTATTTAAACGGCAGTTCGATTAACTAAGGGGAGTATTCATGAGAATACAGATCATTTCTGATATAATCAGCAAAAGATTGTTAGCTTTTCTGGGACAAACCAACACCAAAAAGGTGCTGGGTGTTTTAATTTTCTTTTCTATTACCATTCTAATTGTATTTAGTAATTTTAACCCCAAACAGGTAACTTTGAAGCCGGATGAAGTTGCACGACGCGATATTCAGTCCAACACTACATCGATAATAATTGATGAGGCTAAAACTGAGGAACTGAGGAAGCAGGCTGCCGATAAGGTTCAAAAGGTTTATCAGGAGGACACCTATGCCCTGACCGCAACCAGGAATGAGATAAATAGTTTTTTTAGCCTGGTCAATGATATCAGGGCTGCTGGGGAAGATAATAATGATAAGTTACAGGACCTACTGGACAGTACTAATAAAGAGGGTAAAAATATTGAACTTAGAAATAATTCCAGCCAACTGGCTCAATATTTGAATAATGCTACCCCTGAGGATTTACAGCAAATGCAGGCGACTGCCTTAAGTATTATTCCCGGCCTGATGCAAAAACCCATAACCGAGGAGACTCTGGACAGTGTTTTCGACCAGGCTTCCAAACAAATAGACCAGTTGGAGTATTCCCTGCAAGCCCGGGAAACAATGAAAATAGTAATCATTAATGCCATTAAACCCAACCTGGTTTTTAATAAGGAAGCTACGGACAAGGCTATTAAGGAAGCTATGGATGCGGTTAAACCGGTCCAGAAAACGGTCAAGGCGGGTGAAAAAATTGTCCGTGAAGGTGAGCGGGTTACGGCCGAACAAATATCTATCCTGGAACAACTGGGAATTCAAAGAAGCAAAAGCTATCCGCTGACCCTGGTTGGTTCTGCTATTTTTGTTTTACTCACATTTTGGTTGACTATAGAATTCATACGCCGCTACTATAAGAAGATCTTTGAAGACCACAAATTAATGCTCTTAATAGGCCTAATTTTTATTTTGATATTATCTATTACTCGCTTTCTTACGGTAATAAAAATTGGGGAAATGCCGGATATAAATGCTCTAATTGGTTATTTGGCTCCGGTAGCTGCCGGGTCTATGTTAATTGCCATCTTGTTGGACAACCGTCTGGCTTATTTTTTGACCATGATTATGGCCCTGTACGTAGGCCTGTTAACCGATGGCAACCAGTTATTTTATACGATAACCGCTTTTGTTGGTGGAACCGTTGGTATTTTTCAGGTTTACCGCCTGAACCAGACCTCGGATCTGGCTCGTTCCGGTTTTTATATTGCCCTGGCGAACATAATCAGTATTTTAACCTTGTCTTTGATTGGCGGGAATGTTACCCTGAACCTCATACTAGTAGGTATGATCATTGGCGCAGTTAATGGTATTCTTTCCGCAGTATTGATGATTGGGGCTCTTCCTTATCTGGAATCCGCTTTCTCTATTACCAGTATGATTAAATTATTGGAATTATCGAATCCCAACAATGAATTATTAAAAAAACTGCTGATGGAAGCACCGGGAACCTATCACCACAGTTTAATGGTAGGTAATTTAGCGGAAGCTGCTGCAGAGCCAATTGGTGCAAATCCACTATTAGTCAGGGTAGGAGCTTATTATCATGATATTGGCAAAATTAAGAGGACAGATTATTTTGTAGAAAACCAGCGGGGATTTGATAATCCTCACGAAAAAATAGCCCCGGCTTTAAGTGCCTTAATAATCACTTCCCATGTCCGGGAGGGGGTAGAACTGGCTCGGGAAGCTCATATACCGCAGGATATTATTGATTTTATTGAACAGCATCATGGTACTAGCCTGGCTAAATATTTTTATAGCCGGGCCCTGGAAGAGGATCGGGAAGGTACCTTGAGTGAGGATACTTTCCGCTATGAAGGCCCAAAACCGCAGAGCAAAGAAGTAGCTCTGGTCATGCTGGCAGATTCGGTCGAGGCTGGAGTAAGGTCACTGCAGGACCCTACGCCGGACAAGATAAAGAATATGGTGCGCCGGATAATTCAAGATAAGCTTAATGATGGACAATTAGAATCATGTGATTTAACCTTTAAGGATTTGGATGTTATTGCTAATTCATTTTGTAAGAGTCTTGAAGGGCTATACCATAAACGTATCGAATATCCTGAAATAATCGTGCGTGAGTTTGAAAAAAGGAGAGAAAAACATGGAGACCATGATAATCAACCAGCAGAACAAGATTAATTACGGGAAGGAACTGCAGCAGGTAATTGTTAATGTATGTAATGCGGTAGCCAAAACAGTTCGATTGCCTAAAAACAGCGAAGTTAGTGTAATGATAGTTGATAATAGCTACATTCAGGAACTGAATTTCATTTATCGACAGCAAAATCGTCCTACGGATGTTCTCTCCTTTGCTATGAATGAATTGTCTGAAGATGAACCTGATTATGATTCCAGTGAAGAGCTGAATATTTTAGGTGATATAGTTCTTTCCCTGGAACAGGCATCACTGCAGAGTAATGAATATGGGCACAGTCTGCAAAGGGAACTGGGTTACCTGGTAGCCCATGGCATGCTGCATCTTATGGGGTATGACCACGAAACTGATGAGGAAGCCAGGGTAATGCGTTCCCTGGAAGAGAAAATAATGCAGGCAGTTAAGCTAGAAAGGTAAATGGGTGGAAATGCGCAGGTTAAGAAAAAGTTTTTCCTGTGCCATAGCAGGCCTAATTTATTGTATTAAAACTGAAAAGAATATGAAAATACATATTCTGGCCACAATAATTGCAGTAATTGTAGCCCTGGTGGTTAAGCTTAACTATACTGAATGGGGACTGTTGATTCTTACGATTTTTATGGTTTTGGTAGCAGAAACGGTAAATACGGCGGTCGAGAAAACAGTAGATCTGGTAACCACAGAGTATCACCCCCTGGCCAAACTGGCAAAAAATCTAGCTGCCGGTGCGGTATTGCTTGCTGCCATAGGCTCTCTATTAATGGCCGTGGTCATCTTTGGACCACATATTAAAATAATTCTTAATGTTTAATTTTTAATTTTGAATTGTCGTTAGAAAAACTCCGTTTTTAACCCTAATTGAATCTGCGTGGTTCCCAAAAAAACCGCGTAAATCCTAACATAATCCGCGCGATCCGCGTGAAACACAATTAATTATGCTAAGGAAGGGTCAGTAAATGATCATCGATGAACTAATTAGTAAGGCTAAAGAAGCCCGAAATAATGCTTATGCTCCCTATTCGGGTTTCAAAGTGGGCACCGCTTTGCTGGGTAAAAGCGGTACCATCTATACCGGGGCCAATGTGGAAAACGCTTCCTATGGTCTCACCGTCTGTGCTGAACGCATAGCCGTTTTCAAAGCCGTAACCTCCGGAGAGAAGAAGTTTGAGTCCATAGCAATCAGTGGAAGTGGTCAGGGATATATTTATCCTTGTGGGGCATGCTTGCAGGTGCTGGCCGAATTTTCCCCTGAAATGAATGTAATAATTACCGATGAAAAAAATAGCTACAAAGAATATAATTTGAGTGCAATGCTTCCTCAAATTTTTTCTCTGGGAAACTAGGGGGGTTAACTTTTGAAATCAGGTTTTGTAAGCATAGTGGGACGCCCCAATGTGGGTAAATCCACTTTAATGAACACCGTCATTGGAGAAAAAATTGCAATAGTATCGGAAAAACCACAGACCACCCGTACCCGCATACAAGGAATATATACTTCCCCGGACGGCCAAATAATATTTATTGATACCCCCGGTATTCATAAGCCCCGACACCTGTTGGGAGAATACATGGTAAAAGTATCTACCCGCAGTCTGGAAGAAGTAGATTTAATCTACTATATGACTGATGTCAGCCGGCCATTTGGGGGTGGCGAGCAGTTTATTTTGGACCAGCTTAAGGATGCTGCCGTACCCATATTTTTGCTGGTAAATAAAATCGACCTGGCTAATGAAAGCAAGGTGGAGGCACATATCAAGGATTTTACCAGCCAAATGAATTTTGCTGAAATCATATGTCTGTCGGCTACGCTGGGGACTAATATTCCCGGTTTATTGGAAAAGACTTATGCTTATCTGCCGGAAGGCCCGCTTTATTACCCTGAGGATGATTTAACCGACCAACCGGTATCTTTTATTGCCGCTGAACTTATTCGGGAAAAGGCCTTAATACTAACCCGGGATGAAGTACCGCATTCATTGGCAGTCGAAATTGAGGAGTTTGACAGCCAGGCTAAAGGCAAAACTTATTTGAGGGCAGTTATCTATACGGAACGAGACTCCCAGAAGGGGATTATTATAGGTAAGAACGGGCAAATGTTAAGAAATATTGGGGAACAATCACGTCAGGATATAGAGGCTATGCTGGGAAGGCCGGTTTATTTAGATTTATGGGTTAAAGTTAAGAAGAACTGGCGCGATAACGAGATTAATTTGAAACAGTTGGGCTATCGCCTGAGTGGAGGAGATTATTAATGATTGCTGCCTGGATGGACAGCACCAATCTTAAAACGGAGGCTAAAAGGGAAGATATAAGAATATTGTGCGAAGAGGCAGTCTACTACGGTATGACTGCTGTTTGCATTCATCCCTGTCGTCTGGCCCTGGCAAAAGAGTATCTGGCCGGAAGCAGGGTAAAATTATGTACAGTTATTGGATTCCCTTTAGGTGCCGAAGATAGTGCTACCAAGGTATTCTCTGCCCGACAGGCTCTGGGGCAAGGGGCCAGTGAACTGGATATGGTCATAAATATCGGGGCGGTCAAGGATGGAGATTTTACCCTAATAAAGCAAGAGATCAGGAGTTTGCTGGAATTAAAGCAGGATTATGATTTTTTATTAAAGGTTATTGTTGAAACAGCCTTGCTTGATAGAGCGGAGTTGGAAATGCTTAGCCAATTGGTCAGTGAAAGCGGTGCTGATTTCATCAAGACCTCCACCGGTTTTTCCACACGCGGGGTTAGCCTGGAGGATATAAAGGTAATTAAGGCTCATAAAAGTGAGAGTTTAAAGATAAAAGCCAGTGGTGGGGTGAGGAGCCTGGATTTTGCTCTGCAGCTTATAGATGCGGGAGTCGATCGCATTGGCAGCAGTAATGCTGCTGCTCTGGTGCAGGAGTACCGGCAAAGGGGAGGACTGCTGAAAGGATAGTCCGCCAAAGTGAGAAAAAAAATCTATCTGGTTATTATTTTGGTTGCTTTTTACACTGCAGTCATGATTAATTATCCCTCCCCATTGATAAAGTCCCTGGGCTACGAGCAGGGATTAAACCTCTATGCCTATATGTTTTCCACCCACAGCAGTTATAATTTTATTTCCAACCCCGGGTTACGCAAACTTGATAACCATGAAGAAATAGTACGGGCAGTAACTCCAGAAGAAAGCGGGAATTTCGCATCTATATTGGATAAACACCTGGCAGGGGGAAGTAGTTGTATTATTGAATGTTCGGAATTGGATACCTGGCATAGTAGTCCGGCTGGGTTTCAATATCTAAAAGAGATGAGGCCCCAAACTTACCGGGCCATAATTTTTGATGGAGGACATCATTTACCTTCCCTGGGGTTATCCCCGGATATTATTATCATACCTCGCCTGGCTGGTTATGCTGTACATAGTTATACCCTGGATGGGGTTAAGATAGCAACTATTGAAAAAATAGCTCGTGAATGCGGTATTCCCAGCGTTATAGTTACAGTACCACGTATGGCCCTGGTTAAAAACGAAATAGCCATGGAAAATATTACTTCACGCATACTAAATTCATGCTTACGGCAGGAAATAAAGGAAGATTTCAAACCAATGGCTCGTCCCCGAATAAGTAAGTATAATGATTTCTTTTTTGCCTATATAGATCATACTTATAGTAAAAACCCCGATTTGTTCAGTAAACGATTAGAAGAATTGGGTGTTAAAGGAGTAAGGAAAATTTACCTGGCCTTTAATTTTAAATACAGCAGTAAGCAGGAGGCCGATAATTATTGTGAACAATTGGAGGAGAAATTAAAGCTGCCGGTGGAATGTGTTAACCAACCGGTTAAAGTTATGAATGTATTCTGGGGTGGGAGATAAGTGTATTACCAGAGCCGATGTATTATTATCAAAAGCATGGATTACCGGGAAAGCGACAAGCTGGTTACGGTCTTTTCAGAGAAGGAAGGCAAATTAAGGGGCATTGCCCGAGGTATTAAGAAACCGGGCAGCAGTCTACGTGCTTGCATACAGCCCTTTTGTCATTCTTTGCTTTTTTTTCACCGGGGTAAGGAGTTGGATCTGATAACTCAGGGCAAGCTGCTTGATTTCTATGGTAATAGTCGTGAAGACATTAAGCGTACCCTGTACTGTGTTTATCTCCTGGAATTACTGGATAAAACCCTGATGGATCGGATGGCTATGCCCAAACTGTACCGGTTGACCCTTGCGGTTCTGGAAGAGATAAATGATAATGGCTTAAATCCGCTGATACTGCGCTATTTTGAGATGCAATTGCTGGTGCAGCTGGGATACCGGCCGGTCCTGGATCACTGCATTAATTGTGGGCAACAGGGGAACATGCTTAAATCTTTTAGTCCTGCCGCCGGTGGTATGCTCTGCCCAGATTGTATTGCCGGGGAAAACGACTGTATGAGTTTATCGGGTGAGGTATTGGGGTTGTTAAGGTTAATGATAAATGGGAATCTCAATACTCTGCAACGGGTAAGGGCTTCGACTGCTGCTTTGGATAGGCTGGAAACATTTCTGGAAAAGTACCTGGAATACCACCTGGAGCGCCGGTTTAACATGAAAAACACCATCCGCGTTTTAAAAAAGATGTTATCCTGAAATTGTAGGTTTCATGTTAAAATAGGTACAAGGCGTAAAAAAAGCCAATTAGCGCTCTGGGGCCTCCTGGGCTCGACTGAAACTGTTGTGTTTTTAGGTAAATGATGACAGGATTGATTGGAGGGGAAATGATGGAAAACCGCAATGATTTGGCTGATAAATTCAGGTTATTTATTAACAACTTGAAGATTGACAACCCGGAAGTAATAAGCAGACGCTGCCGAGAAATATGTCAGATACTTAACCTGCGCTACTGGGATATACGCTCCGATACCCGCAATCTGCATTACCTGGGCTCTTATGGCCGGGAAACAGCTGTAAAAGGATTGACTAACATTAATGTATTATTCCTATTGCCTTATACGGTTTATCAGCAATATGAAGAACGCCCGGGTAATATACAAGAGTTATTGCTTAAAGATATTAGGGATTTGCTAAGCAAGACTCATCCGGATGCATTTATAAATGAGGAAAAATTCCTGCTAATACCCTTCGAGGACAGGATGACAATAGAAATCATTCCCGGTTTTATTGGCCCGCGTAAGAACCACATCATCTATCCCGATGCCCAGGAAGGGCAATGGCAGACTTTTAACCCTATTCGTGAAATTGAAGTTATTAATGAATATAATTACAAATATGGGGGGAAGGTAAGGCACCTGGCCCGTATGACCCGCGCCTGGAAAATGGTTCACCAGGTACCCATTCCTGGGATGCTGATTGACACTCTGGTTATGATTTTCATGGATGAATGGGAAGGAAACCAGAGTTCTTTTAATTATTATGGACAGATGGTAATGGATTTTATGGAATACCTGGCGGGACTGAAGAATGAACAACTGCATTGGTATGCCAAGGGTAGTAATCGTAAGCTGGAGCGGCAGGAGGATTTTGGGGCAAATGCCAATATAGCCTATAAGAAAATCAAGCAGGCTATGGATATAGAGGCGCAGGGGGACAGCTACAACGCTAATAAAATTTGGAAGGAGATATTTGGCCGCAGTTTTCCTGACTAACCGTACCCCTTTAACCCTGACTCCTTACGTAACCACCTGGCTGAAATCCCCCGTGACTGGGAGATATTGGTCTATTGCCGTACCGGTTTAAGGAGCTATATAGCCTGCCGCTTACTAACCCAGCATGGTTACCAGGTTAAGAATATTAATGGCGGATATAAGCTCTATAAGTAAGTTAAAGGGGTGTCAAGGGAACTGTCTCCTTGACACCCTATTGGCCTGTAATTCCATGAGGTGTTGGGTGTCGGGTTAACGTTATTTTGACACCTATTTATTTTGGAGTGGCAATGAGGATATTATTCCCTTGACACCCTAAAAACAAGCGACTTACCTTGAACTCGGAAGAGGAGGACAAGGTTAAAGAGACACTTAAATTATCCAGAAAGCCAATAACCGACCAAGGAGGTGGAAAAAGGGTAGTAACGGTAATAAAGGTATATTTGGGGTGGTATTATCTTAACACCATACAATCGAAAGAAGGGGTTTTTACGTGAGACTTTTGCATAATAGCAAAAATCGGGTTCTTTGAAACTACAATATAGTAGCAGAGCATACTAACCAGTTAAATTTTGGTTAATACTGCCTTTAACATCAACAAGGTTACTGGATTTATCTAAAAATGAGCAGGTTAACCCCCTTTCTTTCA
>Ga0209510_1000181_pt1 | contig 96451 bp, 81 predicted proteins | sample BiotimSIPDNA_FD_185749 | JGI IMG/M metagenome (GOLD analysis project Ga0209510, IMG submission 185749) | Anaerobic biogas reactor microbial communites from Washington, USA - Biogas_R1 time_0 SIP DNA (SPAdes) (version 2) | ecosystem: Engineered > Bioreactor > Anaerobic > Unclassified | place...
GGTTCGGAATCTGGCGGCCGAACGCGGAGCGATGCAGGCGGCCGCCCCCTTCGCCAAGGCTTCGGAGGCCAAGCCGCCTTGCGGTTCGGGAGTTCGCCCCCCGCCGATCCCCGTGCCTCGCGGCGGCTCTGCCGCACGCTCGGCCTGCCCGAATCCCCCCCAAAATGGATCGTTTTCGTGCGTCGCCGATCCCGAGGCCCCGTTCCTCCCGATCCTGCCGCAAGAGGTCGCCGCGTATTTCCCGCCCCAAAAAATCTTTCGCGCGCTCGGCTCGAAAACCGATCCCGTGTTGCACATCCAGTTCGTCGGGCCGTGGGCGTTCGTCGCCCAAAATCGGCGCATAAAAAATTGGCGGAGGGAGTGGGATTTGAACCCACGGGACGCTTTTAACGCCCGCCCGATTTCGAGTCGGGTGCCTTAGGCCGCTCAGCCATCCCTCCGCATCTGTCCACCGGCGGCGGAACAGAAACTCGTCGATGAATACCCCAGCCGAAGCGGTATTTCAACCGCATTTTCGGCCGGCGCTTGGCGCGGCGCGGGGCGTATGGCCGTTCTGCTGGGGCAGGGTTGCCTCAAAACGACCATGCGTCCCTTGACGCCGAAACAAACAGGGCGCGGAATAACCCGCGCCCTTCAGTGGCTTACTTGCCGGCGACAGCTAGAAATAGAACCGCATGCCCAGCATCAGGTAGAGGTCCCGGTTGGTCGCTTCGTCATCGTCAACGTAAACATCCTCCGAGGCGACTTCGCCCACCAGTGCCAGTGTAACGGCCGTCGTATCGGTCAGGAAGAACTTCAGGCCGGCCTCGCCGCCCAGAATGCCGGCATCTTCCGTGCCCAGATTGTGGATTTCCGCATGGCGATAATCCAGCAGCAGGCCCACGTAGGGGACCAGGTCCGTACCCACCAGGGGCTTGAATCCTTCCGGAAGCCAGAAGTTGTACTCGCTGAATACGCCCGCGCTGAAATAATTTTCAAAGTCGTTATCCGCTACCGTGCCGCGCAATCCCAACGACCAGCGATCGATGAAGAAATAGGCATAGCGCAGGTCGAGTTTGAAATCCGCCCCCATGCCGCTCTGGAAGTCCAACTTGCCCGCCACTGCGATCTCGTTTGCACCCTTGGTGACCAGCGCCGCGCCCATGGCCGCCGGAGCCGCCAAGGCCCACAGCCACACCCAAATCAGCCATTTTCCTCTTCTCATGCTTGTTACTCCCTTCTGTAGTTGATTTTCAGGAACTGTGGCGGTTTTCCCAGCCGACATCAAGCCCATCCTACGCCGGGAGGCTTCAGGAGGTGCCGCTGGGGATCCGGATGCCCCGGCGCGCATATGTTGGAATGTCCAGATCCGCACCAGCGTAGATGGTCGGAGCCACATCCTGAAAGCGGCCGCGGTCGTGGGCCGCGCCACCCAGTGGCAGTTCGGACTGCTGCCCGCCTTTGGCCCCCCGGCGCGCGGGCGTCTCTTTGGCCGACGGCTCGCGAAAGAACGGCGAGCTGGGCTTCGGCGTTTCGGCGGCAGCCCCTCGTGTTGCCGGCAGCCAGTGCTCTGCCGCCAGCACGGTCAGCGCCAGACGCCCCGCCCAATCGTCCATCACCGCCGCGCCCATCGAGATCCGCGCCCCCGGCCGGGCCGCCTCCTGGAACCGGCGGTGGATCATTTCCAGTTCCGAGAGCGACAGGTCCGGGCCGCCGATCACGCTGAGAATCATGGCGCCGGAGTTGGCAACCACCCGCCCTTTTTCCAGCATCGGGCCGGCGAGCAACTTCTGTAGCGCCTGAGTCGCCTTGTCGGCGCCCTGGCCTTCGCCATATCCGAAACAACATTCATTGCCGCTGTTTTCCACGAGGCTTTGCAGATCGGAGAAATCCAGATTCAGCATGTTGTCCCGGGCCAACAGTGTCCAGAGTCCCCGGATGCCGGCCGACATCATGCGGTTCACGAAAGAAAACGCCTCCGCCAGCGGTGTCCCGGGTGACAACAGCGCATGAAGGCGCTGGTTGGGCAGGACGACCACCGCATCGGCATATTGTTTCAGGGCGGTCAATCCCTCCTGGGCCTGTTCCTGGCGGCGCACGCCCTCGAATTCGAACGGGGTGGTCACATAGGCCAGCGTCAGCAGTCCTTCCTCCCGGGCGATCCGCGCCAGTACCGGCGCCACGCCGGTGGCGGTTCCCCCGCCCAGGCTGGCCACCAGCACCAGCAAATCGTAGTCGGTCACCAGGGCGCGCAGGGCATCGAGGTCTTCGTTGGCCGCCAACCGGCCCAGTTCCGCATCGCCGCCCGTACCCATGCCCTTGGCCACCGTGCGACCAATCATGACTTTCAAAGCGATGCCCGTCCCCGCGAGGGCCCGGGCATCCGTGTTGACCGCTGCCACGGGCGGCGGTTCGGGCCAGTCCGCCAGTGCATGGCCCAGTACGCTGCCGCCCCCCCCTCCGACCGCCGCGACCAGCACGCGGCAGCGCAGGTCTCCGCCCTCATCCGATGGATTGTCCCAGGTTGACGCCATCATCCGCTCCTTCGCTCACCCGATGCCAAACCAATGTCCGAGCTTCTGCCAGACGCTACGGGTCTGCTCCGCTCGCGTTCGCACACTCTTGTATCCGCACAGCACCGCACCTACACCCGTGGCATATTCGGGCACGGCCAGGTTCGCCGTCAGTCCGCTCACGTTGCGGGGCGCCCCAATCTCACAGGGCAAGCCAAACACTTTTTCGGCCAGCGGGGCGACGTTCCGCAGGTAGGCTCCCCCGCCGGTCAGCACCACGCCGCTGCCCAGCAGATGCAACAGCTTCTGCTGCTGCAGCCGCGCCCGGATCAGGCCCAGGGTCTCCTCCATACGCAAATGCACGATGGTCTGCAGGTCCGACAACTTTGCGGTGCGGGGCGTCTCGCCCGCGCCGGCGGGTAGGGCCAGCCGCCGCGTGCGACCGGCCGCGCTGACCATGGCATCGCCAAACTGGATTTTCAACGCCTCGGCCTCGGTGGTGGGCAGCCGAAAGGCCCGGGCAATGTCATTGGTCACGTGATCGCCGCCCACGCTGATGACGCCGGCGTCCGCAATCCGCGCCTGGGCATAGGCCACGTAATCCGTCGTACCCCCGCCCACATCGATCAGCAGGACACCCTGCAGTTTCTGTTCCGCCGATAGCGCGGACATCGCGGAGCACAAACCGCTGAAGAGCAGTTCGGCCACCTCCAGTTTCTGGCTTTTGGCCACTCGCACCAGGTTGAGCATGCGGGAATAGAGCCCGTGCACGATCAGCACATCGGCGGCCAGCGTCTTGCCGGTCATGCCCACGGGCCGCACCCCGGCCAGCCCGTCCACGGAATACTGTCCCACGATGCTGTGGAGAATCTGGCGGTCCGCCGGCAGCGTCACCTCCCGGGCCACGCGCAACACATGCTCGACATGGTCCGGCGTGATTTCCCCGTCCACCGGAATCTCCCCGCGGTTCGGCATGCCCTCGATCTGCGATCCGGACATGGCCAGATAGACTTCGTTGATGGTGAGGTTGGCCGCCTCCTCCGCCTGGTGCAGGGCCGTCTCCACACAGGAACAGACGCTGTCGAAATGAAACATCTCCCCCTTGCGCATGCCGCTGCTGGCGCTGTCGCCCACGGCGGTGATCATCAGGCCCCCATCTTCCCGCGCCTCCCCCACGAACACGCGCACCCGGCTGGTGCCGATTTCCAGCGCCACGATTGGCTCCATATTCATCATCCTGTCCTTCTTTGCCTGCAGGGTTCCCGACATCCGCGACCCGCCATGCGCGTCAATTTCCCTCCGCCGGGCCCGCCCCGGCGGCCGGTCGGCCCACGAAGTTGCGGTCCACCGTCATGTCGTATACCGCCAGGTTCAGGCCCCGCTTGCGCGCCTCGCGGCGCATCGCGTGCAACCGGTCCAGCTTCTCCCGCACCTGGTCGTGCGACAGTAACACCCTCTCGCCGGTCGTCAAGCCCACTTCCATATAATCCGCCGGACCGACATCGATCGTTTCCACTCCGAGTTCCTCGCGAATCGTCGCATGATTACAAATTTCCAGCACCGACAGCGCGGTCGGCAGCAAGGGATCCTGAACCACGTCGCCCGGACGCAGTCCTTTGTCGCGGACGCCGAGAATGACCGGGAGGCTGGCCCGCACCGAGCTGGGCCCCAGCACATGCCCCGTATTATCCACGGCCAGCGGCGTGCCCGATCCCGGACGGCCCAGCCGGGCCACCGCCGTTCGCTCGGCCACTTCGATCACCACCGTATCCGGCAGACGCCGGCCCACCTGCGCCTGAGCAATGACCGGCACCGACAGCAGCATCGCGCGGGCCTCACCGGGGCGGATGCCAAAAAGATTCATCCCTTCCCGCACCCGGGCGTATTCCCGGATGTGATCCGCCCCCAGACTGCCGTCGGTGGTCACTTCGATCCGTCGGATCAGAAAAAAGTCGTTTTCGGAAAACATCGCGCGCCAGGCCTTGCGCCCCCCCCAGTAGGCGCCGGCCGCCAGCGCAGGGATTCCGACCAACAGCATCAGCACTCCGGCCAGGCGGCGTCCCGCCGCGCGCCGACGGGCCGCGGCCGGCATGGCCGCCGCCAGCCGGGCATCCCGCCGGTGGTTGCCGCGCCGTTTTGGTCCAGAAGATGCCACGTATCGCCCTTTCCCGGTGTGAAAAAGCACCGGGGCGCACTATGCCACAGCCGCCCCCCGTGCAAAACATTATTTCCCGCCAGCCGCGCGACGGCCAGCAGGCGTGGCGCGGAGAACCAAGCCCCGCCCGATTTCAAAAGGCGGCCGCGGCCGTCCGGGCCTGGGCCACGGCGGCGGCGGTGCTGGCCTTGGCCTTGTCCCCGCCCGAGCCCTGACCCGGTGCGCGCAATTCCGCCACATCAGTGATTCCGATGAAACCCAGTTGCGTTTTTAGCATGGGCGTCAAGGTATCCAGCGCCGCCGTGGCGCCTTCGTAAACGCCGCCGCTGGCGATGCACAACACCACCTTCTTGCCCTTGGCCAGGCCTTCGGGCCCGGCCGCCGTGTAGCGGAACGTCTTGCCCGCCACCAGCACGGTGTCGATCCAGGCCTTCAGCATCGGCGGCGCGTTGAAATTCCACATCGGCGTCGCGATCACCACCAGGTCGGCCCCCATGAATTGCTGTAGGATCGCTCCGCGCCGGGCCATTTTGCGCGCGGTTTCCTCGTCGGCCGGCGGTGCGCCGAAATGCGCCGGCAGCACCTTCTCGTCAATCAGCGGCACTTCGTCCCGGTAAAGGTCGATCGTCTCGACCTGCGCATCCGGATGCCGGGCCCGCAAGGCTTCCATGAACGCCTGCTCAATCTTCAGGCTGGCTGACTTCTCGACCGGTTTCGGATTCGCCAGAACTCTCAGTACGTTCATTGTTTCTCCTGATTTTTCGCGGCATCATACCAGATTCAAAATGATTTCGCAAAGCTCCGAAAAACTCCACCCGTGCGCCCGCGCCGCGTCCGGCAGGAGGCTGATTGGCGTCATGCCCGGAATGTTGTTCAATTCCAGGACGAAGAACTTTCCATCCGGCCGCAGGCGGATATCCACCCGGGCCATGCCGGCGCATCCCAGCGCCTGAAACGTCGCCCGCGCCGCCGCCTGGCACGCCCGGACCGTCTCCGGCGGAATGTCATTCGGATACACATGCCGCGACACTCCGTCGGTGTATTTCGCGCGGTAGTCGAAAAATCCGTCGGGCGCCACAATTTCGAGCAGCGGTAGCACCATCCCGCCCACCACCCCCACCGTCAGTTCGCGCCCCGGAACAAACTCCTCCACCAGTGCGATGTCGTCATAGCCCAGCGCCAGTTCCAGCGCCGCCGGCCACTCCTCCTCGGCGAACACCCGCGACACGCCCACGCTCGATCCCTGCCGCACCGGCTTCACCACCACCGGCAAGGCCAGCGTGCGCGCCTGGCCTTTCCGCAGGAACTCGAATCCCGGCGTCGGAATCCCCGCCGCCGCCAGCACCGGCTTGCTGCGCGACTTGTCGAACGACCGCGCGCAGGCCTCCGGACTCGAGCCCGTGTGGGGAATGCCCTGCTGGTGCAGCAGCGTCTGGATCGTGCCGTCCTCCCCGAACCGACCGTGCAGCGCCACGAACGCCACCTCCGTCCCCGCTGGCACCTCGAAGCAGCAGTCCGTGCCCACGATGACTTCAAATACCACGTAGCCCCGCTCTCGCAGGCCATTAGCCACCGCCGCCCCCGACCGCAGCGACACCTCCCGCTCCGACGACGGCCCCCCCATCAGCACCGCCACCTTCTGAAATCGCTTTTTGCTCAAGTTCATTGTCTGAAAGGCTCCTGCCACCTTGCGTGGCAGGTGAATCAGGTCGGTTGCCGGCGCCCGGCTGGCAACCAATCGCATTCACCCCCGGCGCAAGGCCGTGGGGGTCTCGAAATCCCGGTTTTCCACACTGTGGAAAAAATCGGCCTTTTTTTCCACACAATGGAAAAAGTTTTCGCCGTTTTTCCACACAATGGAAAAATGTTTGCACCGTGTGAAAAACTGCCGCCCACTCTACGCCCCCGCCCCCGGCCTTTCAACGCCGATTCCGCCCCGGCTTGACCCAAGCCCCGATTTCGGCGAAAAACTGGCCCATGAACGTGGATGGGAAGCATTACCGGACGATCTGGCTGGACAGCCCCGGCTGCGTGCGGATCATCGACCAGGCCCGGCTGCCGCACGAATTCGCGCTTCTGGACCTGCGCACACCGGACGAGATGGCCGCCGCCATCCGGAATATGAACCTGCGCGGGGCCGGCTTGATCGGGTGCGCTGCTGCCTGGGGAATGTATCTGGCTGCCGTCGAGGACACCGATCTGCCTGCCGCCGCGGCCAGGATCCAGGCCACCCGCCCTACCGCCAAAAACCTTGAATGGGCCCTCGAACGAATGCAAAAGGCGCTAGCCACCTGCACCCCGGCCAACCGCGTGGAAACCGCCCGGCGCGAGGCCCAGGCCATCACCGACGAGGATGCCGATTTCAGCCGACGCATGGGCCAGCACGGACTCGAATTGATTCGCGAAATCGCCGTGCGCAAGTCCGGCCAGCCCGTCAACGTCCTGACTCATTGCAACGCCGGCTGGCTGGCGTTTGTGGACTATGGCACCGCCCTCGCCCCCGTATATGCCGCTTTTGACGCCGGGATCCCCGTCCATGTCTGGGTGGACGAAACCCGCCCGCGCAACCAGGGCGCCGCGCTCACCGCGTGGGAACTGGGCCACCACAGGGTACCGCATACGCTGATCCCCGACAACGCCGGCGGCCATCTGATGCAGCACGGGCTCGTGGACATCGTGTTCGTCGGCTGCGACCGCTGCACTGCCGCGGGCGATGTCGCCAACAAGATCGGCACCTATCTCAAGGCCCTCGCCGCGCGCGACAACGGTGTGCCTTTCTATGCGGTCCTGCCCTCCTCCACCATCGATTGGTCCATCGAGGACGGCGTGCGCGAAATCGTGATCGAGGAGCGCGGCGCCGAGGAAGTACGTACCGTGACGGGCTGGAACGACGCCGCTGGAAAAGTGGCAACGGTGCGCATCTGTCCCGAAGGCACCCCCGCCGCGAACTACGGTTTCGACGTCACCCCCGCCCGCCTCGTTACGGGCATCCTCACCGAGCGAGGCCTGGCCCCCGCCACGCCCGAAGGACTGCGCGCCCTCTATGCCGACCTCCATCCATAGGGACGAAGGCTACATCAAGTTTTCCTTCGCGCACGAGGTGGCGCCGCCGCCTGCGCATCCCCGCCTGCACGACCTCATGCGCATCCGCGACGATCTCCACGAGTGGGAGCTGATCGGCGTCCTGCCCGATGGCATTGGCTACGGCAACGTCAGCGCGCGCATCGCCGGCACGAACCGGTTCATCGTCACCGGCAGCGGCACCGGCCTGAAATTCCCGATTGAAGCCGCCCACTTCTGCGAAGTCGTCTCGATCGACGTCGCGAAAAACGCCGTCGTTTGCCGCGGGCCGCTGCCGGCCTCGTCGGAATCCATGAGCCACGGCGCCATCTATGCCGCGCGGCCCGACACGAACGCCGTGATCCACGTCCACGATCCGCTCATGTTCCGGCTCCTGCTGCGGGAAGGCGCGCCTCAAACCCCTGCCGACGCCGCGTTCGGAACCCCCGCGATGGCCCGCGCCATCGGCCGGCTCGCCGCCGCCCTCTCCTCCGTCGCGGTCCTGGTCATGGCCGGCCATGAAGACGGCATCTTCGCCTACGGCCCCGATCCCCAATCGGCGCGCGACGAACTGTGGGACGTCTATTGCCGCGCGCGGCGCGAATAGTCGTTTTCGAGTTTCCGTTTCAGCATCGGTCCGACGTCTTCGACGTCGCCCGCGCCGATCACCAGGACCCAGTCGCCGGATTTCCAGCGCGCGGCGACGAGATCGGCGGCCTGTTCCAGATTTTTTGCCAGTTCGGCAGGTGCGCCGCGGTGGTTCCAGAAGTGCTTGAGCAGATCTTCCGACGTGCCGCCGGCCAGCGGCGGTTCGCTGGCGGCATAGACGGGCGCGAGGATTACGCCGGCCACGCCGGCGAAAGCCGGCGGAAATTCCGCGCCCAGCGCGCGCGTCCGCGTGTAGCGGTGCGGCTGGAACACGGCCCAGATGCGCCCGGCGCCCGCCTGTTGCGCGGCATCGATCAGCGCTCGGATTTCCGAGGGATGATGCGCATAGTCGGCCACGATCCGGATGCCCTGCGCCTCCGCCACTTGTTCGAAACGCCGCCTGGGCAGCGCAAAACTGCCTAGCGCCGCGCAGGCCGCATCCAGTGCGATTCCGCCGCGCACGGCCGCCGCCAGAGCTCCCAAGGCGTTCCGCACGTTGTGGCGTCCGGACAACGGCAGCGCCACCGCGTGGCCGTGGACCATGAACCGCGTGCCGGCCGGACCCGCCTCCAGAATCTCGCCCCGGAAATCCGCGCCCGGCGCAAAGCCGTAGGACGTGCCGCCTGCTTCCGCCCCGATTGCCGCCGCCTCGGGATCATCGGCGCAGAAAATCACGGTCCGCGCCTGCCGCGCAAAGGACCGGAAGCAGGCCACCATGTCCGCTTTCGAATCGAAATGTTCCATGTGGTCGAATTCCACGTTTGTGATGACGGCGATTTCCGGCGCGTAGTGCGCCAGGGTGCCATCGCTTTCGTCGGCCTCAATCACCAGCCAGTCCGACTGCCCGATGCCGGCGGGGGCGCCGTCCGGCGGCAATTCGCCGCCAATGCACCACGAAGGATCCGCTCCGCAAGCGCGCAGGATGTGTGCGATCATCGCCGAGGTGGTCGTCTTGCCATGGGAACCGGATACCGCAACGGTTTTCCAGCTTTCGGCCAGCACGGGCAGTACTTGGCCGCGGCGATAGAGCGGAATTCCCTTTTCCTCTGCCGCGGCGCGTTCCGGATGCCCCGGTTGCAGCGCGGGGCTGAACACGGCCCAGTCGATGCCGTCCAGATGCGCCGGATCGTGGCCCATCGTCGCCGGGATGCCGCAGGAACGCAACCATGCCAGCGTACGCGGGGCGCCGGCGTCGCAGCCGGTCACGCGCATGCCCTTCGCCGCGAGCAGCCGCGCCACGCCGGCCATGCCGATGCCGCCTACGCCCATCAAGTGCACGCGCGCGCCGGGCGTCTGGATCCAGCGCCGGACTTCGTCGCGCCAGTTGCCGTCTTGCGCCGTCATGGCTGCCGCGCACTGCGCTCCACCAGATCGGCCAAGGCGGCGGTGCCGTCCCGCACACCTTCCTTGCGGGCGGATTCGCGCAAGCGCGCCAGGCGTTCAGGCTGACGCAGGGTCTGCGCCAGATAGGCTTCGAGCCATTCGGGCGTCAGCGCGGATTCCGCCACAACATCCGCCGCGCCGCGTTTTTCCAGGGCGTGCGCATTGGCGGTCTGGTGATCCATGGCCGCCAGCGCATACGGCACCAGCAGCGCCGGCACGCCGAAGTAGGCCAGTTCGGCGCAGGTGGCCGCGCCGGCGCGGCAGATCGCCAGATCGGCGGCGTGGTACAGCGGCGCCATGTAGGTCGTGAACGCGATGACCTCGGCCTGCACGCCGGCCGCCGCGTAGGCTGCGCGGATGGCCGTTTCGTCGGAGCGCCCGGTCAGATGGACGACGGAAAAATCGACTCCGGCCTGTTGCAGCCGCGCCAAGGCATCCGCCGTGATTTCGTTGAGCCGATGCGCTCCCATGCTGCCGCCCATGACCAACAGGCGGAAGGGCGCTTGGCCGGCGGATTCGCGCGGCGGCATGCTGTGCGCGGCGGCGGTCAATTCCTCGCGCAGCGGAATGCCCACAACGGTCAGCTTGGCGCGACGCAGGTGGTAGCGGGTTTCCTCGAAGCCGCAGGCGACCGCCGCGGCGCCGGGCGCGAACAGGCGCACGGCGCGGCCAGGAATCACGTTGGCCTCGTGCAACACAGTCGGCACGCCGAGTCCGCGCGCCGCGCCGCAAGGCCCCACAGAAGCGTAGGAGCCCATCGCCAGCAGCACGTCGGGCCGGTTCAGGCGCATGATTGCACGGCTGCGGGCGACTGCCCGCACCAAGTTCCAGCCACGCCGCAGGGATTCCAGGGAAAAGCCGGAAGGAAAACCCCGCGCCGGCACTTCGACAACGGGCCCATCCCATTCCTTGCGTGCGGCCTGCTCGGTGTCGCGCCCCGTCAACCACAGCGTTACATCGTGGCCGCGGCGCAGAAGTTCGCGCGCGGTGGCCAGGCCGGGAAACACGTGACCGCCGGTTCCCCCGCAGGCAACGGCGATGATCATGAGCCAACTCCTTCCAACCGCAGCAGATGGATTTTCCAGGGCAGCCCGGCCGAAAAGCCGCCCCACTGGCCATTCGCGGCCATCACCCGGTGACAAGGCAGGAACAAAGGCACCGGGTTGGCGCGGCAGGCACCCCCCGCCGCGCGAGCCGCGGCCGGCCGGCCGGCGCGGGCCGCCAGTCGGGCGTAGGTTGTTCGTGCACCGCGCGGAATGCCGCGCAGGGCGCGCCACGCGGATCGATAAAACGGAGCGGCCGATTCAAAGACCGCCGGATGCACCGGGGGGAGCGAGGGCGGCGTACGCCCTGCCAGCACGGCACGTGCATAGGCTACTGCGCGTCTTAAAACGGGATCCGGATCGAGCGGCCATTTCACGCTCAGCACGCGCAAACGCGGCATGGCTCTCTGCCGCGGCGCGGGGGGCAGGTCGCACGACCACACGCCTTGCCGACCGGCATGAATGGAGACAGCCCCCCACGTCGTTTCCAACACGGCCCGTTGGAGACCGTTCGGAGCGGCTTTCATGTGATCATCTTGAACAAGATGAAGCCCAGGGTCAGCACCATCAACAGCATGAACAAGGTGCGCAAACGCGGACTGCCCTGATCCCGCCGGTTTTCCCGTACCCGCTTGAGTCCGCCCGTTCCCAGATAACTGCGGAACCGGTCGTGTTCCGGCTCCGTCAACCGGGCGGTAGCCGGTCCGCCGCCAATGGCCGGTCGCAACAAATCGGTCCTTTGCAGACGGGGCATCACCACCCGCTTGATGTCCAGGCCCTCCGGGCCCGGAGCAAAATCCAGGGAGGATCCGGGTGTGGGCGAAGTGTCTGAGGGATCCTCCGCGACGGAGATGATTCTGCCGGCGGACGGCCGGAGCCGGGGCTCTAGGGCGCGGCGGTCCTCCTCCGGAATGTCATCGACCCAGCGCCGGACAGTTTCGATCTGTTCGCGCACCTGGGCTTTTTCGCGCTCGATTTCGCGCAAGCGCCGTTCCCAGGTGGATCGTCTCCGCGTGGCCGCCATCGCCTACATCCAGAAATAGAACCCTAACCAGACCAGCAGCATGACCACGAGCCACGCCATCAACGGCAGCGTAAAGGCCAGGCCAGCCCATAACCAGCCCCGGAATCCCGGCCAACGGTTCGGGACCCCGGCCGGAGCCTCTTCGAAACTCAACACGCGGGGGGCCGTTCCGGCGACGGCACCGGACACGGGGTGAACGGCTTCAATCTTTGCCAAGGCTTTGTTGTAGTCCGACCGGATGTTTTCCAGCAGCACCAGCGCCTTGTTCAGCTCCTCCAGCAGGTTGTCGTCCGTCCAGTCTTCCTCGTTCAAGGCGGACACTTCACCGAGGCGATCGCGAAACAGCCGGCGGGTTTCCTCGAGCAGTTGCGCGAGACGCTCGGCCTGAAGGCGTTCCTGTTCCATCCGGACGAGGCTTTCGTTGAGCCGATCCTTCAGTTCCCGCCGGCCGGAATCGAAGGCCTCCTGTTTCCGACGCATTTCATCGAGCAGCCGGCGTTCTTTCTCCAGTTCCTCCTGGCGGGCGCGCAGACGGTCAAGTTCCTGGGCCTTGTCCACGATCTGTTCGGTCACTTCCTGCTTGTGACGCGCCAAATGGGTCAGGGTCAGATCAGAGACCGGCCGGGCGGAAAATTCGCGCGAGGAGGGAATATGCCCGTCCCGTGGTGCAGCGCTGCCTTCCCCGTCGAGCTTGATTTTCAGCGCGGCTTCCCTCTCGCGCACCAGATCGTCATCAAAGAAATCCGTACCCATGTTGACTGCTCCTGTTCATTCCGGGGGGATGGCCAGCGCGGTGCCGACACGCACGTTGTTGGCATTGGAAAGCTTGTCGCGGTTGGCGTTGAAAATGTCCTGCCATCGGGCGGGCGTACCGAAGTGGCGGACCGAGATGGTGGCCAGGGTTTCCCCGGCCTGCACAACATGCACCCGGGGCGGGGCGGGCGGCGGCGGAACGGCGGCCGCGGGCGGAGCAAGCGGTTCCGGAGCCGCCGGGCGGGGCATCGCCAACTGTTCGCGCAGGCCGGCGACTTCCAGTTCCAGGGCGGCGATGCGTTCGTTGCGGACCTGCAGATCGCGGCGCAATTCATCGGGGGATTCCAGGACCTGGGCAGCCAGGGAGACCCGACAGTGACGGATGAGATTTTCGACATCCGCGCGATTCGGCGAGTCCGGCCGCAGTTCCAGATAGCGACTGTAATGATAGAGCGCCGCCGCGTAATCCTGCCGGTAGTTGTCGAGCATGAGGCCAAGTTCGCGGTGGGCCAGCGCCAGGCTGGGCCGGCGAGCGAGGGCCTGCTGACACAACCGGATCGCGCGGTCGATATCCTGCGCCTCCTGCGCGGCGGACGCGCGACGCAGATAACGGTCGCGCGCTTCGCGGCGCTCGGCGGAGCCGGAACCGCAGCCCGCGGACAGCACGACGACCAGCGCCGCGAGACTCGCGCCCATTCCGATTGCGATGCGCCCTGCTTTCATGCCCGGCACCGTAGCAGATTCAGCGCTGAAATCAAACAACCTTCCCCCGCCCCGCGGCAAAAAAATCCGCCCCCGGAAATCCGGGGGCGGGAGCAGGCATGGCCTGGCGAAAACGGCCGTTCACTTACTTGCCGAGGGCGGCCTGGGCCGCCGCCAGCCGGGCAATCGGCACGCGGTACGGAGAGCAGCTCACGTAGTTCAGGCCGGCCTTGCAGCAGAACTTGACGGATGCGGGATCGCCGCCGTGCTCGCCGCAGATGCCGCACTTGAGGTCCGGCCGGCTGGCGCGCCCCTTCTTGACCCCCATCTCCACCAGCTGGCCGACACCTGCCGTATCCAGCGTCAGGAACGGGTCCACCGGCAGGACCTTCTTGTCCAGGTAGTCGGGCAGGAAGGAGCCGATGTCGTCCCGGCTGAAACCGAACGTCATCTGGGTCAGGTCGTTGGTGCCGAAGCTGAAGAACTCGGCGCTTTCGGCGATCGCGTCGGCCGTGAGGGCGGCGCGCGGGATTTCGATCATCGTGCCGACCAAGTACTTCACCCGGGATTTCTTTTCCTTGATGATGGCATCGGCCGTCCGGCGGATGACGTCGGCGCAGTAGTCGAACTCGGCCTTGGTGCCGATAAGCGGGACCATGATTTCGGGCAGGACCTTGCGGCCGGTCTTGGCGATGTTGCAGGCCGCCTCGATGATCGCGCGGGTCTGCATGGCGCACAGTTCCGGATAGGTGATCGAGAGGCGGCAGCCGCGATGCCCCAGCATGGGATTCATCTCGTGCAGCTTCTTCACGCGCGCGGCGACGAACTCGGGGGTCGTGTTCATGCGCTTGGCCATCTCGATCTGGCCGGCGGCGTCCTGCGGCACGAACTCATGCAGCGGCGGATCGATCAGGCGGATCGTCACACCGTAGCCGTCCATGGCCTTGAAGATGCCTTCGAAGTCGCCGCGCTGCAGCGGCAGCAGCTTTTCGAGCGCCTTTTCGCGGGTCGGCAAATCCTGCGCGAGGATGAACTCGCGGATGGCCCAGATGCGCTCGCCCTCGAAGAACATGTGCTCAGTGCGGCACAGGCCGATGCCCTGCGCGCCGAATGCCCGGGCTGCGGCAGCGTCCTTGGGACTGTCTGCATTCGTGCGGACGTAGATCTTGCGGTACTTGTCTGCCCAGTCGCTGACCTGCTTGTACATCTTGTAGATGGGGTGCTTCTGCGCCTCTTTCTTGCCGCCGACCACGCCGCTGACGACGGGGCTGGCCTCGGTCGGGATCTGCCCGACGTAGACGATGCCGGTCGAGCCGTTCAGGCTGATCCAGTCGCCTTCCTTCAGCGTCTGGCCGCCGGCGAAAATCGTCTTGGCCTTGTAGTCGATGGCCAGTTCGCCCGCGCCGGCGATGCAGCATTTGCCCCAGCCGCGCGCCACGACGGCCGCGTGCGAGGTCATGCCGCCCGTGCTCGTCAGGATGCCCTGCGCCGCCCACATGCCGCCGACATCCTCGGGGCTCGTCTCGTGGCGCACGAGAATCAGCTTCGCGGACGGATCTTCCTTGACGATGGCTTCCGCGGTATGCGCGTCGAACACGATCTGGCCGACGCCCGCGCCCGGACCGGCCGGCAGGCCCTTGGTCAGAACGACGGCCTTTTTCTCGGCCGCGATGTCGAAGATCGGGAACAGCAGCTGTTCGAGATCCGAACCCGACAGCGTGGCAATCGCCTCGTCCGGCTTGAGGATTTTGTCCTGCGCCTTGCCGGTGAAGAAATCCTTGCCGGTGGCCATTTCCACCGCCCAGCGGACGCCGGCCAGGCCGGTGCGCTTGGCGTTGCGGGTCTGCAGCATCCACAGCGTGCCCTGCTCGACCGTGAATTCCACGTCCTGGGGATACTTGTAGTGCTTCTCCAGCTTCTTCATGATGGCCATGAGCTGGGCGTGGGCCTTCTTCCAGACGGGGCTTTTCTCCTTGGGCATCTCGTCAATGTGCTTCGGCGTGCGGATGCCGGCTACGACGTCTTCGCCCTGCGCGTTGATCAGGTACTCGCCCATCGGGGCCTCGTCGCCGGTGGCGCCGTCGCGTGTGAAGGCCACGCCCGTGCCGGACTCGTCGCCCATGTTGCCGTAAACCATCGAGCAGACGTTGACGGCCGTCCCGAGCAGGCCCGTCACCTTGTTGATCTGGCGGTATTTCTGCGCGCGGTCGCTGTTCCAGCTGCCAAACACCGCGTTGACGCTGGCAAGGAGCTGCTCGAAGGGATCCTGCGGGAAGGGCTTTTTCACCTTCTGCACGTAGACCTTCTTATAGATCTCGCACAGTTCCTGGAGCTGTTCGGCCGTCAGGTCGGTGTCTTCCTGCGCGCCGTACTTCTTCTTCAATTCGGTCATTGCGACTTCGAAGTCGTGGTGCGTCAGGCCGGTCGTCGGTCCCATGACCACGTCGCCGAACATGTCGATGAAGCGGCGGTAGCAGTCCCAGCCTGTGCGCGCGTTGCCGGTGCTCTCGATGAAGCCCAGCACCGACTTGTCGTTCAGGCCGAGATTGAGAACGGTATCCATCATGCCCGGCATGGAAATCGCGGCGCCCGAACGCACCGACACCAGCAGGGGGTTCTTGGGATCGCCCAGCTTCTTCTTCATCTTGGTTTCGAGCTTCTTGAGCTGGGTCTTGAGCTGCTCCAACATCCCCTCGGGATATTTGCCTTTGTGCGAGGCGTAATAGGCGCACGCTTCGGTCGAGACCGTGAAGCCCGCCGGCACCGGCAGGCCCGCGTTCGCCATTTCGGCGAGGTTGGCGCCCTTGCCGCCGAGGATCGCCTTCATCGTGGCATCGCCTTCGGTGTTCTCTTTCCCGAAACCATAAAAATAGACATATTTTTTCTTGGCCATGTTCGTCTCCGTGTGTGGGTTCGCAAACCCAGGTTGTTTTGAAATCATCGCCACGCCAGGGGCGTGGAAAAATTTCGCGCATCATCCCCCCGCCCCCGGGATTTGTCAAGCCGGCTTCGCCAAAAACCCAGGCTCGAAACGCTTTACTGCCCAGCGGGGGACCGGCTCCCGTGCCGCGCATTTGGTTCCCGGTGCGCGCCACACCGGCGCAGCCGACTGGCCTTCCCCGGCAGCAGGAAGGTCACCGGCCGGGCGGGGGACGCGCCTTCCCCGCCGGCACTTCATCCGCGGAGAAAAGGCGGGACTTCCGCTCCGGAATCAAGCCTCGTTCTCGGCCATGCCCAGGGTGGTGGGCAACTGGTCGCCCAGCAACTCCTCCGCCGCGATGGGTTCGGCCAGGGGCACCAGCCGGATGTTGCGGTACATCGAGAATCCCGTGCCCGCCGGAATGACGTGGCCCATGATCACGTTTTCCTTGAACCCGTGCAGGTTGTCCACGCGCGCCAAGGTGGCGGCGTCGGTCAGCACCCGCGTCGTGTCCTGGAACGAAGCGGCGGAAATGAAGCTCTCGGTTTCGAGGGACGCCTTGGTGATGCCCAGCAGCAGCGGGGCCGCCTCGGCCGGCTTGCGCCCCTCCTCGGCCACCCGGCGGTTGACCTCGTTGAACGTTTGCTTCTCGACCTGTTCGCCCCACAGAAATCCGGTATCGCCCGGCTCCGTGATACGCACCTTGCGGAGCATCTGGCGGACAATGATCTCGATATGCTTGTCGTTAATTTCCACGCCCTGGAGGCGGTAGACCTCCTGAACCTCGTTGACCAGGTACTCCTGCAGTTCCTGCGGGCCGCAGACTTCGAGAATCTCCTGCGGGACAACGGGCCCTTCGGTCAGCGGCTGACCCTTCTTCACTCGGTCGCCGGCATACACCACGATGTGCTTGTTGAGCGGGATCAGATGCTCTTCCGTGTCGCCGGTAATGGCGTCGCGCACCAGCAGCTTGCGGCGTCCGCGCGCGGAGCCGGCCATTTCCACAATGCCATCGATCTTGGCAATTTCCGCGGCGTCCTTGGGCTTGCGGGCTTCGAACAACTCGGCCACACGCGGCAGACCGCCGGTGATGTCCTTGGTCCGGGCCTGCTTGCGCGGAGTCTTGGCGACGGCAGCCCCGGCATACAGCACATCGCCTTTCTTTACGACGACATGCGCACCGGCCGGCATGGTATAGGAGGCCAGGATCTTCTTGGGATCGGCGGCATCCCGAATCATCAACTGGGGATGAATCTCTTCGCGATGCTCCAGAATGACCAGATCCTTCTTGCCGGTCGCCTCGTCTGTCTCTTCCCGGACGGTCACCCCCATGATGAAGTCGCGGTGGTCCACCTTGCCGGCGTATTCGCTGAGGATGGGGACATTGTACGGGTCCCACTTCGCGATCGACGCGCCCTTCTTGACAGGCCCGCCGTCGGCAACGGACAGAACGCTGCCGAGCGCGATGGTGTGGCGCTCCAGTTCCCGGCCTTCCGGATCGTAGAGGCCAATCATGCCGTTCTTGTTCAGCACGATGTGGCCGCCATCGGGCCCTTCCACGGTGTACAGCTCCTCATACCGGACGATGCCGTCATGCTTGGCCACGATTTCCGGCTGCTTGAAGGTGCTGCTGGCGGTGCCGCCGATGTGGAAGGTCCGCATCGTCAGCTGGGTGCCGGGCTCGCCGATGGATTGGGCGGCAATGATCCCGGTGGCCTCGCCGAGAACGGCCGTACGGCCGTTGGCCAGGTTGCGGCCATAGCACTTCGCGCAGATACCGCGCCTGGATTCGCAGGTGAGCACGCTGCGGATCTTGACGCTGTCCAGCTCGGCGCGCCGGATCTTTTCGACCACTTTTTCGTCGATCTCATACCCGGCGGCGACGATGATCTCGCCCGTCCGGGGGGCGCGGATGTCATCCACGGCCGTTCGTCCGAGGATGCGCTGACCCAGCGGCACCAGTTCTTCGTCACCCTGCATGATCGCAAAGACCTCAATGCCATTGAGGGTCCCGCAGTCCTCCTCGACCACAATCACATCCTGCGCGACGTCGACCAGCTTGCGGGTCATGTAGCCTGAATCGGCGGTCTTCAACGCCGTGTCCGCCAGCCCCTTGCGGGCGCCGTGGGTGGAAATGAAATATTCCAGCACGCTCAGGCCCTCGCGGAAGTTCGCAAGAATGGGACGCTCGATGATTTCACCGGAGGGCTTGGCCATCAGGCCGCGCATGCCGGCCAGCTGGCGGATCTGCTGGCGGTTGCCGCGGGCTCCGGAATCCACCATCATGAACAGCGGATTGACATCGGTGCGCGACTCGTTGAACTCCATGGCCCGGAACATCTGCCCGGCGATTTCGTCGGTGGCATGGGTCCAGATGTCGATGATCTTGTTGTAGCGCTCGCCGTCGGTAATGATGCCCTTGCGGTACTGGGACTCGACCTCGGCGAGGGACTTGCGCGCCGCTTCCACCGCCTTGGGCTTGGCTTCGGGCACGATCATGTCGACAATGCCGATGGAGATTCCCGCGAGGGTCGCATGTTCGAACCCGAGGTCCTTGACGCGGTCGAGGGTCTTGACGGTCTCTTCGTGTCCGGCGATCTGGTAGCATTGGCGAATCAGCTCTTCGAGCTTCTTCTTGGGCACGGGGGCATTGAAAAAGCCCAGGCTGTCGGGCCAGATTTCGTTGAAGAAGACGCGGCCGACGGTCGTGATGATAACCGACTGGTCCTTGACCCCGTACTTGGTTTCGATCTGGTAGTCGGGATTCTTGAACCGGATCCGGTCGTGGATCTTGAGCACGCCCTCGTCGTAGGCCGTGTGGACCTCCAGGGTGTCGGCGAAGATCGGCAGGTGCTCGATCACACCGGGGGCCTTGGGCTGGCGGGCCCGCAGGCGGTCCGACTGGGAATCCACCGTCAGGTAGTAGCAGCCCAGCGCGATGTCCTGGGTGGGCGTCGTGATCGGCTTGCCGCTGGACGGCGAAAAGATATTGTTCGGCGCCAGCATGATCAGCTTGCTTTCCATCTGGGCCTCGATGGACAGCGGCACGTGCACGGCCATCTGGTCGCCGTCGAAGTCGGCATTGTAGGCGGTGCAAACCAGCGGGTGAATGCGAATGGCCTCCCCTTCGATCAGCACGGGTTCGAACGCCTGGATCGAAAGACGGTGCAGCGTCGGCGCGCGGTTGAGCATCACCGTGTGGCCGCGGGTGACTTCCTCAAGGATGTCCCAGACCTGGTCCTCTTCGCGCTCGATCATTTTCTTGGCGCTGCGCACAGTGTGCACCACGCCCATCGCCTTGAGGCGCCGGATGATGAAGGGCTCGAACAGCACCAGGGCCATCTTCTTGGGCAGGCCGCACTGGTTCATGCGCAGGCCCGGGCCAATCACGATGACCGACCGGCCGGAATAGTCCACGCGCTTGCCCAACAGGTTCTGGCGGAAGCGGCCCTGCTTGCCTTTGAGCATGTCCGACAGGGATTTCAGGGGGCGATTGCCGGCGCCGGTGACCGCCCGGCCGTGGCGGCCGTTGTCAAACAGCGCATCCACCGCCTCCTGCAGCATGCGCTTTTCGTTGCGGACGATCACGTCCGGGGTCTTGAGCTGGAGCAGGTTTTTCAGTCGGTTGTTGCGGTTGATGACCCGGCGGTAGAGGTCGTTCAGGTCGCTGGTGGCGAAGCGGCCGCCCTCGAGGGGCACCAGCGGGCGCAGGTCCGGCGGAATCACCGGCAGCACCTGCAGGATCATCCACTCCGGACGCGTATGGCTGGTCCGGAAGGAATCCAGAATCTTCATCCGCTTGGTCAGCTTCTTGCGGGTCTGCTTGCTGCGGGTGCCTTCCATCTCGGTTTCGAGCTGTTCAAGCTGCTCGGCAACGTCAATCCGGGCCAGAAGGTCGCGGACACCTTCGGCGCCCATGCGGGCGGTAAAGGTCTCGCCGTACTTGTCGAGCGCCTCGCGGTACTCCTCCTCGTTCAGAAGCTGGCACGGCTGCAGCGGGGTGTCGCCCGGGTCGACCACGATGTAATCTTCGTAGTAGAGCACGCGTTCCAGTTCGCGGGCGCTCATGTCCAGCACCGTGGCCAGGCGGCTGGGCGCGCACTTGAAGAACCACAGGTGCGACACCGGCACCGCCAGCTCGATGTGGCCCATCCGTTCGCGGCGCACGCGCGCGAGGGTCACCTCGACGCCGCAGCGGTCGCAGACGATGTTCTTGTGCTTGATGCGCTTGTACTTGCCGCAGGAGCATTCCCAGTCCTTGGTGGGACCGAAAATGCGTTCGCAGAACAGCCCCCCTTTTTCGGGCTTGAAGGTGCGATAGTTGATCGTCTCGGGGTTCTTGACCTCCCCGTGACTCCAGGACCGGATGGTCTCCGGAGAAGCCAGGGTGATCGACACGTAGTCGAACCCAGGATGGGATTCGGTTTCGAAGATCGGCTTGGGGCTGGCTGTTTCCACCGTGGACTCCTCTATGGCTTCACAAGTTCATCATTCCAGGCCGCACCCGGGGGCGCGGTTCAGATCTCTTCGCGGCGCTGCACGCGGATGTCCAGGGCCAGGCTCTGGATTTCCTTCATGAGCACGTTGAACGATTCGGGCACGCCGGCCTCCAAGGTGTTGGTCCCCTTGACGATCGACTCGTAGATGCGCGTGCGCCCGGCCACGTCATCGCTCTTGACGGTCAGCAGCTCCTGCAGAGCGTAGGCGGCGCCATAGGCTTCCATGGCCCAGACCTCCATTTCGCCGAACCGCTGCCCGCCGTACTGCGCCTTGCCGCCCAGCGGCTGTTGGGTGACCAGGCTGTAGGGGCCGACGGCGCGCGCGTGGATCTTGTCGCTGACCAGATGGTGCAGCTTGAGCATGTAGATCACGCCCACGACGACGCGCTGGTCGAACGGCTCGCCCGTGCGGCCGTCATACAGCACCGTCTTGCCGTCGTCCGGCAGGTTCGCCTGCTTCATCAGCTCCCAGATCTTGGACTCGGGGCAGCCGTCAAAGACCGGCGAGGCCGCATGCAGGCCCAGGATCTTGCAGGCAATGCCCAGGTGGGTCTCCAGCACCTGCCCTACGTTCATGCGCGACGGCACACCCAAGGGGTTCAGCACAATGTCCACCGGCGTCCCGTCCGGCAGGAAGGGCATGTCCTCCTCCGGCAGGATCCGGGCGACGACGCCCTTGTTGCCGTGGCGGCCGGACATCTTGTCGCCCACGCTCAGCTTCTTCTTGCTGGCGATGAAGACCTTGACCTGCTTGATGATGCCGGTCTCGGCGTCCTCGCCGCTTTCCAGGCGCAGGGCCATGTTCTCGCGGTCATCCTTGAGCTGCGCGAACTTGCTGCTGTATTCGCCGATGATGTTGCTGATCTTCTGCTGGATCGGACTGGGATCGATGGCGATCACATCATAGGCTGCCGCCAGCTTGCGCAGCAGCGTCTTGGTGATCTTGCGGTTGGCCGGGATGATGATTTCGCCGGTCTCGCCGTTGACCACGTCGAGCGGGATTTTCTCGCCCAGCAGGATGTTGGACAGCGCGTCGGTCAGGTTCTCGGTAATCTCGGCCTCGTGCTTGTCGAACTCTTCGAGCATCTGCTTCTGCTGCTTGCGGCGCTCGTTGGCGCTCATCTTGGTCCGCTGGGGCAGGTCGCGCGACGTGGTCTTCACGTCCATCACGATCCCATAGGTGCCGCTGGGCACCGTCAGCGACGTGTCGCGCACCTCCGCCGCCTTCTCGCCGAAGATCGCGCGCAGGAGTTTCTCCTCCGGCGCCAGTTCGGTCTCGCTCTTGGGCGTGATCTTGCCGACGAGGATGTCGCCCGGCTTCACTTCCGCGCCCACGCGCACCACCCCGTCCAGGCCGAGGTTCTTGAGGGCCTCCTCGCCCACGTTCGGAATGTCGCGGGTGATTTCCTCGGGCCCGAGCTTGGTGTCGCGCGCGCCGCATTCGAATTCCTCGATGTGCACGGACGTGAACACATCCTCGGCCACGAGCCGTTCGTTGATCAGGATGGCGTCCTCGAAGTTGTAGCCACACCACGGCATGAACGCCGCCAGCACGTTGCGCCCCAGCGCCAGTTCGCCGCCGTGGGTCATCGGCCCGTCGGCCAGCACGTCGCCCTTCTTGATGCGCTGGCCCTTCTTGACGATCGGCCGCTGGTTGATGCAGGTGCCCGCGTTCGAGCGGGTGAATTTGCGCAGTTCGTAGGACTGGTATTCGGATTGCGGCGTCTTCTTGGTCGGCATCCCCCCGTCCCGGGACACCAGGATGCGCGCCGCGGAAACATAGGCCACCTTGCCGGGCTCGCTGGCAATCACCATCACGCGGCTGTCGCGGGCCACGCGGCCCTCAATCCCGGTCGCCACATAGGGCGATTCGGTGCGCAGCAGCGGCACGGCCTGGCGCTGCATGTTCGCGCCCATCAACGCCCGGTTGGCATCGTCATGCTCCAGGAACGGGATCAGGCCGGCCGCCACGGACACCACCTGCTTGGGCGATACGTCCATGTAATTGGCCCGGCTGGCTTCCACTTCGAGGAATTCCCCGCGCCAGCGGCCCGCCACCGTGTCTTTGGCAAACGAGCCGTCCGGATTCAGGGGGGCGTTCGCCTGCGCAATGACGTAATTCTCCTCCTGGTCCGCCGTCAGATAGTCCACCTGGTCGGTGACCTTGCCGTTCACCACGCGCCGGTACGGCGTTTCGATGAAGCCGAATTCGTTGACGCGGGCATACATGGACAGCGAGGAAATCAGACCGATATTCGGACCTTCCGGCGTCTCGATCGGGCAGATGCGGCCGTAGTGCGAGGAATGCACGTCGCGCACTTCGAACCCCGCGCGTTCGCGGCTGAGGCCGCCGGGCCCCAGCGCGCTCAGGCGCCGCTTGTGCGTCAGCTCGGCCAGCGGATTCGTCTGGTCCATGAACTGGCTGAGCTGGCTGCGGCCGAAGAAATCGCGAATCACCGCCGCCAGGGCCTTGGGATTGATCAGCTTCTGGGGGGTGAGTTTCTCGGCCTGCTGGTCGAAGACCGTCATGCGTTCGCGCACGAGGCGTTCCGTGCGGGCCAGGCCCACGCGGCACTGGTTCTCCACCAGCTCGCCCACCGTGCGGATGCGGCGGCTGCCGAGATGATCGATATCGTCGATGGTCCCGTCGCCCCGGCGCAGGTTGATCAGGTACTTGACCGCGGCGACGAAGTCCTCCTTCTCCAGCACGCGGCTTTCGTTCTGGGGGTCCAGGCCCAGCTTCTGCTGGATCTTGTAGCGGCCCACGCGGCCCAGATCATAGCGGCGCGGATCGAAGAAGATCCGCTTGAGCAACTGGCGCGCGTTCGAGGTGGTTGGCGGATCGCCCGGCCGCAGCTTGTGATAAATGTCCTTCAAGGCGTCGTCCGTGCTGGTCACAGCATCCTTGCGCATGCTCTTGAGCAGCAGCCCGTCGTCCCACGAAACATTAACCACCTCCAGCGAGGCAATGCCCGCCGCCTGCAACTGCTTGAGCAGATCGCGCGTGACGGGTTCAAATTTCCGGACCAGGATGCTCTGGCTGTCGGCATCCACCACGTCGGCCTTCACCACCCGGCGCTCGCCCTCGAGCTGCTCGGGCTTGGGCCGGGCCACCTCGATTTTCTCAAAGGTGTAGAACAGTCCCAGCAGTTCATCGTCGGTGCCGTAGCCCAGTGCCCGCAGGAAGGTGGTCGCCAGGAATTTGCGGCGCCGTTTCTTGCGGTCCAGATAGATGTTCAGCAGGTCCGAGGTGTCGAACTGCACCTCCACCCACGAACCCCGGTCGGGGATGATCCGGAAGGAGTGCAGCAGGGTCCCGTTGGCATGAACCGTCTGCTCGAAGCAGATGCCCGGCGACCGGTGCAACTGGCTCACAATCACCCGCTCGGCGCCGTTGATGATAAACGTGCCCTGTTCGGTGATCAGGGGCACTTCGCCCATGAACACGGTCTCCTCGCGCACCTCCGCCTGGCTTTTCAGCCGGAACGTCACGTGCAGCGCCGCGGTGTGGGATTCGCCTTCCTTCAGGCTTTCAAATGCCGACTGCTTGGGCGGCGTGATCTCGTACTTGACGAAATCCAGGGTGCAGTTCCCGTCGTAGCTTTCGATGGGGAACACCTCTTTGAACACCGCCTGTAAACCGACGGGCCGGCGCTTGTTCGGCGCCGCATCCATCTGCAGGAATTCCCGATACGAGCGGGTTTGGATCTCGATCAGATCCGGCAGTTCAATCACATCCAACAACTCGCCAAAACTTATCCTGTCAACCATCCGGGTCACCTATTCTTCAAGGGTGGAATCCGCGCATACCAATAAGACAGGCCCACCCCGGAGGCGCAAAACGCCCCGGGGCGGCCGTCGCACAACCGGTGCGGCTACTTGATGGTGACTTTGGCGCCAGCCGCTTCGAGCTGCTTCTTGATCTTCTCGGCTTCGTCCTTGGCAATGTTTTCCTTCACCGGCTTCGGGGCCCCTTCCACCAGGTCCTTGGCTTCCTTCAGCCCCAGGCCTGTGATGGCGCGGACTTCCTTGATGACGGCGATCTTCTGCCCGCCGGCATCCGTCAGTTCCACGGTGAACTCCGTCTTCTCTTCCGCGGCGGCGGCGGCGCCACCGGCGGCCGGGGCGGCCGCTACCGCCACGGGGGCGGCGGCGGAGACGCCCAGCCGGTCTTCCAAGGCCTTCACCAGCTGCGAGAGCTCCAGGACCGAAATCGTCTCGATCCAGTCCACAAACTCCTTCATCTTGCCTTCCAACTTCACTTCATCGCTCATGGGTTTTGATCTCCTAATCCTTGTTTTTTACATCCGTGATCCGCTTGTCCGCCGGCGCCGGGCCTAGGCGGCGTTCCGCTTGTCCGCCGCGGCCTTCAGCACATAGACCAGACTCGCCAGCTTTTGGTTCATCACGCCAACCAAATTCGACATCGGGGCCGCGATCGTTCCGACCAGCACACCCTGCATGATTTTCTTCGAGGGCAGCGAGGCCAGCGCCTCGATGTCGACCGCCGTCAGCACCTTGCCCTCCATGTAGCCCAGCTTGACCACCGGGATTTTGTCGTTGGCCCGCACGAACTCGCGCAGGACCTTGGCCGTTGCCGCGATGTCTTCCGCACCCAGGACCAGGGCGGTTGGCCCCTTCAGGGCCGGCTCGAGTCCTTCGTACTTCAATTCCCGGGCCACCACGCGGAACAGGCGGTTGGGCACCACCTGGAACCGGGCGCCCGTCTCGCGCAGTATTCGGCGCAGCGTCGCGGTTTTCACCGTGTCCATCCGCGTGAAATCGGTCAGGATGGCATAATTCGCACCCGCCACCAGGGCCTTGATATCCCTGACAATCGCCTCTTTTTCCGGTCTCATTGTCTGCTCTCCCTGAAATCCGCCTATGCTGTCTCGCGGGGATCGAGCCGCAGCCCGGGCCCCATGGTCGAGGTGATCGTTGCGCGCTTGAGGAACACGCCCTTGGTCGCGGCCGGCCGGGCCGCGTTCAAGGCGTCGATCACGGCTTTGCAGTTGCCCTGCAGGGCTGCCACGTCAAACGACATCTTGCCGAACGGCACCATGACGTTGCCGTTGCGGTCCATCCGGAACTCGACGCGGCCGGCCTTGCAGGCCTTCACCGCTGCCGCCGTGTCGTCGCTGACCGTCCCCGTCTTGGGATTGGGCATCAGGCCTCGCGGCCCGAGCACCTTGCCCAGCTTGCGCACTTCCTTCATTGCGTCCGGCGTCGCCACCGCCACGTCAAAGTCGGTGAACCCGCCCGACACCTTGGCGATCATGTCCTCGAAGCCCACGTAATCCGCGCCGGCCGCGCGGGCCGCGTCGGCCGCCGGCCCGTTGGCAAACACCAGCACGCGCACGGTCTTGCCCGTGCCGTGGGGCAGCGTAACCGTGCCGCGCACCGCCTGGTCGCTTTTGGTGGGATCCACCCCCAGCCGAAAAGCGATTTCCGCCGTCGCGTCGAACTTCGTCGTCGGGTTGTCCTTGAGGAATTTCAGCGCGCCCTCGATCGTATAGAGGGTCTCGCGATCCACCTTGGACGCCGCCTGCTTGTACTTTTTCCCGTGAAATGCCATGGCTGCGCCTTACTCCACTTCAATGCCCATGCTACGCGCCGTGCCGACGACCATGCGAGTCGCCTGCTCCTCGTCGTTCGCGTTCAAATCCTTCATCTTCAGTTTGGCGATCTCCGTCACCTGGCTCCGCGTCACCTTGCCGACCTTGTCGCGATTGGGCGTGCCCGATCCCTTGGCGATGCCCGCCGCCTTTTTCAGCAGCGCGGCCGCCGGCGGCGTCTTGGTGATGAACGTGAAGCTCTTGTCCTGGTAGACCGTGATCACCACCGGGATGACCATGCCGGCCTCCTTCTGGGTGGCCGCGTTGAACTCCTTGCAGAACGCCATGATATTGACGCCCTGCTGGCCCAGAGCCGGGCCCACCGGCGGAGCCGGATTCGCCTGGCCGGCCGGAATCTGCAGTTTAATGATGCCTGTGACTTTCTTTGCCATATCTGTCCGCCCGGGCCTATTCGCCCCTTTCCACCTGCCAATATTCCAGTTCGACCGGCGCCGTCCGCCCGAAGATCGAAACCGAGACCTTCAGTTTCCCGCGCTCGGGATCCACTTCCTCCACCAGACCGCTGAAACTCAGGAACGGGCCGTCGGTGATCTTCACCGACTCGCCGGGTTCGAACACCACCTTGGGCTTCACCCGCTCCTTCTTCTCCTCGATCTGCTGCAAAATCTTCTCCACCTCGTCGGGGCGCAGGGGCACGGGATGGTCGCCGCCGATGAATCCGATCACCCCCGGTGTCGCCTGGATGAACGCCCAGGGCTTCTCCATCAGCTTCTTGTCCTCATCGTACAGGGCCATCTGGATCAGCACGTAGCCCGGAAAGAACTTCCGGGTCTGGGTGGTCCGCTTGCCCTGCTTGACCTCCGAAACCTTCTCCGTCGGAATCAGCACCTCGCCGACGTAGTCCTGCATCTCCTCGATCTGCTTGCGCTTCTCGAGATTTTCCCGCACCTTTCCCTCCTGCCCGGAGAGGACATGCAGCACGTACCACTTTTGTTCCATGACGCGGCCGCCCTTCGCCTAGATCGCCAGCCGGATGAGCTCGCGCAGCACCACGTCGCAGGCCGCCACGAAGCCCGCCAGCAGCCCCACCGACAGGATCACCACCACCGTGGAATCAAACAGTTCGGGGCGCGTCGGCCATGCACACTTCTTCAGCTCGGCGCTCACCTCGCCGAAGAATCCGCGCAGGCCGCCGATGCTTTCTGAAATCTTGCTCATCCTTGTCCGCCTTTTCGTCTCGGGTGTCCCGGTCGGCCTGTCGTTCGCGCGAGGTGGCAGGCCAGGAGGGACTTGAACCCCCAACAACCGGTTTTGGAGACCGGTGCTCTGCCAAATTGAGCTACTGGCCTGTGGGCTGTCCTGCCAAAACGGGCTGCGCCCTACTTCGCCTCGCGGTGCAGCGTGTGTTTCCGCTCCGCCGGGCAGTATTTCTTCAGTTCCAGGCGCTCCGTTTTCGTTTTCTTGTTCCGGCTGTTCACGTAGTTGCGTCGTTTGCACTCCGTGCACGCCAGCGTGATCGCTTCCCTTGGCATGGCTCAAACTCCCGCGGCGGGTGACCGGAGGCGGCCTGGATGCACCGCCCCCCGGGGTCCCCGGTCCGTTCTATTCCACGATGTCCGCCACCACGCCGGCGCCGACCGTCCGACCGCCTTCGCGAATGGCGAAGCGCATATTCTTCTCCATCGCGATGGGGGTGATCAGCTCGACGGCCATGTCGATGTTGTCGCCCGGCATCACCATCTCCACGCCCTCGGGCAGCGTCACATCGCCGGTCACATCCGTCGTCCGGAAGTAGAACTGCGGGCGATAGCCCTTGAAGAACGGCGTATGGCGCCCGCCTTCTTCCTTGCTCAGCACGTACACGCTCGCCTTGAACTTCTTGTGCGGGGTGATCGAGCCGGGCTTGGCCACCACCTGGCCGCGCTCCACGTCTTCCTTCTTCGTGCCGCGCAGCAAAAGGCCGATGTTGTCGCCCGCCTGGCCCTGATCCAGCAGCTTGCGGAACATTTCCACGCCCGTCGCCACCGTCTTCTGCGTCGGCCGCAGCCCGACGATCTCGACTTCGTCGCTGACCTTGATGAGCCCGCGTTCCACGCGGCCGGTCACCACCGTTCCGCGGCCTTCGATCGAAAACACGTCTTCGATCGGCATCAGGAACGGCTTATCCAGGGGCCGCACCGGCTCCGGGATGAAGCTGTCGATCGCATCCATCAGCTCCTGGATGCACTTGGCATCCTCCCCGTTGGGATCGGTCGCCTGCAGCGCCTTCAGCGCGCTGCCGCGGATGATCGGCGTGGAGTCGCCGGGGAATTCATACTTGGTCAGCAGCTCGCGGATCTCCATTTCGACCAGGTCCAGCAGCTCCGGATCGTCCACCGTGTCCACCTTGTTGAGGAAGACCACGATCGAAGGCACGCCCACCTGGCGGGCCAGCAGGATGTGCTCGCGCGTCTGGGGCATCGGCCCGTCGGAAGCGCTCACCACCAGGATCGCGCCATCCATCTGCGCCGCGCCGGTGATCATGTTCTTGACGTAGTCCGCGTGTCCGGGGCAGTCCACATGGGCATAATGGCGCTTCTCGGACTGATACTCCACGTGGCTCGTGGCAATCGTCAGGATCTTGGTCTTGTCGCGCCGACCCTGCGACTCGGAGGCCTTGGCCACCTGGTCGTAGCTGATGTAGTTCGACAGACCCTTCATCTGCTGGATGAAGGTGATCGCCGCGGTCAGTGTCGTCTTGCCGTGGTCCACGTGGCCGATCGTGCCAACGTTCACGTGCGGCTTGGTGCGTTCGAATTTGTCTTTTGCCATGGGGCGTCTCCCTGTTGTTTCCTTTTTAAATTTCCGCGCCGTCGCCGGCGCCCTTCCGCTTTTCGTCCATCCTGTACTTGGAGCCTGCGAGCGGGATTGAACCGCTGACCTCGTCCTTACCAAGGACGTGCTCTGCCAACTGAGCTACACAGGCTCACCGCTCCAAATCCCGCCGCCAAATATGCAGACGGGCACAAGACAAAGCGCACCGTGCCTTAGGTTTCCCGGAGAGGCTCGGAAAGCGCTAAATCCTATGTCTGACGCTGATTTTCACACCCGGAACCGCTTACCGCCGGTTTCCGAATGTCCGCGGCATCATACCCGTCCGCGATGCCCTGTCAACTGTTTTTGAAAATTTTTCGTTTCCCGGCGTCTATTTCACGCTGAGGCGGCAGGCCCCCTCGCCCCCGGCACGGATCCGGATTCCGGTCAGCGCCCGGTCACCGCCCAGATCAATGGCCTGGACTTCCCCTGTCTGCAGGGTACGGGCCACCGGAATCGGGTTTTCCGCCTCGCCTTCCAGCACCCAGAGCGTCTCCACCTGGACTGTCCCCGCGGTGCATTCGATCTGTATGACCCGGACCTCACGCTCCAGCGCCACTTCCGTGGGTGCCCCCCCCGCCGTCAATTCCCCCACCACCTGCCAATCCGCCTGCGCCACGCCGGTACCCAAGGCCACCCAGGCCGCCACCCATCGCCATCTGTTCATGCTGTTTCCACCTTCCCGAATCCCAGTGGACAGACCATAACACAGCCCCCCCGCGGCAGCAATCCATCTCCACCCATGGCCGGCTGGCGACACCGGCGCCCCCCGCCCGACCATGCGTGCGCTTTCGACTGGCATCCCGTCCCGGTTTTGCGCGATAACAGGCGCCATGAAGAAAACCAAATCCGTTTCCTCGCCGGCCCGTCCCCTCTATGCCCTCCTGCTGGCCGCCGTCGTCCTGCTGCTCTGGCTCCTCGCCCAACCCCGGCCCGGCGTGCGCATCCTCCGGCTCAAACCCATCCTGGCCCCCGAAGCGGATTCGCCGGTCCCCGCCGTGCCCGGCCGCCTCCGCATCGCCACCTACAACCTTGAACACTTCACCGACGGCCGCCGCGACGGGCCCGAGCGCACCCCCGATGTCTTCATCGCCCATGCTCAGGCCGCCGCCGAAATCATTGCCGAGGCCGATCCCGACATCCTGCTGCTGCAGGAAGTCGAAAACGGGCGCGTCCTGGAATTCCTCAACGAACAGTTCGAGTCCCCCTACGCCTGCATCTACCTCACCAAGCTGCACCAATCCTCCGGCGCAAAAGACAAATTGAACCTCGCCCTGCTCTCCCGCCTGCGTCCCGTTCACGTCCGGCAGTTGGGATTCCATCGCCTTGCCGGCTCTGCCCGCCCCGCCCGCGGAACCCTCGCCGCCGAATTCGACCTCGGCGGCGGTTCCCGGCTCCTGACCTACAACATCCATCTCAAATCCAACTTCGGCGAAGCCCCGCGCAACCAGGCCCAGCGCGGCATCGCCCTGCACCATATCGCCGCCGATGCCATCGCCGAAACCTGCCAGAATGCCTTCGCCACCAACAATACCTTCACCCTCATCCTGGGCGATACCAACGTGGACCCGGAAACCGCGGCTTTCGCCACCGATCCTTCCCTTGAACCCCTGGCCGGCGCTTTCGCCGACCTCTGGCTCGGCCGCCCCATCGGGGAACGCACTACCATCCCCACGCGACAGGCCGGCGACGCCGGCGATCCGCTCCTCGTCTTTCCCCCCTCCGCCTTCGACCGGATTTTCGCCTCCCGGAACCTGACCGGCGCCGGACCCTGGCGCGTTTCCCCGCCCCAGGCCATCCAACGCGGTACCGACACCACCAACAACCTCACCCCCCCCGGCGTCAACGGCCACGTCTCCGACCACCACCTCGTCTATGTGGACCTGACGCGGTCTGTGCCCTGAGGAAATTTCCAATACCCCGGCGCCCGCCCGGCGCGGGGTTTGGTGCCCAAGGGCTGTCCGAACTACGGCTTGACCATCCCGTCTTTGAGCGCAGCGGCAATGCCTTTGAGCAGGGCTTGCTTGTACATTCGCCCATCCTTGCCATTCCATGATACATCTGCCACAAGCTTTCCACAGCATGCAGTTGAGAAATCGCTTTGTGACGAACAGATAATTCCTGGCTATGCTGATTGTACCTACAATAGGGCGTTTTCGGATTTGTTGTAGCTGGCCGCGGTGAGGCCGGCGGCTGTTGATTTAGCGACCGGGGTCAACGCCCCCGGCTACAGAAAACCTGAATGCGCTCTAGACGTCAAGGCCCGGACCAGGCCTCGGCGATGGCTGCCGCATGTTTGGGCAAATGGTTGCGGTGGGCGAAAACCGGGCTGAGGAGTTTGCCGATCCCGGAACCGGACAGCCCCTGGGTCTTGTCCGAACAGAGCACCTTCCCATCCGACGCGCGGATAACCTGATAAAAGGTCGTGGCATCCAGAACGGGCGTTGGCACGTCGAAATGCACCTCCGTTTTTCCCGTTTTGGCGGGATCGATCGCCACCAGAATGGCCAGGACGGCATCCGCCCCGACCGCCCGGGCGGCGGCCAGCAGAGGTACGGCACCGCCCCCTTCGAATAACGCCGCGGCGGCGGCCAAATCCGCAGGCTCCAGGCGGACCGCCTCCACGCCATCGCGGGCCAGCCGCGCGACCGCTTCGGTCATCAGCTCCGGCGCAACCCGAACGGGTTCCGCATTGCGGATCACGCAAAACAGCCCCACCTTGCGGGGGCCGAAGGCATCGCGCAGGGAAATTGCGGGCAACGCTCGTTCCATGTCCTCCGCCTGTCGGCGCCAACCGGGCTCGGGCGTGGTGTGCCGCACATCTTGAATCCACTTCCGCGCTTCCAGTATGGCCGGAGGATCCAGCTTGCGGTACAGGCCCGCCAAAGCCAGTTTCACGCCTTCCAATGCAAATCCGGGGGACAGCGACTGGTCATAGCTGCGAATGATCGCCTTGAGGCGCGCTTCGGCCTTGGAATATTCGTTGCGGGCCAGTTCCGACTGGACCAGGGCCCAATTCTCCCGCAGTGCTTCGGCGGATTCGATCCGCCCCCGGATCTTCTCGTATTCCGCCACGGGATAGCGGCCCAGCATATAGACCGCCCACTTCCCCCCGGGCTCTCGTTCGGCGGTTTCGGCATAGACTTCGACGCCATGCAGCTTCGTGCCGGCCGAGACCGGCCCCGATGCCTCGAGGTATTCCTCCACCAGCCGCTTCACCCCTTCCAGCGCGTCCATGCGCGCCGCCTGCTCGGACACCGCGCTCTCCCCCTTGGCCTTGAAATACAAATGTTCCTCGTCATGCCGGCGGGGATTGCTCCACCAGCCCGGCGGTTCGGCCGCGGCCCCTCCCGCCCATCGCAGGAAAAGGGCCACGGCCAGAATCAGCCATTTCCCGGTGGCATTCCGGATCGTAGAGTCCATCATCTGTCTTCCTTGGGCGGCTTCACATCCCACCGGGTTGGTCAACACCTCCACATCTCCCGGGGCCTCATCCCCGGGAGATCAACCGCATGCCCGGAATCCGCAAGCCAGACCGGCCTTAAAAGATCCAACTGGAGCCCAAATGGATTTCGGTGGAATCCACATTGTCCAGCCCGGCCGATGTCTTGATGCCACCTGCCAGCGCCCAGCCGCCTTTGATCCATTGGACATCGAGGCCGAGGTCGGCATAGGCATCATCGTCCACGTCGCTGTCCAGATTCTTGTAATAGATGACATAGGCGTTCAAGGCCAGGTCGTCGGAAACGTTGTAGCCCAGATTCACGGCCGGTACGATTTCCACGAACGTATCCCCTTCATCCGGCTTGGTGATCTCCAGCAAACCGCCCGCCGACGCCAGCCACTTGGGATCGATCCGATAGGTCCAAGACAGAAACGGACCACCGCCAAAGTTGCTGGCCGTATCATCCCCGCCGAAATATCCCATCCCGTAGGCGTGCACGCCGGCGGCAAATTTATCCAGTTTTCCGGTCAGCGGCCGTTTGTATGCCCCGTCCAGTCCCACCGCGAAAATGTTATCGCCTTCGTCAGGAAGAATCAGATGCAGGGGGGCTGTCAAGGTCAATTCCGCTTCCTCTCCCCACGTGATCGAAGGATTGAACCCGATGGTGGAACCGTCGCTTTCACCCACTTCCCATTTGTTGTAAAACATATCCGCTGAACCGGAACTCAGCCGTCCCATCCCCGGCATCTGTTCGTAGAACGGGGCCGGTTTGGTCTCCGCCTCCGGGGCCGCTGCGGGTTGCGCCGCCGGAGCCTGTTTCCGCGGCTTGGCCGCTGGCTGGGCTGTAACCAGAATATTCTTGCGGATCACTTGGTTGACGGCAATGCTTGAACTGGCCGCCGGTTGCCCACCTCCTGCAGCCGTGGTACTTGTCTCGCTCGTTCGTCCAACGTAGCGCCAGTCCTCAGCAGGCTCTGGACATTGTGTATGATCCGCATAAGGACAGGGGGCGACACATTCATATCCATCGGGATCCACATAACCAATGGGCGCGGCCCATCCCATGGAAACAAGACTGAATACTCCAATGGCAATCCCGAGTGTCCACTGTGCCTTTGTTTTTCTCTGCATAATCTCATACTCCTTGTTTTATCTGTTTGGTATCACGGTGCGCGGCTTTAGCAACCGCTGTTCAACTCCCTGCCCATGTTTTATGGACCGCAGGCGGATTTGTTTCTCTATACTTTTGATCCCGGCTTGCACGGCGTCGGCACAGGCCAGGCCGATCATGCTGCCGTCCATATCCCAGGCCCCTGCCCCGCCTTTCATGGCGTCCCGATCCACTGCGGCGATGATTCCCCATGCCCCTTTCGCGGCTTTGCCGATTTGACGGCTTTCCAGATTCCTGTCCCCGGTCAGGCTGCGCATGATGATCTTGACCTCGCATACGGCCTGCTTCTGCTGTTTGGAGGCCAGCCCGACCTTGACCGTGGCTCCGAGTTTCTCTTCGATCCGGAGCACCTCGACGTCAAAGGCGGCCACCGGGGAAACGGCCGACTCCGTCGCCGAGGCTGTGACAACGCCAAACCCGGACAGCAAGTCCGTCGGCGCGTTTGTCTGCACCAGGACAAACGCGTCATGGCGAGCGATGGCCGCGGCCGTCTGGTCGCGGAGATAGCGGCAGACAGCGTCCTGCAGATCCGCCGGTTGTTCAACATGGGCCGTGACAGTGCCCACCACGACGGGCATGCTCTCCGCTGGAGCCCCCGGCGTCCGGGCCGGGGATAGTTGCTCCGCCAGGCGAGGCTGCTGCATTCCGCCGCATCCGCACGCGAAAAGCGCCAGGATGCCAGCCATGCCGGCTCGAGTCCGGCTTGTCCGTAATGTGTTCATTTGGTTCGAACGCGCTCCACTAGTTTCTCCACGGCCTGCTTCGCCGCCTGCTGAATCGCGGCAAGCAAATCCTTGTCCCGGGCCTCGCCTTTGGCGGGAATCTTCACGTTGGTGTGCGGGGCCGTGACCTCGTACAACTCCAGAAGCAGTTCGGCATGATACTCCTGATTCCGCGCCAGGGTTCCCAGGGAAAGGCGTTCGGTCTTCACCTCAAAGAAGTTCATGTTGCAAAGCAGCAGCAGTTCCGGAAGTTTGATGTCGCGGCCGCCGGTATCTGCGGAGAACTGGCCGAGAATCTGCTCCAGCATGCTTTTGGTTTGGGACGCGGGAGCGGTCACGATTTCGTATCCGTGGTCATACAGCAGATCCTCCACCGTCTGCCAAATGGCATTTCCATAGCCCAGGGCCTTGTATTTCGCCACAACCTCGGGAAACTGTTCCTCCGAGTCCGGACCGAATGAAACCGGAGCCACATAGATCGGGGTACGTTCGGCACCTTTATCCGCCGCCGCCTGCGCCCGGGCCAAAGCCGTTTCGAATTGTGATCTGGGATAGGAAACCAGCGCCCAGGCATGCCAACGGCCGAGGGCATCCTGATCCACCTTGTCAAAGGCAAAGTCCGTCCCGACCAGATGGAGCCGGGACCAGAGATTGGTATCATCGGTGATTCGCTTCCGGATCATTGCCAATCCGGCGTCATATGCCCTGTGCCACGCTTCCTGTTCTGTTCGGCATCCGCTTGCGGATCCTCTTTCATAAATCAGTTCGGCCGTTCCGGGATTGGGATTGTTCCACCAGGCCGGCGGTTCAACGGCACCCGCGGCAGCGGCCAGCGCCAGGGCCAGAGAGGCCGCCGCCCGGAATACGGCGGGCCGGAACCCGCAAAGTCGTGACAACTTATTCATCTGCCCAGCCATAGCATGTCCTTTCCAGGCATGAAATCGCGTGACTCCTGCCAGACGACCTGCCCCGTTTCGACGTCAATCACCCGGACCTGGTATTTCCCGCCCGATTCAGACAGGTAAACGTTGCCGGCGGCGACGGACAGCGCCCCGGTCAGCTGGCCGGCCTGCACCATCTGGCCGGACTCCCCCAGACCCGTCCCCGCCAGGGCAATCTCCTTCATCACCTCGCCCATTCTTTTCCGTTCGACGATCGCAATGCGGTTGCCGAGCAGCGCCTCGGACAGGGCATTCTCGAAATAAGCGGCGGCGGATTCCCGGGCGGCAGCACCTTCGAGGGTGAAGTTCAGCACCGCCATGGGACTGCCGATGCGACCATCGAGCATCTGCCGGCCGATGATTTCCGCGGTCTCCTGCAGCGCCTGCTGCAGGCTCTGCCGTTCGCCGGCGCGCATGGATCGGGACAGTTCCTCGCGGATTTCGGCATCCGTATTGCCCTTCAGGCGCGCCGCCTCCACCAGTTGGATGACCGCTTGCACTTTTTCACCGGGTTGGATGGCATTGGCCTGCTTCATCCCCTGCAGGAAGCCCTCCAGATCGCCCCGCTGCAGGGCCTTCTGGGCCTGCCCGGCCGCCTGCCGGAACGCCAGGCCGCGGGCCGTGTCCACATAGGTCTGCAACTCGAGCTGGCGCGGATGCTGGCGGGCCAGGTTCTGGAAATACTCGTAAGCCTTTTGATATTCACCGCGTTCCTGGCAATCCAGTCCCGGCTGCACCGAGGCGCGGGGCGTCGCGCACCCGCACAAGGCGATCACCAGCAGCAGCAGTGTCCCGTCTTTACCAAAAGATGACATCTGATTCATTCCCGTCTGTTTCCGTTGCCGTTGCCGGTTTCTGTGCATCCGCCGGAACGGAGGCCGCGCGCGGGGCGGCTGGCGGTCTTGCGGCCGTCGGCTTGCCGGCTTTCCGCGCGGGCGCCACGACCGGCGCCGAACGCACCGCCGGCTTCCTGGATTCCGTCAGCGCCTGCACCCCCACCTCGTCCGATTCCGTTTTCGGGGGCGGGCGGCCGGATTCCCGGATCCATTGTTCGATCGCCTTGATTTCCCGGCCGGCATCCAGCCCGTGCCGCAGCGCAAACTGGGTGAAATAGGAATAGTGATAGAGGGCCGGACCCGGCTGATCCTGTTTTTCGAAGCTACGGCCCACGCCCAGGATGGCCTGCGCGGCATCGCGGGCGTTGAATTGATACTGGTACTCCTGGCCGGTCCAGCGGGGCAGTTCAGCCGCTTCGCGCTGCAGGTCCAGTTCCGTCTGGTAGAACCGGCGGGCGTCCGCATAGCGGCCCATCGCCAGCATTTTGTCGCCTTTTTGCAGGTTCGTCGCGCAACCTGCGGCCAGCACAAGCATCAGGATGGCGGCCAGCCGGAAAATCATGCCGCCCCCTTGTGGCCGAAGAAATCCTTCCAGACGTCCCGGAGCAGCAGACGGACCATCCGGCGCAATTCGAGGTCCAGCGATGTGGAATCCCAAACGGTCAGGTAGCTCCGCTGATCCCGGAACACATCCCGGTAGCCGTAGGTCTTCAGCAGCGTGCCGCGGTGGTAGATTTCGAAATTGATGTCGATGCCCCCGTCGTGGTTCGTATTGGGCAACCCCGTCAGCAGGGGCAGGCCGAAGAAATAGATCGACGTGAAGTGGAAGGAATTCTTGGTCTCGACCTGGTAAAAACCGAAATGCCCGCGGATGACATAGTCGCAATCGGGGGCCGCGAGATCCGGGGTCAGCTCCACGCCCGTGAAGACCCGGTGCCGCCGCACTTCGTCCACCATGACCGGGGCATAATCGAAATGATTCACGTCAAAGAGGCCGGCGATGCCGACCCGGTAGTTCTTGGGAGTATCCGGGAACCTGGCCGGCTCCACCAGCGGCTGGGTATGGGCGCAGCCGCAGATCCACCCCAGCACCAGAGCCGCCAGCGTCCGGGCGGCACGCCGCCAACGGTCGGTCTGCACCGGTTGCACGGCCCGCGTCTGGTTGTCCCGTCTGGTTTTCACAGCGAGGCGATCCAGGATTCGAATTCCGTTGTCTTCTGCATCATCTTGTGGAGGCCCTGGAGGGCCATCTGGCCCTCGGCCTGCGCGGGGTCGATCACGAATTCCTCCCCGCCCCGGCGCACGAGCCGGTCGAAGAACTGCATTTCGCCCGTGGACATCTGCAATCCGGCCATGCGGTAGAGTCCCGGTGTCAAATAGGTGTCGAGATAGGCGTCCACGCCTTCCTCGGGGGGCGGCGGCAGCCGCAGCGGCGCCTCGTCGATCTTGCGCGAGAGCTCCACCAGCTTGGCCAGGTTGCCGGACACATGAACGCGCCCCTTGTCGTCAATGGACAACGTCACCAGGTCGCTCGTACCCGCTCCCAGCCGCTTGAGATCGTCAAATTCGGCCTGGTCCAGCGCGCTGCCGGGATCGGAAACCCGCGCCAGAAGATAAAGGTCGGACGCCATCTTGGCGCGGCGCAGGTCTTCCGCCGTCGGCGGGGGCAGACGGTTGAGGTCGGCCGCCTCACGCATCAGCTTGGCCAAATCGAGGTTGTGCTCCAATTTCAAGGCCTGCTTGTATTCCTCCAGCAGGGCCACGGCCATCACGCCGATTTGCGCCAGTTGGGCGGCTTGTGCGGGTTTGAACGACGAGTTGTTCTGGCTCGCGGCGGCGGCGGCGGCCACGGTTGCAGCGGCAATCAGAACCTGGTTCCGGTTGGCGCCGGCCCGCCGGGCCTGATAGTCCGACCGCAGCCGCATCGAAGTCATGCGGATGCGCAGGGAATTGGCCATGACTTTCTTGAAAGCCTGGCTGTTCACCAGCTCGTTCATCAACAGGTATTGCCGATGGTGGACGGCCGCCTTGTCGAGATCCCCGCAATACAGGTAGGCTTTGTAGAGGATGTTGTGGTTCTCCCGCAGGCTCATCATCCGCTGGAACACCCATTCATCATCCCCGAGGAACATGGCGCCCGATTCGATGGCGTTCTGGGCGGCGCGGATGGCATCGAGGTAACGTCCCATGTCCAGCGACACGCGCGCCATGTCGAAGTAGGCCTGGGGCGTCAGGCTGCGGACCTCCTCGGCCATGTCGTAATATTGCGAATCAAAGACCTGCCCCCCGGCCGTCACCGTGCCCGCAACACAACCCGCCCGGTCGTATTGACCCAGGATGGCGAGATCGTCCACCGCCAGTTCGCGGATTTCCGGATATTGTTGCTGGTTGTACAAGGCATCGCGCCGGGCCGAGGCCGGCAGGGAGGTGCAGCCGGCGGAAAAACCCAGCGCCAGGCCGGGAAGGATCAGAACCCGCAGGATGTGCCGGACAGCCCGGTTCATGGTGCCCGCCCCGCCCGCTGGACTTTCGTTTCCTTGCAGATTTCGTAGAGCAGCCGTTCCCAGCCGGGTATATAAACCCCGGGCTTTTGATCCAGATTGATGCCCGGCCCGTAGAGCCCGAAGGTCGCCTGCCGCACATCTTCGAACCGGTAGTTTCGGGATTGGCCCGAATCGGCGTACTCCACTTCGAAGTCATAGGCGATCCGGACTTCCTGTTCCCGGGTGGGCCCGCCGAGCAGGTAGTATCCGCCCAGCGTGATCCAGGACGCGAAGACGCCCCACCCCAGGCGCCGGGTCTGGATGGCGGGGGCGATCTTGCCGGAGACGATCAGGTCCGCCCCGTGATAGGCCCGGACATCCGACCGGTCCGCCAGCACGCAATCGTAGAACACCCGCTGGCCTTCCAGATAGCGCTGGAGATAGAAGGCTTCGTCGTCGCAGGCGACGTTGTCGCGGATCTCGCCCAGCGCGATGGATGCCGGCTCCCGCCCCACCACCGCGCCGAAATCGCGCGGCCGGTTCAGCGTGGTCGAAGCGCAGCCGGCCGCCAGCAGCACGCCCCCCCAGACCAGCAGCCCGCGCCCCAGGCAAAGAAAGGCGCCGCCCTTCCGGCATGTGCCAGTGGTGTTGCGAACAAGCCGTTGGGCCGGCGACATGAATCCGCCGGATCAGCGCCGCACGTTCTTGCGGATCGGAACCATCTTCTTCCACACCGTCCCGCCCGTCCGCAGGCTGGACAGGGTCATTTCGATCACGTAGTTGGCCTCCGTGATCCGTCCGGAGCGCAGCTCCTCATACGTGTAGATGCGCCCGAAGAGCTCGTAGTCCGCGCCTTGAATCCCGCCCTTCTTCACGGCCGTCGACTGGTCCACGTATTCGTTGTCCGGATCCTGGAAGTCGATCTGCCGATACAACTGGCCCGAGCGACCGCCGCGCCGGTTCGGATCCGTCGCGTTCGAGAAGGTCGCCTTCCCGGTGCGCACGACGGACTCCTCGATCCAGCCAACGATTTCATCTTGGTTCCAGTTGTACGGGGTTTGATTTTCGATCCCCGAAAACGCGATGTACGGCATCTTGCCGGCCGCCTGCGAGGCAAAATCCCACTCGTTGAACATCGAGTCCACGATCTCCGTCACGGCCAGCCGCACGTCATGCGGCCGGGGGGCGGTCGAGGAGATGCCCGGCTCGCTGGTGGGAACATAATCTCCGCGCGGGGGAGTCACGCATCCCGCCAGCGCCAGCACGCACAGAACCGCAATCAAACCCATGGGTAGCTGTTTCATCGGCTTCTCCTTACCAGCGGGTGGAATCGTGCACGAACCGGACTTCCATGAAGAAGTCCCGGGCGTCGGTCGTCGGCGCCGTCGAGGTGAAGTACTCCGTCGAACGGGCCCCCACGGAAACCGGCTTCCAGATCGCCGTCGCTGCAGGGATGAGCATCTTCTGCTCGTTCAGCCAGCGGAACCGGTATTGGAACTGGACATCCTTGCGGCCCAGGTTGACGGCCTCGATCTGCGCCTGCAGGAAGCCGTTTTTGTTGAAGTCCACCGTCCGGCGGGTCAGCCGGACATGCTGCCGCAACGTCAGGGAGTGCGACTTGACGGTATAGATCCCGTCGTCGAATTCCACCTCCTGGGGCGCCGAGGAAATGCAGCCCCCCGCCAGGACGGCGCCCGCCAGGGCCGCCGCCAACAACACCATGCGCATGTTCATCTTGTTCTCCTCGTTCCGGCTACCAGTTCATCGAGCGGGGCGAAACCGTCGTCTTGGCCGCGATGGATTGCGCGGATTCGCGGCAGACGAACGCCCGCACATCGCCCGTCATGGCTTCCGCCCCTTCGACAATCTCGGCCTCGGCGAACTTGGGCGCCACGCGGGACACGCGCAGCAGGGCCACGCGGGTCTCGCTGGAGCCCAATGACTCGTTGGTGTCCGGGTCCACCAGTTCCTGGCCCAGCGTATAGATCTCGAATTCATCGCCCACCGCAATGGCCCCCTCGCCCCGGTTGAGGAACGCCCGCCCCTCCTCCACCTTCATGAGCTTGACCGGATAGATGGCCTCCAGCGTGCGGTGCAGCAGCCGCAGGCTGGCGGTCTCGTATAAGTCCATGATCAGGTTCATGCCTTCCGACTGGATGAACGGATTGTTGGCCTTGAGCTTCCGTTCGACCGCCACCTCTTCGCGGCAGGCGGCGGCTACCTTCGTGGTGGCGGTGTCCACCACGCGCAGGCGGGCAATCATCTTGCCCTTCAGGATGGGCTTCACGGTGTCCACGTAGGGAATTTCCTTCAGTTCCGTCACCAGATGAATGACCTCGATTTCCGGCAGCACCACGTATTCCGCGTTCTGGGCCAGCCCCATCGGCACGACTTTGGAGGGATCCGCGTAGTCGCTCTCGCCGAAATCAATCTCCTGCAGCGTTTCGGCCAGGCGGCCCCGTTCCAGCACGTCGAACTTGCGCGACTTGACGAAGGCCTCGTTCAGCGAGAGCGTGAAGCTCGGCGCCTCCATGCGCGATTCCTGCTCACGGGTGAAGACCATCTTGAGGTCCATCTGTCCGGACATTTCCAGTTGTTCGCTGAACTTGAAGACCGGATGGAAATGCTCCGAGAAGATCGCCGGCAGGACGGCCAGGCGCGCCTTGTGGGGCTGGGAAAGCCCTACGGGCACTTCCACCACCTTGGTCACGGTCTTGACCGGCACCCGGACGGTATTGGTCGTGACCTTGGTGGCTTCGACGTAACCCTCTTCTTCGGTGGTCTCGGTGCCTTCCACGACCGTGATTTCCGTGCCGCCAGGACCCGGCATCTCGATCTTGACGTGGTCGCGTGCGGATTCATCCTCCTGTGCGAGGGTTTCGGCTCCGCCAAAGGGCGCCAGAACGCAGGCCCCCAGTAAAAGCAGGGCCCCCAATCCCACCGTGACAAATATTTTCTTTTTCATGCCGGTGCTCCTGCTTTTTCTAGAACATGAAGGCCACCCCCAGCCCGATGGCCAGGGAACTCACCTTGAAGTCCTCGTCTTCCCCGTTGATCTTGGCGTCGGCCGAACCCAGCAGGAAGTCATAGGTGGCCTCGGCAGTGACAAAGAAGTTGTCGGCAATCTGATACGCGACGCCGCCCTCCACAAACGCCCCGGGGCAGTTATCCACCGAAATGCCGCTGGCGGGAACCACCACTCCGTCTTCGCGGGTGTTGTCCGTCGAACCGTCCACGATGTAGTAGCCGATGCCCGCGCCCAGGTACGGCACGAACCGCGACTGCGTGTCGAACCAGTAGCGCACGCCCAGCGCCAGCCGCGCGAGGTCGGCATCGGTGTCGCCCAGCTCGTCGTCCTCGTCCTCGCCGGACACGAACATCGCCGAGAGGTTGAAATCAAGGTTGTCGGTCGCCTTGTAGAACACGGAGCCCTGCGGCACGAATTGATTATCCGACCCTTCCGCCGCCCCCAGTTCCCAGTCGAGGAAGGCCCAACCCAGCCCGGCCTTCACGCCCCAGGTCCCGCCGCCGAAGAAGGTGTCATCGCTGGGCTTAGGCAACGGCGCCCGGCCCAACCCTTCATCGCCTTCCAGGGATCCCCGCCCGTACTGGGCGCTTGCCGTGAGCACCAACCCCATGAACACCAACCCCGCCAACCCGATCCTCTTCATGTGCCTGTCCTTTCGTTGCCGGCTTGAGGCCAGCCGAACCTTGCTGTTTTAAAATCGCAATGACAGTCAGACCAATTTTTGTTGATTTTAGACCCTTTGGAATTTCCGGCACAAGACAAAACAACGGTAATGTGCGCCCAACCCCACTTCGCCCAGCCAGATGCAGTCTATTGCGCACGTGACAGCCTCATCGTGGGGGGGGGCTTGGAACCCCGGCGGGCTCACGCGCTTGATCAATAGTCGAACGTCAGCCAGATGACGGGAATCTGCATCGGATCCGGCAGCAGGCGGGTCTCTCCTCGGACATGGGTGACCGCTCCGTCCAGCCGGCGCTGGTTAAAGCGGTGGGCGGCGTCAATGCCCCCATAGATGCTGCCGGAATACCAGGTGAATTCCGCGAAGGTCAGCACGGCAAACACGCCCCACTGGTCATCGGTGGCCGTCTCGACCATGCCCCACAGGAAGAGGCTGTTGAGAATGAGCGATCGCGCGGCGTTGGCGTATTCTCCGGAATAGACATAGCCGAGCCCCGGCACCAAGCCCAGGACGCCGCCCAGCCACGGCCGCTTGTCGCGTCCGGTTGCATAACGGTCAAGCGCCTGCCGGGCGGCGGCCACATCGCCGGGCGCAACCGCCAGCGCCTGGCGCGCATCGGCTAGATTCTTTTCGCGCAGCCGGGCTGCCGCCGCCCCGCGGGCGGCAAACTCGCGCAGGTCGTCGGCATCGGCCTTGAGCCGCAGGCTGTCGAAGTGGAAAGCGGCCGAGGTCCAGTCCCGCTCTCCCAGCGCGTTTTCCGCGCGCCGCCACGCCACCGGGATGGGCAACGCCAGCGGCGCAGCATCTTCCGCCCGGTCGAGCATCCGGTTGGACTGCTCCCATGCCCCCTCCTGTGCATACTCGTGGGCGGCCAGCCAGAACCAACCGGCGGCATTCGTGGCGACGGGATCCGCCAGCGCCAGGCGCCGGAATTCGATCGCCGCGGCCTCATGCCGCCCCTCGGCGGACAAATCCAGCGCGAGCCGGGCGGGGCCTTCCCCCCATGCGGAAGCCGCGCAAAGTGCCACCACCCCGAATCCCCGCGCCCAACGGGCGCGGCAACAACCGGGCCAGAAAACCGCCGGGTCACCGACCCGGCCTACAGAAAAGCCGGGCCCGCATGATTCACGAAATATTTTTCCATTGTGTGGAAAATCGCCGAAAATTTTTTCCATTGTGTGGAAAAATAGGGGGTGTTTTTTCCACAGTGTGGAAAATATTTTTCCACAGTGTGGAAAACTTTTTCTGGTCCGCCCCCCCTGAACCCCGAACCCTGAACCCTGACCTCTAACCTCTGCCCTCTTTTTCATGGCGTCCCCTTCAGCCAGAAATCATGGTCGGAGACCGGATCGGCATAGCGGATGCCGCCGCCAGGCATTTCCACCGGCTTTTCCTTCGCCGCTACCACGGAAGGCTCGCGGACAAAGCGGTCGGCCATGAGGGGAATGCCGAGCAGGCCGTGCGCGCGGCTGGCCTGTTGAAAATACTCCGAGCAGCTCGGCTCGAGGTCGCAACGGGCGCCGATGGCCGGGGCGATCTGCGCACGGTAGAATTGGACGATCCATTTGCCGGGCCGGGAACCGAGCGAATGGCCCGCCGGACGGCGCGGCCGGCATTCCCGCCACACCTCCAGCGGCCAGGCATCCCGGCAGCTCTGCAGCGATTGCCAGACAGCCGCCTTCTCCTTGCGCAACCGCCGGTCGGCTTTCAAGTAGAAATACAACGAGCAGCCCGCGCGCCAGAACAGCGGCACCTGGCGGGTCTGCAAAAAAGCGAATTCGAGGGCCGCAGGAGCCTGCGCGCCGCCCGCGGCCCAGTCGGCCAGGCCGAACTCATAAGCCGCCATGCAGCGGGTCTCCAGGTCGGCCGCGGGAGCCTGCCAGAGTGCGGCCAGGTCAGCCCGGGCCGATTCGTCCCCCGGATTCAGCCGCAAGGCGGAAATCGCCGCGAGCAGCCGGGCGCGGTCGGCTTCGGCCGCGACGGCATGCGTTTGAACGCGCCGGGCCTCCGTGCGCGCCGCGGCCCACTGGCCTTCCGCGAACAGATCCACGGCAAGGTCAAGAGGTGCGGCCGCCGCCGCCAGCGACAGCCCGAAAAAAAAGATTCCGGGCGCCAGGCCCGGAATCTTGTGCGCCGCTGTCCGCGGGACGGACATGCGGGTTAGTAGAAGTTGGCGCCGTATTGGGCGGCCATGTCTTTCGTGGTCAAGCCATTCATGCCGTCCAGGCCGTTCAGGATCGCCACGACCCAGCCGGCGATCGGCACCACCAATACCCATTCGCGCCAGTGCAGATCCTTGCCGTCGTTGTAGGCGGCCCCGGAACGAATGCCGAAGCAGCAGCCAAAAACGAAGCCCAGGACACCGCCCCGTTCGCCGGCAGCGGAAACCGCGGGGGCGAATGACATCAGGACGAACAGCACAACCAAGAGACCGGCAACCATTTTCTTCATGTGGATCTTCTCCTGTTCAGATTGTTTAGTAGTAGGTCGCGCCGTACTGGGAAGCCAGGTCGGCCGTGGTCGTGCCCTTGGCACCATCGACGCCATCCCAGATGGCAAATACGATGTTCACGTAGGGGATCAGCCGGCACCACTCGCGGAAGTGGATTTCCTTGCCGTCGTTAAAGGCCGAACCCGACCGGATCCCGAAGCAGCAACCGGCGATGAAGCCCACGAAACCGCCCCGTCCGGCGCCCTTCGCCGCCGCATCCGCCGCCGGTGCCGTCACCGCCAGCACCATGAGCCCAACCATCAAGCCTGCAATGAGTTTCTTCATGCTTTCTCCTGTTGATGCGTTATTTTTTTTGGGGTTTAGTATCGGGCCTCCCGGCAAAAAAGTCAATGAAAAGGTGGTTATAATCCGTTGGCGATTTTTTCGAATGAATCCACAAACTCCACACCCGCAAAGAACGGGCCGGCTTCGAATAACGAGGCCGGAATTTCGCCATTGGCAACGATATTGTCCACGCGGGTGGTTTCGGTGCGTTCCATGCCTTGGATGGTGATCGTGGCCTGTTGCCGGCAGGCGATCCACGCGCCCGGAGCCACTTCCTGGAAGGCGGAAAATTCCGTGCGGGTCTGCAGATCCGTCATGGCCGCGGAGCCATAGATTTCGAACCGGGCGAGACGCCCTTGGGCATCCAATGACAGCACGGCAAAGGACTTGCCGTTGTCGTAGCCGGCGCGGACGGGAAATTCCTCCGTCGGCTCCAAGGGCACCTCGGGGGTGCCCGCCAGCACCTCCAGCAGGTTGGCGGCCGAACCAGGCACCATCCGCAGGTTGCGCAGCATGTCCTCGTTCAATTCCTCCACCGGTCGGGAAAAGCCCTGGGAGGCGCCTTCGGTGTAGCTGCGGAACACGGCGCCATCGCACACGATGCGGCGCTTGACCGGGCTGTAATTTTCGACATGGAGCCGGTCGGGCCGCTGAAAATACACGCGGCTGAGCATGCGGAGCGTCCCGCCGTCCGGCAGGGGCGTATCGCGCCGGATCTCGCAACTGACGTTCTGCACGGCGTCATAGGACGCCAACACACGCTCCAGCACCGTCTCGGCGTGAACGGTCGTGGCCAGGGCCGCAATCGCCACCCACCCCATCACCTTCAATCCCATGGCTGCTCTCCTGTTGATCCTGGTGCAGATTTGCACAGGTGCCCCGGTGCTTGCAAGCCGCGGATGGCTGCGGCATCATCGCGGGCCAATTCATGAACCTGATCCGTTTCATCTGCGGCCTGGGATGCGTTGCGTGCCTGGCGGGCGGTTCCGCCGCCGCCGCGGCCGGCACCGAGTTCATGGAATACAACATCACCTGGGTGGGGATCTCCGTGGGCACGATGACCCTCGCGGGCGAGACGAACGAACCCGGAGACCGGGTGCGCACGCTGCGTCTGTGGAACCGGCCGTGGATCGCGCTGGTGTATCCCGTGGATACGGTGATCACCTGCCGGATCGAAGCCACGGAGGACGGCCCGCGCCACACCGTCCACAAGAAGGTGCAGGAGCATACATTCCGGCAGGACGACACGCTGGTGCTGTGGCCGGACCTGGGCCGGGCGGTCTGGAGCAACGCCCTGCGGAAAACCGTCCGCCACACGATGGTTCCCAAGGGCTCGCGCGACCTGGTGTCTTTTTTCTTCGACCTGCGCGAGGTATTTGCCGCCAACGGCGCGATGCAGATCGGCGGCGACTATCAGCTCGTCATGGACGGCGCCATCCATGGGCTGGAAATCACGACCGCAGCCGCCAAGACCCTGCGCACGCCGTTCGGGCGGATGGAAGCGGTGCCGGTTGAGGCGCGTTCCAAATCCCCGGCATTGTTTTCACGCAACCGGCCGGAATCCGTCTGGGTTGCGACCGCCCGGCCGGCCGTGTTGTTTGCCGACATCGTTTCCCGCTTCGGCCCGGTGCGAGCCACACTCGTGAAGTGGGAAATCGACGGCCAACCCGTCGAGTGGAAAGCATCCGAACCCAGAACCGATTAACGCAAACGGCGCAAAGGACGCAAGGGAAACGCAAGCGCCGGAAACATCATTCCGATGGCAAACTTCTGCGTCGCTTGGATCTTTTGCGTTTAGGAATTTTGTTCCTCCTCCACCAGCGGGAGGCTGGGGTCGGCTTCGAGGGCAGGCGGGTTGCCGATGCCGGCGAGTTGGCGCAGGCCGGCGATGGCAGCCACCATGGCGGCGTTGTCCGTGCAGTAGGCCAGCGGGGTCAGGAGCAGCCGCGCCCGGTGCCGCCGGGCCATGGCCTCCAGCTTGGCGCGCAGGACGGCGTTCCGGGCCACGCCCCCCACGCAGGCCAGGGTATGGGCCCCGGTGGCCACCAGCGCCCGTTCGACGCGGAGGGCCAGCGAATCCATCACGGCTTCCTGATAGCTGGCCGCCAAATCCGCCAGATGCCCGGGCAGATCGCCGGGATGTTTTTTGAGGTGATAAAGCAGGGCCGTCTTGAGGCCGCTGAAACTGAAGCACATTTCGATGTCGAGCCCGTTTTCCGTCGTGCGGTTCTTGGCATGCTCCAGGCCACGCGGAAACTTCACATAGGCCGGGTTGCCGCCCTGTGCGGCGCGTTCGATGACGGGTCCGCCGGGATAGCCGAGGCCGAGCAGGTTCGCGCCCTTGTCGAGGCACTCGCCGGCAGCATCGTCCAGCGTCTGCCCCAGCAGGCGGTACTTGCCCAGGGCGCGCATTTCCACGAGGCAGGAATGGCCGCCCGAGACCATCAGGACCAGCAACGGGCAGGCCTCGGCGGGCGCGGGCGCGTCGGGATCCAGGAAAATCCCGGCGATGTGCGCCTCGACATGGTTCACGCCCCAGACAGGCTTGCCCAGCACCTGTCCCAGGGCGCGTGCGCCCGAAAGCCCGATCAGCAGCGAACTGACCAGCCCCGGGCCATGCGTGACGGCAACGGCATCAATTTCCTTCCAGCCGACGCCGGCTTGCGCGATGGCCTCGGCCACGACAACCGGAAAACTGCCCACATGCTCGCGCGAGGCAATCTCGGGCACTACGCCCCCGTAGGGCCGGTGGCTTGCGATCTGGCTGTTGACCACGGACGACAGCACATCCACGCCATCACGGACCACGGCGGCGGCGGTTTCATCGCAGGAGGTTTCGATGCCGAGAACGATCATGGGCGCGCCCGTCCATCCGGGGCGGGGTGTCAGCGCTTCTGGAACACCAGGACGCCGCGGAGCATGTCGCAGGCGCGTTCAAGCTGCGGGTCGGCCACGTTGTCCAAATCCACGTCTTCCTCCTGCTTGACCCGCGCGTCGGATTCCAGACCTGGCAGGGGTTCCATGCCGTCCTCCGCCACCCAGCCCTCGTTGTCCGCCGTCACGGCATGGACCCCGTTGGTTTCCTCCGCGCGGTTGCGCGCCAGGATGATGTTGCGCCAGTTTTCCACGGACATGGGCACGACGATGTCCGGCTCGATGCCGTTGTCATGGATCACCCGCTCGCTGGGCGTGTAGTACTTGGCGGTGGTCAGGCGGATGGCGGTGCCGCCGTCCTGCGGCAGGACGCTCTGGACCGAGCCCTTGCCGAAGCTCTTTTCGCCGACGAGGATGGCGCGCTGGTTGTCCTGCAGGGCGCCGGCAACGATCTCGGAAGCACTGGCGCTGTAGCCGTTGATGAGCACGGCCATGGGCACGCTGGGAAAGGTGTTACTCGCCCGCGCGCGGTAGGCGCGTTCCAGGCGGTTGTCCCGCCCGCGGGTGAAAACGATCAGGCTTCCCCGCCGGAGGAACTTCTGGGCCACCTCGACGGCCGCGGTCAGCAGCCCGCCGGGATTGCTGCGCAAATCGAGCACCAGGGCCCGCACCTTCTGCGACTGGAGTTCGTCCAGGGCCTTCTGCAGGTCGGCCGAGGTATCTTCGCCGAACTGAAGCATGCGGACATAGCCAATGCCCCCGTCGAGCACGCGGGTATCCTTGATGCTGGGCACGTTGATGATGGCACGCTCCAGCTCGAATTCCTTCACCAGCTGGGTCCGGGGCCGGAAGATCTTCACCTTGACGGTCGTGCCGGGATCGCCGCGCAGCTTCTTGACCGCATCCTCGAGGGACAGGCCCTCGGTGCTCTCGCCGTTGATCTCGAGAATCTTGTCGCCCGAGAGCAGACCGGCACGAAAGGCGGGGGTGTCCTCCATCGGGGCGATGACGGTCAGGACGCTGTCCTTGATGCCGATGGTGATGCCCAGACCGCCGAATTTGCCGGCGGTATCCTCCTTCATCGCCTTGAAGGCATCCTCGTCCATGAACTGGCTGTGGGGGTCCAGGGCTTGCAGCATGCCGTTGAGGGCGCCGTGGATCAGCTCCTGATAGGTGCTTTTTTCGCCGTCCACATAGTTGGCGCGCACCTGCTCCACGACCTTCGAGAACAGCGTGTACATCTCGTAGGGCGAGTCTGTCCCGGCCTTTTCCGCCTCTGCCGCGGCGGTCTCCTGTGAATAGAGACGAGCGCCGACGGCCAGATTGACGGCCAGCACGGCCGCCACCAGCAGCCATTTGATGCTCCCAGTGAATTTCTTCATGTTCGGAACCTTGTCAACACGCTTCTAGACCTGCCCCTTCATCTCGGGGCGGTAGCGGAAATAGACGGCGCCCAGCGGCGGCACGACCACCGGAATGGACTGGGCCCGGGTCTGCCACTCCTGCGGCTCGGCCCGGACAAAGCGCGGATTGCCCATACCGCTGCCGCCGTAGATGGTGGCATCGGTGTTGAGCACCTCCTCGTAAACGCCCATGCGCGGCACGCCCATCCGGTAGCCGACACGGGGCACCGGCGTGAAGTTGAATCCGCAGACCATCAGGTCGTCCGGGTCCTTGCCCTTGCGCAGGGTGAAGAGCATGCTGTTCTCCCAGTCGTTGAGGTCGATCCACTCGAAGCCCTCCCAGGAGAAATCGATCTGGTGCAGGCAGCCGAAGCCCTTGAGCATCTCGTTGAGATCCCGCGCCAGGCGCTGCAGGCCGGCATGGGAGTCGTACTGCAGAAGGTGCCAGTCGAGGCTTTCGTTGTGCTGCCATTCGCGCCACTGGCCGAATTCCATGCCCATGAAGGTCAGTTTCTTGCCGGGGTGGGCGTACATATAGGCATACAGCAGGCGCAGGTTCGCGAACTGCTGCCACATGTCGCCCGGCATCTTGGAGAGCATGGCCCCCTTGCCGTGGACGACCTCGTCGTGCGAGAAGGGCAGAATGAAGTTCTCGGTGAACGCATAGATCATCGAGAAGGTCATTTCCTGGTGGTGGTATTTGCGGAAGAGGGGGTCCTTGTGAATGTAATCGAGGGTGTCGTGCATCCAGCCCATGTTCCACTTCAGGTCAAAGCCCAGGCCGCCGAGGTAGACCGGGCGGGACACCATGGGCCACGCCGTGGATTCCTCCGCAAACGTCAAGAAGCCGGGATACTCCACATGGATCAGCTCGTTGAATTTCTTAAGGAAATCCACGGCCTCGAGGTTTTCGCGGCCGCCGTATTTATTGGGGATCCACTCGCCTTCCTTCCGGGAATAGTCGAGGTAGAGCATGGAAGCCACGGCATCCACCCGCAGGCCGTCAATGTGATAGACGTCCGCCAGAAAGATCGCGTTGGAGAGCAGGAACGAACGCACCTCGTTGCGGCCGTAGTTGAAGATGTAGGTGCCCCAGTCCTTGTGTTCGCCCAGGCGCGGATCGTCGTGCTCGTAGAGGTGCGTGCCGTCGAAGTACGCCAATCCGTGCCCGTCCTTCGGGAAATGCGCCGGCACCCAGTCGAGGATCACCCCGAGGCCCGCCTGGTGACACCGGTCGATGAAATGCTTGAAGTCGTCAGGATTGCCGAACCGGGAGGTCGGCGAGTAGTAGCCAATGGTCTGATAGCCCCACGAGCCGTCGAACGGATGTTCGCTGATCGGCAGCAGTTCAATGTGGGTATAGCCCATTTTCTGGACATAGGGAATCAGCGTGTCCGCGAGCTCGCGGTAGGTCAGCATGCGGTTATTCTCGTCGGGATTGCGCCGCCAGGACCCCAGATGCGCCTCGTACACACTGATTGGGGACTCCAGCCAGTGGATCTGCCGGCGTTGCGCCATCCAGGCGGCGTCATTCCATTCGTAGGCCTCATGGTTCCACACCATCGAGGCCGAGCGCGGCCGCAGTTCGGAGGCGAACGCGTAGGGATCCGCCTTCTGCGCCAGGAACGCCTGGTGGCCCTTGACCTCGAATTTGTAGAGATCGCCGGGTTTCAGATGCGGCATGAAGATTTCCCACAGGCCCGAACTGCCCCGCTGCTGCATGGGATGGATGCGCCCGTCCCAGTTGTTGAACCAGCCCACCACGCTCACGCGGATGGCATTGGGCGCCCACACCGCAAAGTGCACCCCCGCCACGCCATCCAGCGTCAACGGATGCGCCCCCATCTTGTTGTAGGCCTTGAAATTCGTCCCCTCCCCCAGCAGATACATGTCCAGGTCCGTCAACTGCAGCGGAAAGCGATACGGATCTTCCAGCTCGGACGTTGTCCCGTCGAACCATGTCAGCCGGAGCCGGTAGGCAAACGGCTGTTCGTTCGGGAAAAACAGTTCGTAGAGACCGTCCTCGTGGATGCATGGCATTTCGACGGCCGTCCCGTCTGCCGCGCGGATCACCTCGGCCTTGGTTGCATAGGGCCGGAACACCCGCACCACCACGCCCGGCTTCTTCGCCCCTGTCTCGTGCATGCCCAGCAGCGTGAACGGGGCTCCGTGCATGCCATAAATGATGGCATGGATTTCCGGCTCCGACAACATGGGTTTCATGAATACACTCCTCGATCATCCAGCACGGCGGCGCGCTGAATTGCCGGTATAATCCCACGTCTACCCGGCCCCGTAAAGATGGAAAACCCGCCGCCGGCCAGCCGGGCGCCTCTGCGACGGGGTGTGCGGATGTGCCGCGTGTTTCAGTATGGCCGTTGCAGCTTCAATCCTCAGCCCGCAGGAAAAGGCGGACAAGGGAACCGGCTGCATCGGCTTGATTCGTGGTCGGATTTCGAGTTTAATGGAGCGGTCCGAGATCCTGCCACCCCCTGCAAGGAATCGCCCCATGAAAAAACCCTTATCTTTGCTGCGAATTCCGCTGGCGCTCCTGCCCTCGCTCGTCCTGGCCATTCCCCAGGTCGGCGAGCAGACGGCGAACCTGTCCGTTGGTTCTTCCGTACCCGCACTGAAGGCATCCAAATGGATCAAGGGCGAGGCCGTGTCCGGCTTCGAGCCGGAACAAACTTGTGTGGTCGAGTTCTGGGCGACGTGGTGCCCGCCGTGCCGCGCCTCCATCCCCCGCCTGACCGAACTGGCGCACAAGTTCACGAACATGATGTTCATCGGCATGAACGTGTGGGAACGCGGCGAGAAACCGGCAGACAAGGTGGCCGACTTCGTGGAAAAAATGGGCGACCAGATGGATTATCGCGTCGCCATGGATACCGAAGATGGATTCATGGCGAAGCAGTGGATGCAGGCGGCCGGCCAGCGCGGCATCCCCGCGGCCTTCGTCGTGCACCAAGGCGCGATCGCCTGGATCGGCCACCCGATGAGCGGGTTGGAGGAAATCCTCCGGGAAATCGCGGATGGAGATTTTGATCCGGCCCGGGCCCGGGAACGCGCGGCGATGAAACGGCGGGAAGCCGCGGAATCCCGCCGGATCGCAGAAACCTACGAGGATTACCTGGAGGCCGTCGGCCCAAACGGGGATCGCGAAAAGGCTGCTGACCTGGCGCGGAAAATCGAACAGATGGACATAAACAGCCCGGACAATCTGAATGCCATCGCCTGGACCATCCTGACCCACCCCGGGATCGAAGAACGCGACATTCCCCTGGCCACGCACCTCGCCAAGAAGGTGCTGGAGGCCACCCAAGAGAAGCGCGCGGACATCCTCGATACCTATGCGCGCGCGCTGTGGGACGCCGGCCAAACCGCCGCGGCCATCGAATACCAAAAGAAAGCCGTCGCCACGGACCCAGCAGACCGCGGATTGGCCGTGACGCTGGAACGCTATCTCGACCAGGCCCGTCCGGAGGGGCCACCGCTGGCTTTGGCCACGGAGCGGTTTGGATCGCTGGCCGCCGCGGTGGACGACGCCATCTATGTCCTGGGCGGGCATTCCGACCGCGGCATGGTCGGCACCATCGAGCGGTTTTCGGCCGACTCCCACACGACCGAGACGTTGCCCGCCACCATCCGCCCGCGCCGCTTCTTTGCGGGCGCGGCCGGCGGCGGAAAAATCTATATCGTCGGAGGCCTGATGCTGGACGACAGCCAAGACGACATCATCATGACCGCTTCCTGCGAGGAATACGATCCGGCCACGGGCACGATTCGGGCGCTGCCGGACTTGCCGGTGGCAGTCTCCCGGGCCGGCGCGGCGGTCGTGGGCAACCGGCTGGTTGTCATCGGCGGCGCTCAAGGTGAGGAAGAGCCGCGCTTCAAGATAGTGCAAATCTATGACATCGAAACCGAAACCTGGACCCGCGGCGCCGATCTCCCTGTGGCCCGCGAGGGCCAGGTCTTTGAATCGGGCGGCAAAATTTACGCCCCAGGCGGCTATGATGGCACCACCGCCCTCCGCGATTTCCAGGTCTACGATCCGGCCGAGGACAAATGGAGCGAACTGCCCAAGCTGCCCGTCAAGACCAGCGCGTACCACGGCTGCGTGCTGGACGGCCAACTTTATCTGTTCGGCGACTACGAGGAATTGGACCGCACGGTCGTCTGCGATCTCGAAAAGAAGAAATGGGCGCGGATCGACCTCGGCTACAAGCCGGCCCGGCATGCGGCCCTGGCGCAATTGGGCGAGGACATATTCGTGGTCGGCGGCAACGTCCAATCCACCAGCCCCTATCTCGCCCGCATCCAGCGCTTCTCAGCAAAACAACTGGCCGACGCCCCCCGGAAAAAGTGGAAAGCCGCTGCGAAAACGGAGGCCGTGTCGAAACCAGCTCCCATGCCCGGCGATTTCCCCTCGCTGTCAGCGCCAGCCGATGTCTCCAGCAACCGGACCCCGCGGCGGGCAGTACGCTGCGGCTTCACCCGCACCCCGATCCCACCCGATACGCGCTTCTTCCGCCTGAAATGGAAGCAGGAACTCGATGACCATATGGCCCAATCCTATATCCGGGGCAGAATCGACTGGCGCATTCCGCCCCGCCATCTCGCACTGACGTCCGACCGCACGTTATTCATCCATCGAGCCGACGACGGCACCCTCCTGCACACGATCCCGCTGCCGCCGGAGGCCAGGGATATCAAAGAAAGCCTGGGAAGCGGCCGGTTTTCCTTTGTCTTTTTGCAGGATGGCAGTCACGGTTGCGCCATCGGCACCCGATCCCTCTATGAGGTGGCAAAGACGGATACCGGTGGACGCAGTTTCAGATCTGCCGGGCAGCAATCGCTCTGCCTGTCGGATGCCGGCGAACTGCGCTGGGACCAAAAAGACCCCGGCGGTGGATTCCGCGATGATTTCTACGCTTTGCCCATTGGCCCCAACCGCGACCTGCTGCTGACGGCTTCCCGGGGCGGATTCAAAATCATGGATGCGGAACGACGCATTCTTCTGGAACAGGCCTGTCGCGGATCCTGGATTTTCCGGCCGGCCCCATCCGGGAAAGGCGTCGAGGCGCTGGTCATCGACCAGGACATTGCCTGCTACGAAGTGGTTGTCCCGACGGAAGGCTCCACCGCAGAGCCCCGATTGTCCTATGCAGAACGCCGCCGGCAACGCGCGCTTGCACGGGCGGCCAACAATGCGGAAACTGCGCCAAAGGAGCAACCGCGTAAACGCGAGGAGTTGCGATCGACGCGCGTCGTTGAGCCGCGGCCCCGTTCCAAGATAGACTTCTTCACGGAGCGCCTGGACAAGAATCCCAATGACGTCAACGCGCTCCACTGGCGCGGCTTTCTCTACGCGATGCGGGGCGATGCCCAAGCCAGCCGGCGCGATTTCGAAAAAGCCATCCGGCTTGCCCCCGACGTCGCCAACATCCGTTGGAGCTACGGCTGGGCCCTCTTGAACCTGGGCGAATACGACCAGGCCGCACGTCAGTGGGAAATCATGGGAGAACTGGACGAGGCCGTCCCCCCGAACGGAGACCATCATTTGGCGCTCGCCTACTGGGCCGCCGGCCAAAAGGAACAAGCCCTGAAGATTTTCAACGCGACCGTTGCGCGGGTACCTGGCTGTTGGATCAGCCGCGATCACGCCCGCCGCTACACCGCCCAATGGACCGAAAAGGAAAAAGCCATTTTGTTCTCCTTGCATGACGCCTGGTGCCGAATCTATACCCCGCCCGCCAACCCGGCGGACTATCCCCTGCCGGAACCGGACCAGCCCGCCTCCGAACCCTGACGAACCGGCCACGGCGGATTGCGATTTTCCATAATCCCTCCCGACGAAGCCTACCCTGGAACCGACAGTCCGCGGCCAGCGGGGCGGCCACAGCAGAGCAAAAACATTCATCAGTCAGCCCAGATAAGCCGGTGCCGTCGGCCCGCCCTTGCACGGCACGCCCCCCCTACTCACGGCTCCGACACCCGGCAAGCCGCCTTCCGGACAAGTCGGACATCAATGCCTTTGGGGCCGATATAATATCCCACAGTTAATTAATAATGAACTCTATTATGACTGAATCCACTACAAATTGAGTGTATCATGCGACTATGTTTAATTAAACATGACCTGTGCCGCGGAGCGACATGGCGGGGGTGCTGAACGTTTGGCGATGCTTGCTTGCCTTTGCAGGCCTGGTGACTTCTTTTCGAAATTGTGCGGAGCATCTCGCCCGTCGCCGGATTGCGGCGTCGGCGGTTCCACGCCGCGGAACCGGCCGTTGCGGGACCACACCATGGAAGAAATGTTCGACGACCAGTGCGTCGCGCCACGCGGCCGTTCGGGAGAGGCAGGCGCCGACCTGTTCGGTTTCTGACCTGGTCGCCGATTCCGAAGCGGGCAACACGGCGGGTGCCCCTCTTGTTCCAGAAATGCAGTGAATCGCAAATAGGCCCGTTCCGCACATAGCGGCGTGATCAACCTTGCGCTCGTCCTTGATTTTCGCCAAGGCGTGACGGCGGCGCCGCCACGGTCATTCTGCGCCGGTTTTATGCCCTGCGGTTCATCAGGCGATAGCAGGCGACAATGCCGCGCCAGACGCCCCAGTGGATCGCGGCCTGGGGGGAGAAGCGGCCGGCATCGGCGGCGGCGAGCTTCCATTCCTCCGCGAACTGGCGCTCGTAGTGGGTGCCGCCGATCGAGGCGGGGTGCCATTGGAAATCCGCCAGCGGCCCGCCGGGAATGCGCACGCCCCCGCCCTGCCGCCAGAGACGCAGCATCAGGTCATAGTCCCACGCCGCCTTCAGGTCCGTTCGCAGCCCGCCTCCGGCCGCTTCGAGCGCCGCACGCCGAAACCAGGAGGCTGGCTGGGAAACATAGTTGATGCATTGGAGCAGGAAGCGGCTCGAAAACGGGAAGCAACTGTTTTTCACCAAGGTCGGGAAGCGGCGGATTTCCCGACCGGCCTCGTTCACAATGCGGCATGGGCCGAAAAAGAAGCCGGCCGAAGGATGAGCCTTGGCGACTGTGAGGGCTCGGGCAAGGGTGCCGGGACCATAGACGTCATCGGCGTTCAGCCAGCCGATCAAGTCGCCCGTGACCAGGCGGAATCCCTTGTTGAGGGCTTCGGCGGGACCGTTGTCCGGTTCGCTCACGAGGGCGGCCAAATGGTCGCGGCGGACTTCGGCGATGGAGAGCGAGCCGTCGGTGCTCCCGCCGTCGAGAAACAGATATTCAAGTTCATCGCCGGGGGCAAGTTCCTGCGCGAGGACGCTATCCATGCAACGCGCCAGCCACCGCGCCCCGTTGCGATTGACCGTGAGGATGCTGATCTTCATGGCTGGCCGGCGGCGGGGCGGGATCCGTTCAGATCAAACCGGTGGCCAGGGCGATCAGGATGGGGATGGCGAAAGCCCCGTCGATCTTGAGCAGGCGTTCGCCGGTGGCGGCCTTCATGAGGTAGGTGCCATCGAATTTGTACAGACGCTCGCCCGTGGCCGCCTTCATGATGTAGGCGCCATCCCATTTCAACAGCCGCTCGCCGGTCGCCGCCGTCATCAGGTACTGGCCATCCCACTTATAGAGCCGCTCGCCGGTCGCCGCCTTCATCAGGTACTGCCCGTCCCATTTATAGAGTCGTTCCCCCGTGGCGGCCTTCATCAGATATTGCCCGTCCCACTTGAGGAACCGTTCGCCCGTGGCCGCCTTGCACACGTAGGAATCCGCTGTCGCCGCCGTAGCCCAGAGCACGGCCAGCCCAACCAGACCGCAGAGGATGCGTTTCATGCCGGCATCATCCCGTTTTCCCGCCCTCCGGGACAACACTAAAAACCGGGCCGGGCCGGGGCCCGGATCATTTCGATGGTCTTCCAGCGCCCGCGCCCAAACCGCAGCCAGAATCCGCCCGCGAGTAAAAAGACATAAACCGTCATCCACATCCATGCGGCCATCAGACCAGCTTCCAGCCGGAGGAGCAGGACCAGTTCTCCCGGAATCCACACCAGCCAGGTGACCGCCAGCGTATAGGCCAGCACGAAGCGGGTATCGCCCGCGCCGCGCAAGGCGCCGCCGATGACCAGATTAATGGCGTCGAGCATGCCCCAAAACGCCATCATCACCAGCAGCCAGCGGCCTTTTTCCAGCAGGGTAGCCAACGGCAGCATGCCTTCGCCCTCGCCGGCAAACAGAAGAAAATACACCCCGGGCAGCAGCAGGAAGGTCAGCGCCACGCCCCCCATGTAGGCCCAGGCCAACTTCATGGCCGTGTAGCCCGCCTTTGCTGCCGTGACTGAATCACGCGCGCCCTGATACTGCCCGACCAGGATCGTGGCCGCCATGCCCATGCCCATCAAGGGCATGAAGGCCACATTATTGATGCTGAACGCGATGTTGCTGGCGGCCATGTCGGCCTCCGGCAGGCGCCCCAGCAGGACCACGAAAAAGGCGAAGGCCCCGATATCCTGGACGCTGTTGAGGGCGGCCGGCACGCCAAAGCGCAGCAGCGGTCGCAGCCGAAGCCAATCGGGCCGGCCGATTGGCCAGGTGGCATATGTCTTCCGGAAACGGTGCCGGAAATACAGCCCCAGTAAAATGCCGGTTCCCAGCACGGAAGAAGCAACGGTCGCGATCGCCGCGCCCGCAATGCCCCATTCCGGCAGTCCCCACCGGCCGAAGATCAGCGCATAATCCAGTCCGATGTTCGCCAGATTGGCGACCACGCCGGCCCACATCGGCGTGTGCGTATCGCCGCGGCCCGAGAAAAAGCCCGCCACGGCATGATGCATGGCCCAGAATCCGCTGCCGGCCATCAAAATGGCCATGTAGGTGTTTTCCGCCTCCAGGACATCGGCGGGATGGCCGGCGGCGGCGAGAATCCAGAATCCCAGCGGAATCAAGGCCAGGCCCAGGGGCCATGTCAACAGGCCCAGCCACAATCCCTGGGACGTCGCGCGGCCGCATTCCCGCGGCCGGCCGGCCCCGTGATACTGGGCGACAAACGTCCCGGCATAGCCGGACAAGGCATGAAAGAAGGCCGTCAGGGTCATCGCCAGCATGCCGGCCGGCAAGGCTGCCCGCAGCGCAACGGAACTGTCGTGGGCCAGGAAAACGCGGTCGCAGAATTGCATCAGGGTGAACGAGGCCATCGAAACGATGATGGGCGCGGAAACTCTCCACACTTCGCGATAGCCGCCGGGGCTGGGCGGCGACTGCAGGCTGGTCCAATTACGCACCATGAATGAAATGCGGCTTTCTCCAAAGACAAGTAGTCTATCGTGTTATTTTTTCCACGCCCATCCAATTCCCGCCGTCTCCGGGAAGACGGGCATGACGGCGATGGCGTGCATGAATCCAGCCGGATGGCCGGACTGTGGACCGGAGCGGAATCCGTTCAACGGTCTGGTTTTGATTTGTCGTGGCTTGACCGGTAGCGCAGGATGAGGGGTACGCCGGCCAGGTCGAACGCCTCGCGGAGGCGCGCGGTCAGGAAGGCCTGGTGACCGGGCGTGCTCAGGGCGGGATCGTTCACGAACAGGGTGACTCGGGGCGGCTTCCGGCCCGTTTGCGTGGCATAGTAGAACTTGAGCTGCTTGCCGCGGGAGAAGGGCGGCTGTGACTTGGCGAAAGCGTCGCGCACCACCCGGTTCAGCACGCCCGTGGGCAACTGGGTCTCCAAACGGGCGGCGACGGCGTCGATCACCTCGAAACTGTGCCGGATCTGGTATCCGCTCAGCGCCGACACAAAGAGGACGGGAGTGTCTTCCAAGAAAAACAATTCCTGGCGCATGCGTGCTTCGTAGTCCGCCGCCGGCACGCCGGAACCCCGGGCCTGGTCCCACTTGTTCACCAGCACAACACAGGCCTTGTGGTGCTGGCGGATCAGCGCGGCGACCTTTTTCTCCTGCGCGCCCGGCCCCGCTTCCGCCGCGAGCATCAGCACGACGATATCGGCCTCGGCGATGCAGGCCTCCGCGCGGAACAGGCTGAATTTTTCCACTGATTCATGCACCTTGCCCTGCCGGCGCATGCCGGCGGTATCCACCAACAGGTAGTGCCGCGCGGTACCCTCCGGCCCTTGGACCGTGAAAGGCACGGATATCGTGTCCCGGGTGGTCCCGGGTATTTCGGAGACAATCACTCGCTGGCGACCGGTCAACCGGTTGATGTACGACGACTTGCCGACATTCGGCCGTCCCACGACGGCGACCTTGAGGCGCTCCGGTTCCGCTACGCCCGATTCCGGCGGCAGATGCGGCAACACAGCCTCCAGCAACGCCTCGATGCCGCGGTTGTGCGTGGCGGAAACCGGATAGACCGGAAAGCCCAGGGCGGCGAATTCCCCGGTTCGTTCATCCCATTCCGGCAGGTCCGCCTTGTTGGCCGCTGCAATCACCGGCCGGCCGGCCTTGCGCAGCAGGCACGCCACTTCCATATCCATGGGCTGCAGTCCGCCCTTGAGATCCACCACCAGGATCACCGCGGAGGAATCTTCGATGGCCGTTTGAATCTGCGCGGTGGTGGCCTGCAGGATTTCGTTGCGGGATTTCGCGCGGTCCATCAAGGCGAGTCCGCCGGTATCCACCACCTGGAACCGCTGGCCCAGCCATTCCGCCGGCGCCATCAAGCGGTCGCGCGTCACACCCTCTTCGGCGTGCACAATCGCCAGCCGCCGACGGACCAGGCGGTTGAACAGCGCGGACTTGCCGACATTGGGCCGGCCCACGATCGCCACGATGCGTTCGGATGGAGGTGTTGTGCTCATCGAAGGCCGCATTCAGGAAATCTCAATATCCAACACCCAATATCCAATGTCCAATGTCCAAGGAAAATCCCGGCCGGGCCTTCACTTGTTCGGTTGGATATTGATTCGTTGGATATTGAATCCTCTTAATACTGGAAGAAGCTCTGGCCGATGAACTCGCGGATCACGCTGGTCGGAGGCACGCGGTCCGGGGGAATCACCAGGAAATGGGACAGGAACTGTTGGAGGCGCATGGCTTCGGCGTACTGGGGCATGGACGGTTTGATTTCCGCCAGCAGAGGTTCGGCGAAGGGGCGCAGGACGGCCAGTTCGTAGTCCAGGGCCGAATTAAAGGCCACATCGGCTTCTTTCTGGTAGGGAAAGATCCAGGTTTTTTCGCCCCGGCGCACCTTGGGCCACATCGCCAGCGTCTGGAGAGCGCCATGGCTGCGGAAATTGTTGTCGCGTACCATGCGGCGGATGAGGCGGTTGTCCGTCGTGGAAATCCGGTTGTTGCTGTCGATGTTCAATTGCGTCAAGGCGCTGATGTAGATGCGGAACTTGTGCTCGGCCGGAATCGTGGCCGTCAGGCGGGGATTCAGCCCGTGGATGCCCTCCAGCACGACCACGTCGTCCGGGCCGATATGCATCATGTCGCCGCGCCACTCGCGCGCGCCGGTGTTGAAGTTGAAGTAGGGCAGTTCCAGCCGCTCGCCGGCGTCCAACCGGGCCAACTGATCGTGGACCAGCTTCAGGTCGAGCGTCTCGATGTGCTCGAAGTCCGGCTCGCCGTTTTCATCCTTGGGCGTCTGGGCGCGGCCCACGAAGTAGTTGTCCAGGGAAACCGGCTTGGCATTCATGCCGCTGGCTTTGAGCTGCAGGGAGAGCCGCTTGGAGAAGGTCGTCTTGCCCGACGACGACGGCCCGGCAATCAGGATCCACTTCACCTGGCCGCGCCGCTGGACGATCTGCTCGGCCAGCAGGGCGATGCGCTTCTCCTGATAGGCTTCGTTCACGTCGATGAAATCGTCAATTTTTTTCTTCGCGATACGTTCATTGAGGTCGCCGACCGTGCGCACCCGGACGATGCGGCCCCAGTCCTTGTGGCCCTTGAACACGTCGTAGATGTAGTGGGCCGGATCGAAGGGCGGAAAGCGCGTGGGATCCATGCGGTCCGGGCCCATCATGACAAAGCCCTGCTGGTAGGCGATCAACTGGCAGTTGCCCAGGGCCCCGGCGTTGCTCGCCAGCGGCTGGTGCGCCAGGTCCATGTAAGCCCCGCAGCGGTAGACGCTCACCTTGGAACTGTTCTTGTAGCGCAGCAGATTGAGCTTGTCCGTCGCCTGGGCCGCCTCGAAGTGTGCAATGGCCTCGTCGTAGGTGATCTTGATCCGGTCGATCGGCGCCTGTTCGGCGAACAGGCGGCGCAGGCCCCCCTCCAGGTTCGCCAGTTGTTCGGAGGTGATGCCCGGCTCCTCGCCGAGGCGGAAGCTGCAATAGAGTCCCTTCGAAAGCGAGTGTTCAACGGCGAAATCGCAGCCGGGATAAAGTTCGTGGGCCACCTTGGCCAGCAGAAACGCGACGGTATGGCGGTACACCCGCTGCCCGTATGAATCCCGGTAGCCCAGGATGCGCACCTGGCTGTCCGTTTCGATCCGGTATTCCACGGAGACATATTCATTGTTCACCAGCGCGGCCAGCGGCGGGAAGTCGATCCCCTGCATCACGGCGGGATGCCGCTGGAAGATCTGGCTCAACGCGATCCCCGCCTCCACCTGAAGTTCCGGTCCATGCGCGAACTTCACCTTGACCATTCGACTAGCCATGCCGTTCTCCTTGAATTGAAACAAGTCACTTTAGCCGTGCGTGCAAGGCCGAGGCAAGTTATATTGCCCCCCATGATCGAACCGTTCCAACCCGACCAGGCGGAATACCTGCGTGACGAGTCCCGGCGCACCGGGACCGCGGACCTCCTGGCCTTCCCCCGCACGGAGGAAGATGTTCGGGCTGTTCTGGCCAAAGCCCGCGCGGCCCGGATGCCGGTGACGGTGCAGGGCGCGCGCACCGGCATCACCGGCGGGGCCGTTCCGGACGGCGGGCTGGTCCTGAATCTGTCGAAGATGGAGGCCATCCGGCCTGACGGCGACACGCTGGTTGTCCAGCCCGGCGCCACCCTCGCCGCCATCCGCGCCGCCGTCCCTGCCGGTCATTTCTTCGCCCCCGACCCCACCGAAACCACCGCCAGCATCGGCGGCATGATTTCCTGCAATGCGTCCGGCGCCTTGTCTTTTCTTCACGGTCCGACGCGCAACCATATCGCCGGGCTGCGCGTGGCCACGATCGGGGGTGAACTCCTCGACCTGCGCCGCAGCCGCGACCGGGCTGCCGGATACAGTTTCCGGCTCGGTTCCCTCGCCGGCGAACTGCCGGTCCTGCCCCGCCCGGCCGTCAAAAACGCCGCCGGATACTACGTCGAACCCGACATGGACCTGCTGGACCTGTTCATCGGCGCGGAAGGCACGCTCGGCGTCGTCACCGAAGCCACGGTGCGCCTCCTCCCCGCCCCCGCAGCCGTCTGGGGCCTCATGGCTTTTTTGCCGGACACCGCCGGGGTTGTTGGTTTTGTCAACGCCTTGCGGGCCGAACAGAGGCCAGAGGCCAGAGGTCCGAGGCCAGGAACGGAAAACCCTGTTTCCCGGGCGCGTCTGGCGGCCATCGAATACTTCGACTCCCGGGCCCTGGATTTCCTCCGGGCGCACGCGGACGTGCTGGCGACCCGGAACATCTCCGTACCCGCCATGCCCGCCGGCACCGCCTGCCTCTACGCCGAATGGCATGCCCCCGACGAAGACGCCGCCGAAGCCGCCGTGCTGGCCGCCGCCGAACGCCTGGGCGAGTGCGGCGCGGACCCCGACGCCGCCATTCTCGCCGACCATCCCCGCGAAATCGAAAAACTCAAGCTGCTGCGCCACGCCGTGCCCGAGCTGGTGAATTCCGCGATTGACGATCGGCGCAAGATCCACCCCGGCCTGGTCAAGCTCGGCACGGACATGTCCGTGCCCGACGCCCGTTTGGGCGATGTTCTCGCCCTCTACGAATCCGACCTCGCCGCCGCCGGCCTCGAACACCTGGTTTTCGGCCATATCGGCGCCAACCACCTGCACGTCAACATCCTGCCCCGCCATCCCGCCGACTACGAAACGGGCAAAGCCCTCTACGCCCGATGGGCCGCGCAAATCATCGCATGGGGCGGCAGCATTTCCGCCGAGCACGGCATCGGCAAGCTCAAGCGCGACCTCTTTCGACAAATGGCCGGCGACGCGGCCATCCAGCGCATGCGCGACTTGAAAAAACTGTTCGACCCTGCTTTTCTTCTCAACCCCGGCACGTTGTTTGAATCGCGCTGAGAAATGCATGTTTTTATACAGAATGGACAGGATTCCGATCACCCCTCCGGTTTTCCTGCTGTTTCCTGTTTCCCGGCTAACCATGCTGCCGGCTGTTCCATCCTGTTCATCTTGTGACTCCTGTCATCCAGCCTAAAAATGTCCGCCTCCAAAACCAAACTTGAACGCTGGGAAGACCGCCTGAAGAAGGTCTTCGACGAAATCGACGCCGAACTCGAAACCGCGGGCGCCTGCACGAAATTCAAGCGCCATCCCAACCGCCCGCCGGCGGGCGCCACGTCCAACCGCGAAGACGACGGCCTGTTTGACCTCGGGGCGGCCTTTTCGGTCGGCATTGGCTCCCGCCACGGCCCCGGTTATGTGGTCCAGGCCCGCATCGCCACGCTGGACCACGTACCCGTCGAGACCCAGAAAAAGTTCGAAGCCGAGGTTGCCCGCCGCCTGAGGAAAAAACTTCCCAAGGCATTCCCCGGGGTCGAGCTGCACGTGGATCTTGACGGCCACGTGTACAAGATCCACGGAGATCTGTCATTGGGCCGCCTGTAACAGCCGGGCGCGCCGGGCGGCCCTGGACGCGGAGCGCCCCGCCGCGGTTCAGCGCGTGGTGAACACCGTCACGCTCTGGCCGTCCACGAGAACGACGGGCCGCCCTTTGGCGCGCACGACAGGTCCCCGATCCTGCGTGGTCCACGCCAGGCGCCAAGGCTCGCCGTTGTCATTGGGTGGCAATTCAAAGGCCTGCGGGCTGTCCCCGGCGTTGAAAATCAGGAACAAATTGTCGTCGTCGCGGCCCAGACCGGTATGTTCCGCGCGTCCGTCGATCCGGCAAGCCAGGGCGGAACCTTTCTCCCAGTCGGGCGTGGGCGCGCCATCGGGCCCGTACCAGCGGATATCCGGGAAATCCCCCGCCCGGTCATGGCCTTGGAAGAACCGTTCCCGCCACAGCGCCGGATGGCTCTTGCGAAAGGCGATGAGCTGCAGGGCAAACTCGTACAGGGCCCGGTTCTTCTGCAGCAGGTTCCAATCCACCCAGGAGATTTCATTGTCCTGGCAATAGGCATTGTTGTTGCCCTGCTGGGTACGGCCGAACTCATCGCCGCCCAGCAACATGGGCACGCCCTGCGAGAGGAACAGCGTGGCCAGCAGATTCTTCTGCCGGCGATGACGCCGGGCCAGGATGGCGGGGTTGTTGGTGGGCCCCTCCTTGCCGCCGTTGTCGCTGTGGTTGTGGTTGTCGCCGTCGCGGTTGTCCTCGCAGTTGGCCAGGTTATGCTTCTCGGCATAACTGACGATGTCGGCCAGGGTGAAACCGTCGTGGCTGGCGATGTAATTGACGCTTTTCAGCGGCGTCTGGCCGGGCCGATCATAGAGGTCCGGGCTGCCGCACAGCCGCGTCGCGAAGGTGCTCAAGGTGGCGGCCCCGCGCCAGAAGTCGCGGATGTCGTCGCGGTAGCGCCCGTTCCATTCGCTCCAGCGCCTGCTGGGGAACGAACCGACCTGGTAGGCGCCGGCGGCGTCCCAAGCCTCGGCGATGATCTTGACCCCGCGCAGAACGGGATCATCGGCGATCTGCTCGATGACGGGCGGATTGGCCAGCAGGGCGCCGTCACGCCCGCGGGCCAGGATGGTGGCAAGATCGAACCGGAAGCCGTCCACGCGCATGTGCAGCACCCAGTAGCGGAGGCAGTGCAGGATGAAATCGCGCACGACCGGATGATTGCCGTTGACGGTGTTGCCGCAGCCCGTGAAGTTCTTGTAGGTCTTCCCGTCCTCCTCCACCATGTAGTAGATCGGGTTGTCGATGCCGCGGAACGAGTAGGTCTGGCCGCCCATGCCGCCCTCGGCTGTATGGTTGAAGACCACATCCAGGATGACCTCGATGCCGGCCTTGTGCATGGCCAGGACCATTTCCTTGAATTCGCGGACCTGTTCGCCGCGCTGGTTTGCACAGGCGAAGCGTCCGTGGGGCGCAAAAAATGCCATCGTGCTGTAGCCCCAGAAATTCCGCAGGTTCCGGCGAGGGCCGTTCTCCCAGTACAATTCCATTTCGTTGAATTCCTGGATGGGCAGCAGCTCCAGGGTGGTGATGCCCAGTTCCTGCAGGTGGGGGATCTTTTCGATCAGCCCGCGGTAGGTTCCCGGCCACCGGGCTCCCGCACTGGCATGGGCGGTATAGCCGCGCACGCTGGCCTCGTAGATCACGGTCTGGCTCAACGGCACCCGCAGCGTGCGGTCGCCTTCCCACGCGAAGTCGTCTTTCAGGATCAGGCCCTTGGGAAACCGCCGACCGTTGAGGATTTTCCGCCCGGGGACGATGCCCTCGCGGTCCCCCCACTTCTTCTGGCCGACCACGGCCAGGGCGTAGGGATCCAGCAGCCATTGATCCGGGTCATAGGCCTGGCCAGCCGCGCCGTGGCGCGGGCCAGCCATGCGGTACAGGTAGTACTGTCCGGGACGGGCGGTGGGCACGTGCAAATGCCACAGGTCGCCCAGGCGGTTGCTGTCCGGCCGCAGCTCGAACTCCTCCACCGGCGTCTCGTCGTCGGCCTGGTTGAACAACATCAGCCAGACCCGGGTGGCGTGGCGGCTGAAAATGCTGAAATGCACCCCCTGATCCACCACATGCGCCCCGAAGGGCAGCGGGACTGGCGCGCTGGGAATCACGTGTTCTCTTTTCTTCATGGCGACATCCGGGCAATTCAATGGAACTGGGTCCAGGCCCGCAAAGAATAGCGGACCCATTGCCCGAAAGACAGCAGCACATTGACCACCGGCAGCTGGCGGGCGGTCCGGGAACGAGAGCGCTTGCGGCGAACCCGCACCCGGCGGTAGCGTTTGCCGTTGCGGATCACGATCCGGCCGGCGATGTCCGAACTGTCCGGACCCGCTGGCCGCGAAGGAGGCGGCGCCTCTTCGCCGGGCGCAACGGCCGCTCCGGCGGCCGGGGACGGCCGCCAGCTATCGGGATGCTCCTGGTGGTAACGGATCACCAGCTCGGGCAGGAGCGCCGGCCGCCAAGGCTCGGTAAAGTCGCACCAGTTCACCGCAAACATCGCCGCCAGTTCGATGGGATGAATCACATTGCCATGGGCCTGGGCGGAAAGGATGGCCAGGCTGGAACATTCCAGCGCGCACTCCAGCCGTTCGCGCTCCTGCATCCGGGGCAGGCAATGGCGTGACATTTCCGCGGCCGCGCGCTCCACGAAGACCTCCAGGGCCAGGGCACGGGCATCCCGCTCGGCCAGCGCCAGGGTTTCCGCTTCGTATTGGCGGACAAGTTCGGAGATCCGCGGGCCGAATTCCGCCCACTGCCAGATTTTCATCGGAATCACAGCATTCTGGATGACGCGGGCCACCACGCGTTCCAGATCATCGCGCAACGGGTGGGCCCGCAGTGTGTCGCGCAAATCGCCGCGGGCGACCTGCAGGCGCCCCCGCAAGTCCGGCGGCAGCGCGGGCTCGTCTTCGTAATACAGCAGGAGCCGGCCGAGGAGCTGCGCCTGGCGCTTCCAGTCCGCAAAGCTGCCCCGGCCCGGCGCCAGCGTCTTGTCCGGGCGCCGCGGCATGGCCAGCGACCGCTGGGCCAAGACCGGGGCAATCCAGGTTGCGGCCAGCAGAATGGCCGTCGGCAGGGCCAAGTCAGGCCAATGGCGGTAGACCACCGCCACCAGCACGCTCCCGGTCAACACCAACAGTCCCAACCACCAATAGACGGGCAGCCTCCGTTCCCGGGCCGCCGCCTGCCGCACGCGCTCCATGGTTTCCGGCTACTTTCCGGCCCGGCGCAGCAAGCCGGCCGCCAGGTCGTTGGCCCGGTGAAAGACTTCCCGCTCATCCAGACCAGTTAATTCCCCCTTCTCCACCAGCACCCGGCCCGCGACAATGGTATATTCGGCGCGCGGCGCGCTCCCGCAGAACAGCACCGCGTGGGCCGGATCCGCCATCGCCCCGGCGAAATCGATCCGGTCCAGCCGGAACAGCGCCAGATCCGCGGCCATTCCCGGCTGGATCTGTCCGATCTCCGGCTGGCCCAGAATGTCCGCGCCGCCGCGCGTCGCCATGCGGATGACCTTCCGGGGCGGCATGGAGCTAACGCCCGTGCCCACCCGGTGCACCAGCAGCGCGGTCTGCATTTCCTTGAGCAGATTCGACGAGTCGTTGCTGGCGCTGCCGTCCACGGCAATGCCCACCCGCACGCCAGCCTCCAGCAACGCCGGCACGTGGCAAATGCCCGAGCCCAGGCGCAGGTTGCTGCAGGGACAGTGGGCCACCCCGCAGTTCATGTCGCCCAGGCGCTTGATCTCCTCCGGCGTGAACCAAATGCCATGCGCGTACCAGACATCCGGGCCCGTCCACCCTACGCTTTCCATGTATTCCAGCGGGCTCATCCCCAGCTTCTGCCGGCAGAAGTCGTCTTCGTCGTTCGTCTCCGCCAGATGCGTATGCATGAAGACCTTCTTCTCGCGCGCGAACACCGCCGTCTCCGCCAGCGACTTCTTCGTGACCGAGAACGGCGAGCACGGCGCGAGCACGATCCGGGTCATCGCGAACGGATCCGGGTCGTGATACTTGGCGATCAGCCGGTCGCAGTCCTTGAGGATGGCCTCCCAGCTCTGGGTCACATCGTCCGGCGGCAAGCCCCCCTGCGAACGCCCCAGGCTCATGCTGCCGCGCGTGGGATGGAAGCGGACCCCGATTTCGCGCGCCGTATCGATCTCGATGTCCAGGAACTCCTCCGGCGCGGAGCTCGGGAACACGTAGAAATGGTCCGTGGTTGTGGTGCAGCCGCTCAGCAGCAGTTCACCCAGGGCGATCTGGGTGCTGACCCGCACGGCCTCCGGGTGCAGCCCGCGCCACACCTCGTAGAGCCACAGCAGCCAGTCGAACAGCTTCACGTCCTGCACCGCCGGGATGTTGCGCGTCAGCGTCTGGTAGAAGTGGTGGTGGGTGTTGACAAACCCCGGATAAGCCACGCACCAGCGCCCGTCGATCGTGCGCGCACCGGCCGGCGCGGACAGCCCCTGGCCCACCGCCGCGATCTTTCCGTCGGCGACCACCACGTCCACATCGTGCAACACCCGGTAGTCGTCATCCACCGTCACCAGCGTGTGGATGTTCGCGATTTTCAAGGCCTCCATGGCTCAGCTCCCGAAGACCATCTTCTTGACCGTCACGCCCGGAACCTTGGCCAGCGCCCGGGCCAGGGGGCCGGCCCCGCTGACGACTTCCAGCAGGATCAGTCCGTTGGGCGAACAGAAGCCGTCGCCCGCATCATGCAGGCCCAGGCGGGTCCGGATGGAACAGCCGTGGTCCGACAGGATCTTCTGCACCCGGGCCGTATGCCGCGTCCGCTCCGACACCTGCACGCCCAGGATCGTCTTGGTCGTCTTTTTCATGTGCGCTCCTCCAAGGTTTCCAGCAGTTCCGGCGACGCCGCGCAGGCGACTTCGCGCGCCCAGGGCCCGGCGGCGCCGGGTCGTACGCGCACGGCGCCTCCCGCGGCCCGGCAAATCGCCACGGCCGCGGCGATGTCCCATAACCAAACGTCTTTCTCGACGTAGGCATCCAGCCACCCGCAGGCCACGTAAGCCCCCATCAGCGCGGCGGATCCCAGCATCCGGATTTTCTTGAAATCCTGCACCTGACCGATGAATTCCCGCAGCAGGGCCTCCGAATAATCCTGCTGGTGCGGGAACCCCGTGGCCAAAGCGGCCTTACCGGCTTCCCGCACCCCGGAAACGGCCACCGGCCGGCCGTTGAGCCAGGCGCCCTGCCCCACGATGCCCGTGAACGTCTGCCCGAGAAAAAAGTTATGGACCACGCCCAGCACGGGCCGGCCCTGGTCCCACAGGCCGATCGAAGTGCAGCACATCGGCATGCCTCGGGAATAGTTGAAGGTGCCGTCCAGCGGATCCACCACCCACATGCGGGAATCCGGTCCGGCCCCGTCATGCGCGCCGCTTTCCTCCGTCAGCACCGGCAATGGCAGGCGCTGCTGCAACCGCCCCAAAATCCGCTCTTCCGCCAGTTGATCGGCTTTCAGTTTGATGTCGTGCCCCGGCTCGGCCAGGATTTCGACAGGCTTCCGGCGCAACTCCAGCAGCAAACGGCCGGCCTCGGTGGCCGCTTCGGCCGCCACCGCCAGCGCAGTTGTCACATCCAATCCGGAAGGAGTCGCCATCCCCATGAATCTACCCTCTGTCCGCGCCGCCGGTCAAGAAACTGTCAGCCGATGGCTGCCGTGCGGTTCCCGCCGGATCACGTCTTGACGACCACGGCCGTCATGTCGTCCTGCTGGCTGCCGTTGCCCACGAACTGCCGGACCGCATGCAGAAGAGCCTGAACAATTTCCGCGGCCGGCCGGGCCCGTTCGCGCTGGACGATTTCCACAGCCCGGGCCTCCCCGAACTCTTCCTGGGCGCTGGACCGGGCTTCGATCACGCCATCGGTCAACAGCAGGACCAAATCCCCCGGCTCCAGATCGATTCGGCCGGGCTCCGGCATGATCTCCGGCCCATCAATGCCCAGGGCCGGGGCGGTGGAAACCATTTCAGCCTTGATGCGGCCGTCCGGCGCCATGACATAGGCCGGAGGATGGCCGGCATTCAGATATTCCAGCGTCCGGACATCCGCATCGAACCGGGCAAACAGGAGGGTGATGAAACGCTCGCTGCCTAAGTCCACCTTGAGCAGGCGGCGGACCTGGGTCAGAATATCGACCAGGCTGCGGTCGACCAGGGCCAGCGCCCGCAGATAGGCACGCACATCCGCCATCAGCAGGGCGGGACCCAACCCGTGGCCGGTGACATCCCCCGCCACGACGCAGAGGCCGCCTCCGGGATCGGGAAAGAAATCGAAGTAGTCGCCGCCGGTAGCGGCGGCCGGCAAGGAGGCCCCGGCAATGTCCCGGCCCGCCCAGACCGGAGCGTCGACGGGGAACAGCCGGCGCTGGACATCGCGCGCGATGCGCAGTTCCTCCTCCTGCGCCATCAAGGCGCGTTCCGCCGCTTGGCGGGCGCGTCGATCCTCGGCATCCTGCAACTCCCGAGCCACCGCCACGGCCAGGCGGGAAAGGTTCGTCTTCATCAGGTAGTCCTGAGCGCCGGCCTTCATGGCGGCCACGGCCAGATCGTCGCCGATGACCCCGGATACAATGATGAACGGAACATCCGGATCGATGGCCCGGACCATCCCCAAGGCTTCGATGGAGTCAATCCCCGGCAGCAGATGATCGGACAGAACCACATCCCATTTCCACCGGTCCAGCGCAGCCGAGAGACCCGCCGCGTCCCCCACCCGCTCGAATTCCGGATCGAACCCCCCGCGCCGCAGCATCGCCACCAGCAATTTGGCGTCGATTTCGGAATCCTCGATGATCAAAACCTTCAGCGGGATGTTCATGTGACGGCCGCTAGGCCCAGTGGATGGCCAGTTCGGGGCGGAGTTCCTTCGCGCTGTCGCGGGCCAGGGCCAGCAACCGGGCATAGTCCTCCGGGGCGGGATCTTCGCCGGCCGAATTTTTTGCCGTCATGACCAGTTCATCGGGATAGACGTACCCATCATGCTCCGCGACGGCGAAGGACACCGTGAAGCCGGGAAAGGCGGCGAGAAGCCGCCGCTGGATTTCATCCACCGTCGGTTGCAGCCGCTCGGTCTCCATCTGCACGCGCTGGTTTAACAGGATGGTTTCCTGCTCCTTGACCTTGGCCTCGAGTTCCGCGTGGTCGCGGCGGCACTGGGCCAGGTCCCGGGCCAGGCCCCGGCGTTTGTGTTCCAGCAGCAGCCCTCCTGTCAGCAGGACCAGCAGGCAGATGTGTCCCAGGACGCCCCAGAGGCTCATCTGGCCGGCGCGCCTCGAAATCAGCGCAAACACAACCAGGGCGGCGCCGAAGTAGTAGGTGCGCAGATCCGCCAGGACACGCGCCGAGCTCGCGCGCAGCTTGGTTGTCAGCTCATTTGACAAACAGTCCTCCTTGGTTTCCAAACCGGCTTCGATGGCGGCATCTTATTGCGGCCGCACCGGCAAACGCAACCGTTTTCGTCCCCGAACAGGGCCGGCGCCCCTCCACCTGCGCCTGGCGGGCGAATCCGCCTCAGGCGTGCACGGCGGGCAGATCCGCCCAACGGGTGGTGGCAGCGGGGGATTTCAAATGCTGGCGCATGTGCCAGCGGTCGCTGAGAATTTCGCCGGCGTAGCGGATCGTGCTCCGGCCATGGAGGCGGTTGATCCGGTCCACGCTGTCCATCAGCCGGTCGGCCCGCCCTCCATCGGCCGCAATGCCGGGGAACAACACGCCCTGGACGGCGGTCGCGGGGACGAGGTCCAGCAACAGGACGCCCGCACGCTGGTAGGCGAAACCGGACCGGAAGATTTGTTCCAGTCCCTGGACGGCGCACCGGACCAGGCGGCCGGAATCGCGGCCGGGGGGGTCCAGAACCCGGGTGGCACTGTTGGCATCGTGCGGGCCCGCCGCATCAAACGGGCTGGTATGCAGGAAAACCGTGATGGCCCCCGCCCGCAGACGCTGCACCCGCAGTTTCTCGCCCGCCCGCCCGGCAAATGCCGTCACTGCCGCCCGCAGATCGTCCCGCGTCCGCAGCCGCTCGCCAAAGCTCCGCGACACCATGATCTGCCGCCGGGGCGGCGGCGCCAGTTCCAGCGGCAGGCAGGAAAGGCCCTGCAATTCCCGGCAGGTCCGCTCCAGCACCACGCCGAACAGCTTGCGGATGCGTCCCGGATCGGCCTCCGCCAGCGCCAGCGCGTTGGATATGCCCAGCGCCCGCAGCTTGGCGCCCCAGCGGCCGGCTATGCCCCAGATGTCCTCCACCGGCAGCGCGGCCAGGACCTCCTCCGGCGCTGCCAGCCGGCTCCACTCCAGCACGGGGCCGGCCGGACTTCGTCCCTGTTTCGCCAGTCGGTTGGCGAGCTTGGCCAGGGTTTTGGTCGGGGCGATGCCGATGGAAACAGGAATGCCGGTCCAGCGTCGCACCCGGCGGGCAATCTCCAGCCCGTACGCCGTCAGGTCCCGGCGCATGCCGGCCAGGCCGAGAAAGCATTCATCGATGGAATACACCTCCATGGCGGGGGCGCACCCGGCCAGCACCTGCATCACGCGGCGCGACAGATCGCCATATAGCGGGTAGTTGGAGGAGAAGACCGCGACGTCCTGCCGACGCAGCTCGGCCGCGATCTTGAAATAGGCGGCGCCCATCCGGATGCCCAGCGCCTTGGCTTCGTTGCTGCGGGAAATGATGCAGCCATCGTTGTTGGACAGCACGACGACGGGCCGGCCTTCGAGGCGTGGCTGGAACACGCGCTCGCAACTGGCATAGAAATTGTTGCAATCCACCAGCGCGAACATGGCGTCCTCCGTCAGTAGGAGCGGATTGCGTGCGCGACCACGCCCCAGACCACCACGTCCGTGCCGCGGCCAACCTCGATGGGCCGGTAGGCGGGATTCTCCGGCACCAGGCGGACGCGCTTTTTCTCCACCCGCAGCCGTTTCACCGTCAGTTCGCCGTCCACCACCGCGATCACAATGGAACCGGATTGCGGTTCCCGCGCGCGATCCACCACCAGCAGGTCCCCGGCCTGAATGCCCGCCCCGGACATGGAGTCGCCCTCCACCCGCACCAGGAAGGTGGCGGCCGGGTGCTTGATCAGGTGCTCGTTCAGGTCGAGCGGCGCCTCGAGATGATCGTCGGCGGGCGAAGGGAATCCCGCCGCGACCCGGGCGCTGCACAGCGGCAACAGCACCGGCACCGAAGGCCCGGTAACGGGCCGGACCCGGTCACGGCGCACCGGGATGGGGAGAACTGCATGCATGGCATACTGAACGCTTGTTCAGTAATACCATAAGAGACCGCCCCCCGGAATGCAACCGGAAATTCGCCGAAAGAAAAGGACTCTTATCCCCTTCCAGCAGAAATAGTTGTCGCCAGCAGCCAGAATGCCTCCCTGCGCTGGCAGGCAGGCGCTTCCATGACAGTTCCGGCTATATGACCGGCGGCGGCTCGGATTCCGCCGAGGCGAAGGGCCCCGGTTCCGCCGGGGCCGCTGGCGCCGCCGAGGCGGCCGGCGGCGCCATCAACCGGCCTCCCGGCGTCCGACGGCCCGTATTCACGCACACATCCAGAATGCCGCTAACCTGATCATTCACCCAATCCAGGGCGTCCGACGAGATGGTGGCCAGTCCGCTCCGCGCCTTGAGCTCTTCCTTGACGATGGACGTAACGATGAATTTCTTTTCCATGTGGATCTCCTGGGTTCCAATCGGCTCATTCCGGATGGTTGCGCCGAAGATACCATGATCCCGCGTGGCTGCCAAACAGTAGTTCCCTCCGGGTCCCGGGCCCGGCGGCACCCCAGCCGAAAAGGCGTCAGAAGTTGTACTGGAGCCCGACCCGCACATCGTGCTCGGAATAATCGCGCAGGAAATTGACGGACAGATCGCCGACCAGGTCCAGGCGGCGCCACAGCCGCTGGCGGTAGGTGGCGCCGAGGCCGACGAACGTGTCCCAGTCGGCGTCGGGATTGGGACCGGGATACCAGCTGCCGTCCTTGTCGGCCTGCGCCTTGAGATTGCGCCAGGCCTGCTCGTCCTCGGGGCGGGCATCTTCCCGCTGCTGGCCGAGGCGGACATCGAACTGGAAGAAATAGTCCTGATAGGCGCGCAGCAGGCGCAGGACGGCCGCGTAGCGGGTGTCCCAGTAGGGCGTCCAGTAAAACTCGGAATCCTCGTCGGTGCTGAAGGTGGAGGCCTCGAGCCCGCCCCAGATCCCCTGCCGTTCGAACAGTTGCCAGAAGGATCCGCCGGTGATCTGGACCATGGCGTTGTCGTCATCAAAGCTCAGATAGCGCGCGGCGCCGTGCGCCTGCCACCGGTCGGAGATCAGCCAGCGGGCATTCAGCCCGAACCCGTTGTAGGCAATTTTGCGGCGGGCGGATGGAATCAGGTCGTGATCGAAGACGGCGGCGACCTGCAAGGCGCGGATCTGGTTCCAGGCTATGGTCAGCGACCCGATGATTTCGTCCTCTTCGCCCGCGCCGGGATGTTCGGGCTGGCTGAATTCGATGGTCTTCAGGCCGAGCATGGCGGTCAGGGAGGCGGTATCGCTGATGCGCAGCGTGAGCGCACCGCGCACCTCGGTGACATCCGCGTCGTATTCGGTTTCCGTGATGCGGTTGGTCTGCACCTTGTTGATCGTGGTGGTTTCCGTGTAGCTGGTCGAGGTGGTGGTTTCGCCATCGGTAGTCTCAACGGTGGTGGAGCTGCTGGCGCTGGTGACGGGCTGCTCGATCTCGAACCAGACGTTGGAGGTCACGGTCTGGTCGATGCTCCCGGCAGACACGGCCACCTCCACGCCCAGCCGGGCGGTCAGGTTGAAGCCCGCGCGGCCTTCGGCGTAGCGCTGGAGGATGTCGTCGTTGGACTGGTTTTCGCGGTAGAGGCCGGCGACGTAGAGGTTGGAGGGCCGCAGGCGGTTCCGGGACGTGCCCGCACGGTCGGCCTCATCCACCGCGACGGTGCGCCCGGTGGGGATCCGGTTTTGGGTTAAAGCGACCAGTTTGCGCAGCAAACGGTCGGGATAGCCGTCGCGGCGCAGCAGTTCAATTTGCCGGTCGGCCAGATAGGGTTTGTTCATCAGCGTGGCGATCTCGGCGCGCATCCGCCGCGCCTGGAACACGGGATGGTTTTCCAGGACCTGCTCGACAACCTTGCTGGCATCGGCGTCCCAGGCCGGCTCAAAACGGCGAACCGTCAGGAGGTCATCGCCGGGACAGGTGTAGCCGAAGGCATCGACAACGAACCCGAGCGGGTACTCGCGGTCGGCCTCGCCCAGAAGCGTGCGGACGGGATTGATGAGCCGGGCCACGTTGCTCCCCTCTTCCTGACCGATCTCGCTGAACGGATACGCCACCGCCATTGGCTCGTCGGGGGGCAGGCCCAGATGCTTGATGAGATCAGCGCGGCTTTCGGAAAACTCGCGGCGGACGCGGGCAGTCCATTCGCGCAGGGTTTCCAGGCGCTTCTTTTCCGGCAGCCAGACGCGGTTGGGCAGCGGATACACGGCGGGCGAACCTTCCGGGCCCGCCGGCAACGGGGTATTGGCGTATTTAAGATGGCTGCCGATCTGCCAGGCGCCGGATTCCCGGTAGCCGCGCAGTTCTTCCCAGGCCGCGTACATGGGGGCATTCAGTTCCTCGATGCTGGTGATGACGAACATGCCGAAAGTCAGGCCGAGTTCCTGCGCGACCGGCGTGCCGAGACTCAGGGAGCTGCGCAGACCGTCGTCGAAGGTGACGGCCACGACCTTGGCGATCGGGGCGTCTTCGCGCCGGCGGAACTTGCGCTCGCCGGTCAAGGCGTAGCGGGCCTGATCCACCTGCTTTGCGAGCCAGGGGGGCTCCCCCGCCAAGTCGCCGGCGCCGGCATTCTGCTCCAGATAGGCGGGAATATCCAGCGGATCGATAAACGTGAAACCCGCGTCGCGCAGGGCCAGCAGATGTTCGCGAAAGCGTCGGGTCGAGGGCAGCGCCAGCCATTCGCTTTCGGTTAGGCCGTGATACAGCAGCGTCAGCACCGCCCCGCGGCCCCCGATTTCCTCCAGCCGGTCCAGCGCCTCCAGGGCGGCGGGATAGTCGCCGCGTTGGACCTCGAGCCGGGCGCGCTGCAGGAAGCGGTGTGGATTGTTGGGCTGGTAGTTTTCGTAGAGCGCATCGAGCGCCCGTTCGGCGGCGGGAAAATCCCGCCGGAACATTTCGATTTCGAAGCGGGTGGCCAGCGCCTGCTGGTTGTGGGGATTCAGGTCGCGCAAGATGCGGTCCACGACGTTGCGCGCGATTTCGACCCGGTGCGCCATCAAAGCGATTTGCGCGTATTGGTTGAGCCAGGGCACGTAGGTCGGCCACGCGTCCGTGGCGGCGGCATATTGTTCCAGGGCCAGGGTCAGCGGCCAGCGGTCGGCATCCTTCCGGTTCAAGACCACCAGCCGCGCCCCGAGCCGGACCTGCAGCTGCGCGCGAACATCGGGATCGGCGGCATCCGCGATCAATTCCCGCAGGGCTTCCACAGCTTCGTCGGACGGGCGGCCGATCTCCGCCAAGTCGGCGCGCAGGTTCATCACGTCCCAGCGGGCCGGGTCCTCTGCGAGAACGCGCCGGGCTTCCGCGTCGGCCTCGTCGAGACTGCCGACGAGCATGAGGGCCCGCGCGAATTCGATCCGGAACGCGAGGTTATCCGGCAGGACATCGATGATGTCCGTCCACAGGTCGAGCGCGTCTTCGTGGCGCTGGACCAGAGAATAGGTATGGGCCAGATCCGTCTTCACGTCGTAGCGCCCCGGGTCCTCGGCGACCAGTTTCTCGAAGATTTCCACCGCGGGATCGAGGCGGCCGAGGCGGAAGAGGTTCTGAGCATACCAGTAGCGGACGTCGTAGTTGTTCGGCTCGAGGTCGAGCGCGCGGACCAGATGCCGGTCGGCGGCGGACCAATCGCTGCGTGCGATGGCCATCTGCGCGAGCAGGTTGTGGGCCTTGGGCGACTCGGGCCGCAAGGCGGCAAACTGTTCCCAGAGTTTTTCGGCGTCGGCCGCACGGCCGAGGTGGTAGTAGCACCATCCGAGGGCCTCCCAGGTCGCCTCGACGGTCGGATCGAATTTGAGGGCATCTTCCAGCAGCGGTGCGGCGGCGGCGTAATCCTTCTCCTGGATCAGCATGATGGCCCGTTCCAGTTCGTCGCGATTCGCTTGCTGCGCCGGCGGATCGGCCGGACCGGCTTCGAGCCGGAACGGCTCGCGGTCGGCGGTCTGGCGGGTGGCGCGAATCAGGCTTTCCACCGCAGTGGCTGTTGCCACAGCGGCGGTCTCCGTCAGGGCCGCGGGCGTCGGCGCCACCAGCAACCAAACGCCCAGTCCGCCGGCAACGATCCGGGACAGCGTCGGGATCAGCGGAAAACGTCGGCGGGCAGAGTGGGCAGGGACCTTCATTTCCAGTATTCCTTGATCAAGGCATTGGCCAGCAGATGGGCGCCTTCGGGCGAGAGGTGAATGCCGTCGATATCGCGTACGGAAATGGAGGCGGCGGTCAGCGGATCCATGCGCCGCGCGGTGAAGCCGCCGGTGCGGCGGTCGGCCACCAGCGCGGAGAAATCATGCGCGACCACCTGCGGGCGCTGCGCCGCCTGGGCGACCACCAGTTCGTTCACGTGCCGGGCGAACTCGGCCATCACCGGTTCGCGCATCGGCGGAAGCTGCAGCCAGATGATCCGGTCGCAGCCGCCGGCCAGCAGGCGATCCATGGCGCGGCCCACGCGGGCGGCATATTCCGTGTCCCATTCCGGTGCGCCGGGCTGAACCAGCCCGCGGTCTTCCTTCATCATCGGCTGGCGGTCGTTTGCTCCCAGCGCCACCACGGCCAGCTTGGGCCGGTGCGCGGCGCACAGCTCGTCGATCTTGGCCAGCCAGTCGAAGGCGTCCAGCCGGGCCAGGCCGGTACCGATGCCGGAGAAGGTCGCAACTTCGATGTCCGGCATTTTCGCCAGTTCCCGTTCCATGGCGTGGGCCGGCAGGCGCATCATCGAATCGCCAATGAGCAGCACGGGGGATTTGACGCCGGAGCTCTGCCCGAATGCCACGGCCGACCACAGGACCACGGCAAGTGCGCCGCCCCACCCCGGCCATTTCCGCCAGATCTTGCCACTGCTGCGTGTCGAATTCATTGGTTTGGACATTGTACACGGGGGCACGCATGTGCACAACCCTGATGCCATCACGTCATTCATTGAGAGCCTTTCCCGCCGTCCGGGCCAGCCAGGCCCGCGGGTGATCGAAATGGAGCGCCGTGCATATGTTGGCCACCGGGCCGCTGGCGGCCAGCCAGAACGTACGCACGGGGCCGTAGGGCATGATTTCGTTGTTGCGATGCAGCGCGGCCCCGTTCAGCGCCAGCGCCACGGCATAGAACAGCACCACCCCGCCCCACACCTTTTTCAAGGGCATCCCCGTCGTTTGTTCTCTTCCATCCATCTGTTCTCTGACCTCTGCTCTCTGACCTCTTCCTAGAACTGGAAATAGATGAACGGCGCGACGCCTTCCGGCCCCAGGGCCAGAATGCCGGTCAAGACCGCGGCCGCGGCCGCGGCCAGCGCCCAGGCGGGCCCGGCAGCCACGGTGCGGGCCGCGCGCCACAGGCGGTCGCCATCGAGAAACTGGGTAACGAAACCGATCGTCACCATCGCCACGGAGAGCGTGCTCCACAAGGTCAGCTCCGGCACCGCAGTGCGCCAGTGCGCCAGGCTCCGGAACATCGCGGATACCGTCTCGAGGCGGCCGCCGCGGAACAGGATCCAGGAGAAACACACTACATGGAAAATCCAGATCCGCCCCAGCAGCGCCAGCGGCCACGGCGCGGGCGCCGCATGGCGCCGGGTCAGCCCCAGTCGGCCGCGCACCGCGCGTTCCAGCGCCAGATACATCCCGTGGAAGGCTCCCCAGGCCAGGAACGTCCAGGCCGCGCCATGCCACAGCCCGCCCAGCAGAAACGTGATCAGCAGGTTGGCATAGGTGCGTATGGCTCCGCGGCGCGAGCCGCCCAGCGGCACATAGAGGTAGTCGCGCAGCCATGAGGACAGCGAGATATGCCAGCGCCGCCAGAAATCCTGCAGGTTCGTGGCGAAGTACGGAGCGTTGAAGTTCGCCGGGAAGCGGAATCCCATCAGCAGTGCCGAGCCGATGGCGATGTCGGAGTAGGCCGAAAAATCACAGTAGATCTGCACGGCATAGGCATACACACCCAGGATCACGTCCGGGCCGGCGAATCGTTCGGGCCACGCGAACACGGGATCGGCCAGGCGTGCCGCCAGCCAGTTGGCCACCACCGTTTTCTTGAACAGCCCCGCCAGGATCAAGAAAACGGCGGGGGCCGCCTCGATCGGCGCGGTGCGGTCCGGCATCCGCTCCATCTGCGGCACGAGGTCGGCCGCCCGCACGATGGGACCGGCGACCAGCTGCGGGAAAAAGGCCAGGTAGTTCGCGAAATCGAGCCAGGAGTCCGCCGGCGCCACATGGCGGCGGTGCACATCCACCACGTAGCTCAGCGCCTGGAAGGTGAAGAACGAAATGCCCACGGGCAGGACGATCTGGGCGAGCCACGGATAGATGTTCTCCTGCACACCCACCAGCCACGTCACCGCCGCCGGGCCCAGCCGGAGGCAGATCGGCCGCAGCAGAGGAAAGAGCGCATCGGCAAAAAAGAATCCCGTGTACTTGAAAAACCCCAGCAACCCCAGATTGAAGGCCACGATCCCGACCAGCCAGCGCCGCCGGGAGCGCGCGGGCGCCGCCGTCCGCACCAGGTCGTCCATGCGCACCGCCACGGCATGGTTGATCACCGCCGAGGCCAGCAGCATCCCCGCGAATTTCCAGCTCCAGAAACCGTAGAAAAAAAGGCTCGCGGCCAGCAGAAAGATTTTTCGGGCGCGCGGATATCCCGCCAGTGCCCAATGGATCTGGAAAACGACGAAGAAAAAAACGGCGAACGCTGTGGTCGGGAACAACATGGGGGCAACCGATACGGCACCGGACTCCTATGGCGGCGGCGGCAGCGCCAATTCGCCGGCGGCACCCATCAGGTACAGGCGCGGCGCGGCCGGGTCCTTTTCCTTCTTCGGCGGCGGATCGTCGGGCGTGCGCAGCGGCACGTGCCAGGCGCCTCGCAGCGGCGGAATCAACACGCTGCCGACCGCAGTTCGACCAGCATCAGGTCCTCGCCGGGCTCCGGCAGCAGGTGGTCGGCCACTTCCGGACGCACGATGTATTCGCCCTTGGATTCCTCCCCGGCGCGCGGTGAATTCCACAGCGCGGCCTCGGTCTGGAGCACGATCACGTCCGCGGGCCGTTCTTCCAGCGCGGCGGCCAGCCGTTTCAGCCAGGCTGCCGGCGCCGGGGTGCGCCGCTTCACCACGGCGCCGGCCAGTCCGTGGCGCTGGATGAAGTCGGTAATCTGTTCAGGCGCGATGTTGCCGTCATAGGACAGATCGATCGCCGGCAGCATCCGTACGCGATGGAACGCGCCGAACATCCGCAGCATGTCGGCCGAGGCGGGCAGGTCCGCGGACAGCGTGCCGTCGGGCTGCTGGAAGACCCAGGCCGGCACCAGGGCGGACATGGCGCCGACGTAGGGCCGCAGCCATTTGACCTGTTCGACCGGATCGCCCGGCGGCAGCAGCACCAGCGTGGCGGGCCAGGGCTCGAAGTCCATCTTCAGGATGCGAGCCCGCGCCACGCCCAGATCGAACGCGAAGGGCGCAATGCCCCACCAGCCGTAGGCCACCGTGTCGGGAATCGCCACCGGGCCGGAGAAGATTTCCAGGCCATTGACGAAGCCCCGGGCGCCGTCGCCGCGGATTTCCAGGCGCATCTTGAGGCTGCCGGGCGGGCGAATCCAGGGGCGGATGTTGTTCGACAGCAGTTCTCCGCTCTTCCAAACCTGCAGATGGATGAACCCGTCCTCATCGAAACCGAAGCGCACCATCGCGCGCGAACTGCGCCGCGCGTAGATCCAGAAAAAGCCCTGCGATTCATCGAGCACCACCTCGAGGGCGCCGTCGCGGACCAGTTCCGAGCGCCGCAAGCGCAGATAGGTTTCGGCCTGGTCGATGGCAGCGCGCAGTTCGTAGCGCCCGCGTTCCAGGGCGCGCATCCCGCCGGACGCGATCCAGCTGTCAGAGAGCTTGCCGGCCGCGAAGTCGTCGGTGACGGGATGGTCCAGCGGCAGAAATCCTTCGTAGAGCTCGCGTTGCTTGGTGTTGCGGCCGCGCGCGACCTGCTCGCGCAGATGCTCAAAGAACACGGCCGACTCCGGATAGGTCAGCATCTCCATGCTCATCAGGGAATGGCCGAAGGGAATCTGCGAATCGCGGGACTGGCCCAGTTCCAGGATGCCGCGCATGGTGTGGTGGCGTTCCGCGGGCTGGTCCTGCAGTTCGAGCAGCGCCAGCCGGGCTTCCAGGTTCAGCGGCGATTCCGCAACGAGCGTTTCGACCATGGCGCGCGCCTCCACGCGGCGCTTGTGCCGGGCCAACCAGCGGGCCTGGGCGATCAGGATGTCCGGATTTTCCGGAAAGACCCGGGCATAGAGGTTGAGTTGCTCGCGCGATTCGTCATCGCGGCCCATTTTTTCGAGCAGTTCCGCGCGGCGGATTGCCATGTGGATCTGGCCGGGGCTGGCCTGCAGGCTGCGGGTATAGAAATCAAGGGCGGTTTCCTGCTCGTTCTTCTGGAGATAGGCCCGGCCGATCAACGACATCGCTTCGGCACTGCGCGGATCCTCCTCCAGCCAGAGCTGCCACTGCTCGATGGCCTGCTCGTAGCGGCCCTCCTGATAGGCCAGATAGCCTTCGCGGCGATAGGCTTCCTGTCGGGCCTGGGGCGACAGTTCGGCCAGCGGCAGGTCGCGGGTCGCCAGCTGGTAGTAGAGGTTCAGGTGCAGATCGGCCGCCGGCGGCGGCAGGTCTTCCGCCGCCAGCACGTTGGGCACCGCGGATTCCAATTCCTCCGCGCGGGCGGTGGATTCCACGACGACCAGCGCCCCGGGAAACAGCGCCGCGATGGTGGCGAACGACGCCAGCCGGGTCAGGGATTCGGGAAATTGGATGGCGAGCTTCATGTTGTGCTCCTTCACGTGTTGGTCGATCTGCTGCAGCCAGGGCACGAGAGCGGAAATCTCTTCGGCGGACATGCGGCGGCAGTCCAGGTGGATGCCATCAACATCCATGGCGGCGGCCTCGCGCGCGGGCAGGTCGGGGGGAATCTGCCGGGCCAGTTCGGCGGATCCCAGCGTCAGCCGGGGCAAAACATCCGCCCCGCGCATTCGCGCGAAGATCCGCACGCTGGCATCATCCCACGTCGGCAGGATCAAGGGCACCGAGCCCAGGGCATCCAGCCAGGGCGGGCTGACCGCGCCGAGGCGGAACGCGTCGCGGCTGAGTTCGTTCATCAGGTGCGTCGGCGTAAAGGCGTCGCCCGACGGCCACTGTTTCAGCACGATGCGCGGCCGGGGGAATTCCAGGGCATCGATCCACGTTTCCGCGACGCCGATGGCGGGATCCCACACCTCCGCCCCGAGCAGGCCGGGCAGGCTGGTGCCCAGCAGATCGAGCGGTTCGCGCAGCAGCATCCGACCGTTGAGCTGCATGAACAGGTTGCGCCCCTGCAGATACAGCTCCAGATCCTGCGTTTTGCCCGGATGGGCTTCCATTTCGTGTGCCACGGCCTGGGTGAATTCCTCCGCGCCGAACACTTTCTGGTTCACCCAGACATTGCCTTCGGTATCGAACAGCAGGCGCACGCTTTCTTCGCCGCCGGCACGCGTGCGCAACCGCAGGCCGAACTGGCCGGCCAGCACGCGGAACTTGATCCGCAGCGCAAAGTCGCTGAATAGGTCGCTGGCCACCAGCCAGGCCAGCGCGCCGGTGGTCGGCTTGTATTTCGCGCCGGGCGGCTGCGGCCCGATGGCTTTCAGCACCATGCCGCCTTCGGGCGGATGTTCCGTCACGCCCCAATCCGTCAGCCAGCGCGCGGCATCCAGCGGACGCTTCATTTTCCACGGCGCCGTTGCCCAGCCCGATTCCACGATGGCGGCGAACTGCTCGGCCCCCCAGTCCGGATTCACCCGCAGGCGGTTCAGCGCGCGCGGATCGGAATGGCGGGTGTTCAGCAGGAACGGACCGGTCGAAAACCCCAGGCCATAGGTCTTGCCGACTTCCGCCAGGTTCACAACCCGCGTCGCCACCGCGCGCGGATCGAACTGGCCGTAGTCGCCGAAGGGAAACGCGAATGCGATCGGGGGCGCGCCCATGCCCTTCTGGAATTCCGCCACCATCGCCGCATGGTCGGCGCGGATCCGCGCCAGAAATTCGCTCGGCGCTTCCAGCCGGCCCTCGTCCGCGCGCCAGGCCGGCGACGCGAAGAAGTTGGCGGTTTCGTTGTTCGGCCCCGCCGGGATGCGCTGGAAGCCCGCCACCGATTCCGCGCCGGCTTCCCAGGTGCCCGAGCGTACCATGTCGCGCAGGATCGGCCAGCGCAGGGCATCCGGATCCCCGGCGCGGATCGTGTCGGCCCGCACGAACATGACGGCCTTCCAGCGATTAACCCGCAGGATCTGGCGCGTCTCCAGATAGGAGTTTTTCTTCGCCTGCTCCAGCGTCAACAGCACTGCCTTGCGCGGCAGCAGCCGGCCGTTCTGGTAGAATTCCTTCACATCCGCCAGGCCGATGGGGTTGAAGCCGCGCTCGCGCAGGATGCGGACATGCTCCGCAAATTGCGCGCGGGACACCTCGTCGACGCCGTGCGTTTTGCCACCGCTGACACCGGCATAGGCCAGCGCGATGAAGCTGTCGGCGTCCCGGATGCCGACTACGGCGGGTTTGTAGCGATACTGCTGGTAGGCCGACCGCACGGGCACCCACAGGCCCACGATGAGGGCAATGCCCGCCAAAAACAGCAGCCACGCGCGGATATTGCTCTCGCGACGGACCGGCTGCGGCCGCATCCAGTCGGACGCTCCCGACTCCGGCCGCCTCGGGTCCGGTTTCGGCGCCGACAGGGGCGTGGGCGGCTCCCCCCCCAGGGCCCTTGGACGGCAGGGTTCGCGGCGCCGGTTCGGCGGACGCCTCCGGCGGGGATTCTTCTGCCCGGCGGAATGGATCGTAATCGTCTTCGGGCGGGGTCTGGACAGGTCGCTTCATTCGCGCGTCCCCCAGTGGCGGCCCCCGATGGTGGCCAGGGCCCAGTAGATCTGCCAACTGAAAAATGCCATGTAGGTGACGGTATAGAGAAAGCCCGTCCACCAATAGCGGCGGCCGGTCTGCTCCCAGAAGTGCAGGGTCCACACCGCCGTGATCGCGGTGACGCCCAGCAGATAGGACCAGGCCAGGTTGCTGCCGCCTGACAGGACCGCCATGACCGGCGCGATCGCCAAGGCCGACGTAATCACCACCGGCTCGATGATCGGCATCCACATCATGGCGTACCACGAGAGTGCCGGGACCGGATGCTTGCGCCACATCCAGCGGCCCACCTTGAGGATTTCGCGCAGATAGGAACGGCTCCAGCGCGCCTGTTGCCGGACATATTGCTTCCAGTTTTCAGGCGCAATCGTCGTCGCCAGGGCCTGGTCGTGATAGAGGATTTTATAGTCCTTCAAAATCAGGTTCGTCAGACTGCGGTCGTCGCCGTAATTGCCGTATTCGCCCAGCACTTTCGCGTTCAGCCATTCGTCCAGCACGTGCAGCACGCACACGCGGCGATAGGCCGAAAAACAGCCCGGCAGGCAGCTGACGGCGCCGCTGACGCTCTCGGCCGCCTTCATCACCTTGTACGAAAAGAAATAGCGCACGTCCTGCATCCGCGTCAGCAGGTTCCGGCCCGCGTTTTCCACATCGCAGTGCCCGCTGACTCCGCCGACCGTTGGATCGGTAAACCCCTGCATCAGCTTCTGAATGGAACCCGGGAAGATGAACGTATCCGAATCCACGCAGACGACGAATTCCCCCCGCCCCAGCAGCACGGCCACCGCCCAGGCGTGGCTCAAACCCCGGTTTTTCTCAAAATCCACCACCACCAGGTTCGGGTGGCGCGTCTGCGCCGCCAGCATCTGCGCCAGCGTGTCATCCGTGGACCCGTCGTTGACGCACACCACCTCGATCTTGTCGTTGGGATAGCGCGCTGCGAAAATGCGCTCGATGGTCTGACGGATCACCTTGCCCTCATTCATGCAGGGCACCAGGACGGTCGCCGTCGGTTCGTAGCCCTGGTCCGGCGGGGCCACGTACATCGAAGCAATCAGAAAACGCGAAACCACGAACAGGCCCGCCACCAGCGAGTAGATGCTGACCAGCGGCTGGTAGAAATAATTGCCCGCGCTGCGCAACTGCATGAAGACCGCCGTCGCCAGCATCAGGATCATCACCGTCAGGATCAACCCCGCCAGCCACTTGGGCGGTCGCCGGTAAAGCCGTGCCAGCCGCTCCCGGGCTTCTTCCAGCGAGGGAAAATCCACCGCCGGCGCCATCGCCACCTGGGTCTCGCTGCGATCCAGCGGCCGCCGGCAGTAGGGACACACCACGGGAACCGGCGTCGCGTGCACATGAACCGCCAGGGCGCAGTTGGGACAATGGCAACGGGTAATCCGGACCGTTGCAGTATATTCCGCGCTGGCTGACCCTTCCATGTTCAGATTACTGGCTCCTGTTTTTTACCAGAACCGCTTGCCCAAGACTCAATTGCATCTCAAGTCCAGTTCTCAAAGGCGGCTAATCTATCACGACGGGTCAAGTCTGTCTCGAAAATTATTCAAATTGTTTGGCGGACATAATCTGTTCCTTATTTGCTTAAAATATTCCAAATAAATATAGGTTTTGGCCTGTTGACAGACGGGGTGGCGAGGTCTACTATGAAAATCAGTCTGGACTTAATTTGAGGAACACCAGGGAAATGGCAAAAATCCTGATCATCGATGACAACGATTCGGTTCGTAATTATCTTAAAACAGTCATTTCCCGCAAAGGACACGAACCCGTTACCGCCGCCACTTGCCAGGCGGGCCTCGCCCAATTGAACGATCCGTCCATTCAAGCTGTTGTCGCAGACCTGTATTTGCCGGACAGCCCTGTCATCTCCGATTGGGTGGCCCAATTGAAGCAGCACGCCGCTGGCCGTCCCCTGATCCTGATTACCGGCGAACCGTCCGAAGAACTGGCCGGCCAGATCCGCTCCGACGATATCGCGGCTTTCCTGACCAAGCCTTTTGAACTGGCTTTCATCCATAAATTGCTGGAACGCGCCTTGGCCATCCCCGAACCCCAGATCGCCGCCCCGCCCAACGTCACGAAGTCCCCATGATCGACAAGACCAGATCCGGCATCGACTTTTTCGATCAGCGCTTTGGCGGAATCTTCCGTCATCGCGCCACGTTGTGCGTCGGACGCCGCGGCAGCGGCAAGACCATCGCCGCCCTGCACGCCCTGATGCAAAGCATTCGCGAAGGCGTACGCGGCTTGATGCTCTCCGCCTGGCACTCGGCGGATTTGTCCATTGTCGCCGATGAGTACGGATTTCCCCTCTCCACAGCCGTGGACAGCGGCCAAATCATCCTGCTCGAATATGCCCAGTTCGGTCCCGAGCCCGAACTGGAAAACCGCCACGTCCTGCCTCCCGGCAGTTTCATGGAATTCGAGGAGATCGTGGTGGCCAACGGCATCCGCCGCGTGGTGATCGACACCGTCCTGCCCTGGATCGCGATTCGTCAGGAAGAGCGCCTGGCCAAGCACGTCTATTCGTTCCTCCATGCCCTGGAGCGGATGGAAGTAACCGCCTTCCTGACCATGCCCCGGCCGGTTTCCCCCCTCGCCTTCGCCTTGAAAAACCGCATGGAAAAACAGGTTCCGGTCGTCTTCACCCTCGAAGTGGACTCCGACAATCGCCGCCATTTGCTGGTCAATCGCTATTTGGGCCAGTCGGTCCTGCCGCCCCAGATGCCGATTGCCATCGAGCCCGGCCGCGGCATTGTGCCCTTGGCCGTCCCCCAGGCGGTGCCCGACCTCGCGCGCCCGCTGCCCCCGCCCCCTTCCCTCCCGCCCATAATGCAGAAATCGATCAAGTATTCCGCCGCCTTCCGGACCTAGGAATGTCCCCATGTACACCGCTTATTGGAATCTGAAAGGAAATCCCTTCCTCAACGCCATCGACCGGCGCTATCTCTTTGCCGGCGACCAGCATGAGGAAGCGATTGCCCGGCTGGCCTTCATCGCCGAAAGCGGACGTTTGGCCGGCGCGCTCACCGGCCCCGGCGGCGTCGGAAAAACCACCGTCCTCAGCAACGTCGCCGCCACCATCAAAGCCCGCTACCACCTGCCAATCCTGCGCCTGGACTCCGTCCCCGACGGGCACTTGCCCCTGACCCGGCATATTCTCGCCACCCTGAAACTCGATGCCACCGCGCGCACCCTGCCCGAAGCCCTGATGCAGTTCCAGTCCCTGGCGGAGATGCGAACCGACAGCCCTCTCCGCACGGTGCTGCTCATCGACGACGCCCAGTATCTCGTCGCCGGGCCCGGGATCCATTTCCTGCGCTATCTCGTCAATCTGCGCATTCCCAACCGCATCACTCAGGCCGAAGAACCGCTGTTCACCTTGATTCTCGCCGGCACCCCCGAGCTGCTGCCCGCCATCCAGGCCGATCCCGCCTTCGCCCAGCTCCTCCAAATCTTCTTCCGCCTCGATCCGCTCTCCGATGCCCAAACCACTGCCTATGTCCAGCACCACATGCGCGCCGTCGGCGGCGACATTTGGTCCTTCGACCGCCCCGCCCTCGAAGCCATCTGGTGTTATTCCGGCGGCCTCCCCCGGCGCATCAATCTGCTGTGCGATGCCGCCCTCATGCTCGGTTTCGCCGCCAAGGCCACCCAGGTCTCCGCCGCCCTCGTCGAACAAGCCGCCCGCGATACCAGCCTCTCCCCGCTTTGCCCCTCGGAGTATGCCCCATGAATCCCGAATCCTTTTTCGGCCCGGTCTCCATCATCGCCATCCTGCTGGCTGTATTCTTCCTGGCGATGGCCTACCTCCGCTATACCGGCGTCAAAAACGCCCGCACCCACAAGTATCCCGCCGACGCCAAACCCTGGCAGGTTGCCAATCCTTACACCGCTGAAGACCATTTGACGGAGGAGCCCGCGCCGGCCACTCTCGCCCCGCCCCCACCAGCGGACCTCCATGCCGATTCCCACCTGGACGCGCCCGTGTTCCATCAATTCAGTTCATCCTCTGCCAGCACTCCAAATTCCGACGACAAATCCGGCTACGTTTGGGAGTAAGCCCGTGGCGGGGCTCCGGCTACTCGTCCCCAGCCTGGCGGTTCTTGGGCTGATCCTCCCGGCCGCCGGCGCCGCCCGCCCCGTCGTTGATCTCCATCCCGACGTCTTCGTCGCCGGCGAATCGTCCCTGCCGCCCCACGCCGTGCCGGATGGCGGCGTCATGTTTTCGGTGCCTTTTTCCACCGGGCCGGACCGGGTATATTGGGATGCCCCGGTGCGCTCCCTGCCGCCAGCCGCCGCGATCGAAATCGAAGTGACTTGCGACGAACCGGCGGCCATCCGCGCCCTGTCGCTCCACATCCAAGCCGGCGGCCAGTGGGCCTCCGCCCAGAAAACCATTGCCGGCCCGGGCCGCCAAACCCTCCTCTTCCGCCGCTCGGATTTCGATGAGGATCCCTGGCCGCCGAACGGTCACCGGCCCGCCACCCTCCGCCTTTCCGCCTGGAAGGGCGCGAACCGAGATGCCCGGCTCGGGCTCTTCGGCATCCGAACCCGCACCTTCTCCATCGCCGTCGTTCAAGGTTCCGATTCCGGCACCGCCCCCGGCGAAGCAGCCCTGGCCGAACAATGCGCCGGCCGCGCCCTGGAACTCCTCGATCGGGCCGGTCTTCCCGCCGGACTCGTCTCGGACGACCTTGAAACCCTCGACCTTCGCCCCTTCCGCCTGCTCGTCCTGCCCTACAATCCACGGCTGTCTTCCGGCCAAATCCGCGCCCTCGAACGCTTCGTCAAGCGGCGCAAAGGCATTCTGGCCGTTTTCTACAACGCCAATGCCGATCTCGCTCACCTCCTGGGCTTCCAGGCGCCCGCCTATGTCACGGCGCCTGCCGCCTGGACTACCGTGGCCTTCGATGAACAAGTTGTTCCGGGCTTGCCCGCAGCCATGGCCCACCGTACACAGCATCTGCTGCCCGCCCGCGCCAAGGCCAAGTCCGCCATCGAGCTCGGCGTGTGGCTCGAGCCCGACCACCCGTCCGGCGATCGGCTCCCCGCTTCGGTCGTCTCCTCGTCGGGCATCTGGTTCTCGCATGTGCCGCCGTTTGCTTCGCCATCGGCCGTGCAGTGGTTTCTCGCTGCGCTGGCCCGCGCCAACCACGCCTATGCCCGCGATCGCGACCGCCATCGCGCCGAACTGGATCAGCGCAACACCCAAGCCGCCGAAATCCTCCGGCAGCAGCCGGCCCCCTCCAACGAATTCCGCGCCGTCTGGGCCCACCCCATCCCGGCCCATTCCCGCCCCGAAACATTCCGCCGGCTCGCGGATCACGGCATTCACGCCGTCTTCGAACACATGGCCACCGGCGGCCATCTCCTGGACGGCGCCCGCGACAAACCGCTCACCCAAGCCCTCGCCGCCGCCCGCGCCGCCGGCATTCAACTGCATGCCTGGTGCATCGCCTGGAGTTTGCACGACCTGCCGGCCAGGCGCACGGCCGCCTTCCCCACCCGCCGCCGCCTGATGCAGGACAGCCAAGGCAACGAGTTGCCCTGGCTGTGCCCTTCGCGAACGGAAAACCGCCAACTCCTGGTCGCGTTGTATGCCGATCTCGCCCGCCGCGGCGTCGCCGGCATCCATCTGGACTACGCCCGCTACCCCGCTCGCGATGGCTGCTACTGCCCTGCAACCCGCGCAGCCTTTGAAGACCGGATCGGTCGCGCGGTAACCTCCTGGCCCGCCGAGGTCCTTCCCGGCGCGCCGCTCGCCGCCGAATTCGATCAATTCCGCCACGACGAAATGACCACCTTCGTCGCGGAAGCCACCGCCGCCGTCCGGGCGGTGGACCCGGCCATCCGCTGCTCCGCCGCCGTTTTTCCGTTGCCCGAAGCAATCGATCATCACGGCCAGAACTGGCCCGCCTGGCTCCGCTCCGGCCATCTCGATTTCGTCGCCCCCATGCTTTATGAACCAACCGCGTCCCGATTCGCCGACCGGCTCGAACGCTGCCTCGCCGCCGCTCCCGCGCCCGGGAAAATCCTGCCCGGCATCGGCCTTTCCGCCGACACCACCCAACTCGATGCCCTTGCCGCCGCCGAACAGATCCAGGCCGTCCGCACCCGTCAAACGGCCGGTTTCGCGGTTTTCCACCTCGATGCCAATCTCGAACGCATCCTGCCCACGCTCCCCGCCCCCCCGCCATAGCCGGTGCTGCAAAACCGGAAAAGAGCAAAAAAATGGAGCGAGCGATGGGATTTGAACCCACGACAGCCACCTTGGCAAGGTGGCGCTCTACCACTGAGCTACGCTCGCCCGATCAGGACGTGCGGAATCTACCACACCGCCACTGCCACGCAATCTTTTTTTCAGAAAATAGGGATGTTGCGCGACACCATGTCGGCCACGATCTGCTCCATGGAATACATGCCGGGCCCCTTGTCCGCCAACCACAGGGCGCCGAAGATGGCGCCCTGCCCGAAAGCGGCCCGGTTGATGCTCTCATGCACCAGGCGAATGGTCTGGTTCGGCAGGCCGAAAACCACTTCGTGCCGGCCCACGATGCCGCCCACCCGGATCGAATTCACATGCCGGGTTTTCTCCAGCCCCAGCACCTGGGCAATCTTCAGCGCCGTGCCGGAGGTTTCGCGCTTGCCGCGGAAGTGCTCTTCGATGATTTCGACATCGGCGTGCGGGGCGATCTTCTGCAGCACCTGCGAGGCCACCAGCAGGAAATTGATGCCCAGCGTGATGTTGGGCGAGCACAGGACGGCCGCCGCCCGAGCCATGTCCTGCAGGACAGCCAGGTCTTCCGGCTCGTACTTTGAAATGGCAGTGATGATCCGCACCCCGGCCTCCGGCGCCTCCCGGTAGCTCCGGTACCCCGCCGGACTGGAAAAGTCCACCAGAATGTCCACCGGATTCTTTGCATAAAACCGCGCATTCAGGGAGTCCACGGCATGAATCGCGCCGACCTTTGATTCGCCCCCCAGCAGGCGGCTGGCGTAATGTTCTGAAAACTTGCGGGTTCGCTTGACCACCCACGCCAGCTCAAACCGGTCGTCCTGGAGGATTTCGTTGGCCACCAGTTTGCCGGTCTTGCCGAACCCGAACAGCCCGATGCGGATTTTCTTCATGCCGTCACCTTTCCGCGGCCAAGCCCCCGGCTCCGCCACCTCTCCCTTTCTGTTTCATTTTTCGCATGCGACCGCCATCCGACAAGCCTATTTTTCCCGGCTGCGCGCGAAAAACGCCCCCCCCCCCCGGCGGCCGGGCCGGATTCCAGGCTTGCTTCGCGCCGCGGAGTCGGCTTGAATCCGCATTGCGTTTCAACAACCCCGCACAGAAAGCCCCCGCGCCCATGAAAAAAGCCTCCTGCGTGCTGCTGGCCGTCCTGGCCGCCTGCGTCCTCAATGCAACCGCCGCCGAGCTCGGCCTTGGCGATCCCGCGCCGGAACTCAAGGCCTCGCAGTGGATCAAAAACGGCCCCGTGGAGGGCCTCGATCCGGCCAAGACCTACGTCGTGGAATTCTGGGCCACCTGGTGCGGCCCCTGCCGAAGCACCATTCCCCACCTGACCGAAATGGCGAAAGAATTCCCCGACGTGACCTTCATCGGCATGAATGTTTGGGAACGCGGCGCGGATCAGGCCGAAAAGGTGACGAAATTCGTGGCGGACATGGGCGCCAGGATGGACTATGCCGTGGCCATGGACACGGCCGACCAGTTCATGGCCAAAAACTGGATGGAAGCGGCCGGCCAGAACGGCATCCCCGCGGCCTTCCTGGTGCATCAGGGCCAGATCGTCTGGATCGGTCATCCCATGAGCGGGCTGAAGGAAACCCTCCAACAGGTCACGGACGGAACGTTCGACATCCAGAAAGCCAAACAGCGCAGCGCCGCCGAAGCACGGCTGGAAGCGTTCTTTCAAAAAGCCCTGGAAGGCGCCACCGACGAGGAATTGGCCGAGGAAGGCGCGGCACTCGAGGCTCTGCAAGCAGAGCTTGGCGGCCTGGCTCCCGGCGGGCGGCCCTTCGTGGCGCAAGAGGTGATTCAGCAAGCCCGCTTCACCCTCGCCATGCGCCGCTATCAGGAAGCTTTCGCAGCCGAAACCGGAGGGGAGGAATTGACCCGCCTGGAGGCCGCCGCCCGCGCTGCCGCCCCGGCAGACGTGGATTTCGACGACATCAAGGAGCGCATGACCGCCTATTTTGCCGAACGCCAGGACCAGCTCAAACTCGGCAATCTGCTGGAGCGCTATTTTGCCGCCACGGGAGATGCCGGCCATCCCGAACAGGCAGCGGAATTGGCCAAGGAACTGGAGGAACTTGATCTCCAATCCCCTGAAATCCTCAATGAGATCGCCTGGACCATCCTGACGGGCGAACAGGTCAAGCAGCGGGATATTCCGCTGGCCACGCGCCTGGCCAAAAAAGCGCTGGATGCCACCGCGGGCCAGAACGCCAACATCCTGGACACCTACGCCCGGGCCCTGTTCGACGCCGGTCTCGTCGGCGAGGCCATCGAATACCAGAAACAGGCCGTTGCCGCCGTCCCGGGCGATGACGATTTCGCGGCCACTCTCCGGCGCTACGAAGCCGCCGCCGAGGCCGCCGCCGCCCCGGCCGCCGAATAAAGCGCTTGGCCTCCCCGCCCCGTGATTCCGCAAGCGGTCATCCTGCTCGGGGGCCGGGGCACGCGATTGGCCGCACTGTTCCCCGACCGGCCCAAGGCCCTCGTGCCCGTCGCCGGCCGCCCTTTTCTTGAATGGCAGCTCGACTGGCTCAAGGAAAACAGCTTGACGCGCGTCCTGCTCGCCGCCGGCCACCAGGCCGACGTGCTCGAACGATACCTCGCCGCCAGGCCCGCCGACGGGCTGGAACTGGCCCTCTCCCGCGAGCCGGAGCCCCGCGGCACCGGCGGCGCCTTGAAATATGTCGAGCCGCAGCTCGCCACCAATCCCGTCCTCGTCCTCAACGGCGACTCGCTCGCGCCCCAGCTCGATTTTTCCACACTGTGGAAAAATTCGCCGTTTTTTTCCACACAATGGAAAAAGTTTTCTGGATTTTTCCACACAATGGAAAAAATGTTTCCACAGTGTGGAAAAATCTTCGTCGCGCCCATTGCCGACCCCGGGCGCTACGGGACGGTGGAGTTTGGCGCCGACGGCCTGGTGACGGCGTTCCGCGAAAAGGCGCCGGTCGCGGCCGGCTTCGTCAACGCCGGCATCTACCTCCTGCCACGCTCAATCATCGCCGCCATCCCCGCCGGCCGGCCCGTCTCGATCGAGACGGAAATCTTCCCCGCGCTGGCCGCCCAGCGAAAGCTCGTGGCGATTCCCGCCCCCCCGCCCCTGCTCGACATGGGCACGCCCGACGGCCTCGCCCGGATGGAAGGGTTTTTGACGGATACCATTTTATAAAACATGCGCCTGCCCGGCGCCAATGGAGAAATGGACATGACAAACCGTGTTGGGAGCCTCTTGTTTGCGTTGGCGATGATCGGGACAACCGCCCACGCCGGGAATTTTTCGAAGTCGCCCGTCGGCTCCCCGGGCGGCTGGGCGGGCACCATCGCTGGAACAGTGCTGGACGGGAAAATCTACACCGTGGAATCGGGCGGCAGCCTCTATGCCACCGACCCGGCGGATGGCTCGTGGAGCCAAATCGGCAGCGCGGATTTCGCCAACACCGCCTTCCTGTTCGCCGCCGAGAATGCGCTCGCCTCCATCGAACAGGACGGCACTTTGTATCTCATCAATCCGGCAGACGGCTCCTGGCAGCGCCCCGGGCCAGCGGGCGGCTGGGCCAACACCGCGGCCGGCGCCATGCTGAACGGCACGCTCTACACCATTGAAAGCAGCGGCTCGCTCTACGCCTCGGATCCGGCGGCCGGCACCTGGCGCAAGGTGGGCGAAGCTGATTTTGCGGCCACCGCTTTCCTTTTCGCAGCAGGCGGTCAACTGGTCGCCATCGAGAAAAGCGGGAACTTTTACCTGATCAATCCCGATGACGGCTCGTGGGAACGCACCGGCGATTTTGCCGCCTGGGCCGGCACCGCGGCCGGCGCCACGCTCGGCGGCGTGCTCTATACCGCGGAAACAGATGGCGCACTGGTCGCCACCGACGTCGCCAGCGGCACCCGCGTCCCCGTCGGCTCCGGATTCGACGGCGTCCGGTTCCTCTTCCTGGCCAACAACCTGCTCTGCGGTATCGACGCGGCCGGCAATTTCTTCCATGCGGCCGGCACCGGGCAAGCGGTCGCCGAAGCCACTCCGCCCGCAGCCGCCGAATCCCCCGCGGCCATCCCGGCGCCTTCCACGCAAGAGGACGAAGCGCAGAACGACCCGGCCCGCGCCGGCGCGCTCACCTTCCAACTCATGGGCCAGTGGGCGGGCGACACCGCCCCGCTCGAGCAGGATCCCGAATTCATGAAGCAAAAAGAAGCCGCTCCCGAAATGGTGCAGCAGGTGGTCGATTTGATGAAGGGCATGAAGATGTCCGTCACCCTGGACGGCATCACCATGGAAGTCATGGGCGAGAAAGCCGGCCCCTTCGCCTACCACGTGGTGGCGGGGCACGACGACACCCTTGTGATCGAGATGGACGGCGGCCCCAAGCAAGGCGTCCGCTCGCGCATCGTGTTCAGCGACCCCAAGCACCTGCAGGTGATTGAAGTCACGCCCGAAGGCAAGGCGATGTTCTTCCAAAAGCCATAGTCTTCGGTTTCGGGGCAGCCCTTAAATCTTAAATCAAACCCATATTTAAGATTTAAGGGCTGACCCCAACTTCCGTGGGTATGATTTAAGATTTAAGGGCTGACCCCGATGGTGGTGAACGCGATCTTGTCCGGGTGGTCGGGGTCGAAGTCGGCTTCTACCTTGGAGCCGGCGGGGATTTCGCCGGCGAGGACCTTGGAGGCCAGTTCGTCGAGGACGAGGCGCTGAATGACGCGCTTGAGGGGCCGCGCGCCGAAGGCGGGATCGTAGCCTTCGCCCGCGAGCTTCTCCGCGGCGGCCTCGGTGACCTCCAGCGTGATGTTCTTCTCCGCAAGGAAACCGCGGACGCGCCTGATCTGGATTTCCACGATCTGGCGCAACTGGTCGATCCCGAGGCTCCGGAACAGGATCACTTCGTCCACGCGGTTGAGAAACTCGGGGCGGAAACTCAACCGCAGCGCGGCGAGCACCTGCTTTTCCATCTCGTCCCACACGGGCTGGCCGCGCTGCATCCGGGGATGCTTCCCGAGAGTCTCCTGGATGACGGAACTGCCGATGTTCGAGGTCATGATCAGCACCGTGTTCTTGAAGTCCACGGTGCGGCCCTGGCCGTCGGTCAGACGGCCGTCGTCGAGGATCTGCAGCATGATGTTGAAGACATCGGGATGGGCTTTTTCGATTTCGTCGAACAGGACGACCGAATACGGTTTGCGGCGGACGTGTTCGGTGAGCGCCCCGCCCTCCTCGTAGCCGACGTAGCCGGGGGGCGCGCCGATCAGGCGGCTGACGGAGTGCTTCTCCATGTACTCGCTCATGTCGATGCGGGCCATGGCCTGCTCGTCGTCGAAGAGGAACTCGGCCAGCGCCCGCGCCAGCTCGGTCTTGCCGACGCCGGTGGGTCCGAGGAAGATGAACGAGCCGATGGGGCGGTTGGGATCCTGCAGGCCGGCGCGCGAGCGGCGCACGGCGCGAGATATGGCCTCGACCGCTTCCTCCTGCCCCACGACGCGCTCCCGCAGACGGTCCTCCATGTGGAGGAGTTTCTCTTTCTCGCCTTCGAGCAGCTTGCTGACGGGGATGTGGGTCCAGGCGGCGACAACCTCGGCAATATTTTCGGCGGTGACTTCCTCCTGCAGCATGCGTTGGTCCTTCTGGAGCTTGGCGAGGGCGTCCTGGGCCTTTTGGATTTTTTTTTCGGTTGCGGGCAGGCGGGAGTACTTGATTTCCGCGGCTTTTTCGTACTCGCCGCGGCGGGTGGCCTGCTCTTCGTCGGTCCGCAGGCCATCGAGTTCGGACGTGGCGGCACGG
>Ga0209510_1000182_pt1 | contig 96151 bp, 82 predicted proteins | sample BiotimSIPDNA_FD_185749 | JGI IMG/M metagenome (GOLD analysis project Ga0209510, IMG submission 185749) | Anaerobic biogas reactor microbial communites from Washington, USA - Biogas_R1 time_0 SIP DNA (SPAdes) (version 2) | ecosystem: Engineered > Bioreactor > Anaerobic > Unclassified | place...
TCGACAACATCATCAAGTTTGTTCTCAGCCTCCCATCTGGATTGCCGCTCGTTGAAACTCTCTTCGAGCCGCAGTCGCTCGGATTTCAGCTGCACTGCCCGTTCGTATTCACGATCGAGGCTTGCCTTTTCTTCTTCAGCCAGCAGCCGGTCGATTTCTTTGCGGTCATTTTTCAGATCATCAGGGAGAGAATATAAAGCTACACGCAGTTTCGCGGCGGCTTCGTCCATCAGGTCAATTGCTTTGTCAGGCAATTTTCTGCCGGTCATATAGCGTGAAGACAGGTTGGCAGCAGCTTCGAGTGCGTCGTCAGACAATTTGACTTTGTGATGCGCTTCATAGCGATCACGCAGGCTTCTAAGCATGCTGACTGTATCTTCAATGGATGGCTCGTCCACGTAAATCGGAGCAAATCGACGCTCAAGCGCGGCGTCCTTTTCGATATATTTGTGGTATTCGTCGATGGTTGTGGCACCAATACACTGGAGGTCGCCCCGCGCTAAGGCCGGTTTAAGCATGTTTGAAGCATCCATCGTGCCCTGGGCAGCGCCTGCGCCGACAACGTTATGGAGTTCGTCGATAAACAAGATCACTTCGCCGTCGCTCTCCTGAATTTCTTCGATGGATGTTTTCAATCGTTCTTCAAATTCACCTCTGAAGCGTGTTCCAGCCACCATTGCGCCCAAATCGAGCGAATAAACCAGTTTATTTGCCAAAATCTCGGGGACTTCGTCATTGGCAATCTTTTGTGCCAGACCTTCCACGATCGCGGTCTTCCCGACACCAGCTTCACCGATCAGCACCGGGTTGTTTTTGGTGCGGCGGGAGAGAACTTGGATCAGGCGCATGATCTCGGGCTCACGCCCGTAGACCGGGTCGAGCTTGCCGTCCTTGGCTGCCTGGGTCAGGTTATGTGAATATTTTTCGAGGGTCTTGTATTGCCCTTCAAATTTTCCCCGTGTGGCTGGACGGGGACCTCCACGCAGTTCCTGGATCGCGCCCAGAACGTTGGTGCGGTTGAAGCCGAACTCCTCCAGCATGCGGGAAAGTTGAGTTCCCCGCTCAGCCAAAATTGCCAGAAAAAGGTGTTCGGTCGAAATATACTCGTCGCCGAGACGATTGGCTTCGGTTTTTGCCATATCCACGATCATTTTTACCCGCGGGGTCAGGAATACCTGCCCTGCCGAACCGCCAAAAATATTGGCTTTGGGTGTGGTACGCAAAATATTGTCCAGCCGGTCGACAATTTGACCGGGGACCACAGAGAGAGATTCGATGATTTGTGTGACAAAGCCTTGTGGCTGTTCAATCAATGCTAAAAGGATGTGCTCAGAGTCGATCTGGTTGTGCCCATAGCGCTGAATGATCTCAGCGGCACGCGCTGCCGCATCCTGCGCTCTCTCCGAAAACTTATCAAAACGCATCATAATATTTGTTTCCTTTATTTACTTTTCTATGCAACATCAATAAATGGTGCAACTAATGTTCCAAAGTTTATTCTACGGTGTGGGTGTAAGAAATTGGTTAATTAATGGTCGTCAGCCCAAGCAGAGTTGGGTCAGGTTTTTTTATCGTTGAGGCATTTGGAAAAAAGGTTTTCGGGTTTATAGGGTCGAGGCATTTACGAGACACAAGGTTTTGGGTTTTGTAGGGTCGAGGCCATTTACAAGAACAAGGCTTTGGGGTTCGTAGGGTCGAGGCCAGCCTCGACCTCAAGGCATTTGGCGAGATGAAGATTGGGAACAGGCAGTCACCAAGTCCCTACAAGACCACATAACCGGAACAGGCAGGTCCAGCTCCCTGCAAAGCATTAATCTTGTTTCCGCAGGCAACTTTTTATGGAAAAGGCAGTCCACAAGCCGCCTGTCATCCTGAGCGACAGCGAAGGATCTTGCCGCTTTTGTCTTGAGGTTCCTCCGCAATTAATGCGAAAGCAACAAAAAGCTTAACCCAAAGCTACATCCAGCAGCATCATTACCGCAAAACCGAGCATCACCCCAATCGTCGGAATATCAGAATGCCCTTGCGCCGCAGATCGTTTCGACTCAGGGATCAACTCCTCAGCCACCACATAGATCATCGCGCCAGCCGCGAACGAAAGCGCGTAAGGCAGCAGCCCTTGCATCATCGAGACCGCCCAAACCCCAATCAACGCCGAAATCGGTTCAACGATGCCCGAGAGCTGCCCAAGCATAAACGCCTTTTTCTTGCTGATATTCTCTTTTCGCAGCGGCAGCGACACTGCCAAGCCCTCAGGAAAATTCTGAATGCCGATTCCAAGCGCCAGCGCGATCGCTGAACCCAGGTAGCCGTTTTCGAGCCCAGCCGCGGCGACACCAAAGCCAACCCCAACAGCTAACCCTTCCGGAATATTGTGAAGGGTTATCGCAAGCACCAGCAGCACGCTGCGCTGCCAGGAACTTTTTACGCCTTCAGGCTGCTTCTCGCCCTGATGCAAATGCGGTAATACTTTGTCGACGGCATACAAGAAACCGCCGCCCAGCAAGAAACCAACCACTGCTGGAACCCATGAAGGCAATGGACCGTCTTCAGCCAGAACCACTGCCGGAGCCAGCAGAGAGAAAAAACTGGCGGCGATCATCACTCCCGAAGCAAACCCGAGCATCCCATCCAACAATTTTTGGTTAACCTTTTTGCCAATAAACACCACCGCAGACCCCAGGGCGGTCATTCCCCAGGTGAACAATGTTGCGATTAGCGCTTGTATGTAGGGACTCAAGTTTTGGAAAGATTCGATCATTATTAGCTCCTGTTAATAAGTTCCCATTGATTATACCGAGTTATTATTGAGTTTTCTCGTTGTACTACCCTGTTCACAATCCCTGCTATTGGTTTTCGAGACTACAATTACACCAGGCAAAGAAGATGAACCAGGGTGAGCTAACTATCCATTTACGCAGGTGTTTTTGGTTTCGCCAACAAGACGCTTCCCTGGTTAATTGCCAGGGTTATCGCCTTTTCAATGGCTTTTATGAAGGTCTGCCTGGTTTGGTAATTGACCGCTATGCCAATACGCTGGTAATCAAAAACCACAGCCGCCAACCTGAAAGCCTGGCAAAGCAAATAGAGCAAATTGCCCACAGCCTACATGACACCTTTCCCGAAATTGAATCACTTCTGCTAAAAACTCGCCATTCACAAGATGCAGAAGAGCGTCGAGGTCAACATTTAAAAGGTCAGCATTTACCGATGAGCTTTACCGAGAATGACGTTAATTATTCACTCGACCTGCGCTTGAACCAGGACGATAGTTTTTATCTCGATACCCGCAATCTGCGCACCTGGCTGCTACAAAAGTCGCGTGATAAACGAGTGCTGAATTTCTTCGCTTACACCGGCTCGCTTGGCATCGCCGCGCTCGCTGGGCAGGCTGCTTCGGTGCTTCAGACCGATTCAAACAACACCTTCCTCGACCAGGCAGAGCAGTCGCGTCAACTCAACAAGTTTTCCGGGCAAATGCGCTTATGGACCAGTGATTATTTCAAGGCAGTTGCCCGGCTCAAACAAGCCAAATCACTTTACGATATCGTCATTCTGGACGCGCCTTTTTTTTCACAGTCACGCTTTGGTGAAGTTGATCTGCAAAATGATACTATTTCGCTTATCAACAAAGCTCGTCCGTTGGTAGCGCACGAAGGTCGCCTGGTTGTGATAAACAATTCGTTGTTTGTTCCCGGCAGCCAGGTAATCGATGAAATTGAGCAAATGAGCCGTTCGGGCTATGTTTCGCTCGAACAGGTCATCGAAATCCCAGCTGATGTCACTGGCTACCCAGAAACCATTCGTTCAGCACCCCCAGCTGACCCCTCCCCCTTCAACCACCCAACCAAAATCGCCATTCTGCGCATCAATCGCAAAGACAAAGCTGTTTAAAGTTCTTACCGGTGTCTCGCTTACATGTGAGTTGGGTTAACAAGTCACCAGAATTGCCGCCAAAAAATATGATCGACCCCAATGATCTTCCTAAAATTCTGCCCCGGCAGAATGATCACTTTTTGTGAAAACCACACATAATTTCTGAGATTTCGATTAAACTATCCTTCAGTTTTGTGAATTAAATATTTTTACCAAATTCCATTCCTGGAGGTTAAATGAAATCAGGCAAAAAATTACTCGCTTTACTCGTTATCTCCCTCCTGGCAACCTTGATGGCGGGCACGAGCCCTACACAAAGCCAGGCAATCACCGACCAACCTAAGCTGGTTGTTTTCGAATCTGTTGGCAGTATAGAGTGATGGCATTGTGCGATCTCCGGTCCGGTGATCAACCAACTTGCTGAAGAATACGCCGACCAACCCGTCGTTTTTCTCGATTATCACTATGACATGGCATTAGATGATGGCATCCCTACCTATTTCCCACCTGAAGCTCGCTGGAACGTGATCCAGGCAAGCGAAGAAGGGCTCGGTCTGACCTGGGCTGTTGTTGACAGCGGTCGCCTGCACCATCGCGGTGCGGAAGAGACCTCAGTAGCCTACGAAACCTATACAGAAATGATCGACGACGCGCTTGCCCAACCCCCAAGGGCTGCTCTGACAGCCTCCTGGTGGCGCTGGGGCACTTCTGTCATCGTCGTGGCAACCGTCACAAACAATAGCGATATCACACTCTCATCAGAGAACAATGCCGGCGTCCACGCGATTGTTAAAGAACCCTACGCCGTGTATGATACTCATACAACCATACATCCAGGATTAAACGGCGCTATGGCTCAAATCCCCGACCTGGCACCGGGCGAGACTGGCACCTTCCTCATCGTCGTTCCTGATATCTATCCCATGGATTGGGGGGTTCTCGAACTCATCGTCCTGGTCGATTATCAAACCGCGCCTGGCTTAAAGTATGACCAGTTGCAGGCTGTTATCGCCGAACCGGCAACTCAGATTGTATATTTGCCAGTTATTAAGGGCAGACCATAACAGATCTATGTTATCTGAAAAAGGAGACTTAGTGAAAAATACCAAAAAATTATCAATATTATTAGTTCTCGCCATCCTTTTGGGATTGGTTGGCACAACAACCGCGACCCAGGCAGAAGCCACACAATCATCAACCAGGATGACTGTGCTGGAGCTACGCAGCAGCGCTGGTTGAGGATACTGCAACTACGCCGGTGCGGCGTTGGACCAGTTATCGACAGAATATACTGAAGACGAAGCAGCCTTTATCGAATGGCACTCAGGTATTCCGTCAAACCGTTTATACCTGATGTCAGAAGCGGGCGGAGACCATGGGCAATATGTTCCAGAAGCGATGGTCGACAGCGGCAGGCTTCTTGAAATCGGAGCGGGAAGTACCCCAGCAGTAACAGAAGTTTATCGCGGCATGATCGAAGACTCGCAGGATCGTGCACCCCAGGCTGATATTACAGCCTCGGTCAATCTCGACGGGAACCAGGCAATCTTCTCCGCTACGGTGACAAACAACAGCTCGGTTACTCTCTCAACATCAAACAACGCCGCGGTACATGGTATTGTTTATGAAGATTATCGCGCGTCGAAGTCTAACTTTGCCGGGCGCGGCTCTGCCAGAACCGTTATCAGCTCGCTTGCTCCCGGAGCAACGGCGTCATACACAATCACTGTCAATCTGACCGGTGTCGTTGACCCGGAAAAATTGCATTTCATTGTCGTGGTCGACTACAAAGTCGCAACCGGGCTTAATGTCGATACCGGCGTATACGACCAGCTCAATGCCGTCAGGTTGGGCGGCTCGCCCTTCAGGGTTTCTCCCGGGTCAATTGAGATGGATATCAAAACAGCAGACGTAACCATGCCAACCGCTGAAGTAAATGTTAGGGGAGATAGCGGACAGACCTGGACGGCATCGGTGGATAAGGATTTCGTCCTGCTCAGCAAAACCAGCGGAGATGTGCCGGATTCCTTTGAAGTAACCGTGGACAAGTCGAAACTCATCGTTGGAACTCAAACCGCAACGATCACAGTTGACGACGGCGCTGGTTTGTATCAAAAGCTGATACCGGTAACGGTCAACTTCATCTTGAGCGATTTCCAGGTTATTCCAGGTACAATCACCTTCAACTTTGGTCCCGGTGATCCGGTGCCAAGCGCGGGTGTTATGCCGCGGGGTGATGCAGGACAGACCTGGGTGGCAACCGCGAATATGGATTGGGTGGTATTGAGTGCGACAAGTGGGAATGTCGGGACGAGTTTTAGAGTCTCTGTAGACCCAGCAAAACTCTCACCCGGATACCAGGAAGCTATCGTCACCGTTTCGGATGGCGGCGGTTACCAATCGAAAGAAGTAAAAGTGAAGGTCACTTACCATGCCGAGGAACCGACAGATTTCTTCCAATTCCTGCCGGTAACCCTCAAACCATAAACTTCAATCTGAGTTAAAACCCCTGGGAAATTTCCAGGGGTTTTTTGTTCTCAACAGCATCTAATAAAAGCAAATCAGGCGAAGGACCGACACAGTCGTGTAATGAAGACGCTCATGAACTTTGCACCAAAGCATACTCTCGCGCGGTTTCACTCCGCCAGCCGCGCCAGGACCTCTGTTGCAAAGATATTGCCGGGGAAAACTTCCGCGGTCTTCCGGAACAGAATTGTCTGAAAGGATTGTGAGCATCTAAGCGAGTAGACAGCCGTCAGTTACGTTGCTTTGAGCCTTTTATTATTCTGCTTTGAAATACAATACCGTTTCCTGCGCTTCGGTGATTACCCCATCCAACGCAAAACGATCGAATAACGCCCCCAAGTCTGCCAGATACACCTCAAAATGCTCATCCGATTCAGTTAACGAATACGAAGAAGAAAGCGCTCTGCCAATAAAGCGATTTTTGTCGTAGCAGATCGGGTTCGGGAAGCGAAGCGCAGTCATTTGTCCGTCAAAAAATACCCCTTCACCCCCTTCCTTATCCTTCTTCATACGCGACGGGGTTACCTGACCGGGGACATATTTTTCATAAATTGCCTGCCGTTCGCGCTTGATTTCATCCGGGAATTGCGACTCGTTCCAGATCAGGAAGACCCTTCCACCTGGTTTGAGGATGCGTTCGCACTCAGCTTTGAAGGCAACTGGGTCGAACCAATGAAAAGCAGATGCCGCGAAGATAAAATCGACACACTGATCAGGAAGATTGGTATCCTCGGCAGTTGCGTCTACGGAGACAAAACCGTCAATTAAGCCCAGGTCTTGTTCAGCCAGCCGGCGCATGTCTGCGTTTGGTTCCACGGCAAAAACTTTGATTCCCATCTCCAGCAGCTGCCTGGTTAGGATACCCGTTCCACTGCCCACATCAGCTGCCAGGCTGCCAGGAATTACGCCAAATTGGTCTCGTAAACAGGTAAACATTTCGCGAGAGTAAGATGGTCGGGATTGTCGGTAAACCTGTGCTTTTCCGCTGAATTTTTGGGTGTTGTCCATTTCAATACTCCTTTACGCCCAATCAAGCGCCGCCAACGAACTACTTCTTGTAAATATTTTCACCTGCGGTTGCAGATCTGTCTAATTTAATGATATCATTGGGCGGACCACTGTTGAGGAAAAACATGCAAAGCCGTTTCCGAAACAGACCGGATTTTGTTTGACATTTGAAAATAGGTATGCTAAAATCTCGGCTACGTCAGCAACAGAACACAATGACGTGGCACATGCGGGTGTAGTTCAATTGGTAGAACGTCTCCTTGCCAAGGAGAAGGTCGTGAGTTCGAGCCTCATCGCCCGCTCTTTCGAGACTGATAGCTGAAGTTATCAGTCTTCTTTTTAGGCGACGTGGCCAAGTGGTAAGGCAGGAGTCTGCAAAACTCTCATCATGGGTTCAATTCCCATCGTCGCCTCTTTTTGTTTAATTACGTTAATCAGTTAAGCGCCTCATATCATCCTGAGTTTTTATTCACGCTCACTGCCATCTTCGTAGGGCGGGATTGGAAGCACTGTTACGATAATACTGCGGAAACCTTCGCATGCTTCCTATCGCCATTGCCTTTGGTATGGATGGTGGATTGAGTCCAGACCTTAGGATTGTGAGTCAGCAATTCGGGTGTGCTCAATCTCGGCTTACAGATCCGCCATCTATTCAAGACCCGCTGATGCGGTGCAACACCACTGCTATTACAAGCAAAATTCCCAAAACCCGGTGCATATTCGCCATGTTGCTGCGGCGATTTTTATCGGTCTGCCTGGACAGCCCCATACCCAAGACGCTCTGGATTACCAAAACCAGTCCCGCTATCAATCCTGCAGTCGGAACAAAGCTAAAGTGAAGATACTGCAGAACGAAATGAACCACGATCGCTGCTAATGCCACCAATCCGGCATAGCGATGGGTTTTTGTAACGAATTGGTACACTTTTTTGAGCAGGTTGGGTATTGTTTTGCCTTGCTTACGATATTGCCCGACCACAGCCGCAAAAATGGGGCGTAAAGCCAAATAAAAAATGCTGAGCAGCCCAATTGCTCCGAAAGCACTACCAAAATTATTCATATTCTCTCTCCTCAGTTGAAAATTCAGTTAAAAATCTTAAAAGGTCCGCCAGGTTCTCACAAACCAGGTCAGGTTGATAACTCGATTTAACCAAATCTCCCCGTTTGGTTTCACCGCTGAGCACCAGAGTGGTCTTCACCCCGGAAGTCTGCCCCAGGGCAATGTCGGTATAGAGCCTGTCTCCTACCATCATCATCTCGCTTACATCAAGTTTCCATTTTTGGGCGAGCTCCTTCACAATCCCCGGGTTCGGTTTGCCCAATATTACATCTGGTATTCTGCCCGTGCTGGTTTCAATCAAAGCCATAAAAGAGCCGATATCCGGAAGCGGTCCGATAGGTGATGGGCAATTCAAGTCTGGATGTGTGGCAAGATAAGGAAGACCGCGCCGCAGATAGAGGCAAAAATCGACCAATTTTTGGTAGGTAAGCTCCGTGTCATAGCTCAAAACGAGTACATCGGGGTCATCTTCCACAAGGTCAATTCCTCCGGCAAGAAAATTGCGCTGCAGACTTTCAGTGCCCACAAGGAAGACTTTTTTACCGGGGAAGTTGCTTGTCAGATATGCAATAGTCGCATCTCCAGCCGTATAGATTCGGACATCTTCTTGCTTTACCCCCAGCCCGGTCAGCTTGGCAGCATACTCCACCTTCCCGCGTGAGGTATTGTTTGTCAGAAAGGTAAACCTGATCTCGTTTTTATTAAACCAGTCGAGAAGTTCGAGCGCACCTGGCAGAAGAGCATCGCCCAAAAAAAAGGACCCATCCATATCCAAAATAAAAGCTGAAGGTAGTTGATTCAGGTGTTTTTTCACAGTTAATTGCATTTTACTAATAGAATTTATATAATAAGTCTTAATAATAAACTAAAACCAATAATAAGGAGAATAATGGAAACCAAAACCTATTCTGTCCCAAACATAAACTGTATTCACTGTGTCAACAGGATTGAGCAAGCTTTGTTAGCCATCGAAGGCGTCGATTTCGTTGAAGCTGACCTGGTATCTCTTAATGTAACTGTTGATTTCGATTCACCAGCGGACGATCAAAGCATACGCCAGACTTTGGAGTCGATTGGATATCCGGCGACCGTATGAGCGAAAAAGAACACGTCAACCTGCCAATTTTGGGGATGACCTGTGCCAATTGTGCGGTTAGTGTCGAACGTGCCTTAAAACGAACAGAGGGGGTGGACGAGGCGCTGGTCAACCTGTCTTCAGAGCGTGTGGCTGTCAGCTATGACAGCGACCGTACGGAATTGACCGACCTGGTCCACAGCGTTCAGAATGCCGGGTACGATGTAGCCACCGGCGAAGCAGTTTTATCGATCCCGGAACTGACCGATCCGACCAATGCCGCGCGCATTGAGAAAGCACTGGATAACAAGCCAGGCATCATCTCAAGCCAAGCTAATCCGGTCGCTGAAAAGCTGAACCTTGTCTACGTTCCTACGATCACGAATGTCAACGAAATCATGGAGTTGGTCACAAAAGCTGGCTTCAGCCCGATTTTGACTGACCGCGACCTTGACGACCCGGAGTCGAAAGCACGTCAAAGGGCGATCGAGGAACAAAAACGACTGCTAATCATCTCGTTGGTGCTGACGATTCCGGTTTTCATCCTGCAGATGGGCAGCGAGTTTGGTCTGCTGCCGGCTTCCATCAGCCAGGCACCCTGGCTCAACTGGGTGTTATTCGCCCTGGCGACACCGGTCCAGTTTTACGTTGGACGTTCCTATTATGTTAACGCTTGGAAAGCACTAAAGAACGGCTCTGCCAATATGGATGTTCTGGTCGCGCTGGGCACGTCGGTTGCCTACTTTTTCTCAGTCTTTGTGATGCTCGGGATATTGCCCGGGATGGTCTATTTTGAGACCGCAGCGATGATTATCACGTTGGTCAGGCTCGGAAAATACATGGAAACCAGGGCAAAATCTGGCGCAGGCGATTCGATCAAGAAACTGCTCAGCCTGAAACCTTCCAAAGCGCGCATTCTGCGCGATGGGCAGGAAGTTGAAATCGACTCGGGCGACCTGGTCCCCGGCGATCTGATCGTCGTCCGTCCCGGTGAAAAACTACCTACGGATGGTATTGTCGTCGAAGGGCAGTCCAGCATTGACGAGAGTATGCTTACCGGGGAGTCAAAACCGATCGAAAAAAGTGCCGGTGATGAAGTTTATGGAGCGACGCTCAATAAAAACGGACGGCTGGTTTTCAAAGCTACCAAAGTCGGTCGGGATACCTTCCTGAGCCAGATCATCAAGATGGTTGAGGATGCTCAAACCAGCAAGGCGCCCATCCAGCAACTGGCAGATAAAATTTCGGCTGTTTTTGTGCCTATCGTGATAGGCATTGCTGTTTTGACTTTTTTGTTGTGGTATTTCGTGATTCCTCCTGCTGAAAGTCACGCCATGCACGGCACGGTCACTCCGCTGGCAAACGCCATCATCAATACAGTAGCGGTGTTGGTGATTGCCTGCCCATGTGCCATGGGTCTGGCAACCCCTACCGCCGTTATGACCGGCACAGGAAGGGCATCTGAACTTGGCATCCTCTTCAAATCGGGAGAAGCGTTGGAAGCAACTGGCGGAGCGGACACGATCTTGTTTGACAAAACCGGCACACTCACAGTTGGCAGACCGCAGCTTACGGATATCCAGCCGCTCTCAGAGCGGTATTCAGAAGAAGAGCTGCTCAACCTGGCTGCTTCAGCCGAAAGCGGCAGCGAGCATCCGTTGGCAGATGCGATTGTCGCTGAAGCGACTATGCGCAATCTATCCCTGCACACGCTGAGCACTTTCAGGAATTATCCTGGTAAAGGTATTCGTGCGACGATCGATGGAAAAACAGTTCTGGTGGGCAATAGCCGCTTCATCAACGCGCAAACCATCATGATTCCGGACGAAACCATCCAGAAAATGAGAGCGCTGGAAGCAGAAGCGAAGACGGTTGTATTGATCATTGTCGAAGGTGAGATTGAAGGCATGTTCGGGATCACCGATGCCCTCAAAGCAACTTCCGCCCAGGCTGTAGCTGAACTGCAAAAAGCGGGGTTGACCACCGGCATGCTCACTGGTGATAACCGTTTGACAGCCGAAGCAATCGCGCGGCAGGCTGGAATCAGCGAGGTTTACGCAGACCTCTTGCCCGGGGATAAAACCGGCATTATCAAGCAGGAACAAGAGAAGGGGCGCAAGGTCGCCATGGTTGGCGACGGTATCAACGACGCGCCTGCCCTGACACAGGCTGACAGCGGCATTGCCATCGGTACGGGCACGGATGTGGCGATCGCCTCAGCTTCGGTGGTGGTAATTAGCGGGGACCCGCTTTCGATTTCGCAATCGATCCGCCTCTCCAAGAGAACCCTGCGGACAATCAGGCAAAACCTGTTTTGGGCGTTTATTTACAACGTGATCCTGATCCCGTTGGCTGCGGCAGGCTATTTGCATCCAATGCTCGCAGCAGGAGCGATGTCTCTGAGCAGTATTTTTGTCGTTACGAATAGTTTGCGTTTGAAGAGTTTCGAGAAGAATAGCAAGTAGGGAACTGTCCCCGCCTGTTCCGCTTGCGTGAACTTGTAGAGAACTGGTCCTGCCTGTTCCGTTTTGTTTGCATCGGAATGCCGTAAATGTTGAGACAGGATCTCAACACTACTTACTGAAGAATGGCGGATTGAGGGCACAAAACATACGAATAACACAAAACCCATGGTGCCCTCAATCTCGCCCTACAATACGTGTCTGTCTTTGCGAGGGAGCGCAGAGACGCTCCTGCCGGTTTCTATTGCGTGATCATACATGCGGCGCAATGGTTTGGCAAAAACTATCCTGGAATCGCTCTTCTCGCCAATGCATCCACCCGTTCATTCATCGGCTCGCCGGCATGACCTTTCACCCAGACCCATTCAACCTGGTGTTTCGACAACTCGACATCCATTTCTTTCCACAAATCGATGTTTTGCAGTTTTCCATGCTTGCGTTTCCAGTCACGCTTCTTCCAATCGTTCAGCCACGATGTCGCGCCATTGAGTAAATAGGAAGAATCGGTATGAAGTCGTACTCGCGAAGGTTTCGTCAGCGTCCGCAGCGCTTCGAGTGCAGCGGTGACTTCCATGCGGTTGTTGGTGGTCTCTTTTGCCTGACCAATAATCACCTTCTCATGCCGACCGTAGCGCAAAATCGCTGCCCAACCACCTGGACCGGGGTTGCCACTGCAGGCGCCATCGGTATAAACCTCAACAAAAGGTAAATCGCTCATGGTTGTTGTTCCAGGTTGATGCGGGTCGTTTCATCAAACACATCGATGATGCTGATAAAGTATTCAGCGTCGAGGTTATAAATCCTCGCGTAGGCATCCTGGAAAACCAACCTTTTGGACGCCCATTCTGCAGTATTTGGGACCACCATAATGGTCGGGGTGCTTTCGAGCGCTGCAGCCCAGAAGGGTTGTGCGCTGGCATAGCCCGGAGCAATGGTGGCGGGGTCGCCGGTCGAGGGCCACAAACCGTGCATCTGAACCAGGCGGGCTTGCTGGGCAGGCTCCAGCAGCCAGATTCCAAAAATCCAGGCTGCCAGCTCAGCATTTGGGTTCGAGCGCTGCACTGCAAAAGAGAGCGGCTCGACCACCACCAGGGACTTTCCGCTGCTGCCGTTGCCCGGGTAAGCAATCGTGGTCCAGCCGTCCTGAAAATTGCCAGAAGACTGGTAGGCTGCCTGGTATTTCAGGCTTTCGAGCGTTCCCTCCACAGCAATAGCATAACGATCTGAAAAATAGCGATATGGCAATGGTTCCATCCCAATCCAGGATTGGCTGGCATCAAAAGTCTCTCTCAAGAAGTAGAACGAAGCTAAAAGCGGTTCAGGCTGGGGAGCGAAATCTGGGTCTTGCATTTGCGTTAGGAAGGAGCCGTACCAGCTCACAGCAGATTGGGGCGCCTGCGACAACCACAATCCACCGGTGCCGTTGTTGTAGTCATTGTCGTCTGCCAGGTTGGCTTCCATCGCTGCCTGGGCGACATCACGCAAATCTTCCCGATCGGCTGGAAGGCTATCGAAACCCAATTCCTGCGCCCAAGTGCTGTTATAGAGCAAAATTCCGGCATTATAAGCCAGCGGGATCGTGTAGCTGACCAAATCCTCAAATTGTGGAGAAATCGCAGCAAAAGGGGATTGTGGGTCAAAGTAGCCGTTTACTCCAAACCTTGCATCGCGGGCAAAATCTTCAACCGCTAAAAATTGAGTACCCGGTTGGGCTGCCAACAGATCATGCCCCATGCCGATCACCAAATTATCGTGCACCTTGCCGTCAAGCAAATCATACTTTAGCCCTTCGGTTCCACCTGACGCCACACCACTTACGTGGATTCCCCACAAGTTGTTCAGGTTAAAATCGCGGAGCAATTGGTCGAATTCTGCCGTGTTTTCCACAAATGGATGCCGAACTGTGATGCCAAGACCTCTCAGCTGGCTGTTCGTTATCGAAATGGTTGGAATGGGTGTAGCCGATGGTTCCACCACCTCGGTTGGTTCCACCGTTGCTGTAGGTCTTGCCGTTGGTCTGACGTATTCTGTTGGGGTTGGCTGAGCGGTCATTGGGATAAGCGAGGTGCAGGCAGTCAAAAGGACCTGGCTGATGAGCAGCGCAGCCACGAAAAGGTAGTATTGTTTTTTTCTCAAATATTCCTCTCAGAGCGGGAATGGATGGGAGTCGAACCCACCTCGGCTCTTACGACCCGACACTGATTTTGAAGACCAGGAAGCCCACCGGGACCTAACCATTCCCGCATGAAGGATAATTCAGACCTCGTTTTTTTTCAACCTCAATGTACGTATTCAACAATCCAAATTGTCAGATTTCTGGAATTTTCGTCCACCTTGTGATAAATTAGTTGATAGATTAACTAATTTAACCTCTGAGGTTCGAAAAAAATGAGTAATCACCATAACATTACCCCTGATTGGGTCAAGAACGCGGTTTTCTACCAGATTTTCCCCGACCGCTTCGCCTGGAGCAATCAAGTCGTCAAGCCAGGCAAGTTTGAGAAGTGGGATAGCCCGCCCACTCCCAACGGTTTCAAAGGCGGAGACCTTCTCGGTGTCTACGAAAAGCTGGATTACCTGGAAGACCTCGGTATCACAGCGATTTACTTCAACCCGATCTTCAAGTCAGCTTCCAATCACCGCTACCACACTTACGATTATTACCAGGTTGACCCACTTTTGGGACGCGACAAGGCTTTTTTTACCTTGCTCGAAGAAGCTCACAGACGCAATATCCGCATCGTTCTGGACGGCGTCTTTAACCATGCCAGCCGTGGATTCTTCCCCTTTAACCATGTTATGGAACTGGGCGAAGATTCGCCCTACTATGACTGGTTTAATATCCGCTGTTTGCCGTTAAACGCCTACAACAGCAAGGCAAATTATGATTGTTGGTGGAATCTGCCAGCCCTGCCTAAACTGAATGTCAAAAATCCACAGGTGCGCGAGTACATTATGGAAATCGCCAAATATTGGATCGACAAAGGTATTGATGGCTGGCGGCTGGATGTGCCTTTCGAAATCGATGATGACGATTTCTGGGAAGAGTTCCGCGACGTCGTTAAAAGTGCCAACCCCGAGGCTTATTTAGTCGGTGAAATTCCCACTGAAGCGCAGCGCTGGCTGAACTCTGGCAAGATTTTTGATGCGGTCATGAACTACCAGCTGACTCACAGCATCCTGGCGTATGCTGGTGGCAACACAACTAACAACAATCTTGCTGAAGGGATGATGGGATTGCACTCGCCGGCTCCAGCAGATGCCAGCAAATTTGCCGCCCGCACATCCCATCTATTGGAGATCTATCCGAAGGAATTTTCCTACGCGCAGATGAATCTGCTCGACAGTCACGACATGCCGCGCTTCCTCAGTCTGGTGCGGGAAGATGTGCGCCGCCTGAAACTGGCTTACCTGTTCTTAATGACCTACCCTGGCGCACCAACAATTTATTATGGCGACGAAATTGGCCTGACTGGCGGTCGTGACCCCCTGAACCGTGCTTCGTTCCCCTGGGATAAGAGCAAATGGAATCAGGACCTGCTCGATTTCGTTCGGGAGCTGATCATGATCCGACACTCCATGCCTGTATTGCGCACCGGAAGCTATGAGCCGATTTTTACGCAAGGTTCAGTTCTGGGGTATCTGCGCCGGGATTCTGAGGATACTGTATTGGTAGTAACCAATGCCGATGAAAAAACCCAGATGGTGACCATTGACCTTAATGGTGCCATCCCTGAACAGACCGAGCTGCAAGATCAAATCGGCAAGGGCAAATACACCGTCGAGAACAATTCCGTCAGTCTGACAATTCCTGCGTTAAGTGGGGTGATATTGGCATAAGAACCAATAGTTTTTCACATATACGGGAGACCATGACGGGTTTCCCGTTTTTGTTTCGGACTGGTCTATCATTCATGCCGGCTTCCGACCGGACACACGTTTTTGACCGCAGGTCTCCATCATTCATAAGACGGCATGACCACCGTCCACCACAAAACTATAAAAGCGTAGGAAAATATTGCCCAACAATCCGCAAAAACAATGGGAAAAGCAGCATCGCAATCCAGCCGCTGATCAAACCAATCAACCACCCAACGATCACATCAGAAACATAGTGGAGCGCCAAAGCAACACGTGAATAGCCCACAAAAAGTGCCCAAACGATCACCAGGATAGTAAGCCACGGAATCCCGAGAGTCGCAAACATCACGGCAATCGCCATCGCCCGGGCGGCATGCCCGGATGGAAACGAGTGCGGGTCAGTTACACGATAAACCTGCCCAAACTCCCCCTCGGGTCTCGGTCGTCGAACCAAGAACTTGACTGCCAAAACAATCGCCGCCAGTAAAGCCAGCCCAAACGCCATGAAAATCGCCATTTGTCTTGGCGCACCTTCGCTCGCCGCCCACACAACGACCAACCCAATCAACCAATACCACGAGTCACAGCTGTGGCTCAGCGCTTCCAATACCACGCGTAATGCCCTTTTTCCCTCCGGCACAACCAGTTTCAGAGACAAGGCAGCATCTTTATTCAGAATCTCGTCCATTGATCAGCCTCTTATCTGCTCAGAAAAGGAATTGCGGCAATAGCAGCAAAAGCAATGAAAACCAACAAAAATGCCATCCAGGTTTCCCGGGAGGTTCGCTGGTCAACCATGGACGGATGATTGTCAACTCGCTGAACGTTCCAGCGCGCTCCAGCCAAATAGGCAAAAAACACACCAGCGATCAACCCACCCAAATGCCCCCAATTGTCGATCCTGCTGCCAGCAGATACCCCGATTGCAAGGTTTATCAGCAGAATCATGAGGATATTCATCAGGTTTCCACGACCACGATTTGGGAAGAAATCGCGGTTCTGAAAGATAAACATTGCCTGGGCAGCCAAAAGACCGAACGTTAAAGTCGAAGCACCGAGTGAGGGATACTCCCCGAGCACAAACGACAGAACGTTTCCGCCAAAAGCGCTGACAAGGCACAACAGGAAAAATCGCAGGTGCCCGTTGATGGTTTCATAGGAGCGCCCAAGCATGAATAACGCGTACATATTTGCCAGGAGGTGCATTGGCGAGGCATGCAGAAGAGCAGGCGTAAACAAACGCCAAAACTGACCTCCCATGATAAACGGGTTTATTTTGCCTAAATACAAGAACAAAACGTCACCACCGGTCAAGCGTTCAAGCACTACCTGCACCAGGTAAAATAGTACAGTCAATCCAATCAGCACATAGGTGACAATCGGTTGGTTGGTTTTAGGACCCCTCACAAAAAGCCGCGGCGCTTGCCTTTGGGGCGGCGGTTGGTTTTCTGGTTGGTCAGAGTCAGCTGGATATTGGCTCATAAATTCACTTTCCGGGGACGAGTTTTTAGGTGCTCGGCTTTGATGATAGCCTGGATGTCTGCAATCGTCTGGTCAAGGTGTTGGTGCGAATTCACCACCAGGTAATCAAACTGGTCAATCAGTTGATACTCTTTGGCAGCCGCAAACAAGCGCAGCTCCAACTCTTCGGGTGATTCGCTTCGGCGTTCCAGCAGTCGGTTAATCCACTCTTCACGGCTGCTGGCGGTCAGGAAGATCAGAATCGCATCCGGACACAGTTTGCGAATCGTCATGGCACCCTGCACATCCAGCCGCATGATCACATCTTTGCCCGAAGCAAACGCCTCGCGCACCTGTGCTTTCGGGATTCCTTTGTAGTCAGAATAGACCCGCGCATATTCGATCAATTCGTCGTTGGCTATTTTTTCTTCAAATTCTTCGCGGGTAACAAAAAAGTAATCTCTCCCTTCAACTTCATCTGGTCTGGGGGGGCGCGAATTCATAGTGATTACAAAGTGTGTGTCAGTATTGGTTTTCCGCAAAAGCCCCACCACGGCATCCTTACCGATTCCAGAAGGACCGGAAATAACGATAAGCAGTGGGTTGGTTGGCATGGCACCGAAGGTTATTTTCTGTTCGTTCATACTTTTCTCTGTCAGTGTGGTAGCTCCATTATAAAGTAAGATGCACAAAAAGCCGCTGCCCGTTTCACTTCAAACCGTCCAGGTTGAGTAACAACTCACCGAAGCTTTTTACTCGCTTAATCTCATCGATGAAAGTTTTCAATCTCGATGACTGCTGCCGCAGGTGCTGCACCGCTGGTCCCACCGGGTCGTCGCCAGCGGCACCTCCGCCAGGGGTGTCATTGTAGGAACCATAGAAGGCGAAGTATGCCTGGTTAATTTTTCGTATGTGATAACCATTTTGCCAGAAAAATTCGCGGCGCTCTTCCATGTACCGCTCGGCAACTTCTATCTCGCCAATTGAAAGCAGGTAATCTGCAACCATCCGAGTCTCGCGCATCTGCTTGCGGTAATTAAATCTTTCTCCGAAACCTTCGGGGCGAACTGTTGTTGGGTCTCGCCCCGGCTGATAGTAAAGCTGTGTATACGCAGGGTAAAAGCGGATCATCACCCAGCGCCCCACCTCAATGCCAGCGAGGTTGGCGGTGGTCTCGTTCATCGACCTGAGCTGATCGTCCTGAAAATACCGCACACCGAGCGGGAAAAATGACAGGTAATTATGGATCCACTCATGCGCAATCACTTCCGTAAGCCAGTTGATGCTGGTGCTGCGCATTACCATGGTTGGGTAGGCGCCAATTCCGCCGACCGGCTCGACCAGCGCTGACAGATTGAGTTCCTGAAAGATCGCGTTTTCGAGCCGCTCTTTCTCAAGGGCGTCCATGCCCGCCTCCAGGCTAACTGACTTGAGCGTGCCAATCTGGTCTCTGGCAGATACAATCAGGTTGAGGGGCAGGTCAGTCACCTCGAAAAGCAGCGGTGGCAGAATCTGACCGCCAACGCCAAAACCCATCCCGACCAATGCCCGTTCGGTTTGGTTTTGTAAAATTTGCTCAGCGATCCGTCGATATTGGTGCATCCGCACAGATTCTGCCAAAAATTCCTCGTAGGATTCTTGTTGTTCTTCGTTTGCTCCACCGCTTTCGGGAGCGAAATTTAATTCCTCCAGGTAATTTTCGAGTGTTTGCACTTTTTCCAACTGCCCAAGATAGGTCAGGACAATTTCAGATTGTTGCTCGTCAGAGATGTAGTGCTCGAGACCGAGAGAAGCGCTGGCGATCTTGTCCACCAGGGCAGAAGCTACCCATGAGACGAAATTGAATTCATCCCAGCGCGTGAAGTTGCTGAGTGAAGCCAGCGACCGATCAAAGGAAACGTTTGATGAAACCAGCAGGACCGCAACCCCAAAAAACAGGAGCCCGAAACTGATTGCCCGTTTGAGCCTTAAAATAAACCTGCTGCGCTTCATAGAGAATGAATTGTAACCTTTCTTTATACGCCTTTTGATTGTCTTTGACCGTCTTGCGACCAACAATTTAAGAATTACCTGTTCCGTCCCCTGCTCTGGTCGCTCGACCCTATACCTCCACCGCCGAGCCTTATGCCAATAAACAAACCTCACCCGCAAAGATTGTATAATCAACCTGATAGTCTTTTACGAGAAAGTGAGTCATTTATGAATAAAGACCGGTCTTTTCCAATTATTGCCATTATCGCGATTCTCATGCTTTTTTGCGTTTGCTGCCTCTGCTTAGTCGCAGGCGGCGTGATGCTCGCGGGTTCGATTTATACAGCTAATCAAACCGATTTCCTCAGCGATCCTCCGCTGACTGATATCTTTATCGAGACCCCCACCCCCGAAGCCACGCTCGATCCCGGCACCATCAACCTTGAACCACTCAAGCTTGATCAAGCCCAGGATTCACTCGATGTGCTCAACGACACGATCGTGCCAATCAACGACCCCATCGACCTGGTCAGCCGTCTGGGTGGCAAACCGGGAGTTCCTGATGTCTTGATTGATGAAAACGCGCCTTACAGCGTCGGTGATCAAAAAGAGTTTTGGGTCTCGAACACCGACACCAACCAAAACTTCAAAGTCACCGCCACGCTCCAGTACCTGGGCGAAAATATCTATTTTTGGATCGAAAACGGGGTTCGCTTCAACCAGCGCGACCTCGAAAACCTCGCCAGCACTTTTGACCAGGAGATCATCCCAACCAATCGTGAGTTTTTCGGAATGGAGTGGAATCCCGGTGTCGACGCTGACCCGCGCTTCTATGTGCTCTATGCCGGGGGGCTCGGTCGCTCGATTGCCGGCTATTATTCCTCCGCCGACCAGCTCCACCCCGACGCGCACCCATATTCCAATTCACACGAGATGTTTTTGCTCAGCTCCGACAACGTTTCTCTGGGCGAAGAATACATTTATGGCACCATGGCACACGAATTCCAACACATGATCCACTGGTACCAGGACAAAAACGAAGAAACCTGGATGAACGAGGGCTTCTCAATGCTTGCCGAACACGTGAATGGCTTCGACGCTGGCGGCTTCGACTGGGAGTATTTCCGTAACACCGATATGCAGCTTACCGACTGGGGCGGTGACACCGGTCAAAACGGACCAAACTATGGCGCCAGCTTCCTTTTCATGCTTTATTTCCTCGATCGTTTCGGCGAAGACGCCAGCAAGGCGCTTGTCAGCCACGATGAAAACGGCTTCGCCAGCCTTGATGCAGTCTTTGAAGAGCTCAATATTATCAATCCTCTGAGCGGTCAGGTTTATACCGGCATTGAATTTTTCGCCGACTGGACGGTGGCAAATCTGCTGCAAAACAGCGGCATTGCTGATGAGCGTTATGACTACATCAGTTATTCGCCATACACCCTCAGCAGCATCGACAGCTACCACAGCTGCCCAACTGAAATTAACGGTTCTGTGCACCAATATGGCGCAGATTACCTCGAGCTCACTTGTCCGGGCAGCTATTCGCTTGAATTTACCGGCAGCGAAATCGTCGATTTGCTGCCTTTTGGTGCTCCCACTTCCGGTGACTATTACTTCTGGTCAAACATGGGCGATGAATCCAACATGCGCCTCACCCAGGAGTTTGACCTCAGCGAAGTTATCGGCTCTGCAGAACTGCGCTTCAAAACCTGGTATGACATCGAGGAGGATTACGATTATGTCTACATCTCAGCCTCAACGGACGGATTAAACTGGGCTATTTTGGATTCGCAGACCTGTACGACCGCTAACCCCTCCGGAAACAGTTATGGCTGCGGTTGGAACGGTAAAACGCAGGGCTGGATTGATGAAAGCGTCGACCTATCTCAATACGTCGGTCAGAAAGTTACCGTTCGCTTTGACTACGTAACCGACGCCGCGGTGAATGGCAAAGGCATGGCGATCGACGACCTCCGCCTGGACGCGATCGGTTATGCCACCGAGCTGGAGAGCGATGATGGCGGATGGCAAGCTGAAGGTTTTGTGCGCGTGCAAAACACCTTGCCGCAGTCATTTGTGGTCAGCGTGGTATCTGCTGGCAGAAACATCGGTGTGGAGCATTATTTTATCGATGCCGGTGAACGACTTGAACTGGATATTGAGATTGGAGCCGGCATCGATGAGGTCACGCTTGTTATCTCGGGCACTACTCCCCTGACCCGTGAGAAAGCCACCTACAAAATCGAAATTAGATAAACAGACACAAGAGGCATGTGTCAACCAGCAGGCAATTGGCAAGAACGAGGTTTAGGGTTTTGGAAGGTTGCGCTCATTGCCGAGAACAAGGCTTAGGGTTTTGTAGGGTCGATTCAATTTGCGAGCACGAGGTTTTGGGTTGTGTGGGATAAGTCCATTTGCGAGAACAAGACTTTGAGTTTTGTAGGGTCGAGGCCTGCCTCAACCTGGAGATAATGGCGAGATGATGTTGAGGAACAGGCAGGCCAGTTCCCTACAAGACTACATGATCGGAAAAGTCAAGTCCAGTTCCCTATATATAAAAGATTTTTATTGAGTTTTGTAGCGTCGAGGCCTGCCTCGACCTCAAGGCATACGAGATGAGGATTGGGAACAGGCAGGCAAGTTCCCTACAAGACCACGTAATTGGAACAGGCGAGCGCTAGTTTCCTACTAGACCACGCAATCGGAACAGGAAGGTGCCAGTTCCCTACTAAGTATTGATGCAAGTATTGCAGGGTTGAGGCTATTAGCAAGAACAATGTTTTGGGTGGTTTTGTTGGGGGCTGCCGCCAATCATATGGGACAGCCCCTTTTTTAAAATTAAACGTTAGCGACTGCTTCCACCAGGGTATCGTAAGTCGGGAAATATGGCAGAATACCGATCAGTTCCATGGAACTATGAACGTTTTCCGGTATTTCAGCCAGTGTGATCTGGTGGTCCCCTCGTTTTTGAAGGTCTTTATAAATACGGATAATCGCCCACCAACCAGCACTGGAAACAAAGGTGATATCAGACATATCCATTATGATAGTTTTTCTGCTTTCCAACAGATCGTTCAACACTTTTTCAACATCGGGTGCGGTGGCGCTATCAATGCGTCCCATTCCTTTGACTACTACGCAGCGCTTATAATCGGTGATTTTAAAATCCATGCTTTTAACCTCCAGTTTAGTAAGGCGATTATATCATCAACCTTTTCCTTATTGGGTAGATTAGCAAAACCTTTGCCACGATTCCGAGTTTTGATTCGTTCAGGTATAATACCGCCCTATGAAATATCATATCTGGACAGAAGGCTGTCAAATGAATGTCGCTGACAGCGACAGAATTGCGCGTGCCCTGGGCACACTCGGGCTCGAAGAAACCAACGACGCATCACAGGCAGGCATGATCATCCTCAACACCTGCGTGGTGCGGCAAAGCGCTGAAGACCGCGCGCTTGGTCGCTTGAATTCTCTGCGCCCCCTGAAGCAACAAAACCCCGAGCTCGTAATCGGGCTGATGGGCTGCCTGGTCGGAATCAAAGGGAATCCCGCCCTCGAAAAGCGCTATCCCTTTGTGGATATTTTTGCCGCTCCTTCAGACCCCGAGCCTTTCCTGCGTTTCCTGGAAAATCGAATTGAGATTGAGGCATCCGAATCCTGGCGCCGGCAGGTTGACGAAGTGCTCGATCAAGAGTTTGCTGTCACCACCGACGCCCGACACACCGTTTCTGAGAATTTACCGATTGTACTGGGCTGCTCGCACGCCTGCGCTTATTGTGTGATTCCCGCGAGGCGCGGCAAGGAACGCAGCCGTGACCCGGAGAAGATATTGGCAGAAGCCCAGGTGATGGTTGCCCACGGCGCAAAAGAACTGGTGTTACTCGGTCAAATTGTCGATCGTTACGGCATCGACCTGATCAATGGAATACTTTTGCCCGAACTTCTTGCCAGGCTCTCGGAAATCGATGGTCTTGAGCGCATCCGTTTCCTGACCTCACACCCCAGCTGGATGACTGATTCGCTGATCGAGGCGGTAGCAGAACTGCCCAAGGTGATGCCGCACATTGAGGTGCCTGTTCAGGCTGGTGATGACGAGATCTTGCTGCAGATGCGCCGCGGCTATACAAACCGGGAATACCGCGACCTGGTCGCTCGCATTCGCGATCGCATACCTGGGGTTTCAATTGGTACCGATATTATTGTTGGCTTTCCCGGTGAAAGCCCAGCCGCTTTTGAGGAGACTTATAAACTGCTCGAAGATTTACGGCTGGATGTCGCCCACCTGGCTCGTTATTCCCCCCGCCCAAACACCTATTCATCCAAGTTTTTTGAAGACGACGTGCCGGCTGAGGAAAAGATGCGCCGTTTTCGAGCGCTTGAAGATCTGCAAAAACGAGTTGTTTCTGAGATCAACCAACAATTCCTGGGTCAGACGCAGCAAGTCTTGTTTGAAGCAAAACAGAAGGAACGCTGGCGCGGCCGCACTTCTACCAACCGGTTGGTTTTTGTTGAAAGCGCCAATGATCTGACCGGTCAACTGCGGAACGTTAAAATCAACTGGACCGGACCCTGGTCACTGCTCGGTACACTAACCTAAAGCTGCTCGTTTCTGACGCCTGGGCTTTTTAATATCGTTCCAACCCTGCTCCCCAACTGAACGTAAGCTCGGTCGGCAGACCATCGCGAACGACACTGCATCTCTACACCGGATCAAAACTCTTGTCTGGATAATCGCACAAATCCACCACCGGGCAAATTGAGCATTTCGGTTTCCGTGCCTGACATATTTGCCTGCCAAGATTGATAATGTTCAAATGAAGCGGTCCAAAATCATCCGGATTTCCAATCATTTCCAGGTAGGTATGAGTCTTCTCCACGTTCATTTTTGCCGGACGCAAACCAATTCGACCGGTTACGCGATAGACATGCGTATCCACCGGAAACGCAGGCATGTCCAGCGAAAATACCATCACGATCGCAGCAGTTTTCGGTCCAACACCTTTCAAACGCACCAACCAGTCCCTCGCTTCGTCGACTTCCAGGTCCTTGAGCCATTCCAGATCAATTTCACCATTCTTTTCGCTGATTGCCTGCAAAGCTGCCTGGATGTTGGGACCTTTTTGGTTTGCCAAACCGGCAATCCGGATAACATACTGCAATTCAGCCGGATCGGCATCACGCACCGCTTCCCAGCTGCCATAGCGCTGCTGCAGCTCAGTAAAGGCTTTGTCACGATTAATGTCATTGGTATTTTGGGAGAGGATCGTGCAAACCAATTCATCCACGGCTGGCAGCCGCTCAAACCACTCAGGCTCGCCATATAAGTCCAGCAGTCGCTGACCGACAAGGGCTAATTTTTCTTTTCTGACGAGATCTTCTTTGGCTAATTGCATATCACGAAATCAGCCGAAACGGTCTGGCTAACCTGGAATTTCCGATGTCGATGCCCCTGAAGTTTTTCAATACCGGTAGGTTAAATTTTTCGAATTCTGGTGAATCCATAACGTCCCCAAACCCAAGCGCTTTCAGCACTTCAACCAAAACTCGCGCAGTTGCCCTGCGAGTCTGGTCACCATCGGCGATTTTGAGCGCTATACCTACCCCTTTGGAACCTGGAGCAATTGCGCCCGGCATAATTCCCACAAGCTGAAAGCCTTCCGCTCCGCCTTTGGCGATTACTTTTCCTTGCATCACCTGCATCAACACCGTGTCGAGTTGTCCTTGCCCTGAGACCATCTCGGGGTACGTGCGCATTGCTTTGGTGATGCGCCCACAGGCAATCTGCCGTCCAGGTTCGAGATCAATTGGGTCAACCAGCCGCGCGATCGCCCAGGCAAAGCTGCTGAGCGGCATGGCATAAACTGGCGCGCTGCAGCCATCGACGCCAAAAATCATGTCGTCGCGGTGAATCCCGCACATGTCTGCCACTGCCTTCCGAATGTTTTGCTGAACGATGTGCACCGGTGCGAGGTAGTCTTCAAAGCTCAAACCAAGCAGTATTGCCTGCGCGAGCATGCCACTGTGCTTGCCTGAGCAATTATGCCGGTATGAATCTGGTTCTTCTCCGCGGAGACGCATTTGGAACGTGGTTTCTTTGTCGATTGGCCAGTGCACGCCGCACTGCAAGTCATTCAGACCAACGCCGATCTTCTTATGGATAGACTTCAAGACCCGCACGTGCTCATCGGTGCCGGTATGTGACGCGCACATGATCGCCAGCTCCTCGTCACTGAACCCAAAAATTTCGATGCCCATAGCTTCCACCAGGGGTAAAGCCTGGAAGGGTTTCATCGAACTGCGTGGAAAATCGACCATGTCGGGGTTTCCGTAAGCCGCCAGCAATTCACCCGAAGAGTCCACCATCGCCAGTGCTCCCAGGTGAAGGCTTTCAACAATTCCGCCCCTGGTCAACTCAACCAGGGGTTCGTATCCTGTGCAAATGTCCATTGCTTACCCTTTCTCGCGGCGATTCAGTTCGTAGTAAGTGGTGATGCCCCAGTGCAGCCGGTTGTAAAAAAGTTCTCTGTTAAACAAGTCCAGTTGCCCGATTCGTGATGAAATTGATGGTATCTGGTTGTACCATTCTTCGATTGGCGCGTTCTCATCTTTGAGCGCGTCAAACCTTTTGCGGATGAAGATAATATGTTTGCCCATTTGTTTAACCTGCTCACGATCGACCACACCACTGCGGGCGGAAACCACCTGGTAACTGGCAAATCTCTTTGAGCTGAGCAAGGCGAGGTCTTCTTCCCAGCGCTGCAGGTTGGCATAAGCCAGAAAAGGAGGTTGATCGACGACAACCGTATCACCGACAAAGATCACCTTGCGCTCCGGGATCTCCACCCAAACACCGGCGTTGTTCGAGCCGGGGTGATGCTCCAAGCTGATGTGCAGATCGTGCAGGTGCAGGCTCAATTGTGTGTCAAAATTGAGATCCGGCGGAAACATACGGCTTAGCCCAGCCATCGTTTCTTGCGGTTCAGAAAGCTGTGCCATCTCTTCGTTGGTTTTTGGAGGGGCAACACGACTGCGAAGCGGCGAAATCGCATCAGAATGCGCCACGAGCACACAATTGCTGCCCTTTACGCTCAAAATCCGATCATAATTGCTGTCCAAAACGATCAGGTAGCAGCCTCTCTCGCTTTCAGATCTTCCCGATGAATCTTTCCAAGCCCCACCAGATACATTCCTGACTGGCGAATCGATTAAAATCTTACCGCTCTGGTTTTTGATCAAACCTGCGACAAGTCCAAGAGAATTCTCTTCAATATATACATTGGACGCAATCTCTCTCATCGTATTCCTCCGATTGCCGGAATTATAGCCAAACCTGCTTGATTTTTCCACCTACCTGCGGGAGCCACAGGCAGGATGAACGTCCATGCTCGTGGATGCATCTAGGAGCATACCGAAATAGGGGGAGGGATCCAGCGTGTTTTCAATATGCAATTCGTTCAAGTAACTTCCGCTTCCATCGTCTCTCACGATCGAGATGTGCAAATGGACGCCGGTTGGTCTGTTTGGGTTGCCGGAATAATTACCCTGGTAGCCGAGCAAATCGCCCTGGCTGACCGGAATCTCAGATGCGCCATTAGGGTAAAGAGGTTCGATCAGCGAATTGCCAAAGCGGTCAGCCATATGAGTCATATACACCCAAATTTGTCGGTCTGGATCAAGCGGATCCTGTGGAACTCTGAGGATCAGGCTCGATTTCCAATCACTTTCGCGGGTAATGAAGCCATCGAACGGAGCATAGACAGGCGTTACTCCGCTCTCTTCTCCACCAAATATATCCAGCCCGGTATGCAGCTTTAAAAACGAAAATGAGTCGTGATAAAGATAGCCGATATAACCCCTGGTGGGAAGGACGAAAGGCGCATCGCCGCAGCGGGACAAGGCTTCCAGGTCCCATTCCCGGTGCTGATCCGGGTTCCGAATGTACGCAAAAACCGCCTTGTTACGCTCTGAAGTCCAGGTGCGCTGATAGGCAATGAGCCGCTTACCGAATAATAGTCCTACCAAAACCGCCCCAATTACAACGACCATAAGAAAATATATGATTGCCTTTTTTGTTTTATCGCTCATCGGCTGCATTATACTGCGAACGCAATTTTTCGCAGACAATCGTTCGGAGTCACTTGAACGGTTATCTCTGCACAGAGGCGGCCTGCCTCCCTCTGCCGCTTAAGTATCAGGTTTGATTGGAATCGAGACAACTACAGTTGTATAATTCAATTAATTGTGGAACTAATTGAAGAGTTTTTACGTCACTTAAGTATGACTATTACCTCATGACCAAGTAAAGGAGTGGTAATGAAAAATAAACGACTATTTGCAATCCTCTTGGCAACAACCTTGCTTGTTACAGCTTTTTTTAGCACCAGCAATGTTTCAGCCGCCTACCCAAGTTTTACCATTTCATCAGTGAAAACCGATGAAACAGTAACTATTCAGACCAAAGACATGCCCGCGGGTTACGATTTTAAAGTCCTCATGGGTGAATACAACACTCGCGGCGAAGACGGAATCGAATCCGCCTTGTTCAACTCTGCCTCCGGCGGCGCGTTTCAGGTCACGGTTGACATCCCGGCTGCCCTCAAAGGTCGCGCTATGATTTCTATCCGGATCGAAAGCACCACTGGTGGATACTTTTACTACAACTGGTTCTGGAACAATAAGGACAACGGCACCTGGCCTGGTGGCGAAGCACCCAAGCCAACACAGCCGCCAGTCACCACTGTTCCCACTATCAGCATTAAGTCTGTTGATGCTGGTAATAACGTGACCATTGTCGCTAATAACTTCCCTAAGAGCCGCGAGTTTGTGGTTCGCATGGGCAAAAATGGCACACGCGGCATCGACGGCATCGTCGCAGCCGAAGTGACTTCAAGCGACACCGGCTCCTTTGAAGCGACGTTCCCCATTCCCGCTGAGCTTGCCGGCGAAAACATCATCGCCATCAGATTAGACGCCAAAACTGGCGGGTGGTATGCCTTCAACTGGTTCTATAACAAGAGCCACACGCCAGCTGACCCAGAGCCCACACCCGAGCCAACTGAACCACCTGCTGTGAAGCACCCAAGCTTCAGCATTAAGGCTGTTGTAAAAGACACATCTGTGACGATCAGTGGAATTAACTTCCCTGCAGATACCGATTTCACGGTCCGAATGGGCAAGATGTGGACCCAGGCACTTGGTGGAATCGAAGTCGCTCAGTTTAACACCGGCGCTGGTGGAAACATAGAAGCTGTTTTTGATGTTCCAGCCGAATTAACTGGCTTGCCTAGAATCGCTATCCGGGTTGATGCCCACACAGGTGGGTGGTACGCTTACAACTGGTTCTGGAATTCGACCGCTAATAAATAGCAGCAATGAAACGGAACGGCATAACCCCGTTTCCTCCCTATAGGCAAACAACCCATCAGGATTCTGGTGGGTTGTTTGCTCTGGTAAATTTGCCAAGTCCATGGTTACACAAACGTAAGTGAAGGTCCCAATCAAGAACGTAGAAACACTACACAATTCGCCAGACCCGCTCCTACAGATACACGTAGGGGACGGCTGCCATGTTGTCCCGGGAGCAGTCGTAGGGCGAGATTGGAGGTGCCGGATGATTCCATTGACAAGAGCGTATCGCGCCTCCAATCCGCCGATGTGTGTGTGATCATTGATATCGGCGCCACAACCTCCTCAATCTCGCCCTACAGAACCAGTATGCGCTTTTGACAATCAGTTTCCAACCATACAGGTGGGTCCCAATCACGAATCCACAGTCACCACCCAATCAGCCAGACCGACCCCTACTGCTATTACCATTTCATGTACAGTAGTGTTGCAGCAATCTCAAATCCGGCTTCTGAATTTACTGTGCATTCCGTATTTTGTTTCCAAAAATTACCATATTTAGAATTCCTGTCATCTTCTCATTCTTACTGCACAGCCTCCCTGGTTATGGTATCATTCCTGCTGCTATGAACAATAAAATTACTATCATCGAAGGTCCCACCCCTGAATTCCAGGTCGTTTCTGTGAACCACTTTGGTGACGGCTCGCTGAACTGGGTTAGCGGAGTAATGGAAGGACCTTTTTTATACAACACAGCTTTTACCAACCTGCGCACTTTCGACGCACAGAAACTCTTGGAACGATGCCAGAACACCTGGGCTGAGAAACAGACAATGTATCTGGAATACAAAGATCGTATCGGTCTGCGCCGCGAAGATCCAATTATCGCTGCCCGTGCCATCAGCGTTGAGGAGGGCGACCTTCTGCTTCTTTGGGTGCGAAAAGACCTTTCCGACGAGGAAGAGGACAACCAGGATTATTTCGACAGCGATTTTGGTGACGATGACCCTGACACCGATGATCCGGATATCGACAATTTTGATGACATTGATTTTGATGATAACTCACCTTTTTAACCCGATAAGTTAACTGAACAGAACGAAGGGTTGGCTTCATCGCCCACCCTTTTTCTTTTGGGAATCAGATCAGTTGTGCCAGTCTCCTTTAAACACAAAAACCACCTTTCGGTGGTCTTTCTGTACCCCAGGAGGGAATCGAACCCCCAACCTAGGCGTTAGGAGTGCCTCGCTCTGTCCATTGAGCTACTGGGGCAAGGCAAATCATTATACCATTTCTATGGCAGATAATCCCAGGGGTTTACCGGCATGTTGGCATAACGGATCTCAAAATGCAAGTGAGGACCAGTCGAATTACCTGTTGAACCGGAGGTACCAATCACGCTGCCCTGGAAGACATTATCACCACAACTAACATGAATTTTGTCAAGGTGTTCATAAAGTGTGCTATAGCCGTTGCCATGGTCAATGACCACGAAATTGCCGTAACCGCCGTTCATCCAGCCTGCGTAGACCACAGTACCACTATCCGCGGCAAATAATTGCGAGCCTAACCCGGCGCCGATATCGATACCGTTATGTCCGGGTCCATAATTGTTGCCGGTCAAATAATGCACCGCTGAGGGCCAGATAAAAAATCCGTTGCCATACAGACTAACAAAATCCAACAAACAAGCCCCCGGTCCATCCCAACCACTGACCAACCGCCCCTCAGCATCGATTGTCACCGCAGCATAACTGATCGGCACCAGCTCGCGCCGACCACCCGGAACCATAATGCTGGTTCCAGGTTCAATTTCCGGGTTCGAAAGATCAAGGTTGTTACCGATGAAAAGCAAAATATCCTGAATCGTTGCGCCATAGCGCGAAGCGACCGAACTCAAGGTGTCTCTGCTGCGCCAGGTATGATAAATCCCGTCTACCGGCGGGATCGCGATTACCTGTCCGATCATCAGGTTGTCAGATTTGTCTTGCAATATGTCATAATTCGCGAAGAGAATCGATTCGATTTCGACGTTATAGGTTTCTGCAAGCGCCCAAATGGAATCGCCGCTGACCACCGTGTGATAGATTGTTTCGAGACGTGCGTTGGCTTTTCCTTCGGTATACAGGCTCTGATCCCGTGTAAGCTCTGTCTCAGTGCCATTGTCAACCAGGACAGGCAGGTTCACTTCTGATTCAATCTCGGCGAAATCAACCGTTTCGACGGTGGGTCGGTTGTAAGGCTGCATCGATTTAGCAATTTGCGGTTGCCACAGGAGCATGGTCAGCAAACCAAGGCTGAGCATAATCGCAACCACCCAACTAATCACTGAGCCTACCAGCTCTCGGTTGGCTTTTTTGGTTTCTTCGTTTTGGTCAGACATTTATACCTCTGACATGTATATACTACATGTCTGCCAAACCTTCAAGAAAGTCCACGTTTGTCCTGGTTTTTTCCATCCGCTGAAGGATAGCCTCAGTAGCGACCGCAGTGTCCATCCCTGCTCCCTGTGGCGGATTCGCAACCATTTGCAGGTACATGCGGCGCATCAGCCAGATGCGCTGCAGAATTTCGGGCGCTAGCAAGAGGTCTTCCCGACGGGTAGATGATTTTTCGATGTCAATCGCGGGGAAAATCCTGCGCTCCTGCAAGCGGCGTGAGAGGATCATTTCCATGTTGCCAGTACCCTTAAATTCTTCATAAACAACGTCGTCCAGCCTCGAACCGGTATCAACCAGCGCTGTGGCGACAATTGTCAGGCTGCCGCCGTCTTCGAGGTTACGGGCGGCACCAAAAAAGCGTTTGGGCGGATAGAGTGCAGAGGGGTCCATGCCACCGCTGAGGGTACGCCCCGAAGGATTGACAACCATGTTGTAAGCCCGGGCAAGTCTGGTCAGAGAGTCCATCAGAATGACCACATCCAGCCCGTTTTCAACCAGTCTTTTTGCGCGGTCGAGCGATATTTCTGCCATACGTACATGCGCCTGTACTGGTTCGTCAAACGTGCTGGCAATCACTTCGGCTTCAACCGAACGATCCATATCCGTGACTTCCTCAGGGCGCTCACCAATCAGCGACATAATCTGCCGCACTTCCGGGTTGTTGGTATTAATGGCGTTGGCGACGTCTTTCAAAATACTGGTCTTGCCGGCTTTTGGCGGCGAAACGATCATCGCGCGCTGACCTCCGCCAATTGGAGCAACCAGGTTGATCATCCTGGTTGAAAGATTCATCGGATTGTATTCGAGATCGAGCAACTCATTCGGGAAAACTGGGGTTAGCGCTTCAAATTTTGGTCTTCTGCGGGCTTCGTCGGGGGTCAACCCGTTAATCGACTCCACCTTTAAGAGCCCATGGTGCCGTTCCGACTCCCGCGGGGGTCGCACGTGCCCGATTACCAGGTCTCCAGAGCGTAGTTCATAGCGCCTGAGTTGTGCTTGGGATACATAGACATCATCCGGTCCGATGCGATAATTGCTGCGCAGGAAGCCAATGCCTTCGTTCATGATTTCCAATACACCACCGCTCATTTCCAGACCTTCGGCGTCTGCCAGTGACTGGGCAATTTTGACAATCAGCCCATCTCTTTTCAGCCTGTTAACGTTTTCGACGTTTAGATCCTTGGCGATTTTTCGAAGTTGTTTGGTTGTGTTTTTCTCGAGTTCGACTATTTCCATGTGTAATCTCTTTCTTTAGCAATAGGCAGGGTGTTGTCCCAGCCCTCTTTTCAGTTAATAACTGACATGGTTACATTTAGACATTAAAATTTATCCATGATTTTAACAAGTGACAGAATGAATGGGGGTGACCCGGTATGAATAGCAAATTATCTGTGAATCGCCAATTATTATATCAGTTTTCTCGAAGTGTGCAACCTTGTACGCATCCAAGCGCAATTCTTGCGATGAAAATACCTTCGTTATTGTGATAATCTGGATTCATCACCGTACGTGCAGGCTCCAACCGTGAGCACTCAATCACCGCTTACCTTGTCAGACCTCGCCAGCTTATGAATTGCGGACCGGGATTGAAAACCGAATCTTAACCGGGATTCCAACAGGATGGGTTTAACTGATTAAGAAAAATTGGAGACAGAGAGTTGTTGCTCTCTGTCTCCGTGTCGTTGCAAATTTGGTTTATGGGCGAAGAATGATAGGCAGGTAGTTTATTTTGTCCAAAACTGGATCATCCGAAACTTTGTAAAGGTTAAAGTCAAGCTTGCCAACATTATCCTTCTTGGTTGCAGAAGTACCAATGCTAAACCAGCCGTACCAGACTTCGTCAGTAGCGAACGAAGCGCCAAGGTTCCAGTTGACGGTCAGGTCAAATGGGTTCAAGGCAGGCACCGCAGCAGGTCCGGTGATGTTGTAGTTTGCGCCACCAGATTTCGGCACGAAGCCGTAAGCCAGTTTGATCGAGTCTGTTGCATCAGGTTCGGAGCTTTCCCAGTTCTGAACCAGGATCCAGCAACCTCCAGAGAAGTTGGGTTGGAAGATGTTCAGGTATTCCATCGCACCGGGTTCAGCTGAATAGGCTTTTTGCAATGTAGGATGTGGATTGCTGCCAATGCCGACATAAATATCAAGATCGGATGCAGTGGTCTCGAGGATTTCAACAATCATACGCTGTGAACCTGATGGGCAGGTAGTTTTTTCCACCCAAACAGCACCGAGATTGTCATAGGGATTACCATTGGTCGGATCCTGTGCCAGTTCGAATTCAGCAATTGTCGCAGGGGTCAAACCGTAACGAACATTCGACAAAGCGGTAATTGGTTCAGCATTGTATTGCTCTTCAAAGACATACTCACCGGTCGCTGCATCGATTTCGAGGTGCAGATGATCAGGTAGGGTCGAACCAGCCACAGCAGCTTTCGCTGCCAGGCTAAACGCTGTTGTGCTGATCGGTCTGTCAGGTCCGAAGGCATCTTCAGTTTCGAAGGCAATGCGAGCGAATTGCCATTCACCGCCTGAGGCGATGTTCGGACTCACATCAACTTTAATCTCCTGCGTACCGCCAGCCGGAATGGTGAAACCACTGGCGGGGGTTGTGGTGACATTCACACCGTCGGTTGCTTCGATCGCGATGGTATATTCTGTTTCCATGCCGGCTACGTTCTTGACGGTTCTGGTGAAGCTGCAGCCGCCCATACAATTGCTGTTTTGATAAGAGGGGATGTTCAGCGTGCGAATATCACCACCCGTTGCCGGGTTGGCTGCCTTGTAATTCTCGTAGGTTTCTTCCATCACCAAACCAGTCAGGGCGGCTTTGCTCATGTCGATGCGACCATTGCCATAAATAAACGGTGTCACCGGGCTGAGGTCGTGGTCAACTGAGGTACCAGCCAGGGCGGTCATGATGATCGCCGAGCGAATCGCTGCAGGGGTCCAGGTTGGGAACAGAGATTTCATCACAGCCGTAGAGCCAGCAACGTGCGGTCCAGCCATTGAAGTACCGGACATCAGGTCAATTTCACCCGGACCGTCGTAAGCAGCCAAAATGTTGGTGCCAGGGGCAACCAGGTCAGGCTCGAGCATCTCGTAGGTTGTGATCGGACCGCGAGAGCTGCCTTCAGCCACGATATCTCCCCAGGAGGGAAGTGTGCCAGAGACGAGGGTTTTCATGATATTGACGGTCATCGGGTCGCCGGCAACGTCTTCCATATCCAGACCGTCTTCAAGTGAGATCATCGCGCCTGGAATCGAGACTGTACCAGTGTCGGTACCCATGACGATCGGGGCACCGGGAGCGTTGTTATAGACCAGACCAAATATGGCGCCTGCATCCTGCATGTTTTGGAGTTTGAGCTTGAAAGCACATTCACCGCGCTGGACGATGCCAACTTTGCCGGATAATGAGCCGGCAGGCCAGGCATTACAACCCAATAAATTGTCGTAGGTTCCGCCCCAAACCAGGTCTTTACCAACCAGGTCAACATCGAGTGTTGGAGCGAGGTCAGAGCTGGCGAGAATGGCGATCGAGTCGAGCTCATCAGTATCTGGGTTAATGGTTACAGGGTAACCAAAGATACGTCCGTGTTGGGTGTTGCCAACCACAAGCGCCCACGGGGGGAGTTTGTAGATGGTTGAGGGATTGGGACCAGAGTTTCCAGCAGAAGTGGCAGTAGAAATGCCAACTTTGAAGGCTTCAAGGAAGGCAACTTCGGTGCTATCCAGCCATGGGCTGCGGGGAGGACCACTGTTCGGACCAATTGAGAAGTTCAGTGAGTCTGCACCATCAGCAATTGCCTGGTTGACAGCTGCCGTTGAAGCGCCGGTAGTACAACCTGCACCGGGTACACAGACTTTATAGGAAATAATATGGGCGTTTGGTGCCATACCTGAAATGACCACCGAAGCACCGCCGTAGTTTACCTGGATACGATTACCTGCAGCAGTGCTGGCAGTGTGAGAACCGTGATCTTCCTGGTCGTGCCCGTTGTTGTTGCCAGTCATGTCATATACACCGATCAATTTGTTATTACAAACATGTCCAGAGGGATCAGAAGCACAGAGACCCTTGTAAACACCATTTCCATAAGGATTGGTGTAAACATAAGGATCAAGGGGGGTTGTCTGGGCAAAGCTGGGGTGGCTCAGGTTGATACCGGTATCAAGGACACCGACGATCATACCAGCACCCTTTGAGCCTTCTCCGTCCGGAGTAGCATCGCCACTCCAAATTTGGTCAACGCCGATGAACTCTGGGCTTACGTCGGTGTCTAGCTGGTAGACCTCGTCAACATAGATTTCATAAACCTCAGGAAGCTGACGCAGCAGGGCTGCTTCTTCAACACTCATTCGAGCGGAAAAGCCATTGAGCACATAATCGTAGCGATACAGCACTTCGAGATTGCGCCCTAACTCAACTTCAGCTTTAGCAATGAAAGCGTCCAGTCCTGCGTTGATGTGCGCCAGGTAGGCAACTGCTTCAGGGCTTTCCACATCGAGCTTACCCGACTCATCGCGCGGGATGGCTGCAAAGATCGCGTTACCGCCTTCATAAGCTGCCAGTGAGGGTTCTGTCAATTGAATGATAAAACTATCGGCTGCCTTAGCCGCATCCAACCATTCCTGGTCTTCGACCGAAATGACGGGTCCGTCAGTCGGAGGCGTGACGCGCTCGGGAGCGGCGGCTGCCACCGGGCTCACCAGCAAGGCGGCGAGCACAAGAAAACTAACAATCTTGGTAAAATTTTTCTGCATACTTAAATCTCCTTAGAAATAGAGGAATGGTGAGCATCCTTGACACTCGATGATAGATGTGGATTTGTGGTCCACAAGGGAAATATTCGCGATCGTTGTGCTTCGAGGATCGTGTAGCCCATTAAACTCAAATCATAACACAGACAGCGAAATCTGAGGGGGCTTTTTTTGTCAAATCCCGGTAATTCCATATATGGCAATTTGTAGATTAAAAATGTAGAAAGTACGGATTATTGTAACAACGGTAGAGGGGGTCAGGACGTGAGCAAAAGTGATCTTTTTAATCAGCCAAACCCACCGCGCTGGAATCACAGTTAATTTTCGGAACCATTGCCTGTCCGCAGTCCCTGATCTGGGGAGGTCTGACTCTTTAAGCGGTGATTGTGTGCTCGCAATTGGGACCTGCCCATCAGCTTATATATTAATAAAATGACTGGTTTTGCGAATTAAGGCAAAAACCATGGTTTATTCCCACAGTGATAATTACCGGTTGTCCAACCCGTATTCTTAAAATGTCCCCAACCCTTTTAGAAAACTTTTATGCAAAGGTATAATCAGGCTTAGAGTACATAGCGGAGATTTTTATGGCAACCCAGCCCACCACCAGGAAAAAACCTACCACGAAAAAAACTGCGGTCAAAAAGAGCAGCCCTTCACGCGCGTCAAAGCCTAAAACCACCACGAAACCGAGGACGAAAACAACCACCACACGCTCAAGTTCTTCGCGAGCTGCCAAATCGACCAACAAAGCGCCAAATACCCCGCCGGTACAACGCACGCCGCTTTCCGCCCAGCAAAAAGCAGACATCACCGGCATCGTCCTGATCGTGACGGGCTTGCTGAACCTCCTCAGTGCCCTCACTGCGCAATCGGGTCAGCTAACCCAATGGTGGACAAACTTTTTACAAACCGGCATCGGTTGGGGCGCTTACGCTCTGCCGCTATTGCTGCTGGCGCTGGGCGCCTGGTTTCTGCTCTACCGCATCGAGCATCTCCCAAAGGTGAACCTCGAACGCCTCATTGGGGTCGTTTTTTTCTTTGTAAACCTGTTGGTCTGGTTTGAACTGATCGATCAGGTTTTCTCGCCTGCCGGATCCCCCAGCGGCGGCGGGTTGGTCGGTGGTGCCATATACCAAGCGTTGGAAAACATGCTCGGAAGAGCTGGCACCGTGATTATCCTGATCGCCTGGCTGCTCATCGCCCTTGTTTTGCTCGTTGACCTCTCCGTGGCTGACCTGGCAGCCTGGATCACTGAAAAAATGAGGGCATGGAAACTTAAAGCCGACGACTCCATCCGCCAAAGAAGGGCTGAACAGGCTCGCCAAAAAGCGGAATCCATCCAGGCGACAGCAGAACCGATTGCTCCTGTGGCACTCACGCAGCAAGCCTTAGATCCAAAACCTGCAGCTACTTCGCCTGAGACCATCCACGAGACTCCAACCGGCGAGCCAGAATGGAAACGGCCCGTGCCATCCCAGGTGCTTGATCCTGTCAAAGCCGCCCCAATGGACGAAGAATCGGACGAAGATCGCGCCCGCGTCATCGAAGAAACGCTTAGGTCGTTCAACGCCCCGGCTAAAGTGGTCGAGATCCGCAGGGGTCCATCAATCACCTTGTTCGGAGTCGAGCCGGAATACCTCGAATCCCGCAGTGGCAAAACCAAGGTGCGCGTGAGCAATATCACCAAACTGGCAGATGACCTCGCCATGGCACTGAAAGCATCGCGCATACGCATGCAAGCGCCGGTCCCGGGCAAGGGCTATGTTGGCGTTGAAGTGCCGAACCTTAAAACCGCCATGGTCTCGATGCTTGATGTCGTCGAGAGCCCCCAATTCATCGGTCACCCCTCGCCGCTCAAATTTGCGCTTGGCAAAGACGTCACCGGCAAACCCTTTACTGCCGACCTCGCCTCAATGCCCCACCTGCTGGTTGCCGGCGCGACCAATTCTGGCAAATCGGTTTGTATCAATTCCATTCTTATGGGCTTCCTGTTAAATTTGAATCCCGATCAACTGCAGCTGCTTCTGATCGACCCGAAACGCGTGGAGCTTTCAATCTATAACGGTATTCCCCACCTCCTTGCGGATGTGATTGTGGATGCCGAAAAAGTTGTCGGAGCCCTTGAGTGGATGCTGCGGGAGATGGATTTGCGCTATCGCATGTTTGAGGCGGATGGCGCCAGGAATATTGATGAATACAACTATCACAAAAGCAAGAATGGTGAGAAAACCCTCCCATATATCGTCGTTGTGATCGATGAACTGGCAGACCTGATGATGCTCGCGCCAGACGAGACCGAACGATCAATCACACGCCTGGCACAGCTGGCTCGCGCGACCGGCATCCACCTGATCATCGCAACCCAGCGCCCATCTACCAACGTGATCACCGGTCTGATCAAGGCTAACCTGCCAGCCCGAATCGCCTTCGCGGTTGCCTCCAACGTTGATAGCCGCGTGATCCTCGACCAGCCCGGGGCTGAAAGGCTTTTGGGTAAGGGCGATATGCTCTTCCAGTCTCCGGATGCGCCTTCACCGGTACGTTTGCAGGGCACCTACGTGTCTGAACGTGAACTTGCAAGCCTGACCGACTTTTGGCGCGCACAAAATATGCAAACTGGTGCCCCCGAGCGACCTGATAAAGCGATTATCCCCAGCCGGTCTCACTTGCCAATGACCCAGCCTCCGCTCTGGAAGGAGCTTGAAAAAGACCCGAACGCCGATCCGATTGAAGAGGAAGCCTTGAAGGTCATTCGCAAAGAAGGGCGCGCGTCGGTGTCGATGCTGCAGCGCAAGCTGCGCATTGGCTACACGCGTTCCTCGCGGTTGATCGAGAAACTTGAGGAGGATGGTATCATCGGTCCGCCAAACCCACAAACCGGCACCCGTGAAGTGCTTGACTGGGGCGACTTTCCACCATTAAATGAAGATTGACAACAAACGCGCCAGCCATCCTGGCAGAAGCAACAGGAAAATTACAACAAACAACTTTTCCGCATGGCGTGAACAGACTGCCGGTCAGGATAAGCATTTGAACCTTTCATCTAAATTATCAGCCAAACCACAGGCTTCAGCATTTGTCCACCATGGCAGTGCATGATCATTCAACTCCCAAAAGTTCTACATTTGAATGATTTTTCCATATAATGGTAGAATGATAGGCAACGGAGTGAGCATAGATTAGTTAAGGGGCGTATTTCCCGACTTAAATCTAAGAGGTTCGGCTTGTTTTTGTTGCGTGAATCGCGTAATCGGTCTATAATCATTTCAAATCTTATTTCATTGGAGCAATTTATCAATGTCAGACAACGACGCCGCAATTTTACAGGAGAATAATCAGGAGAATGAACCAGAAGTAACCATGGAAAGCCTTATGGGGCAATTGTTAGAATCAGAGGGAGTTACAATCGACATTCCCACTGCCGGTGAGATTCGCGATGGCATCATCGCCAGCCTCACAGATAACCAAATCCTGGTCAGCATCGGGGCAAAATCCGAAGGTATTATCTCAGGGAAAGAGTTTGATGCCATCCCAAAAGAAATCTTAGCCACTTTCGAAGTTGGCAAAGCCATTCCGGTCTATGTTATTACCCCGGAAGATCATGAAGGCAACCTTATTCTCTCGTTTGCTCGTGCCGTAGAAGAGCAGAGCTGGATTGAAGCAGAAGAATTGCTCAAATCTGGTGACAGTATCAGCTCTATCGTGGCAGGGTACAACAAAGGCGGTCTGATCGTTCCGCTATCAACCATCCGTGGCTTTATTCCCGCATCTCAGCTGGGCCTCAGTCGGCGCTTCAACATCTCAGGCGCTACCCCGGAAGAGAAATTCAAAGAATTTGTCGGTGAAGAAGTTGAAGTCTGTGTTATCGAAGTCGACCGCCAGCGCCAGCGCCTGATCTTGAGCGAACGCGCAGCCAGCACCGAAACCCGTGATATGATCCGCGACAAAATCCTGGAGGATCTGGACGAAGGCTCTGTCCGCAAAGGTCGCGTCACCAGTATTGCTGATTTTGGGGCTTTCGTAAACATTGGTGGTGCCGATGGGCTGATCCACCTCAGCGAAATGAGCTGGGATCGCATCGATCATCCCAACGAGCTGCTCAAAGTCGGCGAAGAAGTAGAAGTCAAAGTGATTAGCGTCGACAAAGATCGCCGCCGGATCGGGCTTTCTCTGCGAGCACTGCAGCCAGACCCCTGGAACAGATACGTTGCAGACCTTAAGATCGGTCAATTGGTCGAAGGTGAAATCACCAGGCTGACCAATTTCGGCGCATTCGCGAAGCTGAATCTACCGGGCGACCTTGAAGGGCTCGTTCACATCTCTGAGCTGAGTGACAAGCGCATCGACCACCCCAAAGAGATTCTCAAATCGGGCGATGTGGTCACACTGCGCATCCTCAAGATTGAAGACAAAGACCACCGCATTGGTCTCAGCCTGCGCCGGGTAGACTCCCCCGCTTATGCTGATATGGACTGGAAAAACCTGCTTGAGAGCTATAACCTCGAACAAGGCATCGAAGGTGAAACAATCGGCGAGATCGTCGGCGAAATCGCCCCAGACGAACCGCTTGACGACGTTGACGACACCACTCCTGAAGAGGCTGAAGAAGCGATCGAAGAACTGAGCACCCCCACCGATGAAATCCCGTCGACAGTGCTGGAAGAAGCAGTGGAACCGCTGCCCTCAGAGATCCATGCTGAAGAGCCTGCAATAGTAGAGGACGAAACGATCGATGAGATCGAATCAGTTGAAGTAGTTGACGCAATTGAAGAAGCTGAAGCAGTTGAAGAAGCCATAGAAGTTGAGGAAGTCGAAGAGGTTGAAGAAACCGAAGAGCTTCCCTCAGAACCAGAATCTGAATCTGCTGAGTAAATCAAAATGACCAAAAGCGTCGGAGCAGCAAACGCTCCGACGCTTTTTCTTACCTATGCGTCTAATCCATGACACGCACCGGCAACTGCGAATAGGTTGCTAGCGAGACCGATTTTGACGGCGCGTTCGGGTTCGGACACAAGTCAGGATTATCGACAGCATCGCCGATCTGCCGTAACCCGGCTCCAACCCAGGAGCCGCCCGGTTACCGCGAGATCGATCTTTCCCGATTCTTTATCTGCAATTTTTTAAGGGGTTTACAAGGTTCCTGCCTGGTACGAGTTCAATTCAATCGAGATAATGCAAGCCTTCAACCGCCTTTACGCCAAGCCCAGGGGACTGACTTATTAGTATCCGGGCTTCATCGAATGCCGAACCGCCATCAACCGGATCAGTCAAACTCAATCCGGGACCATCGAGGTCAACATAGCGCACAACCGACTTTGCAGCTGCCAAGTGGGCTGCGGCGTTCACGCTTAGCTTGGATTCGAGCATGCAGCCGACCATACATTCGACGCCATACAACTCTGCCAGCATGCAAATCTTCAATGCCTGGTTAATTCCGCCGCACTTCATCAATTTAATATTTAGCAAATCGACAGCGCGCACCTGCAGCAATTTCAAGGCATCAGCCGGGGAAAAAAGCGATTCATCCGCCATGATCGCCAGTTCGGTATTGTCGGTAACGTACTTGAGCCCTTCAAAATCATGCGCGGCAACTGGTTGTTCCACAAACTCGATCGCAATGCCCTGGTCCTGTATCTTTCCCAGGATGCGGACAGCCTCTTTTGCCGTCCAGCCCTGGTTTGCGTCCAGTCTCAAGCTTACCTGCTCTCCAACCGCATCCGCCACAGCCATTAATCGCTTCAAATCAAGCTGCGGATCTTTCCCTAACTTAATTTTCAAGGTCTTGTAGCCGCGTTCAACCGCCTCGATGGCATCCACTGCCATTTCGCCAGGCTGATTCAGGCTGATCGTCAGGTCAGTCTCCAGGGTATCCCGAAAGCCACCAAGCAGCTTGTAAACTGGCACTCCCAAAGATTGCCCAATCAGGTCGTAAATAGCCATATCGACGGCAGCTTTTGCGCTCGTATTCTTTAGAATCGCGCCATCCAATCGCCCAAAAATCGTTTCAGGAGCATCGAGCGACAAACCGATCAGAGCCGGGGCGACATGATCGCGTATAGCAGCAGTAATCCCACCCTTGCTATCACCTGTGATCACGACAGTGGGAGCCGCCTCTCCATAGCCAACCAGTCCTTCATCGGTATGGATTTCCACGACAACATCGTCAATGTATTCGACACTACGCAATGCGGTTTTAAATGGCTTTTTCAACGGAACCTGCAGTTCCGCTATTCGGAAATTGGTTATTTTCATGGCTATCCTAAAGGCACCGCGCAATACCCCGGTGTCTATTTCATTTGGGCAAACTCATCATAAACCATTTTAGAGATATGACCGATAATTTCGCGACCGTCTTTGTTCGTCGCCACCTTTTCGGTCAGAACACAAACGATATACGGCGAATCACCAAGGTAGATAATGCCGCCATCGTGCTCCAAAAAGTCGAGGTCACCAGTCTTGTGAGCGATGAGCACCTCTTCAGGCAGATATAGGTCCAGGCGACCACGCACTTGCTGCCGCTTGAGGATCTCCAGCATCTTTGCGCTGGCTTCCTGATCGACGTTCATACCGCGATAAATGCTCTCAAGGATCGCTGCAAAATCAGCCGCGCTGATGTAATTGTTGCGACCCATACGCACTGCTTCGCTGTCCATCATTTTGCGCTGCAGGCTGGCACTTTTCAAACCCATGCGGGCGATTTGTTGGTTTACATTTGCCATTCCCAGGCGATCAATCAACAGGTTCGTTGCAGTATTGTCGCTTACGATGATCATCAAGGTACAGATTTCTTCCAGCGAAAACGTGTGCCCGGCATTAAGCTCTTTTAGAATGCCGTCGCCACCGGTTTTGACTGCGTCAGTCAATTCGATCGTGTCTGTAAGTGACAGCATCCCTTCTTTTGCCTGCCTGAACAGCTCAGACATGATCATGAGCTTGATCGTACTGGCAGACGGGAAAACACGCTCAGGGTCGATCAAGACCTGGCGGTCATCGACCAGAGATTTCACAACTACTGAGGTTGAACCTTCCTGGTTGCCCAGGAAGGTTCTGATTTTTTCTTCAAGCATTTTTGTTAATTAAAGATGGCAAAGATCACGACGAGGATCGTCGAGAAGAGCACAATGGTAAGACCATACTTGACCATCGTCTTGACGTCCTTGGAGCGAGCCAGACCCATTTGACCGATCATGTCAGCTTCAGGGTATGCGAAGGATGTAATTTGCCCGGAAACCAGCAGGATCAAAGCCCAGAGTGGCATCGTGATTCCGAGCTGGTCAACAACACCCCTGAACATGCTGTCCAGAACAATGTTGTCTGCCGTAGCAGCACCACCGATACCAAAAATACCTGTGATGCTGGCAACCAGCGAGAAAATCACCTTGTTTCCGGAAGCCAGTAAGGGCTGCAGGAAGGACACCAGGCGTTCAAACGCGCCAACCCCGGCAATGAATTCGATAAAGGGGTTGAAGAGAATGAACATGATGAAGAGCCACATTAACCGTGAAGCGCCTTTGACAAACGTATCAATCAAATCGCCAACTTTCAGCCTGGCAGCCAAACCGGTCACAATCGTGGCGACAGTAATCGCCAAAATCGAGAATGCTGCGCCGCCTTTGATGAAGATGCCGTAAACGATCATACCCAGCATGGAGACCAGGAAACCGATGGTGGCTTGCTTGGTTTCGGCAGTTGCCTGGTATTCGCCTTGCGGGGTCTCAACGCCTTCATAAGCGTAGACTCCAGCGGTTTTCTTTTGGGCTCTCATTGCCCACAGGAAGGTGACCAACAGGACGATAATTGCCAGGGGCACACCAGCACCGAGCATGTATTGACCATAGCTCAGGTCGGTCAGACCGAGAATAGTCACGACTTGTGGCGTGTAGGGTCCGAGGAACATGCCCGTCAGACCAGCACCCAGGAAAGTGACCGCGACAGTCGAGGGGGTTACGCCAACTGCCGCCACCAGGGGGATGATGATTGGTGCGATAATTGCGTTCGCACCAGCTAGGGTTCCCAGCAATGCAACCAATACGGTGGAGCTGATCATTGTGGTCGCGACGGCTTTGGTTTCCGTGTTGACACCAACGCGCTTGACCAGGCTCATAACCAGGTTTTCAGCAACGCCTGTTTTCTGCAGGACCGCTCCTAACCCAGATCCGAGCATAATGATCAAACCGATCATACCCAGGAAGGATCCCAGCGAATCAGCGATAACGCTTCCAAAACTCGCGAAGGGTTGTTTGGTCAGAATAGCAGCCAGAACGACGCAGATAAATACGTTCATTACTGGGTGATAATCTTCTTTGAACGACAGGATTACATAAAGAATCAGAGGGATGAGGGCAAAGATGGGATCAATACCAAAAATCATAATATTCTCCTTTTTGTTTTTTTCTAATGTAGATTGAGGGTTGATCTATTGCCACTTCAAAGTATAAGTAATTGTGATTTTATGTCAATAGCAACTAACAAAATGTTACTTTTTTAACTTGACTAAAGCAGGAAAAAAGAGAGAGTGCCTGTCGTAATTGGGATAGGGATATTGCTAAGAAGAACTCTCTGATTGATAGACCGCTTGTCATCCTGAACTAAAGGGGGTTTGTCATCCTGAACAAAGTGAAGGATCTTGGCGTTGGCGATAAAGACCGTATAAATTCTTCGCCACTGAAGCTCATAATGACGCCTCTCAATCAATGCTTTTACCGAGTCTAGTCAAATAGTAATCAGCAAAACCAACCCCGTTGGTATCACGATTAATTTTCGGTCTTCAAAATCTGATCGCAGTTCATTTGCTGGGGCGGTCTGTATATGGTTGCGGTTATTGAAATCTGACGTTTGAGACCTCCCCTTACGTTTATGTATCAATATTTTTGCAGAATCATTTGGGCGAATGTGTCGACAGACCATTACCACAGAAAAACTTGGGTACAATCAAGACACCAGTCTCTCAGATTCTTTCAGGTATTTTTCTGGGAGTGTTAGAATTTGCTTACCTGGAGATTTTTATGAAGCTTAGCGACCGCGATGTTTTGATCGACCCATGCAACAACCTTGACCGCGTCAAGGATTATGGCTTTCCGCACACACTGCTTCGCGGTGGGCTCACCACGCTGGTGATCAGTCTTATTGTTCTCATCATCGGGCTGCGACCCGACCTTTTCAACCTTGACCGCGGTCTTTACATCGGTTTCACCCAGATCGTTGTCATTTTGATTGGTATCGGGCTGCTTACCATCGGCGCGAACAGCATTCTCAATGCTTTTTGGGCTTGCAGCGAAAAAACCTTGCTGGCTGATATCGGCACCCGCACAATTCTGACGGGTTATGTCATCTGTGTATTCACCGCCCTCGCCGATGCCTTTGGCTTTGGCACCAACCCACCCCCGCATGTCGTCCTTGGCACGCTGCAGAGCCGGGGTGTAATCATCGGTATGATCGTTATCTTGATTGGGTTGCTGTTAAAAGTGCGTTGGTCATCCAACCGCGCTGCACCATTGGAGCGAGAGGATGAAAACCAGCCTATCTGATCGGTTAACTTGAAAAACAACAGCTTTTCCCCCAGTTTCTTTTGTCTCCCAAACGGTCTGCGTATCTCGCTAATCCAAATCCAGACCGCGCCAATTGTTAGTGCCTGGATCTGGTATGACGTTGGCTCACGCAACGAACTCCCAGGGAAAACCGGTCTGAGCCATTGGGTCGAACATATGCAGTTTAAGGGCACAAAAAACTTTTCTGCCCAGGAGATGGAAACCTCGATCGCCCGCACCGGCGGATACAGCAATGCTTTTACCAGCCCTGACTGGACCGCTTATTTTCAGACCGTGCCAAGCTCTGCCCTGGAGTTAGCCCTCCGGTTCGAGGCGGACCGGATGATTAACAGTCTTTTCGACCCCATCGAAGTCGAGAATGAGCGCACGGTGATCCTCTCTGAACGCGAAGGCAATGAAAATGACCCCCAATTCCTGTTGGGTGAAATGGTTTCACAGGCTGCCTTCCAGCAGCATCCCTACCGAAATGAAGTCTTGGGTTCAACCGAAGACCTGCTCAACCTCACCCGCGAAGACCTGTATGGGCATTATCGGAATTATTACCAGCCTGCCAACGCCAATTTGTGCCTGGCTGGCTCGTTTCAGCCGGACAAAATCATGGACCTGGTTCATAAATATTTCGGGGAGATTCCCTCCGCGGAGACGATTAAATCGATTCCAGCTCCCGAACCTGAGATTACCGCGCCTCAGCAGCTTGAGCTGTTGGGAGCTGAAGAAACCAATTACATTCAAATCGCCTGGCGTTCCCCCAGAGCAAGCCACCCCGATTTCTTTGCCTACACCCTGGTCGAGAGCATTCTCAGCGGTCCTTCAGCGCTGAACATGTTCGGCACCGGCGGCATTGGCAACCGCAGCAGCAGGCTCTACCGCGAACTGGTCGAAAGCCAGCTTGCTGCCGGCATCTATGGCTCGCTCAGTGCCAGCATCGACCCGGGCACTTACAACCTCTACATCACCTGTCGGGATGATCACACCCCTGACGAAGTGCTGCAGCGTCTTGACCAGGTGATTGACGATTTCCTGGAGGGCGAAGTCACCCCGGACGAGCACGCCATCGCCCTAAAGCAAGCCCACGCCAGTTTCGCTTATAGCAGTGACAACATCACCAACCAGGCTTTTTGGCTCGGCTACGCGCAAAGCTTTGCCGACTACAGCTGGTTTACTGATTACGTCGGTCAGCTCGAAGCAGTTTCCAGAGACGACATCCTGCGCGTCGCCCGGGAGTACCTTGCGCCTGCCCATAGGGTTACCGGAATCTATCGCCCTCGTGATGGAGCTTAAATGACTGACACTAATTCTGCCAGGCTTCCCGGCGCTGATAACATTTTTCGTAAAACCTATCCCAATGGCAGCACAGTTCTGGCATACCCCAACCCTGCCAGCCCGGCTGTTTTTTTCCGCGGTTATATTCCGGTTGGCAGCCTCTCAGATCCAACTGGGAAAAATGGAATTGCCAGTTTTACTGCCGCAATGCTTTCCACAGGTACCCAGCAGCACGAATTTCAAAAATTGCATACGCTGATCGAAAGCCTGGGCGCTTCCATCTCGGTACATGCCGGCAGCCTTTCAACCGTTTTCTCAGGTCAGTGCCTGAAAGAAGATCTGCCTTTCATCCTGGGGTTGCTCCTGGAAATGCTCTCGCAGCCTGGTTTTCCTCGGTTTCATTACCAAAGGCTTCAGAAGCAGTTAGCGACCGTCTTCAAAATTCAGGCGCAAAACACGGAAGAAATGGCTTCGCAAGCCTTCGACCGCCTTTATTACCAGGACCACCCCTACGCGCACCCCAATATCGGCTACCCGCAGACCGTCTCAACAATCAGCCTGGAAGATCTCCAGACTTTCCACCAGGATTTTTACGGTCCAAATGGCTTGGTGATTGCTTTTTCCGGGGGCATCGAGAGCGAAAAAACAGCCTCTCTGTTTGAGCAGATTTTTTCTGCCTGGGAAGCTTCAAACCAACAAGTCCAAATAGAGCTGCCTGACTGGAAGCCTCACAGAACCGACATGCGCGAGCATGTGGTCATTCCCGAAAAAAGCCAGACCGACCTGATGATTGGCACCTCTGCCCCGGCTGGCATGAGCGCTGATTACCAAGTTTGCGCGCTTGGCAACAGCATCCTCGGGCAATTCGGTATGATGGGGCGCATCGGTGAAGCTGTGCGCGAGCGCTCTGGGCTGGCTTATTATGCCGCCAGCTCCCTGGAAGCCGGTCTTGGTCCAACCTGCTGGAAAGTTTTCGCCGGTGTCAATCCAAAAAACCTCGAACTAGCCATTGACAAGATAAAAGACGAATTGAAAAGGTTTATTGACAAACCGGTCACCCAGCAAGAACTGGCAGACGTTAAAAGTCAGGCGCTTGGTCAGGTGCCGCTATCCCTCGAAAGCAATGCTGGCATTGTCCGCTTTCTGCTCAGCCTCGAGCGCTACAAATTGAGCCTGAATTACCTGCGGGAGCTGCCGGCGATGCTCAACACGATTTCAGAAGAAGATATCCTCGCTTGTGCCCGAAAATATTGGGATCTTAACAGCCTGGTGATTGCGTCAGCCGGGAAAGCCTTATGATCAAATCTGGCATAGACCTGATCCGCACCCACCGCCTGGCGGAGGTCAACCCTGGCATCCGCGAGCGTTTTATTCGACGAGTCTTCACAGCGGCAGAACAAGCACAGGCACGCAATGATAACGAAACCTTAAGCGGGATCTTCGCTGCCAAAGAAGCGGTCTCAAAGGTGTTGGGCACCGGCATTGGCAAGGTAGCTTGGCAGGATATCGAGATCTTGCACGAGCCCAGCGGCGAACCGCTGGTTCATTTGCACGGCAACGCTAAATTGGTGGCAGACTACAAAGGGTTAACGCAATGGAGCGTTTCAATCACCCATGACGGCGGGCTGGCTGCCGCTGTCGCGGTCGCCATCGGGGATCTGAAATGAAGATCTTAGGTCTCAGCGACGTTGAAGACGCGCTGATCTATAGCCCGGCTGTCAAAGAGCGCTTCGGCAATGTTGATATGGTGATCTCATCTGGCGACCTTCCGGCACCTTACCTGGAATATGTGGTCAGCATGCTTGACCGTCCGCTCTATTTTGTGCACGGAAATCACGTCACCCAACTCCGTGACGAAGAAGAGAACCTGATCACCGACCCTGAAGGCGCAATTAACCTGCATCGACGCGTTTTTTATGACCAGGAGAATGACCTGATCCTGGTGGGTATCGAAGGAAGCCTGCGCTACAATTTGGGTAAATATCAATACACCCAACAGCGTATGTGGAATATGGTAAACGCGCTGGTTCCTCGTTTGCTTTTCAATAAGGTCGTTTATGGACGTTATCTTGATGTTTTCGTCACGCACGCACCCTCAACCGGTATTAATGATGATGACGATCCTGCTCATCGCGGCGTGGATGCTTTTCGCTGGTTGCTCGACACGTTCAAGCCCAGGTTACATCTGCACGGGCACGTACATGTTTATAACCCCCTCATCCCCCACGAAACCATTTATAAGTCCACCCGGGTAATCAACACCTACGGCTACCGCGAAATCACACTTTGACACGCTGTTTTTGTCAATGGCAGTTAAAGCCTGTTTTTACTGTCATGCTGCCATTAAAGCTCTTGTCATTTTGACTTATTTCTCTTATCATTCTGCCTTTTTTTCCTGTCATTAGTATGGTGGAATACAATAATTGAGACACGGTAGATCGATTGTCATTTGGTCAAATAAGACCGCCTCAGAGTCAGGATCGCCGTGTCTCATGTCACGTGATACCCGAACAGTTGCTTGGACCCAAGAGTCCGTATGCGCTAGTGTGGGGTCACTCTGAGCTTCTTTTGCGAATAATCTTACCGGTTGGAGGGGCAAGAGCCTTCGCAACACGGTGTGCACTCCATGAAAAAGGTTCAGGCTGACAATATACCTTTATTACAGACAATCCTTTATTTCAGCTTACAACCCCACTGCAAACAGCGGAACGAGCATCTCATCCTCGTGCAGACCCCCATGCCTGCCCAACATTGTGTTCTGGCGGTCTGGCCACCAGAGATAAACCTCGCTATCAAGTGGAATCGCCACCAAGTCTCCGATTCGATTTAGTAGATCGGGATGGTCGCGCCCATTCCCCAGCAGCTTCGCATCCAGCACCTCCTGCCGGGTCATAAAGGCGAATTTCCCCGCCCAGGCATGCGCAAAATAATCCTTTACATCCTCTATCAACCCCTGCTTCACATACAAAAACGGCAGCCTGCCTTCACAAGTGGGCGGCAGCGTGAGCATAGCGGTCAATTCCGGGTGGTTCGCAAGGTTGTACTGCTCATTTACCGGTGTTTCCACCGAACCATGATCAGCAGTCAGCAGAATCAAGGTGTTTTTCCGTACCGACGCGTCTAGCCCGCCTACCAACAGCCGAAAAATCGCGTTGCTGAAGTCGTGAAATTGCTGGGTGACACGTTCGTCATAAGTACCGTACCGGTGCATCAGCGAGTCGACATCGCTCCAATAGGCATACATAAAGCGCCTGTGTTTACTGGTATGGTTAAGCAGGTCGCGCATATTCAGCAAAAGGTCGCTTTCCGCTGAATAAGCATGCAAGTGGCTGCTAGGCAGCTGCATCTGCGAAAGCCCTGAATTTGCAATAGAAGCCGGTAGGAAGGCATGGCTTTCAACGCCGTGGTTTCCCAGGCGCTGCCCAAGCGGCGGTTGGTTCATAAAACTCGTAGGTTCAAAACCAGCTCTCGAAAGCCCGCCTATATCACCACGATAAGTGATTGGCGTGTGCAGAATATTGTTCATCACCAAACCCAACTCTTTATGCCACATTTCGTAGCCGATAACACCGTGCTGGTTCGGTGCTGTCGTCGTCCAGATCGTAGTCAGTGCAGAAGCGGTGGTGCTGGGGGTTATGCTGGTAATCGGAAAAAGACTTCCCTGTTCGAGCTGTTCCTTCCAGTGCGGAGCCTGCCCAGCCTCCATCAGTCGGCGCAGCTGATTGTAGCCCAGGGCATCAGCCAAAATCACAACCACATTCTCATAGCGGTCAGCAAATTTACCCAAAATTTCATCGCCAAGGATCGGTGCTGTTAAAGACCCTGCTCCCAGCCAATGTGCTGCTGTCGAGCTCAGGCTGACCAACCCATAACCATCATAGCTCGGCATCACCAACTCGCCTTTACGGTTTAGATGCTGGAATATTTCAGATTCATACAAAGACATTACAAAACCTCTTTCTCACAATTGCCGCCACTCAATATCGCCATAATCGGCAAAGCGCTTCTTCATCGCTTCAATTGCCTGAAAATTGCTGTCACAGAGCAAAAAATCACGTCCCAGGTTGAGGCAGGCTTGCCCGGTGGTGCCGCTGCCGGCAAAAAAGTCTAAAACCAACTCGCCAGGGTTGGATGAAGCTCTGATGATCCTTTCCAAAATTCCGATCGGCTTTTGGGTGGGGTAACCAGTACGTTCTCTGCTGTTCGTTCCCACAATCGTATGCCACCAGGTATCAGTAGGCAGCTTGCCTTTCGCCGCTTTTTCCGGTCCGACCAATCCGGGTGCCATGTAGGGGATACGGTCGATGTCCTCCAGGTTGAAGGTGTAATTTTGCTGATCCTTTACATAGAAAAATATCGTGTCATGCTTGGCGGGCCAGCGGTCTTTGGCTCTTCCCCCAAAATCATAAGCCCAGATAATTTCGTTAATGAAGTTTTCTCTGCCAAAGAGCTTGTCCAGGGCGATTTTGCAATAATGCGCCTCACGGTAATCAATATGAAAATAAAAGCTGCCGTCAGCTTTCAAAACGCGAAAAGCTTCTTCGAGCCTGGGCTGCAAAAAGGCTTCAAAATCAGTAAAGACATCGTTGTAGTCACCCTCACCGAGCACTTCGGTTTGGTACAAGTTGCCACCAAAGCCCTGGCGGTCTCCCTGCCCATCAGCAGATCTCACAGTACGCAGGCGTTTTCTTGATTGCACTTTGCCTGTATTGAAAGGCGGATCAATATAGATTAGATCGACGCAGGCATCCGGCAAACTATTGAGTAGTTTGAGGTTATCCCCGTAATAAACCGTATTTTTCATTGGTTGATTTTAACACGGGTTCCAACGAAAACGGGCTGCCATTGGACAGCCCGATTAAAACACAAGAAAACTAACTAACCAAGCTGTGATGTGCAGTTAGGGCAGCGGATTGCCTCAATCGGTATTTCCGTCTTGCAGAACGGACAGGCTTTCTCGGTCGGTTCGACAGCAACTTCTTCCTTTTTGTTCATATCGCGTAATTTGTTGATTCCCTTAACCAGCAGGAAAACAAAGAAGGCAATAATCAGAAAATTGATAATTGTCATTAAAAAGTTCCCATAGGCGAAGACCACGGCTCCCTGATCTTGCGCGGCCGCCAATGTTGTCCCGGGCTCGATGCTGACAGCCCCACGGTTGAGCTGAACATACAGGTTCGAAAAATCTACATTTCCCAACAGCAAACCTATCGGAGGCATAATCATATCCGCAACCAATGAGTTCACAATCGCACCAAAGGCACCGCCGATTATCACGCCGACAGCCAGGTCGAGCGCATTGCCCTTGGCAATAAAATCTTTAAATTCCTCAATAAAGGTTTTCATTTCACCTCGCTTTTTGCTCAATTATAGCCAACATAATAGTTTAAAAATGCATATGTCTGTCGCACGTTCAGCATTTCTCAATGTGAAAATTGACGATGGTTTTTTGCCCTGATAAAACGCATAATATTTAGTTGCATAAGCGTACGGGGGTGGGTCCCAATCATGAGTACTCAACCACCGCTTCGGAGTCCAATCAATCGTGCCTTCAAAATTTTAGAGTTGCTGATCGACAATAATCCTACCTTCACCGCGCAATTTGGCTCTACAGTCAATAGAGAAAACCACATTTTGTGTATAATTAAATAAATTTCAAATGACAAATGTGAGGACAATTATGGATGATGATGTAAACCGACCGAACGACGAGATTCCAGAAGATGCCGAACAGCCCATTGAAAAGGCGGGGGAACAAATTGAGCAAGCAGCAGAAAATGCCTGGGAAGAAGTGGAAGAGACCGCAGAGGCAGCCGACGAGCAGGCAAGCCAGGCTTGGGATCACGTTGAAGAAGTCGCGCAAGATGTTCGGGAACAAGTCAGCCAAACCACCGAGCAGACCTGGGACCACCTCGAAGAAGCTGCCGAAGAGACCACAGGTCAAATCGGTGAAGCAACCGTAGAATCCTGGGAGCAAGTGGAGCATGGCGAAACTATCCAGCAAATAGCCGAAGACGCATGGGACCGGGTTGAAGATGTCGATAGCGGGCCTTTTGAGAAGATTCAACCCAACGCTGAAATTGTCCAGGGTGTCTGGAGCAACAGTGACAATCCCGCCACAGCCCCTGCCGGACCTGAAGGGCATCAACATTCCTATGGAGACGAATATGTCCCGGAAGACCTGGGTGACTGCTGCGAACCAGATGCCACTATCGATCCACGCGCGTCCGCTGAATTCATGTCTTCACCTGTTGGGCTCGGACCCGATAGCATCGGACCTTCCATCACAGCAGAAGACCTCCGCGAAATCAAAGCCGAACATTACGCAGCCACGATAAATGATAAAGTGAAAGACAAAAAAGACTTTCCTGCTTGGGCGATCATCCTGATTATCTTGCTGGTGCTCTGTATCTGTGTGCTCCTGCCCGTGCTCCTTGTGTTCAGCGGTGGATTCACAATTTTCCGTGATCTTTTTAGCGGTCTTGGCGGCATTGTACCTTACCTGTTTGTTTAAACTGCCTGAAGACTTCAGTTAGTTTTGTCGAGGCTGGCTCATCGCCAGCCTTTATTTTTGTGCCTCCCCGACCGCTCCGAATAGCTCTTCGCCTCTTTGCGTTGGCTCAACAATACAACCACAGACCGCCGATACTCCTTCATTCAGATCATCGAGAACAACAAAATCCACCAATCTTAACCGCCATTTTACATCCAGACCACCAAATCATTATTCATTGTAAAAACAGCCCTTTCGCGAATGCTATAATCTATACAAACATTACACAGGAGACCGCAATCAATGACCTTTCAACTTACCTACACGACCATGCATAACCCTCCGGAAGAATTGCATGAAAAATTCGATAACGCTCTCGCCGAACTAAAAGCAAACCTGGGCAGAGAATTCCCAATGTACATCAACGGTGAAGACCGTTATTCCACAGAAAAGCAAAAGGCTTTTTCCCCCATCAATACATCCTGGCACCTGGCAACTTACCAAAAGGGCACCGCCAAAGACGCTGACGATGCTGTCGCTGCCGCCAAAGCTGCCTTTCCCGCCTGGAGCACGACACCCTGGCAGGAAAGAGTCGCGTTAATTAAGAAATTCGCTCACCACATCGAAGAGCGCGTTTTCGAAATTAGCGCCGCCGTCGCTCTGGAAGTCGGCAAAAATCGCATGGAAGCCCTCGGCGAAATCCAGGAAGCGGCTGATCTGATCCTCTATGGCGCAAATCTCATGGAAGAGAACAACGGTTTCACCATAGAAATGGACAACGATCCAATTGATGACTTTGTATCGACAAACATTTCGGTCCTCAAACCTTACGGAGTCTGGCTGGTCATCTCTCCTTTCAATTTTCCTACCGCCTTAGCCGCCGGTCCGGTTGGCAACGCCCTCGTTGCCGGCAACACCGTTGTGCTCAAGCCCGCTTCCGGTCTCAGCTGGGGAGTCTCGTTGATGATCGAGTGCGCCAAAGAAGCCGGTCTGCCCCCAGGCGTGCTCAACCTGGTGACTGGTCCGGGCTCTACTGTCGGTAATGCCCTGACCGAAAACTCAGATATCGCTGGTGTTACTTTCACCGGCTCGATGGAAGTCGGCATGGACATTTACCGAAAGTTTGCCAACCGTAAATTTCCCCATCCGTTCATCCTTGAAATGGGCGGCAAGAACACTACCCTCGTCTCCAAAAACGCTAAACTCGAAGACGCCGCCATCGGCAGCCTGCGCTCCGCGTTTGGGCTGCAGGGTCAAAAATGCTCGGCAACTTCCAGAATTTTTGTTGAGGAAGACCTTTACGAAGCTTTCGTCAAGCGAATGGTCGAGCTAACCAACGGGCTGAAAATCGGTGATCCCACCTTGCAAGCCAACTGGTTTGGTGCAGTTATCAACAAAAAAGCCTACTACGATTTTGCAAAATTCAGCGCTGATCTGAAGAAAGCCGGAACCATTCTGACAGGCGGTAACCAGCTCACCGAAAATGGCATGGACCAGGGCTACTTCTGTGCGCCAACAATCGCTGTTGATGTCCCGATCGATCACTACCTCTGGAAGACTGAGATGTTCCTGCCAATCGTCATGATCGCCCCAATCAAGAATTTGGACGAAGGCATGAAGTTAGCCAACGATGTCGACTACGGTCTCACTGCAGGCTTCTATGGCAGCGAAGCAGAGAGCGAATGGTTTTTCGAAAATATTGAAGCAGGAACAACCTACGCCAATCGCCCCCAAGGCAGCAGCACCGGCGCCTGGCCCGGGTTTCAAACCTTCGGCGGCTGGAAAGGCTCTGGGTCTGCCGGCAAGAACGGCGGCGGTCCTTACTATCTGCCCCTCTATATGCGCGAACAATCACAAACCAGGGTTAAACGCGCCTGACGACAGACGCCAAACCGATGTAAAATAAAATCAGGTCTTAGAGCCTGATTTTATTTATTTCTGTAGATAACGGGCATTCGACCGGTGTGCATGGACGAACAGGCAATATATGCGAAAAACCAGAACACTGCTTACAATCATCGCCATCATCGCGCTTTTTTGGCTGGTCAGATCATTTCTTTCCGACACACCCTTGCCGCCCGTAGTGATCATTCTGATCCTTGGGTTTTTGCTGATAATGCTTTTAGTGCGCAGATCCACCCCAAGAACCAGGCAAACAGAAGAAATTCCACCCTCGCAGCGTCGCCGTCGTAAAACCGACAAACACAAATCCTGGATAACCAGGATCGACCAGGAATAATGAACGAAAGTGAAAACCACATGGATGCAAAACGTAAAATTGAAATAATAAGCACGCTCTCGCTGAGTGATGAACAATTGAAACGGATTCAATCACTGGATGAGGGCATCCGGCTTGATGTCTTTAAACCAAAAGAAATGAACAAAATATCTGATGAGATCTGGCGCAAAACCGAAATTTTGCTGACCTATGGCACCAACTTGCCGACGGTCGAGAAAGTGCCCAACCTGCGTTGGGTCCAAAGCAGTTGGGCTGGCGTGGAGAAATTGCTCGATGACCCTCTTTTACATCACGAAAATGTGCAAGTGACCAGCTCCAGCGGCGCGAATGTTAGCCAGATGGGCGAGTATGTCATCATGATGCTGCTCATGCTCGGTCATAAGATGCCACAAATGCTCCAGGCGCAGCGTGAAAAACGCTGGGTGGAAGACAAGTTTACCAGCCTGCAGCCCAAAGAGCTTCGCGGCAGCACGGTCGGAATTGTCGGTTACGGTTCCATTGGGCGCGAGGTAGCGCGGCAATTATATGCATATGGCGCCAGGGTTCTCGCCAGCAAACGCGATGCCATGCACCCTGAAGACAAAGGCTACGCCCCCGAAGGTCTTGGCGATCCGCAGGGCAATTATTTTCACAGGCTATACCCTATCGAAGCACTCAAGGGCATGCTCGAAGAATGCGATTTTGTGGTCCTGACCTTGCCGCATACGAAGTCAACTGAATGTCTGTTCGTCGAAGACATGTTCGCAGCCATGAAACCAGGCTCATATTTTATCAACGTCTCCCGCGGTCAGTTGGTCGACGAAGGCGCGCTGATCAATGCCCTCAACAGCGGTCGCCTGGCAGGGGCGGCATTGGATGTCTTCACGCAGGAGCCACTTCCTCCGGAAAACCCGCTCTGGTCGCAGCCAAACCTGATCCTGACCCCACACATCTCGGCTTACTCTCCGAATATATTTAACCAGGTGGTCGATTTGTTCATCGAAAACCTAAAACGCTATCTAAACGACCAACCGCTTTACAACATCGTCAGCCCGGACCTGGGATATTGAGCATAATGGACCTTTTTGACGCCTCTCTTCAAGACCAGCTGAGATCGCAGGCACCGCTGGCAGCACGCATGCGCCCACAAACGCTCGACGATATTGTTGGGCAGCAGCATATTATTGGCAAAGGCACCTTGCTCAGGCGTGCCATCGAAGCAGACCGTCTGTTCAGCTCCATTATCCTCTACGGACCTCCCGGCACCGGCAAGACCACCATCGCGCGGGTGATCGCTAACACCACCAAAGCCCATTTTGCCTCCATGAGCGCGGTTTTGGCAGTCGTGTCAGACCTGCGTAAGGTCATCCAGGAAGCCACAGACCGCCGCAAGTACGATCGCGTCAGAACAATCTTGTTTATTGACGAGATCCATCGCTGGAACAAATCCCAACAAGATGCTCTTTTACCCCACGTTGAAAGTGGGCTGATCACACTGATCGGTGCCACCACTCAAAACCCATATTTTGACGTAATCAAAGCGCTTGTCAGCCGCTCACGCATTTTTGAACTGAAACCACTCACCCAGGACGACATCCTGACGCTGCTGCAGCGTGCCTTGTCGGACGAAATCACTGGTTTTGGAATGCGCACCGTCAAGGCTGACCAAGATGCTTTATGGCACCTCGCCGACATTTCTGGCGGTGATGCCCGCAACGCGCTCAACGCGCTTGAACTGGCAGTCGAAACCACACCGGCAGAAGAGGGCGTCATTCACATTACGCTCGCTGTCGCCCAGGAATCGATCCAACGCCGGGCTGTCATGTATGACAAGAGCGATGATCAGCACTACGATACCATTTCGGCGTTCATCAAATCGGTGCGGGGAAGTGATCCGGATGCCGCTCTTTATTGGATGACCAAGATGCTGCTGGCGGGGGAAGACCCGCGCTTTGTGCTTCGGCGGTTGATCATTTTGGCGAGCGAAGACATTGGCATGGCAGACCCAAACGCCATGGTGGTTGTCAGTGCCGCCGCACAGAATTTTGAATACGTCGGTATGCCTGAAGGTTGGTACCCAATCGCGCATGCGGTAATCTATTTGGCAACCGCTCCGAAATCAAATTCGGTCGGAGCGTTTTGGGACGTGCAGGAAGAGATCAAAAAAAACGGCGCGGGATCAGTGCCAACGCATCTGATGGACGGCTCACGTGACGCAGAAGGCTTTGGGCACGGCAAGGGCTACCTCTACCCACACTCCTTCAATGGTCACTGGGTCAGACAACAATATTTGCCCGACGGATTAGAGCAGCGCGAGTTTTATAAACCTTCCGACCAGGGCTTCGAAACCCAGATTGCCGAACGCCTCAAAAAATGGCGCCAGAAACCCGGATCGTAGGCACTGGTCTGCCTGTTAGCGAACTCATTCCGACCTGCAAAATAGATTCGCATTGAATGGAATTTTATAGATCTAAACTGTAGAATGCACGGTACTTCGGACCCGAAACGGTAGGGGTGGTTTCAGGACGTGAGCAGGGGTGAAATTTTTTAAGTAGATAAACCCACCGCGTTAGAATCACAGGATAATTTTCGGTTTTCGCTGCCTGTCCGCAATTGTTGCGCTGAGGAGGTCTGACCATGTAAGCGGTTATTGGGCGCTCACGATTGGGACATCCCCTTATGCTTATGCAAAAATAGATTTTACAGAGTTACCAGGGCAAAAACCATCGTGTATCTTTACATTGAGAATTCCTGCCCACATCTCATGATTTTCTGTTCTTTTCGTGTTAAACTTAAAGATTGCGAGGATGAGATGTGGTTTAGAAAATCAGTTCAGGAAGCAGCGTTTTTGATCGTCGGGCTGGGCAACCCAGGGCTGGAATATCGCTATTCCCGTCATAATTTCGGCTTCATGGTCATCGACGCCCTCGCAGATCATTGGTCTGTACAGCTCAAAAAAATCAAATTCAAGGCAGTTATCGCCGAAGACCGTTTCAAGGGCAGCAAGGTGATCCTCGCCAAGCCCCTGACCTACATGAACGAATCCGGTCGGTCGGTCGCGCCCCTGTTGCGCTTTTACAAGTGCCCGCCAGAAAACATGCTGGTGATTCACGACGACCTCGACCTACCGCTCGGCACCCTGCGCATCCGCCCTGCGGGCAGCACCGCCGGACAGCGCGGCATGGAATCGATCACCAAATTGATTGGCAGCCAAGAATTCCCACGTATGCGCCTGGGCATCAGCCGCCCACCCGGGCAAATGGACCCAAAAGATTATGTCCTCAAGAAATTCCTGCCAGCCGAAGAAGAATTGAAAAAAATTGTCATCAACCAGGCAATTGAAGCGGTTGAAACCTTCGTATCCGAGGGGCTGACCAAGGCAATGAATAAGTACAATGGCGAAGTCGCTTGACAATTCACTGATAGAACGAATAAAAAGTTTGCCCCCTTACGATGATTTGTTAACCTCGATCAAGGGCAGAGACTTCACAACCGAATCCCGCCGGGGGTTGGGCTTACCGCGTGCTGCCCGTCTGGCACTGCTGGCTGCCCTTCACCACGATACCCAGGCGCCGATCCTGCTTTTGACCAACCGCTCAGATCGCGCGCTCTCGCTCTTCGATGAACTCGGTTTTTGGCTGCCACAGAATGTTAATTACTACTTCCCAGAGCCCAACCCATTGTTCTACGAAGACATCCCCTGGTCCCAAAGCACCCGCCTGGATCGGCTGCGCGTGTTCACCACCCTCAGCCGCTACCTGCTGCCCGGTTTGCAGAAACCCGAAGACCCACCTGTGATCGTTGCTCCCATCAGGGCACTGATGACCCGCACCGTGCCGCGCCGCACTTTCCTTAAGAACACGCTCAAAATCAACCTGGGCGATCGTAAAGATTTCCACCAGGTCGCTACCCAACTGGTCGGCATCGGCTACGAATACAGCAACATCGTCATCCAGCCAGGACAGTTCTCCCGCCGTGGAGGCATCCTGGATGTCTGGTCACCCTCCGACAGCCTGCCGGTCAGGCTGGATTTTTTTGGTGACGAGATTGATACCTTACGCCAATTCGACCCCGCCACTCAGCGCAGCGAAGGCAAACTGGAGCAAACTCTGATATTCCCGGCAGCCGAAGCATTGCCGATCGCCGCCATGCGTGAGGGCGAGCTGCCCTACCAACTGAGCGAAAAGGACATCCCCGAGATCTACAACTTCCCCTCCAGCCTGATCGATTACCTGCCCGATAACGCCCTTATCCTGCTGGACGGCGAAGAGTTTATCTCCGCTGCTGCAAACGACATCGAAGAAGAAGCGATCGAGCGCTTGCAGGAGATTAAACGCGCTGACCCCAAGGCACAAGCAAAAGTGCCTTACCTGACCTGGTCAGAACTGCTGGATGGCACTGCCAACCGCCAGATCATCGAGATGGGGCACAGTTTCGCCGAGGGCGGCTCGGCATTAGCATCGCTTTTCGACCCAGGACCACGCTTCGCGGGTCGCCTCAAAGAATTCCAGTTCCACCTTGATACGCTCTCGAGAGAACAGCAGCCCTGGACAGTCGTTTCACGTCAGTCAGCCCGCCTGGAACAGCTCTGGAATGAAACCCACCCCGACGAATCAGCCTGCGCAGCCGCTTTCCTGGAAGGCTCGCTTTCAGGTGGCTGGGTCTTAAAGCTAAACAAAAGCCAAAGTCATCATCTGCTCACAGACAGCGAGATTTTTGGTTGGAGCCGCCCACAACCGCGCCGCCGTCCACCACTGAGCAGCGAGGCTCCAGAGGCGATCTTTGCTGACCTCAAACCCGGCGACTATGTCGTCCATGTCGACCACGGCATCGGTCGCTTTATTGGCTTGCACAAGCCCAGTATTGATGGTAACGAACGCGAGTATCTGTCAATCCAATATAAAAACAGCGACGTCCTTTACGTGCCCATCCACCAGGCGGACCGCATCACCCGCTATATCGGACCCGACTCCGCCGCCCCAGGTCTGAATAGTCTCGGCGGAACCGACTGGACCCAGACCAAAACCAAGGTGCGCCATGCCGTTGTGGAAATTGCCACCGATCTGCTGGAGCTCTATGCCAAACGGCAAATGGTGACTGGCTTTGCCTTTAACTCTGATTCTGACTGGCAGCGCGAGCTGGAAGCATCCTTCCCTTACATTGAAACCCATGACCAGCTGCTTGCGATTGAGCAAATCAAGCAGGATATGGAATCGGACCGCCCTATGGACCGTTTACTTACCGGCGATGTTGGCTATGGCAAGACCGAAGTTGCTTTGCGGGCTGCTTTCAAAGCCGTCTCCGATGGCAAGCAGGTAGCATTGTTGGTTCCGACTACTGTGCTCGCCCAGCAGCATTTCGACACTTTTCGGGAGCGGCTCTCGGTTTTTCCGGTCGAAGTGGAAATGCTCTCAAGGTTCCGCACCCCCAAAGAGCAGGACCAGATCATCAAAGACCTGGCAGCAAAAAAGATCGATATCGTCATCGGCACACACCGCCTGGTTTCTTCTGATGTCGAATTCAAAGATCTCGGTTTGCTGATCATCGACGAAGAGCAGCGTTTTGGCGTCACCCACAAAGAGCATCTCAAAAAGATGCGCGAAGAGGTCGATGTTCTGACCATGACTGCCACCCCAATCCCTCGCACGCTCTACATGGCACTCAGCGGTGTGCGCGATATCTCCACGATCAACAGCCCGCCCGAAGAGCGCTTGCCGGTGGTCACACACATCGGACCCTACTCACCCAAATTAGCCAGAGAAGCGATCATCCGTGAGCTCGACCGCGGGGGACAGGTTTTCTTCGTCCATAACCGTGTCCAATCGATTTCCGCGGTCTACAACCACCTTCAAAACCTTGTTCCCGAAGCCCGCATCGGCATCGGGCACGGTCAACTACCGGAAAAAGCACTGGCAGACGTGATGCACCAGTTCACTTCAGGGCAAATCGATGTGCTGCTTTCGACCTCGATCATCGAATCCGGGCTCGACATCCCCAACGCCAACACGCTGATCGTCGACCGTGCCGATACCTTTGGACTTTCACAGCTCTACCAATTGCGCGGACGGGTTGGGCGGGGTGCCCAGCGTGCCTATGCCTACCTGTTCCAGGACAAACGCCGTGCGCCTACACCGGAAGGCGAAGAGCGTCTGGAAATCATCGCAGACAACACTTCACTCGGAGCCGGCTATTCGATTGCCATGCGCGACCTCGAGATGCGCGGCGCTGGCGACCTGCTCGGCACGCGCCAGTCTGGTTATATCGCCGCCGTCGGTTTCCAGATGTATACCAAGCTGCTCAGTCAGGCAGTTCAGGGTCTGCGCAGCGAAGCTGGGCTCGCCGGAATCGATCTGGACCGGCAGCATTGGCTCCAGACCCCCAGCCTGAATGTCAACGTCGACCTGCCGCTCAACAGCGAGATTCCGTCAACTTACATCCCAGACCAGGATTTGAGGCTAAAGCTTTACCGGCGAATCTCCAACCTGCGCAGCAATGAAGAAATCGCCGCCGCCGAGATCGAATTTTCTGACCGCTTTGGTGAGCTGCCGGAAGGATTGAAAGACTTGTTCTTCCAGATGCAAGTCAAGCTCGCCGGCGAAGAAATTGGGCTGGAGTCGGTCACGATAATTAATCAACAGGTGCTGCTGACCTTCCCGCCCTTGCCGCAAGGAGTTAAGGAACGCGGTCTGCCCGAAGTTGACCCCCTCGCGAGGGTTGGGCGAAACGCCTATTGGGTCAGTATTAAGGATTTCCACGGCGATGCCTGGCGCGAACCCCTCCTGCGCATCATGCAAAAGTTGATTAACCTCAAGTAGGCAACCAGCCAGAACCCATGGTCGGGTCTTTTGTTGGGCGATATTGTAACAACGTTAGGGATGGATTCAGGGAGTGAGCAAAGCTGAAAATTGATAATCTGCGAAACCGTCTCGTTAGTATCACGGTGAATCCTCGGTTTTCATTGCCTGTCCGTGGTTCTTGAACTGGGCAGGTCTTACTAAGCAAGCGGTTATTGAGCGTTCGCGATTGGGACCTGCCCCTACATTTTTGTACTTTGTTAGGGCAAAAACCCAGAGTTTATTTCCACATTGAGAATTGCTGCCTGCTTTTCCAACAAATTTTCGTGATCTTCTTGCTGTGATATACTGCAAAAATGCAATCTTTAATTAAGAAATTGCCGAAATCCCTCCAATTCGCGCTGGTGGTTTTACTGATCCTGCTTGGCGGTTTTCTGCTCGCCTGGTCGCAAATAAAACGCTACCAACTGACCGTCAACGGAGAATCCATTTCGATGCGGGCGGTGGCTTTTTACCCCCGTGACCTCTTCGAAATGGCTGGCATCAACCTGCAGCCCGAAGATGCCCTCTCGCTCGACCCAGATGCCTTCTCCCTGGACCTTCCTGAACATATCTGGCTAACTTCTGCCCGTCCGGCAACTATCGATATTCCCGATGGCAAAGCCAAGCTGCACACGCCCGCACTCTTCCCAGCCACAATTCTGCTCGAAGCGGGAATCAAAATCTTCCCCGAGGATATCCTCCTGGTCGATGGTGAAATCGCCAATCCCGACCAAAAATTGCCGCCCGGCGAACAAGTAAACCTCGAATTCATTCCTGCCAAACAAATCAACGTCATCATCGATAAGCAGCACCACACCACCCTTTTCACGCAAACCCTAACATACGAGCAAGCGCTTGAAGAAGCCGGGCTTGAGTTCGACCCCAAAGACCACTTCAATCCTGACCTCGATCAACAACTTGCTGCCAGCAACGAGCTGACAGTCACAAAAGCAAAACCGGTCTGCGCGACCTCAACTGAAAGCCAACACTGTGGTCTCAGTGCTGCGGTGACGGTCGCCGAAGCCCTGGCAGATTTGGGAGTTACGCTCCAACATCTCAACTACGCGCACCCAACCGACGATCAGCCAATCCCACTAAACCGCAGCATCAGCCTGCATTCTGTCGAAGAACGCCTGGTGCTGCAGACCGATGAAACCAGTTTCGCCTACACCTACCAGGAAGATCCCAACACCCAACTCGACAGCACTTCGGTGATCGTCCCCGGTCAACCTGGAATCGAAGTCGTCCGCCTGCATGAGCGCATCGAGGATGGCAACATCGTCACCACCACCTCTGAAGGTCCCTGGAAAGCCAGCGACCCGCGCGACGGCGTTATGGGTCGAGGCACCCGTGCAGTCTTGCAAACCGAAACGGTCGATGGTCAAACGATCGAGTTCTGGCGCAAAGTGAGCGTCTATGCCACCTCTTACCACCCGTCCATCTTTGGCGACAACCCGCGCACACGTTCGGGGCTGCCCCTGCAAAAGGGCACCGTCGCAGTCTCAGCTGCCTGGTACCCAAGCATGGCGCTGCAGCCAGTTTACGTGCAGGGCTATGGCTTTGGCACGGTTGGCGACTCTGGTTACGGCATCCCGGGCACCTACTGGATCGACCTGGGCTACAGCGACGAAGATTATGTCGGCTGGCACAGTTGGACGACGCTCTATCTACTCCCTCCGATTCCCGCCTGGTACCCAGCGGTGCTGCCATGAAATATCTTGACATCTTCCCGCTCTTAAAAAAGTATGGGATTAAACCAAAAAAGTCGTTGGGTCAAAATTTTCTGATCGAACCAGCCGGGCTCAACAAGGTAATCGACGCAGCCGAACTCTCAAAAGCAGATGAAGTGCTCGAAATTGGAGCCGGGCTGGGCAGCCTGACCTACCTTTTGGCGCAAAAAGTCAGCCAGGTCACCGCTGTGGAAATCGACAAATCCATGCTCGCTCCCCTGAACGAAGCTTTGGCAAAATTCGACAACGTCCAGGTAGTTGAAGGCGACATCCTCGATCTCCAGCCAGACGAGTTGATGCGGAAGAGAGATTATGTCGTAGTCGCCAACATCCCTTATTACATCTCTTCCGCCATCATCCGTCACCTGATGGAAGCTGAGACCAGACCCAGGCGGGTGATTTTGACTGTGCAGAAAGAAGTGGCAGAACGGGTACTGGCGCGGGATGGGAAAATGAGCCTGCTGTCTCTTTCGGTGCAGGTTTTTGGGCGGGTTTCGCTAACCAGCATAATCCCCGCAGGCAGTTTCCTGCCTGCTCCAGATGTCGATTCGGCTGTTTTGAAGGTCGAGTTATACCCAGAACCTTTGGTGCCGCTTGGGCAGCTGAAAGCCTTCTTCAAGCTTGCTCATGCAGGTTTTGGGCAAAAGCGCAAAACCCTGCGAAACTCGCTCTCTGCCGGGCTGGCTCTCCCAAGCCAGGCTGCCGGGCAATTGCTGCTCTCTGCCGGGGTTGACCCACAGCGACGTGCTGAAACGCTCTCTATTGAGGAATGGAAGCGACTTACTGTTGCCTGGCAGGCTCCTGCCTGACCTTTTTCTGGCGTTTTTTGCCCGAACGAAGCGCGATTACCGCTCCAACGATGCTGGCAAGTCCTCCCAAAATCACCAAAGGGCGTTCCAGCAGCCACAACAAACCACGTAAACCCTTTCGGGCATGCTTGACCACCGCGGTTTTGGGAAAACTAACCTCTCCAGCCCAATCAAAGGTGATCAGGCGGGGCAAAAACTCTTGTTCAACACAGCCTTCCAGGCTGAAAATGTAAACCGGTTTGCCAGACTGCCAGGTCAGGCGCAAATCGGTTGAAAACTGCTCCCAGGTCATCACCTTTTGTGGTTTTATACCCTCCATCACCACTCCCCCGCCAGTGATACCGATGCCGATTGCCTGGGCTTCGTCGGCATAACTCCACAACATGCGATTTCCGAGGGGCTGAAAAAGGCTGGAATAGAGCATCAGCACTTCGCGGTCAACCGGCACATCCACCAGCCCGCCCAAACGCTGCGCGACCGTTGATTGTGCCTTACGATCATCAAGTAGAAATGGGAAGTGATACGCTTCCAGGAAATAACCGTCATCTTTGATATTAAACGCCAGCTTGCGGTAAGCCAGGCGCGCCTGCTTGAAGGATTCTTTTGACCGGAAGCGCTGCCACGCTTTTTTGAGCGCTGCTGGGCGCAGCGAGTAGGCATCGGTCATCTGGTTGAGGTCTGGCTCAATGTCCAACCCGATGCCGCTCCATTCGAGCCCGTGCAGGTCGGTCCAGGCTTTGAAATCGGCATAGCGCTGCACTGCCTGGGCGTGATTTTCCATGTTAAACCAATAGCCGTCGTCCTTCGGAAGCAACAGCCATGCCCTCACCGGAATCCCTACGCGGTTCAACTGGCGCACGATTTCAACCCGTTCGTTTGAAAAATCTAAGATCCCCATGGAAACACAGGCTTCAAGCGTATTGAGATCATCGTAGACAAAACGGTTTTCAAAGAGCTTCTTGAGCTCCACCCCGTCCAATTCGCAGAAAAAGGTTAGTTGCGAATGCATTATCTCACTAGGTGTTCTTTTTGCAAATAAAAAAGAGGTATTGAATTATACCGATAATCGATACCTCTTAGGTATTACAACTCCAATAGTTAATAAAAAGGCTAATATTTACAACAGGGCTATCTGATTACATTAGCTACCGTAATCTTCAGGGAAAGTAGCCTCTTCATCATCGTCATGGTGTTCATCACTGTAGTCACTATAGTCACTGTACCCAACATCGGTATGCGCTACCGCGAATTGTTGCACCAACCGAGCCTCAACGGCTGCCAAAATAGTGGTACCGCCATTCTCTGCCATGGTTCTCACCTCCTCTCTTAGTATGTTTGCTAAATTATATCTTAAAAAACCTTTACTTAAAAGCAAATTATCAATAGGTCAATAATCTTTTTATTAAGTCTTATCTTTCTCAGTTATAACCCAGCGAACAAACTGGTACTAGATTCGATTACTAAGCCATGTTTTGGCAATAACGACAAGAAATAAATATTTATTAGGTTGGCAGAATAAAGATTTGGATAAATGTCATTGTTCCACCAACCCATGAGTCAGTTTTTTAATTATTCCCCTTGGTTTTACTCACAAGATGTTCAACAAAGTTCAGTATATCTTGAGTTGCTTCACACAAAGGGTTCTTAGGTAAAAAATAGCATAATTCCGTGTAACGAAGTGCCGCACAACCATTATTACAAGCAAATTTCCAACGACATTCGTGGCAATCTTCTGGTATATATTGGGCATTACTTAGGTAGTCTGCATACACTTTAGATGCTCTAATATCTTCAAAACTAACCTGAGTAATGTTTCCTAAACATAATTCTGGTAATCCAGCAAATCTACCGCAGGGGTACACATTACCGTTTCCATCAACACTTAGAAACTTGTTGCATCCAGACGACATACTACAAACTTTGGGTGCCTTTCCTAGAACAGCTTCAACGTATCGCACAAAACTTTTTACCCTGATTTCGGGGTTATCAAGTTCCCACCAGCGTAAAAAGACTGTTCTCACAAAGGAAGCATATTCTTCCGCACTTATACCATAGTTAAGAGGACTTCCTTCAAGAAGGGTTTCAAAACAAGGAGAAAAATCAAAGCGTGTGAAGTGCTCCTTTAGGAAGTCAAATACCTCCATAGGGTGTTCTATGCTATCCCTGTTTATTACCGCACCTGCATCGACACGAACCCCCTTGGATTTGAGTAACTCAACCGCTCGCATTGTATCAGAAAGAGAACCACGACCGTCAGCGTAGAACCTATGAGTATCGTGTACCATACTAGGACCATCAACACTAAACCCTGGTTTAATACCACTAACTTTTATGAAATTAGCCCAGTTTTCATTAATGAGCACACCGTTGGTTTGAATTAGGTTTGTTACTTTACCTTTAATTCCAAACCTCTCAACCATTTCTTTCTGTATACGCAGAACTTCTTTATAAAAGGGAACTCCTGCAAGTGTGGGCTCTCCTCCATGCCATATAGTAACGTACTTTCTTTGAGGTACTTGAAAAAACTCAAAGAGTAGTTTCTCAAGTAAGCCCGGTGACATGGTTTTCGACCCTTGCCTTTGCCATAGATTCGGATCATTGTTGTAGCAGTAATCACATCTCAAAGTGCATCTGTTTCCTACAGGTTTTACAACCAAGGTTAAACTAGTCATTTCAATCGATCAATTCAAAATTGGGGACTTAGAAGGGATTCCCACCCTTCGGGGGAATTCTGCAGGTGTTGCTTTTGCCTTCGTCAAACTCACCAGGTAGCGTTCATCATCAATTTCTGGCAATTTCACCGGAATGAGCGTCTCAAGTTTTCCTCCCATTAATCGGATAGCGTTCCGACTGTTTTCTGCCTCTTCTTTGGCGCTGGCGCTTTTTTGCATCACCACGAACCCACCTAATCTAACCAATGGTAAAAGGTATTCAACCAAAGTTGGCGTTTTTGCAACCGCACGTGCAAGTGCCAGATCGTAATGCTCCCTATGCCCAGGATCTTGACCGATTTCTTCTGCTCGGGAGCTGCTGACAATCACGTCTTTCAATCCCAGTGCTTGAACTATATGCTCACAATAAACCGCCTTTTTCCTGATCGATTCAACCAGGGTTAGCCCGGCATCAGGGTAAATTATCTTGAGTGGAATACCAGGGAAACCTGCCCCTGTTCCAATATCAATCATGCTCAGGGGAATCCACCCTTCAGGAAAAGCTGTGATTACGCTGAGAGAATCCAAAAAATGTTTTATTTGGATCCCTTCCGGGTCGCGGATTGCGGTCAGGTTAAACTTCTGGTTCCATTCCAACAATTCTCGAAGATAAATATCAAATTGCTCTGACTGTCCAGCAGACAACGTCACACCATATTCACTCTTCGCATATTCCTGCCAGGTTTGCATTGCATGATTATAAAGCCAATCGAGAGACCGGTGTAGCAAAATGGATATCTTAGGATCTGTTAAAAATTCCTAAAAATTCCTGCACCCAAATACGCAAACAGAAGCATTTTTCCGATCTTGCCTACCCAGGTGAAAATCAAAAACTTCCACAAGGGCATCTTCCCAGCCCCGGCGATGAAGCCCGCCATATCAAAAAGTGGGTTCGGAATGAACGCCAGAAAAATAATTGGCCAATGATTGTATTTTTGGATCCAGCCCTCCAAGCGCTTATACCAATCCAGGTTGGTGAGCCACACCTGCCCACCCACCCCAGCCATATAACCGGAGAGTTCTCCCAATGCAGCGCCAGTGCCCGCAGCGATCGCCACCCAAAAAGGAGCGAAAATCGCGCCCATAGCCGATGTAAAAACCACCCCCGGCAGCGGAATTAAAACAGTCGCGTTGGAAAGAATTGATAACAAGAAAATACCCGGATAACCATAAGCCTCCAGGTGCTGAATTTTATCCCTGTTGACCAGCAACACTACCGAAAGCGCCAAAACGCCAACCAGCAGCACAATTCGCCAAATTTTTTGCCCCTTGGAAAATGCAGCCTTCTCGCTCAAAAGTTACCCATCCAGCACGCTGTTCAGGCGAGCGATCACCATCTCAGAAGCAACCTGGTTCAAACCGCCTTCAGGGATGATCACATCGGCATAACGTTTGGAAGGTTCCACAAACTCCAGGTAGGCAGGGCGCACCATTGCGAGATATTGGTTTACGACAGAATCCATCGTACGACCACGCTCAACAAGGTCACGCCTGAGGCGGCGAATGAAGCAGATGTCCTGGTCGGTGTCCACAAACAATTTCATATCAAACAATTGCCGCAAGCGTTTTTCAACGAAAATCAAAATGCCTTCGACCAAAATTAATGGCTTTGGCTCCACCAGGTTGGTTTCTTTCGCGCGAGTATGGTTAACGAAATCATAAACAGGCACACTGACTGCCTCACCTGCTTTCAATTTTTGAATATGCTCGATCATCAATTCGGTCTCAAGCGAACTCGGGTGGTCATAATTGACCTTCAAACGCTCTTCGAAAGGCTTGTGATCCTGGTTATGATAATAGGCGTCATGGGGCAGCATCGAGATGGAGTCCGGACCGATCTCCTGGAGAATCCTTTCGGATAGCGTAGTTTTCCCGGAACCCGAAGCCCCGGCGATACCGATTATGAAAGAGGATTGCTGTGATGACATGGCGTGATTATAACCTCAACTCTGGCATAAAAAGGCAACTGCAACAGTTGGGCACTGGTAATTTTCGCGACACTCTCAGGTATAATCACGGCAGGAGAGACAAGAACATGAAAGCAAAATTAATTGACGGAAAAGCAACAGCCGAACGGATTCGCGGTGAAGTTAAACAAGCGATCAATCAGCGTTTGCTGGAAGGCAAATCTCAACCTGGTCTGGCAACAGTACTGGTTGGCGAAAATCCGGCTTCCAAGGTTTACGTTCGCAATAAGCAGAAAGCCTGCGCTGAAGTCGGAATCCACTCGGTTGGCTATAACCTGCCCGAAGAAACCAGCCAGGAAGAACTTGAAGCCCTGGTGCGCACGCTTAATGCTGACCCTGCGATCAATGGGATTTTGGTGCAGCTGCCCCTCCCCAAACATCTTGATGAAGAAAAAGTGCTCACTGCCATCGACCTGACCAAAGACGTCGACGGTTTTCACCCGGTCAATATCGGTCGGTTGGCTCAAAAAGGACGTGAGCCTGTTTTTGTCCCCTGCACACCGGCGGGCTGCATGGTCTTACTCGAAGAATCAGGTGCGCAAATTTCCGGTGCCAACGCGGTTGTGCTCGGTCGGTCCAATATCGTTGGCATGCCGGTGGCGTTGCTGCTGGTTAAAGCTGATGCGACCGTCACGATCGTCCACTCGCGCACCAAAAATATTCCAGAAATCGTTCGCAGCGCTGACATCCTCGTAACTGCAATCGGTCAGCCCGAATTTGTCAAAAAAGAATGGGTAAAACCGGGCGCTTACGTAATTGATGTCGGCATCAACCAGGTCGATGACCCCAACGCCAAACGCGGTTACCGCCTGGTCGGTGATGTCGCCTTTGACGAGGTTTCTGAAGTTGCCGCTGCCATCTCGCCGGTGCCTGGCGGCGTCGGACCGATGACCATTGCCATGCTGCTGCGCAACACCTTACACGCGGCTCAACTCGCTGACAACGCCTAAGTCTCAAGACCAAACCTGGAGGTTTTCATGTCGACACTGCTGGTTAAAAACGCTTACCTGATCGTCACGATGGACAAGGCTGATCGCGAACTGCAAGACACAGCCATTTTTTGCCGTGATGGGGTCATCGAGCAAATCGGACCATCGTCAGAGCTCCCCCAGGTAGCTGACGAGGTGCTGGACCTGCAAGACCATATCGTCTTGCCAGGGATGGTCAACACCCATCACCACTTCTACCAGTCGCTGACGCGCGCGCTGCCAGGCGCGCAAAACGCCAACCTGTTCAACTGGCTGACTACGCTCTACCCAATCTGGGCACGCATGACCCCCGAGGATATCCACCTCAGCGCCCAGACCGTGCTGGCTGAATTAGCGCTCACTGGCTGCACAACTGCCTCCGATCACCTCTACCTGTTCCCTAACGGCAGCAAACTCGATGACGAAATTGAAGGCGCTGCCACAACCGGTATGCGTCTGCATGCATCGCGTGGTTCGATGAGCCTCGGTCAATCGCAGGGGGGTCTCCCTCCTGACAGCGTGGTCGACAGTGAAGCTTCCATCCTCAAAGACAGCGAACGCCTGATCCAGCGCTACCACGATCCCTCACATGGCTCGAAGCTGCAAATCGTGCTGGCACCCTGCTCGCCGTTTTCGGTCACCAGCCAATTAATGCGCGATTCCGCTGACCTGGCACGTAAGTACAACGTCCATCTGCACACTCACCTGGCAGAAACCGAAGACGAAGAAGATTTTTGCCTGGAAATGTTCGGGCTCAAACCGGTGCCATACATGCAATCAGTCGGCTGGATAGGAGATGATGTCTGGTTTGCCCATTCAGTATGGGTGAATGATGCCGAGCTGGACCTCTACGCTCATCATGGCTGTGGCGTGGCACACTGCCCGTCTTCCAACATGCGCCTGGCGTCCGGCATCGCGCCGGTGATGAATATGCTCAGTCGCGGAATCAAACTGGGGCTGGGCGTGGATGGTTCTGCCAGCAATGACAGCTCACACATGCTCAACGAAGTCCGCCAGGCAATGCTTTTGGCACGTTTAAACAGTGGGCTCAAGGGCGCTTCCCGCTCTGCGCCCGATGCGCCTCCGTTGATGACCGCCAGGCAAGCGCTCTCAATCGCCACGCGCGGCGGCGCTTCCGTCCTGGGGCGCACCGATATTGGCAGCCTTGAAGTCGGAAAATGTGCCGATTTCTTCGCCGTCAACCTGAACAAACTCGATTATGCCGGTGCCTTGCAAGATCCGGTCGCCGCGGTGGTCTTTTGTGCCCCGGTCAAAGCTGACTGGACAGTGGTCGGCGGTGATGTAATCGTGCGGCAGGGGCAATTTACCAAATTCGACATCCAGGAACACGTTAGCAAGCACAATGCTGTTTCGCGCCGCCTGGTAGAAAATTAAACCATCCCTAAGACAGGGAGAAATTAGGAGAATAGTCAATGCAGAAAAAAGGTTTAGCCGTTGTAGCAGTTGGGGGGAACGCACTGATTCTTGATAAACATCACCAAACAGTGCCAGACCAATTCAACGCTGCGGTGAGAACGATGAAACATATCGCCGATATGATTATTGACGGCTGGGATGTCGTCATCACCCACGGAAACGGTCCGCAGGTTGGTTTTATCCTGCGCCGATCCGAAATCGCTTCCCATGAGCTCCACGAAGTTCCGCTCGATTATTGCGGAGCGGACACCCAGGGCTCAATCGGTTATATGTTCCAACAAGCGTTATACAACGAATTTAAAGAACGCGGCATCGAAAAGCTCGCCGCGACAGTCGTAACACAGACCATTGTCGATTCAAACGACCCCGCTTTCCAAAACCCCACCAAACCGATCGGCTCCTTCATGGACGAAGATCTGGCGATGTCAAAACGCGAAAACGACGGCTGGGTGGTGGTGGAAGATGCCGGTCGTGGTTGGCGGCGAGTGGTGCCTTCACCGATCCCGCAAACCATCGTCGAAGCAGACGCGATCCGCAGTCTGATCGACAACGGTTTCGTCGTCGTCGCAGTCGGCGGCGGCGGCATCCCCGTGATGCAGCGTGAAGACGGCAGCCTGATCGGCGTGGAAGCTGTTATTGACAAAGACTTTGGTTCTGCAATTCTCGCCAGCATGATCGATGCTGACCTCTTCCTGATCAGCACCGCTGTTGAAAAAGTAGCGGTTAACTTCAACAAACCAGACCAAAAATGGCTGGATGAGATTACCGTCGCTGAAGCCAGGCAATTAATCGAGGATGGTCAGTTCGCCAAGGGTTCAATGCTGCCAAAAATTGAAGCAATTTTGAAGTTTATGAACGCCGGAGGCAACAAGCGCGCCCTGATTACCGACCCCGCCCACATCAAAGACGCACTCGATGGTAAAACCGGCACCTGGATTGTGCCTTAAAGCCAGTCTTAAAGTAAAATAATCGTGAAGTGGACCAGCGGTTTTCGGTCCATACGACGAAATAGGTCCACTCTTCCTTCCCCCCTCAACGGGGGATAGGAAGGTGGCTGTTTGAAAAGAAGATTTGAACGGTCGCTGTCAGGTGCAAACGGATAGACAAGTTATCAGACCTTCCTGCGATTAAGTCAGGAAGTTTAGCGGATTGAATTGATGCAATATGCCAATTAGCTACTTTCAATGCTCTCAGTGTGGGGCAAAATTCTCGCCCGAACAGGTCACTTACACGTGCCCTGCCTGTGGTGGCAACCTGGACACACATCTCACCTTCGAAGAGAACCCAGCCGAAGTAACTCAGGCTGAGATCATCCAAAGCAGGCACCACTCAATCTGGCGCTATGCCCCTCTGCTACCAGTCGCTGACCCCAAATTCGAACATACACCGCTTCATAGGGTTGGCTTCACACCGGTTTACCAACCAGAGCGCCTGAGAAGCAAGTTAGGCTTACGCCAACTCTTTGTCAAGGATGAAAGCTTCAATCCCAGCCAATCGTTCAAAGACCGTGCCAGCGCGATCGTGATTGCCCGTGCTATCGAGAAAAATATTGTAACCACCATCACTGCCTCCACCGGCAACGCTGGCGCTGCCATGGCTTGCATGGCAGCCAGCGTAGGCAAACGCGCGATCATCCTCGCGCCAGAAAGCGCTCCGCCTGCCAAAATCGCACAATTACTCACCTTTGGGGCAGAAGTAGCCCTGGTTGAGGGCAATTATGACGACGCCTGCCGGCTCAGCCTCACCGCCTCGCATGAATTTGGTTGGTACAACCGCAACACCGGTTACAACCCCTTTACAGTCGAAGGCAAGAAGACCGCCGGGTTGGAAATCTGGGAACAAGTAATCAGATTTTTGCCTCCAGAGCAAAAGCTGACTGTGTTTATACCCGTCGGCGATGGCAACATTCTCTCAGGTATTGCCAAAGGCTTTATCGACTTACTCGCGTTAGGGTGGATTGATCAGCTTCCGCGTCTGGTGGGGGTTCAGGCGGAGGGCTCAGCCGCGATTTACAATGCATTTATCAACAACAAAGAGTTTATCGATCCCGTACACGCCCAAACTGTCGCTGACAGCATTTGCGTTGACTTCCCTGGTGATGGCTTTCGCGCCCTGAAAAGGGTGCGCGAGAGCGGTGGCTTTTTCATGACCGTCAACGACGATGAGATTCTGGCTGCCATACCTGCTTTGGGCAGTGTTGGTTTGTTCGTCGAACCAGCCGCTGCGACAGCATACGCCGGCTTGGTCAAAGCTCTGGAAAATGAGTTGATTGACCCCGAGTCCACAGTTCTGGTCATGGCGACTGGAAGCGGTCTCAAAGACGTCGAGGCTGCCATGCGCGCCGTTTCGCTTGCCCCTGTTATTGAACCCAAATTATCTGATCTCAAGGAGGTATTTGGTGTCTGAACCAACATTTACCGTAATCGCCCCAATCTATAACGAGCTTGAAAACCTGACCCTGCTCTACCAGCGGGTCAAAGCAGTCATGGAAAGCACCGGTGAGCCCTGGGAGCTGATTTTGGTCGATGACGGCAGCACCGATGGCTCCACAGACATCATGCGCCAGTTAGCCGCAGAAGATCAGCGCGTGCGACCGGTCATCTTCGCCCGCAATTTTGGTCACCAGATAGCAGTGACTGCCGGCATGGATTACAGCCGTGGGCAAGCTGTCACGATCATCGATGCTGACCTGCAGGATCCGCCTGAAGTGATTCTTGACTTGATCGAAAAATGGCGCGAAGGCTACCAGATCGTTTACGCGGTCCGTTCTGAACGCGAGGGCGAAAGCTGGTTCAAACTGACCACAGCTTCCCTGTTCTACAAGCTAATCTTCAAAATCACCGACGTAAAGATTCCGCTCAACACCGGCGACTTCCGCCTGATCGACCGCAAAGCCCTCGATGTTATGGGCACCATGCGCGAGCGCAGCCGCTTCCTGCGTGGGATGGGTGCCTGGGTTGGTTTCAAGCAGATTGGTGTGGAATACAAGCGCCACGCACGACACGCTGGTGAGACCCATTACCCCCTTAAGAATATGATCAAGCTTGCCCTGAACGCCATCACCGGATTCTCCACTTATCCGCTCCAACTGCTTACCACCGCTGGGGCAATCCTGGTGGGGCTTAGCCTGGTATTATTGCTGGTCTACTTACTGCTGGCAATCTTTAACAATTTTGACCTCACTTACATTCTCGCCACCTGGCTAAGTCTGATCTTCCTCTCGGGCATCCTGCTGATCGGCATGGGCATCCTCGGAGAATATATCGGGCGTACATATGACGAAGCCAAGGGCAGACCACTTTATATTATTGCGGAGGGTCCGGATGAACCGTTTGACCCCACCCGCCTCGGAAAAAAATAAACATCGAAGGAACGACCATGACCAAAATTGACCTGACCATCATGAACGACCGCCTCGAACGAACCCTGCAGCGTGTTCGCGAGAAGAAAATCATTATCCCCACCCTGGCACAACAAAAAGACCCCACCCTGGTACCGGCTGATATTCAACAAAGACTGCGAGAAATTGGCCTGTGGGATCTTCACCCCCTTAATCTCTTTCGCATTACCTGGAAAAACGAGCCGGTTGTGCATGGAGGCGGTTTTGGTGGGGTTAACTATCTCGAATTCCCAAAATCGCTGACCGGCGTGGATGCCCGCATCGTCGGTCTGGTTGGCAAGTGGTTCCCTACCGGCGTTCACAAAGTCGGTGCTGCTTTTGGCTGCCTGATTCCGCAGCTGGTCACCGGTCAGTTTGACCCCACCACCCAAAAAGCAGTCTGGCCCTCAACCGGCAATTATTGCCGCGGCGGTGCTTATGACTCTTACTTGTTGGGATGTAAATCTGTTGCCATCCTGCCCGAAGGCATGAGCAATGAGCGTTTCGAATGGCTTCGCTCGATTGCCGACGAAGTCATTGCCACACCTGGCACTGAATCAAACGTCAAAGAGATCTTCGATAAAACCTGGGAATTGCGCCGTAGTGGTGAGGATTTGGTCATCTTCAACCAGTTTGAAGAATTTGGCAACTACCTCTGGCATTATATCCTGACGGGAGACGCGCTCGAACGCGCCGCGCGCGCTGTTATGGGTCCGACTGATCGTATGGCTGGCTTTACTGCCGCTACCGGTTCTGCTGGCACAATCGCCGCAGGCGATTATCTGAAGCAGATCTTTCCCTACAGCAAAATTATTGCCAGTGAAGCACAGCAATGTCCAACCCTGCTCGATAACGGCTTTGGCGCCCACCGCATTGAAGGCATTGGCGACAAGCACGTACCTTGGGTACACAATGTTAAGAACACCGATTTTGTCACTTCCATCGATGACAATGCCGTGGTCAACCTCGCCCGTCTCTTTAACGAAGAAGCGGGCAAAGACTACCTGGTTGCCTCTGGGGTGGACGAGGAAACCGTCGGGAATCTGGACCTGCTCGGTTTTTCAGGTATTGGGAATCTTTTGTCCGCTATCAAATTCGCGAAATACTGCGAACTGACCAGCAACGACATCATTCTGACCGTGCTGACCGACTCGATGGAGCTTTACGGCAGCCGTCTGCTCGAGATGCAGGAAGAATCCGGTAACTACACCCACAACAACGCCATCGCCGATGACGCCCGCTACCTCAAGGGGCAAACGATTGACTACATGCAGGAGCTCGGTTACCGCGATCGCAAACGCGTTCACAACCTTAAGTATTACACCTGGGTTGAGCAGCAAGGTCGCACCTATGAAGAAATTATGGACCAATGGTATGACCCTGATTACTGGACTGAAATCCAATTGCAAGGTCCCGAAATCGACGCGTTGATCGAAGAATTCAACCACAAGGCAAAGGTACAGCTCTAAAGGAGAGCGCTTGAATCAATCCGCACAAATTTCTGAAACCAGCCTGGTGATGGTCGCGGTGCTCCCTTCTGCCCGCGATCTCGATATCGCGCGCTTGCTGGGCTGGTATCGCATCCCGCTAAGATCTGCCCCCAAAATTATCGCTGTCGATTACATCGCGTTTTATCAAACCTCTTCTTTCGCCAGGGAACAACCGGCTCAAATTCGCTGGCTTGCCCCCATTTTGGGTCACGAGCTGACCACCCGAGCAGAGTTGCTTCAAGACCAGGCAAACCACCCTCGTGCCCGGGAAGAATATTTCAAAATCCAGCTGGGTCCGCTCCTGGAATTGGATACCCCAATCCCTGCCAAAAACTGGAAAAGGGTCACATTTTTCTACACAACCGGTGAGCGGATTAAGAACGCTCAAAATCTCAACGACCTGCCAGTTCATGATGAAGAAAGACCAATCCTCTGGAAGGCGCTCCGTGAACGAGCCCTCAAAAGCGAGGAATACCAGGCAAGCGAGCTGCCCGAGATTGCGTTGGACCCGGCAATCCTGGCTTTATTAAGCGGATTTACCCAGGCAAAATCGTAAGAAAGGCTGTAACAATGAAAACAATCATCAGAAACGGCACAATTGTGACTGCTGAAGGCAGTTTTAAGGGCGACCTTTTGATGGAAGGCGAAATCATCACCGAGATCGGCGAATCGGTCTTTCTTGATTCAGGCTGGGTTTTTGACGCCGAAGGCATGTTCGTTTTACCCGGCGGGGTCGACCCGCATGTGCACCTGCATCTTCCAATGGCTGGCACGGTTTCTTCTGACGATTATTACACCGGCGGCAAAGCTGCTGCTTTTGGCGGCACCACCACGGTGATTGATTTTGTTTCGCAGGGTCCTGGCACTCTCGCCGATAGTGTGAAAGCTCACCGGGAGCTTGCTGATGCTACTGCCAGCGTCGATTACGCCTCGCACATGAATATCACCCACTTCAACGACCAGATTGGCGAACAAATCGCTGATCTGCCCGGTCTGGGGATAACCAGCATCAAGGTTTTCACCGCCTACAATGACCGCCTGCGTCTTCACGATGGAGACATATTCCGGGCAATGCGCATCGCTGGGCAGAACGATATCCTCACCCTCGTACACGCCGAAAACGGCGATGTGATCGACCTGCTGATCAACGAAGCACTCGAAGCCGGTCACACTGAACCCATCTGGCACGCACTCACCCGCCCTGGCTGGGGCGCGGTCGAAGCCAGCCTGCGCGCTTTTGCCCTGGCAGCCCAGGCGGATGCCCCTGTCTACCTGGTGCACATGAACATGGACGGCGAAGTTGACCAGCTCAAATACGCCCGTTCGAAAGGCATTTACGCCATGGGTGAAACCTGCCCGCAGTATCTCTTTTTCACCGCTGAAAACCTGCAGCAGCCTGATGGCGCGAAATTTGTTTGCTCACCGCCAGTTCGATCAAAAGCAGATAATGCCGCACTCTGGCAAGGACTTGAAGACGGCTCCATCCAGGTTCTGGCGACCGACCATTGCCCCTTCTTTTTTGATGGTCAACAGCCCATCGAATACGAAGGGCAAATGATCGCCATTCCGGGTAAAGAACTCGGAAAAGACAACTTCACCAAAATTCCCAACGGCTTGCCGGGTCTGGGCGACCGCATGCCATTGTTATGGACCCATGGCGTCGGCACCGGTCGCATCAGCCTTGAACGCTTTGTCGCCCTGACCTCCACCAACCCGGCAAAGATCTTCGGTCTCTACCCCAAAAAGGGCTGTCTTAGACCTGGCTCGGACGCCGACGTTGTTATCTGGGATCCTGATCAAAAGGTCAAATATGGTGTCAACATCGCCTGCCACCGCACGGACTACAATCTGTACGAAGGCTGGAATCTGAAAGGTATGCCCAGAACCGTGATTCAACGTGGAGATATCTTGATTGAGGATGGGCTCTGGAAGGGCAAACCTGGGCAAGGTCAATTCCTTCACCGGCAAAGTGGAGAAATCCTTTAAGGCAGATCATGATTCTCTTTGCCATCATGGGAGTGCTTTTTCTCGGTTCCTCGGTCATCCTGATCACGAACTCCTACCGACCTAACACGGCGCGTTCTTGGGCGATTGCCATGACCGCGGCGCTGCTGGCGTGGATCGCGTCCTTCGTTTTGCGCCTTTACCTGCCATCGCAAGTCGATTTGCTAACCTGGTATCCGGGCACCCTTTTCGAAGACCAGCTTGCACTAGTGCTTGATTACATCAACTGGCCCTACATGGTCGCTGTATTAAGCATGTGTGTGGCTGCACTGCTAACAGATACCACCCGGGCAGACCCGGGCATCACCACTTCATCCTGGTCTCTCTCTATTCTGCTTACCGGTCTGAACCTTTTTGCCATCCTGGCGGCGAACCCTCTCACCATGGCGATTGCCTGGATGGTGACCGACCTGGTTGAACTGGTCACGCTCGTACGCATGTCTACGACACACGAATTTATGTCGGGAAGTGCCAACCTTTTCTCTATTCGCATCCTCAGTACATTTTTGCTGCTCACTGCCACCTCAATCGCCTGGCAAACCAATCCTTTCTCAAGCTTTGATGTAATGCAGCCAACCGCCAGTGTATTATTTTTGATCGCTGCAGGTCTGCGGTTGGGCGTCTTCCCGCTCAATTTGCCCTACCTGGATTCTCCCGCCTTACGCCGGGGAACCGGCACACTCTTTCGTCTCATGCCAGCTGCCTCTGCCTTGGTGCTGATCGCCCACCTGCCTTCAGACCTGTTGGTTTTCAACCAAAACCTAGTCAACCTTGTTCAGGTTATAACGCTCATTGCCGCGTTTTATTCTTCTGTGATGTGGTTAACCCGACCAGACCCTTACGAAGCCCGCCCTTATTGGATGGTCGCTTTTTCCTCCTTCGCCATCCAAAGTGTGCTCAACGGACAACCAGAATCCAGCCGGGTTTGGGGTTTGGCGCTCCTGCTTTCCGGCAGCTTACTTTTTCTCTTCAATCCACCAATCCGGCGAATCCGCTATTTGCCATTGCTTGGTTTGCTGGGCTTTTTTGGTTTGCCATACACCTTTGCCGCCTCAGGTTGGGTCGGGCTGCTCTCTGATACGCTAAATTTCACCTCGGTGGTCATGATCATCACCCACGCGTTCATGGTTTTGGGGTATAGCCGCTTTATTGTGGAAGCAGACAGTTCGGTAACAGGATTGGAAAAATATGCCCGGATCACCTTTCCACTCGGTTTGGTTACCCTTATCCAAACAATTTTGATTTTAGGTTTGATTGGATGGCCTGGAGTGTTGACTTTAGGCAACCTCTACGGTTCGTTGGGCAGTCTTGCACTCGTGATTATCGGGGGTCTCGTCAGCTGGCGGTTCGGATTCCACCTGCGAGCCGATGTTCAGCCGCCGAGCTTCCCGCTTTATCGTTTATTGACTACAATCCTGGGTTTTTTCCGTAATGTGTTGAGTCTCTCCTGGATTTCTGCACTCGCCCGGCGGTTTTACAGTTCTCTCTCCGGTCTTTCCGTGTTTTTTAGCCAAATTCTCGAGGGAGATGGCGGCATTTTGTGGTCGGTAGTATTCTTGCTGGTGCTGTCAATTATCTTCCTTTCGGCTGGGGGCTTCTGATGGACGATATCCTTCATTTCCTGCCGATATATCTCGCGCTTGCGGCTGCGATACTTAACCTTGTTCGCCGCCAATGGACCCTCAACCTAATCTCGCTTGCCGTTCTTTTCATCTCCATGATTCCACCGCTCCTGCGGATACTCCCCACACCACTTGCCTTAATCCTGCCATTTACCGGATTGATGGTCACCCTGATTCTCTATCTTACGCTCTTAAACGTCGGTGGCATTGAGCGCATTCACCTGTTCCGCCGACCCACCAGTGGCGAGATCTTTCGTGCACTGGTCGGAATCTTCTTAATAACCATTTTGCGCGTCTTCCTCCCGATCATCCAGCAAGCCATCTTCCCCCAAGTATCATTGAGCCATCTTCTCCTCAGTCTCGGTTTGGTATTGGTTGGCTTGCTCCAGCTCGGAACCATCCAGGAACCTTTTTACCTCACCATTGGCATCCTGACCTTCCTGTCAGGCTTTCAAATACTGATTAGCGCCCTCGAATTTTCTTACTTATTGGAAGCCTTATTCGTGGCAGTCAATCTTCTCCTCGCAATCGTCGGTGCCTTCTTTATCGTAAAAAACGAAGAGAGCAAACAGCATGAATAACACAGTTCTGATCTGGATCGCGTTACCATTGCTGCTTGGTTTAGCATTAGTAACCATCCAGCGTTTCCGCCGGCTCTCAACCATATTAGCAACGATAATACCCTTACTCCTCGCTGGCTCTGCCTTGCTTTTCTCGGGCGGTCTCAATTTGCAGATAATTGGTCGGGTTTTCACGCTGTCGGATAGCTTTCAAGTTTTTGGACGCACCATTCAAATCACGGCCGATCAACTTCGAATACTCGCTCTGCTTTACTTTCTTTGCTTTCTCTGGAACTTAATTTCTGGCATGTTTGATGTCGGTCGCTGGTTCAATAGCCTTTCGCTGGTCATCACCGCGCTTTGGGGCGCCGTCCAGTTCATCAGCCCCTTCTTATATTCTGCTGTGGTGATCGAATTAATTGCCTTGATCAGTACGCCTCTGCTTTCTCCCCGCGGAACACCGGCAAGAAATGGCGTTATCCGTTTCCTGAGCATGCAAACCCTGGCGCTGCCGCTGATTCTTCTGAGCGGCTGGATGGTCTCAGGTATCGAGACCTCACCTTCAGCAGAATCCCTGGTGCTGCGTGGTTCATTGTTGGTCATCGCCGGTTTCTCGCTCTGGGCAGGCATTTTCCCGGTGCATAGTTGGCTGCCGATGCTCACCGAAGAAACACACCCCTGGATAATCACCTTTCTTCAGACCATTATGCAGATAGGTTTGGCACTTTTCTTTCTTGCCTTCCTCAACCATTTTGCCTGGCTGCGAAATCTGGATGGGCTCACCCAGGTTTTGAAGTGGATCGGCAGTCTCTGCGTTGTCTCGGCTGGAGTTATGCTCGTTTTTCAGAGAAAACTCAGCCGCGTATTGGGCTACATCTACCTGGCAGGCACTGGCTATATCGTGCTTGCGATGGCATCAACCCAGCAAGGACCGCTCGAGCTGATATCCCTGATGTTGCTTCCTTTGACTTTCTCTTATTGGTCGCTCGGCTTTACTTTTTCAGCCCTCAGGCAGGCACTGGACAGCGAAATACTCGATTATGACGAACTTGTGGGGTTGGTTTGGCGGTATCCAAGGATCAGCATTCTATTGGTAGCCAGCTTGCTCAATAGCTTCGGTATGCCGCTTTTTTCACTGTTTCCGAGCCGGCGTATCATCCTGGGAATTGTTGCCACAGAAAGCTTGCCCATCCGGCTCTTTATCAGCGTCGGCATCCTCGGTATGGTCCTCATGTTGCTGCGCTTGCTTTCAGTAATTCTCCAGCCTCCCCCCGATGTGGGGCAAGACAAAGTTGAAAGTCCTTTACTGGTGCTGCCAGTCGCGTTGATATTGCTGCTTATGCTGGTTGGTGGGTTGTTCCCACAATTTTTTTCTGCCCCGCTCAACGGTTTACTGGTTTCTTTTCAAAACCTTTTGAAGTAGGAAAGTAGCTTAACACCGATTTTAGGTATAATCTCATAATACAACTGACCGAAAGACAGGAAGCTTATGGACGAATATTCGGGATTAGAACAATTAGAAAAACGCGTTGAATGGCTCGACAACGAACGCCGCAACGATAAAACCAACCTCGCTTCACTTCAGAATCGCCTTACGATTCTCGAAGGAGAAAACTTAAACCTGCGCAAGCAAATTAAAGAACTCGAAGTGTTGATCACTCGCAATACCAACCAGATCAACAGCATGGACAAGTACGACAACCGCATCGACCGTCTTAATATCGATTTAACCAAGCAGATCAGGGAAGTCAATGAACGCGCCGAAAACAATCTGACCGAAGCACAGAAACGAACCAAAATTGAGGTAGACGCGGCTAAAAAAGCCATCGCCGAACTTTACCCAATGAGCGAAATGTTCGATCCTATCCGTACGGATATAGGCAATCTCAAGGCTGAAGATGCCCGCCTGGCACGACTGAACGAAGAGGTGAAGGTGAAAATCCAGGAGGTCGATCGTTTCGACGAAGATTACCGCCGTTCATTACACTTATTGGAAGAAGGTCGCCGCCAGGAAGCCAAACGGGTCAACGATCTCCAGGGCGAAATCGCTTCAGTCCGAAAACGGCTCGAGGAAACCCGCAGCCGATTCGATAGTTTCACCGACAGTTTCCGCACGCTCGACTCCCGTATCGCTGAAGTGCAAAACAATGAAAAAGACCGCCGCGAGAACCAATCGCAATTTATCGAACGTGTTAACAGTTCGCTGGTGGAGAACGACAAAGTCTTTTCCGGTTGGGAAAAGCGTTTTGCCGAGATTGACCAATTCAATGCCAACCTTGGCTCTCAAATAGAAACGCTCGAAAAGGTTCGCTTGTCAGTCACAAAGGCGATCCATGATGCCGAAGAATCCTCTCAACGGTTTGAGCGCCGGATTAACGAAATCACCGAATTACAACGGCTCAACAACGATCGCTATCGCCAGGAATGGACAAGCTTTAAGTCTGATGACGTAAAGCGTTGGACCAACTACATGCTCGCCCAGGAAGAACAGGACCGCGACACAAACCAGCAGTTCACCGACCTCACAAAGCAGCTTCAGGAACTTGACGATCTGACCGCCCTGATGCGCGATGACCTGGACAATCTCAGCCGCGAGACTGTTAGGCACGTCCAGACCGTTTTGGTCGCCTTTCAGGAATCAATTCAAAGTATCGCTCCCCTGGTCGATAAGGGTTAATCCATGAATATCCTGGGCACTGCTGGGCATGTTGATCACGGGAAGTCAACCCTGATTGCTGCACTAACCGGTACGCACCCGGATCGGCTCAAAGAAGAAAAAACTCGCGAGATGACCATTGAGCTGGGTTTCGCTTCCCTGGTGCTCCCTGGCGGGGAAGAAATCGGCATAATCGATGTTCCCGGACACCGTGATTTCATCGGCAATATGCTCGCCGGAATCGGCGGTATTGATGCTGTTTTGTTGGTAGTAGCAGCAGACGAAGGCGTTTCTGCCCAGACTCGCGAACACCTTGCGATAATCGACCTGCTGGATATTCGCCGCGGTGTAATCGCATTAACCAAAACCGACCTGGTGGATGATCCTGATTGGCTCGAACTGGTCGGGATGGATATTCGCGAACTGGTTGAGCCAACCTCACTGAAGGATGCCCCAATTGTGCCAGTTTCTGCCCGCGACGGTAAGGGCATCCCTGAATTGTTACATCAAATCGAAAAAGTGCTTGAGAATATTCCAGACCGTAAAAATTTGGGCAAACCTCGTCTGCCTGTGGATCGGGTCTTCACGCTCACAGGCTTTGGCACGGTAGTCACCGGCACCTTGCTGGACGGCAGCCTGCGCGTCGGTGATGAAGTTGTCTGCCATCCGGGTGGAAAAACCGGTCGAATTCGTGGGTTGCAGAACCACCACCATAAACTGCAAAAGGTAGATCCCGGTTTTCGCACTGCCGTCAACATCGTTAACCTCAATTACCAGGATATCGCCCGGGGGGACGTAATCGCCCACCCCGGAGACTACTTGCCCACGTCTTTGATCGACGCACACTTCCGCTTGCTTGATGACAGCCCTTTTCCTGTCAGGCATAACATGGAGGTCAAGCTTTTTCTTGGTTCAGCCGAAACCACCGCCCGTTTGCGTCTTTTAGGCAGCCAGGAGCTGCGACCAGGGCAGGATGCTTTCATCCAGCTGCGTACCGATCACCCGATTGTCGCCGCCAAAGACGACCGCTTCATCTTGCGGCTTCCCTCCCCTTCGGAAACCCTTGGCGGTGGCATCGTGCTCGATCCAGACCCCCGCCGTCTGCACAAACGCTTTCAGGAAGAAAATCTGGAGCGGCTTGATAAAATGTTCGCAGGCTCTGAGGCAGAACTGGTCTCGCAAATTCTCGAGAGCAACGGCGTTGCCAGCCTGGCGACGATTGCACAAAAATCTGCCCTTCCCCTGGATACTGTCGTAGTGCTGCTCGATGAGATGCTCAATGAGGGCGTTGCCATCAACCTTGGAAAAGGGAAAGACTCTTCCAAACGATCTTACATGCACCCTGCTTATTGGCAGGCTGTCTCCAAAAAAGCTCTCGGGAGCCTGGAATCCTTCCATAAACAATATCCATATAAAACAGGCATGCCGCGGGAAGACTTCCGCGCAGCCTTGGGGCTTTCCCAGGTCCTTTTTGACCAAATTATTGAAAAGCTCGCCCAGGAATCCCAGCTCATCTCAAAAGGCAGCCTGCTCTGGGCTCCTGCTCACAAGGTGGTCTTGACCCCGCAAGACGAAGCGAAAGCTGCTCCGATTCTTGCTGAGTTCGCAGCCAACCCCTTCTCTCCACCTGACATCAACCGTTTACGCCTTGAGCTCGGTCACGATCTGCTCGAAGGGCTTATCTCATCGGGGAAGCTGGTGGCTGTCTCAGACCATGTGCTTTACACACCGCAGGCATTGTCCGAAATGCGCCAGTGGGTTGCGGAAACAATTACATCCAGCGGAGATGTCAGCCTGGCACAATTCCGCGACCATTTCAATACCAGCAGAAAATTTGCCACGGCGGCACTCGAATATTTCGATTCGATCGGTTTTACCGTCCGAAAGGGTGACGTTCGCGGCTTAAGATAGTACAATAGCAGTATTACCATTCTAAAAAAGGAGAAATAGTTATGGCTTGGAAAGTACTCATCACAGACGGCTTGGAAAGCAACGGAAAAGAATTGATCAACCAGGTTGGCGAAGCTGTTGACAGGAAAGGGATCGATGCCGCGTCACTGCTTGCAGAAATCGGCGAATATCACGGCTTGATCGTACGCGGTCGCACTAAAGTCACCCGTGAAGTTTTTGAAGCTGCAAAGAACCTCAAAGTCGTTGGTCGTGCTGGGGTTGGGGTGGACAATATTGACCTTGAGGCTGCTAAAGAGCATGGTGTAACTGTGGTGAACTGCCCAGTGGCTACTTCTGAAGCAGTCGCCGAACTTGCTATGGCAATGATCTTTGGTCTCTCCCGCGAGTTACCGCGCGCGGATGCTGCCATGAAGAACGAGAATTGGGCAAAGAAAGAATTGATGGGCGCAGAGCTGATGGGCAAAACCCTCGGTATGATCGGTTTTGGTAATATCGGTCAACTCGTCGCCAAATATTGTGCTTGCATGGGTATGAAAGTGGTCGTCTACAAACGTACATGGGACCCTGAGTTTGTTCGTGAGAAGGGCTTCGAACAGGTCCACCTCGATGAACTGCTCGCAAACGCCGATTTCATCAGCCTGAACCTGCCGCTGAACGCTGAGTCAAAGCATTTGCTCAATGACGAAGCTTTCGCCAAAATGAAAGACGGGGTTTATATCGTGGACGCTTCGCGTGGTGGCGTTATCGATCACGCTGCCCTGCTGCGCGCGATCGAATCGGGCAAGGTTGCTGGCGCTGCCCTCGACGTTTATGAGAAGGAACCTCCTTTGGAGTGGAACCTGGTCAAGAACGCCAAAGTCATCGCCACACCGCATATCGGTGGGCAAACCGTCGAAGCGCAGCTTCGCGCCGCCGAAGATATCGCCTCCGAAGTTGTCAACGTTCTTGAAGGCAACCCCCTTCGCTGGAAGATATGCTAAGAGCATCTTGATATAAACAATTGAGAAGTGTGTACGGGCGGGCTCCAAACCCGCCCTTATCTTAAGCTGAAGCAGTATCCCTCCATCAATACGCCAATCGAACAAAAAAGGCAGGTCTCAGACCCGCCTCTACAATCTTCTCAGCGAATTACCTACGGCTGTGGCGTAGCTGTCGGATAAATAATCTCCTGCCCGGGCGTACCCACAGGCGTCGCTGTCGGAATTGGTGTCAACCCGGAAGGGTCATGCACGTAAACATAATCGCCCAACTCCGCCCACTGGAACAACCAGTTGGCATCGCCAGGGAACATATTGACACAACCATGAGACTGTTTGAAGCCCAGCACCGCAGGCCAGTAAATCCCATGAATCGCCTGGGCGTGATTGTAATACATCGCCCACGGCACACTTTCAAAATAGTAAAAATCAGACCGGTCTGCCGCGTAAGACCCTTGCATGTTATCCAGTTCGCGTTTCTCATAAATCCGGTATGTGCCGGGGCTGGAATAGAGCGCGCCTGAGCCAGTTGCCACCACCGCCGCGAACACCAGTTCATTGTCTTCGTAGGCAGATAGTGTCTGGTTATGCAAATCAATATTGATCCATTTGCCGCCTTCTACGCCAGGTGGTGTGGTTGTGTCAACCACAACCCTACGCGCTTTCAACGAAGGGATCCACTCTGAAGGTGCCACCTGGTACCACTCGTAGCCTTCCGCCTCGACCATATTATAGATCGGAAAAGCTTCATACTTAATATAAGAGTTCCCGGTAGCGCCGGAAGAGAAACTGGCAGCGTTATAAGAACCGGTGTTATCAACCGTCCAGCCAAAATTGCTTTCGGGGGTATCATAAAATTCCAGTCCCTGCCAGTTCGGGATCGAATAAAGCGGCTCCGCCTCAATCCATCCGCCGCCCAGCAGTCTCACAAACGTGCGACCTCCAGAATTCGCCTGTTCGATCATGGCAACGTACCGCCGCAGACCGCCGGGGTACGAACGTATCACTGTCCCATTGTTAATCGCGTCATCGAGACTTGCGTAAACCTTGGTCTGCCCGTCGTTAATGCTGGCAATCCGCATCGGCAAATTTGAGAGTGCCGGGTCGGGCTTGTTTGCAGGCAGCCCTGCCAGTGGATAAGGGAAGCCCTGCTCCCGCAGTCCGCTGATCGTCTGAGAAGGACCAAGTGGCAGACAGTCTCCCGGGTCTTTGGCATAATACCCCGGCAGGCACAGCGGTAGGTCGTAGTACTGACCTGCATCGGCATCGAGGTGAGCGGCGCTCGCAATCTGTGGGATCGCCGCAACTAAAACTATCACCAGAAATATTGGAAGTATTCTTTTCATTTTCATCTTTTTCATTATAACCGCATACCAATTGCCAACAAATTTACGCAAAACCTTAGCTTATTTACCAACCAATCAATTCAGAATTCCTCTATCTAACAAACCCTAACCGGTGTAAAATTTGATGAACGTGTTTCAAAGGAGGATCATTGTGAAAATTCCTTTTTACCAGGTCGATGCCTTCGCAGTCAAACCCTTCAAAGGCAACCCCGCTGCAGTGATTATGTTGGAAACCTTCAGGGACGATACCTGGATGCAGGCTGTCGCCCAGGAGATCAATCTTTCGGAAACTGCTTTCCTCTGCCCCAAAGGTCATGATTACCATCTGCGTTGGTTCACTCCCACTACTGAAGTTGACCTCTGTGGTCACGCCACCATCGCCAGCGCGCATATCCTCTACGAATTCGGTTTTTACGACCTCGACGAGACCATCAACTTCTACACCCGCAGTGGCAGGCTCACCTCCACCTTCAATCGAGGCACAATTGAGATCAACATGCCCAGGCTCAAGGTCGCACCGGTCGAACCACCAACCCTTTTGAACCAGATTCTCAATCTCGAGCCGGTCGCCATCGCCGCGTCTGATGAAATTGCGCTCATTGTTGAACTCGCCAACCCAGACCAGGTGCGCGATTTTCAACCCAGCATTGATACCATCGCCGAGCTTGACTACGTTAATTTCGCCATCACCGCTCCTGGCATGGGCACCAAGTACGATTTCATCTCGCGCTTTTTCTCGCCCCGCACAGGCATCCCCGAAGATCCCGTGACTGGGATGGCACACACCTTTTTAGGACCCTATTGGGCAGCCAAAACCGGCAAAACCCAATTCCATGCATACCAGGCTTCAGCTCGCGGGGGTGAAATTTGGGTGCGCCTGGCTGACGACCGCGTCTTCATTGGCGGCAAAGCCGTCACCGTGTTAAAAGGCGAAATGCTCAAACAATAAATTGCTTGACGCGGGGAGGTTTTTGCAGAGATTACTATTTTCATAGACCTAAAGGCATTGCCGCTCGCCAAACTGCTCCCGCCCCGCCCTGAACGTTGTTATAATATCCCCATGTTGCATTTTCTTGTTACTCCTGTCGCACCAAGCTATTTCACATTAATCTCACACCCACCCAAAGGAGCTGCATCTTGGATTTATTGAAACAAAGAATTCTGACCCACGGCAAAAACCTTGGCAACGGCATCCTCAAGGTCGACCGGTTTATCAATCACCAGGTCGACCCCACTCTCATGGATGAATGCGGCAAGGAATTTGCTCGTCTTTTCGCCAACACTCCCGCCATCAAAATCCTAACTGCCGAAATATCTGGTATCGCCCCCGCGCTCATGACCGGCAAGTACCTGGAACTCCCGGTCGTCTATGCCCGCAAAACCAAGCCTGTCACTATGCCCAGCGATGTCTACCTCACCGTCGCGCCATCCCACACCAAGGGTCGCAATACTGAACTGATTGTTTCGCCTGAATACCTCGGGCGAGGGGAAGATGTTCTGATTATCGATGATTTTCTCGCCTCCGGCGCTACCATCGCCGGTTTGGTGCGATTGGCTGAAGTCGCCGGCGCGCGCGTTGTTGGCATTGGTACACTGATTGAAAAAACCTTTGAAGGCGGTCGTGTGCTGCTCTCTAACCTGGGCGTTCCCATCCAATCGCTGGTCTCAATCTCTTCGATGGATGATGGCAAAATTGAATTTACAGACGAATTTTACGTTTAGTGAGGTTTGATGAGCGATCGGATTGTAATCCTTGATTTTGGTTCTCAATTTACCCAACTTATCGGGCGGCGCATCCGCGATATACATGTTTATTGCGAATTGCTCCCCTGGAACGCCAGCGAAAACGAAGCAATCACACCTGAAACAAAAGGGATAATCCTCTCTGGTGGTCCGCAATCGATCTACGCGCAAGACGCGCCCTACATTCAAGACTACATTCTGAACAGCCCCCTGCCGATCCTCGGCATCTGCTATGGCATGCAAGCCCTTGCCCATCAATCCGGTGGCGAGGTTGAGCACAGCGATATTCATGAATATGGGCTCACCCGCGTGACCGTTCCCGAGCCAAATCCTCTGCTCCATCTCGGCAACCAGAAAGTCTGGATGTCGCACGGCGACATGGTTTCCAAACTGCCCGAAGGGTACGTAGGCATCGCGCAAACCCCCAGCACGCCCTACGCTGCCATGGCGAATTACGATCTTAACCGCTTTGGGCTCCAGTTCCACCCGGAAGTACATCAGAGCCAGTATAGCAGCGAGATGATCGAAAACTTTATCTTCAAAATTGTTGGCGCGCAGCCTTCCTGGACCTCAAAGAATATCATCGAGGAAAGCGTCGAGCACATCCGCGAGCAAGTCGGCAGCGGTCGCGTGCTTTCCGCGCTCTCTGGTGGGGTCGATTCTGCCATTACCACCGCCCTTGTTCAGCGCGCGGTCGGTGACCGCGTCACCGCTGTGTTTATCGATACCGGTCTCATGCGACAGGGCGAAGCCGAGCAAATCGAAGCCGCTTTCCGCCCCACCCTTGGTGAGCGACTGGTGATTGTCGATGCCTCTGAGCGCTATTTCGCCAAACTACAAGGTGTCATCGACCCGGAAGAAAAACGCAAGCTCATCGGCGAGATATTCATTCGCGAGTTTGAACGTGCCGTACAGCATGCTGGCGATTTCGAATTCCTGGCTCAGGGCACCATCTACCCGGACGTGATCGAGTCGAAAGGCATCGGTGTCACCGAAGCCCACCGCATCAAGACCCATCACAATGTTGCCGGGCTGCCCGACGATATGCAGTTCAAGCTGGTCGAGCCGCTGCGTCTGCTTTTCAAAGACGAAGTCCGCGCGGTTGGACTCGAGCTTGGTTTGCCCCACGAGCTCGTTTGGCGTCAGCCCTTTCCCGGTCCCGGTTTGGCAGTTCGCTGCCTGGGCGAGGTTACTCCTGCCCGTGTCGCCACCGTCCGGCACGCTGATGCGATTTTGCGTGAAGAGCTCGAAAAAGCCGACTTGCTGCACATCACAGTTGATGCAGACGGCACCCTGCACGGCAGCTCTCAAGCTTTTGCCACCCTGATTCCGGTTAAAAGTGTAGGTGTCATGGGCGACCATCGCACCTACGCCGAGACGATCGTCATCCGCGCGGTCACATCGGTCGATTTCATGACCGCCGACTGGGCGCGCCTGCCCCACGATCTGCTGGCACTCGTCAGCAGCCGAATTGTCAACGAGGTCGTTGGCGTCAACCGCGTGGTTTACGACATCAGCTCCAAACCCCCGGCAACGATTGAGTGGGAGTAAGCTTAACGCTGGTTGATATACTATCAGACTGATTTCTCTGTTGTGAAGATGGATTTGTTGTTAACTTCAAGCTTTGTATTACAGCAATTTTCAATGGGAAAAACCGAGTTTTTTTATCTTGATATGTCTGGAAAATCATATTTACATAAGCGTAGTGTAGGGGGAGGTCCCAATCGTGAGCACTCAATCACCGCTTACTTAATCAGACCTCCCCATCTCAAGAACTACGGACAGGTATTGAAAACCGAAATTTAACCGTGATTCCAACGGGGTGGGTTTCGCTAATCAATATTTCAGCTTTGCTCACGTTTTGAACCCACCCTGCGGTTGTAAACTTTTCAGTCTCGAGAATTACTGCTTGTACAAATTTATCCCCACGAGAAAAATCTCAGTAGGTTATCATTATTCTAAATAAGAATATTCAGGAGCATATTATGATGAAATTAGTTTTGATCAGGCACGGCGAAAGCACATGGAATAAACTCAACCTCTTCACCGGCTGGACCGATGTCGAGCTGACCGATAAAGGTCGCGAAGAAGCCGCCACCGGTGGTCAGCAGCTCAAACAAGAGGGCTACGACTTCGACATCTGTTATACATCCGTTCTTAAACGAGCCATCCACACCCTCGATATCGTCCTCGACGAAATGGACCGCTCCTGGCTCCCGGTAGTCAAATCGTGGAAGCTCAACGAACGCCATTATGGCGCGCTGCAGGGTCTCAACAAGGCTGAAACCGCCGCCAAATACGGCGAAGAACAGGTGCTCATCTGGCGACGTTCCTACGCCACCCCGCCCCCTGAGCTGGACGAAGACGACGAGCGCAGCCCCCGTGTGCAGGCACAATACCGCGAAACTGAAGATAAATCCGTACTCCCCCTCACCGAAAGCCTGGCGATCACGGTCGAGCGCGCCATGCCTTATTTTGAGCAAGTGATCAAACCAGACATGCTGGCAGGCAAACGCGTGCTGGTTGTTGCGCATGGTAATTCCTTGCGCGCAATGGTTAAGACCTTCGACCAGCTGAGTGAAGAGGAAATCGTGGGCGTCAACATCCCCACCGGTGTTCCCCTGGTCTATGAATTTGACGACAATTTCAACGTGCTCAACAAGTATTATCTGGGCGACCAGGACGCCATCCAGGCAAAAATGCAGGCAGTCGCCAACCAGGGCAAAGCCAGGTAAGTGTTAACTTTTGATCAAAAGGGAGCGCGGAGCTCCCTTTTGTTATTGCCCATCCTCTACGGAAAATGGCAATCAGACCGACCGATTGGGATAATACTTATAAAAAATAGCGAGGTTGTTATGAGCGAACAGAAAATTGAATACACCTACAGACCCGACCGCAAAGAGATCATCGCCCAGAACGAAGCCGGAGATGTCGTCGGCGAAATCGAATATACCGGGACTGACAAGTTCTGGTCAATTATACACACTGGTGTCCGCCCGGAGTATCGCGGGGGAATGATCGCCCGCAGTCTTGTTCGCCTGGTGGTCGAAGCCGCCCGCGAGCAAGGCGTACAGCTTGGCGCTACCTGCTCTTACGCCATCAAAGTCTTACGCGAAACCCCTGAATATAGCGACGTTTTCACCCCAGCAGAATAAAGTCTACGCTGTTTGCGCCAGGTAACACTGGTTCGCGAAGGTCTCGCTCGCAGTCAGCCTCCGATAGTTTCGTCAATGTGTGCAATTTTACCGATTCAGACGTGAATTGCACACCATCTCTAACGTAAAAAACACACAAACCTATCCCTGCTGGCTTATAATACCGACAGCATGTTAAAGAATAAAATTATTTTCCTGGATCTCGATGGCACGCTCATCGATCATTCTTTCTACGCTCCTGCCTCAGCGATGGAGGCAATCCACTTTGCCAGAAAAAATGGTCACCGCCTCTACATCAACACTGGGCGATCCGTTTGTCAGATTTACGACTATATCTGGGAACTGGGTTTTGATGGTTTTATCGGAGGAAATGGCAATTACATTGAATCCGAAGGAAAGCCGCTTTTCCACCAGCCCATCCCCCAGCCTCTGGTTGAAAAAGTTTACAACTATCTCGTTGAACGTGAAATTGGTTTCTTTGAAGAAGGTCAGGAAAGTCTTTATGCCCATCCAACTTTCTTGCCTGACCTTGCCAGCCTTCTTAACGTCACCATTGATGAAGCCCGCGCGAAAACCGACCGCCTTTTTCCCACCACGGCTTATGACTGTACCCAATCGCACAGCGAGGTCAACAAAATCAGCATCGTTTTAAGCGAGAAAGTCAACATTCAATCCATCCGTGAGTTCCTCAAGCCAGAGCTCGTGCTTGGGCTTTGGTCGCTTTTTGGCAATGAGCGTGAATTTGCAGATATTTACCAGAGCAGCACCAGCAAGGGTACCGCTGTCGAATTCGTCATGAAACACCACAATTTGCCAATCAGCGATTCTTATTGTTTTGGCGACTCTTCCAATGACATCGAAATGGTCCGGGTTGCCGGCACTGGTGTTGCCATGGGCAACGCCAGCCCATCTCTCAAGTCTGTCGCTGACTATGTAACTGACACTGTTTTACAAGACGGTCTCTATAAGGCTTTCAAACAGCTCAGCTTGATTTAAACGATTTAACAGAATGGATTAAAATCAAAGTCTATTTTTGTAAATAATCCGCTCTGGGAAGCATAGAATAACATGATGATAAAGAAAAGAAACCTGCTCAGAGGGGGTTTCTGGGTGCACATAATTGTGACCTTGCTTCTGCTCGCCATCAGCCCACTTTTCGTCAGCGCGCAGAGCCAACCTACGATTCAAATTCTGTCGATTGACAGCCAAAACTTCCCGACGATCACGCTGGACTATAAAGCCATTGGTCTGAACGAGCCTTTGCCGACCTCTCCAACTGCAGTCGAAATCTTGGAAGACAACCAGTCGATCACCCCCGACTCGATCGAAGAGCATTACCAGGGAGTCCATTTCGCGGTCGCTATCAATCCAGATGCGTCGCTGACCGTTCGTGGACCAGACTCGAAGCCCTATAATATCGCCATGCTCGAAGCCTTAAAAACAGTTGGTCCCGAGCCTGAAAACTTACGGAACAATCGTTATAGCTACTTCAACAACCCTGAAGTCACGCTGGTAGAAACAGACGACTACAGCGCCTGGGCAAGCTTGATCGACAACATGGAAACCATACCCGCCGAATCCAGTTCCTCGCTCAACAGTCTTGAACTGGCGGTCTCAGCGCTGGAGCACAGCAGTCTTTCTCTGGATACAATCCTGGTATACATAACCCCCTATCTTGATTATCGCGTGCTGCCTGAGTTCTATGCTCTGCTCGACCGCGCGGCTGAGCTTGGCGTCCAAATTCATGTCTGGATCGTCATGTCACCGAGGGTGGTCGGGTCTTCTTACGAAATCGAAATGCAGAGCGAGGTTCAGTCCAGCGGAGGCACGCTAACCGCGCTCACAAATTCGCAGCTGGTTCCGGAACCACGTGGCTACATGGAAGGCAAAGGGCGGGTCTATAGCGCTCAATACCAATCCTCTCTTCGCGCGGCTGCTGATTATGAGGTTAGTGTCAGGGTCGAGCGCGACCAGCAACCCTCAGTGCAATCAGCTCCGGCAATGCTCTCGATCAATGTTCAACCTACCCGTCTCAGTTTCGTCAACCTGCCTGAAACCCTTGAAATTCGTTTCAACAATGACGGCAGCTTCCAGCCTGCCCAGCTGCCCTTGGAAGTGCTGATTGAATTTCCAGACGGCTACCCCAGGCAGATTCTTAACGCGACCCTCTTCATAAACGGCAGTCGGGTCGCCAGCAATACCCAGCCACCTTATGGCAATTTTTTGCTCAACCTGGCTGATTACGTCGAGGAAGAGGAACTGCGCCTGGAAGTTCGTTTGCAGGACGATTTCGGTCTCCAGGGGCGCACCGACGTTCACACGATATCGCTCGATGTCTTTAAACCGGAGGAGACTACCAGCACTGCCTGGTTCTTGAGCCCATGGATTTGGATCGGTTTGCTCGCTGCTGCCGGGGTGATCGCGGTGGTGATCTTCCGAAAACCTCTCACAAAAAAGCAGAAAGCAGAAGAAGAGGAAGAAACAGAACTATCAGACAACCGGACAGTCGAGAAACCTGAAGCCCCCTCACCTGTGCCAATCAAGAGTTTCGGCAGCCTGGTCAGGCTCGACCCTGATCAAACGCCCTCTGCCGAAAAACCGCATTTGCTGACGAATGAAATCACACTGATTGGTCGCGACCCCGGCGTTGCGAACCTGGTTTTGGATCTTACCAGCATCGAACCGCTGCATGCTGAGATTCATTTCTTTCCTGATGGTCGCATCCGCCTGACAGACTTCAATTCAACATCTGGTTCGTACGTCAACTTCAAACCGGTCGGAACTCACGGCACTACACTCCAACACGCTGATCTGATTCATTTCGGAACACTCTTATTCCGCTTCAATAGCGCCTCCCGCACCCAAACCTCCCCTCCAAAAGAGTAGTGTTCAGATTTGTCATCCTGTGTTTTATGCCTGTCATCCTGAGTGAAACGAAGGATCTTACCGGTCATTACCACCAAAACCAAGATTCTTCACTTCGTTCAGAATGACAAACCGCCTGCCTGTCATCCTGAGCGAAACGAAGGATCCTATCGTGTGTCAGCGAATGCATCCATCCGTTTCTACCAAATAATTCTCCCCTGTTCTCAAATTTTGCTTGAATCAGATTCCCTTTCATGTTAGAATATCTCCTCTATGGAGGGATGGCCGAGCGGCCGAAGGCGCCTGTCTTGAAAACAGGTATAGGGAAACCTATCGTGGGTTCGAATCCCACTTCCTCCGCTGGCTAATAGCCATCATATCTCGGGGAGGTGCCAGAGTGGACGATTGGGGCCGCCTGCTAAGTGGTTGTCGGGTCAAACCGACCCAGGGTTCGAATCCCTGCCTCTCCGCCTACAAGACCGCTTTCGCGGTCTTGTTCTTTAATTGCCCCTTTACATCCATCCCGTGTGGGTATAAAATAAACCCAACTGGTAAGACCTCTTACCACTCACCAATCGGAGGTCATTTGTCAACACAAGCTGAATGG